>Ga0182736_1000006_pt1 | contig 750421 bp, 608 predicted proteins | sample eDN5th30CKraftBY_FD_128882 | JGI IMG/M metagenome (GOLD analysis project Ga0182736, IMG submission 128882) | Enriched backyard soil microbial communities from Emeryville, California, USA - eDNA 5th pass 30_C Kraft BY (version 2) (version 2) | ecosystem: Environmental > Terrestrial > Soil >...
AACTTATTAATTAAATTTGTTACTGAACGCTAAAAACGACAATTGAATTTTTTAACCACTAACACACCTGAACAACCGAAGCTTCGCCAGCAAAACAGGTGGTCAATTTGCCTCGGCCTGAAGTGGTCAATTTAACCGGCGCTTCCATGTATTTGACTAAATTTGAGATGAGTTCTTGCACTTATTTATTACAGTGAGTAAATCCGTGAGTACAATTTCTTCAAGACTTCTAAAGAATTGATTTAAAGGACAATAAGGAAGGCTGCGTAATCCTGTCTTCCCGACCACGTCCGCCGAAGCTCGAAGAGCGACGGCGGGCTTTTCTTTTATATACACTCTGCTCTTCTGTCGGGCTTCGTCGGGCAAAGCCCGATAATTGTACAGCCAGGAAGGCTAAATGACATTTCAAATCCTTGTAAGTCTCTTGAATTGAATGAGGCCGGAATAAGCGAAAGGGTTTTTATGAACTAATCCGGCATAGATATTTTGGAGAAACCACCTGGAAGAAAGAATGTGAATGGAAAGAGAATAGTTTTGTCTTACGGAAAAAATTTCTCAAAGTATAATGAATGTGATGAAGATAGAAATAGCTATACTGATTGTTGGGATGTTTAATCAGAATCATCTGTATTTTTGGGTGACCGGGCGAATAATAAAATGATAGAAATCACCGAAATCAGAGAGAAGGATATAGACTCATTGCAGAGTCTATTTTCCAAGACAAGACTTATAACTTTTTCTTGCGCTGACGTATCACAATTTAAGTTATCGGATTTTGAAGAGCAAACGAAGGGAGAGTATATTTTAGTAGCTCTCGCTGACGAAAGAGTGATCGGGTTTGCATCTGTTTGGGTACCTGACAATTTTATCCATCATTTGTATGTTGACGAGCAATTTCAAAATCAAAATGCCGGTACACAATTATTAAAGGCTGTTCATGATAAATTTGGACTGCCTATTAGTTTAAAATGTGAAGAAAGTAATTCAAAAGCAATTTGCTTTTACAGACGGAAGGGATTTACGGAAAAAGGAAGTGGACAATCTGAGATAGGAACATATATTCTGTTCGAGCTAAATAGAAAAATAGAATAACGAACAGCACTCAACATTATCTTTATGCAATTGAGGCTGATATGCAACCTTCAACAGTTGTTCCATAATGAAACTTTAGGTGCAGAAAAATAGTATATCCTTGTACGAGGTCTTAATTTGGCTGACAACGCAAATCTGAAATTGTAAGGTACAGTGATGTTGTATTCCATCGCAAAAAAACTCAAAAACCTACCTGAACTGGTATCGGTTAGCGTAAGCGATCCTGTGGCTATGTTTCATCAAGTGTTTTATTGGCTGTGCTATACCGTTATATCAGCTTAGAACGACCAAGGGTGGTCAACTTCACCGGTGCTTGCAATCTAATAAGGCGATCAGGCTTATTAGTCAGGGTTAACCCAACTAAATTATCACCTAAAAAAGTAAAATCAAGCCGGTTAATTTTCATAATATTGACGTAGCCTTTTTGATCACAAACATGGTTTGCTTATCAAGAGTTTGAATCGTTGATCTAAATCATTGTGCCGATGAAGGAAATCCTTACCGCTATCAGCAGATTCATAAAGGACAGGTTCAGTCTGGATGAAGACAAGGCTGATGAAGCTCTGATCATTGAATCGATCGACCGGAATGTTCATTTTAAGGGTACTAACCTTTGGACGCTTATCTTCGCAATCCTGATTGCCTCAATTGGCCTGAATGTAAATTCCACTGCGGTTATTATTGGTGCAATGTTGATCTCTCCCCTGATGGGACCTATTATGGGCATTGGCCTGGGAATTGGCATAATCGATTTCGACCTGATGAAAAGAGGGATTAAAAATCTGATGATCGCTGCACTTCTCAGCATCATCACCTCCTTTCTTTATTTCTCGCTGTCACCTTTGCACGAAGCAAGAACAGAAATCCTGGCACGTACAACTCCCTCGATCTGGGATGTCCTAATTGCTTTTTTCGGTGGAATGGCAGGCATTATTGCGGGAACCAGGAAAGAAAAGAGTAATATTCTTCCGGGCGTTGCCATCGCCACGGCCTTGATGCCTCCATTATGTACGGCCGGATTTGGTCTGGCTACAGGAGAGGTATATTATTTTTTCGGGGCCATCTATCTTTTTTCATCAATAGCCTTTTCATCTGTCTTGCTACTTTTATTATTGTCAGATATCTCAAGTTTCAGCGGAAACAATTTGCCACGCCGTCTCTGCATCGGCGAATGGTCAGATACATCTGGACTATTGTATTTATCACGATTATTCCCAGCATTTATCTGGCCTTTCGAATTGTTCAGAAAACCATCTTTGAAGAAAATGTGCGAAAGTTTATTCAACATGAGTTCAGATTCGTCAACACGCAGGTGGTTCATCAAGCATTTCAGTTTGACAATCACAAACCATCTATAGAATTATTATTGGTGGGACAGGAACTTGATCAAAGCAGAATCGATAGTATAAAGCAACGGATGCCTGCTTATCACCTGGATAGCGCGTGGTTGAATATTCATCAGGGTTTGGATGCGAAAAAGGAAATAGATTTTGCGCAGATAAAAGCGAGCATCCTGGAAGATGTTTTTGATCGGACAAAGGTAAAGGACACAATACCAGAGACACGCAGCAACCTGGAGCAACCATTACCTGATCTGCGCGCAGAACTGCACACCCTTTATCCCACGATCAAAAGTTATTCATTAACGCATACGGAAATTTTATCTATTGACCCAAGTAAAAGAGATACCGTTACTTTATTTGCCGGTACATTTGGCCGTTATTTTTCGCAAACGGAAAAGGACAAATTACAAGCCTGGCTAAAAGAAAGAACAAAAGCCGACTCTTTAAAACTTATAATCCAGGTCGAAATTGCACGATTGAAGAAATAAGTCCTCAGGCACCTGATTCGCTGCTCAATTGGGCAGAAAGTGCCAGAAGGTCTTTGCAAATAAAATCGGGTTGCGGTGCCAGCGGATATAGCATCTGATTCGTCTGAAGAATATATGCGGTTTGTAGTCCGGCATTTTCTGCACCTGCAATGTCCCAGCCATGAGCAGATACAAGTAACATTTCTCCTGGCGATACGGAAAGGCTCTGAGATGCCCATCGGTATACTTCCATGGCGGGTTTGTACTTTTGCACATGTTCTGCACTGAGAACTTTTTCGAAGTAAGAGATCAAGCCGGTCTTTTCCATTCTGTTTCGTACAATCTGCTCCGGTGAGTTGGTTAACGCAGCTATACGGAAATTATGATCATGTAAGGAGGATAGACCTTCCTGCACATTTTCTTTTAATGGAAGGTGTTTCATCAATTCCAGAATGCCGCTCACTTCTTCATTCCTGACATCTCGTTTTAGCATTTGCGATGTCATGCGTAGGGTTGCGTCAGCAATAGATTCGAAGTTATGGAACTGAACTGTGCTGTTGTCAACAAAACTGTATTGCATGAATAATTCAAACCATAGAACGTATCCTCTTTTACTATCCAGTAAGTTGTTTACTTTTTTTTCGATGCCACTCATATCGAGGATTGTTTCATATACATCCAGCAAAATGAGTTTGGGTTGGGGTTTCCGCCCAACAAGCTCAGTATTGTAAGTATTCATATTCCAAAATTACACCTAGTCATTCTAACTATGAAAAATGTTGTAATTTCAGTAGCATGGATATTAACATCAATGAATTATTAACAGAGAAATTGTCTGTTGATGATTACCAGCAACTGCTAAAGGCCATGAAGGCTTCTTATCCGGGTTGGACTGGAAGCTTGTGGAGTATTACTGCGATCAGTAACTTGATCCAACGATTTCCCGCGGGACAAATTGTGATCAAGGCTGACGGCGTAGTGATTGGTTGCGCCTTATCTATTATAGTTGATTATGAAAAATTTGATGATGAACACACTTATAAGCAGATCACCGGAAATTATACATTTGATACGCACAATCCAAAAGGTGATGTGTTGTATGGGATCGAAGTTTTTATTCATCCGGACTATAGAGGATTGAGAATGGGCAGGCGATTGTATGATGCACGCAAAGAATTATGCGAACAGCTCAACCTGCGGGCAATTATTTTTGGCGGCCGGATACCCGAGTTCTATAAGTATGCGGCAGAGCTTTCACCCAAGCAGTATATTCATAAGGTTAGAACAAAAGAGCTGTACGATCCTGTACTGAGTTTTCAACTGGCAAATGATTTTCACGTAAAAAAAGTCCTGAGGGGGTATATGCCCGATGATGTGGAAAGTAAAGAATATGCGACGCTATTGCAATGGGACAATATCTATTATTCCGCGCCTGCCGGGAAATCATTTAGCCCCTCAAGTTATGTAAGATTGGGACTCATTCAATGGCAGATGCGGCCTTACAAAGATCTGGAGGAGTTATTCTCACAGGTTGAATATTTTGTCGATGCGGTATCAGGCTACAAAAGCGATTTTGCCTTATTCCCTGAGTTATTCAATGGACCTTTAATGGCACAATTTAACCATCTGGGTGAAGCGGAAGCCATACGCGCTATTGCGCAGTTTACCCCTGAAATCAAGGACAAATTTCTCTATCTGTCAATAAAATACAATGTGAATATTATCACCGGGAGTATGCCCAGCCTTGAGGGCAACGTCCTGAAAAACATTGGCTATCTCTGTCATCGGAATGGTAAGCTTGATAGTTATGAAAAAATCCACATTACCCCTGACGAAGCAAGATATTGGGGAATGCAGGGAGGATCAAGGCTGACTGCATTTACAACCGACGTAGGTAAAGTAGGTATCCTGATTTGCTATGATGTGGAATTCCCCGAACTTGCGCGATTGCTGGCAGAGGAAGGCGTGCAGATCTTATTCGTTCCTTTTTTAACAGATACTCAAAACTCTTACATGCGTGTTAGATGCTGTGCACAGGCCAGGGCAATCGAGAACGAATGTTATGTAGCCATTTCCGGAAGCGTCGGAAATCTGCCGAAAGTTGAGAATATGGATATTCAGTATTCTCAATCAGTTGTCTTTACGCCTTGTGACTATGCTTTTCCCTATAATGGAATAAAGAGTGAAGCTACTCCGAATACAGAGATGATTGTTATTTCTGATGTAGATCTTTCACTGTTAGATGAGTTACACACTTACGGTAGTGTACGCAACCTGAAAGACAGGCGGACCGATGTATATGATCTCAGATTCACAAAGAAAGGAGATTGAAACAGATCTGGAACATGTACAAAAACAACATGACTCCCAACTCTGAAAGGCTGAAAGGGTAATTGCATTCACAATGCTTTTCTCAATAATTGTTGCCTTGAAGGGATGACCCTGAGTAATGATAAGACTTTAACCGGCAACGTTTCCGGTCCTATACCAACGGTTTTCCTCCCGGTTTGCCATAAACTTAAAAAAACCCAATATTTTTATCCGGCAATCATTCAACTCCTGCTCATGCGATATCATTATCGCTGAAGCCAGGCCGGTTTACCCATAATATTAAATAGATGATCAATAGAAGGGCACTCCTGATTGTTCTCGTTCTGCTGTCGCTGAAAACAATTGCCCAGCAAACAGGAGTAGTTAAAAAGAAAATCCATATCGGTGTGGTTAATAACCACGTAGATACGAAAGAGTTCACAGCTATGCTGAAGCTGCTCAAAAAAGGCACAAATTGGGACTATGAAATATTGGACCTGCGAAAAGGAATCACTGCAACAGCACTAAAACGATTCACCCATGTCTGGTACCACCGTACTGATACTACAGATTTTGATCAACAAGAATTAAATGCCGGTGGTCCGATAAAGAAATTCGTTGAAGATGGCGGCAACCTCTTTTTGTCAATGGAATCCGTCACCCTGCTGAACCATTGGGGTATCGAGACCGCAAAGTTCGGTTTAAGAAGAAATCTCCTCACAGATGATGGCTTCGGCAGACCCGCTGGCTTTCACGCATTCAAATCACACCCGGTTTTTCAAGGAATGAATGGCGGAGCTTACACTACTAAACGAAAATCTGATCATGAAGTGAGAAAGACCGGCTTCTTTGATGAAGCTGTTCCGGCAACAGGAAAAGTGCTGGGCATCGACTGGACTTATATCACCTATTCTGAAAAGAACAAAATCCTGCTGGAGTACAATATCGGAAAAGGGACCATCATCGCTGCCGGTGCTTACCTCTATTACAATTCCGATAATTATAATGAAGAGCATTTGCGCCGGTTTACTGAGAATGTCTTTTTGTATTCGGCCGGACTGCTGACCAGCGATAAGAAACATTATTGGAATTATGAGCCAAGGGAATTCAAGCAGGCAAATTTTAATCTGCCAAAACTGAAACCGGCAATCGCCACCAGGTGGAATCTGAAACCGCCAAGCCTTACTCTTACCAAAGAAAATGCAGGCCATGATTTTTATAACCTGGTTGGAAGGCACATTCTGTGGATGGGAACAATGAAAGGAGGAGTGGAGGAAATCTGGATGCATCCGTTTATGGCGTTGCGCGATCTGCAGTTGGGAATTAAAGGGAGCGGCAGCGATACAGTCTATTGGCTTAAAGATATTCCCGCCTTTGTTGAAGTGACACCCGAGTATTTCCGCCGCGCGTATAAATTTAAGAATACGACCATCAGGGAGGTCTACACCGTTGCCGTAAATGAGGCCAACGGAGTTGCACATCTTGAAATCGAAGGCGACGATTGTGATGAACTGGTGGTCACCTATGGCTCCAACCTTCGTTACATGTGGCCTTATTCTTCAGAATCTACCGGATCTATAGAATACAGTTACAATGCAAATATCAATGCACACCTGATAAGTGGGCAAAAGGGGGCATTGAATACAGTGGTGGCTTACAGTTCATCTCCTTTGTTCCAGCAGATCAAGGCAGATGAGAAGGCCGGCCTGGTGAATGTTCGTGCAAACTTTTCCCTGAAAGGAGAAAAGGCGTTTAATATTTATATCATGGGCAGCAGTTCCAACCTGGGTGAGGCAATACAGTTATATTCAAAGAATACTGCTGCGATGAATAACCTTCATGAAAAGACAAGCGACTATTACAGAGGGTTATTAAAGGGGTATCTGAATATTCATACTCCTGATTCTTTATTCAATACAGGTTACAACTGGGCACTTGCCCGTATAAATCAATACCAGCAAACAACTCCGGGTATTGGCAACAGCCTGATGGCGGGGTATGGAACCACAAGGAGCGGATGGGGCGGCAATCAGAAAATAAGCGGCAGGCCGGGGTATGCCTGGTATTTTGGACGTGATGCGGTATTTACATCGATGGCCGTAAATGCTTTTGGTGATTTCCCCGTAACAAAAGATGTACTGGAGACTTTTATCCGTTTCCAGGATGTGAACGGAAAGATTTATCATGAACTGACTTCCAGTGGTGCCGTTCACTATGACGCATCGGATGCAACCCCGATGTTTGTTATCCTGGCGGCTCATTATCTCAAATACAGTGGCGACCTGGAATATATACGGAAACGCTGGCCTGCATTCAAAAAGGCGCTTGACTTCTGTTACAGTACCGATACTGACAATGATGGCCTGATTGAAAATACCAATGTTGGACATGGTTGGATTGAAGGCGGGATAATGCTGGGTGCTCATTCGGAGGTCTATCTTACCGGAATGTGGGCAGCAGCACTCGATGCCGGTGCCTATATGGCCGGATATCTGGGCTTGCCTGGAAAAGAGAAATATGCAGCAGATGCCAAAAAAGTAAAGGCGATCATCGACCGTGACTTCTGGAATCCTAAGGAGAACTTCTTTTATAATGGAAAAATGATCGATGGGTCATATATGCCTTATGTAACAGTGTTGGCTGGCGTCCCTGTGTATATGGGCGCAGTGACGGATGCGAAAAAAGCTGAAAAGGTAAGTGCCCGTTTCAATAACAGCCAGTTCTCGGCTTCCTGGGGTATACGGATGGTGGAAGACAGCTGCTTTTTTTATGACCCTGGCAATTACCAGGATGGAACGGTCCGTTCGCTGGATGGAGGACTTGCATCACTGGCAGAATATACTACCGGGCATTACCGGTCTGGCTATCAGCATATCTTCAACAGCCTGGTACAATATCGTTTCTGGGCATTGGGCAGCATCCAGGAAGCACTCAATGGCGCGGTATTCAGGCCCAACGGCGTTTGCAGCAATCAGGCATGGAGCGAAGGAATGGTGATACAACCTGCTATCGAAGGAATGCTTGGATTAAAACCGGACGCCATGAAAAACCGGCTGAGACTGGCCCCTTACTTTCCCTGGGATTGGGAGTTTTGTAATGTTTCCAATATCCGCATGAAAAATGCTTTGGTGGATATGGATATGAAACGAAATGAGGACATCACTACCTATACATTTAATTCCGGCAAAAATTTTATGCTTGATTTCAACCCAGTGCTTCCATTGAATACTGCGATCGATGCTGTATTGGTGAATGGGAAGAAAGTTAAATACGCAAAGATTGTAAAACCGGAAGGAATGAGTTTGTCATTTTCTTTCCCTGTACATAATGGACAGAATGTGGTAGAAATAAAAGCCCGGGGAGGTATTGGTGTGCTGCCCGTGTTTACAGATTTTAAACCCGGCGACTCTTCTTTCAATTTGCAGGTAACTGCTGAAAAGGTTGAAGGCAATATTTACACCATACAAACTTCAGGAACACCGGGAAGGTCATATGATTTGAAGATCTTCACCCGTCAGCATATTGATAAGGTAGACGGTGCTGAAATCATAAAACAGGAAAATAACCTGCTCTTTCTGAAGCTCAGGATGAGTGAAGCTTCTGGTAAAAACAAGTATGGTTCAAGAGAGATACGAATTCATTTCAATTAGAAGATATGAAGGGGTGGGCTGACTAATCTAATGCATATATTTTTCTCATTACAGCATCAATCATTTTGTCGCAGCGGACCAAATGGAAATGAAGTATATCTTCTTTTTTATAATACCCTGCAAGTTCCTCCCGAAGCATGGCCTTGGCCCGGTTCAGCCGTACTTTTACATTCACCTCGCTGATATCGAGCAGGGCCTGCGTTTCTGCCACATTCATATTCTCAATTTCGCGCATTACAAATACTGCCCGGTATTTCTCAGGCAGTTTGCGTACGGCTTCCTCCAGGATGGCGTTTAGCTCTGTATTGAGGACCTTCGCAATGGGTGTCTGAGGCTCCCCGGACCGCTGATACATCATGTTTTCCATATTGTCGTCATTCAGAAGAATAGCTTTCCCTCTTTTTTTCAGCCGCAACAGGCATTCATTGATCAGTATTCTTGTAAGCCAGGTTGGGAAGCTTGATTTAAAAGCGAATTTTCCGAGGCTTTCATAAGCGTTGATATAGGCTACCTGCATGGCATCCTCCACTTCGGGGTCATCATTAAGAATAGACATACCAATCCTGTACAGGCGCTGATTATACCTGCGCACTACGATAGCATAGAGTTCTTTTTCTCCTTTCAGGATCCGGCCAATCACTTCCTGGTCGGAAATGACCCCTTCCGGAGATATTTCCTGTTTGTTCATTTTGCTGTTAATACCGGGTTAGAGTATTTTTTACGCCAGAAGTTACAAAACTACCTGCTTATTTTTTGTAACTTTTAGAAGCGGTTCATCTCAAATAGGGGCAGGTAAAGAGTAGGCGATCGCCTATACTGCTTTAAACCTGTAAAACATAAACCTAAGCCTAAGCGTAATATATATGTATAAAAATGGACATGCTAAATCAGTTTCTGAAGACCTTTATTCGATCGGTGAACGAGTGCCATTACCTGAAGACCAGTACATTCCAGCTTATTATGATACGCCTTTGAGGCCTGATGCATTTGATCTCGACGACAATGATAAGATCAGGATCATTGAAACCCATTTTAAAGAGATTATGCTGACACTCGGGTTGGACCTGGCTGATGACAGCCTGAAAAATACTCCACACAGGTTTGCACGTATGTATGTGAAGGAGCTGTTCAGCGGCCTTGATCCCCGCAATAAACCTGATATCACCTTGTTTGATAATAAATATACCTATGATCAAATGCTGGTTGAAAAAGATATTTGCTTTCATTCTTATTGTGAGCACCACTTTGTTCCGATCATAGGTAAGGCGCATGTCGCTTATATCTCTTCCGGAAAAGTGATCGGATTATCAAAGATCAACCGGGTTGTTCATTACCTGGCCAGCCGGCCACAGGTGCAGGAAAGACTGACGGTGCAGATCGCACACGAACTGTCTGCAGCGCTCAACACGAAGGATATTGCCGTGGTACTGGACGCATCTCATCTGTGTGTTTCCTCGAGAGGTGTGAAAGACAGGGAGAGCGGCACTGTTACTGCATGGTATAGCGGACGTTTCAAAAAAGAGGAAATTAAAAACGAATTTCTTTCCTTTATACGATAAGATTCTTTAACCACTGTAATAAAACAATTACATGGAACCATATAATGTAAGCATACTCGCTATTAGACTGATCACACATGATGTGTTGAGGATCACTCTCGCGAAACCTGCAGGTTATACGTTTACGCCTGGGCAGGCCACTGAAATTTCGATCAACAAACCCGGTTGGGACACTGAAAAAAGGCCTTTTACCTTTACCTGCCTGCCGACGGACGATCATCTTGAATTTACAATCAAAACGTATCCTGACCGGAAAGGTGTAACGAATGAGTTGCTGAAGCTGAAACCTGGAGATGAATTGATTATCGGAGATGCCTGGGGAGCTATCTCATATAAAGGAGAAGGCGTTTTTATAGCAGGTGGGGCAGGCATCACACCTTTTATCGCTATTTTCAGACACCTGGAAAAAGAAAATAAACTCCAGGGCAATCAGCTTCTTTTTGCCAACAAAATGAAAGATGATATTATCATTGAGGATGAGTTAAAAAGAATGTTAGGGAAAAATATGGTAAGCATCCTCTCCGGTGAAACCAGAGAAGGATATTTATCCGGATATATCACTAAAGATCTTTTAAGCAAATACGTTCAGCAGGATAACAGGAAGTTCTATGTATGTGGCCCGCCGCCAATGATGGACATGATTTTGAAACAGCTTTCCGATCTGGGTATTACAGATCAGGCAGTGGTTATGGAAATCTGATATAAATGTTGTAACCTTTTTGTTGCCTTTTTACTCCAATTATTGTTCTACAGATTTTCTAATTAAAAAGATAGAAATGAAAAAATGGAGTATCCTGGCAACAGGAAATAAAACATTATTGGCAGGCCTGGTATTGTTTTCAATTTCAGCGACTGCCCAGCAAACAACAAGCTTATCTGATCCGGAAGTTGCTTCTGTCGCCGTTACAGCCAACCAGATAGATATCGATTATGCAAAGATCGCTATGACGAAAACAAAGACAGGAGAGGTACTCAATTTTGCCAAAACAATGGCCAATGATCACAAAGCGGTGATTGACCAGGCTGTTGCACTTGCTAAAAAACTGAATGTTACACCGCAAACAAACAGTGTTACCAAAAAGCTTCTAGCCGATGCGGCAAAGACCCAAAAGATGCTTCGTTCCAAAAAGGGGCAGGCTTTTGATAAAGCCTATATAGATAATGAAGTGGCCTATCATAAAGCGGTTATCGGAACGGTTGAATCAGTGCTTATTCCGGAAACGGATAATGCTGAATTAAAAGGATTGCTTCAAAATGTGCTGCCGGCACTGAAAGCACATCTCTCACACGCAGAAATGATTCAAAAATCAATCAGCAAATGAAAGACCGGCACCATTTTGTTTTGAATGCGCTTGCTGTGAGTATGGTGCTCTCTGTCCTGCTAAGCTGTTCATCGCCTTCCGGTAAGCGACCGGCAGACGATACCGTTGCAGCGGAGAAAAAAGAAACAACCCATTTCATTACGATCGCCCAGATGAATTTTTCTCCTGCGGAAATAACCGTCAGTAAGGGCGATACACTGGTATTTATAAATCATGACCTGGTTGCTCATAATGTTACAGAAGAAGATTCAAACGCCTGGGCATCGCCTGTATTGCAACCCGGGCAGCAATGGGAGCACATCGTTACCGCCAGTGCCAACTATTACTGTACGATCCATCCTGTAATGAAAGGAAAAATCACCGCACAGTAATAGGACACAGTAATAGAACACAGTACAAAAGGTCTGTAAACACCATTGTTTGCAGACCTTTTTGTTTATCTCCAAATGCACAGGAGATAACAATAAATCATCTGCATCGCCTATCCGGATTGATCGGATAAAATGGCTATTGATAAAGCCTGCTAAGAAAGTTAGACCTACTCATTATCTTGAAATTTCAGCAACCTCCAACACCTGTCTTCTTAATACTATCGTAACATTCAATTAATAATTCAGCAATTTTAGTTTGAAATTTTTTGATTATTGATCTCAATTTGGGTACATCAGAGTTAAAAAAGTATACAAAATCGATGAATAAGCAGATATTTGACGCTAGGGGTAACTCTACATTTATTCAACAAAATTGATCTACTAATGAGATTAGCGATTACTTCATTGAAAATGCTCGTGATTCTGTTCACTACTTTATGGACATTTTCCAGCAGCGCGCAGTCCCGCTCAATAACAATTTCCGGTGTTGTTACCGATGCGGCGGGCGCCCCCCTTTCCGGAGTTAATGTAAATGTAAAGGGTACCTCAACCAGCACAAGCACTGATGTAAAAGGTGCTTATTCCATTGCTGCAAGCAACCAACGCCCGACACTTGTTTTTACATTTGTCGGCATGGCCCCACAGGAGCTTGTTGCCCACAACAGCCAGCTGAATGTTCAAATGGTTGTTGCAGGTAAAGAAATGGAAGGCGTTGTTGTAACTGCCTTAAATATTAAAAAGAACCCCCGGAGCCTGGGCTACTCCGTTGCCCAGCTTGATGGCAGCAGGGTTAACACGGTACAAACCCCCAACCTTGTTAACGCACTGTCTGGCAAAATTGCCGGTGTTGATGTAGGCAATATTGCCAATGGAGTGGCCGGATCAAAAAGAGTTGTTATCCGCGGTGCTACTTCTTTAACCGGAGACAATAATCCGTTGTGGGTCATTGACGGGGTTCCTATCAATTCAAGCTCCCTGGGAGGGCTGGCCAACAACACACCAGAAGGAGGATATGACTATGGTGATGGTCTTACCGGCGTTAACCCTGATGATATCGAAAGCATCAGCGTATTGAAAGGTAATGCTGCCGCTGCCCTTTACGGTTCAAGGGCATCTAATGGAGTTATCCTTGTAACAACCAAAAGCGGCAGATCAGCAGGAGGAAAGACAAGTGTGGATTTCAGCAGCTCCCTGATGCTGGATCAACTTTATGACCTGTCTAATTTCCAGAATGTATATGGCCAAAGCTCGATCAACCAGTTAAACGGCCGCGAATTGCCTACCAGCGCTGATAATGCGAAAGGCTCTGATAGCTGGGGGCATATTATGGATGGTACACCTGCACCTCAGTTCGATGGTGTGGTAAGACCCTTCAGCCCGGTAAAAAATATTTATAAGGACTTTTTCAGAACCGGTAGCACTATCACCAACACTGTATCATTGTATGGCAGCAATGCGAACCATGATTACAGGATATCCGTATCTGATTTAAGAAATAAGGATATTGTTCCCAACTCAAATTATGCCCGTACCAGCGTTAACACAAAGACACATTCCAAATTCGGTAAAATGGATGTGGATCTTGTGATCAACTACACTTTCGATAAGGCCAATAACAGGCCCTATATCGGAGGTAACCATGATAACTCACTGTATTCGCTATTATATCTCCCTAATACAATAGGCCTCGAAACCCTGAAACCCGGTTATGATTCACTGGGTCGTGAACTTCTTTACACACAAGGTGTGTCCAATCCTTTTTATGTAATCAATAAAGAAAAGGAAGCGGATTCGAAGAACAGGCTTATGGCTTCAGCAACGCTTAAATATGAAATAAGCAACTGGCTGTATGTAAGGGGAAGGATTACCCGCGACTATTATTTATCCAAGAGATTGCAATACATCCCCGATGGAAATGCTTCTTCAAGCTTCCCTTACAATTCACCCAGTAATATTGGAGGCATATTCAATCAGCGTGCCGTTGAAAGCTCATCAAATGAATATGAGGTGCTGGTTGGTATAAACCCCGGCCTTAAAGGTAAATTCGGTGTTAATGGATTCGTAGGTGGAAATATCAGCTCCCGCGCATCTTCCCAACTGATCGAATCAGGAAATACATTTATTGTTCCTGATGTTTATACATTCAATAACTTAAAGACCAAGCTGCCGTCAACCAGTGAAAGCAGGAGGAGGACCAATTCAGTTTTTGGTAGCCTGGAATTGTCCTATAACAAATTCCTGTACCTGACTTTGACCGGCAGGAACGACTGGTTCTCTACATTGCCGCTCGACAACAACAATTTATTCTATCCCGCTGCATCTTTATCTTTTGTATTCTCAGACGCGTTCAACCTGCCTGCAGCCATTTCTTTTGCCAAGTTCAGAGCTTCTACCGCACAAGTGAGCGGGGATACTGATCCTTATCAGCTTGATCTTAGCTATTCACTCGATGCGTTTACATACAACAATACGCTTCCTCTTCAATTGATCGGCACAAGCAATATTCCCAATAAGAAATTGAAACCGCTGCTGTCTACCGACTACGAAATGGGATTGGAAATGGACTTCCTGCAAAACAGGATCGGGTTTGAAGCAAGCTATTACAGTCGTCAGATAAAAGATGATATTGTCAGAACAGGCGTATCAAGCGCTACCGGCTACAGTACAGCCGTGCTCAATGTTGGTAAGATGGAGAACAGTGGCCTGGAATTGCTCGTAAGGGGCACTCCGGTGAAAACAAAGAATTTCAGCTGGGATATAACTGCTACGTTTACTAAGAACAACAACAAAGTTGTAGCCCTGGGTGATGGAGTAATGGGCGTTCCCATTGTGCTGGCGACATCCAAAAGTGGAAATGCCTTTGTACGCCTGACTGAAGGAGAAAGATATGGTGGTATATACGGGTTCAGCTACACCATTGATTCTGCAACGGGCCAAAAAATATACGATAGCAGGGGATTCCCGCTCGTGAACTCTACTGCGAAGTATTTAGGCAATAGCACCTACGATAAAATGTTTGGTTTCAGCAACACGTTCAATTATAAGAATCTTTCGTTGTACCTGTTTGTAGACGCAAAATTCGGCGCCGATATCTATTCAGAAACCAATGCTACCGCTTATAAGAACGGAAAACATATGGCTACCCTGTTTGGAAGAGAAGAAGGATTTATTGCAGAAGGATTGAACCAGGCGGGTGAAAAGAATACGGTGATGGTGATGCCTGATAACCTGAGCTCTTATTACAACCAGATCGGAAATATTTCTGAACAGTTCATCTACGATGCCAGCTTTGTAAAACTGCGTGAGGTGGCCCTGCGTTACAGATTTACTAACCGTATACTGGATAAGATCGGTTTTGCGAATGCGTCTGTATCACTTGTAGCAAGAAACCTTCTGACCATTTATAAGGACAAAAACCTGGAGAATGTTGATCCGGAAAGCAATATTGCTGCCAATAACCAGCAAGGTATTGAGAGAATGGGCTATCCTGCTACCAGGAACTATGGTCTTACAATAAAATTCACCATCAAATAGAGATCGTCCGATTCTATCACCTTATTTTAAATAGAAGATCATGAAAAAAAGATTTCAAAAATACATGCTGATCGTGCTTGTAGCAGTGTCGGGAATTTTTTCCTCCTGCGACAAAGGCTTCAAGGATCTAAATACAAGTGTTGACTTTGTATCGAATCCCACACTTGACTTTTTACTTCCTTATGTTCAGCTTACCATGGTTGACAAGAACTATTACACGCAAACGTATTATGCGGCAGCTTATGCAAGCCAGATAAATACCAACGTTTCCTTTCCGTCCATCACAGCCTATAAGTCGACTGAAATGTCAGAACACTGGGTTTGGATTTACAGGAACCCGCTCAAGAATATCGTTGACCTTATCGAGCGCTGCGAGGATGATCCTTCCAGGATCAATTATCTCAGCATCGGTCGTATTTTAAAAGTGTACCTGTTTCATTCGCTGACAGATAGCTACGGTGATATCCCTTATTTCGAAGCGATCAAAGGTTATTCAGGCGGTATCACAACCCCCAAGTATGATCCACAGCAGAAGATATATGAAGACATGTTCAAGGAATTGACAGAAGCAATTGCTGCCTTCACTCCCAGCAAAACCAATCCAGGCTCAGCCGATATTGTATATAATGGTGATATTGCAAAATGGAAAAAATTTGCGAATAGCCTTATGTTGCGACTCGCATTGCGCATCGTAAAAGTAGATCCTGCCAATGCAAAAAAATACGCTGAGCAGGCTATAGCGGGCGGGCTGCTGGCAAGCAACAGTGATAATTTCGTTGTAAACTATACTACCCAGATCTCCGGAACAGGTACTACCTCCAATGGCACCGCACACACCTGGATCAGTTCCAGCTATATCACTACATACAGATTTGCACAACCGTTTGTAGATTCATTAAAACTTCGCAACGATCCACGCACTTCAGTGTATTGTATGAGGGTGAAACTACCGCTGTCTTCTTACCAGGAAGGGAATCATGACCCGGCTGTACAAAGAGGCAGGGACCAGTTTGCACAAACTGTTCCAAGAGACAGTGCTTCTGTAGCCAATATCAGGACCTTTGGTAGATATGCTGCACCTTTTATCCATTTAAGTTATGCCCAGGTTCAGTTTCAACTGGCTGAGCTCGCTGTAAGGGGGATCGTAACAGGTGATGCCAAAGCATATTATGAAAATGGCGTAAAGGCTGCGATGAGTCAATTAAGCATTTTTGGAAATGATGGCTGGAACCCCGGTGGTGTTATTACTACCGCTCAGCAGGATGCATACCTTGCAGCCAATCCTTACGATCCGGCAGATGCCCTGAAGCAGATCAATACACAATACTGGATTGAAACCTTCCCTAACTATTACGAAGCATGGGCCAATATGCGCAGAAGCGGTTATCCTGATACTTACAGTGCGCTTGACCGCACCTTGAGCAGCAACTTAGGTGCTGAGCTTCCCAGGAGGCTTTACTATCCGCGCGATGAATATGCTTCAAATCCCGGTAATATCAATGACGCCGTTTCCCGGCAGGGCCAGGATCTGACAAGCACCCGTGTTTGGTGGGATAAACCATAACAAAATTTTCGGCGGGGTGGTCCATGCGGTTCTTATCGCATGGACTATTCCATTTTCAATAATCAACTCTAAAGACTAATAAAGTGGCAAGGCTCAGACTATTTTATACGTTCCTTTTAATATTCTTCAACACCTTTCTTTTTCAAAAGGGATTGTCCCAGCAGCGCCTGCCGGTTACCAATGTGTCCTGGAATGATGACACATCAGGTCTTCATTTTGCCATTATAACTGATCTGTGGGGTGGGCGGCGGCCCGGCATTTTTGAAGATGCTGTTGTTAAGCTCAATCTGCTGCAACCACAATTCGTTATCTCCGTCGGTGATCTTATTGATGGAAAATCGTATGACAGTGTTGAAATAAACCGTCAATGGAATGAATTTGACCGGGATATTGCACCGCTGCAAATGCCTTTTTTTTATGTTCCCGGAAATCATGATATCAGCAATGAGATTATGGAAAAGGAATGGAGGAAACGCCTTGGGCAACCTTATTACCACTTCGTATACAAAAATGTATTATTTCTGTGTGTGAATACTGAAGATGGCGGATCTGGCGGCATCAAAAAAGACCAGGTCGCTTATTTCAAAAAAGCAATTGAAGAAAACAAGAATGTAAGATGGACTTTTCTTTTTATGCACCGGCCTGTATGGCAGGGGAAGGGACAAAAACAAGAAGGATATGAACAAATAGAATCATTACTGGAAGGACGGCAATACACCTTATTCTCAGGCCACCATCACACCTACCTTTCTTCCATTAAAAACGGGAAAAAACATTTCGTCTTGGGCTCTACCGGAGGTGGCAGCGATCTGCGGGGAGAAAAATACGGCGAGTATGATCATATTACTCTTGTTTCTTTGACCAAAAATGATCCTGTGATCGTTAATCTCAAACTTGACGGGATCATTAAAGAAGATATCGTTAATGATACAAGCAATACCGTAACGCAATGCCTGATCAATGGCACCTGGCTTAAACCTCTGCCGGTTGTTGCAGACTCGATGTATGTATCCCAACTCTCAGGCAAACTGGTTTTGCACAATGAACTGAATATTCCCTTAAAAGTAACCGGTAGCTTAGCAGCTCACAATGGTATTGAATGGACGCCTAAGGAAGTTGATCGTGTGGTAAATCCTGGGACCGATGATACGATCCATATTGTTTTGAAAAATAGTAAAGGCAATGGTATCAGTTTGGATTCGGTATATCAGCTACCGGTTGAGCTTAAAGGGTCTTACCTTCTGAATGATTATAATTACAGTATTCCCTTTCAAAAAGAAATGTTGTTGAGTTGGAAGCGTCTTGCTGCAAGAGTCCGCTCTTCTGCAGATGCTTCAGGTAAAATGAAGGAAGGTAAAGATGTAGTTTATCTTGACCGTCCGGAATTTATAAAAGGACCATGGTACTGGACAGGGAAAGACGACAGCGAGACACGTTTCCAGGTTTCGAACGATGAAAAGAATTGTTATGTAAATATAGAAGTGAAGGACAACCAATGGATTCCTGGTAACACAGATAGCGGAGACGCGATCCTGTTTTATTATGAAGATAAAAATGAAAAGCAACACAGCCTGGTGATCCCGGTAAGAGCAGAGACGCTGGCGAATAAAACAGATAAATACAGCGGAGAGATCAAAGCGGTATCATCATTGACCGGAAATATTTTCCAGGTGCAATGCACTCTTCCTTTATCATTAATAAAAAAAGCAGACAATAGTTTTCGTATAAACCTGGCTTACAGGGATGAGGATAAGCTTCCCAAAAGGGAAACCTCTGTTTTTTACTGGAAGCCTTTATGGAGCACCCCGGAAGATTATATTCATTCCGGCGTTTTTCTAATCCATTTAAAATAGTATTACAATGAAAAAGTGTTTTCTGATTAGTATGCTTATTGTTGCCATGGCTGGCGGGTCAAATGCTCAAACCACTACCGCTTCCCGTTCGGCCGACCGTTATGGCATCCGCCCTTCCCTGATAAGAAGCCCTTATTTGCAGGTAGCAACGGAGCACAGCATGACGGTCCGTTGGAGAACGGACATGCTTGATGTCAGTTTTGTGAGATATGGAACACACCCAGGTAAGCTCGACCAGATCGCGGGCAACGATTACCGTACTTCAGAGCATATTGTTACACTGAACGGATTGCAGCCAGAAACAAGGTATTATTATCTTATTGAAGGATTCAGGGATACGTTACAGGGAGATGCTAACAACTATTTCTCAACTCTTCCACCACAAGGCAAGGCAGGGAAATACCGCATCGGTGTATATGGAGATTGCGGCAGCATATCCACTAACCAAAGCGATGCCAGGGACCAGTTTGTGAAATACCTGGGCAACGATTATTTGAATGCCTGGATATTGCTGGGTGATAATGCTTACTCGTTTGGAAAGGATTACGAATACCAGGGTCATTTCTTCAATGTATATAAAGACAACTTATTAAAAAAATCGCCGCTTTTTCCTGCTCCCGGTAATCACGATTACCAGGATGAGCCTTATGCGGCAGAAGTGGCGCAGCGGTCTGGCGAGATCGCTTATTACCGAAATTTTTCCATGCCCACCAAAGGTGAATCAGGTGGCGTGCCGTCCCATACTTCGGCTTATTATTCATTTGATATCGGGAATGCACATTTCATTTCGATGGATTCCCAGGGCTCACAGGAAAATGGAAAACGCTTGTTTGATACCACCAGCACGCAGGTATTATGGGTGAAGCGGGACCTCGAAGCTAATAAAGATAAAGAGTGGATCATCGTTTACTGGCACCATCCTCCTTACTCCATGGGTTCACATAATTCTGATCGTGAAAGCCAGATGGTAAAGATCCGGGAGAATTTTATCCCGATCCTTGAACGATATGGTGTTGATCTTATTTTGTGTGGGCATAGCCATTCCTACGAACGTTCAAAACTGATGAATGGTCATTATGGTATGGAAGCAAGCTTCAACCCGGCTGTTCATCTGTTAAGCAATTCGTCAGGCTATTTCGATGGGTCGGAAAATTCCTGCCCATATATAAAAGATGAGAATGGAAAAGGTACTGTATATGTTGTCAGCGGCTCTTCCAGCCGCACTGATCATAAGCAAGCGACATTTCCTCATGATGCGCTTCCTTTCGCCAGCATTGATTATGTAGGTGCATCTTTACTGGAGATCGAAGATAATCGGCTCGACTTTAAATGGATTTGCGAAGACGGCAAGATCAGGGATAATTTTACAATAATGAAAGGTGTAAACAGAAAGCAGGTTATCAAAGCCAAAAAAGGTGAAGCCGTTAAACTCACTGCTTCATTCATTGGTCAGTATAAATGGAGCGATTCAAACAGCAAAGAACGGTCAATTACCATAAAGCCAACCCGGAATATGACATATACTGTTGCTGATCCGACAAATTGCCTGAAAGATAGTTTTGAAATACAGATCAAATAACCGTACCCAATGAAAACAATTAATAACGCATTGATTGCATCCCTGCTATTTATTTCATTTAAAGGCATCGGGCAAAACTCAAGTCCCCCATTGGAGAAAGGACAGGAAAAGTTTACCAACAAACCGAAACTGATCCGTGGCCCTTACCTGCAGGTTGCTACAGACACCAGCATGATTGTTCGCTGGAGAACAGATGCCGCCATCCGTAGCCGGGTAAGATATGGAGTTGAATCTGGTAAGCTCGATCAATTTGTTGATGAACTGGTATATAAAACGGAACACGAAATAAAGATCGGTGGCCTGAAGCCCGGTACCCGGTACTATTACTCGATCGGTTCACTGAAAGATACCCTGCAATATGGCCCTTCAAACTATTTCTCTACCCTGCCTCCTGCAGGAGAAAAGGGAGACTACCGGATCGGTGTATTTGGCGATTGTGGTTCTTTGTCCATCAACCAGGCAAATGTCCGCGATCGGTTTTTGCAATACCTGGGCAAGAATGATCTGAATGCATGGATACTGCTGGGTGATAATGCTTACAATGACGGGAATGACATGGAATACCAGGCAAAGTTTTTCAATCCGTATAAAGAAGTGCTGCTGAAAAGATATCCTGTATTCCCTAATCCGGGAAATCATGACTATCATGATGCCGACTTTACTGCCGACTATGCACAAAAGACGCACTCCACAGCTTATTACCAGAATTTCTCCATGCCGGTGAATGGCGAATCGGGTGGTGTGCCATCGCATAATTCAGCTTATTATTCCTTTGATCTCGGGAATATTCATTTTATTTCTTTAGACTCTTATGGAATGGAAGACAATCAATATTTCCTGTATGATACGCTTAGTCCGCAGGTGCAATGGTTAAAGAAGGACCTGGCTGCTAACCGCAATACGGATTGGGTGGTTGCTTTCTGGCATTATCCTCCCTATTCCAAGGGAACACATGATTCTGACGAAGAAGGTAGTTCCATGGCAGAGATCAGGCAAAACCTGATCGGCATCCTGGAGCGTGCCAATGTTGATCTTATACTTTGCGGACATAGCCATGTATACGAAAGATCGAAGATGATGAAAGGGCATTATGGAAAGTCTTCCACCTTCAATCCTGCCGTGCATAACCTGAGCCAGTCGTCCGGCGCATATGACGATGCAACACCCGCAGCTCCTTATATAAAAAAGACCGGGGAGATGGGGACCGTTTATGTGGTATCCGGTTCTTCTTCTTATGTCGGCAAATCGTATTATGATTTTCCGCATAAGGCCATGTATTATTCCAATGACAAAGATGCAGGGGCAGGTATGCTGGAAGTAAAAGATAACCGGCTCGACTTTAAATGGATCTGTGCCGATGGAACGATCCGCGATCAGTTTACCATGATGAAAGATGTAAACAAGACCCAGGTGATACAAGCAAAAAAAGGCCAGGTTGTAAAACTGACCGCTTCATTCGTTACAGATGATTATGTATGGAATAAGTCAGGTGAGAAAGGACGAAGTATAGAAGTAAAACCTTCTTCTGGCAAAACCATTTATACAGTAAAAGACAACTATGGCTACTTAAAGGATATATTTGAGGTAAGAGTGAAATAGTATTGTATTGGGTGAAACAGAAGCTCATCATATCACTACTGGCAGCAGGGCTGCTGTTATTATGGCTGAGGCCTTTTACGCAACAGGAGCCAGTGATCGGTGTGGATAGCACGCTGACCTATTTTCGTGAACATGCCGTTGAGTTTGCGGTAACCGCCGTCGAACTTGAAAAAAGGATTCAACTGATAGATGAAAACGATACTACTACAATCGATGCTGCTAAAAAAGCCCTGGTCAACTGTCGTATTGATTTCAAAAAAATAGAATTCTTTTTCAACTATTTTTTTCCAAGCCTCACTATTATTTATAATGCTCCTGCAGTTATAGAAGTAGAGGAGCCTTTCCTGGAATACCGAGAGCCTACCGGCTTGCAAGTAATTGCGGCTTTGTTGTATGCGAAGGATGCTGCAAAATTGAAGAAGCAGTTGCTGCAACAGGCTTATATCGTCAGCGAATCTGCAAAGGATATCCCCTCGCTGCTTTACAACCTGGATATCGACGATGCACGTATTCTTGAAAGTATCCGGCTCGAACTGATCAGTGTAATGACATTAGGCATTGCTGGCTTTGATACTCCTGAATTAAAAACCGGCATCACTGAAGCGAAGCAGACGCTGACAACGATAAAGGAAGTGCTGCAACCATATTTTGTAAGGCTGGCAGGACCAGACAGCCTGCAATTCTATCTCGACCAGGCAATCCGGCTAAGTGCTGCTCCGGTGAGTTTCAACGATTTTGACCGCCTTGGTTTTTTAACCAATGCAGCCATTCCCCTGCAACGCCATCTGGGCCTCTTTATCAATCGGTCAGGATTGCTGACCAATACCAACCCTGCAATCAACTACCAGGCGGAAAGTATTTTTAGCCGGGATGCTTTGAATATAAACGGTTCTCTATCTGTGGATACCCAACAGGCTTTGCTGGGAAAGAAATTATTCTTTGATAAGATCTTATCCGGCAATTCAGACAGGAACTGTGCAAGCTGTCATCAGCCTGCAAAGTATTTTTCAGATGGGCTGCCCAAAAGTCTTGCACTGGATGGGCATTCTTTTGTTCAGCGCAATGCGCCTTCCTTATTATATACGGGGTATCAATATTCCCAATTTTGGGATGGAAGAGCGAAGACCCTGGAAGAACAGGTGATCGATGTATTGAAAAATCCCAGGGAAATGAATGCAAATGACGACAGCATTGTTTCCAGGCTGAACCGGGACACGGCTTATCTCCGGAGCTTCTCATCAGCTTTTTCAACTGGTAAAGCCGGTAGGGCAGTCAGTATAGCGAATGTGGCATCGGCCATTGCAGCTTATATGAAAATGCTTACGCCATTCGATTCTCCATTTGACCACTACCTGAAAGGAGAAAAGAAAGAGCTGTCTGCCAGCCAGATCAGGGGCTTCAACCTATTTATGGGCAAGGCGGCCTGCGCTACCTGTCATAGTCTGCCTTTATTTAACGGCCTTGTGCCACCCCTGTATGATCTTACAGCCATGGAGGTGATCGGTACTACTGCAGATACGGTTTTTTCTGCCCCGCGCCTGGATGCAGACAGCGGCCGCTTCACCCACTACCCGATAGAGTTTTACCTGCGTTCATTTAAAACGCCTGGTTTGAGGAATGTTTCGGCCACTGCTCCCTATATGCACAATGGAACTTTCCCTGACCTGGAATCTGTACTGGAATTTTATAATAAAGGAGGAGGTGAAGGATTGGGACTGAAAGTAGAGCATCAGACCTTATCGCCCGAGCCACTGCAGCTTACAAAAGCCGAGATCAAAAATATTATTGATTTTCTTCAGGCACTTACAGACAGGAGAATATACCAGTCTATGTAAAAACTTCGCTCAATTAACCCTCAAAAAGGCTGGTTTGACTGATTAGCGTCAAAAAAGTATACAAACTTAATACATAAGCAGAGTTATAACTGCCGGTAAGAGTTATTTTTATCCCTATAGAAAATGATTAAGCCATGCGTTTTTGTAACAAAACAACAAGCCTCATTTTTTCTTTATTACTGGCAGCAGTTGCGGTACAGTCACAGGACCTGAGCTATAGTCAACCCGGGAGCCAGGCCTACACTGAATCTGCCAATCCTAAAAAGACCAATACAGCCGCCTGGTCAAAATTACCGCGTGAAGTATATGTCAGTTTTGCCAGCAGCAATACAAAATATGCTAAAGAAAAGGTTCCGCAGGTAATACAGCAAACATCCTGGCAAACCAATGCCTGGAAAGGTGAAAAAGTGCATACACAGCTGTTGATCTGGACAAAAAAGAAGCTGCCTGCTGTAAATATCCGGGTGAGCGACCTGAAAAGTGCCCGGGGTGAAACGATCAGTGCAAGCCGGATCAAAGCCCGTTTTGTACGATACACACTGGCAGATGGTTTTGTGGAAGGATGTTCGCAGGAATTATCATCCAGGCATGACTCATTGCTGGCTGAAGACCCGATCGATATTGTTGACCAATTGGATGTGGCAGCCAATTCTGTTCAGCCCGTATGGCTAAGTGTTGAAGTTCCTGCAGAAGCAGCTACAGGTATTTATACCGGCACTGTAACAGTGAATGCAGGCAAGCCCGTTCAACTGAAGATGACGGTCAATGTTTCCAAACACGTGCTGCCACCACCTTCGGAGTGGAAGTATGATTTTGATATGTGGCAATATCCGGCCCCTGTCGCACGCATACATAATGTTCCCCTGTGGAGCGACGAGCATTTTAATTTGATGCGCCAGTATTTCACTTACCTCGCCAGTGCAGGCCAGAAAGTGATCACCGCAAATATCATTGAGCAGCCCTGGGGACTGGACCATGTGCATTTTGATGATCCTTCTCTAATTAAATGGACAAAGAAAAAAGATGGTCAATGGGAATACGATTTCAGCCTTTTTGAAAAATATGTCTCCTTTATCATGAGCTGCGGCATCACTCAGCGTATCAATTGCTATACAATGATCACCTGGGACCTCGGTTTCATTTATTACGATGAGGCTTCCGGGAAAAATAAAACTGATACCTTAAAGCCAGGTTCTGCTGAGTATACACAATTCTGGGAGCCGATGCTGGTCCAGTTTACCCGGTTCCTGAAATCAAAAGGGTGGTTTGAAAAAACTTCCATTGCAATGGATGAGCGTCCTGTGGAAAGCATGCAGGCAGTGATCGCCTTATTAAAAAAAGTTGACCCTTCCTGGAAAATAGCTTTGGCCGGGGATAGCTATCATCCGGAGATCGCGGATGATGTTTATGACTATTGTCTTGCTTCCTACCTCAGTTTTGATAAGGATATACTGGAAAGAAGAAAAGAACAAGGTAAGCCTACCACCTTCTATACGGCTTGCGTGGAAGCCTATCCCAATGGTTATACTGTTTCTCCGCCGGCTGAAAATGTATTGCTGGCCTGGTTTGCAGCATCGCGCGGTCTGACTGGCTATTTGTTCTGGGCCTACAATACCTGGAATGCCAATCCCCTGATGGATACACGCTGGAGAAGGTACCCTGCCGGTGAACTATTCCAGTTCTATCCTGGCCCGCGCACTTCTGTGCGATTTGAAAAGCTGATCGAGGGAATACAGGATTTTGAAAAGATTCGGTTGCTCAGGGAGCAGTTTACCCGCAGCGGCAATAAAGTGGCCCTTCAAAAAATCGACCAGGTGCTGGCCGGGTTTAAGATGGAAAAGCTGAAAACCATACCAGCCGCAACGATATTGGAAAAAGGAAAGAAAATGCTGATTGAATTAAGCGCCTTATAATGATGAAACGGAAAAGATTAATTGCTTTAGTTGGGTTATGCTTCGCAGCTATATCACTTCATGCGCAATACAATGTGAAGAATTTTGGCGCGAAAGGTGATGGCCGTACACTTGATACCAGGTTTATTCAACAGGCTATCGACAAAGCAGCTTCCGCCAGGGGAGGAAGAGTGGATGTGCCGGCAGGTATTTATAAAATTGGCACATTGATCCTGAAAACAGGTGTTGAGCTTCATCTTCAGCAGGGTGCTGTGTTGCTGGGTAGTCCTGACTACAGGGATTATACAGCAGTGAAGCAACAAATGAGTTCGCGTACGCGTGACCTCTATGCAAAATACTTTATGCTCTTTGCAGAAGGGGCTTCAGATATTTCTATCACGGGCTTGGGGACCATTCATGGTAATGGGTTGGAGCATTTCCAGGAAGAAAGACCGCAGAACCTCCGGCCGTATATGATCCGGCTGGTTAACTGCCGCAATATAACTGTTACAGGTGTCCGCTTGCTGGAAGCCGCGAACTGGACATTTCATTTATTGAATTGCAAGGATGTCCGTGTTGATGGCGTGGTGATAGAAAACCGTGGTGAGGGAAACCGCGATGGGTTGGATATCGATGCGTGCGAGCGGGTAACGGTTGCCAATTCCCGCTTCTCGACTACCGATGATGCCATTGTGATGAAAGCGACCAATGATACACTTTGCCGGGATATTACCATCAGCAATTGTGTATTTCATGAGATCGGTGGCTCAGCTATCAAGACGGGGACAGAATCCAATGGAGGGTTCAGGAATATTACGGTAAGCAATTGCGTGATCAAAGATATTCCCGTACATGCCGGCATCGAATTGATGACAGTGGACGGTGGAATGATGCAGAACATACTGCTGGAAAATATCGCCATGGAAAAAGTGGCCACACCAATATTCATCCGCCTGGGTCTCCGGCTGCGGCCCTATGAATCTGGACAGTATGTACAGAAAGTGGATGAAGTGCGTGATATACAACTGCATCATATTTCTGCAATAGATGCCAAATATCCATCCAGCATTATTGGCTTGCATAGCAAGAAGATCAGTAATGTTACCATCGCTGATTACACTGTACGATATGCAGAAAAACAGGATGCCCGTGCAGTGAACCAGGTGCCCTTCCTGGAGTTCGATTATCCTGCTGCTGTTATGTTTGAGAACCTTCCCGCTTATGCGCTTTATTGCCGCAGTGTTGAGAACCTGGTTATACAGAATGCAACAATGCATCCTGCCGCAGGAGACGTCAGGCCTGCTGTTTTACTGGATAGAACAACAGATGCTTCCCTTGCAGGTATCAAAGCTGCTGTGAATGAAAAATCCCCGGTGGTTTATCTCCGCAAAAGCAGCCGTGTTGCTGTTTCCAATAGCCAGAGTTTCACCCGGACAGCTGCATTGATCGAAGCAGAACAGGATGCAGCTTCTTCCCTGCGTGTATTCAATAATTTCATATATCCCCAACAACAGGAAGTAGCTAATAAAGCTCCATTGCCAGGATCAGCGTCTTTTGAAGATTTCAAAACATCCTCAAAGAAGATTTTTGAAGGGACTGATAATATTGAGGGGCTAACAGCTTTGGTGATCATGAAGCAAGGGTTGAAGTTTGATCTGCCTGTTGATCAGCGTGGCTCCCTGCAATTATGCCTGCTGGCAATGAATAGATCGGAAAAGCCGCAGAAAGTCCGCGTGGAATATGCAGGCATTAAACAGGAGTTTGAGTTGAGTTGGAATGAATGGGGATGGGCGCCTGTTACATTATTGAAGCAATGGCCACGTAATGAAACGGTTTCTTTTACAGTAAGCGTAATTGGAGATGAAGGGAATGTTCTGATCAACCGGGCGTATCTCCGTGCGCAGGACATTGGATTTACCGACTGAACATAAAGTTTACACTATTTAAAATTCGATAACATGAGATCTTATTCGTTTGCAAGGGTAATTGTTGCTATGCTGGCATTTTTCTGCTTGCCGGCATGGTCTCTTTCGCAGGCTGCTGCAAAGCCACGCAAATGCATCATGGTATTTGGCGCCCATGCAGATGATGCGGATGAAATTGCTGGCGGAACGCTGGCGAAATATGTAGCAGAAGGATATGAAGGCGTATATGTGGTGGCCATCAATAACCTCGATGGCTGCAATCTTGAACGGACTCCGTGGTATGATAAAGGGCCGAATTTTACGGTATCATCATCTCCTCACAAATATCGCGTGGGTGCACTGGAAACAAGTCAGATCCGGGAGGAAGAAGCCCGTGCAGCAGCAGCAGTTTATCCCTCTGTTCCCATTTTTCTGAATTTTAAGGAACCTACTTTTTTTATCGGCAGGAAACTGGTGTATTATGGCACACCTGAATACGATGCTTTTGATCCTCCGGGAAGACAGTTGATACCAATTGCAACTTATACGGACTCGGATGTAGACACGGTTGTTGAATTGTTGCGTAAGTACCAGCCGGAGATCATTATCACTCATACGCTTGGCGGGGAGAAAATGGATCACGGAAACACTGGTTATATGATCTACCTCGCTTTTAAAAAAGCCATGCAACGCGGTATTCCTGTTGGTAAATTATGGATGTCTGTAAATGGTTGGTTTCTTGACAAGGATGCGCAAAAAAGCGGACGCGGCAAACCCGATGTGCATATTGATGTAAAAAAATACCTTGATACCAAGTACAAAGCCTTAAATAAGCATATCAGTCAAAACGGTGGTTTTGGACGTGATTATGTAATGGGAAATGAGACCCAACCGAAAGAAGTGATCGAGGAATTCATCACCGTGATTGATAACACAAAAAAATAGACAGCTATATGAAGAGCATTTTTTTATCGGTAATGGTGCTGGCTGCCTTTTTGCAATTGACCCATGCGCAATCGAATTCGCAGGCAGTACTGGTCAGGAAGACCGGCGGCTTTGGCTCAAAGCCAGGTGAAATGAAATTTCCCACGATGATCGCAACAGACAAACAATCCAACCTGTATGTGGTGGACCAGCATAACCACCGGATCCAGAAGTTTGATTCGTCTGGTAATTTCATTCTGATGTGGGGGAAGCAGGGTGGTGCAGAAGGCGAATTCAATTATCCATTTGGCATTGCGATCGATTCGAAAGGAGACGTGTTTGTATCGGATATGAATAATAACCGTATTCAGCAGTTTTCTGCTGACGGGCAGTTTATCCGCTCAGTTGGTCATTATGGCACAGCTAATGCGGAATTCAAATATCCGTACGGTATTGCATTTGATAAGAACGACGTTCTTTTTGTGATCGACGCATTTAACTACCGGGTACAGAAATTCACCAATCAGCTCCAGTTTATTTCTGCATGGGGAAGTGCTGAATCTATCGGTATTAAACTGTATATGCCGCATGAAATCGCTATCATGCCGGATGGTAATGTGATCATGAGCGACCGGCAGAATCACCGCCTGTCTGTTTTTTCCGGAAACGGGAACCTCCTGCGCCGCATCGGCGATTATGGAGAAGGAAGCGGAACAAAAGCAGGCCTGTTCAGCGAGCCTCATGGTATTGCTTTCTCTTCAGCAGGTGATATGTATGTCTGCGACCGGTATAATTTCAGAGTGCAACAGGGAAATGGTAAAAATGATTTTGTTTATAGCTGGTTGACCGGCGACATATTTGATGACAGCAAAAATTTCCCATTAGGTATAACAGTAGGAGCTAACGGTCATATTTATGTTACCGATCATTATGCACACGTGGTGTCGGAATATAAATTGATGCGATAGGTACCTGATTTTTTTAAAAGAACTGTATGAGCTTATGAAACATTTTATTCGTACATCACTTACCATTTTCTTGGCAGCGTGCTTTGCCGGGAGATCCGATGCTCAATCTTCCGCAAAAACAGCTGCATACAACCCGGCATATTGGTTGGAAGGCACAACTTCTTATCAACGCGACATGGATAAACAGGGCGTTGCTGAACTGAATGAAATGGTCGGTAAAGCCGCTCAAAAGGGGTGGAACGGTCTACTCTATTGGGGCGCCAGCAGGAATGGAGATAAAATGAATTATTATTACAACTCTCCTTATCTCGCTTCACAACCATGGGCCGTATTTGAAAGAGATGGCCTGACACCCCTGGTCAGTGCTGCCCACCAGAAAGGGCTGAAAGTGATGGTGAATATGGAAGGAGTGAATACTTATCACTGGCAGCACCACCACTGGACGGCTGCATCCATTGAAGCAGCCGCAACCGATCTTGCAAAAGCCGGAGTGGATGCCGTCTTCGAAGAATGTTTTGAGACGGATCAGGATGTATTTGTTTCACTTGCACGTACGCTGAGGAAAAATAATGTTGATTATATCTCGGGCACTGACCCGATGCTGCTGCGCGAGCCAACCTTTACCAAACTATGGCCGGAAACAGGAACGATCAATATTTATAACTACTATCTTAAAAGAGATAAATTATACGGGATTGCTACATTGGCGCAACATGGGTCATTGGGTTTAGGCTGGGCAAAATACTGGAATAAGCCAACCTCGCTGATCTCTCCGATGAACAGGAACTGGGGGATCAATAATGATTATACACCTGCCGTTATTTCCTATCTCTGCATGATAAGGGCGCTGCAATTCCGTATGGACAATTTCATCATCTTCGGTGGTTGGAATGCATTTGATCCAAAGCAGACAGACGAATGGATAAAGAAATACGTAAACAAACAGGAGGCCCGTCCCACCATGAATATTGTGGTGCTGCTGGGAAATGGCGTGAATAAACCCTCTTCAGGAGAAGAATCCTGGAATCGCCTGTTTAATTCAGGCGATGCTATCACATCCGGAGCTTTTAATGCGGGTTATAATATTGTAGTGAGTGATAAAGTACTGCCTGCTGATGCTTACTGGATCTATACACCGGGTGGAAATGAAACGGAACTGCCCAAAGAAGTGGTTGACCTGTTCGGTACAAATAAAAAAGTTTTCCTCCAGGCAAGTGGTGAGCTGCCGAGCGGAGCGAATCTTAAGGCAGGATGGAAAGCTGCGTACGAACAATGTGGCGTGAATGGTTTAAAAAAATTCCATTATGCAGCCGGCACCGATGGGCCTTCAGAGCTGTCATTGCCGGAAGACCAGGAGATCGAAATACCTTATACCGGTTATTATAAAGGAAAGTATTTACGCTTTACAGGTAATGATGTGCAGCGCGGACGCGATCTGAGGGCAGGAACGGTCATTCCTAAAGACGCTATGAGCGGCCAGGAGTTTTGTTCGCCGAATAAAACGTATGGCCGCGGACCTTATATCACTGGAAAGAACAATAAATACCTGGTGACTACTACAAGCCTTAACTGGGAAACAGCTTATCCTATTTCAGATCTTTTATCTGGGGGAGGAGTAACTCCTTCTTCCAACGTATGGGGGATAGCAGGCAGGAATGTGACGGCATTGCTGGCTATAGAAACAACGGAGCTTGAGCTAACGATTCCTGGTTTAAAAGACGGAGCAAAGATCCATGTAGAGATCTGGGATAAGAAAAAGCAAAAAAAGAAAGAAGAAAATCTCGTTTATAAAGCGCCATTCAAACAGGTGTTGAGCGAATATGATTTCATCCTGATCGATACCATACAATAATAAAATGACACAGTCCAACCTCGTACAATTTTCTGCTTCTCCACGCCTCAAATGCGTGGATGCATTGCGTGGGTTTGATATGCTTTGGATCATTGGCGGTGGTGACCTGCTGATAGAATTGTCCGGGTTATTACCCCAAAAGCAGGGAACATGGCTTGCTTCGCAATTTGAACACCAATGGGGGAGCTTTCATTTTTATGATATCATCATGCCTCTGTTCCTCTTTATTGTTGGTGTGGTAATGCCTGTGGCGTTCAGGCAACGGTTGAAAAAGGGCGAATCCAAACAGTCTATTTACAAACATGTTTTGATAAGGACTTTCAGGCTGTATGTATTGGGCCTGATCGCTTCAGGCCATCTGCTCGATTTGGATATTTCCAGGCTGCGCTTGTGGACAGATACCCTGCATGCTATTGCGGCCGGCTATCTCGTCAGCACGGTGCTGATCCTGGAACTGAGTAAACGGATGCAGGTGATAACAGTTGCCGGTTTGCTGCTGCTGTACTGGTTGCTGATGGCTTTTGTGCCGGTACCTGGGGTGGGAGCCGGCGTTTATCGCCAGGATATGAACCTGGCCCTTTATATAGATGATGCAGTACTTGGTCACTTCCAGGAAGGCTTTGGCTGGACGTACATCCTGACCAATCTTACATTCATCTGCTCGGTAATGCTGGGAGTGTTTGCAGGAGATATCCTGGTAAAAAATAATTCGCATAAAGCAAAACTGAAGCAACTAATGATTATTGGCATTGGTTGTATTGCTGCAGGGTTGATCTGGAGCACTTTTTTCCCGATCATCCATTATATCTGGACAAGTTCTTTTGTATTGTTTGCCGGTGGGATCAGTTTTTTATTGCTGGCAGTCTTTTACCAGGTAATCGATGTATGGAAAATAGAAAAATGGAGTTTTCCTTTCCGGGTGATCGGTATGAATGCAATTGCCGTGTATGTGGCAACACATCTGTTTGACTTCAGGTTGTTGGGAAAGGTGTTTGTAGGTGGCTTTGCCAAATGGCTGGGTGATTGGTACCCCTTTCTCCAGTCTGCAGCAGCATTGGCCGTAATATGGCTGATCATGTACTGGATGTACAAAACAAAAACATTTATTAAAGTATAAATTTTATTCCCTGTAAATACTCATTATGAAATTGTTTGACATGAAAAAAACAAAATTGCTTGCATGTATTGTAGCACTGACATTTGCCGGATTTTCTTGTAAGGAGAAAGCCGCAGAACAATCCGCAAACACGAATGCCACGAATTCCGATGGCCTTGCCCTGACTCCTCCTATGGGTTGGAATAGCTGGAATGTATTTGGTAAGAACATCAATGAACAGGTGATCCGCGAAACGGCTGATGCAATCGTCAGTTCCGGGTTGAAGGATGTAGGGTTTGATTATGTAGTGATCGATGATCTCTGGCATGGTGGCCGGGATTCTGTAACAGGTCAGTTATATGCCGACTCTGTAAAATTTCCATCAGGCATCAAAGCGCTGGCGGATTATGTGCACAGTAAAGGGTTGAAGTTTGGCATTTACTCAGATGCAGGTACACTTACCTGTGGTGATATGCCTGGCAGTTATGGTTATGAAGAAAAAGATGCAGCATTGTTTGCCAGTTGGGGCGTTGATTTCCTGAAATACGATTATTGTTATTGTCCCGATCTTCCTTCCACCAACAACGATTATAAAATGGCTATTGACAGGTATAAGGTTATGGGAAATGCACTCAAAGCAACGGGGCGGCCAATCCTCTATAGCATCTGCGAATGGGGGCCCAGGTCTCCCTGGCTTTGGGGCAAAGAAGTGGGCGGCCATATGTGGAGAACCTCTTATGATGTAGCAGATATCTGGGACATGCCAAGAAATGAAAGCAGCCCGATCGGAATTCTGACTTCTATTGATGCTGTTGCCAACCTGGGCCGTTTCAGCGGACCTGGCGGCTGGAATGATCCTGACATGCTGGTAGTCGGACTTAAAAATTCAGGATTTATCAAAGGCGGTGGCTGCACAGAAACCGAATACCGTACACAAATGAATATGTGGTGCATGTTCTCAGCACCGTTGATGATCGGTTGTGATGTGAGGAATATGGATACGGTTACACGCTCTATATTATTGAATAAAGAACTGATTTCGATCAACCAGGATAAACTAGGCAAACAAGGGTTCCGTGTATTCAGCAAGAATGGGCTGGAAGCATGGAAGAAACCGCTGAGTGGCGACCGTTACGCGATTGCTTTGTTCAACCGCGGCGAAGAAGCCAAATCAATGCAGGTGGGTTGGGAAGAGCTGGAACTGGATAAGGCAGCGCAGTTCAATGTAAAAGAAATAGGTGACCCTGCTGTAAAAGCAAACAGCCTGACGATCGCTGCAAAACTCGCACCGCATCAAAGTCGTGTATTTGTATTGGATAAGGCGGGAAAATAAAACAGATAATCGTTAAATCTTTAAGCAATGAAAAACAGCAGAAGAGATTTTATACGCACCACGGGTTTGGCAAGCCTCGGCTTCCTGGGATTAAGCCAGTGCGTACTTTCAGGATGTAAATTGAATAGCAATCCTGCTTATGGTTTTGGCCCTTTATTTCCGAAAGAGGGTGAAATACTGAGTTTGCCAAAAGGATTCACCGCTAAAGTGATCTCCCGTAAAGGAGATGTGATGAGCGATGGCTTGTTTTCACCAGGCAATCATGATGGCATGGGTATATTCCCTGCCGGTAACAACAAGATGATACTGGTAAGAAACCATGAACTGACACCAGGTTCTGTTGGCGAAGGACCATTTCAGCATCAACGCGAACTGATCGATAAGATCGGCAAGGACCGCTTCTATGATTTTGCCGGTGGAGGGAATATGATCTGCGTAGGAGGCACTACCACGATGGTATTTGATGAATCATTGCAAAAAGTGGAAACCGAATATCTCAGCCTGGTTGGTACCGTAAGGAATTGTTCTGGCGGAAAAACGCCCTGGAATAGCTGGATCACTTGTGAAGAAGCCGTTGACAAGAAAGAAGCTGGGGGATTGGAAAAAGATCATGGCTACAATTTTGAAGTGCCTGCATCTGCTTCGATCAAAATGGCAGAACCGGTCCCTATTAAAGCAATGGGCCGTTTTGTACATGAATCCGCTGCAGTACATCCTGATACCGGCATCGTTTATCAAACAGAAGATGAAGGCGAAGGTTTATTCTATCGCTATCTTCCGAATGAACCGGGTTCATTGCATAAAGGCGGCCGCCTGCAATGCCTGGTGATCAATGAATGGAAAAGCGGTGATACACGTAATTACAAAGATTATACGGACCGCTTCCCTGAAAAGAAGCCACTTACTGTTTCCTGGATCGACCTGGACGATATTGATTCGCCGGATAATGACCTGCGTTTACGTGGTCATAAAAAAGGAGCTGCCGTATTCTCTTCCGGCGAAGGAATGGTGTATGGGAAAGGTGAGTTCTTCTTTACGGCAAGCTCAGGCGGTGCAGTAAGCAATGGCCAGATCTTCCGTTATAAACCCAGCCCATACGAAGGCCAGGCAAGGGAAAAAGATGCGCCGGCTACGCTGGAGCTGTTCATCGAATCCAAAGGGGATGACACTTTCCGCTATTGTGACAATATCACTGTTGCACCCTGGGGAGATGTTGTGATCTGTGAAGATTCAGATGATGCACGCATCATTGGTATCACACCAGAAGGCAATGCGTATATCATTGCACAGAATATCGGCTATCGTGATTCGGAATTTGCAGGGCCTGTATTCTCTCCTTCTGGCAAAACATTGTTTGTGAATATTCAATCACCGGGATTGACATTGGCCATTACAGGTCCATGGCGTTCCTGATCTATTGTTAATACTATGTTTAGTTTAAAATCAATCATCCGGCTTTTATCCGCAATTCTGTTATTGCTGATGATCAGTAGAGGAAATGCGCAAACATCTGCTGATGTGTATCGGCAGTCGCTGGATGAAATAATGAAAAAAGTGGGAAAGCGCTTTGGCGTTGAATTCAGGTATGATGCCGATTCCTTTTTAAAGAAGAAAGTGGAGTATGCACAGTGGAAGCTTACAAGTGATCTGCCTGCTACACTTGATAATATCCTGAAGCCGCTTGACCTCAAATACCGCCAGGTGGATAGCAAAACCTATGTGATCACCTGGTATGAATACTACCGGAGAACAAACGAGGAGGCTGCGATTGAATTAAACGGATTGCTGAAAGCTTTTCCTGATTCAACCAGTTTTAATCAACGTAAAGCGGAATTGAAATCCTGTATCGCGGATGCGCTTGGCATTCATAATTTTTCCAGCCGTACACCTTTGAATCCCATTCTCCGGCAAAAGAAAGTGTTTGATGGCTATACTACAGAGAACATCGCATTTGAGAGCATACCTGGCTATTATGTGACGGGCACGCTGTATCGGCCGACTTCAAAAGGGAATTACGCAGTGATATTAAGCCCCCATGGTCATTTTTATAATGAACAGCAACCTACGCTGCCGAAAGACAGCAGCCGTTATCGTGCAGATATGCAGTACCGTTGTGCCTCACTGGCAAAAATGGGAGCGTTGGTATTAAGCTATGATATGTATGCCTGGGGTGAGTCTGCTTTGATGACCGGTGGCGGCTCATACCATGAAACAGGTTTTGCTTCAGCCATTCAAACCTGGAACAGTATACGGGCATTGGATTTTATGTTGGGCTTGCCGGGAGCAGACAGCAAAAGGGTTGGAGTGTCCGGTGCTTCAGGTGGTGGTACACAAACATTGCTGTTAGCTGCTTTGGATGATCGTGTTAAGGTCAGTGCACCGGTGGTAATGGTAGGCGCCAGTTTTTTCGGTGGCTGCCCTTGCGAAAGTGGTTTACCCATACATGGAGAATGTAATGGCAGGAGCACCAATAATACAGAGATCGCTGCCATCATTGCGCCAAAACCTTTACTGGTTGTTTCTGACGGAGATGATTGGACAAAATATGTGCAGGGCACCGATTATCCTTACCTGCAAAAGATCTATGGTTTCTATGGTGAGCAATCCAATGTGGAAAGCGTATATCTGCCTGCTGAAAAGCATGATTACGGGATCAACAAGCGCATACCGGTGTATCATTTTTTTGCGAAACATTTAGGGCTGAATGAGAAAGCCGTTTTCGGAAAAGACGGTAAGCCGGACGAATCAAAGATCACTATTTTGAAGAATGATGACCTGCGTGTATTTGGCGCGGCACAACCACTGCCAGCAAATGCATTACGGTCGCACGAAGCAATCGTAAATACCTTTAACAAAGTCCAGGGAAAATAAGCAGTGATTAGATAGGTTACAAAAACAAACAGGCTGCCTCTTTTCCAGAGCAGCCTGTTTTTATTTTACGAATTTAATGATCAATCATCTACCGTATTTAAAAAGCGGCTTCTGTATTCTTTGGGAATAACACCGGTTATTTTTTTGAAATGCCGGTAAAAATTGGAAAGGTTGTCAAACCCGCTCTGGTAGCTGATCTCAGAGATATTATAATCGTCCTCCATCAGCATTTTGCAGGAGTGACCGATACGGATCTCCGTTACGAAATCGGAGAAGGTTTTCCTGGTGTGATGCTTGAAATACCTGGAAAAAGCCGGTACGCTCATGTTCAGTTTGGTAGCAATGTCATGAATATAGATCTGGTTGGTATAGTTTTTCATGATGAACTGGAAAGCCGAATTGATCTTCTCTGAATCGCCACTGGTATTGGCAGAGAAACCGGGAGACAGCAATGAATTTAATTCACTGCTTTGTGCGAGATTGGCCAAGATGCCGAGTAAGGACAATAGGCGCTGCACTGGCGTTTCATCAAGCATCCTGTGTAAACTTTCTGTAACCACCTGTCTTGTTTCTCCCTGAATTTCTACAGCAAGTGAAAGCTTTTGCAATAACTTATTTATCTGTTTCATTTCAGGGACGTCAAAAAAATGGTTCCCTAAAAAATCACGGGTGAAATGGATAAAGATTGATTTCGCTTTCAGTTTGCTGTTTTTGGCATAATACGCTTCACTGTTGCGATAAAGATGTGGTATATTCGACCCGATAAGGCATAGATCGCCATCTTCAAAGGTGCTCACATTATCACCTATAAACCTTGTCCCACTGCTTTTGGCGATCAACACCAGCTCAATCTCCTTATGAAAATGCCAGGGATTTCCAAAGTAGTTACAGTCTAATGTCTTGAACAGGAATGAAGCATCGCTGTCAACCGGTAATTTGTGCAGTTTCGCTTTCATATAATATTTTAACGAATAAGGTAAGTGAAGAACTTTATTTTGCTAATAAAGTATATGAATGTACAAGAAATAATTAAAATTTAACATGAAAGTTTTTTCAAAATATTTTTCTTGCCTGTTCGTAACATGCTATAAATGAAGATGAATTTAAAATCTATCCTTTATAAGTCAATATTGTGAAATTGTTAAAAAAGTATACAAATTAAATTGATAATGAGAATTTTTCTTTTTTACTCCCGATTAATTTTACTCACTCTCAAAAAGCAACCGATTAGTTATGCTTTACGTTAACAGCAGTGCTTCGCAGATCAGCCAACAGGTGAACAACGTGGTGGTTTTGCTTCCGATCGGAGCGATCGAACAGCATGGACCACACTTAAGCGTGTCGACAGATACAGACCTTGTAACTGCGGTAGCACAGGAAGCAGAAGCCCGTTGCAAAAGTGATTTACTGCTTTGCCCAACGCTTCCCTTTGGTTCAAGCCACCACCATCTTACCCTTGGGGGAACCCTGAGCATATCTGTTGCACTATATACGCAGGTGCTGGTCGATCTTGTCAGTTCCATTCTCGACAATGGTTTCAGGCGGATCATTTTATTGAATGGCCATGGCGGGAATATTACACCAGCCCGTCAGGCGCTGGCGATCTTATCAGCTAAGTATGATGGTGTACTGAACCCGAATATCGCTATGGCTACTTATTGGGAACTCGCAAGCGATTATTTCGCCGGTAACAGTGAAATGGCGACACCTGCTTTGAGCCATGCCTGCGAGTATGAAACAAGCTTAATGCTTCATCTTTATCCATACAAGGTTTTCCCCGGAAGTATCGAACGCGCAAAAAGACCGGCCAGCAACGGATACATTCCCTGGGAAGATGATGAACCATATAAAGGCGTTACCATGGTAAAACAGACGCGCTATATCTCCAGTAATGGCAGCAGTGGTGAGCCGCAATTGGGAACAGCAGAAAAAGGGGAATTCCTTTTTGAGCATGCTGTGGAAGCATTGGTCCGGTTTGCTACTGCATTTAAAACATGGCCTTTTTCTACTGATCTCACCAAATGACTGAAGCAATGAAAAAAGAAATTAAACATCCTGATAAACTGGTGAGCACAGGCGCTTATTCCGCCGGAGTGATGGTTGACGATTGGTTGTTTGTAAGCGGACAGGGGCCGTTGGACCTGATTACCGGTGAAGTAGTGAGAGGAACGATCGAAGAAGAAACGACCCTCACTTTATTGCATGTAAAAAAAATAGTGGAGGCAGCGGGTGGAACAATGGCCGATATCGTAAAGTGTACAGTACACCTTACCGATATCAATGAGTTTGACCGCTACAATGCAGTGTACGCCTCTTTTTTTTCAGGCATATTGCCGGCAAGAACAACTGTGCAATCCGTATTGTGTGATGGAATAAAAGTTGAAATAGATGCAATAGCTAAAATAAATTCTTCACGTAATAAACAGGCGGCTGATGGCAAATAAGGAACTGCTTGGAACGGTTGGCCTCGGCCTTATGGGCAGCAGCATTGCTACCTGCCTGCTGGCATCCGGCCATGAAGTGATCTCGCTGATACAGGATATGCAGAAAGCGCCTGAAGCGAAAAAAAGGGTTGAAGGATTTTTGCAACAAATGTACAATGAAGGGTTGACCACTTCTTTACCCGGAGAACTGATATCGCGATTTACGATCACTGATAAAGTAAATGATCTTGCTGGTTGTGGCCTGGTGATTGAATCGATCACTGAGAACATAGATGCAAAGAAAAAACTCTTTCATCAACTGGAAAAAGTGTTGAAACCGACAGCGATCATTGGTAGTAATACCTCTGCCATTCCCGTAACGATCCTGCAGGATGGATTGCGTTATCCCGAACGCTTGCTGGGTATTCATTGGGGAGAACCGGCACATGTACTTCGATTTCTTGAAGTGATCTGTGGCCAGCAGTCTGCCATAGTGTATGCAGAGAAAGTAATGGAACTGGCGGCTGGCTGGGGTAAAGAACCTTCGCTGGTAAAGAAAGATATACCTGGCTTTATTACCAACCGTCTGATGTATGCCATGATGCGAGAAGCATTCTTCCTGGTAAAAAATGGTTATGCCACCTATGAAGATATCGACCGGGCCTGTAGGAATGATTTTGGTTACTGGATCACTTTCGCTGGCCCTTTCCGATTCATGGACCTGACAGGCATACCTGCCTATCTTACCGTCATGAAAGGGCTTTTCCCTGAACTGGATACAGCTACCACTCCTCCTGAATTTATCGAAGAATTGGTAGCTGCGGGAGCTAAAGGCGTAAGCAATGCTAAAGGATTTTATCCCTATACAGAAGAATCAGCACATCGCTGGGAAAAATTATTCAATGAATTCGCTTTCGAGATCCGGAAGTTATCTCTTAAATACTCACAAAACTGCGGAGACCTGCCATGAGCCCAACCATCATTCAATCTATAACCGCTACAGAAGTAGTTGTTCCGTCTAAACCCGATAGCCTGAACTCAGCCAACGTGCTGGATAAGGACACTGCATTCGCAAAGAAATTCCTTACCGGCAATAGCTGGACTGACTTTGCTGTACAGTCAAAATGGATACTGGAACTGCATTTGAAAAATGGCATTACTGCTATTGGCGAAACATACAGAAGTGTATCCGAGCCTTCATTGGCAGCTGCTGTAAAAACATTTACCGGAAAGGATGTATTGAAGCTGAATTGGAGAAGGCTGCCGGTTGATGATCAGCGGATTTATGAAGCTTTTGAAACGGCCGTGCTGGATGCACTGGGGCAGTTGTTCCATATTCCCATCCATCAATTATTAGGTGGTGCTTATCGTGATAAGATAGAATGCCTTGGCTGGGCGGGCCGCCGCACTCCTGAAGATGCAGCACAAAAAGCCTATGAAGCCATGCAGAAAGGACATAAAGCTTTCAAGTTTAAATGTTCGGATGAAGATCCTGTCCGTTTATGGACAGATGAGATCAGGAAAAAATGTGGTGATGGAATTAAGATCATTCTTGATCCTAACCAGCGCTGGACAGATGTGGAAACAACCATGCGTTTAATGGAAGGGGTGGAGAAAGAGATCATGCTGGGACTGGAAGACCCGATCCTGCATGCAGATGTGGAAGGCTTTCTTTACCTGAAAAAGAACCTCGGCATTCCCTTATACCGTCATATTTCATTGCCCTATACCCAGGATATCCGCGACATCATCACGTTTGTCAGGAAGGATGCCTCGGATGGATACAATTTTAATGGTTCGGCATACAACTCTTTATTGCTGGCTGAAATAGCCAACCTGGAAGGCAAGCAATGCTGGCGTGGTTCGGAAGTGGATCTTGGCATCCTGGAAACAATGGCCCTGCATATCGCGGCAGCTTCTATCAATTGCACATTGCCTGCTGATCTTTTTGGTGAACTGGTGAGGCAGGATGATCTGATAGAAGAGCCCCTGGTGTTTGAAAACGGCTCCGTAGCAGTTCCGCAAGGTGAAGGGCTTGGTGTAAAACTCGATAAGAAGGCCATGGCAAAATTTGCTACAGGTCGAGTGTTGGAGGAAAAAGTATGAAGAAAGCCATTGTATCCTGGTCATTGCTGATCTTGTGTAATCTGATGTGGGCTTTACAGTTTACCTGTATCAAGCTGACGCAGGACCAGGTAGGGCCTTATGCTACCGTATGGGGACCCATGTTAATGGCAACTTTATTACTTCTCCCTTTTGTAGTGCGTGATTTCAGGAAAACCGGCAAAAGGTTAAAGGATATGCTGGTCTTTGTTCAGCTCGCTTTGCTTGGTGCTTTTCCTGCACAGGTATTGATGACCTGGGGAACACAATATTCGCAAGCCAGCAATGCAGCAATACTGACGCTGGCCCTTCCGGTTATAACCGCAGTGTTTGCCTTCCTGTTGCTGAAAGAACGAATGAATAAAACAAGGTGGCTCAGCTTTATCATTGCTATAGCCGGTGTGGTATTGTGCTCGCTGGGCGATTTCAGAAAGATGAATTTCGGCTCCACTTATGCGATCGGTAACCTGCTGATATTTCTCGCGATCATCGGCAATGCCTATTACAATGTGGGCATCAAGAAAGTGGCAGAGAGATATACGGAAATGGAAATGGTGTTCTATACCTATATCGTATTGATCATGCTGCTGACGCCGCTGGTGTTATATTACGAGCCTGATGTATTTGGCAGGATCTCATCATTCACCAACCAAACCTGGACAGGGTTATTGTTGCTTACCTTCTTTCATAATTTTTTATCCATGATCCTGTTCTTCCGGGCATTGAAAAACCTGGATGCGATCCAGGTGGCTTTATCCAATTACCTGATCACTTTTATGGGACTGCCTGTGGCTGCGATCTGGCTGGGAGAAAAACTGAACAACTGGGCGATTGCAGGTGGGGTGCTGGTGCTTGTTTCCACATTGGCAATAACGATAATGGACTACAGGAATACTGATCGAACAAATACAATTAATGAACCCGATATTCAAAAACAATAACATGGAAAGTAAACTCGAGCTTTCAGGCGTAGTACCTATCATTCCCACGCCTTTTACTGCTGATGAAGAAATTGATGAACAGGCATTGCGCGGACTCGTGGAATTTGCAGTCGGTAACGGCTTGACTGGAGCCTGCCTGCCTGCTTATGCAAGTGAATTTTACAAATTAACGGATGAAGAGAAATTAAAGGTGGTAAAGATCGCAGTTGATCAATCAAAGGGACGCATGAAGATCGTTGCGCAATCCAATCACCCTGCTTTAAAAATAGCTTCCCGTCTTGCGAAAGCCAATGTAGATGCAGGAGCAGATGTGATTTCGCTGGCGGTGCCGCGTATTTTTGGTTTGCCGGAGGTATCCATTAAGGAATATCTCGCTGGCTTTTTTAAAGCGGTCCCCAATACGCCGGTGCTGGTGCAGGATTTTAATCCCGGCGGTGCATCTATCAGTGTAAGCCTTATTAAAGAGCTGATGGACGAGCATCCTAATTTCAAATACCTCAAACTGGAAGAACCTTTATGTGCCCCAAAGTTTGAGGAGATCCTCAAAGCGACCGGAGGCCGTATAGGGCTTATGGAAGGATGGGGTGGGTTGTATATGCTTGAACTGATCCCATTGGGTATTGCAGGTGTAATGCCTGGGCTGGGTGTATCAGATATTCTTCAAAAAGTGTTCGAACTACGTAAAGCAGGGTCCAATGATGCCGCATTCCAGTTGTTTGAGAAAGTGATGCCTCAGATATTTTTCTCCTTGCAAAACATGGAACTGTTCCACTATATAGAGAAAGAATTACTGATTGCCCGCGGTGTGCTCAAAAGCAGCCAGGTAAGGCAGGCTTCCTATGATCCGGATAAAGCAACTAAGGCATTTGCCAGGGAGCTGAATGAAAGGGTAGCAGTAGTTGGAAAAAGTCTGAAGTGAGAAGAGGTATAGATGTTTACCTATAACAAGCAAGAGATTTTTTTATGAATGATGAGGAGTTATTCCGCCAGCTGAAAGAGGAACTGTATGTCGCAGTTGTTTGTGATATACTGGATGAACTCGGTTATCGCAACCAGGCAATGCATCACCGTTTAAGACCTTTGTTGCCTGATCCAAAGAACTGTGGGTTTGTTGGAAGGGCAAGAACGGTGCGCTGGATGGAAACGGACCATATAAGCGATCATCCCTATGGAGTGGAAATTGAGATGATGGACTCTCTGAAGAAAGGGGATGTTGTGATCCATTCCACTGATCATTCCGGCACCAATGCCCCATGGGGTGAGTTGATGTCAACGGTTGCCAAGCGGAACGGTGCTGCCGGTACGGTGGTAGACAGCCAGATCAGGGACTGTGTACGGATCATGGATATGCAATTTCCCGTTTATTATACTGGCATAAGACCGCTTGACTCGAAAGGCAGGGCGATAGTAACAGCATATGATGTACCGGTAAAATGTGGTGAGGTACTGGTTTATCCCGGTGATATTGTATTCGCGGATTTTGATGGCGTGGTAGTGATACCGCAGAAAGCGGAACTCCAGTTTTTCGAAAAAGCTAAAGAAAAAGCAAGCAGTGAGAATTTTTCAAGAAAGGAATTGCTGCAAGGAAAATCTCTTAAAGAAGTATACGAAAAATATAAATCATTATAACAAAGCATAACTATGAAAATGAATGGTATCGACCCAAACCAGGATTCTTCGAAAATTCAAAGCACACAGCAACTGATCGATCAATATGAAAAAGAGGTATTGGAGAATGAGGGTGCTAAACCTGCCAATCGCTTTTATGGGCAGGTGGCTGTTGTAACCGGTGCAGCTTCCGGACTCGGCCTTGCCATCTCCAGGCGACTCTTAGATGAAGGTGCAAAAGTGGCGCTGCTGGATATCGATAAAGCTGGCCTGGAATCAAGGTTTGACGGTTTCAAAGAAAAAAGCAGGCTGTTCCCAATCGATATTACCAACCAGGCATTGATTGAAAAAACGGTGCAGGCAATTGTTGCAGAGTTTGGAAGAATAGATATCCTGATCAATTGTGCAGGCATCACGGGAGAAACAAATGTGCTTACACATAATGTAAACAGCAAAGACGTTTACCGGGTTTTTGAGGTCAATTTCATGAGCTGTTTCCATCTTACAAAAGCGGTGTTGCCACATATGCTGCAGGCAAACTATGGCCGTGTGCTGCATATTGCGTCCATTGCCGGAAAAGAAGGTAATGCCGGGATGCTCGCCTATTCTTCTTCAAAAGCTGCAGTGATCGGAATGACAAAAGTGCAGGGTAAGGAGTATGCAGATACAGGTATCACGGTGAATGCACTTGCCCCGGCCGTGATAAGAACACCTCTCGTAGACGTACTGCCCGAAGAGCAGGTGAAATATATGACAGATAAGATTCCTATGAAGCGTTGCGGAACCCTGGAAGAAGCTGCCAGCATAGTTACTTATATCGTTTCAAAAGAAAACAGTTTTGTAACAGGCTTCACATTTGATCTTACCGGCGGCAGAGCCACTTATTGAATTTAAAACCACGAGATGAAACTTCTTTACTTCAGGCGCAATGATCAGTTATTGCCAGGAATTCTTACAGAAAAAGGCGTGATCAGTATTGTTGATCATCCAACATATTTTAAAGCATTTACCCGGAATGGTTCTCCATTTACGAATGAACATGTTTTTCATATACAAGAAATCCTACAGTCGGAAGGGAATAAAGCATTCGAGTATCTTGATGAGCACTCACTCATTATCGGTCCCTGCGTACCCCAGCCGCAAAAGATCATTTGCATTGGCCTGAATTATAAAAAGCATGCGGAAGAAAGTGGCATGCCTGTTCCCACCACACCGGTTGTGTTTTCCAAATTTGCCAATTCCCTTATCGATTACGGCAACCCGGTAACATTGGGCAAGGAGGGAGAGCAATTTGATTATGAAGTGGAGCTGGGTGTGGTCATTGGTAAAAGAACCAAAGACCTCAGCGAAAAGAATGCCTTATCGCATGTATTTGGTTACTGCGTAGCAAATGATCTTTCCTGCCGCGACCTTCAGATGCGTACAAGCCAGTGGTTACTGGGAAAAAGCCTGGATGGATTTCTTCCATTAGGGAAATATGTTGTTACAGCTGACGAAATAAAAGATCCGCAAAACCTGGACCTCAGTTGCCGCCTGAATGGAGAAATACGCCAGTCTTCCAATACTGCAGACATGATCTTTTCTGTTGCAGAGATCGTGAGCTACCTATCGAAATTTATGACACTGCTGCCTGGCGACCTGATATTGACCGGTACTCCTGAAGGAGTGATCATGGGTATGAAGCCGCAGCATTGGTTGCACGGTGGCGATATGGCTGTGGTGGAGATCGAAGGTCTTGGCAGTTCAGAGAATAAGTTTGTTTGAGAGGGATGATCATTGGTCCAAAGGCCTTGTCAGCATTTCATATTGTGCCCTTGCATCAGTATCAGAAGAATCTGCTCTTATAGCTTCTGCAAATTCCTTTTTTGCTTCTTCGGATTTACCTTGCTTCTTTTTGCTCATATTCTTACTGCTTTAGGCGTTGCTATCTTCCTCTTCACTATCTTCGCTTTCATCATCTTCGTATTCTTCGTTCTCCCCTTCTCCTGCATTGGCGAAATCTGCAAACCAGCCACCCCTTTCAATTAATTCTTCCGGCGTTCCTTCTTCAACTACTTCACCGGCTTCCAGTACTACCACATGATCAGCATCTTTTACCATCGAAAAACGATGGGCGATTATGATCACGGTGTTATCTTTTCTTATCTCATCGATCGTTTTCTTTACTTCAGCTTCGGTAGCATAGTCAAGATTGGCAGTGGCTTCATCCATGATGAGGATTTTGGGCTTATCAACAATTATCCTTGCTATCTGTACCCGCTGTCTCTCACCTACCGACAAGCCAAAGCCACTTTCCCCTACCAGTGTTTTTAATCCATCAGGTAGCCGCTGCAGGGTAGCTTGCATGCCGGAGGCGATAGCGGCTGCTTCCACTTCTTCGTCAGTGGCGTCCGGTTTCTTATAGCGGATATTGTCGGCCAGTGTTCCCCTGAATATTGCGCCATCTGCAGAAACCATTCCCACATTTCTTCTTACTGAAGACTCATCAATTTTGGATAAGGATTGTCCGTCAATAAGGATTTCTCCTTGTTGCGGTTCAAATAGTTTGAGGATCAGATCAACGGTAGTGGTTTTACCCGCACCGGATGTACCCACTAAAGCAGTGATCTTTCCCGGGTTGGCTGTAAACGATAGATTCTTGAGCACCTGTCTTTCAGGTGCGTAGCCAAACGTTACCTGTTTAAATTCAACTTTACCTTCTTTCAGTTGGAGTTCATTCCCTTGTTGTACCGGTGCGTCAGTATCCAGCAGTTTGAATGCCCTGGCAACAGAAGTTACATTTTGTTGTATCTCTGCCCATATTCCGGCCAGGTTGTCTATCGGAGAATATAACATATCGAGATAGGCAACAAACATCACCACATCTCCAGGCGTTAGTTTATGATGCAGGGCCAGGTAACCCCCATAGCTTAATACCAGGGCCGTGGCAAGATGCGTGAGAAGGATCTGCCAGAAAGTATATTTATTTGACAGGAAAGAGCGTTGCATGTAGTCTTTATAAGCGGCACCGCTTTGTTCATCAAGCCGGGTTACTTCCCTTTGCTCTGCACCAGACAGTTTCACTGTTTTTATTCCGCCCAACGCATCCTGCATTTTTGCTGAAACATCCTCCCATTTCTCATAATAGCCTGTCAGGCTCATTTCCAGTTTTTTTGTGGAACGAATGGTTATCAGGATATAAAAAGGTACTATGGACAAGGACAATAATGCCAGAACATAATTCTGCCAGAACATAATAGCAATGATACCTGCCAGGCTGACCAGTTCAGGGAAAATGTTCTTGGTGAAATTGGTTACGGTGCCCGATATTTCTTCACTCTGATCGATCTGCTTATGAAGTGCAGCACTGGAACGTTTGGCAAAAAAGCTGAGCGGCAGTTTCAATACATGCCCGAAAGTACGGCGGATGAAATTCCGTTCAATCGTGCAGGATAATTTTACATTTATGTTTTCACCTATCCACCAGAATATAAGCCCAAGGATATTGATGATGAAAAGAAGGATGACTGCCCAAAGTAAAGTGCTGAATGCCTGGCTGGGTGTACGGGGAGCTACATAGGTTTTGGTATGTGGCTCTTTTATAATTTTCAGGCCGGGAATTTTTTCATACTGCTTATAAGTGACAATTTTTGCGCGGTGATGCTTTCCTGGAACGCCATGCTTTAATATTTTTAATACGATAGTGTCTTTTACATAATGTATCGTATCGTAGGTGTATATCGTGGTATCTCTTAAAGCACCGGCAGTATCCCTACCTCCCATTAGCTTGTCAAAAAATGGAATGGAAGGTGATTCATCAATATCCGTGGGCTCACCATTTTGGTCCTTCAGATCATCTTTGGCCTGCTGCACGAAAAGGCCGGCAATATCATTTACAGCCACCCGGTAGATCAGCGGTTCTGCCAGGGTAACAGCAGTGGCCAGTAAACTGATGATAAATACAGAAAGCAGCTTTCTTTTATATGGCTTTACAAGGCGGTAGATATTCAGCCATACACTTTTTTTAGCATTGCTATTTTCGGCCATAGCATCTTGCGTTTTGGTCTGTTAAATATACCAAATAGAGAACGATGCATTCAGTATTCAAATCTCTCTATATTGTCATCCTGTTCCAGGGTAGCAATGATCAGTTTGTGCCTTTCTGCATGGCCCTGCACCTGCCAGCTGGTAACTAAAATTTGCCCCTCTTTAACTTCCTTTGTCAGTTTGTATCTAAGCTTATTTTCGATAAACAATTTCTCGATGGTTTCTTTGACAGAGGGGTCAAACCTGCATTGTATACTGTACAGCCTGGTTTGATTGATCTTGTCAATAAGGTCTTCAACATAAGGTAAAATTGCCAGAACGACGAGTATAAGAATGCTGGCATAAGCGGCAATAAAATACTGTCCACCACCAATACCCATTCCTACTGCTGCTACGGCCCAGATGGTTGCGGCCGTAGTGATGCCGTTTACCCGGTTATCACCTCTGAAAATTACACCTGCTCCCAAAAAGCCGATGCCTGTAACAATGTTTGAAGCGATCCTGTCAGGATTGCCTCCCTCGCCAATAAGCTGCGACATTATGGTGAAGAAACAGGAGCCTATTGAGATCATGATCATAGTCCGGAAACCTGCTGATTTGTTCCTGTACTCCCGTTCAATGCCAACAATCCCGCCCCATAAAGCAGCCAGTAAAAAGCGTCCTAATATTTCATAGTCCATATCAGCGTGTTTTGCAGTTAAATGATCTTATCTGTAATACGGCAGGGAACCTCCTGGTCTTCTGAAAGATAATAAATAGCACAGGCCGGTGATTTTTCATATAGCATTATACAAAAGTTAGGTTTATAAGCCAGCCGGTAGCGTTGGGCAAACATCTTGTACCCCGGATGTATTATGTAAATTAAGATATGATTATCAACCGGGCCTAAATTTTTTCTTGCCTGTTACCCGGCTGAAATAAGATATTCTTTGCGGCAATAGCTATTTGTCTTTATTGAGTGCTGCTATAAGGAAATTCAATGGTAAATCCATTTTGCAACGGTATTGAATGATGACATCATATCCGCCCGATTTCTCTTTCTGCTCCCTGGTCAGCAAGTAAGTAAATTCTGTTCTGCAGAACCCTTCTTCATCCAGCTGTTCTTTAACACGTTTCACATATTCTGCAATGCTTCTTTGTTCAATCTTTTTCGGATCACAGTGGGTTTCGAAGATGGCTACTTTTTTGCCAGTAAAATCAAACGGAGTTTTGAAGTTGTCCTGGTGTTTATATATTTCGTTGAAGAAGTCAGCATTGGCCTTATTCAATAAAGGATTATTGTCGACCCCGGCATCGGTTGGGATAAGAGGGAACGCATTATGGCTGTATGCAATAACAACTTCCCTCTTCATTCTTTTCATTTTCCCTTTAATGTTCTTATTAGCTGCAACCAGGATAGCGTCATAACCATTTGTTTTCTTTTTCTCTTCATCTGTTAAAATATAAAGCTGATGAAGGCGGCCCGACTGTCCATTCCTGAAAAATTCTTTTTTTGTCACTGGGTAGCTAAACTTTCCGATGCCATAAAACCCGCCGGATGTCAATTCTGCAAAGCCGATGGTTTTGCCGGTAAAATCGAAATTGCCGGGTTGGATATTTTGATTGAGCCAGGCGCTTTCTTCAGCTGTAAGCCTGGGGTTATTATCTGCTGGGAACGTGTCATTACTCTGGCCAAAAGAAGTGGCGCTGAATAAAACGGATAAAAATAGGAGACTATATAGTTTCATATAGAATAGAATAAGCAGAGTGGCAAGGTGAATTTACATTTTCTCCTAAAAAGGGAATGTGTATTTCTTGTAAAAATATTAATTGCAACATAGTTGCAATTAATATTTTTTGCTTAGTTTTGCCTAATCTTCAAAAAACAATCAATGGAAACCAAACAGTTTGATGTGATTATTATTGGCGGCAGTTATGCCGGCCTTTCCGCAGCCATGACACTTGGCCGCTCAAAAAGACATGTATTGATCATCGACGATAATAATCCCTGCAACCGGCAAACGCCGCACTCACATAATTTCATTACACAGGATGGTGAGAAGCCCGCCATTATCAAGGCAAAAGCATTGGGGCAGGTGTTAAAGTATGATACTGTGCGCCTGCAGGAAGGAACAGCGCTGGCTGGTGCCAAAACTGACAGTGGCTTTGAGATAAAAACGGCCGCAGGTGATATATTCACTGCTGACAAATTAGTATTTGCAACCGGCCTGACCGATATCATGCCAGGCATTAAAGGACTCGCCGAATGCTGGGGTATATCCGTACTGCACTGCCCTTACTGTCATGGCTATGAAGTGAAAGACAGTCCGCTTGGAATAATCTCCAATGGAGAACTGGCATTTGAGTTTTGCAGAATGATACATCATTGGAGTAAGGACCTGATCTTATTTACCAATGGGAAATCTGAGATCGCTGAAGAGCATTTGGCGGCTATCAGGAAACATCATATCAGCATAGTAGAGGAGGAGATAAAAGAACTAGTTCACCGCAATGGTCATCTTGATACAGTGGTTTTGCAAAATGGAAAGGAATACAAACTGAATGCTTTGTTCTACCGCGCAGCAGCCAGGCAACATTGCAATATTCCAGAACAACTGGGTTGTGAACTGGGCAAGATGGGGCTTATTACAGTTGATGATCTTCAGCGTACCAGTATTCCCGGTCTGTATGCTGCAGGCGATAACAGCGCTATGTTCCGCTCTGTGGCTATTGCTACTGCGGCAGGGACCAAGGCCGGTGCAATGCTGAACAAAGAATTGGTAGAGGAAAGGTTTTAAGTATTGGATTGCTGGTTTATGAGATAAGTGCTTTCCAGTAATAATTCAATACTTTTGCCCTTTTAGCTTACGAACATGTACGATATCTGTTGTATTGGACCTATTACGCTTGATAAGATCGTTACTCCCGGCCGGGTAGTGGAGATGGCTGGCGGCACTGCTTTTTATTTTTCCAATGCCTACCGGAATATGGAGCTGCAATATGTGTTGATAACGACCATTGCTGCAACTGAAAAACGTTTTGCAGATACGCTTTCTGCAAGTGGTATTGAGGTGAAAGTTTTTCCCAGCAGGCATACGGTTTTCTTTGAGAATATTTATCTCGGTGATATGGACCATCGTGTGCAGAAAGTGTGGCAGCAATCGGATGGTTTTTCGGTTGAGCAGTTCGAGGATGTGCATGCGGCTATTTACCATCTTGGCCCGATGTTGCCGGGGGATATTCCTGCTGAACTTATCCGGCATTTATCAGATCGTGGCATTGTGTCGCTCGACGTTCAGGGTCTGCTTCGCGAAGCACGTAATAATGATGTGCATGCCATTGACTGGCCAATGAAGAAAGAATTGCTTCCCTGTATCGATATACTGAAGGCAAATGAAGATGAGATGTTTGCTTTAACAGGGGAGAAGGATATTCATAAGGGAGCAGCGCTGCTGGCAGATTGGGGTGTGAAGGAAGTGATCATTACATTGGGAAGTAAGGGCTCGCTTATTTATTACGATCAGGTTTATTATGATATTCCCGCTTATATCATTGGACCGGCGGTAGACGCAACCGGCTGTGGCGATACTTATATGGCAGGCTATTTATATCAACGTGTAAAAGGGGCATCGCCTCAGATGGCCGGACAGTTCGCTTCCGCAATGGCAGGTCTAAAAATCTGCGCCTCGGGTCCTTTTGAAGGTTCGAAAGAAGATGTTATGCAATTGTTGGATGGAGAGTCTGTCCTGTAATTCCTTTGAAAACTTTGTGCTCTTTGTTGTCTTAGTGGGAAATTATTCTCCCACTAAGACAACGAAGACCACAAAGAGTAATAAAGCTTTTTGTGAGAACTAAAAGAGCAATAGTCTCTCCTTGCCGCCTACTTTGCCACCGAAATTGCGGATATTATAAGTAAACGTCAGCAGGAAGTAACGTTTCAGGATGATTGACTCTGTATCCTGTATGTAGTTTTCTCTGACTACCCGTGATACACTGATATTCTGGTTCAGCAGATCATAAACCGAGAGTTTCAACTGACCCTTATCCTGTTTCAGGAAAAGGAAATTTACAGCGGCATTCCAACGGTAAGCTGTTTTCTGGATGCCCTGCGCCACCTGCGGGTTGTAATTATAATCAAGTGTACTTTCCCATACAATGCGTTTGGGCATACGCACCACCAGCTCTGAACTGGTAGTGTGGCGCCATACTTTCAAAGAAGGATATACATTGCTTTCATAAGTGCTTTTGTTGTAAGAAGGACCATAACGCTGATTGAATTCAACTTTATCATTCCAGTTCAATGAAATATTTGCATTAGGGGTCAAAGTGAAGTTGCGGGATGTGCTTCTGTTCTGATTTACAATAACCAATCCCTGGTTATAATTGCCCCAAAGGCTTGCGCCTGCTGAAAATTTCCATTGCTTACCAAACTTATACTGTTTGCGTATATTCATGCTCATATAAGCACTCCATACGCCATCAGCGTTGATGGGTCTTGTGGTCTGTACACCATCATCATCAACTGTTCTCTCCCTGATTACACCGTCATTGCTGATACTGAGATTGGAATTGAAGCTGTAATTCAGTGATCTTTTCATGTCAAAGAAATAGGAGTTGATCGATATGCTGTGCGCAACAGTTGGCTTCAATGAAGGATTACCCAGTTGCAGGTACAGTTGATTGGTATTGTTGATCACCGGTTGCAGATCAGTTACATTCGGCTCGGTGACATTGATATTGTAATTAAGGCTCCATTTGTCCCAGTTGATTGCCAGGGCAGGCAACAGGTAATTGAAATTTTGCTTGATGGACGGGTCTTTCCGGAACCTGTTATCTATGTCCAGGTTCTTTAGGGTTAGTGCGGGAGTAATCGAGAATTTTTTGTATTTATAACGGATCCCTGCATATGTATTATTTCTCCACCCGGTACGCTTCAGACCATTGGTCAGGTCAGGGTCAGGCGTGGTATACTTACCTGTTAAAGGATCAAATTCATAAGTGTCTATATAATCCTTATTGCCGAAGTATTCTACGGTTTGTGTTACCCGCAGGCTCCAGGCTTTGGAGAGTGGCTCATTATAATTAAAGAAAAATCTTGTATTGATCGTGTTCTGGTCCTGGCTGCGCAGTTGATGCAAACTGGTAGTAGAAGGTATTTTATAAAAGATGTTTTCTGCATTGTTGTATTGATCGCCATCATTTGAGTTGAACCGGAAGTTCAGGTTGACGAACAGGGTCCGGCCGGCTTTTTTGAACTGGCGGTTATACAGCAGGTCTTGTGTAGTAGCAAAACCATCAGTTGATTTTTGCTGTTCATTCCTGCTCTCATTCAGTTTTGGTTCATAATTGCTGAAAGACGTGGATTGCATCAGGGAGTTATTATCAGTCTTGGATAAAGTGAAGGAGGGGCGGTACTCAAGAGTAGACAATGAATCCAGTTTCACTTTCAGGTAGGCAGATATGCGGTGAGAATTGTCGACCGATTCTCCATTATTGTTATTCCGTGTGGTGATCGTGGTATCGTTAAAGAATTGCTGGGTATTAATAGTTTGCCCCAGCGTGGTTTTATTCTGACCAAAAAAGTATTGCATGCTGAGGGTCGTTTTCTTTCCCAACAGGGTATTGGTATTTATACCTGCACCGGATGAGCGTTGTATGCTGTTGGATGAGAGGCCGCCAAAAGAGATATCGTTGAGTGCAAAGCCCCCGTCGCTGGAAACCATCATCATGGAGATATTATTACGGCCGAACCCGCCAATATTCATCACATCCTGTATGCCAAAGCCGGAACGGTTAAGGTTATTGCTATAGCCCAGCAGGCTTACCTGCAAAGTGTCCCTGAACATATTGACAATACCACCACCTTCATAGCGGTCTTCTGTACCAGCTCCGGCATATAATTTTCCAAACCATCCCTTCCTGATCTCCTTTTTCAATTTCAGGTTGATCACCTGCCCCACTTCGCCGGAAGTAAGATCGGGATTGCGTTGCAATTCTTCTTTATCATCGGTTACCTGCACTTTATCAATAAGATTGGCTGGCAGGTTCTTTGAAGCTATTTTGGGATCGCTGCCGAAGAATTCTTTTCCTTCTACAAGCATCTTATTTACTTTTCGGCCGTTCACCGTAATGTTACCTTCTTTGTCAACATCCACGCCGGGAAATTTTTTGAGAAGATCTTCGACAAGGGCGGTGGGTAATGTTTTGAATGCAGAGGCGTTGAATTCAATGGTGTCTTTGCGGACCACTACCGGTGGTCTTTCTGCTACCAGCAACACCTCTTCCATTTCCTTTACATCTACGGCCATTTTGGTTATGCCGAGGTCCAGCAAAGGAGATTCCTGTGTTAAGGTAAACTCCTTTCGCCATACAGCAAATCCTGTAGCGGTGATCACTGCCCGCAGTTCTTTTTGCAGCGGTAGGGAGGGTACTTTGAACTTTCCTTGTTCATCACTCAGGCGGTAAGTAATAATGGAAGTGTCTTTGGCATCAAAGACAGTGATGGTGGCGTAAACGATGGGCTTTTTTCCTGAGCTGTCCGTTAATGTACCGGAAAGCTGGCCTTTGGATTGGCTGAAGGCAGCGACCGGTAAGAGAAAGCCTAAGAGAATAATAAAAAGCAGATTAGTTTTTTTCATGGCTGTACTTTGTAATCGAGGCTAAAAATAAGGGAATTTTTTGTACAACTAACTTTTTAGTTTTAAGAATATGTGAAAATCTTCCCTTCCCGTCCTTCCCGCCTTACCGGTAAATTTTTACCGGTAAGGCGGGAAGGACGGGAAGGGAGCTTGTTGATCGGGCTGTTTTATTTGTGGGAGGAAACTATTGTGTACATTCTTGCTGTGACTAAATCTGTAGGTTGAAGCGTTTAAATATTTCCTTGGTAATGATCCTGAAGTTGTCGGTCATTTCATCGAGGGTGCAGCTAAGGAGTTTGACATTTACAGGCAGATCGTGCCTTATTTCCATCAGATCAATTTGTAACAGATTTCTTTCGTTTGGCTCTTCGGAGCCGTGCAGCGTTTTGAAAATGGCGTTGGCAATAGTAGCGTCTTCCCCGATAAAGAATTTGCCATATTTTTCAAAACCAGTCGCGGTTTTGATATTCAATATGATGTAGAATCCTGTCCCCATGGCTGTAATATTATGGTACAGGTTCAAGTAAAATGCCAAACCTGGTATTGCTCCGGGTTTGGCATTGATATTAACAGTTGTACAGGAGGCTTATCCTATTTTTCTGGCTGTGTTGATCACATTCACTCCATTAAAGCGTGATGTGGAAGAGCCATGGGATACTGCGCTGACCTGTGAGGGTTGTCCTTTTCCATCGAAGAAAGTGCCGAACAGCCGGTAATCATTTTCATCGGCCATATCAGTGAGGGAGTTCCAGAATTCCTGTGTGTTCGATTGGTAAGCGACATCTTTCAACATGCCGGTGATCTGGCCATTTTTTATTTCATAAAATACCTGTCCGCCAAACTGGAAATTGTAACGCTGCTGATCGATGGAGTAAGAGCCGCGGCCAGCGATATAAATGCCTTTCTCCACGTTCTTAATGATATCATTCGCAGAGCGTGTTTGTTTATTTGGCATCAGTGAAATATTGGGCATGCGCTGGAATTGTACACTGTCCCAACTGTCAGCATAGCAGCATCCTTGTGAAGCAGACAGCCCAAGGATATGCGCCTGATCGCGGATAGTTTGATAGTTGACCAGGACACCATTCTTGATAATATCCCAGCTTCCGCTTTTCACGCCTTCATCATCAAAGCCAACAGCGCCGAGTGAACCAGGCTGCAAACGGTCTGCCTGCACATTCACGAGCTTGCTGCCATAATTGAAATTGCCTGCTTTCCATTTGTCCAATGTAAGAAAACTGGTACCTGCATAGTTGGCTTCATATCCCAGTACACGGTCGAGCTCTGTCGGGTGACCGGTTGATTCATGAATGGTCAATCCAAGATGGGTTGGGTCAAGCACCAGGTCATACTTACCAGGCTCAACAGATCTGGCACCGATCTTTTCATTTACATGCCCTGCTGCTGCGATAGCATCTTCCAGCATATCATAGCGGCTTTTGTATAAAGTGAGCGGCCCATTCTTCAGCTTATCTTCAGGTCTTGCAAACAGGTATTCATAGCCCATGCCAACAGGAGAGCCCAACCCATCACGGGTTTCAAACTTGCCGGTTGCTTTATCAATTTTGGTAACGGTGAATGTTGGCCAGAGACGATGAATATCCTGGTCAATATAGGAACCGTCGCTGCTGGCAAAGAACTTTTGTTCATTAATCATGAAGATCGTCGCGTTTACAAAATTGGCTCCCCCTTTCAAAGCTGCATCATTCACACTAAGCAGCAGGTCCACTTTTTCTTTTACCGGTATCTCGAAAGCATTTTTCTCGATCGGTGTTTTCCAACTCACTTCACCATATCCTTTTTGAGGAGCAAGCTGCACAGGTTCTGTCAGCAATTTCGCATTGCCTTTTGCAATAGCTACAGCCAGTTCCGCTGTTTTGGCGATGCTGGCATTGTCCATTTTTTCTGTAGCAGCAAATCCCCAGCTTCCATTGGCGATCACGCGGATGCCGACACCATAAGATTCTGTGTTGGCGACGCCCTGTACGCGATTATCGCGTGTTACTACCGATTGATTCAGGTATCTGCCGATACGGACATCAGTGTAGGTAGCGCCTTTTGCTTTTGCTGCATTCAGAGCAATGTCTGCCAGTCTCTTTTTTTGAGAAGCATCCATGAACTCTTCCAGCAAGCGTTGTTCAGGAACTGCATAGCCTTTTGTGGAAAAGCCTGTAAGAAAAGCTGCAGTAGTGCCCATGCCTGCAAGGCTGATAAAATCTCTTCTTTTCACAACGAATGGTTTTTGTTATAGTTAGGGTATCGCAAAGAATATTTCAAAGCCGGCGTTGCGCTATTGACGCCTTTGCGATACCTTCCCTTAATTAAATTGCATCAGACAAAGACGTGAACGTAAAGTCCCTGATCTTCATCGGTGGCAGAATGGAACTGCCGCTGCGGACGGGTTTTCCTAATTCTTCCACGTTGTTGAGCATGATGATCGGGCTTTCGTTGAAACGGAAATTCTTGATCGGGAACTTGATCTTTCCATTCTCGATATAGAATGTTCCGTCGCGGGTGAGGCCTGTTTGCACCAGCGTTTGCTGATCAACCATACGGATATACCAGAAGCGGGTAACGAGGATGCCTTTCTCGGTGTTCTTGATCAGGTCTTCAGTAGTGCCTGTGCCGCCGGTCATGATCATACCTCCGCCGCCAAAGCGGCCGCCGCCAGGTCCAGGTAATGGATTCACGCCTTTTTTCTGCGCCCAGTAACGGCTGCAGGCCAGGTTTTTCACCACACCGTTTTCTACCCATATTGTTTTTTCAATAGGCAATCCATCACCGCTCCAGGTAGAACCAGGCAGTTCAGCGTTCATTGGATCGCTATAGATATTTACTTTTTCATCAAAAAGCTGCTCGCCTAAGCGGGTACCTCCTCCTTTCTTGCTCATAAAGCTGCGGCCTTCATCAGCACTGCGGAGATCAAAACCACGGATGATGCCGCCAAGCATATCGCTTGCAGCCAACGGCTCGAGGATCACTGTGTAACGGCCTGGTTCGATTGCTTTGGCACCTGCAGAACTGGTTGCTTTATTAGCTGCAATTTTAGTGAGTGCAAGTGTGTCCAGTTTTTTTACATCGTTGAAGCTATGGTCAACATAGCCGGAACCTGTTCCTTCCTGGTTACGCACTGTTACAGAAAAAGAAACATTGGTACTTTTATTATAGGCGAAAAGACCTTTGGAGTTCATTACTGCACGGAAGCCGGCAGAGTTTTCCAGGAAGCCTGCTGCTTCCAGTTTATTGTCTTTTGCCACTTTCAGGCTTTGCGCTACCATATCAGCCCTCGATGCAGGCGACATGGCTGCAGTAGAATCCAGGAAGCCGATCGATTCCTTGAAATTGGAAGGGCCCAGCAGGGGCATGTATTCCGGATTCTCCGGAGAAAGGCGGGCCAGTTCCTCTGCCCGGCGAACTACTTTTTCGAGTGATGCATCATCAAATTCATTGATGGTTGCATTACCTGTTCTTTTGCCAAATGAAGCACTCACGCTCAGGCTGAGATTGCTTACTTCACCTGCGGTGGACACGGCATTGCGTGCATAACGGATATTACCGCTTTGCTGGCCGCCGAGAGATACTTCTGTTTCATCAGCTTTGGAGAAGCTCAGTACTTTTTTCAGTATGGTCTGTGCTTCGTCTTTACTAAGAATTGCCATAATGATAGAATAGATTTTAAATATCGCGTTAAAAGATCTTGTGTTTTCTCGTGTATCTTATCCGATGCTCCTGGCCGTGTTGATCACGTTAATGCCATTGAAACGTGTGGTAGCACTGCCATGTGATACAGCACTGCTTTGCCCCGGCTGGCCTTTGCCATCGCTAAAGGAACCACCCAGTGCATAATCGCTCGAATCACAGATAGCTGCAACAGAATTCCAGAACTCCTGCGTATTGGCCTGGTAAGCCACATCATTCAGCATGCCGGTGATCTTACCATTCCTGATCTCATAGAAATTCTTGCCGCCAAACTGGAAATTGTAACGTTGCTGATCGATGGAATAGGAGCCATCACCAATGATATAAATCCCTTTTTCCACATTCTTGATCATATCGTCCACGCTGAGCTTTTCTTTGCCTGGTCTTAATGATACGTTAGGCATGCGTTGAAACTGTATATCATCCCAACCCTGGGAGTAGCAACAACCTTGTGATTGTTTCAGGCCAAGAATATGTGCCTGGTCGCGGATAACCTGGTAGTTCACCAGTATACCATCTTTAATAAGGTCCCATTCGCCACATTTCACGCCTTCATCATCCCAACCTACAGCACCGAGTGAACCTTTTTGCATTTTATCTGCAACGATGTTCACATGCTTATTACCGAAATTGAATTTACCTGATTTCCATTTGTCCAGTGTAAGGAAACTGGTGCCTGCATAGTTGGCCTCGTATCCCAGCACACGGTCCAGTTCAGTCGGGTGTCCTACTGATTCATGGATAGTGAGCCAGAGATGGCTTGGGTCAAGGACGAGATCATATTTGCCCGGCTCAACAGATTTGGCTGTCAGTTTCTGCTGCACATCATTGGCCGCATTCTTAACATCTTCCAGCATATCATAGCGGCCCTTATAGCGGGTTACCACGCCTTGTACTTTATCTTCAGGCCTTGCATGCATGTATTCATAACCCATGCCCATGGGAGCGCTGAGTGAGCCGCGCGACATGAACTTACCTGATGCACGGTCTATTTTGGTAACATTGAACATCGGGAAAATGCGATGGATGTCCTGGTCAATATAGGAGCCATCGGTGCTGGCAAAATATTTCTGCTCATTTACCGCTGAGATCATTGCGTTTACAAAAGTTGCTCCGCCTTGTATAGCTGCATTATTCACTTCCATCAACAGGTCCACCTTCTCTTTGATGGGAACTTCAAAAGCATTGATCTCGATCGGCGCTTTCCAGCTTACTTCGCCGTAACCTTTTTGTGGTGCGAGCTGCACAGGTTCACCCTGGATCTTCGCATTGGCTTTTGCTACAGCTACTGCCTGCTCGGCAGCTTTGGCGATCGCGTCTTTTGTAACAACATGCGTTGCTGCAAAACCCCAGGAACCATTGGCAAGCACGCGGATGCCTATGCCATAGTTCTCTGTGTTGCTAACACCCTGCACTTTTTTATCGCGGGTAGCTACAAACTGGCGCAGGTAGCGGCCAATGCGTACATCGGCATACGTAGCTCCTTTTGATTTTGCAGCATTCAGGGCAACATCTGCAAGCTCTCTTTTAAGAGCAGCATCAACGCCCTGCAAGGCTTCTGCCGGGTCGATCGAACGACCGAAAGCCGGCATTTGCGGGACAATCAATGAGCCCAGGCCCATCATGCCCGTGTAACGAATAAAGTCTTTTCTTTTCAAAGTATGGCCCTCCTGTTTTTTAGTGTGTGATATGTGATTTAAAAAATTATGACAAATGTTTATGCTCTTTTGCCCTCCCACCACAAATACGTACAGGCTCCAAGAAAAGCGATATAAAAAATAAATACCGGCACCCGCTTCTCTTGCTGTAGCACTTCATTTTGTTTTTCTATAGCTGATTTATACTGCGCTGCATGCACCGTATTCCTGTTGATCAGTTCACTGGCTTTGGCAGAAGACCAATCGCCTTTTTCAAAAACATACATACTGACGGTGTCTGAACCAGATAAGGTTTGCCAGCCTGCGTGCACAGGCCACCAGGTGGCCATCCATGTATCGGGAAGATAAGGTGTTTGCGTGGTATAAAGTTCACCGGCATCCGTCTTTATGATGGGTGGTTGCTCGCTGATTGTTTCCAGTACGAGCCCTGTAGGCATATCCACTGTAGGAAAAGCAACTGACTGCTGCCATTTGCTTTGAGGCCTTGCCTGCCGGGAGGCTTTATTGATCAGCAATGACCAGAATGCAGAATAATTTTCTTCATTGCCTGATAACACCCAGCTATAGGTGTATGCAGCCGTATTCAATATGATCCTGCCCTCGCCAGAAAGCCGGGAAGATACGATCACTGATGCCTGCTCATCTGTTACCAATGGTTGTGCATATGGATCATGCGAAATGGAAAACCACTGTTCAGCTGGTAATGGCTTCGTTTTGGTCCCCTGGCCGGGTAAAACAAGCGCACGCGCCGAAGCGTGCTGCACGGCTTGTTTTTTTATGGCAAATGACCGGGAGAAACCACTGAGTGAAGCAGCACTGTCTGTTTGCAGTATCAGCCCCATACCTTTATTGAGCTGCGCTCTTACAGCAGCAACTTCATTGCTTCCTAAAGCTGATAAGGCCAGATCGTCGGCGATCAGCACATCGAAATTTTCCAGGAGGGAAGAACTGATATGCTGCAAACCAACTGCAGGCAGGTTCATGAATTGCTGCTCATATTTTCCCTGGCTTACCGTATTGCGGACAGCAGCCGGGTAATTGTTTTGATAGAGCCAGGAGGCCAGGAATTTGTTTTCAAAACCAGGAGAAGAGGAAAGAAATAATATGCGTGTGCGTGAACCAGGTAAAATATTCACCGGCACTTTTTCTTCTGCCACCAGCTTATCTCCTATGAATGCCTGCAATTCATATACGGTTGCACCGGTATGCGCCGGCAGGCAATGCAATTCAAAATGCTGACTGCTATCTTTGGTGATAGTGGTTGAATCCATTGCCGTACCAAGGCCTGTCAATACGATCTTTATCGAATCCTTATCCGTGTTATGATAAGTGCCGTAAATATCCAGTTTATCGCCATGCCGGATAACATGCGGCCATCCTGCTTTTATAAAACCTGCAGGCAATGAAGGCGCCTGATAAGAGACCCTGATCTGCCGGGCAGTTATTCTTTCCCATTCATGATCACTTATTCCATTGCCCAGTATATGCAGGCTGCTGATATCCGGATGTGCTGAAAGAAATACCGAAAGATCAGGTATAAAACTTATAGCAGCCGTGGCCAGTGAAGCATCTGTAGTGATCTTTTTTGAATTTTTATAAGTTACCGGAATTTCTTTTGAGGAACCCGTGGTCAATAGCACGATCTCGTTAAAGGATGATAAGGGAGCAGGTGCTGAATAAGTGATAGGGATGATCATGCAGGCCAATGCTACTACTGCCAATGTGCTTGCAGCCAGCCGCAATGCAAGATGTGCACGCAATGGGCGTTTTATTTCTTTCCATATAAGAAAGAAAAGCAGCAGCAATGAGGCAATGATGATATATTCCTGCTTCATCTGTTTTATTCAGACAGGTTTTTAAAATAATATTGTGCCAGCCCGCCAGCCCGCTCATTCTTCTTTTGCGGTAAGATCGTCGTAGTTGCCAGTATCTTTTGCAAGGCGGTTTGTGCTTTCACTATATCCTGTTTAGCAGCAGCAGCCGGTGCCTGGCCAATTGCCCGCACTGCACTTAATGCCGGCAGAAACTCGCCAGGTTGCTGTATCGCTTTTTCACTGATCGCTTTTTCTGCAACGGATAAGGGCAGCTGATCTTCTGCTGCCAGTTGCTTTCTTTGTTTTAGCTGTTCCAGGACTGCTACTGCTTTGCGCAGGTTTGCCTGCAATTCATCTCCGGCTTGATTCTTTGACGGCTCATTGGCAGGCGTTATTTTTTCCAGGTTGCCGGTCAACCTTTTCTCAGGTTTCAGCGGCGGCATTTTAATGGATGTTTTCCCTACATAAGCCCTTGATTTCTGTTGCAGGTCTTTCAACAGGCGAAGGGCTTTGTATTCATAAGGCAATGCTTCTGCAGGAATGAATGTGCGAAGTTTGAGCTCACTGTTCCACATCTCCGTCAGTATCGCTTTCAATTGTGCTTTTTGCTCCGGTTCAAAGAAAGTGGCATCTTCTGCGTTATCATGTTTGTGTGTATATTGATCGATCAGGGACTGAACATCCCCATATTCAAATTCACCACCATGATCATGCCCATCATCAGGACTGTGCCCTCCGCTTTCCGATTCTTCTCCCAGGAATTTACCGTATCTCAACCGCAATAGTTTCTGGTCAATTCCCAGCTGGTTGCTGCGGCTGTTGAAACTATCTTTACTGATGCCGGATTGTTCTTTCAACAATTTCTCCGTGTCCATGATAATCTGGCGCTGGCTTCTGAAATATTCAGGGAACTGATCAACACCTGCTTCCATGCCAGACATGCTCAGCAGTTCGCTGGTATCGGGCAGGGAAATAAAATACATATCGGAACGGCTTTCCTGCCCATGGTTATCGACGGCTTTTATATAAAAATATAATTCGTCGCCACCCTGCAAACCCATTGAGGCAAGATCAAGCTGGCGGGTAAGCAATATTTCTTTCTGCTCATTGAAGCGGACAGGGAAATTGAGTTGCTGTTCCTTAAAGCTGACGCTCTCACCTTTACCGCTTGCTTTGGTCGCAATAATGCTGGCATCCTTTACTCCATAATCATCTGCAATGCGGGCCTGCAGATTCGTAATGGCTTTGCGGCCCGGCTCGATGGTAGTGTATTGCTGAGGAGTAATGATATTGATGGTCGCCGGTTGATCGTGTATCACTTCCAATGTATACAGGGGAGATGAATTTCCTTCCAGTTCCACCTGGTAAAAGCCCGGTTCTTTGATAGTTCTTTGTAAGGCCCATACGGTGCTATCAGTGGAAACGGGTTTGAGCGGAATGTGTTCGCGGTTATTAAAGATCAATTGAAGCGCAGCAACTTTCCTGTTAGCTTTTATTTCCCATGCCACCACACTGCCTTCTTCTACTTTTAAAGTGAATTGCTCCTGCTGTCTTTTCCCCATTCTCGTATAAGCAGGCGGTGTTACCTGTACATTGAACTGACTGATGCCTGCAAGAATAACTTCTTTCGCAGGCGCTTCAGTAGCATTGCCAGTTATCTTCGTATCATCTGCATGCTGGAACAACGGTTTTAAAAGGATCGTCAATAAACAAAAAACTATCGCAGCACCCAGTAGGATAAATGCTTTTTTTAAAGGGCGGTGCATCGCTGCCGGAATCGGGATAGTTTGAATGGAACGTTCCAGTTTTTGTTGCTGTAACTGTTGAAGCAAAGGCAATGAGTCGGCAGGTAGCAATAGCAACTGACTGCTCTCTTCCAGTTGTGGGTAAGTATGATTAAGAAAACTTGAGATATCAAGTGGAGAGATCCTGCGGAAGGGTTTTATCCAGTACACAAGTATGGCAAGCACAATAAACAAAGGTGCTATTATCCACCATGGCCAATGAAATGCTAAACGCCCCGCTGTAACGGTGACAATAGATATTGCCAGTACATACAGCAGGGAGGCCAGTAAATAATTACGCAGCCAGTTTTGCCTGAGTGAATGGATGATATGTAAACCTTTTTGCTCAGGCATTTTTCTGTCGGGTTTGATAATGAGCTAAAAGGCGTTCTGCAATAAAAACAATAGTGATAGCAATCCAGAGAGCTGATGAGAGGTCTTTTTTATTTTCAAAAAATGACAGATCTGTATGGCGATAAGTTCTTTCATTCGTTTTGCTGGGCAAAGCCTGTAAAGGATCTATTTGCCGGATGTCCCTTTCTTTTCCCGAAGCGCCAGGTAATACAAAAGGCAGTAAGGCTTTTACAAAATCTTCCTGCCACACCAGATCTGTCCATTGCGGATTGAAACGGCTTTTGAAATGAATGATCTTTTTGCCATTCCTGGTTTCTATTGTAAGCAAGGGGCGCCCATCAGAAAGTGTCCAGATGGAATTTCCTGCTGCAGGGCCAGAAGTATATTTATAAAATGCTTTGCCTTTGTTATCATCGATCGTGTACAGCCCATTATTGAAAGGAGTGAAGACGGATATGCCCGTTCCATGGTCATATTGAAAAAGCGTGCCTGAAGGGGTAAGGGAAGACAATATATTTTCACCGGGTTCTTCTTCCTGCAGCCAGAACACCAGTTGCTGCAGTTCCCCGGTTGGCTGTGAACTGATGATGATATCCCTGCCAGTATATTGGCCAATAGCTTTGAGCGCGGCTTTTATATAATGTGCATCGGTACTGCTTTTCCCTGGATAAATGGTAATTCTTATGGAACTGGTGTCTGGTGTGGAATCCCGATCTGCATCAGTGTTTATCGACAGGCTGTTCCAATGAAGGTTTAGCTGCGTTACAGGTCTTTCTTCATAATAATCTTTCAATTGATTGCTGGCAAAGAGATAGACGGGGAAATCCTTGGGTAGCCCTGCATCCAGTTGTTTTATTAATGCCCAGGGAGATTCAGTGGATATATGCGAGGAAGTTGTATCAAACAAACTGATCTTTTCAAACGCTGGCGAGAGCTTATGTAATTCAAATCCTTTTTTCAGCAATGAGTCGATCAAACCCTGATGCTGTTGATATGCAACGGGTAAATGATCACCGGCCACCAGCATCCAGCCTGCTGCTCCGTTCTTTGTCCTGGATTCCCAAAATGGATTGGCCAGTAAAAAAGCAAGTAATAAAAGCAATAAGCAACGGAGAAGGAAAAGCGGCCAATTGGTGATACGGCGGCTGCGGGCAGGCTGCTTCGAGCTTTCAGCCAGTAATGCAATACTTCCTACTTTAAGTGTTTTCCCTTTGCGAACATTCCAAAGATGTATCAGCACCGGTATGATCACCGCTGCCAAAGCAAAAAGCGCTATGGGATTTACCAATTGAAGCAAGCCTACTAATCATTTTGAGTAAAGGAATATTTAATATCCTTTACTTCTTTTATATAAAAAATCTCTTAAAGCCTCATCTACCGGCTGGTCCATAACAAGGAGCCGGTAATAAATATTTCTTGTCAACAGGTCATGCCTGATCTTAGCCAGATGCTCATCCAAATGGCTGGCGTATGCCTGCTTTGCCTTTGCTGCATCTACTTGTATGGTAGCTCCTGTTTCCAGATCTTCCAGTGTAGTGTAGCCTGCATAATCCAGTTCCATTTCATTGCGCCCCATAATGTGCAGAACAATTATTTCATGGCGCAATGCATTAAGCAGGTCAAGTAGCTTGTACATCTCATCTTTCTCCTGGTACATATCTGTGATGAATATCAATAGCTCTCTTCTGCTGCCACCTGAATAAATATCTTTATAGTAAACAGGGTGAGTGAATTTTCCTTTCGGCCCGGCTTGTTCCAGCTGATAGAACAAGCGGTTTAAATTTTGAAATCCCTGCCTGGCTGCGAGTGAGAAAATACCATCCTCTCTTAAAGTGTACAATCCTATTGCATCGCCCTGCATATTGGCGAGATAAGCAAGGCTGGCAGCGAGATAGCGGGCATATTCCATTTTTGTGTAATTGCCATCACGATGGTCCATCGAGGCACTGGTATCTATCAGCAGCCGCAGGCTGATATTTGTTTCTGTTTCTGATTCGCGGATATAATAGCGGTCTGAGCGTGCAAACATTTTCCAATCCAACCAACGCAGATCATCACCAGGCATATATGTGCGGTATTGACTGAATTCCATACCCGTTCCTTTCACAGCGCTTTTATTGGTGCCGCTCATAAAGCCATCAATGGTTGTTTTAGCAGCCAGCGACAGGTCTTTTATTGATGTCAGTATGTATGGGTCCAGTAAAGACGGCATTTTGTACTATTAAGTAAAAACTCAAAAATCAAATTCAAAAGGCATATTATGTTTTTGATTTTTAAATTTTGAATTTACAGCGCCCTTGGTCTTTCAATCGCTTTGATCAGTTCATCAGTAACTTTATCAGAGCTTATATTTTCTGCTTCTGCTTTAAAATTCATCAATATGCGGTGGCGCAACACGGGATAAGCCATGGTATGAATATCTTCTGTGGTCACTGCATAGCGGCCATAGAGCAGAGCTCTTGCTTTGGCTGTTAATATCAAAGCCTGTCCTGCCCTTGGGCCGGCACCCCAGCGTACCCATTCTTTTACAAAAGGAACAGTGGTATTGTCTGGGCGTGTAGCTCTTACCAGCTTGCCTGCATAAGCAGTGAGATCATCATTGATAGACACTTCCCTTACGAGCGATTGCAATTGCCTGATCTCATCACCATTCACAACAGGTTGTACTTTATTTTTCCGTGTACCGGTTGTATTGGCCAGTATTTCTATCTCTTCGCGTTCAGTAGGGTAGCCGATTTTTACATATAAAAGGAAACGGTCCAATTGTGCTTCGGGAAGCGGATAAGTACCTGCCTGCTCAATGGGATTCTGTGTAGCGAGGATAAAGAAAGGCCTGTCGAGCAGGTAAGTTTTACCTGCATAAGTCACTTCAAACTCCTGCATGGCTTCGAGCAGGGCAGATTGGGTTTTAGGTGGAGTACGGTTTATTTCATCGGCCAGTAATATATTGGCAAATATGGGTCCCCTGGTAAAAGTGAAGGCCCGCTTACCGGTAACAGGATCATCTTCCAGGATCTCAGTGCCGATAATATCGGTAGGCATGAGATCGGGAGTGAATTGTATCCGGCGGAAAGGAAGATGAAGAGCCTGGGCCATGGTCCGTACCATCAGGGTTTTGGCCAGGCCGGGTACGCCTTCAAGCAGGCAGTGGCCTCCGGCAAGCAGGGCTACCAGTATTTCTTCAAGCACAACATCCTGCCCTACGATCACTTTTTGGATCTCTTGCTTAAGCGATGATACTTTCTGCAATAGTTGGTCAACTTTTGTTTCTGTCAGTTCCAAAGCAGTTTTTTTTAATGGAGAATAATACGATCACTTGAAGCAATCCATATAGCCGTCCCCGGCCGGGAACCTTATCCTGCGAGAGGACGAAAGTTCGAATATTTTGACGTCATTCCCTTTATTTTCTTTTGCCTGTGAATAAAAAACAGGGATATTGCATCCATGATCAAGGGCAGCCGGTTTACATTTTCACGATTAAGGTATCATTCAGGCGACTGGGATACGGACCAGCGTATGCCAACAAATCTATTGAACTCACTGGTAGAGTATACTACCGTTCCTGTAAATCCGCAGGAGCGCATTGTGGAGCTGGACAGTGAAGAGCTTTTTCTGTCCCCTTTTTGTTACCTCAGCGGTCACAAGCTGGTGCAATTCAGTGCCCGGGAAAATGCTTATTTCAAGAAATATGTACAGAACGGCGGGTTTGTGTTTGTGGATGACTGCAATCATGATATTGACGGCCTTTTTGCCAAATCCTTTGAAGCCCAGATGACCGCCAGTTTCGGGCCGCAGGCTTTAAAAAAGATCCCCAACAATCACGAGATCTACCGCTCCTTTTTTCATTTTGAAAAAGGGCCTCCTCCCACTTCTTTTGAATTGAATGGATGGGGAGATGACCTGATACATGATTATTTAAAGGCAGTTGAAATAAACGGCCGCATTGCTGTGCTCTACAGTAATAAGGATTATGGCTGTGAGTGGGATTATGATTTCCGCAACAAGCGTTTTATGGCAGAAGATAATACGAAGTTTGGAATGAATATTATCATGTATGCGATGCACGTGTGAAATCGATGGCTGATGATCGAATGGCCGATGCCGAATGCATTTCTGTTGTCACCCAAGCTCTTCCGGTGTTGCCATATCTGCAGGCAAATGCGGCGCTTTAGCGCTACGCTTCCCTCTCTTATCCCGTGCTGTGCGGGAATAAACAGAAATATTTCGATCGAAAAGGAACTGGAATAACAACCCTACGTAAGAAGTGTGATAGCCAAGACTGGTGTAATAACTGCCGGCGATCTGTTTTACTTTAGGTAAACGGTTCCAGGGAACAGAGGGGAAATCATGATGCTCATTGTGATAACCCACATTAAGGTTGGTCAGGTTCAATGGACCATAATAACTTTTGGTTTCCTGGTCTCCATGGGTAAGGAAATGTTCCTGTATCCATCTTGCACCCAGGGGATGCAGGCCAACAGACAGGAAAAAACTGATCAGTAGATAAATAGCAGCTTTTCCTCCAAGGAAATAAATAACGGCTGTCATGAAAACGACTTGTACCAGTAAGTTTACAAAAGTCCATCCATCAAATAATTTTATCTCTTTCAAACGGAGAGGACGGAGCATCTGGAAAATGGGATAGAACAATAGCCAAACGGCTTTACCTATCGGCGCATTATTGATGAGCCTGGCTTCCCAGCGGAAGGGCATGTCTGCATCCAGCGCTTCCACGCCCTGGTAAGCATGATGCTTCATGTGATATTTTGCAAAAGAAACGGAACTGGGGAATACCTGTGGCAGATTAGACAGGATGCCGGCAAGTATATTAGCTGTTTTATTCTTGAAAATAAGATTATGCGAAGCTTCGTGTATGCAAACGAACAGTGTATGGCAGAGAAATGCACCGGCAAAAAAAGCGAGCACAACGGTCCAGATCCAGGAAAGATCGAACCCTAAGGGGGAAACGATATAGGCAAGGGCAAGTTGTAATCCTACTGCAGCAATGATCACCAGTATGGTATATGGATTGCGGCCGATCAGTTGCCTGATCTCCGGGTGTTTGGTAATAATTTCTTTAGTCCTTGCTTTATGTGGTTCCACTTCATCGGACCAACGGAAGGAAGAAAATTTCTTACTGCTCATGTATATTTTTTACACTGGGTCTAAAAGCTGTGAATATAGGGGTTTCTTCGACTTTTTTGTTACCTGAAACGGAAAATCGGCGAAGATATTTTGGGATTGTGGATAAGCAGGGAGAACAAAGGGAAATAAGCCGGGCATAATCACTGCCCGGCATTAAAATCCTATTAGAGGTCTTGCCTGTGCAACAGCTTACAGACCATCAGTTACCGGCTTTGCATTATCCTAATTCACCGTATTCTCTTTCTTCACTACAAACCCGTTTCCCTGTATGTTTCCTGAGGCTGTCAGGGTATTCTTTTCCAGTAGATGGCGGGCTCTTACTGTATCCCTGTAAGTGATCAATGCTGCTTTGGGATTGCTTTGGGAGAAAATATTGGAAAAGACCGTTGTCTGCTGCACACCGGTCAGTTGTATTAATGAGCTGTTATCTGCCGCACTGCAACCGGTGATCCTGTTATGGCTGAAAGAAAGTTGTGGCCCCATGGTGCTTTCATCATTTCCTCCACGGTAAATATTGAGCAGAATGCCTTGCTGCAGGTCGAATTTATTATGCGTAATATATATTTTTTCCGCATTATAATAACCCTTGTCGTCTTTTTCATCAGCCATCATGATGCCCCTGGTATTGTTATGGGAAAACAGGTTGCCCCGGATCACGATACTGTCTGCGATAGTAGACTTACTGGCAAGGAAAATATTTTCGCACCCATTGGCCCGGTCAAGATATTGTACACCGGATTCATACATGGCAAAATTATAATGGTTTGAACTGCCGCCGGTATCGCTGCAAACAAGGCTGGTGGCTTTTATACCACTGCCATTAATGAATAAATGGCGAAGCGTCAGGTTCCCGTTGCCGTTTACCATAAAAGCAGCAGGCATATTCATTGTATTGAATCGTATGGGCTGCGTGGTGCTGCTGTTGAATACTACTTTTTTTGAAATGATAAAAGGCTTGTCGAGTATATATTCTGTGCCTGTAAGGGTGATCGATACAGGCTCTTTTCTTTCCAGTTGCTGATATACTTCTGCCGCATTCTGGCAATTGACGGTAACAAGCTCTTCCACTGCAGGCACGTATAAATGCTGGCCGTCTGCCCATCTGATACCAATTACAAGGGGAGAAAGCGCCTGTATCCTGCGCAACAGGGATACGTCGCTGAAACCCGGCTTGCCAGAAAGGCGGTGCCCCAGGCGCCTGATCGCTGCCTTTTGCAATGAATCAGGAATTGCTGTTTTTTTATTCGTTGTGATCAGGTAGGCCGGTTCGCTTTTCTGGGAATAAAAAGATGTTTTGCTAAAACCTTTGGGCGTGTTCTGCGAATTGCCTTTACTGGTGGCATTGCCAAGAAAAGAAAAGCCGCTGATATCATCCGATGTCTTATAAAAAATACTGTCCCTGGTATTATCAAAAATATTATTGACCAGGAAAACATTGGCAGGAGGCAGGGTCCTTTCTGCATCACTACCCTCGCAAAAACTGGCAGCAGAACATTCGTAAAAAGTATTATTGGCAATAACGGCATCAGTGACCTGCACATAGCGATGGGCAGGCGAATTGGGTATGCCGTTCATGATCGATAATGGCGAACGGAAGTCAATACCCCGGCATTGATAAAAATAATTGTTCACCACCCACTGTCCTTTATTGATGACCCGCACACCACCTGTACCTTCTTTGTCAAATCCCAGGAACACATTGTTCTCCACCGTGTTGTTATCCCCATGCCGCAAAACCACACCTCCCTGGCACCTGATGAATATATTTCCCCGTATGTTGTTACTGCCTGATTTGATAGACACGACCTCTGTTTCCCCATCACAATCCTGGAAATAGTTATCGGTGATCTGCGTATTGGAATTGAACTGGCAATGTTGTGATACGCCCACCCGTATGATCTCGCCTGAATTGGAAGCCAGTGGTAGCCGGCGGGCAAAAACATTATGATCAATGGAATGAAAATTCTCGCGGCTTCTTTCATCATCCAGTATCACAGCGATCAATACACCCATATTTTTTTTATCACGGAAGGTGCAATAGTCAAGCTGGTTGTTCTTGCCATAAAAAGAGACCCAGTAATTTTCATCCATCCGCTTTGGGTTATTAAAATCAATGATGGCACATTCCGTTACACGGCAGTTATTAGCGAGCTGGTCTTTATTCACCCGGAAATCAATGACTGCATTATTGCCTGCATACCCTTTTTGGAAATACAGGCCTTTTACCACGATGTGCTCGCCACCGATTTTAAGGAATGAATGGCCGGTGACCAAAACTTTGCCGGGTGTTTTTGCACTAAAAACAATGGGTTGGGCTTTGGTGCCTTTGCAGGTAAGCCTGATCACTACATTATTCCATTCTCCATCGCTGAGTAAAATGATATCGCCGGGTTTTGCATTCTTATTGGCCTGGTCCAGCTCTTGAATGTTTTTAACGGTAATGGTGCCGGCAAATACGCAGAGGCCTGGCAACAGAAAGCAGGACAGAAGAAAAAGCAATCGTATCATACGTTTTATTTTGAACGGGTATTTTTGGGGATGATCCGCAGGGATGATTCCCGGATATGCAGTTTGGGTTTCAGCACTTCTTCCACTTCACTCATATCACCATCATGGTGCATGGTTTCAATAAACAGTTTGGCCGCAACTTTGCCGAGTTCAAATGCCGGCTGGTCCACGCTGGAAATGCCGGGAGTAAGAAGGCTGACGACGGGTTCATTATTAAACCCCACCAGTCCAATATCATGCGGCATTTTCAATCCTTTTTCTTTGATAGCCAGCATGGCGCCGATAGCCATTCTATCGCTGATAGTGAAAATGGCGTCCGGCCTTTTTTTCATGTTCAGTAATTCCTGCGTGGCGAGGTAGGCATACTGCTGGTTGAAATCGCAATGAATGATCAGGTCAGGGTCGGGTTTTATCTTATATTTTTTCAATGCAGCGAGATAGCCGTCGAGCCGGTGATTGCTGATGCCGAGATTTTTAGGCCCGGCCAGTATTGCGATGCGCTTGTACCCCTGTTCTATCAGATGCTCTGTTGCCTGGAATCCTCCATCTGTATTGTCGAGCCGCACACCGGGAGCTTTTAGAAAAGGAGTGACCCGGTCAAACACCACCATGGGCATTTTCTTTTCCTGTATTTTTTTAAAATGGTCAAACACTTTTGTTTCGCTGGAAACGGAAACGATAAAGCCATCGACCAGGCTATCCAGGAGCCGGCGTGTATTCACGATCTCCCTTCCGAATGATTCATTGCTTTGGCAAACCATGACGGTGTAGCCGGCTTCGAGTGCCACTTCATCGATGCCTCTTACCATTGTTGCAAGCACATAATCCAGGTTGGGAACGATGACACCTATATTATGGGTTTGCTTTTGTTTGAGGCTGAGGGCGAGTTTATTGGGCTGGTAATTGAGTTCTTCAGACAAAGCCATGACGGCTTTTTTCGTTTCGATGTTTACATCGGGCGCATTGCGCATGGCTCTTGATACGGTGGACGTAGAGAGGTTGAGTGTTCTGGCAATGTCTTTAATTGTTGCGGGTTTATCCATTATGATCGTATGAAAAGTAAAACTAAGAGAAACTTTATTACGGAAATCCCGGTAGCGATGCCGGGAACGATCCCGGGAATTAAAAAATATAAAAAATGATATTTGATCTGCATTTTCATTTCTTTTTCTTCAATTATTGGGAATATTTTTTGATATTTTCAAAGCTATTGCCCGGATCGGCCTCCTCCAATTCGACTTAATATTACAACCGGAAGCCTGGAAGCAGTCTTCTGCTTGTCCTTTTACCAGTAACTAATTTTTATTTTCAGATTAATCTACTATGAGCTCATTACAAGGAAAAGTCGCTATTGTAACAGGTGGTGCAAGAGATATTGGCCGCCAGGTATCATTAAAGCTGGCTGCTGCCGGCGCTAAAGTGTGCGTTAATTATAACAGCAATAAGCAACTGGCCGATGAAACTGTTCAGCAGATCAGGCAGGCTGGCGGAACGGCATTTGCAGTGAAAGCAGATATGACCCAATCTGCAGAAGTGAAAAAACTTGTTGACGCCTGCATTTCAGAATATGGAAATACGATACATGTTTTAGTGAATGTTGCTGGTGGTCTCCTTGCCCGTAAAGTGCTGGCTGACCTGGATGAAGAATTCTGGGATGCAGTGATGGATGTAAATCTCAAATCCGTTTACCTGGCTACACGTGCCGTAGTGCCCTATATGATTGCAGGTGCGGCCATTGTCAACTTCGCTTCACAGGCTGCCAGGGATGGCGGTGGTGGTGGCGCCCTTGCTTATGCCACAGCTAAAGGAGGCGTGCTTACGCTGACGCGTGGGCTGGCAAAAGAACTCGGCCCCAAAGGCATTCGTGTTAACTGTGTTTCTCCGGGCATGATCAGTACTGCTTTTCACGACACATTCACCAAACCCGAAATAAGGACCAATGTAGCCAATGCCACACCTCTCCGCAGGGAAGGCCAGGCTGCAGAAGTGGCCGATCTCGTGCTTTATCTCTCCAGTGATGCTGCTTCCTTTATTAATGGAGAAAGCGTGGAGATCAATGGTGGAAGCTATTTCGCATAAGAAGAATTTTTTATACAGACCGAATTTCTACAATCTGACTACATGATACGATGGCTGAGCATATTTTGTTTACTGATAACGACTGCTGACCTGCAGGCACAACACCCGCTTACTTTTTTTACAAAGACCGAAGCTGCCACAGTAAAAAATGACCTGGCAAAATATCCATTGCTAAAGCGATCATATGCCGGGATAAAAAACCAGGTTGATGAATGGTTGGATAAAGACGTGGATGTGCCTTTCCCCAAAGATCCCGCAGGCGGCTATACACACGACAGGCATAAAAACAATTACATGCTGATGTTTAACAGCGGTATTTTGTACAATCTCACCGGCGATGCCCGGTACGCATTGCTGGTAAAAAAAATGCTGCTGAAATATGCTCAACTGAATCCCGGATTAAAAAAACATCCGGAGGCGACCAGCAGTTCACCTGGCCGCCTTTTCTGGCAGGCATTGAATGATGCGAACTGGCTCGTGTATACCGGTATGGCTTATGATCTTGTTTATAACGGTATTGCTGCAGCAGACAGGAAGGTCATTGAAGAAGGGGCGTTTAAACCGGAAGTGGATTTTATCACCAAAGATCTTTCCGGTTGGTTCAACCTGATACATAACCATGGAGTATGGGCCTGTGCCGGTGTTGGCATTGTTGGTATCGCAACGGGTAATAAGGAGTATGTTGATATGGCACTTTATGGGAGCGCCAAAGATGGAAAGAGCGGTTTTATCGCGCAACTGGATGGTCTGTTTGCTCCCGATGGTTATTACACCGAAGGGCCTTATTATGTACGCTATGCCATATTGCCCTATTATCTTTTTGCCAATGCACTTCAGCATGCAAGACCTGAGTTGAAAATATTTGAACACCGCGGCCGCATTCTTCAAAAAGCCTTGCTGGCCGGTTTACAGCAAACCAATATTGATGGTACTTTCTTTCCCTTAAATGATGCACTCAAGGAAAAAGATTTTACTACCAATGAACTGATTACTGCTATTGATATTGCCTGGGCAGAATACGGAGAAGACATGGGCCTGCTGACCGTGGCTAAAAAACAGGACCAGGTATTGTTGAACAAAGGTGGTGCTTCTATTGCAGCCGCCCTTGCATCAGGCAAGGAGGTGCCGCCGTTTTATCCGTATAAATCCGTAGAATTTGTGGATGGGGTGAAAGGTGATGAGGGCGGTGTCAGCTTGTTGCGCGCCGGTAAAGAAAGCGATCTCACCACACTTATTTATAAGTATACCGCACACGGCCTTTCCCACGGCCATTTTGATAAACTCAACATCAACCTGTTTGATAAGGGGAATGAAGTGCTTACTGATTATGGCTCTGTCCGCTTTATTGGCGTAGAGCAGAAATATGGAGGCCGTTATCTTCCTGAGAATGACAAGTATGCTTCGCAGACCATTGCGCATAATACGCTGGTCGTGGATGAAACCAGTCATTTTGGAGGAAAAGAAAAAGAAGCAGAAAAATGCCATGGCGATAAACTTTTCAGCGATATCGGCCGGAGTGCTGTGCAGGTAGTGTCGGCCAGCATCGATAAAGCCTATAAAGGCACCCATTTGCAGAGAACGGTATACCTGCTTCAATTGCCGGGAGGGAAAAAACTGGTCGCTGATATTTTCAACATTTATGCAGATACCGCCCACCAGTATGATCTGCCTTTTCAATACAAGGGACAGGTGATCCATACTTCTTTTAAATACCAGGCGCATCTCAATAAAATGACAGCATTGGGCAGCAAGAATGGTTATCAGTATTTGTGGAAAGAAGCGGAAGCAAAAGTGGCAGACACACTTGCTCAATTTACTTTCCTGAATGGCCGTACCTATTACTCTATATCAACCCTGGTGCAGGATTCAGCCACCCTGTTGTTTACCCGCACCGGAGCCAATGACCCGAATTTCAATCTTCGCAGGGAACCTGCCTTTATCATTCGCAAAAAAGGAAAAGATCAAAGTTTTATCAATGTAGTAGAAATACATGGAAAAATGGACCCGGTGATAGAGATCTCCTCCCAGTCCTATCCTTCCGTGCAGCAAATAAAACTGCTGCAGCAAAGCAATGATTTTACTGTTGTACAGATAAAACTGGATGGTAAAGAATTACTGATCGCTCAATGCAATAAAGATTTCGCACCCAAAACAAAACATATTACCGGGAACGAAGGAAGAAAACTGGAATGGGCAGGGCCTTATGCCGTCTGGTATGAAGGGAAACAGTTATAAGCCTGCTGCAATTATTTATTTACTAAACTAATGAATATGTCAACGACCGATGCTATGAAGATATTTATATCGGATAAAGATGTGCCCTGGGAAAACGTGGGAGACGGAGTAAGAAGAAAGATCATGAGCTGGGATAACAAACTGATGCTGGTGAAAGTGGAATTTCAGAAAAATGGTATTGGTGTTCTGCATCAGCATTATCATTCGCAGATCACACATGTGGAAAGCGGCGTGTTTGAAGTGGAGATCGGGGAAGAAAAAAGAAAACTGCGTGCAGGAGATGCTTATTATATACCTCCGAATGTGATGCATGGTTGTGTATGTCTTGAGGAAGGTGTGTTAATCGATGTGTTCAGCCCCATGCGGGAAGATTTTATTAAATAAACGGATAGAACAATCTGATGCCTGGTACAACAAAAATAAAAGGATTGCGCTGGTGGATCATTGGATTGATCGGCATGGCTACGATCATTAATTATATTGACCGCAGCGCCATCAATATCCTTTGGCCCTATATCTATAAGGAATTCAATATAGCTGATGCAGACAGCAAGAATGCGCTGGCTATTATCACCACCTTCTTTATGGCCGCTTATGCGATCGGGCAAACTGTAACAGGAAAAATGATGGATGCTATTGGTACGAGAATGGGGATGGTCGTTTCCATTGCCGGCTGGAGCATTTCCATTGCTTTGCATGCACTGGCAAGATCGCTTACTTCTTTCAATATTTTCCGGGCAATGCTTGGTCTTAGTGAAGCCGGCAACTGGCCCGGTGCCACCAAAAGCAATGCAGAATGGTTTCCTGCAAAAGAGAGAGCGATCGCGCAAGGCATATTCGGTGCATCGGCTTCGGCAGGCTCCGTTATAGCAGCGCCGGTAATTGTGGCCCTCTCACTGGCATTTGGATGGAGAGTCACTTTTGCCTGTATCGCTGTGCTGGGCGTATTGTGGATTATTCCCTGGCTGATCATTAATAAATCCACTCCCGATAAACATCCCTGGATCACCAAAGAAGAACAGGATCATATAAAGGAAGGAAAAGGTGCAGTGAAAGCTGCTGCCGGAGAGAAAATATATTCCTGGAAAGAATTGCTCAGGTTCAAAAATACCTGGGGCATTATCAGCTCAAGGTTTTTCATTGACCCTGTATGGTGGATGTTCGTGACCTGGCTGCCGACCTTCCTGAAAGAGCAGTTTGCATTTGACCTGAAACAGATCGGCGCATTTGCGTGGGTGCCTTATGTATTTGCAGCAATCGGTGGTTTGCTTGGCGGTTTTTATTCATCCGCTTTGGTACGCAAGGGCACACCGGCAACCAGCGCAAGAAAAAAAGCTGTTACTGTTGGCAGCATGATCATGCTGGCGGCACTTGCTGTTATTGCCATTTCCCTTGATCAGTTGAAAGACCATGCAAATATTGCGATCGCATTGATCAGTGCTACTTTATTTGGTTTCCAGTTCCTGATCAATAATCTGCAAACCCTGCCTTCGGATTATTTCCATGGGAAGAATGTTGGAACAGTAGCAGGAATGGGCGGAACGGCTGCTGTGATCGGTACGATCATAATCACCTTGCTGGTGCCGGTTCTTACCAAAACCAATTACACGTCTTTCTTTTTGCTGGGGGCATTGCTGGTGCCGGTTGCCTGGGTATGTATCATTTTTATTTCCTCTAAAAAGAACAACATGTAATAATATAAACAGCCATTGCTACCATTTTTAATATGCTGCTATATGAGAAAAAGTCTACTAATACTGTTTCTTCTAATTGCCGGATTCGCCTCCAGCCAAACCACTTATTATTGGGTCGGCGGAACGGCTGTAACCAGTTTTACCGGTAATTCAAGCTGGAATACTTCACTGGATGGCTCAGGCTCTGCGCGTGCTGCTGCAGATCCTTCAGATATACTGGTGATCGACGGTTCCAATATCGGCGGAAGTACTCCTGCAACGGGAACTGTTACGGTAAACGTGACATCCACTTCATTTGCCCAGCTCAAGCTTATTAACAATGCAAAGCTGGTGCTGCAACGCCCGGCTGGCGGTGGTGGCACCGGTACCATAACTGTTAACGGCGGAGCTGCGGGTGATGATCTTGTAGTGGAAAGCGGTTCCAGTCTTAGTATCATCATGCCTGCTGCTGATGGCACGGTTGTGCTCGCCCTGGCAACTTCTGCTACCGGCCGTATCAGTGGCATGGTAGTGTTGGCAAATGGCGCTCACCGCATCATTTCCCAAGTGGCAGGGGCACTGGTATTTGATAATGGTGCCAGTGTAACAACCAATACTACCAATTATCCGTTCGGCACAACAAGTACAACACCGGCAGCCGTAGCATATGGAGTAGTATTTGAATCCGGGGCTCATTTATATTATACAGGAGGCAACAGCCCAATGGGGAATAACTCCACTTTTTCTGCCATTGATTTTAAAGCAGGCAGCAATTATCATATACGCGCTTCCAATGGCACAGGATCATTTACCAACAACAAATCATTTGGCAATCTCTTTATCGAGAACAATGCAACACTAACCGCTGATGGCCCCATTTTCCGGATCGGCGATTTTACTATTGAACCCGGTTGCAGCTTTACTACACATAGCAGTGGTCATACTGCTGTATTGGGGAACCTGATCGTGGATGGCAATCTTGGTTTCCCGGCCAACAGTACCAATACCCTGGTACTGGGAGGAAGCACACCACAAACCGTAGCCGGTAGTGGGGTTATTTCTGTTCCTTCTTTGTTGGTGGCAGACAATGCAATGGTTACGCTTGAAAAGAATATCAGTGTTACTGCAGCCGTGAACATATATGGTAAACTTGATTTTGCAGGGAATAAACTGACAGGCAATGCCAGTTTTACAACCCGTGTGAACGAAACAGCAACCGGACTCACCGGAACGCTTACTGCCGGTTCTTTCCAGATAACCAATGCAACAGGCGTGGCCGGTGTGGCTGGCTTATCGATAACCGGAGCAGGCATACCGGACAATACTTCCGTTGTTTCTTTTTCTTCGGGAAATGCATTGATCACTTTATCCAATCCTGTTACAACCAGCGGAACGAATGTGGCACTCAACTTTTTCAATGATACGGCCACCCTCGCTACTGCAAATGCTTCAGGCTTTGAAGAAGCGAACGGCTCTGTGGCATTGACCGGTACTAAAATATATAAGGCGGGAACAAATTATATTATCAATGCAGCTACCAGCTATCCTTTCGGGTTGTCTACCACACAGGAAGATGGAAATATCCGCGCAGGCTCCGTGGTGATCAATGCACCGGTGACCGTAAACCGCGGTGTTGATATTTTCGGTAGCCTTGATCTTAACAATAAACTGAGCTTACGGCCAGATGATACACTTCATATCCGGACCGGTGCCACGATCAATGGAGCATTTAACGGAGGCAACTATATTGTTACAGCCGGAGACGCCACTGATGGAAAGCAAAGTGTAGTGCAGTATGATGATCTTTCTGCCACTACGATCATTCCTGTAGGCAGCTCCGGTTATTATCTTCCGGTCACCATCACGCCGGTAGCAGCCAGCGCATTTACAGTGGCCGTGGTAGAAGGAATTACCAGCAATGGATTGGTGAATGGAACTGCATTGAGTGCTTTCGACAAACAAAAACTGGTAAATGCATCCTGGCAGATCAACCGCTTTAGCGGGAGCGGCGATGCAGCTTTGCAATTGGAATGGAATACAGCTCTTGAAGGGTCTACTTTCAACACGCTGCCGGATACTGATATCGGCATCATCACCAATAGTGGCAGCATCTGGAGCGTTCCGCTCAATAGCGGCGACAACACTGGCAATACAGCTTCAGCTACAGTGAGCAGCTTTGGCGTGTTCGGTGTCGGGTCTATTCCGCAGGCTGAGCCATTCGTGTTCAATGAACTGCCGGTTAAAGTGTACGGGGATGCTGATTTCAATGGCGGAGCCAATAGCCTGAACACTACCCAACCGATTGAGTACAGCAGCAGTGATGCAACGGTGGCTACTATTGTGAACGGTAATATCCATATTACCGGTGCCGGCACTACGATCATCACGGCCTCGCAGGCAAGCGACGGATCATATCCTGCTGCAAGCATAGCTCATACACTTACTGTTCAGAAGGCTTCCTTGCTGATCAAAGCCGATGACCTGATAAAACCTGAAGCAGAGCCGCTGCCCGAACTTACGGCCACTTATACCGGATTTGCCTATAACGAAACGCCTGCTGTGTTGCTTACACCGGTGCAGATAGCGACCACTGCTACGGCTGCTTCGCCTGTAGGAACATATCCCATTACAGTAAGTGGTGCCACGGCTGCGAATTATGATATCAGTTTTGAAGATGGTGTGCTGACGGTTCAGCCCAAAGTGATGCAGACCCTGACATTTAATGCGCTGCCATTAAAGAAATATGGCAATGCAGATTTTACGGCCAATGCAACCAGCACTAACAACACGATACCTGTTACCTATGCCAGCAGCAATACGAATGTGGCTACCATAACTGGTAATACCGTTCATATTACGGGTGCCGGCACTACAGTGATCACGGCCTCACAGGCAGGAAGCCTCATCTTCTTCCCTGCAGATCCCGTATCTCAAACGCTTACAGTAGATAAAGCGGCACTCACCATTGGCGTGAGAGATACTTCCAAAGTGGAAGGAGAAGCCAATCCTGCCTTCACGATCACTTATACTGGTTTTGTGTATGGGGAAACGGCTGCCAGTCTCAGCGCACCTGCTGTAGTGAATACTGCAGCCACTGCCGTTTCATCCGCTGGTTATTACACATTGACGCCAGCTAATGCGGCTTCGAATAATTATACCATTACCTATACCAATGGACGGTTGACTGTTTTGCCGCTGGGCGGCTCAGATAAACCCTATCTGAATGCCTACATGAGCAATTCAACAACATTAACTACCAGGATCTATTCCAATGTTCCGGCACTAAGCGATATACAGGTATGGGATATGAACGGAAAACCATTTATAAGACGGAATGCGTTTCTGCCGAAAGGATTTATCAGCATTGATCTGATGGTTGGCAGTGTTCCTTCCGGTGTTTATATCGTTACGGTAAGAGGAAGCGGGGTCAATCTGAAACAAATGATCAGGATCATAAAATAGTGTATCACCAAATAATTCCTAATGAAAAAACAAATCTTCTTGACGATCAGTTGTGTGATACTAAGCTGGCTGCCTTCTCTTGCTGAAGGCCAGCCTGGCAAACCGCAGGTATTTGTGCTGGATGCAAAAACACTTGCGTCAAATAAAGCCGGCATTAAGGCCAACAATGCTGTTGTAGTACCTGCCTATAAGCAATTGTTGAAAGATGCAGATAAAGCCCTACAATTTGGCCCAGTGAGTGTAATGGAGAAAAAAAATCAGCCGCCAAGTGGCGATAAACATGATTATATGAGCCTGGCTCCTTATTTCTGGCCTGATCCTGCTAAACCGGATGGACTTCCCTATATAAGGAAAGATGGCCAAACCAATCCCGAAGTGAGAGACTACACGGATAAGGAATACATGCCCAGGCTTTGCGAAGTGGTGTATACTTTATCGCTGGCATATTATTTTTCTGAAGATAAAGTGTATGCCGATCATGCAGCCCGTTTGCTGCGCGTATGGTTTCTTGATACGGCCACCCGCATGAATCCCAATCTGAACTATGGGCAGTCGATCAAAGGTGTGAACACGGGAAGAGGTTCGGGTTTGATTGATACACGTCATTTTGTTAAACTGATAGATGGTATTGGTCTATTGCAGGGCTCTTCCTCCTGGAAAGAGGCCGATCAGCAGGGAATGAAAAAATGGTTCAGCGATTTTCTGCACTGGATGCAAACCAGCAAGAATGGAAAGGATGAAATGAAAGCACCTAATAATCATGGCGCCTGGTATGATGCGCAGCGCTTGTCCATGGCCATGTTTATCGACAGTATGGAGCTTGCAAAAAAGATCGTGCAAAACGCACAGGACAGGCTGGATAAACAGATGGATGATACAGGAAGGTTCCCTCTTGAAATGCAAAGAACGATCTCCCTGCATTACACCTCTTTTGTAATGGAAGCGTTCTTTAATATCGCACAGGTAGCCAAAAAGCTGGGTATAGACATGTGGAACTATACCAGTCCTTCGGGGAAATCGCTGAAAAAAGCATTTGATGCATTGCTGCCTTATATCTCAGGAACAAAACAATGGGATGGCCAGCAGATCAAACCCTTTGAATACGATGAAGCGTATCCATTGCTGATCAGCGGAGCTGGAAACCTGGGCTGCAAATCCTGCCGGCAGTACCTGAAGAACCTGGCCGGAGATAAAGCCCCAAAGCTTCGTCTGAATCTTTTATACTGACTAAACGATTTGTAAATATTTAAACTGCTATTATGAAATTTCGATCCCTGCTGTTCATGCTGCTGTTGCTTGGCAGCTTTGCTTACGGACAAAATAGAGTGATCACCGGGAAAGTGACCAATAAAGAAACTGGTACACCATTGTCCGGGGTGAATATCCTGGCCGACAAGCAAAGGGGCGGCGTTACCTCGAAAGAAGATGGTACCTATTCCATCTCCGTTCCTGCGGGCTCGTCCACGCTCATTTTTTCTTATGTAGGATTTACTTCCCAAACAGTGCTGATAGAAAGTAAAACAGCAATAGACGTGATCATGGCTGCGGCCCCCACTGATATGAATGAAGTGGTAGTGATCGGCTATGGCACAACTAAAAAATCACATCTCACAGGAGCAGTATCCAAGTTCAAGAATGATAATCTGGAAGAAACACCCGCTTCCCGCCTCGATCAGGCATTGCAGGGAAAAATAGCTGGTGTGCAGATACAGAATATCAGTTCGGAAGCAGGCTCCGATCCAAAAGTGCAGGTGCGGGGATTAAGCTCCATCAATGCAGGGTCAAGTCCATTGGTGGTGGTAGACGGGCATCCTGTTCCTGATGGCCTGGCTTTTGTGAACATGGCCGATGTGGAATCAGTAGAAGTGTTGAAAGACGCAGCTTCTGCCGCGATCTATGGTTCACGTGGTGCCAGCGGGGTTATCATTATCACCACCAAGAGTGGTAAGGCAGACAGGCCGAAATATGGTATCAAGTTTTCCACTGGTGCCAAAACGCAGTATGAGCTTTATCCTATGATGACCACTACTGAATACACTAATCTTCTTTTTTATGAAGCGTCGCTGAAAGCGCAGGACCCCAGCATTCCGCCGCCTACCGGCACGCAGATCATTGCCAATAATGAAAGGGCCGCCTACATCGTGGAGCAACAATTAAGAGGTGGCATAGGCACCGACTGGCAACGTGAAGCATTGCGCGATGCTAACGTAAAAAACCTGCAGGTAAATGTTTCCGGTGGTTCCAAATCATTGAAATATTTTCTTTCCGGAGGCTACCAGGATGATCCGGGCATGATGTACCATAGCGAATACCAACGCTTTAATCTGCGTGCAAAACTGGATGCCAACCTAAGCAAGAGAGTAAAACTCTCTTTCAATATCAATCCTTCCTATATCAAAAGAGAGCGTCCTTCTGTTAATTTTATTGATTTTGTACGGTTCCAATCCTTCCTGCCTGTTTATCATGATGAAACCACAGCAGCATTTGTGAACCAGGCCACTGCATGGGCAAATATCAGGCCCGGCGATTTTGCACAGGCACGCCATTTCAATGGACGCGTTTACAGCGGCATGATGCCGGATGGCTCCATGTGGCTGAACAACTCTCCGCTGGACCCCTTCAATACAGCGAATAATACACCTAAATCGGTAATGGAAACCAGGAGCATTACTTCCAATGATTACCGTATACTGAGCTCGGGTGATCTTACGATCAATCTCATGCCCGGACTGGACTTCAAGACCATGGGCAGTGTGTATGTCAGCTATACCAATGCACTGGATTTTGCCAAAAGAAGTTCCAACAGGGATGGTGATGTAAACAAAGGTGTTTATAACAACAGAACATTCGTTGATCTTTTGTCGGAAAACACGTTGAATTATGTAAAACAGTTTGGAGAGCATTCTTTCAACGTACTGGCAGGCTTTACAGCACAAAAAACAATGATCAGGGATGAACAGATCACCGGGCTTGATTACCCCAGCGATAATATTACCACACTGAACACGGCTTTGCAGATCGATCAGGCAAAAGATGCAACGTATAATAATAGAAACCAGATCGGTTTATTATCCTGGCTGGGACGCGTGATGTATAGCTTCAAAAACAAGTACCTGCTTTCTGCCAGCTATCGCTGGGATGGCAGCTCTTATTTTGCACCAGGTAAAAAATGGGGTTCTTTTCCTGCAGTTTCCCTGGGTTGGGTAGCATCTGAAGAGAAATTTTTACAAAAAGCGGATTGGCTGAGCAATCTGAAATTAAGGGCCAGTTATGGTGTGACAGGTAACAACAGGGTAGGCTCTTCTTATTTCCCTTATCTTGACCTGTTATATTCAGCCAATTATTCTTTTGGCTCCGGAACAGGTGCTCCCAATACAGGCTTGCTTCCTTCAACCAGTGTGCTGGCCAATCCCGATATCACTTGGGAAAGAACGTTCCAGTATAATCTCGGCCTGGATATGGCTATCTTAAATAACAAGATCAATTTTTCCGTAGATGTCTATCAATCCAAAACAGACAAGCTGCTTCTTCTGCAATCTGCCATGGGATTTATCGGTGTTCCGCAAACCTGGAATAATATCGGCAGCCTGCGCAACAGGGGTATTGAGTTTGAGATCACTTCCAATAACATCCGGACCAAGAATTTCAGATGGACGACCACTGGCAACATCGCACATAACAAAAACAATATCTCCGAATTAGGGGAAGAAGCTTATCTGCTTAACCAGGGTGAACGCACAGAGATCTATATGAATCAGGTGGGTGACCCGTTGATTCAGTTTTTTGGATACAAAACGGATGGCGTATGGCTTTCACAGGCAGATATCAATGACGCCAAAGCAAAAGGGTTGAAAAGCTCTTTGAGCAATGTGTTTGTGCCCGGTGGCCTGAAACTGGTGGATACAGACGGCGATAATGATATTGATGCAGACGACCGCGTGGTATTGGGCAATCCTTATCCTTCTTTTACCTGGGGCATTAATAATACCCTTAGTTATAAAGCATTTGACCTGGGCTTTATGTTCCAGGGAGTGCAAGGCGGTAAATTGGTGAATGGTGATCCCAACTACAACGAAACAAAACGCTATAATAAGAACTATAACAAGAACCGCTGGCTGAGCCCTATGTTCCCGGGTGATGGGAAAACGCCTTATTCAACGATCGGCTTTAACTGGATGCTGACAGATTATGTAGTGGAAGATGCTTCTTACTATGCCTTAAGGGAAGTGATCTTTGGTTATACATTGCCGGTAAAAGTGGCGAAGCTGGCGCATATCAATTCTGCGAGAGTGTATTTCTCTGCACAGAACCTCTTCTTCCACTCGGCTTCCGGCTACAGGGGTATCAATCCCGAAGCAAGATTCACCACAGGCCCTTATGCCACTCCATTGGTTGATGGCTATCAGCGTGGGAGTTTCCCTATGCCCAAGACATACATGTTTGGAATTGATATAAACTTCTAACCCTTTCAAAATTTTATTATGAAGCGTTTACATATTTTAATACTGATAGGAAGCCTGGGTTTATTCAGTTGCAAAAAAGTAATTGATGTATATCCCCAGTCAAATCCCAATACGATCACTTATTATTCTAACCCTGCAGAAGTGAAAGCTGCACTGACAGGGTGCTACAACGGAATGCAAAGACCGTTGTTTTATGAATGGCAGATGACGGAATTAAGAACGGATAATTCCAAACAGGGGCAACCCGGAAGTACTGCTTCCACTAACCGCGACCTGAGTGATCTGGATATGTTCACTCCCAGCACTTCACATCAGGCGATCTACAATTACTGGCTGGCCACTTACAATAATATAAGGAATGCCAATATCGTGCTGGAGAAACTGGGCGTGGTGTATGATGCAAGTGCAGGTACGATCAATTTTGAAGATATTGATATGAATATTGTTGATGTTGACAGGAAGCAACTGGCAGGCGAGGCATTGTTTATCCGTGCATATCATTACTTTAATCTGGTAAGGTTATTTGGCGGTGTATTCCTGGTTCACCAATCACTTTTACCGGATGCGGCCAAGGCAATGAACCGGGTGAGTGCTGAAGAGATATATAAGCTGATTGAAGCAGACCTGAAAACAGCAGCTGCTTCCATGAACAGCCTGCAGTATTCCCAGATACCATCTGCCGACCTGGGCCGTGCTACAAGCTGGGCAGCGAAAGGGCTGCTGGCAAAAGTTTATCTTACGCAGAATAAAAAAGCGGATGCCATTCCTTTGCTGCAGGATGTGATGACCAATAGCGGTTATTTACTTCGCCCGGTTTATGCAGATGTGTTTGCAATAGATAAGGAGATGAATGCTGAAATATTATTTGCTGTCAGGTATAAAGCCGGTGGCCTGGGATTGGGTTCGCCTTTTGCCAATACATTTGCCCCGCTGGGTACAGGCTCACAGGTGATCAATGGTGACGGTGACGGATTGAACTATCCAACAGCCGATCTGGATACAGCCACCAATGGCGATGCCCGCAAGCCTACACTTATCGGTGTGTTTGGCACAGGTTCAGCCGCTAAATTCTATGTAAAAAAATTCTTCTCCCAGGTTACTTTAGTGGATGATGCAGAAAATGATTTTCCTGTGCTGCGCTTTGCCGATATCTTACTGATGCTGGCGGAAGCACAGGGATATACTCCTACCAGTATTGATCTTATCAATAGTGTAAGACCCCGTGCAGGCTTGCCAATTTATACTGCTGCAGAAATAAATTCTGTAGCCAGTTTTGAAAAGGCTTTGTCGAATGAGCGACGCATTGAATTTGCTTTTGAAAACCAGCGTTTCTTTGATCTGCTGCGGTTCAATAAAACGATGACTACCATAACCATTGAACAGACAATGAAGGACCATTTTGCGGATGAGTACTACGCGCATTACCGGCTGTATGTGGCACCGGCGCCTACTTTGCAGGAATTATACGATAACACGACCCCTGAACACATGCTGCTGCCGATACCGCAACGTGAGATCGATACGAATACGCAATTGACAATACCGCAAAACCCGGGATACTAAATAACATTTCTAAATAAACCATAATGAAAAGAATTAAATTCCGTACAACTATCATAATGCTGCTTTTTGCAGGCAGCTTATTCGGGCAGAATGCAGATACTACCTATAAGCCGGTACAATATCCGGACGGGTATAAGGCCCGGTTGGATGTGGTGTACACCAAAGTGAAAGACTGGGAAGGCCGCATTGATCTTTATCTGCCTCCTGAAAAAAATGCTCCTTCACCAATAATCATTAACATACATGGTGGCGGATGGAACCATGGAGTAAAGGAATCCCAGACCGGTTTCAATACTTTCTTTAAAATGGGTTTTGCGGTCGCCAATATGGAATACCGCCTTACCAGGCAGGCAACTGCTCCGGCAGCCGTGGAAGATACCCGTTGCGCATTGATCTATCTTATTAAAAATGCAAAGGCATTGAATATAGATGTCAACAGGATCGTGATCATGGGTGGCAGTGCAGGTGGTCACCTGGCACTGATGGGCGGTTTGCTGGGAAATGACCGTCGCTTTGATGGCAATTGCCCTGGCATGGAGGACATTAAAGTTGCCGCTATTATTGACAAATATGGTATCACTGATGTATGGGATTGGGGGTATGGCAAGAATGTTACCAGCAAATCGGCGGGCGCCTGGTTAGGAAGTAAAGCAACAGATAAGAATTTTGCGATGTCTGTTTCACCCATCAATTATGTGAATAAGAACAGCCCGCCTACTTTTATCGTTCATGGAGATGCAGATCCTACAGTTCCCTATCAGCAGTCAGTGGACCTGCATAAGAAATTCCTGGAAGCAGGCGTGAAAACTGAATTCATGACAGTAAAAGGTGGCTTGCACGGGAAGTTCAGCAAGGAGCAGAATTCCGAATTGAACAAAGCCATTGCGAAGTTTTTAAAAGAGCTGAATATAGCTAAATAGGCTTTCTGGTTTATAGTTAGTCAGGGGCGGCCAAATTGGCTGCCCCTGACTGTTTCTGCGATCCGGGAAGATTGTTTTACTTTTAGGGTTTCCTGAAGCGCCGGAAGGACGCCGTTGCTTCGCCGTCTCGGCATGAGACGTACAGGATAATGAGAAGATAAATCAACAAGAATGGGAAAGATTTCAGGGGCAGGCCGTTCATTCACGGCCAATATTTACGTAGCCCTTTTATACAGGCTGGCAATTATCATTTTCCTTTTCCTGGTAAGCCGGTTCATTTTTTTCGGCTTGAACAGGAGCTATTTCCCCGGGATCAGTTTTGAAAACTGGATACATATCCTGAAGGGAGGTCTCCGGTTTGACTTGGCAGCTTTGTTTTATGTGAATTCATTGTTCATCCTGCTCTATATCCTGCCATTACCTGTCCGCTACAATGCTGTTTACCAGAAGGCTGCCAAGATTGTTTTTGTTATATCCAATGGACTTGCATTTGCCGTCAATTGCATTGATTTTATTTATTTCCGGTTCACCCTCCGCCGTTCAACGCTGGATGTGGTAAGGGAATTTTCCAACGAGAAGGGAAGGGGAGGCAGTTTCTTTTTCCGGTTTTTACTGGATTACTGGTATGTAGTGCTGATCTATGTGGCTTTGATGGTGCTGATGGTTTGGTTGTATAACCGTGTTAAGATCAGGAAGCCGGCAATGATCAACCCCTGGATCTATTATCCATCCGGTATTGTATTAATGGCTTTGATCGCTACACTGATGGTTGGTGGCATCCGCGGCGATTTTAAATACAGCACCCGCCCCATCACCATGAGCAATGCAGGCGAATATGTAAGCAATCCCGGGGAGATACCCCTGGTGCTGAATACCCCTTTCTGCATTATCCGGACAGCAGGTCAGCGCTTTTATAAAAGGGAGAACTTCTTTACCGATGAGCAGGTGGAACAGGTCTATACACCGGTGCAGCAGCTTAACTCTGATAAGCCTTTCCGTTATGATAATGTAGTGATCATTATCCTCGAAAGTTTTGGCCGGGAAGGGATCGGCTTTTATAACAGGGACCTGAAAGGCGGCACCTATAAAGGGTTCACTCCTTTCCTGGACTCCTTGTTTTCCAATAGCCGCATCTGCTGGAATTCTTTTGCCAACGGACGCAAATCCATTGATGCCATGCCTTCTGTGCTGGCCGGTATCCCGGCGGGAGAAATACCTTTTGTGCTGACGCCATACGCATCCAATAAAATGAAAAGCCTTCCTTCCATTTTAAGGGATAAAGGGTATAACACTTCTTTCTTTCATGGAGCGCCTAATGGTTCCATGGGCTTTAAAGCATTTGCCAACCTGATAAATATCCAGCATTATTATGGTAAGGATGAATACAATAACGATGCTGATTTTGATGGGCTGTGGGGAATCTGGGATGAACCATTCTTCCAGTTCTTTGCAAAAACCCTGGACACGATACCTCAACCTTTCTTCTCTACCATTTTCTCCGTGTCATCGCACCATCCGTTCAAAGTGCCAAAGCAGTACGAAGGCGTTTTTCCTAAAGGGGATCTGCCGATTCATGAATGTATGGGGTATACAGATATGGCTTTGCGCAAGTTCTTTGCGACTGCTTCCACCATGAAATGGTTTAAGAACACGTTGTTCGTGATCACAGCTGATCATGCCACTGTATCGGAGTTCCCGGAGTATCAGACAGGCTGGGGTAATCTGTCAATTCCCATTGCTTTTTACCATGCAGGGGATAGCTCATTAGTGAAGGTGGACAGTAGTGTGGTGCAACAGATAGACATCATGCCCAGTGTGCTTTCTTATCTTAATTATAACGGCAAACTGGTTTCTTTTGGAGAAAGCATCTTTCAACCATCGAGAAAGAATTTTGCGGCCAGCTACCTGGGCGGTTTCCAATGGATACAGGATGATCACCTGTTACAGTTTGACGGACAAAAAACAACCGGCCTTTTCAATTATGATAAAGACCGGTTGATGAAAACGGATTTGCAGAAAGAATTGCCAGGAGTTAAAGACAGCCTGGAATTAAGGATGAAAGCCTTTATTCAGCAATATCACAACAGGCTGATTGAAGATAAAATGCTTCCGTAAATAATAGTGTATCGCAAAGAACGCAAGGTTGCGTACTTCACGATACATTATACCCTTATACAATTCCTGCCAGCTCCAGGCTTTTCTTCTTCAGCTTCCTTATCTCCACATCTTCAATAACAGGATCAGGCGTAAGGATCAGGGAAGTATTATTTTCCTTCCACCAGTTATTGTTTTTCAACTCTTCAAATGCGATCACCCCTACCAGGTATTTTCTTTCTTCCTGCGCATGCCATTCCTCAATCCATTCAAATTTTTCGCGGGGAATATATTGCCAGTCTTCAAAGCTTACATACACACGAAGGAAAACATCATTGCTCAACTCATGCGGATGGTGATGGTACAGCTTTTTATACTCGTACTTGTATTGATAACGCAACGCAGAAATATCACTCAGCACAGCAGAAGCAGTGGGGAAACTGCCCGCGCCTTTTCCATAAAAGAATTGCTTATCGGCAAAGCCACTTTCGATCACCACGCCATTGTATTCATTTTTTACAAATGACAGCGGATCTTCCTGTTTTACAAATTGTGGAAGAACAAAAGCAGCTACTTTCCCATTTTGCAGTTTCTTTGCCTGAGCTACCAGTTTGATCTGCTGGTTTTTCTCCTTGGCAACAGTAGCGTCACTGCCGCGGATATTCTGGATGCCATTAAACAAAATATTTTCCGGTGATTCAGTGATACCATAAGCATGTGTCAGCAGGAATGTCCATTTATTCAGCGCATCAAAACCTTCCACATCCAGTTTGGGATTGCTTTCTGCAAAACCTAACTGTTGGGCCAGTATCAATGCCTGTTTGAAATCCAGCCCTTCTTCAAACATCTTGGTCAGGATGAAATTGGTGGACCCGTTTACGATCGCTTTGATCGAATGCAAAAGATCATTGTCGTAGTATTCTTCCAGGTTGCGGATTACCGGGATGGAAGCGCAAGCTGCCGATTCATATAGGAATGACTGACCGGTTTCCTGCTGCAACTCAAGTAAAGAGTGCAGATGCTCTGCGATCATTTTTTTACTGGCGCTTACTACATCTTTTCCGTTTTTCAGGGCAGTGGACACTATCTGGTAGGCGGCATTGGCGTCATCGATCACTTCCACTATCACGTTGATCTCGGGATCATTCAGCAAAACGTCTTTATCAGTAGTAAAGAGCTCAGCTGGAGCATTTCTTTTTTTCTCCGGATTCTTAATGCATACTTTTTTGAGGCTTGCTTTAAGAGAAGGCGTTTGTTGTAATACCTTGTATAATCCTTCGCCTACTACTCCGAATCCGAATAATCCGATCGTTAACTGTTTATGTGTTTCCATGTTTTTATTGATTCACTATTTTTAAATGATGCGATGTATTTATATGAATGAATTCCCTGAGGGCTGTTTCTATCTTTTCATATTCGAGCAGGAAACCGTCGTGGCCAAAATCACTGGCTATATCTAACAGTTTGGCACCGGGAATGGTTTGCTGCAGGTATACCTGTTCTTCTATAGGGTAAAGCACATCTGACCGGATGCCGATCACCAATGCAGCAGCCTTTATGCTTTTCAATGCCAGCTCTGTGCTTGCCCTGTTGCGGCCTACATCATGACTGTCCATGGTTTGGGTGAGCCGGTAATAACAGATAGCGTTAAACCTGTTCACCAGTTTTAATCCCTGGTAGCGCTGATAATTATCAGCAGCATAGGTTATTTCGCTACCGAGCGGAACGAATGCTTTATCCCTGGGCTGTGTGATATCATACCCATTGTAGTGCCGGTAAGAAAGCAGGGCAATGGAGCGCGCTGCTGCCAGTCCTTTCTGGCCTGCATCGGCGCGTCTTTCCTGCCAGGTACCGTCTGCTTCTATAGCCATACGCTGGGATGCATTAAAAGCAACACCCCAGGGTGATAGAGCAGCATTGGTAGCAATAGGGACAATATGCTCAAACAATTCCGGTTCTTCAATAGCCCATTCCAGCAATTGCATACCGCCTGTACTTCCTCCAAGCCCGACCAGGATCTTTTTAATGCCCAGCTCTTTTTTCAACTGCTGGTAAGTCCTGATGATATCACGGATAGTGAACACAGGAAAATCATGATAATAAGGCTGGTTGGTTTCCGGGTTAGTGCTCAAGGGAGAAATGCTTCCATAGGGGCTGCCGGGTTTGTTTACACAAATGATAAAATACCGGGAAGGATCAAAGAATTTTCCATCGCCTACGAGACCGGGCCACCATTCAGCAGGATTGCTGTTGGCGGTGAGTGCATGAAATATCCAGACCACATTATCTTTTGCTGCATTCAGTTTTCCATGGGTAGTATAAGCCAGGTGGTAACCCGGAAGGGTTACCCCTGACTCTAACTGAAATGGATGTTCGTATTTAAAAACAGTCACCATAGGTTTAATTCAATTGCTCTTGTATTATACGGCCAGTTCTTTTGCAAACACTTTTTCAAAAGCCTGTTCAAAATCGGCTTTGATATCATCGATATGTTCAATGCCTACGCTGATGCGGACGAGATTGGGCAATACGCCGGCAGCTTCTCTTTCCTTATCGCTTAATTGCTCATGCGTAGTGGATGCAGGGTGGATCGCCAGTGTTTTTGCATCACCCATGTTGGCCAGATGGCTTACCAGTTTTAATGAGTTGATGAACTTGCGGCCGTTCTCAACTCCGCCTTTGATACCAAATTGCAGTACGCCTCCGAACCCATTGGTCAGGTATTTCTTAGCCAATGTATGGTAAGGGCTGCTTTCCAAACCAGGGTACCAAACAAATTCAACACGCTCATCTGCTTCCAGCCATTTTGCAAGGGCCAGTGCATTATCAACATGGCGTTGCACGCGCAGGCTCAGTGTTTCCAATCCCTGAAGGGTAAGGAAAGAATTGAATGGGCTTTGTGAAGGGCCGAAGTCGCGCAGGCCTTCCACTCTAGCACGGATGGCAAAAGCGATATTGGGCAGGCCAAGCGGATTGCCTTCTCCAAACACCTCCCAGAATTTCAAGCCATGATAACCCTCAGAAGGTTCGGTGAATTGAGGGAATTTTCCATTGCCCCAATTATAATTGCCACCGTCAATGATCACACCGCCAATGGTAGTGCCGTGACCACCGATCCATTTCGTAGTGGAGTTAACGACTATGTTGGCCCCCCATTCCAGTGGTTTGAATAAGTAACCACCTGCACCAAATGTATTGTCCACGATCAGGGGCAGATCATATTCTTTTGCCAGGGCAACGAATTTTTCAAAATCAGGAATGTTCAACCGGGGGTTACCGATCGTTTCCAGGTAAATGGCTTTGGTGTTTTTATCAATATGCGGAACGAAGCTGTCCACATTGTCGCCATCTGCAAAGCGTACATCTATGCCAAGGCGTTTAAAAGATACTTTGAATTGGTTGTGAGTGCCTCCATACAGGTAGGAAGTGCTTACAAAATTGTCACCGGCCTGCAGGATATTATTCAATGCAAGAAATTGTGCTGCCTGGCCTGAAGCTGTTGCCAGTGCTGCAACGCCTCCTTCCAGTGCTGCAATGCGTTGTTCAAAAACATCTGTTGTCGGGTTCATGATCCGGGTGTAGATATTACCAAACTGGCGAAGACCAAAAAGGTCGGCAGCATGATCCGTGCTGTCGAAAGCATAGGAAGTGGTTTGGTAAATGGGAACAGCCCTTGATTTTGTTGTAGGGTCGATCTGTTGGCCTGCATGAAGTTGCAGCGTCTCGAAATGAAGCTTGTTGCTCATAAAAATGATTTTGTTGAATGAATAAAAAGAAACCGGATTTGAAAACGGGACTGTATGCCCCTTTGGGGTAGGTGATTATGATGCCTTACGGCATACAACAAATGCAACAGATACCTGCGTAGTTGTGAGGGAAATTGGTATGGAGTACTGTTGTCATGTATAATCGAGTGCTCTACAAATTTAGTGGACTTCCTTTTCATCTACCAAAAATTTCTTTGTTAAAATTCTTAACGGTTATACTTATGAGATTAACGGTTGTATTTATCAGATTAACGGTTGTACTTACCAGGAGAGGGGAGTAGGTTAATTACCGGAAGTGCTTTTTGATAAACAAAAAAGCTCATCCGATAAATCAGATGAGCTTTTGAATATGTTGGTACACAGTATTTCGAAGCTGAGGTCTGACTTATCTGCCCCGGAATTTCCGGGATGGAATTGGCACCTTGCCTTTCCGCCGTGGCGGAAAAACAGGTTGTCAAGGCTTCATCGGGCCATAACCCTCTACCTTTCTTGATAAGTGTCTCCCGGACTTTGATCCGGGATTTCCGGATTTTTGGTCCGGAATACAAAGAACTGGTGCAAAGATAAGGCGGCAGGCCGGAATCCCAAATTTCGATCAGATTTAATTTTCAGACCTGGGCTACTAACGGCCGTTAATAAAAAAAGGGCTGCCAAACTGCAACCCCTTTAGTGATATTGGTAGTTAATTATATTATTGCTGAACCGCAGCAGTTTGCTCAATCACCTTTGTACCGGAGTAACGAACAGGTTGGATCTTTACCACTTTCGGTGCTTTGGCTTTTGCTGATTTTGCAGTTTTCTTAGGAGCTGGAGCTGCTTCTGCTACTGGCTCTTCTGTAGCGGATGCGTCAAAAGCTACTGCAGGGTTTTCTGTATTATAAGTGCAACCAAGGCATACATTCAGTGTATTGGCGTCTTTATCATAGATCAATACGCCTTCTGCTACGTCTTTGGCATCTTTTGCTGCAGGATCATCACCTATTTTCTGTGCAGGGATCTTGTACACTGCAGGTGATTTTCTGAGTTGGGCTTTCATTCTTCCCTGAGGCAGACCATCAACCCATACCAGTCCTTTATTAGAAGGATCAAGGGAAATAGTTACTTCTGAAGAAGCTCCTTCCTTATCTGTTACCTGGTATTTACCAAGAACAGGGAATATTTTTTCAGTTGTAAGTGCTTCGGGCATAGGCTGGAGTTTGTAGGTATCAGGGCTCCAGTTATTGTATTTATCCTTGCTTACAGCAGTCATTTCTGTAGTAGTCGTTGTTGTCTGCTGTTTAGGTACGGTGTCGGTTTGGGCGTTTGCGGAAGCAGTCAGTAATATGAATGCTGCTCCTGCCAACATAGCGGTTTTTTTCATAAAGTTTCTATTTTAAAAGATTTGTGTCTTGTTTTCACGGCTTTACTTTTAAATATTGTGCCAGAAATTTGTTTTTGGGGAAAATGGGAAGGATTTTTTTGTGAGAAGGATATAACTAGTTGAAAAACTGGATGATATTATGGGGTTTATACGAGGGCGGAAGTATCGCCAAGAACGCGCTCTCTTTTGTTTTATCTTCGCTTCCTCCTACTAAAACAAGATTAAAACAAGTTTATTGCCCATGGCGAAGCAGATAGAAAAAGACGATAACATAGAGGTATTCGGAGCAAGGGTGCATAACCTGAAAAATATAGATATAGTCATTCCAAAAAACCAGCTGGTAGTAATCACCGGCATAAGCGGTAGCGGTAAATCGTCGCTGGCTTTTGATACTATTTATTCAGAAGGGCAGAGAAGGTATATGGAAACCTTCGGTGCTTATGCCCGCCAATTCATTGGTGATATGGAAAGACCTGACGTGGATAAGATCACAGGTCTTTCACCGGTTATTTCCATTGAGCAAAAGACAACGAACAAAAACCCCCGCTCCACTGTAGGCACGATCACCGAAGTGTATGATTTCTTCCGGCTTTTGTTTGCCAGAGTTGGTGAAGCCTATTCCTATAATACCGGGAAGAAGATGGTGAAATGGAGCGAAGAAGAGATCGTGGAAAATATCTTCCGCAGGTTTGAAGGGAAAAGCATCAGCCTGCTGGCCCCGCTGGTACGTGGCCGCAAGGGGCATTACCGCGAGCTGTTTGAAGACGTCCGTAAAAAAGGTTTTCTCAAAGTAAGAGTGGATGGAGAAGTGCTCGACCTGGTGCCGAAGATGCAGGTCGACCGTTATAAGATCCATGATATAGAACTGGTGGTTGACCGTATGCAGGTGACGGACGATTTCCGTGCACGGCTAAGTCAAAGCGTGCAGCAAACCCTGCGTTTGGGAAAAGACCTGATGTTTTTGCTGGTGGCCGGTGGTAAAGCAACTGATGCGAAGAAAAAAACAAAGAGCAGTGAAAATGGTGCGGCTGATACGCTGGTGCAATATTCCAAGATGCTGATGTGCGAAGACACGGGCATCAGCTATGAAGAACCTTCTCCCAATGCATTTTCATTCAACTCTCCTTATGGCGCCTGTCCGGTATGCCGGGGCCTTGGCACCACTTTCCATGTGAATATGGAAGCCGTATTGCCCGATAAGGAACTTAGCATCAGCGAGGGTGGAATTGCGCCATTGGGTGAAGAGCGGGATGCATACGTGTTCAGGCAGGCGCAGGAGATCGCGAAAAAGAATAAAATATCCCTCACCAAGCCTGTAAAAGATATACCGGTAAAATCACTCAATCTTTTATTATATGGCAATGAAGAAGGCGTAGAAGAAGAGATCGATTTTGAGAATATGAAGTTTGATCCGCAAGCACCCTACGAAGGTATTGTGAACATGCTGAAACGCTGGTTCAACAATGGCTACAGTGAAGGCCTTCGCGAATGGGCCGAAGGATATATGCAATTGCAGCCATGCGAAAGCTGCGGAGGTGCACGCCTGAAAAAAGAAAGCCTCTGGTTTAAAGTAGATGGGAGAAATATATCTGAGCTGAGCGAAATGAACCTGGACAACCTGGCTGCCTGGCTCGATGGGATTGAGCTGAGGATCGATAATAAACAAAGAACGATCGCCAAAGACATATTGAAAGAGATACGTGAACGCCTGAAATTCCTTTTGGATGTGGGGCTTACTTACCTGACACTTAACCGCTCGTCCAAAACCCTTAGTGGTGGCGAATCGCAGCGGATAAGACTGGCCACGCAGATCGGATCACAATTGCAAGGCATTACCTATATATTGGATGAACCATCTATTGGTCTTCATCAGCGCGATAATCACCGGCTGATAGAAGCATTGAAAAATCTTCGGGATATTGGCAACAGCGTATTGGTGGTGGAGCATGATAAAGACATCATGCTGTCGGCCGACCACCTGATCGATATCGGTCCTAAAGCCGGTCATCACGGAGGAAGAGTGGTAGCAGAAGGAAAGCCGAAAGACCTGCTGAAACTCGATACACTGACATCAGGTTATCTCAATGGAAAAAAAACTATCCCTGTTCCTAAGGAGAGAAGAAAGGGTAATGGCAAGTTCCTGGAACTGAAAGGGGCAAAAGGGAACAACCTGCAGAACGTAGATGTTAAGTTCCCATTAGGAAAGTTCATCGTGGTAACAGGTGTAAGCGGCAGCGGCAAATCAACACTGATCAATGAAACACTTTACCCTGTATTGTCGCATCACGCGTATGGCTCAAGAGTATCTCCACTGGAATATAAGTCACTGAAAGGCCTGGAGCATGTTGATAAAGTGATAGAGATAGATCAATCACCTATTGGCCGTACCCCGCGCAGCAATCCCGCTACTTATTGTGGCTTCTTCACAGAGATACGTACGTTGTTTGCTTCCATCCCTGAAGCCAAGATCAGGGGATATAATGCAGGACGTTTTTCTTTTAATGTTAAGAGCGGCCGTTGCGAAGTGTGTGAAGGCGGCGGCATGCGGGTAATTGAGATGAATTTCCTGCCGGATGTGTATGTGCATTGTGAGAAATGTAATGGCAAAAGATACAACCGCGAAACACTGGAGATCCGTTATAAAGGCAAATCCATTGCAGATGTACTGGAAATGACCGTGGAAGAGGCAGTGGAATTCTTCCAACCTGTACCCTATATCTATCGTAAAATAAAAGTGCTGGAAGAAGTGGGATTGGGTTATATCACACTTGGCCAGTCTGCAGTGACCCTGAGCGGTGGAGAAGCACAACGTGTAAAGCTTTCAACGGAACTTGGCAAGCGTGACACCGGCAAAACATTTTATATACTGGATGAACCGACCACAGGTCTTCATTTTGAAGATATCCGCCACCTGCTGGATGTATTGAATAAACTCGTAGAGAGAGGTAACACGGTACTGGTGATCGAACACAATATGGATGTGATCAAAGTAGCAGATCATGTAATTGATCTTGGCCCTGAGGGAGGAGATGGAGGCGGTAAGATCTTATTTGAAGGCACACCGGAAGAACTGGTGAAGAATAAGGAAAGCTTTACAGCGAAATTCCTGGAAACGGAGCTGTGATAGTTGAATTTAAAAGGGGTAATGATTTAAGGTTAAATATCGAACCTTAAATCATTACCCCTTTTAAATTATAGCGCTTTAAGCCTTCTTATTGATATCCGGTAAGTTGATTTTCCCCAATACCCATACAAGCCCTGCTATTCCTGCAACCAGGGTGATCCAGAGACCGAATCCCGAGCTGGCGCCGAAACCATCGCTTAAGCGGATAAAAAAGATCAGCGCACCTAATGCAATGGCGCCAAAAGAACCCAGTGCTACTTTCTTAAAGGTATCATCGAAGGGTAGTGTTTTATTACCCAGGAAACAGGCGGCTGCTACTCCAAGCACACCCAGGAAAGACAGGATGCCCCAACTTCTGAAACCATTGACGGACCCACCGCCAAATATTCCCAGGCTGATAGACACCCATGGCAGGAACAGCGCAATCAATGCAACGCCTGCAAAAATGAGAGAATATAATTTCTGCTTGTGAAAGTTCAATTGTTCCATAACAAAATGGTTGATTAGAGTTGAACCTACTCATAAGGCTTTTCGGTATCCGCCCCCTGTTGATTTTGTAAACCTCCATGCGGGAAATGGTCATCTAATATAAGATAGTTTTTTTAAATATGACAACCCTAAAATGAGGGATAATTTAAGGGCAAAAAAAATCCAATAAGCAGCAAAGGGACATTAATAAAATTGTATACTATGAGAAATAGAGAGTACCAATAGAGAACGGATTAGGTTTATTCAACCGGGTATCAGATTTTATTAAGCCCTTTGCTGCTTATTGGAACAGCATTCGGAATATTACTATATAAAGAACTATTCAATTCGTGTCATTCATTCTCGATTCGCATCATTCGCGGCTCTCACCCACAACTTTCTCCTATCAAACTCATTCGCGCTATTAGCGTATCTCGAAGTTGCCCGTAGCCGTCTCCTCATCCCCTGCAAAAACATGATAAATATATTTTCCTCTTTGTAGTCCGCTCAGCCGTTGGTGATCGCCTTCCTTCATTTTGAAATGCTGCACAAGCGTACTGTCCAGATCGAAAACAAAGAATTCAATTTCCTTGTCATCGTTATCTCTGGCCACTACGTGCATGACCCTTTTTATGGCATCCGGGTAAATCTTTACGGCATGGTTATTCCTGGACGATTGAGTTTTTACTTTCGTTAAAGGCTTCTTTTCATCTACAGGATTAACCGGACTTTTTACAGATACTGCTGCTTGTGAGTGGTATGGATTGATCACCACAAGACAACATAAAACAGTAAGAGAAATCAATGTAGATTTTATCTTCATAAGGGTACGGATTGGTGACTAAGTTTGGGGTATTCTTAATAGAATACCGGGCAACGCAACTGCCTTTTAGCAGGATCGTCTGTGCCGCCTAACCTCAAACCAAAACGGAATACAGTAGAGAAAAATGCATCGTTCTGATTAGGGTTACCGCGTTGAAAATTCTGCGGATTCACACTGGTAGTGCCGTTGCCATAAGTTCCACGATAATATAAGTCCTTCGCCATTTTTGCTTGCGCAGCAGGCAAATATTTATCGAAATAAATAGGGTCTATGTAATAGTCATGGCTCACATCATCAATATAGTCGGTGAATAACTGGCGATGCAGTATCTCAAGACCGATATATGCCTTATCACTCAGGTAATATTTGACACCCAATCCCATGGGGATTTCTTTTTGCAGCAGTTTATAAGGCTTGCTGTCCGGATATTCCTCCATGCCCTGACCTTCCAGACGCAGTGGCTGAAGTTCTACCCATTGGCCTTTGTATAAAGTTTTAGGGTTGTATTTCATTACACCAAAGCCGATCACACCATAAGGGCGCAATTTGCCTTTAAGGCCATCATATTTCTCCAGGAAAAAAGTAGGATAAACTTCTGCAGCAATATAACCTTCCAGTACAGAAGTTCTGAAGCTCAGATTTCTTTTAAGCCTGTCCACTTCAGCACCACCTTTATTGGGGGCCTGTGCATCATTTCCTTCTAAAACACCCTGGTTGATCGCAACGCGAAAACCCAGGAACTCAGTTGGATATACACTCAGGTAAAGACCTTTTGCCAGTTTGGTCAAAGGGAAATCAAGGTCCTTAACGAAACGCCTGCCTTCGCCGGCAGAACCGCCAAGGTCGCCCAGGAAGAACATGGGGCCAATGCCAATGCCAAACTCTGCGTGACCAATTTCACCGCCTAAGGATTGTGCATTTGATTGATAGGGTAAAACGCTGCCGACAGCAAATAGCAGCGCAATGAATGCGTGTAGAAGTTTGTTTCTCATAGATTCAGATTTCGGATTTCTCTATTGGATTATAACTGGGAACAAAATAGAGAAAGAAAAACGTATCTATGAAATGTTAAGAAAGGTTTTTTTTATTGTGTAAACTTTAAAGGTTTTCTACTTAGTGAATATACGTTTGGCGGGTCATTTCAATGTGGTCTATACCATCTTCATCATATATAGCACTGCTTTGCTGAAAGCCCAATGATTCATAAAAATTCTTAAGGTATAGCTGTGCTCCTATCTTGATCGGAGAAACTCCGTATAATCCAAACAGCTCCTGTATGCTCTTTTCCATTAGTAATCTTCCCAACCCGCTGCCCCTCGCTTGCGGGGATGTTACTACACGGCCGATAGAAGGAGCATCTGCATAAGATATGCCGGCTGGAACGATCCTGGTATAAGCAGCCAGCAGGTCTCCTTTCCATCCCAGCAGGTGATAGCAATGCTGGTCCTTATTGTCCATATCCTGGAACACACAGTTTTGCTCCACCACAAATACTTCAGTTCTGAGGCGGAGCATGGCATATAGTTCGGGAGCTGTCAGCTCTTCAAATTTTTTTAAGACCCAATTGATCATGTAGCCGGTAAAAATTTAAAATAAAATAATATCCTTCTTTCATTATCTGCCTGGAGTGGGCACCACTGCCAGGCTCTCATTCCCATCCTCACTTACGGCCTGTATCCCGAAGAAATAGTTATCTTTTGAATAAGGCAATTCAATGGATGTATTGCTTGTAAATATTTTCTTTTGCCATACTGCACTGGTTGTTTCTCTTATCAATACATAATAACCTTTCACTTTCCCGGTTTTGGAAGCTTTCCAGTTCAGGATCGTATAATTGGTCAGCCTGCGCGTTTCCACTTTTACTTCCTGCGGCATGGATGGCGACTTGGCCAGGTTAGCCAGGTTGGAAAGATTCATGGCTGTATTCTTACGCAGGTATTCAAAGTCCATGAACTCCTGAAGATCGCCATATTGTATACCATTTTCCATTCTTACATCCTGGTGTTGATGATAATAGTTCTCGTTCATTTCAGTGATACGTACGGCAGCGTAGCCACGGTTCACATAAGGGGTATGATCGCCGCCACGGAGAAAGCGGTCATTACGATAGATCATTACCACTTGCAGGTTGTCAACATATCTTTCGCCGATCTCTTTTACATAACGGGCCAGTTGCCGGGCTTTGCCATCATTTTCCAGTCCGAGGTTGCGGATAGTGGAAATGGCACGGCCGGTATCCTGAGTGGAAAATGCTTCGCTGAATACACGCACCTGCGTATTGTTGATAATATTGGTTTCACTGCTGTTATTGCTGCCCATGATATCATTGTTCAGCACTGCTTCAATATTCCAGTTTTCCTTTTTCGCTTTTTCTGCCATAAAGTTGGCACCCAGTAAGCCCTGTTCTTCACCACTCACGGCAATGAAAATGACTGTAGCTGGGAAAGATTGACTGCTCATCACACGCGCACATTCGAGCACTGCAGCCACACCGCTGCCATCATCATTGGCGCCGGGAGCATCACCGGTGCGGTCCATCACACTGCTGCGCATATTGTCAAGATGGCCGCTGATCAAAAAAATGCGATTATCTGAAGGATCACTGCCTTTCAGCGTAGCTACCACATTGCCCAGCAGAATGGGCTTATCAACGCGGCGGCCATCGGCCGGAAGGGTTACTGTATCAATAAGAGCCGTTAACCGGCCATTGGATTGCCTGGCAAACTCATTGAACTTGCCCAGCACCCAGTTGCGCGCAGCGCCAATCCCTCTTTTAGGATCGGTTTGTGTGCTTAATGTGTTGCGGGTCCCCAGGCTTACCATTTGTTTGATATAGGAAGAAAGGGAATCCTTTGATACCTGTGCCACCATCTTTTCAATTTGCGGATCGCGGTGAACGATGGTTTGTGCGTTTAAGAATGCAACAGAAAACAGAAGGATGAATAACAGAATAATCTTTCTCATAAACAGTGGTTGAACTTTAAAATTAGGATATTCGCGCTATTGTTGTATCAAATAATCAACCTATTGAGTGATCAGCAGGGAAAAAGATGTAAAGAATGGAAAATGCAGAGTATATACTTGAAGTAAACCAGTTGTCTGTCCGCAAAGCTTCGTTGCAGGTGCTGGAAAATATTTCTTTCTCGCTGAAGCAAGGTGATCACCTCGCGATAACCGGAGCAGCCGGCAGCGGCAAAACCTCCCTGGCGCTGGCACTGGCAGGAAGGATCTTTTTTACAGGCCAGCTGCAATATGCCGGCAACCTGAATGAACGCATTGTGTGGGTGGAGCAAGAGCATCATTTTAAAAATCTTTCCAATACCAGCAATTTCTATTACCAGCAACGTTTCAATTCGATGGATGCGGAAGATGCGATAACCGTGGCAGCATATCTGGGAGGGAGGCATGTTGCAGAAATGGAACTGCTTCGCCCGTTTGATCTCGGCCGCTTGCTGGATGAACCCCTGATCCAGCTTTCCAATGGAGAAAATAAAAAAGTACAGATCGCAAAAGCATTGCTGGCTTCACCTAAGGTGCTGGTGCTTGATCAGCCTTTTGTTGGACTGGATGTGAAGGCAAGGGCTTTTCTTCATCAACGGATCAACGAACTGGCAGATAAGGGCATACTGATCATACTGGCGACGCATTCTTCTGAAATACCATCCTGCATTACGCAAGTGATCTCACTGGAGAAAAGCAAGCCGGCGGTTTTTATGGAGAGAAAGGCTTTCGATAACCAGATGCCATCATCGCCAGTAAAAAAGCAACCGCTGAATGAAGCATTATTGAAACGGGTGTTGAATATTACTCCAGGCGGGCAGTTCAATGCAGTTATCCAAATGAAGGATGTGGATGTGAGTTATGGCGATAAGAAAATATTGCAGCAGGTAAACTGGGAAGTGAAGAAAGGGGAGAGGTGGTTATTGTCTGGCCCGAATGGTGCGGGCAAATCCACTTTATTAAGCCTCATCACTGCTGATAACCCGCAGGCCTATGCCAACGAAATTTATTTGTTTGACAGGAAAAGAGGCAGTGGTGAAAGCATCTGGGACATCAAAAAAAGGATCGGCTATCTTTCTCCTGAATTGATATTGTTTTTTGACAGCAGCAACAGTGTTTTTGAAGCAGTGGCTTCGGGATTGTTTGATACGATCGGGCTTTTCAGGCAGGTAACGGATGAGCAGATGCAGCGGGTGTATGACTGGCTGGAATTGCTGGGCATAAGATCGCTGGCGAGAAAAGGATTGAATGAGTTATCGGCTGGAGAGCAGAGAAGGGCGTTGCTGGCAAGGGCATTGATAAAAAATCCGCCGTTGTTGATATTGGATGAACCCTGCCAGGGTTTGGATGATGAAACAGAAGATGGCTTGCTGGAGTTGATCAATGCGGTATGTGTGACGGGAAATAAAACGCTGATATATGTGACGCATTATGCGAATAAAAGACCAGAATGCGTAGATAGGATAATACGATTAGAAAAGGGACGTGTGATACAAAGTGGTCTCTTAGAAAATTGATCTTTGAATTATTCACCTTGATGTAAATACATTTTTTCATCAGAAAAAAACATTTTTATCTGGTGTTTTTAGGAGTGTGTTTACTTGGATAGGGGTTGGTCAGGAAATTATCTTGAGATATTTCCTGATATGAGAAAGGTTACCCTATTTTTTAGTTTATTGGAGGCTTGTTTTCAGGCAGTAAGCATTAAGCGAAAGCGGCAGGCAATAATTGAATTATTGAATTTTGATCAGTGGCTCCTGCTGTATAAAAATAAAAATTCCGGATGTAGTATTTATGCTGAGAGCTATGAACTTGACTATAGGCATGAACTGAAAGCTGCTGAGGCTCTGACACAGGAGGGTTATCACGTCTTGTTTGCTCCTAAAGCTCTGTTTAAAAGAGAGGATAAAAAATTTGATGTTTTTCTGATACACGATCATTTTATTTTTCAGGCTGATCTGAAAAACATTCACTCTAAGAACCCTGAAACGATTTCTAACCGCATTGCTGAAGGAGCGCGACAAGCCTCCAGAATAGTTGTGGTCATCCAGTCGGATTTAAAGAAAAAAATATTGATTAACGGATTACGCAGCGGATACCAAAGAAGCAATTCTTTGATAGAAATATTCCTGTTTTATAGAGGTAGATTTTTTCGTCTTAATAAGAAGGATATTGAAAGCGATAAAATATATAAGCTTCTTTAAAGCAAACAAGGCCCGCAGGCCTCGTCTGAATCTTTGTCGTTGGGGGATTGTTCATCCAGCCGCCGATTCAACAAAAATAAGAACAAAAAAGTGTTGTGAAAAAAGAAGGTCCGGTATTTTTTTGAACGGTCTAAGTACCTGAGACTTTTCTCTTTTATATTCGGCGAGCCAGGACTTTAATGATCAGATCTTAATATCCATACTTATCCTTCCACAACGATTTCAAAAATCTTCTTAACTCCTCCTCTCTTGCATTCTTCCCCGGTTCATAAAACTTCTTTCCCGCTATCTCTTTCGGCAAATACTCTTGCGGTGAAAAATTATTTGAATAACTATGCGAATACTCATAATTCTTTCCATACCCCAGATTCTTCATCAACTTGGTCGGTGCATTGCGGATATGTAAAGGCACTGGCAGATCACCATATTGCTGCACGGCTGACAAAGCATTGGCAATTGCTTCATACGAAGCATTGCTTTTAGGGGAAGATGCGAGATAAACGGCGCATTGGGATAGAATGATCCTTGCTTCAGGATTGCCAATCTTGTTAACAGCTTCAAACGTTGTATTCGCCATTACAAGCGCTGTAGGGTTTGCATTGCCGATATCCTCACTAGCGAGTATCACCATCCTCCTGGCAATGAATTTTACATCTTCACCGCCTTCGATCATTCTTGCCAGCCAGTACACTGCTGCATTCGGATCGCTGCCGCGCATGGATTTGATAAAAGCTGAGATGATATCATAATGCTGTTCACCGCCCTTGTCATACAAGGCGATCTTTTTCTGGGCAATGTCCATCACTTTTTCATCAGTGATCACCACATGGTTGCCTGGTTTTTCCGGAACAATGGAATCAGCTACCAGTTCAAGCAGGTTCAGCAGTTTTCTTGCATCGCCTCCTGAAATGCTCAGCAGCGCTGCTGTTTCTTTCAGCTCGATGTTTTTTTGTTTCAGCCATTCATCTTTTTCAATAGCTGTCTGCAATAGTTGAACAAGATCCTTTTCATCCAATGCTTTCAGCACATATACCTGGCTGCGGCTGAGCAAGGCGCTATTCACTTCAAAAGAAGGGTTTTCTGTGGTAGCACCTATCAATGTCACCACTCCTTTTTCTACTGCACCCAGCAATGCATCCTGCTGACCTTTATTGAAACGGTGAATTTCGTCAATAAATAAAATGGCACTTGCTTTTGTTTGTGCTTCTGCGATCACTTCCCTCACTTCTTTCACACCAGAGCTGATCGCACTCAATGTATAGAAAGGTACTTTCAACGTATTGGCAATAATATTTGCAATCGTTGTTTTACCGGTGCCCGGCGGCCCCCAAAGGATCATTGACGGGATCCGGCCATTCTCTATAGCCTTCCGCAAAATGCTGCCTTTGCCAGTCAAATGCTGCTGACCGGCAAGGTCATCGAGAGTAGTAGGACGTATTCTTTCTGCTAATGGAACCATTTCTGAGTCAGGAGTCTTTAGTCGGGAGCCAGGAGTTGCCCAGGTGTTAGCCTAAAACCTCCATTCGAACCCGGTCTGCCAATAATTTTAGCAAATTTCGGAATTTTTTTGGTTATTCAACAATTGTCAGATGGCAGGGTTTTTAGTATTTTGATCTTTAATAGATAATGAGATTCAAACATATACGATATAAATGGCTATTGTTGCTTTTCTTACTGGCTGTGGAATATGGTTATGCACAAACCATTTCTGCAGAGCAGAGCTATGCCGCCAATTCACCTGGTGTGGGAATGGTGCAGACTGTTTTCTCCGGTACTGTGTACGTGAGTAAAGTAGAGATGAATGAAGTCCGTTTCAACCGGCTGGTTGATTCGGTAAAACGACTGGATACCTCAGGCACGATGTTTACACCGGAAGAAAAACTCGACATCGTGGTGAAAGCTTTGTACAATAACCCATTTCGTTTCTTCACGCGTACCACAGAATATTTCAGGCAGCAACACCGCATCTTTTCATCCGGCTCCGGCTTTTTTATTACAGGGGATGGATACTTCATTACCAATTGCCATATCATTGATAGAGATAATGCCTATATCCGCCGCCAGTTCATCCTTTCCACTTTTAAGGATGTGACAGACGCCAATATCCGCTCCCTTGAGCGGTCATGGGCGATGACTTTGTCTGATGAACAGCGGGGCCTGCTTAACGATGCTTACAGTGTTATTTATTCACAGGTATCATCCATGATCATTTTTGATCTGAAAAAAGAAATTTTTGTTCAGTTCAGGATAGATAGCGATAAAGGTGATTTTGTGACCAGGCGTTTACCTGCAACTGTTATTGTCCGCGGTAAGGCTATGCCTGGTAAAGATGTCGCTGTGTTGAAAATAGATAGCGTGAAACAGATGCCCACCTTACCGGTTAGCACCGATCCGATGGTAAGGATCGGTAGCCAGGTGCTGGTGTTTGGTTATCCTGAACCGGTCACGTCCAATGCCTTTTTAGCAAAAGAAACTAATATAGAGCCATCGCTGACAGCAGGCGTGGTAAGTGCGATCAAGCGTTCTATTGGTGGATGGCCGGTGATACAAATGGATGCCATCATCACGCATGGCAGTAGTGGGAGCCCTGTGTGCAATAGTAGAGGAGAAGTGATTGGCCTTGCTACATTTGGCAGCCTGGAACAAAAGACCGGTAGCCTGGCCGCCGGGTTTAATTTTGCTATCCCTGTATCCGTAGTGAAAGAGTTTTTGGATTCCGCTATGATCCATCCTGAAATGAGCCGTGCTTCGATAGCTTACAATAAGGCCATCGGTCTTTTCTTTGAAGGGTACTATTTCCGTGCAAAACGGATGTTTGAATCCGCTGCCAGGCTTAACCCCTCTTATCCTTTGCTTACCTATTATATAGAAGAAAGCAACCGGAAGATAAAAGCGGGTGAAGATAAAGAAAGCTTTTCCCAGCAACTGGTATTCCGTATTCTTGCCGTTTTGATGATACTGGGCGGCATATACGTTTATTACCGTTGGCAGCAACAACGGCAGAAGAAAACCCCTTCCAGGTAAACGACCTGTATGATCATCAGGCGATGCGTTGCAGCAATGTAAGCCTGCGGTAAATACTTTCTTCAATCTGTATCAGCTCATCATGATGTCCTCTTTCCACGATGCAGCCATCCTGCATAACGATGATCTCATCTGCTTCTTTAATGGTGCTGAGGCGATGGGCGATCACAAGAGTGGTACGGCCTTCCATCAATTTATTGAGTGCATCCTGTACAGATTTTTCAGCTTCGGTATCCAACGCAGAAGTGGCTTCATCCAATATCAGGATCGCCGGATTTTTAAAAACAGCTCTTGCAATACTCAGGCGTTGACGTTGCCCTCCCGAAAGGCGTATGCCACGGTCACCAATATTGGTTTGATATCCCTGTTCTGTTTGCATGATAAAATCATGTGCATTGGCAATTTTTGCTGCCTGTATCACTTCTTCTTCTGTAGCATCCGGTCGTCCTAATGCGATATTATTGAAAATGGTATCATTGAAAAGAATGATCTCCTGCGTTACAAAACTCATCTGGCTCCGCAACGATTCCATGGTGTAGTCTTTTACACTTTTGCCATCGATCAATACTTCTCCTGAAGTGGCTTCATAAAAGCGGGGGATGAGATCGGCAATGGTTGACTTACCCACACCGGAAGGGCCTACTAATGCAATGGTCTTTCCTTTTTCAATAGTAAGATTGATATTCTTTAATACAGGCTTTTCATTGTATTGAAATGATACATCCATCAGTTCGATCTTTTCTTTAAAGCTATTCAGTTCTACAGCACCGGGCTTATCGGCGATCTCAACCGGTTTTTCCAGTATTTCCAGGATGCGCTCACCGGCTGCCTGCCCTATCTGTATATTGGACAAAGCCACTACAATAGCTTTTGCCGGTCTTATCACTTGTGAGAAGATGGCAATAAAAGCGATAAAAGCGCCTGCCTCCAGTCCTCCGTCTTTGCTTAATACCAATCCACCTCCATACACCAGTATACAAGCAACTACAATGACACCCGCTGCTTCGGAAAAAGCAGGCGCCAGTTCTCTTTTATTGAAACTGGCGAGGCTTGCTTTACGGTAAAAGTCATTTTCACGGCTGAATCTTTTCAACACAAAGCCTGTAGCATTAAATGCACGGATAATGCGCATGCCGAGCAATGTTTCATCAATGATCGTAAGCAATCTACCCATAGAAGCCTGTACATCTTTGGCTTCCTTCCGGAGTTTCCGGGTAACTGCTGCAATAGCAACAGCAGAAATTGGGATGACCAGCAATGTGAACAGGGTCAGTTTTGCAGAGATCGCAAACAAGGCAATGAAATACCCGATCATTACATACGGCTCTTTGAACAAAACTTCCAGTGAACTGGCTGCAGCGCCTTCAATACCGTACACATCACTGTTGAGCCGGGAGATAAGATCGCCCTTGTGTTCTTTGGTAAAATAACCCAGTTGCAGCCGGTTGATCTTATCGAAAAGCGCTTCCCTTAACCTTTTTACCAGGAGGGTGCGGGTATTGATCAAACGACGCTGTGCCAGGTAACGGAAGAGATTGGTCAGCACCACTGCAGCAACGATCATGCCTGCCATAAAGTAAAGGGCATAAGCAGGGTTATGTGTTTTAAAATTATAGACGAGATGGTAAAAATAATCTTTGAAATAGCTTGCTGAGAGACTGAACTCCGGTGCCACTGCATATTTAGCATTATCAGCAGCACTGCCTGGATCAAAGAGAAAATTGAGCAAAGGGATAATGAGCGCGAACTGGAACACGCTAAAGAAAACACCTATCAGCGTAAAGCTAAAAAATGGAACAACAAACTTATGATAGGGTTTAATATAACTCAGCAAACGCCGGTAGACCTTCATGTTACGGGTTTAAAAATTAATAAAGTGAACGATATACATTTAGATAAGCTTTAGCGGCTTTGGTCCAGCAGAATAATTCGCTTCGCTGGCGGATCATTGGCTCCATACTGGCTGCGGTGTACTGCTTCATACCCTGGCGGAAAACATTTTGCATGTGCAGCGCGCTGAAATCACGGAAGTAAAAAGCGACAGAACTGCCAATTTCAGGTAAAGCGGTTTTATTGGATAGGAAAACCGGCTTGCCTGCAGACATGGCTTCCGTAACGGGCAACCCAAAACCTTCAGCAATGGAAGGCAGGGCAAATGCGTAGCAGTTCTGATAATACCAAGATTTCTCCGGTTCAGATATATTACCCAACACCCGCAGGTTATCTTCTACCCGCATGTCCCTGGCTGATTGTTGGATGAAATCGAGATAACTGGGATCATCCAGCCTGCCTGCTATCAGCAACTCCAGGTCCTGTTCCTGTTGCAGTAAAGGAAGCAATACGTGAAAGTTTTTTTTGCGGCACATCACTCCTAATGAAAACAGGAATGGCCTTTCAGGTTTATAGGAATAGCTATACAGTTCAGGGCTTTTGAGTTCGTTGGTGCCGTTATAGATCACATATACAGGCTTGGTACCCGTATCACAATATTTTAATACGTCCTGCCGGCAAAAATCTGAGATGCATACAATGGCGTCAGAACGGTCGATGTTCTTTTGGAGATGATGCAGGTAGCTGGCTTTTTTAAGCTCTTCCTTCTTCTCGTATATGAAATTAAGGTCATGGATAGTGAGTACTACCTTAATGCGCCGGTTGCGTTTGGGGACGTAAGCTGAACTCTGGTATGTACAATGCCAGATATCAAAACCTTTTAACGGAGGCATATAGAATTTCTGCAGCGAATGCTGCCTGATATACTGGGTAGTATCGCCAAATTTCCCAAATATCTGTTGCGGAACAAAGAAGTTGATCTCTTCCCTGCGGGGGTCAGCCTGTGTTCGCAAATGCAGACCCAGGTTAAGACTGTAATGATAAAGACCGGTATTGAAATACTTCATTCTTTCACAATCGAACACAATTCGCTGCAACATATACAAGATAGTTGGAGATGAATAAAAATTAGTGGAGTTCGGTTGCAAGCATGATATGAACTCCTTGCAAAATCCATACCGTTCATAAGTACAGATCAGCTGATTCAGAGCCTGACACCAGGTTCACATGTACCGTTGCTTTATCACCATAAATTTTTTTATAGTCATAAAGATTTTAAAAAAATGGTTTGTTAAAAAGAAAGTGGCAGGAAATATGATGAGTTTTGCTGCCACTTGATTGAATCAAATTTTTATGAATGAAGTAATTCTTGATTGCGACTTAATGCGGTTCCCCAATTCCGGATTATATTATTATTGTTTAAATCTTGGCAATCATGTTCAGGATCATGTAGCGGGAAACGCTGATATAAAGATCAGACATTATATACCGCGATCTGAGGTAAATACTTTTAAGTATAGAATTAACAATATTATAGAGCGATCATTTCACCGGTATTATAAACCTTTCCTGAATCAATGCAGGATCTGGCATGCCCCCTTTCAATCAGGGCGCATTATCCCGGACAGGAGAAAATATCGGCATATCAAGGTTTTGTTAACGATACATGACCTCAACTCACTGCATGAAGGCAAGCCACTGAAAGAACAACAGAAAAGCATCGCACATACGCAGTCAATGATAGACAGAAGTGATGCTATTGTGTGCGTGTCTGAATTCTGCCGGAATGATGTGCTGAAAAATTGTGATGTAGGCAACAGGCCCCTTTACGTTATTCATAATGGAACCCAGCGTGTGCTTGAGCCCCGCCCGCCACTTTCATCCTGCCGCCCCAGCGGGCCTTTCATGTTTGGCATGGGATATGTAAACCGGAAAAAAAATTACCATGTGTTACTTTCACTGGTAAAGGACAGCGGGATGGACCTGGTAATTGCCGGCCGGTTGGATGAGACCGACTATGTTGAATCCATTCGCAGGGGGGCTATCGCCATGGGCATTGATCATCGTGTGCATTTACCTGGCCCGATATCTGAAGAAGAGAAAGCGTGGTATCTGCGGAATTGTACCGCTTTTGTACATCCTTCCCTGGCCGAAGGTTTTGGGTTCCCGGTAGTGGAAGCTATGCAATTCGGGAAACCTTTATTTCTTTCCGACCGAACATCATTACCAGAGATCGGTGGTGATCTTGCCTTTTATTTTTCATCATTTGAAAGGGAGTATATGCGAAAGATTTTTCACGAAGGTATGCAACGATATAAGCGGGAAAATATGTCAGACGCTTTGATCAACAGAAGCAAATTGTTTGATTGGCAAAAGAATACAAAAAAATATCTTGAAGTGTACCAAACCTTATTATAATTATATGTGGAATGAAACTATAACACCCGTAGAAACACGCGAATGGAATACCTCCCTCATATTCGATGCAGGAAGACGCAGGTCTGAACTTTGCAAAGCAAAAGACTGGCAAACCGATTGGTACAAACGATGGGCTTCAGAAATACATGAAGTTCCCCGCTTTCATCGAAAGCAATGGGAATACACTTATATACTTCAATCACTTTGGGAAAGAGGCTGTATCGCTAAAGGTCGTAAAGGTTTAGTATTTGCTGTAGGCTCAGAGCCTCTACCCTCTGTGATGGCCAATTATGGTTGTGATATCACTGCTACCGATATTTTTCCTGAAGAAGGAAAAGAGAAAGGATGGGAGAATGGGGATCAGCTTTGCTTCGGACTTGAATCACTCAACAAGCGAGGCATCACTAATGACAATACTTTGCGTGAGCATGTGCAATACCGGCCTGTTGACATGAACAATATCCCTTCCAGTTTAAGAGAATTTGATTTTACCTGGTCCAGTTGTTCTTTTGAACATCTTGGGAGCATTGAGAGAGGATTGGATTTTCTTCTCAACCAGATGAACACACTTAAACCAGGCGGATGGGCCGTGCATACTACCGAGTTCAATATTTCTTCCAATGAAAAAACATTGGACACTGGCAATACTGTGATCTTCCGTATGCGCGATCTGGAAAAACTGGCTGAGCAGCTACGTGCAGAAGGGCATTTCGTAGAAGAATTGGATTATTCCCTGGGTGGTCTTCCTGAAGACTTTATGGTGGATGTATATCCTTACAAGCAGGATATACATCTGAAACTCCAATTGAACGAATACGTAGTTACTTCTATCGGACTTATTATACGAAAGAAGAAAGAACGGAAAATATTTGGATTATTTTAGATCAAGTTTGATCTGAAGTTCCTCGAACTGTTTTTCATCAATCGTTGCAGGGGCATCCAGCATTACATCACGGCCGCTATTATTTTTAGGGAAAGCGATAAAATCGCGGATGCTTTCACTGCCACCAAGGATGGCGCACAGGCGATCGAAGCCAAAAGCAATACCACCGTGTGGAGGGGCGCCATATTCAAATGCTCCAAGCAGGAAGCCAAACTTATGGAGCTGCTCTTCTTTGTTCATGCCCAATGCTTCGAACATCTTTTCCTGCAGCTCGCGTTGATAGATACGGATAGAGCCACCACCGATCTCGTTGCCATTTAATACCATATCATAAGCATTGGCTTTGATATTGGCATAAGGGTGCTTAAGATATTCTGCTGCATTGCTGATCACCGGGTTGTTGGAGATCATGGTTTCAATATCAGAAGGCTTGGGTGAAGTGAATGGATGGTGACGGGCTACCCAGCGGTTGCCTTCTTCGTCGTATTCAAACAAGGGGAAGTCGAGCACCCACAGCAATTTAAATTCATTGTCTTTGCGCAAGCCGAGGCGTTTGCCCATTTCAAGACGTAATTCGCTGATGGCTTTCCGGGTCCGCTCTTCATTGCCGGCAAGTATCAGCACGAGGTCGCCGGATTGTGCACCCGCAGCATCTGCGATCGCCTTCAGCCGCTCTTCAGAATAAAATTTATCGACACTGCTTTTGTAAGTGCCATCAGTATTGACTTTAATAAATACCAGGCCTTTCATGCCGATCTGCGGACGCTTTACCCATTCAGTCAGCTCGTCTGTTTGTTTACGGCTGTATTCACTGCAGCCGGGTACAGCAATGGCCAATACCGTTTCTGCTTCATCAAACACTTTAAAGTCTGCACCATTGATCAGTGCAGCATTGTCTTGTTTGTTTATATAAACGGAAGATGGTTTTTTCAGGTTGAGCAACGACATGCCAAAACGGATATCAGGCTTGTCATTACCATATTGCCACATGGCATCTTCCCAACTCATGCGCTGCACTGCTTCAGTATAATCTATCCCTTTTACTTCTTTGAAAATGGATTTGACCATGCCTTCAAACATGGCAAGGATGTCTTCCTGCTCCACAAAAGCCATTTCACAATCGATCTGCGTGAACTCAGGTTGACGGTCGGCACGGAGATCTTCATCCCTGAAGCATTTAACGATCTGGTAATACCTGTCGTATCCGCTCACCATCAATAGTTGTTTGAACGTTTGTGGTGATTGGGGCAATGCATAAAACTGACCTGGGTTCATACGGGAAGGCACCACAAAATCGCGTGCACCTTCGGGTGTTGATTTGATGAGAAAAGGAGTTTCAATATCCATGAAACCCTTGTTATGCAAATAATTTCTTGCAGCACGGTTAACGGCATAGCGCAGCTCCAGGTTTTTCTTGACAGCATTCCTGCGCAGGTCAAGAAAGCGGTACTTCATGCGCAGATCGTCGCCGCCATCCGTTTCATCCTGGATAGTAAAGGGAGGAACGGCTGATTTATTCAATATTTTAAAAGAGGTAATAATGATCTCGATATCACCGGTGGGCAGTTGAGGATTTTTATTGGTCCTTTCCTGCACAGTGCCGGTAGCCTGCATCACGAATTCCCTTCCCAGAGGGTTTTCTTCCAGTTGTTTATTCAGCTCTTCACCGAATAAAAGCTGTGTAATGCCATACCGGTCGCGGAGGTCAACAAAAGTGATAGCCCCGAACTTGCGGACGGTTTGCACCCAGCCGGCCAGGGTTACTTGTTTGGAAACATCGCTGATTCTTAATTCGCCACAGGTGTTCGTTCTGTACATAATATATATAGTATAACGCTTAGGAGTTGAAAACGCCCGGTGCCGGGCTTATAATGGGCGCAAAGATAAGAAAGACAGGCATTTTGAAGGGAGGCGTTTCAAATTTGGCCTTTGAGCCCCGGCTGATCAATAAAATCACGGATAATAAGCGCCTTTGGCAATCTCGAAGGGAAAATCCCGTTATCCATAAGTAAACCAGGCAGATGGCTAGCTCCACCTTAACCAGCTGGTTTGTCTGTATCGTAGATTTACGGATGTGGAAATACTGCGGGACGCTTGCATATAACACGTTCGTGGATTACATTTATGAATCAACCGTACGCTATTATGCAATCACTCCTGCGAAGGCTGAATAAGTTATTTGCGCGTGTACCACCAAGAGTATCAGCCACCCCGGCTGAGGAAGTGGAGGTTGATGAAGCTACATTCAATCATTATTCGTTTGTTATCGGCAGCGTTTTCTCTTACTTCAATGATCTTTCACCTGAATCAAAAAAGAAATTCGTACAAAGGGTATATCAGTTCAGGTCGCAGAAGCGATTTCACTATATCGGATTGGAGAATAATGAAGATACGGCTGTGCTGGTCAGCTCTTCCGCCATACAGGTAACGTTTGGCTTAAAGAATTACCATCTTTCCTATTTCAAGGATATCTACATACTGGCAGATGCTTATCACATGGACAATGATGATGAATTGTACATAGGGCATGTTGCGCCGGATGGCATTTATCTTTCTTGGAAGCATTTCCTGTATGGTTATTCCTACAAAAGCAAGAATGATAATATCAACGTGGCTGTGCATGAAATGGCACATGCTTTATTGCACAATAATTTCTTTGCCCAATACGGAGCCGATCTTCATTTCCGGCTCAATTACGAGAAATTCTCTACCAGCACCGGGCAGATACTGGCCGACGTGATCACCCGCCGCCGCAGTTACCTGCGCAGCTATGCATTCAGCAATATGCACGAATTCTGGGCCGTAAGTGTAGAGGCGTTTTTTGAAAATCCTTCCGGTTTGAAACAGAATATGCCTGATCTGTATGATGCTTTGTGCCGGGTGCTTAACCAGGATCCGGGAACAAAGGAGAAATTGTTGGCGTAGATATTATCACCTTCTGCTCAAAATCTTCTCAAACCTTCTTACATCAGCATCTTTCGCTATTGGCAGATCATATAAAAGATAATCGGTCAGCTGCCTGGCAAAGAAAGGAGCTAAAGAACATCCTTTGGTGCCCATGCCATTCAATATTCCGACGGAAGAATGCAAAGGATGCAAACCTGCAAATGGCCTTCGTTCCAGTGTGGCCGGCCGCAAGCCGGAACGGTGGGCAACAATTTTGAAAGGGATTTTCAACCATTCTTTCATCACCTTCTCTGTATTCTCGCGGAAAGCAACAGTTGGCCCCGCATCATCAAAATCCCATACATAACTGGCACCGATCCAGAAAAGATCTTTTTCGGGCAGGGGCACCAGCATCATGGACTTTTTATAAATATTGTGATCAGGCAGACCGGGTATCTCAGCAATCAGTGCTTCACCTTTATTGGGTGCAAAGGGCAATTGTTTGAAGTAAGGGTTGCTGAAGCTGGCCGGCCCATCACAGAAAATGATCTTTCCGGCAGTGATATCCTTATATTGAATATGGTCAGATGATACCTTTAATGCAGTGATATCAAAACTTTCTTCCCGCAAAAAGCCAGCAGCATTCAACACCTTACGCCATGCAGGCAACAGGTTGTCGAGATGCGCTGTGTACACAGGTCTTATTTCACCGCAGCCAAATTCATACTTAAAAAAGGTATTGAAATGATTTTGTTCGGGATAAGCATGAACGTACTGATCACCTGTCTCGATCTTTTGTAAAAAGCTTTCCCGCATAAAAGGATTGGGGAAGAAATCAATAATATTCTTTTGAGAAATGGCGTTGATGGATAATTCAGTTCCGATCTCTGTATATGCCTGCCAGGCATATGGCAATACTTCTTCCACTTTCCAGACTGTAACGAGGCGGCGACCGGTAACAGGATTGATAATACCTGCTGCAATGCGGGAAGGGCTATCCGGATAAGCATCATCCATTACTATCACCGATCTTCCTTCTTTCTGCAGATAGTAAGAAAGGAAAGTGCCACAAACACCTTGACCAATAATAAGAAAATCAGTTGTCATCGAGCAAAAATACCCAACAAATAAAATAATATCTATTTTAGTCCTCCCTTCCCGTTCTTCCCGCCTTACCGGTAAATTTTTACCGGTAAGGCGGGAAGAACGGGAAGGGATACTTTAGTGAGAGTTACGCCGGCCTATTTTTTCCTGGCGTAATATTCACCGTTTGCGAACAGTCTTTTCCCTTTAATTTTTACAACTGTCTTTCCTGGTTCAGAATATGGTTCGTATAAGGTGATCTTGTGAATATTGTTCCCTATTGTAGCAGGGATGCTGCCAGGATATGTAAATGAGCGGTAGCCGTCCAGGTAGAAGACCAGTGTATCGTTCTTTTGGAAATCCTGTGCAAAGAAATAAAGCGTATTGCCAAAATGAGGTTTGGGCTTTGCCCGTGGCAATTGAATAGATCTGATGTTTACCTGTTCTCCATAACGGTTCCAGAAGTTGAACGAAGAAATGGAGGTGAACCGGCTGATTGAATCATTCGCCATACTGTTTGTGTATGGATCATTGCTGGGGGAAGAACTGAGTAGCAGCCGTCCCCGTTCCAGTTTCCATTTACCATCGGTGTAATAAAAGAGGTTGCGTGTGGTATTGTCTGTACCGATCTCAACGGTTTTGCTTCCGGGGTATACCCATTCAAAAGTACTGTCGGTTTTTAACAGCAGTTGCGCACCGGTATTTTTATCGGCGTGATAAATACCGGTAACCTGGGTGGTGGTTTTGCAGGAAAATAAGGCCAATAAACAGAGTCCGGTGATCAGGCGGCAGATCATCATAAAATGAAGATAAGCCATTCGCATAAAACGAATGGCTTATCCTGTAGTCTTTTCCGGTATAATTTATTGAACAGTGATGCGGATGCCTTCACTGTGTGCGCTGAACTCAGGAGCGTACATGGATTGAATGGTACTGATACCATTGCTGAAATTACCTGAGTGGGTAACGAACAATGAATATTCAAACACATAAGTGCCTCTGCGCAATTTATCAAAAAAGAAATGTGTTGCAGCATCACGGGTGCTTTCATAATAACCCAGGCCGTCCTGCCATTTATAACTGCTCAATACGTTCACGGGCTCCAGGGCAGAAGCGCGCATATCCTTCATGTGCATGTATTCCATATCCCTGTCGGCCCGGAGTTCAATACGGACGCGGATCTTATCACCGGTTTTCAGTTTATCGCCGTCTTTTACCGGCGTTAATACAGGCCCTCTGTCTGAATTGGTTTCTACAAACAGTTTCTTTTGCAATTGCAGTGGGGTGGCAGCACCAGTGATCTTATCGAGATCTTCAAAATATTGCCAGTACATGCCTCCCCAGGTGGCACCGGTATTATTGCCGGTGGATGAAACTGTAACAGCTATATTACCCATTTCCGGTTTAATGTCTGCCGGCTGGAATGTTTTGCTGAAATAACCGGTTCCGGCTTCCTGCTGGCTATCGGTGGATCGTATGATTGTGCTGCCCAGTTGAATGCTTACCTGGGGCTCCTGCGTCAACCAGTTGCTTCCTTGCAGCAGTAAAGCATAGCAGGCTTCTGCTGTAGCTTTGGTCGATTCCCAGCTATTGGTCTGCTTGTTTTTCAATAACCAGGTGCGAAGATCATCTACTGTTTTAGTGTCCTTGCTTATTTCGCTGAATGCTTCGATCAGCAATGATTGCCGCTCGATAGGTGCTTCATACCACCACCAGCCACGGTTGGCATCTTTCCAGTACATTCCCAATTCTTCATTGTTGATGGATGTTTCTTTCAATGATTTAAGTATTGCGGCAGGTGTTTTAATGTCTCCCATACGGTGCAGCGCCAGTGCGGTCATACCCTGCATGTATTTGTTCCGGCTGGTCCAGCTTTGGGGCAACCGGCTTTTAAAATAGGTATATGCTTTTTGCGACTCCGTAAGGATCTTGTAGTCCGGGAAAAAACTGCGCATATAGAAATACTGGATCACGCTGTAATCGGGAATATATTTAGAGAGATCGGTTTTGTATTTCACCAGGTTATCATAATCCTCTTTGATCTTCCTGTCGAGGTAGGGGATGGCCGTGCTCAGCACCTGTTTCAGTTTTGTCTCTTGCCCGGCAGCGATTCCTTTCAGTTTTATCAGGTGACCAATACCTGTAACAATATACTGGGTCATATAACGATCGTCAGGGCCACCTTTGAACCAAACAAAACCGCCATTGCTGCTTTGCAATTGCTTCATTTTTTCATAAGCGCTATTGAGCTCCCCGCTCATGCGCAGCATATCAAAGAGCAAAGCGATATTCTGTTTTTGCTGTGCTTCTGTTTTTGCAGCCAGCACCCAGGGTGTTTCCTCCAGTAAAATTGATTTTAATTCAGGATTTTTCTGAAGATTGCTGAGCAGGGCCGCAGTGTCGGTGTTCTTCCATTGTTCAAACACCTGGCGTATGCGCGGTGCCGAATTCGCGATAAAAGAAGCCAGGGAATTGGCATAACAACGGTTCCAGGTTTGCTCTGCACAATCATAGGGATATTCCATCAGGTAAGGTAATGCCTGCACTGCATACCAGGCCGGGTTGGAAGTGTATTCTACTGTAAGAGAATGCTGCTTTAGTGATGTGCTGCTGCCAGATTGTTTCAGTTTGTCAAAAGAAAAATTCTTTGTACCGTTTCCGCGCATGGGCAGGCTCATTGTTTCAGTCACCAGCATACGGTTGCTTAATACAGGTAAACTGTTTTCTTCACCATCACTGAAATTATCTGCGTTGGCTACCACGCGCCAGGTCAGTGGCTCGGTAAATGAAGATGGGATAGACAAGGGGAAGAAAACAACTGTGCTCTGACCTGCAGCTACCTGGAAACTTTTACTGGTTTCCTTATTGTTAAAGATGGCATTTACTGGTTCATTGGTAGCCGCATTGAACAATTGCAGCTCTGCATTTCCGGACAATTGTTTTTCGGAAAGGTTCACGATCTTGGCATTGAATACCAGTTGATCACCTTCCCGGAGAAAACGTGGCGGGTTGGGCTGCACCATCAGTTGTTTTTGCGTAACGATCTCTTTCTGGCTGTAACCAAACGCAAGATCTTTTGTATGAGCCAGCGCCTGGAACTTCCATTTGGTAAGGGCTTCAGGCATGGTGAAAGAGAATTCGATATCGCCGTTGCTGTCTGTTCTGAGATCGGGGAAGAAGAAAGCTGTTTCATTGAAGTTGGTGCGGATTTGGGTAGCTGGATTTTCAGCTTCCTTATTAGCTTTCTCCTCCTGGGATGAAGTGCTGACAGTGTATTTCATTAGCTTGGAGGGATCATTCGCTTGCTCGGCCGAGTCGACCATGATCCCGGCCGCTTTACCTTCAAGCGCCATAGAAGGAGCGGCAGCGAAAGCACGCATTTCCCTTCTTACTCCATATCCTGCAGAGACTATATCAGATTGTGCAAAAAATAAATGGTCATAATCCTTGATAAGCTCCTTTGCTGTATAAGGAACAGGCCGTTGGAAAGATTCAATCCTCATAAAGTTTTGACGATTTTCCCAAAACCTTCGCTGATTATATGAGGCCCATATATAAGGTTTATCCCAATTGTGCTCACTGAACTGATCAAGTGAAGCATCATACATACTCGCTAATATCTCTGCCGCTGCTTTTTCATTCTTGTACCCGCTGATCTTAAGTTTCCATTTTTCGTCACTGCCAGGAAGGGTTTTATCACGGTAAGTAGCATATTCTATCTGCAATTCCTTATTGCTCCAGGGCACAGGGATAACTACATAATTAAAATAAGACCGGTTATGTTTTACAAATGCCCAACTTACTCCATATCCGCCTCGCTCAGCTTTCGTTGCCGAGAATGTGATATCCTTTTTCTCATCATTCAGTTTAAGGAATGAGTAGCTGATATCGGCACTGTCCTTGCCGGGCAGGGTTTTATCCAACTGCTGCACAATGAACACATCATTCGCTGAAGTACCGAGCCTAAGTGTTGTATTTTCCCCGGGTTGGATAGGTTTGGGACCTTGTGTCCATACATATTGGGGCTGACCCAACTGCTGGCTTTTTTCATCAAACAGCTCTATGTATTTAAGGTCTTTTACCTCTGCACCATTCTTGTCTTTAGTAAATATTTCAACGGAGTAATAACCAGGGGCAGGTTTAATCCCGTTTACCGCGAATGGCATGCCTTCTTTTACCGAATCAGTTTTTTGCCATAAAATATTTTCTTTATTCCAGCTGGCGGGGTTGGTTTCATCATTGTATTCATCATGGGGAAAATATTGAATGTATTCCTCCTTATTCATTACAAACTGGTCAGGCCTCTCCCAAAAGCGCTCCCTGATCAGCCTTTTCTCTTCTTTCAGTTTGGTTATTTTCACGGTTACGGCAGCCGGTTCAAATTCACCGTTATTGTTTTCAGTGCGGATGGAAAGTTTGTTCAGGCTGTCTGCTGCAATAAGGGAAGGGATATCAGTCTTTAACAATAATGCTTTGTAGCTGACGGAAACATTTTTTTCTCCGCTTCTTGTTTCTCCATTGATATCTGTAATGTCTGCATACACCACATAGTCAAAAGCAGGTTCTAGCTTTGGATCAATTTTCAGGTCAGGCATGGCCGTAAATTTTACACGGAATTTGCCATCTGCATCTGTTACTGTTTCCCCATGCACTATTTCAAGCGGTTCAGATGGCGGTTGCCACCAGCGGGCAAATAACCAGGGATAAAGGAAACGGGCCTGCCTTACCACCCTGTATTTAACTTTTGCCCCATCGATATTATTGCCGGCATAAGCTTTTGCCAGGCCTGTTACTTCAATGGAATCATTTACGCGATAAGTTCCTTTCAACGGTTCATATTCTACATAGAACTTAGGGCGTTTATAATCTTCCACCCGGAAATAAGAGTTGCCCTGGTCTTTTTTGGTAAAAATGGTATAGGTACCATTCAAACCAGTTGCAGGCAACTGGAACCTTCCGGTAAATGAACCGTAATCATTAGTCGTTAGGTTTAACGAATCAATAGTTTCGCCGTTTGCATTTCGCAGGTAAACCGTTGTTGTATACCCCTGCAATATGTCTGCTTTTCTTAAGAATTGATTCCTTGATAAAACAATCCCTTTGAAATAAATAGTTTGCCCGGGGCGGTAAATGCTACGGTCCCTGAAAATAAAAATACTGTTCTCACTACGTGGGAGGGGAGTGTTCCTGTAGTAATAATCGTTCCGTAACTCATCAATGTACAGCTTTTCATTTCCACTGGTTATTTCCAGTGAGTAGGCATATCGCCCCCTATTGTTGTTTTCCTGTTTGTCTTTCCTGATGAGATGAAAATAACCGTTCTTATCAGTAGTATAAACCGCTCCTTTTGTTTTGATGTTGCGTGAGCTTGCATAATCGTATACCTGTTCCCACACCTGGATGGTTGAATTGGGAAGCGGCTGACCATTATCCCTGTGCAACACAAAATAGTCAAACTGGTTATTAATGTAGCTAATGGACGACACATAGAACCTTCTTGCTCCGATCAGTGTTCCTGTTTTTTCAAATGCCTTATCAGAAGTTGCGATAAGAAAGTATTCCCCGCTGGGGAGCTCATCTATTTTGATTTCTGCCTTATGTTGCTGCAGGTCTTTTGTATCAGGCAGGTTTTGCTCCCAGTTTCGTAATGGCTTTGCCGCAATAACGGTTTTCCAGTAGCTTTCATCATATTGATTCTCCAGTGCTTTCCTGAGCTTATCATCAGATTTGATCAATCGCAGATGAAGTGTGGTAAGATTGCGGTAATTGATCAATGCGCGAAATGGCTGACCAGGCAGGTTCACCTGCTCAATAGTAAATTCTAAAGAAGAACTCTTTAGCTGCTGCAAAAGATTATAGGCATTGATCTTTCCTTCTGATGAATCTTTCTGCGCCACTACTTTTTCACAGATTTCTTTTGCCTTAAGCTTGCTGAAGCGATGTGTAGTGTCGCCATAAGGAGCATACTGGGATCCCTGGCTGGAATAGTATTGAGCAACGAGATACCAGGCCTGTGCAGCAGCCGGCGTGCTTTCATACTGATGGGCAATATGATTGATGCCATTAAAATAGTATTCCTCTTTATTGGGGTGAACAGATTTCTGCCTCACAAATTCGTATCGCCTCAGATCTGCATCGATGAGTGCATCGGGTTCTTTATCATCCAGGTGAAACGCAATCAGTTGCTGATAGATCAGCAAGGCTTTATGCTGAAGCGAAAGTGAATCCTTAGTTTCAAACTTGCGGTGGATGAAATCTGCTGCCGGGTCAAAAGCGGCAGCCTGGTCAATTTCAAATGTATAGGCAGGCCTGTTAAGATCACGTTCATCGTTCTCAAAATATTCCAGCGCCTGGAAGGCCAGCAGATCATATAGGGTAGGGCGGAGATGACGTACATTCCCTTTTATGATAATTGCATTGTAGGCCTCCAGTGATGTCTGCTGCAAGAGTTTTTTATCAGCGATGGAACGGAGATACAACTCGCTCGTTTTTCGATGAAAATCTTCAGCCGTCCAGGTGGCGATATCATCTTTTTTGAATTCAGCAGTTTGAGTGCGTTGATAAAACTGCCAGCGATGGCTTTGGAAATAACTCCAGTACAGGTTGGCCAGTAAGTTGTTTAATAAAGCATTGACGGCACCTTTGCTGCCGGGTACTTCTTTTTCTATTTCTGCTATAGCCAGTACTTCATTGTTTTCCCGGTTTTCGGTCTGAAGGCCGGTCATATATATCAGGGCTTTGATGACCTGTGCATCCTGTTTTTCTTTTTTGGCCTGCGTATAGATGCTCTTTACTTCGGTGAGAGCAGAAGCAGGAAGGCCTTTTTTAACAAATCCTTCAACCTTTTTCCAGGCTGCATCGTAGTTTTTAATGGACGGTTGACTGTTAGCGTTCATAGTAATAAGACTAAATAGGGCTGCAATAAGAGCAACAAAGCTGAATTGCTTCATGGTTAGGTTTTAATTTAAGTACAAGGTAAAAAATCCATGGCAAGGTTTAGATGCCGGAAACGGAGAAATTTCATAAAGGGCCGGAAAAGTAGAAGAAAAGATATAGCAGGCCTTCAGACGGTCAGGAATTTTAAAGGTTTAATCGTGTTTAAAATCTTTATTTTCTTTAACAGGCAAAGCATTTAATCTTAAAAAAAATAAATGGTTGTTTCTTCTATTAACATTAAATAACAATCTTCTGAAACCATTGCTGATACTGAGTTGTATCGTTTGTAGATACGGCTTAACTTTTCCTTTGATCTGTTTTTGGCACAGCGGCATATACTTTGAAATATTGATAAGCGAATTCGCTATTGAATTCAACTTTAAAATGAAAGTATATGAAAACGATCTTTACCCTCTTTGCTTCTTTATTCATGAGCATAGCAGTATTTGCTGCAAAGAATAATACCATTCTTACCATTAAATCGGCCGACCAGGCAGATATCAGTGTTGTGCTGGATGGTAAGCGTTTTAGCCCTAATGATAATTCAGTGATGATACAGGGCCTGGAAAACGGTAGTCACTATGTTAAAGTATACCGGACAATGAACAACGGCATCTTCAATGTTTTTGGAAGAAGATATGAGCTGGTATACGATGCTACTGTTTCTATGAAGAATAACCGTCACCTGTTCATCACCATTGAAAAAAATGGACGGGTGAGCATGATGGAAAACAAGATCAAAAAAGGATATGTGCAGAATGATGACCGCTGGTATGATACCGACAATGGGTATGATTATGACAGGAACGGTCAATGGGGTGATTATGACAACCATGAAGCATATGCCCGCGGTATGGATGATCGTGAATTCGACAACGTGCTTAAGCAAATCGATAAGGAATGGCTGGAAAGCAATAAGCTGAAGTCTGCTTTGCAGATCGTAAAAGCAAATACAGTAAGTGCTGCACAAGTAAAGGAATTGCTGCTCCTGTTCAGTTTTGAAAACAATAAACTGGAACTGGCCAAACAGGCTTATGCTTCCACTGTTGACAAGAAAAATTATGATATGGTGTTTGATGTGTTCAGCTTTAGCAACAGCAAAACAGAACTGTCAAGATATATACGCAATTACAGGTAAGTTTGGTTTATAGAGTCTCTGACATGAAAAAGCCCCGCTATTGCGGGGCTTTTTATTAAAATTATTTAAAGGTTATTTCTTTAAAACCTCTGCCATTTTTTTGCCGATATCAGCCGGGCTGTTCACCACATGCACTCCGCATTCAGACATGATCTTCATTTTGGCAGCAGCAGTATCATCTGCACCGCCAACAATTGCACCGGCATGGCCCATGCGGCGACCGGGAGGAGCTGTTTGGCCGGCAATAAAACCAACTACGGGTTTTTTGTTGCCATTGGCTTTGATCCAACGGGCGGCTTCTGCTTCCATGCCACCACCGATCTCACCGATCATTACGATAGCATCTGTTTCAGGATCGTTCATCAGCAATTCAACAGCATCCCTGGTGGGTGTGCCGATAATGGGATCGCCTCCGATACCAATAGCTGTAGAAATGCCCAAACCTGCTTTGGCTACCTGGTCGGCTGCTTCGTAAGTGAGGGTACCTGATTTGGAAACGATACCGATGCGGCCGGGGATAAATACGAAACCTGGCATAATACCTACTTTGCATTCACCGGCAGTAATTACGCCGGGGCAGTTCGGTCCGATCAGTCTTGTATTTTTTCCGAGAAGATAATTTTTCACTTTTACCATGTCCTGCACCGGAATTCCTTCCGTGATGCAAACCACGAGTTCAACACCTGCCTCTGCTGCTTCCATGATAGCATCAGCTGCAAATGCCGGTGGCACGAAAATGATACTGACATTAGCTCCGGTCTTTGTTACGCAATCCGCTACTGTATTAAATACGGGCCTGTCCAGATGGGTTGTGCCGCCCTTTCCGGGAGTTACGCCTCCCACTACCTGCGTACCATATTCGATCATTTGTGTTGCATGGAAAGTACCTTCTGTTCCGGTAAAGCCCTGCACCAGGATCTTGGAATTTTTATTGACAAGAACACTCATGAAAATTTAGTTTTTCGGGGTAAAAGTGTAAAAAGTTTGGCAAAAGTAAGGGAAATCTGTCAGAGTCGGTTGGGGCAAGCCAGTTCTGAGCCGGGGGCTCCTGACTATTTTATCATATCGTCCATATTCCTGTTTTCCGGCATTTTTCCGGATTCTTCCAGCATCCGCATCTCTTTAGCGTCCCGAAGGAAGTCGGAGGCAAAAATGAACTCATTGAGCCGCTTATTTTTGCTGAAGATGATCTCTCTATTGCTGCCTTCCCATTCCTTGTTGCCCTGGTACATATACAGGATATAATTACCGATTTCCATTACGCTGTTCATATCATGCGTATTGATCACAGTAGTGATATTGTATTCTACCGTGATCTCCTGTATTAATTTATCAATAACAAGGGAGGTTTGGGGATCAAGGCCGGAGTTGGGCTCATCGCAAAACAGGTATTTCGGGTTCAATACGATTGCACGGGCGAGGGCCACCCTTTTTTTCATACCACCGCTAAGTTCGGAAGGGAATTTTTTGTTGGCATCCACGATCTTTACCCGTTCCAGCACTTCGTTCACCCGTTTTAATTTCTGGGCACTGGAATCTTTGGTAAACATATCCAGGGGAAACATCACGTTCTGCTCCACCGTTTGGCTGTCGAAAAGCGCCGAGCCCTGAAACAACATGCCGATCTCCTTGCGGATATCCTTTTTTTCTTCCTGGCTCATGGTGATAAAATCCTTCTTGTCATAAATGATCTCACCGCTATCGGGTTCAAACAACCCCACCATACATTTCATCAATACCGTTTTCCCACTTCCGCTGGAACCAATGATCAGGTTGCACTGACCTGCTTTCATTACGGCGCTTACGTCCTGGATCACGGTCTTGTCAGCAAAACTTTTCTTGATATTTTTTACCTCGATCATTGCGTTTTATAAAAAAGTTATAACAATAGTGCAGACAGCACATAATCTGCAAATAATAAGAGGATACAACTCACTACCACTGCTTTGGTACTTGCTTTACCGATCTCCAGCGCTCCACCCTGCACATAGTAGCCATAAAATGCAGGTATGCTGGCAATGATAAAAGCAAAAGTGTATGATTTGGCCAGGGCAAAAAAGACATTGTATTGTACAAAACTTTGCCTTAATCCCGTGTCAAACTGTTCGGGTGTAAGAATTCCGGTCATACTGCCGGCCACACGGCCACCCCAGATGCCCAATACCATGGCAAGCATCACCAGCAATGGTATAGTTACCAATCCTGCCAGTATCTTGGGCATTATGAGATATGATTTGGTATTGATGCCCATGATCTCCAGGGCATCAATTTGCTCACTAACGCGCATATTACCCAACTCACTCGCAATTTTACTGCCTACCACGCCGGCCAGTACGATACAGGTGAGGGTAGGGGCAAATTCCAGGATCACTGTATCCCGTACGATCTGTGCAATTGTAGATGGTGGGATCAGCGGGCTCACCAACTGGTAAGCCGTTTGGAGAGTGGACACCGCTCCAATGAAAATGGAAATGATGCAAACTATGCCCAGTGATCCGATACCGATATCAGAGCACTGGCGCATAAACTCTTTCCAGTACATCTTGCCGTTTTCCGGTCGCGAAAACATACTTTTCAACATCAACAGGTAACGGCCTATGTCTTTGATGATTTTCATGGAAGAGTTTGGTTGTAAAATACGAAATAAGGGTAAAAGGTTTAAAAATTAAGGGCTTAATAGTTTAAGAGCCGGATACCCCTTAAACCTTTAAACCCTTAATTTTTTAAGCCCTATAGGTCCTTGCTCACTTTCTTGAACCTCTTCCACCAGCCTGAACGCTCAACCAGTTCTTCTGTGGAAGATGTTTTGCATTTGATCTGTGCATCAATTACGGCTATCAGGGCCATATTGACAATGCTTTGTACTGAACTACCTAACTGCAATACATGTACCGGTTTTTTCAATCCCAGTAATACAGGGCCGATCGCATCGGCAGCACCCAGTGCTTTCAGGATATTATAGGTGATATTACCGGAGGCCAGGTTGGGGAAAACAAGTGTGTTCACATCCTGATCAACCAGTTCGGAGAATGGATAATTTTCTTTCAGCAGTTCTTTATTGAAAGCCATATTGGCCTGCATTTCACCATCTACAACCAATGAAGGCATTTTTGTTTTTACGATCTTCCGTGCTTCCGCCACCAATCTTGCTTCAGGTGAATTGCTGCTGCCGAAATTGGAATAACTGAGCATGGCGATCTTTGGCACCATATTGAAGTGTTTTACTTCTTTGGCTACCAGCAGCGTGATTTCTGCCAACTCTTCTGCAGTAGGATTAAAATTCACCGTGGTGTCTGCAAGGAAAAGCGGTCCCTTTTTGGTCAGCATCAGGTACATGCCGGCAATTTTATTCACGCCTTCTTCTGTACCGATGATCTCAAGAGCCGGGCGGATAGTATCCGGGTAGTTTTTAGTAAGGCCGGAGATCATTGCATCTGCATCTCCGCATTCCACCATCATGCAGCCGAAATAGTTCCGGTCTCGCATGATCTTTCTTGCTTCGTATACATTGAATCCCTTACGGTTTCTTTTGCTAAAAAATACTTCAGAGTACTTGTTTCTTTTTTCTTCAGTGCTTTCACTTCTTGGATCAAGAATAGGGAAACTGTCAACTTCGATATTGTTTACAGCAGCAATATGCCTGATCTTTTCTTCATTACCCAGCAGAATGGGATAGCCGATACCTTCATCAAACACGATCTGTGCTGCTTTCAGGATCTTGACATTGTCTGCTTCTGCAAATACAATTCTCTTTGGATCGCGGCGGGCTTTATTGCCGACAATACGCATTACCTGGTTGTCCAGTCCCAACCGTTTATTGAGATCGGTGGCATAAGTTTCCCAATCCTGGATGGGATGTTGCGCCACTCCGCTTTCTATCGCTGCTTTGGCCACTGCTGGTGATACAGCGGAGATCAGGCGGGGATCGAGTGGTTTGGGAATAATATAATTGGGACCGAATGAAATATTCTTTTCATTATACGCCAGGTTCACGAGATCGGGAACAGGCGATTTGGCGAGTTCTGCGAGTGCTTTCACGGCTGCCATTTTCATGGCTTCATTGATCTGTGTTGCTCTTACATCCAACGCGCCGCGGAAGATATAAGGAAAGCCAAGCACATTGTTTACCTGGTTGGGATAATCACTGCGGCCGGTAGCCATGATGATATCTTTCCGGGTAGCTGTTGCGTCTTCCCAACTGATCTCGGGATCAGGATTGGCCATGGCAAACACGATCGGGTTTTTCGCCATTGATTTCACCATGCTGGGCGTTACTGTATTCCCGGCACTAAGACCGATAAATACATCTGCATCTTTCATGGCTTCATCCAATGTAATATCTCCCTTTGTGTAAGCAAACCGCTGTTTCAGCTCATCCAGATCGTTCCTGCCCTTATGAATAGCGCCTTTGCGGTCGAATAAAATAAAGTTCTCGGGTTTTGCTCCCAGGCTAACGTATAGCTGGATGCAGGCCATGGCGGCGGCGCCCGCTCCATTCACCACATATCTTACGCGATCGATCTTTTTCTTTTGTATTTCCAGTGCATTCAGCAGGGCTGCAGCACTGATGATAGCTGTTCCGTGCTGATCATCGTGCATTACCGGAATGCTCAGTTGTTTTTTCAACTCCTGTTCAATATAGAAGCATTCAGGGGCTTTGATATCTTCCAGGTTAATGCCTCCGAAAGTAGGTTGCAGTGCCTTCACGATCTGCACAAACTTTTCCGGATCTTTTTCATCGATCTCAATATCGAATACATCGATGTCGGCAAATATTTTAAACAATACACCTTTTCCTTCCATCACTGGTTTACCGGCCTCAGGGCCGATATCACCAAGGCCCAGCACCGCAGTACCATTACTGATCACCGCAACGAGGTTGCCTTTGGCAGTGTATTTATAAACGTTCTCTTTGTTCTCGGCGATTTCTTTACAGGGTTCAGCCACTCCCGGCGAGTAAGCGAGGGAGAGTTCCCGTTGTGTTTTGGTCCCTTTGGTGGGAATTACTTCTATTTTTCCAGGTCTTCCTTTTGAGTGGTATTCAAGAGCTTGTTGCTTTCGTAAGTCTTTTTGCATAGTTTATTGTTAATTATCCGGGACTTGCTCCCGGTAAAACGGGGCTGCAAGTTACAAAATTAAATTTCCCACGCTTTTTTATAAATGGTACCCCAAAATTCTGGTTTCTGCGTTCCTTTGATGAACCTCAATATTATAGAAAGATGACCATTCCCGTTGTGGTAAAAACCACCCATCTTAATTTTTCTTTCCGTAACGGTATCAAAACGCTGGACGACGTGAACCTGGAAGTGCCGCAGGGCAGTATTTACGGCTTCCTGGGGCCCAATGGGGCAGGGAAACCCACTACACTGCGTTTGCTGCTGGGATTATTGAAAAACCAGGATGGCAAACTGGAGCTATTCGGCCAGCAGTTTTCCGGCCACCGGTTGGACATTTTAAGAAGACTGGGTTCATTGATCGAGCAACCTTCCCTTTATCTTCATCTGACTGCAAAAGAAAACCTGGAGATCTATCAACTGGTGTATAAGACCGGTAAAAAAAGAGTGGACGAAGTATTGGATCTGGTGGGGCTGGCACAAACAGGCCGGAAAAAAGCCAGGCAGTTCTCTCTCGGCATGCGGCAGAGACTGGCTATTGCCATCGCCTTGCTGAACCAGCCAGAACTGCTGATACTGGATGAACCGACCAATGGACTTGATCCCAATGGTATTATTGAAACAAGGGAACTGATCAAAAAACTGAATAAAGAATATAATACTACTGTTATTGTTTCCAGCCATATTTTGAATGAAGTGGAGAAAATGGCTACGCACCTGGGCATTATCCATAAGGGCCGTATGCTTTTCCAGGGGCCATTACAGGAATTGCAGCAGATGAAAACACGTCAAAGTATGCTGGAGATCGAAACAAATGATAATGCAAGAGCTATAACTATTTTATCACCACAATACGCCTTGCAGCAAAAGGAGAACCTGTTGCTGCTTCCTTATGGGAACAAGCAGCAAACGGCAGCTATCAATCAATTGCTGGTGAAAGAAGGATTGGATGTATATGCTATCCATCCGCGCCAAAGCGACCTGGAACAATTATTCATTGAAATTACAAGCAACAATATATGAGTTTGGTTATTGCCACCCGGGCTGAACTGATCAAGAATAAACGCAGCGCAGCATTCTGGTTATGTTTAATTGGTTCCGCCTTTATGCCCTTTATATTCTTCCTCACTTTTACGCTCAGGCCGGATCTGAATTATGCCAGGCTGGCGGCTGAGCCATGGCAGGCTCATCTGGGAAAAGGCTGGCAGAATTTCTCCGCTTTTTTGCTGCCCATGTTTGTGATCCTTACCTGCAGTCTTATACCACAAGTGGAATACAAGAACAATACCTGGAAGCAGGTTTTTGCTTCGCCCTTGTCTATCGGTGATATATTCTTTTCAAAATACCTCTCTATTATCTCCATGGTATTTTTCCTGTTTGTGATGTTCAATGTGTTTATGCTGCTGGCAGGTGTGGCAGCAGATCTTATTCATCCGAAGTATACTTTTTTAGAGAAAGCAGTGGATTGGAAATGGTTGATAAAAATGAATTTCAAAAGTTTTATTTCCCTATTGGCCATTATTTCTATTCAATACTGGCTTAGCCTGCGGTTCAGGAATTTCATTGTGCCGATCGGCATTGGGTTGGGTTTGCTGGTATCAGCATTGATACTGATGCCATGGGAGCATATCAATAAAGTACCATACGCTTTCCCGCTCCTTAGCTTTGCCGGCTCCGGAGGGCCTGAAGCAGCAAAATCCGGCCTGCTGGCTTCCCATGAGATCTATTCGATCCTTTATTTTCTTGTATTCACCCTGTTGGGGTTTGCGGACATGCGTTTCAGAAAGGAGAGGGGATGATCTACAGTTTGGTGATCATCAGTTCTGCTTTGGGAACTGTTTTTTCCGGTGTATCGGTTTCCAGGCCGGGATAAGGTTTCAGATCAGAGAATTCTATATAATATCCGAGGATCAGTGTATCCTGCTTGGGATAGCCCGGCATGATAGACAGCATGAAAGGATACGAATGACCTCCTTCTTTAAAGGTAAATTTAGCGATTGCAATACCTGCCCATGCGCAAAGGGCATTGGCAGGGCATCTTGAATCAGAAATGATCTCATCAAAACTCAGGGAAGTGTTGCCCGAATGGCCTAATGGAATGCTTCCTTGCAGCGAAACAACAGAAGGTGCTTTATATTGATTGTCATCCTCTTTGCTGCAGGCAGTGATAGTAACAGCCATTATAATAAGTAAAGCCAGAAGTATTGGGCGCATAAAGCCTGTTTGAGCCGGTTGACAACCAAAGTTGAAACTCCGCTGCATCTTCTTCATAATTTAACAGAAGCGCCCAGCCAGGCCATCATGCCTATTCCTGTTTCAATAGCTGATTCATCAATATTGAAAGTGGGGGTATGCACATTGGAAGTAATCCCTTTGGCTTCATTCATCACTCCCAGGCGGAAAAAGCAACCTGGGATCTGCTGGGAATAATAGCCAAAATCTTCAGCGCCCATTCTTTTTTCTGTTTCTTCTACATTGGCAGCACCAATATAATCGGCAGCTTTGACCAGGGCTATTTCGTGCAGGGCTTCATTGTTGTAAACGGAAGGATAACCTACATCGATCAGCAGGTCAATTTCACCGCCCATGCTTTTTACCAGGTTGGCTGACAACTGGCGTATAAGATCATGTGCTTTAAAACGCCACCCTTCATCCATAGCACGGAATGTGCCTTTCAACTTCACCTCATTCGGGATAACATTGGTGGTGGAACCTCCCTGTATTGCTGTAATGGAAAGTACCGTGGGATTATGCGGGTTATTATTGCGGCTCACGATCTGCTGAAGGCTGACGATAAGATGCGAAGCAATCAGTATGGGATCAATACATAAATGCGGAGAAGCAGCATGCCCCCCCTTTCCTTTGATAGTGATATATAATTCATCGGCGCTGGCCATTACCTTACCACTGCGGAAACTCATTTTTCCCACAGCCAGTCCCGGATGCACATGTAATCCGAATATGCAGGAAGGTCTGGGGTTTTCGAGTACTCCTTCTTTGATCAGCAGGCTGGCACCGCCAGGATTTTTTTCTTCACCCGGTTGAAAGATCAGTTTCACAGTACCTTCCCATTCATCTTTCAGCCTATTCAATATTTTGGCAGCTCCTAAAAGACAGGTTGTGTGCACATCATGCCCGCAAGCGTGCATTACTCCATCGTGGGTGGATCTGTAAGGAATATTGTTTTCTTCCTGGATGGGAAGGGCGTCCATATCCGCTCTTAAAGCAATGGTCCTTTTATCAGGGTTCTTTCCTTTGATCAACCCGATAACGCCGGTAGTGGCTTTTATTTCAAAAGGGATACCGAACTCCTGTAGCTTTTGCTGTACGAAACGGGCTGTTTCGAATTCCTGGTAGCTTAGTTCCGGATGCGCATGCAGGTGATGACGGATATCAACAAACTCAGGAGCGTATTGCTTTGCGAGGGATTTGATCTTTTCTAGCATGGAACAAAAGTACTTAAAGGATTTGTATCGCAAAGAGCGCTACGTTGCGCCCGTTGCGGCCTTTGCGATACTCTCTGCAAACTAAAAACCCACCTGCAAAAGCAAATGGGTTTTATTATATGCTGATGTCAAAAGGTTATTGATCTTCAAATCGATTCTTCTCTGGTCTCAGCTCAATAATATCGTTCATCACGAATACTCCTTTGGGAAAATAAGCATTCAATTTCTGCTGGTAGGTTTCCGCGTCTTTTCTGTCTTTAAAATTACCAGCCTTCAGTTTATAGTAAGGAGATTGATGCCAGAGATAAGGCTTCAACTCCGGGAAATAGGTATACACTTTTGTTTTCGCAGCAATCGCTTCTTCCCGGCTGGTGGTGCTGATGATCAGCAAACGGAATCCTTTACCGGTTTTCCGCGCATCACGGCTGGTTACTTCATTGATCTCTGCCTGTTTGGTGATCAGCAAGTCCAGGCGGGGGTCTTTATGAACAGTTACCTGTCCACTGTCCGTCGTTAACGTATTCTGGGCATAAGTGGCCAGCGAGAAAAGCGTGCAAAGCAGGGTAAACAATTTTTTCATGCGATCTTATTTCCAAATATCTTACCAAAACAGGAGTCAGGGTTTCCCGGATGAGTAAAATGCAGGGTTTTTATGATTATTTAAATAAAAATCCATGTACCGGGATGAATGGCAAACTTAATATCCGCCGCCGGCGCCTGCAATATTTTCAACCGGATGCCAGGTGGTTTTTATTTCTTGTGTGTCAAAAATGAAATAAGGCGACTGGCTTTCAGCGGCCGTCCAATCCGTTTGGTCATAAAAAAAGACCCTTTTCAGGTTGAGCGCCGATTTTTCCCGCATCATTCTCTGTATATCAGTGTCTTTTTCGCAATAAATGGTTGCATTCACATCCATGTGGTCCACAAACCAGGATGCCAGTTCAGAAGGCTTACCGGTAAGGATATTTACCACACCTCCGGGCAGATCGGAAGAGTTCAGCACTTCAGCAAAAGTGACGGCACAGAGCGGTTTGGATTCCGATGCGAGTACCACACAGGTATTGCCGCCGGCAATCACTGGTGAGATTACGGAAATAAGTCCCAACAATGAGTCCTGTTGCGGAGCAATGATGGAGACAACACCGGTAGGCTCCGGCACAGAGAAATTAAAATGTGAACTGGCCACGGGATTCACACTGCTGAACAGTTGCTGGTATTTATCACACCAGCCGGCATAATAAATAAGCCGGTCAACAGCAAGGTCAACTTCTTTTTCAGCTGCAGCTCTTGAAGCATCTTGCTGCATTAATTCATCAATGAACTGCATTCTTCTTCCTTCCAGCATTTCAGCCATCCGGTACAGTATCTGGCTGCGGTTGAAAGCAGCTCTTCCACTCCAGCCACCAAATGCAGCGCGGGCAGCTACTACTGCATTGCGAAAATCTTTACGGGAGCTTAAACATACGTTGGCTAATTTTTTTCCTTCGTTGTTTACAGGAATATAATAGCGGCCGGATTCAGTTCTCGGGAACTGGCCACCGATGTATATTTTGTATGTCTTCAGCACTTCAAGTCTTTTTGTTTCGGTAGTACCGGTTCCGTTACCGTTTGTATGTAAGGAAGTAGTATGAACAGAAGTTTTTGACATATACAATTTATTAAAGAGTCTTCAAATTGAATGTTTGCCTTCCCGTCTTTCCCGCCTTACCGGTAAAAAATTTACCGGTAAGGCGGGAAAGACGGGAAGGGATCGTTTATGATTGATGCGTTAAATTGATGTAGGGCATTAAGCCGTGTAATCCACCTTCTCGTCCAAAGCCGCTTTCTTTGTAACCACCGAAGGGAGAAGAGGGATCGAATTTGTTGAATGTGTTGGCCCAAACGACGCCGGCTCGCATACGCTTTGTCATATTGAATATTTTAGAGCCTTTGTCGGTCCAGACACCGGCACTCAGTCCGTAGGGTGAATTGTTGGCTTTTTCAATTACTTCATCATCTGTGCGGAAAGTGAGCACTGCCAGCACTGGCCCGAATATTTCTTCCTGTGCAATCCGGCTGCTTTGCGCCACATTGGTAAAAATGGTAGGCCGGCAGAAGTAGCCTTTGCGTGGTAAAGGGCAGGAGCTCTCGTACATTTCTGCTCCTTCTTTTTTTCCAATGTTTAAATATTTGTGGATGGTATCGAGTTGCTGTTTTGAATTGATGGCGCCGATATCTGTATTCTTATCTATCGGGTCGCCTACGATCAATGTTTCGATGCGGTCTCTCAGTTTGCGGATCACCTGTTTGGCAATGGATTCCTGCACGTACAGGCGCGAGCCTGCGCAGCATACATGCCCCTGGTTAAAAAATATTCCGTTGATGACGCCTTCCACTGCCTGGTCGATCGGTGCATCTTCAAAGATGATGTTGGCGGCTTTTCCGCCCAGTTCGAGTGTAGCTTTTTTATTTGTGCCGGCTATTGCTCTTTGTATCAGTTTGCCCACTTCTGTGGAGCCGGTGAAGGCGATCTTATCGATGCCGGGGTGATTAACGATAGAGGCGCCTGTTTCTCCTGCACCGGTCAGAATGTTTACCACGCCCGGAGGAAGGTCTGCTTCCTGTATGATCTCTGCCAGTTTCAGGGCAGTGAGCGGGGTGGTTTCTGCAGGTTTTAAGACGACGGTATTGCCGGTAGCCAGTGCAGGGGCTATTTTCCAGGCAGCCATTAATAAAGGGAAATTCCAGGGAATGATCTGGCCGGCTACGCCTAATGGAGAAGCCTGCCGGTTAGGGAATGCATATTCCAGCTTATCGGCCCAGCCTGCATAATAAAAAAAGTGATTGGCTGCTGTAGGCACATCAAAGTCGCGGCTTTCGCGTATGGGTTTGCCTCCATCAAGCGTTTCTATCACGGCCAGTTCGCGTGCTTTCTCCTGTATCATGCGCGCAATGCGGAAGATATATTTTCCTCTTTCTTTGGCAGGCATTTTCTTCCACACTTTTTCATAAGCATTACGGGCGGCAGTCACTGCTTTATTGGTGTCAGCTTCGTTAGCCATGGCCACTTCGCTCAGCTTTTCTTCTGTAGCGGGGTTAATGGTATCGAAATATTTTTTGCCGGATGGCTTCTGCCATTCGCCATTGATAAAAAGATCGTATTGCTTATGTATGGTGGCCGCGCTTTTGCTTTCCGGAGCCGGGGCATAGTTCCAGCTTGTATCAAACTTCAGTTTGACCGTGTTGGATTTTTTAGGAGCAGCTTTTTTCTTGGTAACAGCCATTGATATAAGTTTAAATTTTAAACATCAGTCTACGCTGAAATAATTTCCACTTTGATACAGCCCGGTATGTTCTTTAACGATCTGCATCAGCACATCGTTGGCCAGGCTGCTGGCGCCAAAGCGGAACCATTCATTATTAAGCCAGTCTTCGCCCAGCACTTCTTTCACCATCACCAGGTAGTGCAGGGCCAGTTTTGATTTGGAAATGCCACCGGCTGGTTTCATTCCCACCATTCTGCCGGTTTTGTAATAAAAATCCCTGATAGCTTCCAGCATCACCAGTGTTACGGGCATGGTGGCGGCTGGTTGTATTTTGCCGGTAGAGGTTTTGATAAAGTCGGCACCGGCATACATGGCGATCTCACTGGCGCGTCTTACTTTATCAAAACTGCCGAGCTCACCTGTTTCAAGGATCACTTTCAGCCTGGCTTCGCCACAGGCTTCTTTGATAGCGGCTATTTCGTCAAACACAAAATTGTATTCACCTGCATGAAATTTTCCCCGGCTGATCACCATATCAATTTCATCAGCCCCTTCATTCACGGCATAGCGCGTGTCCCTGATCTTTACATCACGGGGGGCCTGACCGCTGGGAAAGGCTGTGGCAACGGAAGCGACGCGGATACCTGAATCGCCCAGGGCTTTTTTCGCCACTTTTACCATGGAAGGGTACACACATACGGCTGCCACGGTAGGAATGCCGGGCACCGCATCATGTGGGTGAATGGCTTTATAACAAAGCTGTTTCACCTTTCCATCCGTGTCTTTCCCTTCCAGTGTGGTAAGATCGATCATATTCAACACTAACTTCAGTCCATTGAGCTTGGATTCTTTTTTGATGCTCCGGGTGGTGAAGCGGGCAGCCCTTTCTTCCACACCTACCTGGTCGATGCGGGGAGAGAGAGCAAAGTCAGGGACTGTGAGCAAGCTTTTGGCAGTAGCCATAATGTATAAGGTTAAGGAGATCAAAGGTAATTAAAGTTGTTCGATGGTCATCGAACAACACACATCGCCATTTTTCCTCTAATTGCATTACATTCGACTCCCGTTTAAGCGCAAGTATCACATCGAAAAATCATCTAATTAAAAAACTAAATTGCAATGAGAAAATCCAAATTCATCTACGAATTGGTTTTTGCGTGGGCTCTTATTTCCGTAGCACCCAGACTCTCTGCACAGGAAACCTTTCCTGTAAATGGGGTGGCCGATCCACGGCACGGATACTATGCCTTCACCAATGCCACTATCGTAAAGGACGGTGCAACCACATTAAGTAATGCTACTCTCGTTATCAAAGATGGAAAGATCACAGCCATAGGCGCAGGATTGAAAGTTCCTGCCGGCGCTGTAGAAGTAAATTGCCAGGGCAAATACATCTATCCTTCTTTCATAGATATCTATGCTGATTACGGGATCCCGGCTCCTCAACGTGCCGGTGGCCCGGGCGGATTCGGTGGTTTCGGACAGGCGCAACTGACCTCAAATACCAAAGGACCCTATGGCTGGAACCAGGCCATCAAGGCGGATGTGGATGCCGTTAAAGAATTTGCTGTAGACGATGCTAAGGCCAAACCCTTAAGGGAAGCTGGTTTTGGTACCGTACTTTCTCACGTCCGGGATGGTATTGCCCGCGGCACGGGCGTAGTGGTATCGCTCGCCAATGCAAAAGAGAACCTTGTGATCATTAAAGACAAGGCTTCTGCTCACTATTCCTTTAGTAAAGGAACCTCCACACAAAGCTATCCCAGTTCCATCATGGGTACGATCGCCCTGCTGCGCCAATCTTACCTGGACGCTCAGTGGTACAAGACCCAACCTTCCAGCGAAGGATTTAACCTTAGCCTGAAATCGTGGAACGATAACCAGGGGCTTCCCCAGATCTTTGAAGCAAATGACAAATGGAATGACCTGCGCGCTGACCGTATCGGCGATGAATTCGGCGTTCAATATGTTATTAAAGCCGGTGGTAACGAATACCAGCGTATCAAAGAAATGAAAGCGACCAATGCTACTTTCATTGTGCCGCTCGAATTTCCACAGGCAATGGATGTGGAAGATCCTAACGATGCACGTTTTGTATCCCTCAATACCATGAAGCACTGGGAACTGGCCCCCACCAATGCTGCTGCATTTGAAAAAGCCGGTATTCCTTTCTGCCTCACCACTTCTGACCTGCGCAATGTGGGCCAGTTCTGGACCAATCTCCGCAAGGCAATGGATTATGGCCTGAGCGAAGGCAAAGTGATGGAAGCGCTGACCAAAACACCTGCAACCCTGTTGGGTATTTATGATAAAGTAGGAAGTCTGGAAGCTGGCAAACTGGCTAACTTCCTGGTAACTACCGGACCGATCTTCAACGAAAAATCAGTGATCGTTACCAACTATGTTCAGGGTATCGCTTACAAAGTGAAAGATGATGTCAGCGAAATAGCTGGTACTTACAATTTAACGGTGAATACACCTTCCGGACAGGAGAAATATACACTGGAAGTAAAAAGTGCCAACGCTGTTTCCCTCTATGGCAGAGACACCCTGAATACCAAATTTACTTATGATGGTAAAATGGTAAAACTGAGCTACGCTCCCCAGGCCCGCCGTCAACGCCCTGCTGCCGATGCAGCCCCTGCTGGTGGCGCAAGACCAGGAGCAGGCGGATTTGGCCGTGGTGGTATGATGGGTGGCGCTGACCAATTACCCGCTTCTGCCATACGCCTCAGCGGTGTAAGCACCGGTTCTGAATGGAATGGTACCGGCCTCGACTCTTCCGGTAATTCATTAACATGGACAGCTTCACTGGTAAAAGCTGCTGAAATAAAACCTGATACAACTACCCGCAAAAAAGAAGTGCCGGCTTTAGGTAAAGTGGTATATCCCTTCGAACCATTTGGATGGGAAGAAGACCAGGCACCGAAGCAAGAGACCATCCTGATCAAAAATGCGACTGTATGGACCAACGAAAAAGATGGTATCATGCAGAATGCAGATGTATTGATCAAAGGCGGCAAGATCGCTGGCGTAGGTAAAAATCTTTCTGATGCAGGTGCCCGTGTAATTGACGGAACAGGCAAACACGTAACAGCAGGCATCATCGATGAGCACTCTCATATTGCTGCCGCTTCTATCAACGAAGGTGGCCAGAGCGTGACTTCTGAAGTGAGGATCGCTGATAACCTGAACCCTGATGATATCAATATCTACCGTCAATTGAGCGGCGGTGTTACCAGTTCGCATATCCTGCACGGCTCTGCTAACGTGATCGGTGGACAAACACAACTGATCAAACTACGCTGGGGTGCCAATGATGATGGACTGAAATTCAAGAACTGGGATGGCCAGATCAAATTTGCCCTTGGTGAAAACGTAAAACGCTCCAACGGCTCTAATAACAATATCCGCTATCCTGATACCCGCATGGGTGTGGAGCAGGTGCTGGTGGATGCATTTACCAGGGCAAAAGATTACCAGAAAGCCTGGAAGGAATATGAAGCCAATAAAGGCAAGAAAGGTGTAACGGCTGTAGCTCCGCGCCGCGACCTTGAACTGGATGCCTTAGTGGAAATCCTGAACAACAAACGCTTTATCACCTGCCACTCTTATGTGCAGAGTGAGATCCTGGGCTCTATTGAAGTAGCTAACAGGATGGGTTATAAATACAATACATTCACCCATATCCTGGAAGGCTATAAAGTAGCAGATAAAATGAAAGAGCACGGATCGAATGCATCAACCTTCTCTGATTGGTGGGCATATAAAATGGAAGTGGAAGACGCTATCCCTTACAATGCTGCTATCATGCACAATGTTGGTCTGAATGTAGCTATCAATTCTGATGACGCTGAAATGGCCCGCCGCCTCAACCAGGAAGCTGCCAAGATCGTGAAATACGGCGGTGTGTCAGAAGAAGAAGCGCTGAAAATGGTAACGCTGAACCCTGCTAAAATGCTGCATGTGGATGACCGCGTAGGCAGCCTGAAGGTAGGTAAAGACGGTGACGTGGTGCTGTGGAGCGATCATCCGCTGAGCATTTATGCAAAATCCCTTTACACCATTGTTGATGGTACCATCTATTTTGACCGCGCCAAAGATGAGCAAATGCAGAAACTGGTTGACCTGGAAAGGAATCGCCTGATCCGCAAAATGAACGGTGAAAAGAGAAATGGCGGCGCAGTAATGCCTGCACAACCCAGTTACCAGCTTATGTTTACCTGCAGCGATCATGGTCATAGCCACGGACTGTTGGTGGTAGATGCTGAGGAATTTACTAATGAATAAAACAACTGATATGAGAATATTATTTTTCATTTTATCGATCGGTTTGTTCGCTGTTGCGAATGGCCAGTCAAACGTGCTGCCTGCCAAACCGCAGACAGGCGTTACCTATATCAAGAATGCCACTATCCATGTCGGTAATGGCAAAGTGATCGAGAATGGTACGATCAAGATCGCTGATGGTAAAATTGCAGAAGTAGGCGCTGATGTGACAGTTCCTGCCGGCGCTACTGCTGTTGACGCCAAAGGCAAGCATGTATACCCAGGGTTGGTACTGGCGTCAAGCAACCTGGGCCTGGTGGAAATGTCTTCCATCCGCGCTACCTCCGATGTGCGTGAGATTGGCGACATGAACCCCAGCGTCCGCTCTATTGTTGCTTATAATACGGATTCCAAAGTGATCAACACCCTTCGTTCCAACGGTGTACTGATGGCGAATATCGTTCCCCAGGGAAGCCTGCTCGCAGGTTCTTCTTCAGTAGTACAACTGGATGCCTGGACCTGGAAAGATGCAGCCTATAAGACAGATGAGGGCATGCATCTTTATATGCCGCTGATGATGGCCCGCCCGCGCTTTGGCCGTGGCGGTTTTGGAGGCGGTCCCCAGGCTCCTGCAGGCGATCCTGTAAAAGCCGACCTGGCAAAAGTGGAAGAAGTAAAGAATTTCTTCCGCGAAGCCAAAGCCTATAACGCTGTTGAAAAGCATGATGAAACCAACCTGAAACTGGAAGCCGTTAAAGGTTTGTTCAACAAAACCCAGAAATTATATGTGCATGCCAGCACTGTAAGGCAAATGCTGGTAGCTATCGATTTTGTAAAAGAATTTGGTTTTGATGTGGTGATCGTCGGCGGCAGCGAAAGTTACCAGATCGCCGACCTGCTGAAGCAGCATAATGTCTCCGTGATCCTGCAACAGCCTCACAGCCTGCCAACAGGAGAGGATGATGATGTGGACCAGCCTTATAAAACAGCAGCAGCCCTGCAAAAAGCCGGTGTTTTGTTTGCTATCTCTGACGACGACAGCCAGACCCGTGGCCGTAACCTCGCTTTCAATGCAGGTACAGCAGCAGCCTATGGGCTGACTAAAGAAGAAGCCTTGCAGTCCATTACACTGAACGCCGCAAAAATGCTGGGTGTATCTGATAAAGCCGGCAGCATTGAAGTTGGTAAAGATGCCAATATCGTGATCAGCGAAGGTGATATCCTTGATATGAAAAGCAGCAATGTGACCGATGCATTTATCCAGGGAAGGAAAATTGACCTGAACGATAAGCAAAAACAACTGAACGACCGCTACAATCAGAAATACAACCTGAAGAAGCCGTTCTAAGAACCTATAAGATAAGATCAAAAGTAAAGGTCCTGCCATTTGGCAGGACCTTTACGCTTTTTTCAACCGTCCATTGTTGAATATCTTGGCTCCTTTCGGATGTTTTTTCTACTTATTGTGTTACCGTATTTGGTGCTACAAACATATTGCACGATTTACTATTATGCAATAGGAAATATACGATAATTAAGAGTTTTTATCTAGATCGTCAGTTCATACTACTTAAGGGGAATAAGGTCTGGTCCAGAAGGTATATGGGTGATGATCGGCTCTGTATTTTACCACATAAAACATTGACTGTCTTATAAAAAAGCAGTCCTGCCATTTGGCAGGACTTGATTTTTTCAACCGTCCATTGCTGAATATTTTGAAATCCTTCCGGATTGTTTTTCTACTTGTGTGCTTACCGTCAACGAGAGTAAAAGTATTGCAGTAATTACTAGTATGCAATAGGAAATATACGATTTTGATAAGTTTTTTTGAAATAAAAAGCCCCGCTAGAAAGCGGGGCGATTTGTGTAGGTATGAAAATGATTTTATTGTTTAACTACTCTTTCTGTAGCGATTACTGTGTTCTCGCTGATCAGTTGCACCAGGTATATACCCTTGGTCAGTGAAGCTGCTTCAGTGATGGCAATGCTGTTGTAACCAGTGCTTACATTCACTGCTTTGCTGGCCATTACCGCACCAGACATGCTAACGATGCGGATATTGATCCTTTCACGGGTGGTTGACTGGTAGCTGATATTCAGCTGGCTTGTAAAAGGGTTTGGTGTTGCCTGAACAGAAATGCCGGCTTTGGTGGTGAACATCAATACCCTGGTATCAGAAAGGGTGATGGCGCCGGTAGGCTCAACTGCCCTGATGCGGTAGTATACTGATCTGCTTTGCGTGTTTACCTGTTTGTCTTCAAACTTGTAAACTCTTTTTCCCTCTTCACCATTGATAGAAGCGATAGTGGTGAAATTTACCGCATCATAACTGCGCTGTACAGTGAATACTGTTCCGGGATCCTGCTCAGCAGCCCATGTAAGCACAGGTGTGTTGTCAGACAAATTCACGTAGAAGTATTCCCATTTTACAGGCAGTGTAATATTGGAAATAACTTCAGGAGAGCAGGAAGACAAAAGGTTAGTAGTATCGGGCGGGCTAAGAAGCGCAAAGATTGCATTGGGATAAGGCTTTTTATACTGCTCATCAAAAATGGTAGAGGTGCTGGTCCTGGTAATATCATAGATCTTAACAGTATCACTTGCCGAGCCGTTTATTCCCACATTCCCGGTATTGGTCGTATGACCTGTAAGGTACCAGTTTCCTGATCCGGCCATGTTGCCATAGTTGGTCAGGTCTACACTTTTAATTGTTCCGTTGTTGGTGATAGTAGCACTGCCGTTGATAGTAACGATGCTGCTTGTACCAGATGCAGGGCACCAGATCAGGCCAAGATTGAAAACAGTTACGGAGCCATTATTCGTGAACCCGTTTCCAACCACCACGCGGCAGTTGTTCGTGAAGAAACTTGTGCCATTGACAGTGAAGCTGCCGGAAACATCAAACTTACCGCCGTTAGAGAAATCGGCACTATTGAGAGTGACATTACCTGTAACCTTCACCGTATTATTGTTCATGAAGGAAGCGTCTTTATTAACGGTCATATTACCCAGGCTGGTGATGGTTCCCCGGTTCAAAAGGGCACAATTTTTATTGATCTCCAGGCCCATATCGAATTTCATGATACCACCATAGAAATTGGTCCATTGTTGAATGCCCTGGCTCAGGGTAGCAGAGCCTGTTACCCAAAGGCTACCATAATTATACATGGTAAAACCGCCATTGGTAGAAAGGGTGGAAAGTTTAACAGAACCTGAGTTGGTCAGGATGCCGCGGGGATTAGTGATCCCAGTGGGTTGAAAGGTGGCTCCGGATGCCACAGTGATTTTTGCACCTGCGTCAAATTTGCTGATTTTACCCTGATAAACACCGGATTGAATGTAAAGGCTGTCGCCGCTGGCAAGGCTGTAAGTCGTAGAACTTCCATTATCCACATATACTGCCTGACCATTTGCTAACGTATTGAAAGTTAAAGCTAAAATGAGGGCAAAAAGATTCCATAGCGTAGAATTACACTTCATATTCATTTTCTTTAGGGTGATGAATTAAATTTTACGGAGTATTTTTTCTGTGGAGATATTGGAGGATGTACTTCGTAATTGCAGGACAAAGATTATGTGGTATTTACTGATATGCAATAGTAAATTCACTATTTAGCCAAAAACATCGTTTTTTTTGACATATGTCAATAAATAAGAGTATTTACTGATGTTTTTATGGTATACACTTATGAATTTGGGCTGTTTTATGGGTCTTTTTGGGCACTTGTACCCGTATTTTCCCATCGTGAATTTTCCTGCTTTAAAAGGTCACCAGCAGGGCAGGCATAAAAAAAGAGTAAAAAAGCATAGCTCTTTTACTCTTCTTCTTTTAGGTTATGGGTTATCCTGGGGTCAGGCGTCTTTACCGTGGCAGTTTTTATACTTTTTGCCGCTTCCGCAAGGGCAGGGATCATTACGCCCGATCTTGGGGGCTACTTTGATAGGTTCCTGTTTCACCGCAGTGTCTGCACCGCCCGGTTCAAACCGGTCTCTTTCGTTAGCTGCATAATCCTCACCGGCGGCATCGATCTCTTCCTTATTCGCCCTCATTTTGCTGTAATCCGTCTTTTCAGGACGGCCTTCTTTCAGCGGGGCATTTTGCTGCTGCACAGGAATGGAGGCGTGGCTGAGGAAGGAAACAATATCCTTATTCACTTCTGAATCCATGTTCTTGAACTGCTGGAATGCTTCTACCTTATATATTACCAGCGGGTCTTTTTGTTCCAGGTAAGCCGTTTGTACGCTCTGTTTCAGATCGTCCATGGCGCGGAGATGTTCTTTCCAGGCCTCATCGATCACTGCAAGGGTAATGGTCTTTTCCAGTGCACCTGTCAGTTCTTTGCCTTCTGTATTAAGGGTCTTGTCGAGTGAAGCCAGCACGTTCAATCCTTTCCGGCCGTCAGAGAATGGCACTACCACGTTCTCGATATGCGAGCCTTGTGTGAGGCGGATATTCTTAAAAACCGGTACGGCCTGTTTCTGCACATCTTCTTTGTGACGGGTAAAATTGTTCGTGGCTTCCGTATACAACTTCTCAATTACCGTATTCAGATCGCCTCTCTTGAATTCTTCTTCATCTATAGCGGTATCCAAACCAAAGTTTACGATACAAGCCATCTTGAACCCTTCATAATCTTCCTGCTCGCGGAAACCACTTACCAGGCTTTCTGACACTACAGAGAATGCATTGTCTATATCCAGCGCCAGGCGTTCACCAAACAAAGCATGCTGACGTTTTCCGTAGATCACGTTCCGTTGCTTATTCATTACGTCATCATATTCCAGCAGGCGTTTGCGGATGCCAAAGTTGTTTTCCTCCACTTTTTTCTGCGCACGCTGAATGCTGTTGCTGATCATACTGTGCTGGATCACATCTCCTTCCTTATAGCCGAGCCTGTCCATCATAGAGGCAATACGCTCGCTGCCGAACATACGCATCAGGTCATCTTCCAGGGAAACGTAGAACTGTGAACTACCGGGGTCGCCCTGGCGGCCTGCGCGGCCACGCAACTGGCGGTCTACACGGCGGCTTTCATGTCTTTCGGTACCAATGATCGCCAAACCTCCTGCTTCTTTTACGCCAGGGCCGAGCTTGATATCCGTACCACGGCCGGCCATGTTGGTGGCAATGGTCACAGCGCCTGCAAGACCTGCTTCAGCCACCACCTGCGCTTCACGGACGTGTTGTTTTGCGTTCAGTACATTGTGCGGGATCTTTTTCTGCTGCAGCATACGGCTCAGCAATTCACTGATCTCAACGGATGTGGTACCTACGAGCACTGGCCTTCCGGCATTGCGCTGAGCTTCCACTTCATCAATAACAGCTTTATATTTCTCCCTTTTGGTTTTGTAAACGAGGTCCTGCTTGTCGTTCCGGACCATCTTCAGATTGGTGGGCACGTTTACCACATCCAGTTTGTAGATGCTCCAAAGCTCTGCTGCTTCTGTTTCCGCTGTACCTGTCATACCACATAATTTGTGGTACATACGGAAATAGTTCTGCAGTGTAACAGTAGCATAGGTTTGTGTAGCCGCTTCGATCTTCACGTTTTCCTTTGCTTCCAAAGCCTGGTGCAGGCCATCGCTATAGCGGCGGCCTTCCATGATACGGCCTGTTTGCTCATCCACGATCTTGATAGCGCCATCAATGATCACATATTCCACATCTTTTTCGAAGAGAGCGTAAGCTTTCAGCAATTGCTGAACAGTATGGATACGGTCAGCTTTTTGCGCGTAATCATTCAGGATGGTTTCTTTCAGTTGCAGTTTTTCTTCTGCAGTACCCTGGCTTTTTTCCACTTCAGCCAGTCGTACGCCGATATCAGGGAGCACAAAAAACTCGGGATCTTCACCGGAGTGGGTGATCATATTCAACCCTTTTTCGGTAAGATCAACAGAGTTTTGTTTTTCGTCTATCTGGAAAAGCAGATCGGCATCTACGATATGCATGTTCCGTTGCTGGTCCTGCAAATAATAGTTCTCTGCTTTCTGCATTTTTACTTTAATGCCCGGCTCACTCAGGAATTTGATCAGCGGGCCGTATTTAGGCAGGCCTCTGTAAGCACGATAGAGATATAAGCCACCTGTTTTAGGATCATCTTCTCCTTTTTCAAACAGCTTCTTAGCTTCATTGAGACAGTTACGTACAATACGTTCCTGCTCCTGCACCAATTGTTGGATCCTTGGTTTGTGAACGTGGAATTGCTGATCCTCGCCACGGGCTACAGGGCCGGAGATGATCAAAGGGGTTCTTGCATCATCGATCAATACGGAGTCAACTTCATCCACCATGGCAAAATGGTGTTTGCGTTGTACCATTTCCTCAGGTGTGTGCACCATATTGTCGCGGAGATAATCAAAACCGAATTCATTGTTGGTGCCGTAAGTAATATCCGCGAGATAGGCTTGCCTTCTTTCTTCACTATTAGGCTGGTGCTTATCAATACAATCCACTTTCAGGCCAAGCCATTCAAAGATGGTACCGTTCCATTCCTGGTCACGACGGGCCAGGTAATCGTTCACCGTTACGATATGTACGCCTTCTCCTGCCAGTGCATTCAGGTAAGCAGGTAAGGTGGACACAAGGGTTTTACCTTCACCGGTAGCCATTTCTGCGATCTTGCCGGAATGCAGTACAGCACCACCGATCAGCTGCACATCATAGTGCACCATATTCCAGATTACCTGTCCACCGGCTGCTGACCAGGTATTCTGAAAAATGGATTTATCATCCTGTATGGTGATATAATTTTTCTTTACGCTGAGATCACGGTCCAGTTGTGTAGCGCTGGAAACGATCTCCATATTTTCTTTAAAGCGGCGGGCTGTCTCTTTTACTACGGCAAATGCTTCGGGTAAAAGATCATTCAGCACCTCTTCGATCTTCTTATCCCTTTCTTTTTTCAGCTTGTCCACTTCCTGGTAAATAGCGTCTTTACCGTTGAGGTCGCTGAAAGGCAATTCATCTGCCTGTTTGTTTTTAGCAAGAATGGAATCATCTGTTTCTTTTAAATATTCTTTGATGCGCTGACGGAACTCCTGTGTTTTCTGACGGAGTTCGTCATTGCTCAGTGATGCATAAGAGGCAAAATACTGATTGATCTTTTCAACAACCGGCATGATCTTTTTTACATCCTTGTCCGATTTATTGCCGCCAAAAAGTTTGGAAAGAATACCAAGCATGGTTTATTTATTATGGGGTATTGTATGAATAGTTATTATTAAAGCATTTAGCATGTCAAAAAAGATGCTACACCAGGACAGCAGGCCAATTTGGCAGTTGCCGTACAGGGGAAAGCAAAGATAAGGGAAGGTTAGTTAGTCAGAGGCTTGTTCTGAGTCGGTTCCAAGTCGGGAGTCGATAGCCGGCAGCCGGTAGCCTGAACAGAATCTATATTCGAATACTCATCTTCAGATATAGCAAAGTCTGTTAATGTTTTTAGAAGTTTCTTACTCCCCACCCGGAACGGCTCTGACTGACTTTCGATCAAAATCTTACCTTGCTGCTGTAAATAAAGTCTACATGATTTCCGGACACCGTTTTTCATTTTTCCTGATCGTTTTTTTTCTGGCAGGGGCCGCCATGGCATCGCTTGTCAGTTGTAATGCCGCTGTGCAGCAGGAGGAAAAATTTAAAGCGTCGGCAGATATGCTTTACATGGATTACCAGGTTACCGGGGAAGAGGAAAGAGGCGAGATAACGGTGAGGCTTGTTTTTCGATATGGCGGGCCTGAGGGCAGGGGCATGTTACTGGATACCTCTGCCAGCGTGAGTTTTGACGGGCAACAATTAGCAGCCGACAGCTCGAAAATGGGAGGGGTTTATTATGAAGCCCGCTACCTGGCACAGGGATTTGAAGGCCTGCATCAGATAGAATACAAGGATGGCGTGGGAAAAGTCTATGTTGATACTTTTAGCTTCCCATTCTTTTCTCTAGCATCCGCCGGATTACCGGCTACGGTAAGCCGTACAAAGGGCCTGGAATTGGAAATAAACGGATTAAAAGAAAAAGATGAACTGCACGCCATGCTGACGGACACATCTTTCTATGGCAGGGGAATTGACAGGTTGGATACGCTGAAAGAAGGAAAAATGGTGTTTACCCAACAGGACCTGGACAGGTTAAAAAATGGCCCAATTCACCTGGAATTTTACCGGGAAAAAGAACTGGGACTTAACCAGACAGGCCGGCAGGGAGGAAGGCTATATCTTTCCTACAATCTCAGCAGAGAGTTTGCGCTGATGGAATAGTTGATTCTGAGTTGGTTCTATTGGGAGGTGGACTCCCGGTTCAGAACAGACTCAATCTACTTGGAAAATCCCCCTCCCCCCCATACCTTTGCGCCCATAAGAAGGCGCTCTTTATGCGTCGATTACATAAACTGTTAAAGATCAACACTCAACATGCCCGGTCAGTTAAAAGAAGTACGTAACAGGATCCAGTCGGTACAAAGTACACAGCAGATCACTAAGGCGATGAAAATGGTAAGCGCTGCAAAATTGCGCCGGGCACAGGATGCTATCCTGCAAATGCGTCCTTATGCCAAGAAATTGCAGGAGATGTTGAGCAATATTGTCAGTAACAGCGAAGGTGAAGTAGGAATGTCCTTGGCACAGGAACGCCCGGTAGAAAATGTGCTGCTGATCGTACTGACCAGCGATCGCGGTTTGGCAGGCGCTTTCAACACCAATGTGATCAAGCTGACTAAAACCGTTATCGCAGAAAAATATGCTGCCCAGCAAAAAGCCGGTAAAGTGACTATCTGGAACGTCGGTAAAAAAGGGTATGAGCATTTTACCAAGAACGGTTATAAAACAGACGCCACTTTTAAAGATACTTTCCTCCATCTCTCTTTTGAAAATGTGCAGAAGATCGCTACTGCAGCCATGAAGGCTTTTGAAGAAAAGCAGTTTGATGCGGTGGAAATTATTTACAGCCAGTTCAAGAATGCAGCTACCCAGCGTTTCGAATCAGAACGCTTCCTGCCTATTCCCAAAGTGGAAAAGAAAGAAGGTGCTAAGAAAGCAGATTTCATTTTCGATCCCACACAGGCTGAATTGCTGGCGGAACTGATGCCCAAGATCCTCAACACACAATTATACAAAGCCGTGCTTGATTCCAATGCCTCTGAACATGGGGCCAGGATGACAGCAATGGACAAGGCCAGTGAGAATGCCAATGAAATGTTGCGCAATCTGAAAATATCTTACAACAGGGCAAGGCAAGCTGCCATTACAACCGAATTGACAGAGATCGTTAGCGGCGCTGCGGCATTACAGGGATAATTCCACCATTATTGCTGGTTTTTTATGCACAAGTTCAAGCCTGGAACAGGAATAATGTGTATAATCTCATTTGTCCTGTTTGGAAGGGATGACTAATTTGGCCGGTACTACAATATGATTTTTCGATTATGGAAATAACCAATCTGATACCTCATATAGAAGCGTTGATCTTTGCGAGCGACAAAGCCCTGACATCACTGGAAGTGACGGAACTGGTGAACAATGCATTTGGTTTTATGGAAGATAAGATCTCTCTCGACCAGGTGGAGGCAGCGATGGAAGGCATCAGAGAAAAATATGACTCCGAGTTTTATCCCTTTGAAATGAGGCAAAGCGGCGGAGGCTGGCAATTCCTTACCAAAAAGGATTATCATAAAACCATCGCCCAGCTCAACGGCGATAAATTCCTCAAACGATTATCCGCTGCATCGCTGGAAACACTGGCCATTATTGCCTATAAACAGCCCGTAACCAAAGGAGAAATAGAAGCCATCCGCGGTGTAAGCTCTGATTATGCCGTGCAAAAACTGCTGGAAAAGGAACTGATCATCATCAGCGGACGTAATGAAAAACTGCCGGGTCACCCGCTGGTTTACTCCACTTCCAAAAACTTCATGGATTATTTCGGTATCAACTCTGCTGATGACCTGCCAAAGATCAAAGAAGTGCTGGCAGAGCAGCTGGTGCAGCCCACTGTTATCAAAGATGCTGAAGTAACCGATGAGGATACTACAGAAAACAAAACCGAAGGCAACGAAGAGGATACAGTATTGTCTGTATCTGAAGAAGGCGAATTGGTAGACAAAGCTGAAGAGGGCGGAGAATAAATCAACGCCGAATAATCAATATCTTCGCTGGCTATGTCTGAGCAATTATCATCCCGCCAGTTACTGGAAGCCGCTAAAGAGTTCGGTACGCCCCTGTACGTTTATCACGCAGAAAAGATCAAAGAACAATACGGAAAACTGACCAGTGCTTTCAATGGCAGCAAGGTGGTTTTCTTTTATGCCTGCAAGGCTCTCACGAATATCAATGTGCTGAAATACGTTCATTCGTTAGGTGCCAATATCGACTGCAGTTCTATCAACGAAGTGAAACTGGCTTTGCACGCAGGATTCCCCCCCCAACGTATTTTATATACTTCCAATGGCATCGGTTTCGAAGAGATCGCTGAAGCGAAAGAGCTTGATGTGAACATCAATATTGACAGCCTGTCCAATCTCGAAAAATTCGGAAAAGCTTATGGACATACTTACCCCGTAGGCATTCGCCTGCGACCGAATATCCTGGCAGGAGGCAATCTCAAAATATCGACCGGGCATGATAAAAGCAAGTTTGGCATACCGGTGGAGCAGCTTGACCGTATACTCGCTATAGTAAAAGAATACCATATCGCTATTACCGACCTTCATATCCATACCGGCAGCGACATAAAAGATGCAGATGTATTTGTAAGAGGTATCGATGTGCTGTTTGATATCATTCCGCATTTTCCTGAATTGAAGTCAGTAGACCTTGGGGGTGGATTTAAAGTACCCTATCGCCAGGGTGATGAAGAGATCGATATCAACGTGCTGGCACAAAAAGTAAAAGAAGCATTCGATAATCATCCACAGGCTAAAAACCTGGAGATATGGTTTGAGCCGGGTAAATTCCTGGTTAGCGCCTGCGGTTATCTTATTACGCAGGTGAATGTGATCAAAGAAACAAAAGCTACCACTTTTGCAAGTGTGAACAGCGGGTTCAATCACCTGATCCGCCCAATGTTTTACGACGCTTATCACCGCATACAAAATATCAGCAATCCCGATGGTGCTGAAAAGACCTATTCCATTGTGGGAAATATCTGCGAAACGGATACGTTTGCCTGGGACAGAACGATAAATGAAATACGGGAAGGAGATTATCTCGTATTTTATAATGCAGGGGCATACGGATTTGAAATGTCATCCAATTTCAATTCCCGGTTTAAACCTGCTGAAGTTTTGATCAAAGAAGGCAAAGCGCATTTAATAAGGAAAAGGGATGTAATGGATGATCTTCTGCGTAATGTTGTTGAAATATAACTTGTTGCTTCTTCGCCGTAACGTTTTGGTCACACTTCTCTAACATTGAGGTAATACCACGCCTTTACTTTCGCCGCAAATTAACGCGGACTTATGAGTAAATTAATCTCGCTATGCGGCATATTGCTGTTGTATTGCTTTACTGCAACAGCACAAAAAGGTGCTTTTAAACTGAAAGTAAAGGATGAAGATAACCTGAATCTTCCTGGTGCTTCAGTGGCACTTGCTCCTGGTAAATTCGCTGGTGTAACCAATCAATACGGGGAGCTGGTACTATCTAATATTCCGGCCGGTAATTATACTCTTAGTATTTCTTATATCGGCTACAGTCCTGTAGAAAGAAAAATAAATATTGGCGCTGAAGGTACAGAGCTTATTGAAACTCTTTCCGGTAAGGCCATTACTACCGGTTCGGAAGTAGTGGTAATGGGCGACAGGCTGAAAGGCCAGGCCCGCGCACTGAACCAGCAAAAAAACAGTGAACGTGTTACCAATATCATCAGTGCCGATCAGATGGGCCGTTTTCCCGATGGTAATATAGGTGATGCCATTAAACGTGTTCCTGGCATTACCATGCAAAATGACCAGGGCGAAGCGCGTAACATAGTAGTGAGAGGTATGGGACCTGAATTCAACTCTGTAACATTGAATGGAGAAAGGATTCCTTCTGCAGAAGGAGATAACCGTCGCATCCAGATGGACCTGATCCCTACAGACATGATACAAACGGTGGAAGTGAATAAAACACTGACAGCGGATATGGATGCGGATGCAATTGGCGGGTCAGTTAATCTTGTAACACGCTCGGCTCCCAATGGCCTTCGTGTATCCGGTACCCTGGCAGGCGGTTTCAACCCTATCCGTGATGGGTTTATCGGTACAGCCAATTTTATTATTGGTAACCGTGTGCTTAATCAAAAATTAGGCTTTGTTGTAAGTGGTTCTTTCAACCGTAATAAATTCGGTTCAGACAACCTGGAGTCTGTTTGGCTGAAAGATGCTAATGGTAAGCCTTTCATCGGCGATCACGATATACGTGTCTATGACGAACTGCGCATCCGCAGAAGCCTGAGTGCTACACTCGATTTTTCAATCAATAAATTGAACACGATCTATCTTACTGGTGCATATAACTGGAGGGATGATAAGGAGAACCGCTTCCGCCTTCGCCACCGCTACCGTGGTGATGAAGAAGATTATCCGGATGATCTTATCTATGATGGATCAGGCAATATCACCGGCTACACCAATGGTGAAGTACTTCGCCAAACCAAAGGTGGTTTAGACAATGGCCGCAATGAAGGCCGCCGCCTCGAAGATCAGCGCGTACGTTCCCTTGCGCTGAAAGGTGATCACCAGTTTGGCAAACTGAAAACCAACTGGAGTATTCAATATGCCAAAGCATCAGAGAAAAGGCCGAATGAACGCTATATCTCCATGGGCAGAAGAAGCATCACGATCAATCAGAATATTTCGGAACCTGAGTATCCTTTGCTGACTGATAATACGCCACTCACTTCTTATACCCGCCTGAATGAGCTGACTGAACAATTCCAGGACCAGTATGAGCAGGATATTAACGGAAGACTTGATTTCAGCCTGCCTGTTTCTATCATGAACGGCCAGAAAGGGAATCTGGTATTCGGCGCCAGGCTGCGTACAAAGAAGAAAGTAAGGAACAATAATTTCTTCGAATATGAGCCCCTGACCTCATTAGGGGATATCAGTCAGCTTCCATTAGTTGACCGTTCTTACAGCAACTTTTTCCCAAGGGAGTATGCAGCTGGCCAATTTGTTAGTGCTGCTTATCTCGGTGGTCTTGATTTCAGGAATGCTTCCCGGTATGAGGAATCTGATGCACCCGCAGAATACCTGGCGGGCAATTACAACGCCAGGGAACGGATCATTGCAGGTTATGTAGAACTGCGCCAGCATTTCACTGATAAGTTCTCTGCCAATATCGGTTTGCGTGTAGAACGTACGCATATCAATTACACCGGTAATATTGTTGAAGATGAGGAAGACCTGAAAGGAACTGCTAATCTTAAAAATGATTATACAGATGTATTGCCTGATATTAACCTCCGCTACCAGGTGACTGACAATTTTGTGTTGAAAGGTGCATGGACCACTTCATTGGCCCGTCCACGCTACTATGATCTTGTTCCTTATTTCAACATCGTTCCCAGCGACCTGGAATTGAGTGCCGGAAATCCCAAACTGGAGCCTGTACGCTCTACCAACTTTGACCTGATGGCTGAAAACTACTTTAAATCAGTTGGTATTATTTCGGGTGGTGTGTTCTACAAAAAGATCAACCGGTTCTTTTACACCTATATCGACAAAAATTATACGCAGGCTAAATTCGCCAGCGACTTCCCTGGCGTAACAAACCCTATTGCTGCCGGTGATAACTGGGATTTCACCCAGCGTCGTAATGGTGATGGTGCTACTGTATGGGGCTTTGAAGCAGCCATTCAGCGCCAGTTGGACTTCCTGCCTGGATTCTGGAAAGGGTTTGGCGTATACCTGAATTATACATACACGCATTCCAAAGCAGAAGGTATCTACGACGGATCGGGCAAGCTGATCCGCAGCAATGTGAAACTGCCTGGTGCTGCTCCACATATGTTCAATGCATCACTGTCTTATGAAAACAAAAAAGTGGTAGTGCGCCTGTCTGGCAATTTCACTTCTTCCTATGTGGATGACGGTGATGATGCAGGGTACAATGAAGATGCTTTCTTCGACCGCTATTACAGCAAGCAGTTTTTCCTGGATGCCAATGCTTCTTATGCATTCACTCCCAAATTCCGTTTGTTTGCTGAAGCGAATAACCTCACCAATCAGCCTTTGCGTTATTATCAGGGTATTTCAGAAAGGACCGCACAGTTGGAATATTATGGCCCACGTTTTAATATGGGTGTCAAATTTGATTTGAGTAAATAGAAGTTTAATGATGAACTCACTGCATAAAAGACTCTTCAGCGGGCTGGTCCTTACAATGCTGATCACTGCCTGTAAACAAAATGGACAATCCGGTGCCACATCCGTAAAGGACCCGACGGCGATAAAACCTCTTGTGGTTACGGAAAAAGTATTTGATGACAGTGATGATCCTGCAATCTGGATCAATGCTGCAATGCCTGACAGCAGCCTGGTAATCGGCACGGATAAAAGTTCTTCCAATGGAGGCTTGTATGTATTCAACCTGGACGGAAAGATAGACAGGCAGCGCAGCGTTACCGGCCTGCACCGTATGAATAATGTGGATATTGCCTATGGCTTGCCCTGGAGGGATACAACAGTGGATATTGCCGTTGCCACGGAACGCGATCTGAACCAGGTCCGTGTATTCAGCCTGCCGGCCATGAAAGCAATAGATGGCGGTGGTATAGAAGTGTTCAAAGGTGAAGCAGAGCGCGCGCCGATGGGTATTGCCTTATACACACGCCCGTCTGATAAAAGCATTTTCGCGATCGTTAGCCGTAAAAGCGGCCCAGCAGAAGGGTATCTCGAACAATATCTTTTAAAAGATAATGGTAAAGGAATGGTCACTGGCGAACTGGTCCGGAAATTCGGTAAATATTCAGGCAAAAAGGAAATAGAATCCATTGCAGTTGACAATGAATTGGGCTATGTATATTATTCCGATGAACAGGTAGGCATCAGGAAATATTATGCAGATCCAGAAAAAGGAAATGAAGAACTGGCTTTATTTGGTCAGGGTCAGTTCAAAGAAGATAATGAAGGTATTTCCATTTACAAATTCCCTGATGGCACCGGTTATATTTTAGTGTCTGACCAATCGGCCAATAAATTCAATGTATATCCGCGTGAAGGCTCTGCAGGCAAACCGCATGAACATTCTTTGCTGGTATCTATTCCTGTTTCCACTCTTCAGAGCGATGGCAGTGATATTACTTCTATAACCCTGCCTGGTTTTCCCGGAGGGCTGTTTGCCGCAATGTGCGAAGGAGGAACATTCCAGTTCTATGCATGGAAAGACCTTGCAGAGAAAGGGGAATTGAAAGTACTGACAAAGTAAGTTCTGTTTTATTGCCCGGCAGGCAAACGGGTTACAACAATTGAGATCGTTGTTTTCGAATTGATCGGCATAGTATTGCCCATAGCTTCTGTGGCACCGTTTGCCTCAATCATATTTGTTTTTTCGCGGATGATGCCGGTAGTTTTATCAAGAATGATCCTGCCGGCAGCATTGCTTTTCATGGTGGTATTTGTCTCAATTCCCATCATTTCCGCTTTGGAGCTGGAAGAAGAAACTGTTTTGAAATCAACGGTAATAGTGGAATCTGTTGCCGCTGAAAGGGTATAAGTGGTAATACCTGATTCATTTTCGTTTTTGAATGTTTCCTGCCAGCTCTCACCAATAGCAGCGCCTTCTTCCGGTAACACCTTAAAAAAGCTGGCAGCCCCTTTTTCCGGCGGATATACCACACTGGTCAGGTCTTTCAGCATATTGGCGATAAGGGCAAAGCGCTCATCAGGTTTTTCCAGTGAAATTTTTTCGGGCTTTACCAGCAGGGTTTTGCCATTGGGGTCAATGATGATATCAAATTCTTTGCCCAGCATTTCTTTGATCGGCTTTCCGAATTGCCCGTCAATATCTTTTTTATTGTCTGAATTGAACCCTTTTTTCTGACCCATTCCATCAAAATCGAATTGCAATTTCTGCACCTTATGATGAAGGGTGCTATTGTCTTCCGTGCTGTTGGTGACATTATAATAATGACCGGCCTGACCATTCAGGTTAAAATCAATGGCCTGGCCCATAGCCTGCTGGGCAATTGTTTGTTTTACCTCAACACTGATCGCAAGCGTATCGCCCTGGTGAAAGCTCAGTTTACCCGTAATTTTTTGCGCATTGGAGTAAATACCTGCCAATAAAAACAATAAGAAAAAGAAGGTGGTTTTTTGCATGATTCCGTAAGCGTTTATCAAATTTGGCAAAACTTATTTGAAAAAGGTGCAAGGGTTTGTAAAAATATGAATTGATACAAATCTGCCCTGAACTTCCTACATTTAATTACTAAAACTTACACTTATGCCAATTCGAATGACTGACGATCCTAAAGACCCCAATCAGAATGATTATAATGATGACAGCGGTGGTGGTGGCCGGTCAAATTTTCCCGGTGGCGGTGGTGGTGGTTTAGGGGCTTTATTGCCTTTACTGTTGGGTTTATTCAAGGGGAAAGGGATTATCGTGCTGGTCGTATTGGCGGGAGCTGCTTACTTCCTGTTGGGCAAAGGTGGCGGTTGTAATGTGGCCCAGGTGGCGCAAACCCTGTTTTCGCAAAGCGGCTATAATTTTAACCCGAATGAATTCAACAAGGCATCTGTTTATGAAGGCCTGGAAGATGATGCTGGAAAGAATCCCCTGCCTGAATCTGTATCGCTCCTGAAATTTGCTCCTGCAAGAGGCAACCAGGGCCAACAGGGCAGTTGCGTAGCCTGGAGCAGTGCTTATGGAGCAAGAACAGTGCTGGAAGCAGCATCCACAGGCGTTGACCCTAACCAGATAAAATTCAGCCCTTCCTTTATGTATAACCAGATCGGGCTCGACGATTGCCAGGGTTCTTATATACAAAGGGCAATGGAACAGATGTCTAAACAGGGTGCATTGCCATTGGACCAGTTCCCTTATTCTGATCAGGACTGTACTACTCAGCCTAACGGCAACCAGAAACAGGAAGCCGGACAGTATAAAATACATGGTTTTACAAGACTGACCAACGGTGATAATGTAAGCTCCATCAATGTTCGCGCAGTGAAGGAACACCTTGCCAAAGATGCGCCGGTAGTGATCGGGATGATGGTAGGACAAAGCTTTATGCAGGACATGATGGGCAGGGAATTATGGCAGCCTCAGGGAATGGACGCCTCACAGGTAGGTATGGGCGGCCATGCTATGTGCGTGATAGGCTATGATGACCGCAAGTTTGGCGGTGCATTCCAGATCATGAACAGTTGGGGTCCTGAATGGGGAAAAGATGGAGTAGGTTGGGTGCGCTATGGCGATTTTAAAAATTATGTTAAAGAAGCTTATGGTATAGATCCATTGCCAAAAAGAGGAAAAGTGGCCAATATCCCACTGGAATGTTCCATTGGGCTGGTGAACAATGCAGATGGGAAATATATACAGTTAAGATCTGCAGGCATCAATAATTTTCAAACCGTATCGCCTATACGTGCTGGCACACGGTTTAAGATGTCTATCGAAAATGCCACTGAATGTTATATTTATATCTTCGGGCAGGAACAGGACGGCTCCAGTTATGTATTATTTCCTTATTTGAAGCCGGGGGAAACTGTTTCCAAACATTCGCCTTATTGCGGTATCACTGGTTACAGGTTATTTCCCCGTGATCAGTCGATGGAAGCAGATACGATCGGAACCAGGGATTATATCGCGATCGTTGCCAGCAAAGACGAACTGAACTATAATGAATTGAACAGTGCTATCAGCCGTAGCCGTCAGCCATCATATGCCGGTAAAGTGAACGAAGCGTTGCAAAGCATCCTGATAAGATCGGCATCGTTCAACAATACATCTGACGGACGCATCTATTTTAAAGTAAATGCCAACGATAATAAAGCTGTTGCTACTATCGTGGCGTTTGATAAACAAAAATAAAAGAGGATAAGAGCTATGAAGAAAAGCATTTTGTTGCTGTCGTTTATTGTTGCTGCTGTAGTAACACAGGCCCAGGACCTGTCAAAGTTCAACCTGTATAAACCTGAAGAGAATGCGGAAAAAGAAATCGCTAAAGCAATAAAGGAAGCAAAGGCGGAGGGTAAGCATGTATTTATACAGATCGGTGGCAACTGGTGCATCTGGTGTATGCGGTTCAACAATTTTGTGACGGAGAATAAATCAATTGATTCTCTGGTGAAGGCGAATTATGTGGAGTATCATCTTAATTGGAGTAAAGAAAATACGAATAGTAAGATACTGGCTAAATATGGATTCCCGCAGCGCTTTGGTTTTCCTGTGTTCCTGATACTGGATGGTAAAGGGAAACTGCTGCATACGCAAAACTCCGGCTACCTGGAAAGTGGTAAAAGTTATGATGAGGAAAAAGTAAAAGGTTTTTTCCTGGACTGGACGCGTGGCGCACTTGACCCTGCGCAGTATAAAGAATAAAGCATGAGTGAGCATACATCTTCCTTTATCCGGCTCATGAGCAGTCCGGTCAAATTCCGGCTATTCCTGCTGGTAAAATTGCCAAGTGCATTTTTTGCCGGTGTAAGAGTGAGGCAGATGAATGAGCAGCGTTGTGAGGTAACAGTCCCTTTCAAATGGTTTTCCCAGAATCCTTTTCGTTCCACTTACTTCGCCTGCCTGAGCATGGCGGGAGAGATGAGCACCGGTGTATTAGGAATGGCGCATTTGTATAAAATGCGACCCGCTGTGTCAATGCTGGTGCTGAAAGTGGAATCGGAATATTTCAAGAAAGCAACCGGTCGCACCACCTTTGTTTGTGAAGATGGCGAGTTGTTTAAAAAGATGATCGACGAGGCAATCGCTACTGGTGAGGCAAGGACTGTAAGGGCCAGATCAGTTGGTCGTAATAAAGAAGGAGAAGTGGTGAGTGAAATGTATGTGACGTGGTCGTTTAAAACAAAGGGTAAGAAGTAATAATTCGCTTCACTAATAAAATAAAATATGAAAATTGCTTTCCATGGAGCCGCCCGTACCGTAACTGGCTCCAAACACCTGCTTACGCTAAAAAATGGTAAAAGAGTATTGCTTGATTGCGGTATGTTCCAGGGATTGGGAAAAGATACTGATGCATTGAACCGAGAGTTTGGATTCGATCCGCGTGAAGTGGATGTTATGATCCTTTCCCATGCACATATCGATCATTCTGGTCTTATACCCAAACTGGTAAAAGATGGGTTTAACGGTAAAATATTCTGTACTCCTGCCACACACACGCTTTCCGCAATCTTGCTGGAAGATTCAGGTGAAATACAGGAAGATGATGTTAAGTATTCCAATAAAAGAAGAGCTGCACAGGACCTTCCCTATATTCAGCCGCTCTATACGGTGGAGGATGCTAAGAAAAGCATGGACCATTTTGTAAAAGTGGAATATGGTAACTGGTTTACAGTAACCGATGGAGTGGAAGCCATGTTCACCGACGCGGGACATATCATTGGAAGCGCCTGTGTTCATTTAAAGATCACTGAAAATGGTAAGCTGACGCGGTTGAGCTTTAGTGGTGATGTGGGCCGTTACAGGGATGTGATCCTGAAATCGCCGGATGTATTTCCCCAGGCAGATTATATCCTCCTGGAGTCTACTTATGGTAATAGCCTTCATGATGCGGCAGACAGCACGCCTGATCTCCTGCTTAAATGGATCAATCATACCTGTGGCGAAAAGAAAGGCAAACTGGTATTGCCTGCATTCAGCGTGGGACGCACACAGGAAATATTATTTGCCCTGAATCAACTGGAACTGGAAGGTCATTTGCCGGATGTGGAATATTATGTTGACAGTCCGCTCAGCATAGAAGCCACTGAAGTGGTGAAAAGCTATCCTCAGTATTTCAACCGTAATATTCAGAAGATACTGGCAACGGACAGTGATCCTTTTATGTTCAAAGGACTGAAGTATATCAAAACTGTGGAGCAATCCAAAATGCTCAACTACCGCGATAATCCTATGGTGATCATATCAGCCAGTGGAATGGCAGATGCAGGCCGTGTAAAACACCATATCAGCAATTCGATCGAGAACAGCCGCAACTCCATTGTACTTACAGGGTATTGTGAACCTACTTCATTAGGTGGCCGCCTGATGGCAGGAGCCCAGGAGGTCAGTATTTTTGGCGTGCATCATCAGGTGCATGCAGAGATCGGCTCCATCCGCAGCATGAGTGCACATGGTGATTATGAAGATCTCAGCCAGTGGCTTGCCTGCCAGGACCCCCGCCAGGTGAAACAGCTTTTCCTGGTGCACGGAGAGTACGAAGTGCAACAGGCGTTCAGAGACCGCCTGTTGAGAAAGGATTTCCTCGATGTGCAAATACCTGAAAGACATTATGAAATAGGATTGACCTGACAATCAACCGGCTGTAAAGGAGGATAACTTTCACAAGTCTTTAGTAAACGCGGCACCATTTTTTCCGTTTATATAATGGCCTCAGATTAAAAACAAAGGACATTATATGAAGAAGAACTGGACGCTTTGGAGCCTGAGTTTGGGAATCGTCTTCTTGCTGGCAAGTTGTGCTCCATCTGCGCATATTGAAAAAGACGATAACACGGATTTTAGCCGGTATAAATCCTTTGCATGGATTGACAGGGACGGAAAATCAAAGATCGGCAGTGCCAATGATCTTGCAGAAAGGAAGATCAGGCAGGCAGTGAATAAAGAACTGGAAAAAACAGCCGGTTGGAGAGAAACGACCAGGAACCCCGATGTGCTGCTGAGTTATGATGTACTGGTTGAGAAATCTGTTAAATCCGTTAACGACCCGGTTTATTCAAGACCTTTCACCCGTACGTTCTACAGCCCTTATTCCCGCAGATTCATCAATGTATATTATCCTTCACAGTTTATGGGATATGATAATTATGATGTTCCAACAAGGGAAGGCACCGTTACCATTTCCATGATTGATGCAGATACAGATAAAACAGTATGGCAGGGTTGGTCGACTGCAGAAGTGGACAGCCGTAAAATGACGAGCAAGGAAATTGAAAACAGTGTGAAAGCGATCTTCCGCAAATTTGATGTGGCTAAAAAATAATTTTCATTGAAAGGACGGTTGGAAAAAAGGCTCTTGCTGAAGCAAGGGCCTTTTTAGTCGGGAATTTTTAGTTGCGAGCCGGTAATCCCCTTCCTGCTGTGTCACCCCGGCCCTGGTTTAGTAAGTCTTCAGGTTAAAGAATATAAGAGCCGGGGTCTCCTCCTGCTGTAGTGCTTCATTAAAGGTGACTGGATTGTTATTCCTTTCTTAATTTAGCCTCTGATGTCAACAGCCGCTACTCCCATACTTGAAATCGGTAGGTCCACGCCCAATATTCCTTTTGAGATACATACAATGGAGTGGATTGATCGGAACCGCTGGCAGCAGAATTCTGTGCCTCACCGGCATAATTACTTTGTGGTCGTGTGGGTGAAAAAAGGGAAGGGTGCTCATTTTATTGATCTGGAAAAATTTGAGCTGCAAAATGACACGGTTTATTGCATCACCCCAGGGCAGGTGCATCTGTTGAAGCAGGATGGCCCTGCAGAAGGATATGTGATTTCTTTTACGGCTGATTTTATGGGAATGGAAGAGAGTAATTTGGACCTGCTGTTCAATACGGGTCTTTTTAATGCATTTTCCCGTTCTCCTGTTATCAAAGTGGATGCTGATGTAAAGGATGAGATGGAAGATGCTGTCCGCCGGATGCTGAAGGAGTATGCCAATTTCTTTTTGCTCCGTTCAGAGATATTGCGGGGATATCTGAAAATATTTTTGATCTATCTCACACGTCAGTTCGAAAAGACCAATCAGCAACCGGCACAATCAAGGAATATTGAACTGATGCGCAAATTTCTTTCCCTGCTCGAAAAGAATTACGCGCAGAAGAGAATGGTAACAGATTATGCAGGGGAACTGGTAGTAACGCCTAACTATCTGAATGAAGTGGTGAAAAAGATCTCCGGTTTTCCTGCCAGTCATCATATTCAGCAACGGATTGTGCTGGAAGCAAAAAGGCAGGCAGCTTTTTCCAATGTTACCATGAAAGAAATTGCTTATAACCTGGGTTTTGATGATACGGCACATTTCAGTAAGTTTTTTAAGAATGCATCTGGGATGAGCTTTACGGATTTTAAGAAAAGCCTGCAGGAGGGATCGGATATTCGATGATATATACATCGGCTGCCGTTGTTTGGCAATTGATCAAAAATTGTTTTCTGTTTAGATTTGTAAAGGAGAAAATGTTTCTGTTTTAATTCTGTTCATCATGCAAGATCAGCAAGATTCAATTATCTGGATGGTAGACCCGGTGCATACACGCATCAGGTTTGAAAGCAAATATCTTTTGTTGACAGCCGTATCGGGATGGTTTACCGAGTTTGAAGGAACAATAGTAGCGCCTGATGAAAACTTCAGTGAAAGCGATATCCGCCTAACGATCTATACACATTCGCTGTACACAGGTAATGAGGAAAGGGATAATCACCTTAAATCCGCAGACTTTTTTGATGCACGCCGCTATCCCACTATTTCATTCCGTTCAACAGCTGTAACGGTTAACGAAGCCGGCCTTCATGTAAGCGGCCTGCTTACGATCAAGGACCTGACACAACCATTGGAGTTTGATGTCCGCCTGATAGGTATTTCAAAAGATACTATGGGCAATTCAAAAGCCGGCTTTGAAATGGATACTGTTTTCAACCGTAAGGACTTTAATATCAGTTGGAACCAGGTGATTGATAAATACGGTGTAATGATCGCTGATGAAGTGAAACTTCACTGTGATATTCAATTGCTGAAATTGTAGTGGTTCAGTTTGAATATATTCCCACAAAGACGACAAAGACCACAAAGAATTACTACCTGAAAGGCTTACTTACCCTAAGGGATCCTTTGGTATCACAGTAAATTATTTCTTTGTGGTCTTTGTCGTCTTTGTGGGAATAAGCACCAGGCAATTGATGTAAATTAGCTTAACGGCGCGATTACCGTCATATATACATCCTTATCCTCTAATTCGACATTGCCCACCTCCTGCTTAAGCCGGAAATTTGTGCAGGGGTTCAAAAAATCTGCTCCGGGAATCCGGGATATTAACCAAAAAACTAAAGGAACTTATATGGAAAGCAGGATACAGGGTTTACATCATATTACGGCTATTGCCGGTGATGCCCAACGTAATTATAATTTCTATTCTTCTGTGCTCGGTCTGCGTTTAGTAAAGAAAACCGTCAACTTCGATGATCCCGGCACTTACCATTTTTATTATGGTAATGAAACCGGTACGCCGGGAACGATCCTTACTTTTTTCCCGTGGACACATGTGAAGCCAGGGTATACCGGAACAGGTATGGCTACTGAGATCGGCTATGCAGTTCCTGCCGGCAGCCTGAAATTCTGGGCCGACCGGTTCAATGAATACAAGATAAAGCAAAGCGAGCCCCTTGAAAGGTTTGGTGAATTACTGCTGCCTTTCCAGGACCCCGATGGCTTAAAGCTGAACCTCATCGTTCCTGCAAAGGAAGACAGCCGCGCACCCTGGACAACAAATGCTGTGACCGCCACTGAAGCCACCCGTGGTTTTCATAGCGTGGTGTTGACATTAAAAGATATCAAATCTACTGCAGAGATACTGACAGATATATTTGGTTACTCCTTATTGAAACAGGAAGGCAACCGCTACCGTTTCATTACAACTGCTGTAGAAAATGCCGGTATCGTTGACCTGGTTGAATCTCCTGATGAAAAACCAGGGTTGGTAGCTGGTGGTACTAATCATCACGTTGCTTTCAGGGTAAAAAATGATGAAGTGCTGATGCAATTCAGGGAAAAGATCGCGGCCAAAGGACTACATATCACACCTAAAATAGACAGGAACTATTTCTTCTCTCTTTATTTCCGTGAACCCGGCGGAGTGTTGTTTGAACTGGCTACTGATAATCCCGGCTTTGCAGTGGATGAAGCGTTAAGTGAATTGGGAAAAGGTCTCAAATTGCCTGCTCAATACGAACCTCAGAGAAAAGCAATTGAAAAAGTATTGCCTGTATTGATTGAAAATTGAGGATTGAATATTTATGAACACAAAAATATATACAGCCGGTAAAAAACCGGGGGAAGCAAAGAAAGCTCTTATCATGGTGCATGGCCGCGGAGGCTCTGCTGCTGATATTCTTTCATTGGCCCAGCACCTGGATGTAAAAGATTATGCGCTGTTTGCTCCACAAGCTGCCCAGCATAGCTGGTACCCCTATTCTTTCCTGGCACTTCCTTCAGATAATGAACCAGCTTTATCATCTGCATTGATTGCGTTGGGTGAAGCAGTAAAAGAAGCAGAAGCCGCAGGCATCGGTAAAGAACAGATCTATTTTTTGGGCTTTTCACAAGGCGCCTGCCTTACGCTTGAATTTGTGACAAGAAATGCTGCAAAATATGGGGGTGTGATAGCTTTTACCGGTGGACTCATTGGCGATAAGATATATGAAGAAAATTATAAAGGGGATTTTCAGCAAACCCCGGTTTTTATCGGCACTAGTGATCCTGACCCGCATGTGCCGGTTGACCGGGTGCTGGCTTCCACTGCCCTGCTCCGGAAAATGAATGCATCTGTATTGGAAAAGGTATATCCTATGATGGGACATACGATCACTACGGAAGAGATCAGGCAGGCTGAGCAATGGGTACTGAACAGGAAGGCATGAAATTGTGTTACATCTCTTGCTGAATAGTCGTATTCGGCGTACTTTTAAGATATCTGGAAGGATTAAACAAGGAAACAAAAGAGATGTATGAATTATGCCCAATTGCTGGAGGAGGTAAAACAGGAAGTGACCCATTTTTTTCACCTTCACGGAAATGAAGGATTTACTTATCATAACCTGTCGCATACCGAACGGGTGGTGACCAATGCAGGCCTGTTGGCCCGGCACTATCAGTTGAACGACAAAGATTTCTTTATTGTTTCTACAGCAGCCTGGTTTCACGATACCGGCTATTACGTGAATGGGGCAACCAATCATGAAGTGAGAGGCGCTGAAATGGCTGCCGCTTTTTTACAGGGAAAAGGAGTAGAGGAGGAGATCATTGGTTCCGTCCAGAACTGCATCCTGGCTACCTCTCTGCCACAATCGCCTAAAAACCTGCTGGAACAGATCGTTTGTGATGCAGATCTGTTTCACCTGGGTACTGATGACTTTCCCGGGCAAAATAAACTGATGCGCCGCGAAGCAGAATGGCGGCTGAATAGAAAAATATCCAAGCATGATTGGAGGGAGGGGACGATCCGGTTCCTGGAATCACATCATTTTCAAACGGATTATGGCCAGTCTTTGCTTACCCAAAAGAAAAAGCAACATCTCCAAAAGCTGATTGAAAAAGAAACTCATGAAACGGAAGAAGCTACCATTCCTGCAGTTGCCGGAGCACCGGTGCCCAAGCCAGTGAACATGCCTAAACCTTCTGCCGGCGAAACAAAAAAAGCAAAGACCGACCGACCGGAAAGGGGTATCGAAACCATGTTCCGGATCAGTTCCAATAATCACCAGCGGTTGAGCGATATGGCAGATAACAAAGCCAATATCATGATCACCACTACTTCTATCATTCTGTCGGTGTTATTAAGCGTATTGCTGCGTAAACTGGAAGACAATCAGAACCTGATTATACCCACCATCTTATTGCTGATCGTTTGCGTGATCACTATGGTATGTTCCATCCTGGCCACCCGCCCCACCCTGCCGCCGGGAATATTCACCCAAAAGGAAATAGATGAGAAAAAAGTGAACCTGCTATTCTTTGGTAATTTTTACCGCATGAGCTACGAGGAGTACGACAAAGGCATGAAAGAAATGATGAACGACCGTGATTTTCTTTATGGAAGTCTTACCCGCGATGTGTATTCGCAAGGAATAGTGCTTGGCCGGAAATACCGGCTATTGCGGACAGGTTATAATGTATTCATGTTTGGTATTGTTATATCTGTGCTGGCATTTATGATAGCAGCAATTTTCTTTTAGCAACCTGGTTTTATGCGTGGTACTATTTTTTTTGATAGGGATATCAGCTGGCTTTCTTTTAACGGAAGAGTACTCGCAGAAGCGGCAAAGGAAACTGTGCCATTATTGGAGCGGATCAAATTCCTTTCGATCTATTCTTCCAATCTCGATGAGTTTTACCGCGTACGTATGCCTGCAATGATGGCTTTGCAGAAGATCAACAGGGAAAAAGCTGCCGACACAGCATATACGGAAGCTGTTGCTATTATCAACCGGCAACAGGAATATTATGGCCGCATCCTGTATGAAGATATTTTGCCAGCACTCAGGGAACAGGGATATCATCTTTTATATGATGAAGAGATACCTGAAAGCCTGTCTGCCATGGTCACAGAATATTTCTATACGCAGGTAGCTGGTTTCTTACAACCAGTGTTGCTGACAGGCAAAACGGATTTCTTCCCTGAGAATAATCAATTGTATATCGCCGTAATAGTGCAGCCGGAAAAAGCAGAGGAAGAATTATACCTGATCAATGTTCCCTGCAATAGCATTCCGAGGTTCTGGAAAGATGGGCACTATATCATTTTCCTGGAAGATATCATCCGGCATAATCTCGTACATCTTTTTCCTGACCGGCAGATCAAGGGCTCCTGGAATGTAAAGATCACCCGCGATGCAGAACTTGATTTGGAAGATGAATATGACGAAGACCTGGCTGAAAAGATCGAAAAACAACTAAGTAAACGGGATAAAGGGTTTGCCACAAGATTTCTGTATGAACCAGGAATACCGCTAAGACAACTGCAGAACATTGTAGTAACATTCAATCTTAAAAAAGCATCCGTGGTAGAAGGTGGCCGGCATCATAACCTGAAGGACCTGGCTTCATTGCCGGTAGTAGGAAAAGAATTGTCTTACCCCGCCTGGCCGGCTATCCAGTTAAAAACAGGAAATGCCCCCTGGGAAGGTTTACTGGAGCAGATCATTGAAGGTGATATAATGATCCATCCGCCGTACCAGTCTTATAATACTGTGCTCCGTTTTTTTAATGAATCGGTGATTGATCAAACAGTGGAAGAGATCTACACAACACTATATCGCGTAGCAAGCGATTCCCGGATAGCACAGGCCCTGATCAGTGCAGCGAAGAACGGAAAAAAAGTGACGGTGCTGGTTGAACTGAAAGCCCGGTTTGATGAAGCAAACAATATCCATTGGGCAAAGCGGATGAAAGCGGCAGGCGTAAAGATCATTTATAGCAGTAATGCATTGAAAGTACATGCCAAGATCGCTTTGATAAAAAGAAAGCATCCAACTCATCCGCTTACCGGCTTATTGGCTACAGGAAACCTGAATGAATCAACAGCCCGTTTTTATACTGATCATATCCTGCTCACTGCCTTCCAGCCGATGCTGCAGGAAATGGAAAAGCTTTTTTCTTTTTTAGGAAAGGGAAAGAAACCGGAACCTGGCGATCATTTGCCATTTCAGCATCTGCTGGTAGCGCAGTTCAACCTGCAGCAAAGATTTCTTGAGCTGATCGATCGGGAAATACATTTTGCAAAAAATGGACAGCCTGCCTCAATCAGGATCAAACTGAACAACCTGGAAGAAGAGACAATGATCAATAAACTGTATGAAGCATCCAATGCAGGCGTTAAGATCGATCTTGTGGTGAGAGGCATATGCCGCCTGGTGCCCGGGTTGCCGGAGCAAAGCGAACATATCACCATCAAAAGGATCGTTGACAGGTACCTCGAACATGGGCGGGTATTTATTTTTCACAATAATGGAGAAGAAGAAGTGTACCTGGGATCTGCTGATTGGATGAACAGAAATATTTACCGCCGCATTGAAGTATGTTTTCCTGTGTATAACCCCCGATGGAAAGCACAGCTTCAGGAAATGATCTCACTGCAACTGCACGACAATGTGCAGGCAGTTTGGATAGATGCTGCACAAGCTAACCCACCTGTAGAGAAGGAACCACCACTGATCCGTTCGCAGGAAGTAATTTATCATTGGCTGTCCGGTAAAGTGCCGGAAGCCGCTACAGAAAAAATGGAAGGATGAAATATCAACGTTTGATCATGCTGGCTGCAGTTCTTTGGGCAACTGCAGGAATAATAGGTTGTGCTTCCGGACAGGAGGAAGTAAAAATGCCGAAAGAATATAACCTCGATAAGCCGGAAAGGTTTGCCATGCCCGAAAGCCTGCTGGAAATATCCGGGATCAGTTTTTATAAAGGGAATAATGATACAGTTTATGCCATACAGGACGAAGAAGGGAAATTGTTTCGGCTGGCCTGGGGCAATAAAAAACAATACCATGTAAAGTTTGGAAAGAGTGGGGACTATGAAGATGTATCTATCCTGCGGGATAGGGTTGTGGTATTGAAAAGCAATGGCAGCCTTTATTCCTTTCCATTCAGCGATGCTATTTATGAAGAGATAGATAGCGTGCAGGAATGGCCACGCCTTTTGCCTGAAGGCGAGTATGAAGGAATGTTTGGTGATGAAAATCCGGGTCTGCTGTATATCCTTTGTAAAAACTGCAAGGTGGATGATAAGGATAATGTGACCGGTTATATTTATCAGCTGGGCGATAGTAGCCTTACACCTGCCGGCCAGTTCAATGTGGATGTAGAATCCATTAAACCCTTTTCGGGAAAAGTCAAGAAAGGCTTCCGCCCATCAGCATTGGCTAAGAATCCTGTTACCGGTGAATGGTTCATCGTTTCTGCGATCAATAAATTATTGGTGATCGCAGATGAGAACTGGAAAATAAAGAATGCGTATCCTCTTAACGGCAACACATTCAATCAACCTGAAGGAATTGCTTTTGATAAAGCCGGCAATATGTATATATCCAATGAGGGAGATGACCTTTCTGCTGGTAATATCCTGAAGTTTGCCAGGCTGAAACCATAGTTTTTAAAACCCACTGTATCATGCGATCATTCATTGTTTTACTGTCATTGTGTTTTTCCTCGCTGCTTTATGCGCAGGACAGTATCCGCTATCGCATTATCCTGATAGGTGATGCAGGGGAAATGACGGATGAGCAGCAAAAAGCCTTACAGCATGCAGCGGGTCATATCCTTACAGGAAAAACCAGTGTATTTTACCTGGGCGATAATATTTATCCGCGTGGTATGGCATTGCCGGGAAGCGGGAAAGTGCAGGGAACAGCGGATATCCTCCGTTCACAATATGAGCCGATGCGGGCAAAGGGCGCACCAGTATATTTTCTTCCCGGCAATCATGACTGGGACAAAATGGGTTCGCAGGGATTGGCCAAAATAAAATTCCAATGGCAATACCTTGATGAGTTGGGCGATTCATTGTTAAAGCTTATACCTCCTAATGGCTGCCCTGATCCGGTCGAGATCCATCTCACTGATAAGTTGATGGTTATCGCCTATGATAGTGAATGGTGGTTATTCCCTTTCAACAAAGGCAATACAGATGGTGAATGCGACTGCAAATCGAAAGATGATGTGCTGGCCAGGCTCGATGAATTGCGCCATCGCAACCAGGATAAAGTGATCATTCTTGCTTCACATCATCCTTTTCAAAGCTATGGTGTGCATGGAGGCAAATACACGATCAAGGACCATATATTCCCGTTAACGGTTGCCAATAAGAATTTATACATTCCATTGCCTGTTGTAGGGTCACTTTATCCTATCCTGCGCTCCACTTTTTCCAACCCGGAAGATCTCAAGCATCCTTTATATAAAGACATGATCAAACGGGTGAGCAATGTGTTCAGGGATTTCCCTAATATCGTTTATGCTGCCGGGCATGAGCATGGCCTGCAGTTAATAAAAGATGACCAGTTGCAGATTGTAAGCGGCGCAGGATCTAAAAGGACCATTGCAAAGAAAGGAAAGCATTCGTTATTTGCGGATGCTACACAGGGATATGTGACCGTGGATCAGTTGAGGGACAACAGTCTCCGGCTCACTTATTATATCTATGAGAAAGATACGGTTCGCCAGGCATTCAGTTATGCAGTTCCTTATGAAGCGGTTAAAGCCGGTGAGCAATTAGCAAGTAAAGTGATCACGGAAGACAGCATAACAGTCAGTGTTCATCCTTCCTATGATAAGCCCGGTAAATTTCATCGTTTTCTTTTTGGAGAGAACTACCGCAAAGAATGGGCTGCGCCTACGCGCCTGCCTGTGCTGCGCATTTCAGCATTACAGGGAGGTTTGAAGCCGCTGCAATTAGGTGGTGGTATGCAGTCAAGATCACTGCGGCTGGCAGATCCTCAAGGAAAGGAATGGGTGATAAGAAGCGTGGAGAAGATACCGGACGCCTTGTTGCCACCGGAACTTCGCGGCACTTTTGCAAGAGATTGGCTTGATGATGTAACCAGTGCCCAGCATCCTTTTTCTGCATTGATCGTGCCTCCAATTGCCAATGCAGTAAATGTACCACATGCAAAACCTGTGATCGGTGTATTGTCGCCTGATAAGAACCTGGGCATTTATGAAAGAGTATTCTCAAATATGGTGGTACTGTTTGAAGAACGCGAACCCCTAGGAGAATCGGACAATTCAGAAAAGATGAAGAAGAATTTGCAGAAGGACAATGATAATTCCATTCATCCGAAAGAATTTCTCCGCGCACGAATGCTCGATGCGTTGCTGGGTGATTGGGACCGTCATGAAGATCAGTGGCGTTGGTTTGATGATGAAAAAGGAAAAGTGAAAAAATATGTGGGTGTGCCGCGCGACCGGGACCAGGTGATCCATCTTACCCAGGGATTGTTCCCCAAACTGGCATCTTCAGGGTTTATATTACCGACCTTGCGCGATTTTGATGCAAATATCAGTCACGTAAAATGGGTATTGTTCAAAACCCGCTTCGTGAACGCTTATCCTGAAATGCAATTCAGCCGTGAGGAATGGAAAAAGCAGGCTGAAAAATTTTCCTCCCAGGTAACGGATTCGGTACTTGAAGCCGGATTGCTTCGTTTACCCCAACCTTCTTATGATCTGAGGCATGATGTGTTGCTGAGCAAATTCAAATCGCGCAGGGACAAACTGCCGGATGCCATGCTGAAGTACTACGATTTTATTCAGAAAGTAGCTGATATCCGGACCAGCGATAAAAGTGAATTTGTAGAGATCAAAGATGTTGCTGATGGCGGCCTTAACATTCGTATTAATAAAATAAGCAAGAGCGGCGAACTGGAAGATGAACTGATGAATAAAACTTTTTCGCCACGCCTTACGAAAGAAATACGGGTATTCATTGGGAATGGAAATGACAGCATTGTGCTGGACAATAAATCCTCCCGGATTAAACTCCGGCTGATCGGTGGTGGTGATGAAAAAGATTATAATGTGATCGCTTCGAATAAGAAAGTGCGTCTTTATGACAGGGATAATGGTTCCAACTATAGCGGGGATGTTTCGCGGCTGAAAAAATATATCTCCAATGACAGTCTTAATACTGCTTTCACACCGGTTAATTTGTATAATACCTGGGTGCCGCTGGTATTGTTGGGAATTAATGCAGATGATGGCTTTATTTTCGGTGGAGGGTTCAGGTATATGCACCAGGAAGGTTTTAGAAAGTATCCATACAGCAGTATGCATCAACTGCTGGCGGGTCATTCATTTTCTACCCAGGCTTACCGGGTGAAATATAATGCGGAATGGATAGAAGCGGCAGGCAAGGCCGACATCACGCTGCAGGCGCTGATCAAAGCACCAAATAATACAATGAATTTCTTTGGCAGGGGCAATGAAACTTTTTATGATAAAAGCACAAGTGATATCCGTTACTACCGTACAAGGTTCAGTACCTACCAGTTGGACCCCGCTTTCCGTTGGAGAGGCAGCAAAGGTTCTGCTTTCAGCATTGGCCCTTCTGCTTATTATTATACATTTGATACGGACGACAATGCAGGCCGGTTTATTAATAATACATCCCAGATCGGCAGCTATGATAGCCTGACAGTGGAAGAAAACAAACTGCATCTGGGAGTTGTTATGGCTTATGTAAATGATAAGCGTAATAATAAGATCGTTCCGCAATGGGGAACATTTGTCAATATCCGCTTGCAGGCATACAAAGGAATGGGAGCATATGCAAAGGATTTTGTGCAGCTTATTCCTGAAGTAGCTCTTTATAAAAGCCTGAATGCCAGGTCTACCATTGTACTGGCAGAGCGTTTTGGCGGCACAGTCACTTTAGGGGAGACCGCTTTCTACCAATCGGCTTTCCTGGGCGGCCAGGAAAACCTGCTGGGCTACCGCCAGTTCCGCTTTGCCGGCAAACATAGTTTTTATAATAACCTGGAATTGCGGATCAAGCTGGCAGATATTGCCAATTATATTCTTCCCGGTCAGTTTGGCATTAGCGGTTTCTGGGATGTAGGGAGAGTTTGGCAAAATCCTGACAATTCAAGCAAATGGCATAATGGAGTGGGTGGTGGTATTTATTTTGCACCTGCGTCTATGCTTTCCCTGAGCTTTGTGATGGGAAATTCACCTGAAGGATGGTATCCTTATTTTACAATGGGATTACGTTTTTAGACTATGCAAACAAAGATTATTGATATTGTGCCAATACCATTTCCAGGGCCTGCTCCGGAAACGACGATCTCATTTGCCCCATTCATCAATTATTTAAAAAAACGCAAAGAGCAATCTGACTGCCATAAGAGCCGGTTCTTTTCTTATGTTATCGAACAGTTTGAGCAATATCCTGAATTGTTGCAATCGGTGAAGCTGGAAAAAGTGGAGCATTATGCTGAGCAATTGCAGTTGATCTATCTCTGCCTTTCCCCCATTGTAGAGGATGAAGAAAAACATTTCTGGGCACTGAGTGTGCCGATGAGACCTGTACTCATGTATACGACCAATGCGGTACATCATTTTGTGCAGGACATGATATCGCATAAGCTGCAAAGCGACCGCCTGCCACAGTCGGTTGAAGCTCTCATCAAAGAAAAACTGGAATACTATTATTCATTTATCCTGGAAAGACTATATAAGATCTCCAATTTTCAGAATAAACATCTTGTGCATGCTGTAGTGGATAAAGAAACCGGGCTGACAAAATATTATAAGCAGAATATTGATACCAGGTTTATAGAAATATATCCCAAACGCCCTTTACCCGAATTGAATCTTTCAACGTTTAAGTCGAGAGTACAGGATAGTAAGGATGTATTGGCTTTATTGCAGGAAATATTGCCGCTTGATATGTTCCATTTTGAAGGTTTTGGTATAATCAATGTGGAAGAAGTGACAGCGCAATATGCTTTGGAGAATATCAAAACCCTGCTGCTTGATCATAGCACAGTGAAGGATGACGACTATTATTCAAGGCTTACCGGCTCACTCAAATCACTTATCGGAAACAACGATGTGGAATTTGGAGCGCTCCCTTTTTTACAGGTAAATGATAAACCGGTTTATATTGACGGTGCATGTCTCAACAGTGTACTGATGAACTCTGCCCGGGAGTACGGCTCTGTGGAAACTTCGTATTCTATGCTTGCAACAGAATATGTAAAGAACCCCAAGGTTACTTTTATCAGGGACGTAATGGAGGAAGATGAGAACAAGCATGAACTGCTGCGGACTCTTAAAGCGGCAGGAGTGCGTTCTTTTGCCATGATGCCTGTCTATTTCAATAATGCATTGGTTGGAGCTACGGAAGTATACAGTAAAAAGCCTGATGTGTTAAATGAGAGCCTCCTTGCCAGGATTGAACCGGCCATGCCTTTGCTGTCGCAGCTACTGAAAAACACGATTGATCAATTCAATGATGCGATCGAAAAGGTGATCAAGGAGAAATTTACCGCAGTGCAGCCTTCCGTGCAATGGAAATTCAATGAAGTGGCCTGGCATTACCTGAAAAATGAGCATCAGCCGGAGCCACGGAAAGAAACAGAAGAGATCGTTTTTGAAGATGTGTATCCTCTGTATGGAGCAGTAGACATCCGCAACTCAACTGTTGAACGGAACCTTGCTTTACGCAAAGACCTTCGTGTACAGTTCAGGGTGCTGCTGGAAGTGTTGAAGAAGCTGAAAGAAGCAACAAGCTTTGGCTTGCTTGATGAAAAAATATTTGTAAGCCAGCAATGGCTTGGAAAAATAGAAAAGGATACTGCACTTTTCAACCAGGAAATAAAGCTGAATGAATTCCTGGAAAATGATATGATACCGTTCCTGCTGCAGTTCATCGAAAACAGGCCTGAGCTGACCGCTATTGCAGACACCTATTTTTCTGCGATCGATGAGCACCGAGGTGAAGCTTTTGAGAACAGGCGTGCATTAGAATCTTCTATGACCACGGTGATCTCATCTGTCAATAATTATTTTGAAATGCTGAAGGATGAAATTCAGCAAGCTTATCCCTGTTATTTTGAGAAATTCAGAACAGATGGGGTAGAATATGATATCTATATTGGCCAATCGATTACACCCGACCGGCCATACAGTAATATTTATCTAAAAAATCTCCGCCTGATGCAATTGACCTCTATGGCGGCCATTGCAAAATACTCTCATTCTTTATTACCCCATTTGTCCAGGAAGGTTGAAACAACCCAGCTTATTTTTATTCATTCACATCCGATCGATATCCGGTTCAGGAAGGATGAAAAAAGATTTGATGTGGAAGGGGCCTACAATATCCGTTATCATATTATCAAAAAGCGGATTGATAAAGTGAATATCAAGGATTCCCGGGAACGGTTGACCCAACCTAACAAGATCGCACTGGTATATTTTAACCAGAAAGAAGCAGATGAATACGTTTCTTATATCCGTTACCTGCAAGGAGAGAAGCTGCTGAACAATGACCTGGAATACCTGGAGTTGGAAGAGCTACAGGGGGTTTCAGGATTGAAGGCATTGAGGGTGGGGGTAAACCTGGCCAGCGAACTGGCCAAGGTGAATATTGAGAATTTGGTTCTTGAAAGCAAATAGCTGCTTTTGGGAGCAATGTGTTTCAAGAGCAATCCCCGGCTACTGGTGTGATCACCAATATTCCTGCACTCATTCTCACTTCCACTTTTCCTCCATAACAAAATCCCAGCTTTTGCAACCAGGCACCGGATAAGCGTATTTCCGGAACTATGGTATCATCACTCCAGCGATGAACCCTTACCAGTGGTTGGATCTTTAATGTTTTTATCTTTTGCTCTTCGCTTTCCGGTTGCATTGCGATTGCCTGCAGGGCTTGGTTGATTAGAACTCCTGTTTCCATAAAATATATTTTAAAAACTCAAAGCTACATTCGTCGCTACCCGGTTCCATAAGAAAAAAACGAGATCCAGATGTTTTTTACTCCTTTCCGATTGCCTGGGAGAGCTCGGCTACCATGGGGCTCTCATCCCATCCTTCATCCACTCCTGACCGCAGCATATCCCTGTCGGCCCGCAACGTTTCTTCCAGTTCTTCCACATACTTCCTCACTGCGATCACATATTCATCTGCATTCCTGATCGAGCTCAGGTATTTCAACCGTTTTTCATCTTCCTTGAAGAATATTTTTGCCAGCCGTGTAGTTTCATGAGCCCGGAAGCCCAGGAATTTCATGGCGTCCACTCCCATGCGGATACTTGTATCCAGTGTTTCGCGGTAAATATGCAGCATGCCGGCATTCATCAATGAATAGGCGTCATTCCGGTTGGAGGCGCGTACCAGCATGCGCAGATTGGGAAAATGTTTTTTAATGGTTTCGATCATTTCCAGTCTTTTCTCTTCATCACCGACAGCAATAATGATGAGTTTGGCTTGTTTGGCCCCGGCGATCTCCAGTAGTTCATGCCGGCTTGCATCACCATAATAAACTTTGAAGCCCATGCGGCGGAGCAGATCAACATTATCGCTATCTGTATCCAGCACGGTTGCTTTTACATTATTCGCCCGCAGAAAACGGCCTACTGTATTTCCAAAATGCCCGAATCCCGCAATGATCACCGGGTTTTCTTCGGCTTCCACATCATGTTCACGTTTGGGTTTATTCTTATCAGGATCGCAGATCCGTGGTTGTATCCATTTATCATTGACCAGCATCACCAATGGTGTTACTACCATGCTCAGGGCCACTACGGCGATCAGTGTGTCCATGCTTTCCTGCGAAAGTATACCTGCTTCCCTTGCAGAGTTGCTCAATACAAATGCAAATTCTCCGATCTGGCTAAGTCCCAGGCTAAAAGTCAGGTTTTGAGGATTGGTGAGTTTGAATGCACGGCCCAGTACAAAGAGCACCAATGTTTTTACCAGCATCACTCCTGCTACAAGTCCAATGATCAGCCATGGGCGTGAAAGAATAAGATGGAAATTGATGGAAGCGCCGACGGCTATAAAGAATAATCCCAGCAATAAACCTTTGAACGGATCAAGATCGCTTTCCAGTTCATGACGGTATTCACTGTTGGCTAATACAACACCTGCCAGGAAAGCGCCCAGTGCAGGGCTCATTCCTACTGTATTCATCAGTGAAGCTGCCCCTACGACCAGCAATAAAGCGGTGGCAGTAAAAATTTCCCGCAAACCGGTTTTGGCGATCAGCCGGAAAAAAGGGCGAAGCAGGTAACGGCCGGCTATTACCAGTGCTGCCACAGAACCCAGCACGGCCAGGGTTTGTGCCCAGCCTGGCCAATCACTGATCAGTCCTGTTTCTGTGTGGCCGCTTGTTACATTGATCACTTCATTGGCGAGCAAAGGCAAAACTGCCATCATAGGGATCACAGCGAGGTCCTGGAACAATAAAACAGCAAAGGAACTTTCACCGGCAGAAGATTTTAATTGCCCTTTTTCAGTCAGCGATTGCAATACAATGGCGGTGGAAGACAAAGAAAGGATCATACCCAGCACGAGCGCCTGCTTCCAGTCGAGCTTCAGTGCTAGGGAAAGGGCTGCCAGCACCAGGGTAGTAGCGCCCACCTGCAAGCCGCCAAGCCCTGCAATGGAGCGACGCATTCTCCATAGCCTGGATGGCTCCAGTTCCAGCCCGATCACGAACAACAGCATCACCACGCCGAATTCCGCAAAATGCATCAGGTCCTGTCCTTCTTCCCCAATAAGATGAAGCCCTACCGGCCCGATCACGATACCGGCAAACAGGTAGCCAAGCACTGATCCCAACCCCAGCTTTTTGGCAATGGGTACCATGATCACTGCGGCTGCGAGATAAATCATGGCCTGAAAGAAAAAGGTTTGCTGCATATAGGTCGTTTTGCGTTGAATAATGTTTGTGTATAACAGAGCGGCAGCCGGGAAGTTGTATCAACTGGCCGCCCCATGGCCAAGCCCATTGATGATCTCCAGACCTCCATAATGTTCGGGGCGTATCCTCCCCGAAGCCAGGCCGCTTAATATATCGGCATAAACCAATCCTTCTTCTTCAATAGCGTCCTGCTGCATGCGATGCGTGCCATAAACGATAAATGGCGGCATATAATCCATGCGGCAAAGCAATGCGGTTTGACGGAAAGGCAGCAGGAACTGGCTAACGGGAAACTGGTGATGTCCTTCTGAAGTATAGGCATGATGTCCGCTGCCGCAGGTAATGGCATTGATCATCTTTTTGCCAAAAAGGGCATACCCTTTTGGGCCGTATGCCCAGTTATATTCCAGCACCAGGTCGAGCCACTGTTTGATAATGGCAGGACCGCTATACCAGTAAAACGGGTGTTGCAAAACAAGAATATCATGGCTGAGCAGGAGTTCCTGTTCTCTTTTTACATCTATATAAAGATCGGGATATTGTTCATACAGGTCATTGACGGTGACCCCTTCCAGTTGTTTGCAGTTTTTCAGCAATACCCGGTGCACCCGGGAGCGGCTGAACGCAGGGTGGGCGAATTGCACAAGTACTTTTGGCATAAAGGATCTGAGAGTGATTTTAACCGAAGTTAAGCAAAGCGGAAAAGAGAAAAGGGAAACTAGTTTTTGAGGGAGAGGAAACAAAAGGGACCGGATAGAAATCCAGTCCCGCTTTTTTTAAAATCCAATATCCTATGAAAAACCGATACAAGATTAAGGAGGAATGGGGGATGGGTCAATACCGTTTGGAGGGTATTTCGGTGGGGGGAGGATTTAGATGTAAGATTTACAATGGTTGAGAGGGTTATATCATTTAATAAATTCAAGTGAAAGTGATTGGGATGAGATAGAATCCTGGAGGGATAGCACGATCGTACAGGTTATAAAAGGGATGCCTTTTGTGAGGGTTATGGTTGTATTAAGTATTTAGCCTTATTGGCTATATAAGGGAATTCCGTCATATTCGTATACGAACCTAAAACCACTACCATGCTATATAATAAAGCTATTTTTTGCTGGCAGCAAAAATCAACTCCACGTTATCCTTTCCAAGTTTTCTATTTGTCGGGATACCAGTTCCATTTTAAGTGATAAACGATAAAATAAAAAAAATGAAAAGTATTAAAGCATTGTTTAGTTGCTTGATGTTTGCCGGAGCAGTTGCAGCTCAGGATTGGTCTATTCTCGGAAATAGCGGCACTTCATCTGCAAATTTTATAGGCACTACAGATAATCAACCTTTGATTTTCAGAACAAATAATAGCGAGGTATTCAGGATATCCAATCTGGGGAATATATTGATTGGTACAACAACTGATGCAGGTAACAAGTTGCACGTATCAGGCAAAATACGTTTTGAAACAACACTTGCTGATGGGTTCAGTATGGGTAATTCAGCTACAAGTCCACATGTGGTTTACGATGGCGTTAACGGTGAGTTGGTAGCTTATAAGTTAAGAACACAGAATTTTTCTACAAGTGCAGCAAACATTTCCTATTTCAGCGGGGGGATTGTAGAATTTAAAAATGACGCCTATATCAGGGCATATCAAAAACCACTTATTATCAGCAGATCTTACCCGGGTGCAGGAGGTGGGGTTCAGGCAAACTTAATTCTTGACAATACTACAGAGAGCGCTGTACCTGCTACGTATAGAATTCTCTCGGCGAAGTTAAGTGGTACGGAAGTGGCTTATATTAGCGCAACTGGTGGTGGACAGTTCTCTGGCAACACACTAATAGGTACTACCGCCAGCAGTAATTCGAGATTGGCTGTAGTTACTGATACGACCAATACTGCCGGTATATCGATCCGGCAGAGTGCGTTTAGACCGGGGAGCAATCTTCTGGAGATTTCGAATTATATAGGAACTCCAATAAGTAAATTTGACTACGGTGGCAGGCTTATGTTTACTAATGCAGGCAGCTCTGTTCTTCCGCCATTTATTATGGCCACGAGGGATCTAAGAAGTATTCCCAGTTTCAGTAGTGTACCAATGGTTTTTATTCAACCGGGAGGCCTTGACCAGGCAGGTATCATTGTCAGGGCATTGAGTGGACAGTACACTACTTCTTACCTTCAGGATTGGCAAAGCAGTGGTAGTGGCTCATTAATGCGTATCATGTCTGATGGAAGGCTCGGCCTGGGTATATCCACACCATCGGCTCAATTACATACTACCGGCACCGTCCGCTTTGCAGGTTTAAGCAATGATAGTACACAGACACGCATGATCGTAAGTGATGTAAGTGGTAATCTCAGCTATCGTGATGCATCTACAATCGGCGGCAGCGGCTCCATCAGTGGTACAAATAATTACCTTGCTAAATACTCAGGCACAACAGCTATTGGAAATAGCATCGTGTATGATAATGGTGCAAGTGTGGGTATCGGCACTACCAATGTTTCTGAGCCCGGCTTCAAACTATACGTTGAGTCAGGCATCCGCACAAGAAAAGTGAAAGTAGACCTGGCAACATGGGCAGATTATGTGTTTGAGCCAGGTTACCATCTTAAAGGTTTACAGGAAGTGGAAAATTTTATCCGTAAGAATAAGCATCTGCCGGATATGCCATCAGCAAATACTGTAAGAAAGGAGGGGCTTGACCTGGGAAATAACCAGGCGCTTTTGTTACAGAAGATTGAGGAATTGACTTTGTATCTTATTGAACAGGATAAGGCTTTAAAGCAAAAGCAAGAGAAGATTGATGAACTTACAAAAAAACTGAACTCGTTTGAAGAAAGATTGATACAGTTGGAAAAAAAATAGCAATGACTTAAGTGCTATTAATAAATTCAATTATTGATTTAACCACCATAAAATCCAGTTATGAAGCTGATATTTACCCTGTTTTCTATATTTGCTTTTTTCTGCTCCGCTTATTCACAAAACTGGCTTACGTCAGGTAATAGCGGTACTACCTCTTCCAATTTTATCGGTACTACCGATAATCAGCCTCTTCTGTTCAGAACGAATAATATACAACGTTTCCATATCACAAATGATGGAAAAACGGTGGTTGGCGCTGGTCTCCCGGGGTATGATGCCATACTTACAATCAGGTCTAATTCCGGTGCCCTCGGTGGCTCAAAGCTGGTACTCGATGGAGCGAATGCCATAGCCAACCCCGGGCTGATCATTTCCACCACTAATACCAATCATTATTACCCATCTATCTCTTTTGAATCTGTGAATTGGGGAACCTCGACCATCAATCAATATGAAGGTCTTTGGCATTCGGTACCTATTGGGAAAAGGTATAGCTGGATAATTGGCACGGTCAGGGCTATGCGGCTTACTACAAATGGGAATTTGTTGATTGGCACAGAAACAGAAAATACAGCCAGATTGAAACTCAGCGGCAGCGGTGGTATGCTTGCCGAGTTCACCGACGCTGGAACAACTGCCGGTTATATCCGTATCCGCAACAGCGGCACTGATTACACTGATATGGGGCTTGAAGGGAGCGGTCTTGTTTCATTGAAATCGAATGGTACTGCGTTTTTGTATGGCAATTCTGCAGGTAGTGTAAATGTCGGCAGCTCTACTATGGATGCCAGCGCCAAACTTTCTGTTACCAGCACTACGCAGGGTTTTCTTCCTCCGCGGATGACTACCACGCAAAAAAATGCGATCAGTTCACCGGCTGCAGGATTGATGGTCTACGATAACACTCTTGGGAAGTACAATTACTATAATGGAAGCGGTTGGCAGGAGTTAGGTGCAGGCGCTTCGCAGTGGACAAACTCTGGTACTAATATCTCCTATGCAACAGGAAATGTTGGTATTGGCACGAATGCAATAGCAGAGCATAAGCTTGCAGTGAATGGAAGCATTATTGCTGAAAAAATGAAGGTGAAATTATATGGCAACTGGCCGGATTATGTTTTTGAAAAAGGGCATAAAATTCCTTCTTTGGAGGAAGTTGAAGTATTTATTAGGAATAATAAGCATTTGCCGGGAGTTCCAGCAGCAGCAGTTGTAGAGAAAGAAGGTCTTGATCTGGGAAATAACCAGGCGATTTTATTAAAAAAAATTGAAGAGCTGACATTGTATATTATTGAACAGAATAAAAAAATTGAAGAGCAGAATAAAAGGATCCAGAAGCTGGAAACCTTGTTGATCAAATAAGATTTTGCCAAGCCACTGCTTTATGAGATTCATTCTTGTATGACATTGGTACAGGTAAGCCAATTTTTAATTCATACCGCTTGCTGACTGATAATCTTATTTCAACAAAAGGTTTTTTAAATGCTGAAAGGAATTTATTACAAAGCCGAGGTTGGATTTATAGCCCAAGCCACTGAGCATGGCTTCTGATCGGATTTTAAAAACGATAACAATGGAATTTAATCAACTTATAATAAGAGATATAGTACCTTTATTTGAAAGCAATGGTCTCCTTGTCGCGATATCATATTTTAAAAGTAAACTCACACATAAAGGGCACCCTCTCCTCTTTTTTTACTCAGAAATCTTTCATTCCCTCCTAAAAATCACACAATCAGGCTATTGATCTGCATTGGAAATTTTTTCAGTTTCGCTGAGTTTTCATCACCCTTTTAAACCTTTAATGTATGAGAAGAATTTCCAGCTACCTATGTATTGCATTATTCTCCATTCTCTTCTTTGCTGCCTGCAAAAAAGGCGATACCGGCCCCCAGGGACCAATGGGCAATGCAGATGTAAAAATGTTCACTTTTGGCCCTCAAACCTTTACTGGCACATTGAATTTAAAGCTTCCCGCTGGTTTAGCACAGGGATATATAGATTCAAGCTTAGTACTTGTGTATTATAATCCCTCTACTGAAGTCCCTACTGCCTGGTATGCCTGCCCTGGTATTGGCACCACCAATGCTTATGAAACCAGGTATCTTCTTTATAAAAGCTCTCCGAGTCCTGAAGAATGGACATTGTCCATCCGCCTGGTGAAACCAGATGGAAGTGGCGCTTATGCTTCTGCTGTTACTTTTACTAAGATCAGGGTCGTATTTGCACCGGCTTCCAGCATCCAGACTGGCCGAAGCATGCCTATCGATCTGAAAGATTATAACGCCGTAAAAAACTATTTTAACCTGTCGGATTAATGTCGATCTTTTTATAATAGATAAAGCCACACCATATCCTGATTCACAGATATGATGTGGCTTTATCTATTATTCAGACGACAACTTTACCTTCTTCACTTCAGTCCCATCCCTCACTTCCTCTGTGACTGTTTTCACAATAATATCTGTTGCTGAAAGATTCCCAAACACTTCTGTTTTTCCATCTGCACTACGCCCGGCCTTAACAGGCACCCAAACAGTTTTATTATCTTCCACTTTGATCACGAATGTACCTGTAGAAGAACGCAACACCGCTTTGGAAGGCACCAATAATGTATTGCTATCCCCTGCCAATGGTATAGACACTTCTGCCACCATCCCTGGCAATAAACGCGGCTCATTCACCACATCCATTTCTGTACGCTGTGATCTCAAACGCGTATCCAACGCCCCCGAAGCCCGGGATACTTTAGCAGTGAACGTGTCGTTCTGGATGGATTTGACTGTGAACTTCACTTCAATTTTATCATCGAAATAAGGGATATATGATTCGGGAACACTTACCACCAACCGTAACTTTTTATATTCCTGCAAAGTGAAGATCGGTGCATCAGAGCCTTTGCCAGCAGGGCCTACATAAGCGCCTGCACTTACATTCCGCGCACTGATCACGCCGCTGAACGGAGCTCTTATCTCCAGGTAATTCCGGTTGTCTCCGATCTCACGGTAAGATGCGCGGGCCGCTTCCAACTGCGCGAGATCGGATTTTTGTTTGGCCAATGCGATGTCGAGGTCATTTGGTGAAATAGTGCCGGGTGTTTTGCTGGTTTCAAGCAAACGCTCATAAGTGGCTTTGCTGGAGAGATACAAAGCTTCCTGCGATTTCAATCTTGATTCTGCTCCGGATAATTGTGAGTTCAGTTCCGGTGCTTCCATAGTGGCCAGCAACTGGCCTGCTTTCACTTCGCTGCCTACATCCACATAAAGCTTGCGTACGAACGAACTGATCTTTGCATACAGGTCTACCTGCTGGAAAGCCACCAGCTCTCCGGGTAACCGGATAGAGGATATCAGCGAACCCTGCACCGGATGCACAACTTCCACTTCAGGCTCCGATGCTGAAGCCACAGGCTTCTCGCCCCTGCTTTCTGCGGACCCACAACTTTGAAGAATAATTCCCGGCACAATGATCGTTGCTAATAGAAAAATCTTTCTCATTCCTTGCATTTTATTTGCGGTGAATAAAACCGTCATCATTAAGCATTAAATATTGGTTGTTGGATCAATTCAGTTTTCAAGTTTCACATAATGTTTGCTTTCCTCATCCTCCGGATCAAGCGATACACTTTGCGTTCCTGCTTTTCCCTGTGTCCAGGCGAATACGAGCGGTAAAATAAAGAGCGCTGCAAAAGTAGAAGCGATCAATCCGCCAACCACGGCCCTTCCCAGTGGTGATGATTGGTCTCCTGCTTCGCCTAATCCACTTGCCATTGGTATCATGCCCGCTACCATCGCCAGGGCCGTCATCAATATCGGGCGCATCCGCAAGGCCGCTGCTTCAGTTGCAGCTGTAATGGCATTGCCGCTATGCTTGCGCAATTGCTCTGCGTTCGTGATCAATAGAACGGCATTGGAAATGGATACGCCTACCGACATGATCATTCCCATATAGGATTGAAGATTGAGTGTTGAACCCATCATCATCAATAAAGCAAGCGATCCCAGGATTACTGCAGGTACAGTAGCCAGTACTACGCCCGATACTTTGAAGGATTGGAAATTGGCCGCCAGCATCAGGAAGATCACTACGATGGCGACCAGCAAACCACTTTCGAGGCTACTCATGGTATCGATAAGCGTATTGCTGAGCCCGATCACTTCTATATTCAATCCCCTGGGCAGTTCACCGATGGATTTGATTGCCTCCTGCACATCTTTAGCAGCAGTACCCAGGTCTTTATTGTTCAGGTTAGCTGTTACCGATAAAACGGGCGTAGCCCCCAGGTTATCATTTTCGCCATAAGTAGTTCCTGAAGTAATAGTTGCCACATCTCCCAGTACAGGCCGGCTCGCATTTTTCAGCAGGGGTATCTCACTTATATCGTTCACACTTTGCATGTTACTCTCCGGTACCTGTACCTGCACACTGTAACTGTACCCTGCTTTTTCATCTACCCAAATATTCTTATCTGTGTAGCGTGATGATGAAGTGGAAGCGATCAGGGAACGTGATACGTCTGTAACATCCAATCCAAGTTGGGCGGCTCTTACACGGTCGATCTCAATGTTGATAGCCGGATATTTTGTTGATTGGCCCAGTTGCACATCCCGCAGGTAACTGATCTCTTTCAGCTTTGCAATAAGTTTTTGTGCATAAACTTCATTCACCTGTTTATTTCTTCCGGAAAGCCGTACTTCAATAGGAGTGGGGGAGCCCTGGCTCAGGATCTTATCCGTTAATTCGATAGGCTCGAAAGAGAGGGTGAGATCAGGCAGGTCTTTGCTGAAACGGGTGCGGATCTTTTCTTTCAATTCATCGAGATCTGTTTTATAATGTTCGTTCAGCTGCACCTGGATCACTGCTTCGTGCGGTTGTGCCATCCACAGGAAAATAGGAGCAATGGAGAATAATGAAGGGTGTGTGCCTACATAAGAAGAGGTGACGGAAACATTACCAGGGCCGACTATTTCTTTAATTCCATTAATAGCAGCCAGTGTTTTTTGCTCGGTACTTTCAATCCGTGTTCCTTCCGGTGCGCGCAATCTTACCTGGAACTGGCTTCCGTTCACTTTCGGTAATACATCTCTTCCGATCGAATGCATCAACAGGTAAGCCAGTCCGCATATCAGCATAACATACCCGATCACGATTGGTTTACGGTAAGGCATTATGCGTCCGATAAAACGCAAATATCTCATACGGAATTTTTCAAACCGGCTGATCTTTCCATCACGGTTGCTGTCTTCTCTTTCCACCAGCATCTTTTTCTGGTCCCAGGTATCTTTTTCACTTCCCGGCGGCAGGCCTGCGGCTTTTAGTATCTCCGCATCGGTCAGACCTGCATTCGCATTATTGGTGTTTTGATTAGCAGTATTCGTGTGTTTAATTTTCATTAGCCAGTTCGCCATGATCGGCACAAAGGTTTGTGCCAGGAAATAAGAAACGATCATGCTGAAACCGATCGCCAACGCTAAGGGTAAGAATAATGAGCCCGGTATGCCCCCCATTGTGAAAGCAGGAGCAAAAACAGCAAGAATACAAAGCAGGATCAGGAGCTTGGGGAATGCAATTTCCTTACATGCATCCCATATCGCCAGTGCTTTGGGTTTTCCCATATCAAGATGTTGGTGAATGTTCTCTATCGTCACCGTACTCTCATCCACCAATATCCCGATAGCCAGGGCAAGACCGCTCAGCGTCATGATATTGATCGTTTGCCCGAATAAGCTCAGAAACAGCACACCGGAAATAATGGAAGTAGGGATGGTCAGGATAACGATCAACGCACCTCTTGGGTCGCCCAGGAATAACAATACCATTAAACCGGTCAGTATTGCACCGATTGCGCCTTCAGATAATAAACTCTTTACGGAGTTGATCACATACGTGGATTGATCGAACTCATAAGAGAGATGCACGTCTTCCGGCAACTGGGCCTGCATTTTGGGCAATGCCTTCTTTAAGTTTTGTACTACTTCCCAGGTGGAAGCATCCGCATTCTTGGCCACGCTTAAATACACAGAACGTTTGCCATTGACCAGTCCGTAACCTGCTGTTATATCTGCTCCGTCTTCTACGGTAGCTATATCGCGCAGGTAAAGATTTTGCACACCGCCTTTGAACAGGGGTATGTTTTCAAAATCCTTTATTTCCCTGATCAATGTATTGGTAGGTGTGATATAGTTTTTATCACCAATGCGCACATTCCCTGACGGTGTTGTCTGGTTATTCACCCGCAATGCTTCCACCACCTGGTCGGGCGTAAGATTATGGGAGCGTAACATTTCCGGGTCCACTTTCACTACGATCGTGCGCACGCTGCCTCCAAATGGCGGTGCTGACACAAGGCCGGGAATGGTGGTGAAAGAAGAACGGACATATACATTTGCCAGGTCAAGCAATTCATTATTGTTCCTTTTATCACTGCTCAATACTACCTGCCCTACCGGAAGAGTGGATGCATCAAACCGTATAATGAACGGCGGGTTGGAGCCTGGCGGGAATATTGCCTGTATCCGGTTCGCAAATGCACTTAACTCTGCCGCTGCCTGCGCCATATTGGTACCGGGATAAAAGCTGATCTTCATCAGGGTAAGCCCCTGTATGCTTTTTGTTTCAATGGATTTGATGCCATTCACAAACAACATGATGTTGATGTATTGCTTCGCAAACATCGCTTCCATTTGTGAAGGCGTGTAACCCGAGAAGGGGTGGGATAAATAAATAACCGGCAATTCCAGTTTGGGAAATATATCCACTTTGATGCTTGTAGCCGCTTTGATACCGAAGAAGAACAGGCCGGCAACAATTACCAGGATGGTGATAGGCTTACGGAGCGCGAAACGTATCAGGTTCATAAAATCTCTTAAAATTCGTTAATGAAAATATCCCAGTTGCCTGTGGCCGCGGCCTTCAGCAACAAAGCCTGCCATACATTGCTGTAGGTGATGTCCCTGTCCGTTTCTGCACGGTTCAATGCATACAGGGCCTGTGTTACATCTACAATTGTTGTCAATCCATTATTATATAGTGTTGTCTTTTGCAGATAGGCATCCGAGGCAGATCTCAACTGATTGGGCACTTCGCGGTAATTGGCCAGTGCATTCCTGATCCTTGCATCGGCGAGGTTCACCTGCGCATTAAGCTGCAGTTTGATCTGGTCATATTCATGCTGCAAACCTTTTGTGGTCAATTCCTGTGCACGCACAGCAGGTTTGTTGCGAAGCAGCATAGTCATATTCCATTGCAGACCTATTCCCAACAGGTAATTGCTGCGGGTGGGTTTTACCCCGTTAAAATAATCATGGCTAAAGGCAGTCTGATCTGTTGCATAGGAAGATTCAAATCCTGAACCCCTTGTCTGGTATACACCAAAAAAAGAAAAGGACGGATAATACTGTTTCCGGTTAAGGATCACCTGGCGGTTGCTGAGATCGATCCTGCTCCGGTAATATTGCAATACAGGATGCGTTTCTTCCTTCAATGAAATGCTGTCTGCAAAAGCCAGTGGTATTTTATTGATGAATGAAGTATCCAGTTGATAATCCGTTGCCGGCAGCCCGGTGAGGATCGCCAATTGATTAGCCTGCTCCTGCTCCAGGTTCATTGCATTCGTTAATGCAATACGGGCTGCTGACACTTCTGCATTCGCTAACGAGGAATCAACACCTGCCAGCAAACCATTGGCTGCTCTTGCCGTGGCAGTCCGTTTTACGATCAATGCCCTGTCAAGGTTTTTTTCCTGGATGCGTGTAAGTCTTTGCGCTACCAGCAGGTTGAGATAAGCAGCAGCTACTTTTATCTGCTGCTGAAAACGTTCCTGTTCCAGGTCGGCTTCATTCACATGCAGCGATGATTTGGCCACTTCTATTCTTTCTTTGGTGCGGCCAAAACTGAAGAACTCCCAGTTGATATTGGCCAGGTAAAGTGCACCGAAGGCCGCATTCCAGTTTTGCGAAGGCAACGGCAAACCCGAAGATGCTACTCCCAAACCGCCAAAACCATATAAAGGGCCATTCTGGCCATTCACCGTACCATAAACCTGCTGGGCTGATAAATTGAAGTTGGGAAGATAATCCCTCTTGCTTTGTGTCACTCGTTCCTGTCCGGCTTTTACATAGTTCTCTTTGGCTTGAATGATGCCATAACGGGCCATGGCTGTGTCAACAGCTTCCCTTAGCGACAGGGTCTGCGCAGTGGCCGAAAAGGCGATCATAAAAGCAAGCAAGAAAACAGACAGCCGTGCGGAGAAGGAAGTGCAGGGTCTCTGTAGATTCATCCTGCAAATCAACCGACAAGTGAGCAGAACGCATGAAGAAAAATGATAGCTCCGATTGATAAATGACGAATGCAATTGATCATATTTCACATGACTTTTATGCTATTAAGCGCGTCCTTTGCTTTGCTAATGATCGTTTGAATAATGCAAGAGAAAGTTTGAATAATGCAAGTGTCCATCCGGAAAACTGTTGAGAACAAGTGGTTGCAGGAAATCGTAGTCTTGCTTTTCACCTTCATTTTATTCACGTTGAACGACTGGATGCTGATCAGCTCCTGGAATAATCTATGGAAGGGATGCACTTATTTTTTGATCCTCTATACCCATGCGCAACTCAACCGCATTTTTTTACTTCCGGTCTTACTGGAAAAAGGAAAACCGCTTACTTATGCTTTGCTGAGCATTGGGCTGGTGCTGATTTTTTCCGGTATATTATATGAAGTGGCCACGCTTTGGCTGTATAAGAACTGCTATCTCTATAAATCCATCAAGCAGCAAAGTTATATCTATCACCTTGCCACAATGGTTGCCACTTCTATATGCATCATGGGCCCCTTGCTGTTACTGAAGTATTACCGAGAGCAGCGGACAGCGGAAAGGGAAACCATCCTGGCGCGCGAAGTGCAGTTGAACGCCCTGCGCAGCCAGCTCAATCCACATTTTCTTTTCAATACATTCAATACATTGTATGGAGTGAGTCTGCAATACCCCGGCCGCGTGCCCGACCTGCTGATGCAGGCATCGCAACTGATGCGCTATCAGTTGGAAAACGGCAATAAAAAATGTGTTTCCCTGAAAGACGAGATCTCGTTTATTGAAAGCTATATTAACCTGGAAAAGGAAAGGGTAGGTCATCGATGTGAAGTAGTGTTCAGTCAGTCAATCGAAAATCCTGCTCAGTATAAAATGCCTGCCATGCTGCTGATCTCCTTTATTGAAAATGCTTTCAAACATGGCACAGGCAGCGTGGAACAATGTCATGTACAGGTGACTTTAAAAATGGAGAACGAATGGTTTATAATGGATGTCAGGAATTCCCTTCCCCGGAAAAAAACGGAAGTGGTATCTACAGGTATTGGGTTAAAGAATTCAAAAGAAAGACTGGCGATCCTTTTTCCTGACAAGCATCGCCTGGAGATTAAAGACGGACCTGCCGATTTTCAAGTACATTTGGAACTGAAAATAGAAAAGTATGGACGGGAGAAGGACCTGCATAATTGTGGATGATGAACCGGCTGCGCATTATGTGTTGATGAGCCATATCCGGTACGTATCACAACTGGAACTGGTGCAACAGTGTTACAATGCTATCGAAGCCATTAATTACCTGCGGCAGCACCCGGTTGACCTGATGTTTCTCGATATCAACATGCCCGAGATCTCTGGCATGGAGATGCTCAAAAGCCTGAAGAACCCTCCCCGCACCATTCTTACTACTGCGTATTCAGAATATGCAATGGAAAGCTATGATCATGGAGTGGTGGATTACCTGCTGAAGCCAATCAATCTTCCCCGTTTTATTACCGCCACAGAACGTTACTTTGAACTTTCCGTAAGGAAAGAACCGGAAAGAGAAAGCCAGTCATTTATCATGGTAAAAACAGGAGGAGTGAACACGCGCATTGAACTGGACGATATTTTGTATGCCCAAAGCCTGGGCAACTTCATCCGTATCTGCACTTTCCAAAAAACATATATCGTTTCGCTTACCACCAGCGAACTGGAGGAAACATTGCCTGACAACCAGTTTCTACGGATCCACAAATCCTTTATTGTATCCCTTAACAAAATCCACGAATACGGTAAAGACACGGTTACGATCAATGACCAGAAAATGCCGGTCGGCATTACCTACCGGCAAAAGCTCTACGAAAGACTTAAATAATGGTATACATTAACAAATTTCACGAGCCCTTCCCGTTCTTCCCGCCTTACCGGTAAATTTTACCGGTAAGGCGGGAAGAACGGGAAGGATTATTTTAGGCGGCACTTGCTTTCTTTTTCCAAAACAGTTTGTCTCAATCCGTTCTCTCTTTTCCTCAACCTGTGTAAGTTTTAACGGCCGGTTAACGGAGCAAATAGTAGCTTTGTATAACAGTGTTTTCACAGGGAAAATCCCACATGAAGTGTTGATTCCCTGTTAAATAAAATTCAATCCCTCCTGCGGGCTACAAAATGTTCCAAAAACCTGTTATCTTGATAAGGATTAAAACCTATGCAATGAAAATATCTATACACAGGAATTTATTGACACTGGCAGTCATACTGTTTGCCGGTGCTGCCATGGCGCAGACAACGCTGGCCCCTGATCAAAATCCTGATTTCGCCATTAGCCGGGCAAAATATATGAAGACAGCTGATTCCATCAATACCTGGCAAGGCACCACCGCACAGGAAACCTATAAAGCTATTGACTACCTGGCCGACAAAGCTGAAGCAAGAGCTAACCGCCGTGCATTCCGCCAGCAATTGCGACTGGAAAGGGCACGTTATGGATACTCTTCCTACGATTGGTATAATTCACTGAATTATGGCAACGGTTGGGGAAACTATAATAACTACTATTCACCTTATCGCTACAACCGCCGCAGTAATTTCTCCTGGAACCTCGGCCTGGGTTGGTGGTGGAGATGGTGATTGAACCAGCACAACAATACATTCTTATTATCATAAACCATTAATTCCTTTATAATGAAAAAGGGTTTACTCATTTTTTTGCCTCTTACTGCATTGTTCTTGTTCAGTAACTGCGCCCATAAAGTCACCCGCATCGATCCTTCCGAACAGATAGATCTTAGCGGCCGCTGGAACAATACTGATTCAAGGCTTGTAGCAGAAGATATGACTAAAACAATACTCGGAGCCAACTGGCTTACTAATTACATGGCTGCCAAAAATGGACAACGTCCAACCGTGATCGTTGGCCTGGTAACCAATAAAAGCCATGAACATATCGAAGCGGAAACTTTTATCAAGGATGTAGAGAACTCATTTGTTACATCGCAAAGGGTGCGGTTGGTGCAGGGTGGTAAAAAAAGAGAAGAGCTGCGTGCAGAAAAAGCAGATCAGCAAACCAATGCCAGTGCCAGCACCATGAAAAAATTCGGATTGGAACAAGGCGCCGATTTTATACTCCAGGGTTCTATCAATTCCATAGTGGATTCCCAGAAAAGAAAAAAAGTAGTTTACTACCAGGTAAATCTTGAACTCACCAATATTGAAACCAATGAAGTGGTTTGGATAGGCGAGAAGAAGATCGCTAAATATGTAAAGAACTAAACCCACTTGAGTATCCCTCAATACGGGTGGATGTTCCTCTTATTCAAAAATATAAAGAGCTGGGCTATTGCGCTTTTACCTTTGGTAATGCTGGCGTCCTGTGCTACCTATAATCAACAGGTGCAGGGCTACTACAGCAGTCTCCGGGAAGGAGATTACACTAAAGCTGCCAAAGAACTGGATAAAAGTAAGCTGCTGAAGAAAAACAGGAACCGCCTGCTTTACCTTCTCGAGCGTGGCAAGGTTTGCCACCTGATGGGGCAATGGGATAGCAGCAATACCTATTTCAACGAAGCAGACCTGCTTATGGAAACGGCCCGCACTTCGGCAAAGGATGTTGCATTGGGCAACCTTCTTAACCCCATGATGCAGACCTATAAAGCGGAAGATTTTGAAAAGTACCTGGTACATTATTATAAAGCCATCAATTACCTGCAGCTTGGTGAAACCGATGATGCACTCGTGGAAGCCCGCCGCATCAGCCTCCGCACCTATGCCCAGGAAGATAAAGTAGGCAATAAGGACAAATACAAGGATGACGCATTTTCCTTAATGGTGCAGGGTATTATTTATGAAAAAGGCGGAGATGTAAACAACGCATTTATTTCCTATCGCAATGCTGCAAATGTGTTTCTGGACAACCAGGGGAAATACTATGGCATAGATATGCCCGAACAGTTGAAAAAAGATCTGTTGCGGACTGCAGACCAGAACGGGTTTATGGATGAGCTCGGCCGCTATGAAAGATTATTGAATACAACGTATCAAAAGGAAGAAAAGCCGGCAGGCGGCGAGCTGATCCTTTTCTGGGAAAATGGTTCTGCTCCTGTTAAAGCACAACAGGACCTCTGGTTCTCTTTGTTCAAAGATGCAGGTGGTGCTTTTTTCTTTACAGATGCGAATAATTCTTTCACAGTACCTTTCGATTTCAGCAGTGGTTACAGCCATGATAATATCAAACTGGAAGATCTGCGCAGTTTCCGCGTTGCACTTCCCAAATATGAAGCCGTTGCTCCGGCGTATACAGGTGCTGCGGCACTGGCCGGGTCGCAATCGTTCAAACTGGAACCCGCAGAAGATGTAAACAATCTTGCCTTTGCTACTTTAAAAGAAAGGATGCTGAAGGAGCTCTCTTCAACACTGACCCGTCTTGCTATTAAAAAACTGGCTGAAGCAGCCATAAGGCCTTCCGACAAAAAAGACAACGACAAGAGCAAGACCGAAGAGCAAAGAAAAAAGGAAAAGAAAGAAGAAGCGGCCCGGGAAGCCATTGCCCTTGGCCTGCAAATTTTCAATTTTGCTTCTGAAAAAGCAGATACCCGTAACTGGCAAAGCCTGCCCCATACGATCTATTATGTCCGCATTCCATTGCAGGCAGGAGAGAATCAGATCAACCTTCAGCTTAGCGGACGTGCCTCTGCATCAGTGCCCGTAAAAGTGAACGGGAGAGGGGGGATGCAAGTGATGACAGTGAATACGATAAGGTAGAAATTCCTATCTTCAGTTCATGAACGTTGTTATTGTTGACGATAACAAAATTGCCCGCACCACGCTCAAACAGCTTGCCTCCCGGGTAAAAGACCTGGTGGTAGTGGCAGAATGCGAAAATGCTATGGACGCCTATAATGTGTTGCAGGAAGAACCTGTGGACCTGCTGCTGCTGGATATTGAAATGCCGGGCATGACCGGGCTGGAACTGACCAGGAACCTCGGTGCCAAACGCCCCCTGATTATTTTTACCACTTCCAGGAAAGACTATGCAGTGGAAGCATTTGAATTGAACGTAGTGGATTATATCGTGAAGCCAGTGACCCTGCCCCGGTTCATACAAGCCATTGATAAAACCAGGGATATCCACCAAAGCCTGGAAGAAGAAGTGAACATAGCCCCTGATGCGTTTATCTTCATCCGCGATTCCAATATTGTCCGCCGTCTCAGTCTCGATGAGATCCTGTATGCGGAAGCCATGGGTGATTATGTAAAACTTCATACCCAGGGTAAATTCTATGCCATCCATACTACGCTGAAAGCAGTGGAAGAGCGGCTGCCGGCCGATCAGTTCCTGCGCGTGCACCGGTCCTATATCGTTTCCATCCCCAAAATCGACACTATCCAGGACGGAGCCCTTATTATCCAGGGCAAACCCCTGCCTGTAGCAGATGCTTACAGGGCCGCCCTCAATAAGCGGATGAATATCCTTTGATCCCACCGATCAGTTTTCCCGTTTTACCGACATGTTTGCCCGTTCCATCTATTCTGCCCTTAGGGAAGAGACGGGAAATATGAGCTTTGGGGTGTTGAAGCAATTGAATATGGGCAGTTTGTGATGAGATAATCGGATGTTCAGTATTCAATCTTCAAAAAAGCTTTTATTCTCATAGCAGTTTGGTTTTGGTTACGGGCTGCATGTCTATGCGGCCCCCTTTTTTTACAATGAAAACAATCTACACGATATTATTCTTTCTTGACCTGCTGGTGCTGATCATCCTCTCTTATTTCCTGCTGAGGCTGATGGACAGAGGCGGTCATGTCTGGTTAATGCTCGTTGTGCTGCTGGGGCTGATCGGAAGCATTATGTTGCTGGCAACATTCCTGGGCAGGTACATAAGGCCACATAAATAATGTTGCGGTACCCTTCGCTGCAAACCCTGGCTGCATTCCTTTTTAATTTAATCCTTAACTTACAGCAGAGTAATCCGCATGACCAGTAAACGCATCATCTACTACCTGCTGGCCGCTTTCATTACCGGCAATCTTCTCCTGATCTTTATGCAGTATAATTCTGCCCGGAATATTGATGATCTTATCCTGGGTAATGAAAAGCTGCTGAATGAATTCAAGACAGGCAGCCAGCTCCGCGACCTGGAAAAAGATATGATATCCATGGAAAGCGATGTGAGAGGGGCTATCGCCATGTCGGATGTTTCCATAGCAGATAATCTTGAGCAACAGATAGGGAATGTGCAAAAAGACCTGGGCCACCTTCAGCAAGTAAATGACGATGACAGCACTATCCGGTACATTGATGAATTGGATGAACTGGTGAAGGAAAAAATCTCTTTCAATCGCCAGGTACTCGACACTTTTGCCCATTCCGGAAAAAAAGCCGCAGAAGCACTGATGGCCAACCAGCATGGAAAACGGTTGATGCATTCCATTACTTCCGTAGCGCATAAGATAGATACCAGCCGGCAGGTATTGCTTACAAGGGTAACAGAATCGATCGATGAAAGCGGACGCAATGCCCGGCGCTGGGGCACTATTCTCATTGTGATCGTGCTGCTGAGCGGCGCCGGCCTGTTTTGGTATATCATCAACCGCATTGCCAGTCAGAATCAATTGATCCGCCAGTTGGACGCGTCAGAGAAGAAAGAAAGGGAGGCCGCAAGGATAAAAGAAAATTTCCTGGCCAATATGAGCCATGAGATCCGCACCCCTATGAACGCAATACTCGGGTTCACCAATCTTCTGCAAAAGAAAACACTGGAACCGGAAGCTGAAGCATATGTACACAGCATCCGTCAGTCGGGCGAAAACCTGCTGGCCATTATCAACGATATACTTGATCTGTCGAGGATAGAAGCCGGTATGATGCGTATTGAGCCGACACCTTTCAGCGTTCGCAGCCTGGTGCATTCTGTTGAGACCATGTTTACAGAGAAAACCAGGGAAAAAGGATTGCTTCTTACCACTTCTGTGGAAGAGCAGGCGCCTGATATACTCGAAGGAGATGCCGTAAGGCTTACACAAATCCTGGTGAACCTGATCGGCAATGCAGTGAAGTTTACCCAAAGAGGAAGCATCAATGTTTCCATTAATGCAGAGCCACTGCCTACCGGCCTGGTCACTATGTTCATCTCTGTCAGCGACACAGGCATAGGCATTGAAAAAGACAAATTGCCCGGCATATTCGATCGCTTCAGGCAGGCAGAGGATTCCATCACCCGCAAATACGGGGGAACAGGATTGGGACTTGCGATTGTAAAAGACCTTGTTGACCTGCAACAGGGCAGCATTACAGTAATAAGCGAGCCTGGCCTTGGCACCCGGTTTCAACTCAGCATCCCTTATAAGATACCAGTAGTAGGCAAGGCACCAAAACATAAAGTGGTAAAACATGATATCATGTACCCAACCGCCGGTAACACTCAAATGCTGGTGGTGGAAGACAATGAGATCAACCAATCATTGATGAAACACCTCCTGGCAAGCTGGCAGGTGAACCCGGATATTGCTGCCAACGGGAAGGAAGCGATAGAAATGCTGCGTCATAAAAAATATGATGTGATACTGATGGATATACAGATGCCGGAAATGGATGGGTATTCAGCCACGCAGATCATCCGCAAAGAATTAAAATTAACTACGCCCATCATTGCCATGACGGCGCATGCACTTGCTGGAGAGAGGGAGAAATGCCTTGGATTTGGCATGGATGAATATATTTCAAAACCTGTACGTGAGCAGGAATTGCGTGGCTTGATCAACCGGCTGGTTGGTACCGGATCAAATGCTCCTTCATCAATGCAAACCGGTATCGCCAATGAGCATAAGTACATCGACCTTGCTTATATGCAGGAGATCAGCGGAGGCAGTAAGGAATATGAACAAACAGTGACCGCCCAGTTCCTGGAAATAGTTCCCGCTGATCTTGAAAAAATGCAGGCAGCATGGGAGGAAAAGGACCTGGCGAAACTGCACCGGCTGGCACATACAATGAAAACGTCTGTATCAGTGATGGGGCTCAATACTGCATTGGAGCAGGTGCTTGACACCATTGAATTAAGCGAAGATGAAAAGCAGGTTGGCGATAAACTGCAGGAGTTGATTGATTATTGCCGGCATGCACTGGAAGAGGCAAAACAGTTTTATGATACACTGAGCTAAGAGAACTACCTTATTATATGAAAAGAATGATCTATTATGCAGCATGGCCTGTGGGCTTGCTGCTGCTGACCTCCATGCTTATCACCCGGAAACCCGTGGTACACCATCCTCCTCCCGCCACACCGGAAGAAAGAAAGCCGGAACTCCCGATCAAATACATTTATTTAACATTCGATGACGGCCCACTGGAAGGAAGCGAACATATAGACAGCGTAGTGTTGCAGGAGCGGCTAAAGATCAGCGTATTCCTGGTGGGGCAATTGGTGATGAAGAACAAAAAGCTGCAGGCCTACCTGGAAGAATACAAAACGAATCCCTATATCGAGACCTATAACCACAGTTATACCCATGCCAATGGGAAGTATAAAATGTTTTACAGTCGGCCTGTTTCTGTGCTGGATGATATTCAACAGGATGAAGCAGTGCTTGGATTGCATTACAGGATTGTTCGCTTACCGGGCCGGAATATCTGGCGGTTAGGCGAACATAAAAAAGATGATCCCAGTGCAGGCAACAGCGGAAGCGCTGCTGCAGATACGCTGGCCATGCATGGCTACAAAGTATTTGGCTGGGATACTGAATGGCGGCATCGCTCTTCTGATGGCACGCCTGTTCAAACAGTTGATGAAATGGTGAAAGAGATCGAAACAAGACTGGAAACCGGCAACACCTTCACAAAAGATCATATCGTGGTGCTGATACATGATGAGATGTTCCGTAAAACCTGGGAAGAAAGCGAATTGAAGCAATTGATCGATAAGCTTCGTACGCATGAGAATTATGTGTTTGAACATGTGCGGTTTTATCCAATGCCTGGAGTGCGTTGAGGGAGTGTTATGGAAAGCAGCAGAGAACGATCATAAATGCCTGTTCACCGACTCTTCATAAAGCAACCTTATTAACAGATGTATGTTTAGGGTATCAAATCAACACAACACCATGAATGAGATGATACCCCTATGGACCATTGAGTACAATGTGCCATCAACTGCGGTGCCGGATGCAACAGGCATAATGGAAGATGAGTATCCTGTTCATTTATTGAACGTACAGATAGATTTTCAGAATGGGCAATTATTGCTGGATGGGAACTGGAAATTTATTATGGGTTCCAACAACCAGGCAGAAGAGCATTGGTTCAACGCCCATAGCGAAACGATAAGGTTAAGCGCTTCACTTTTCCCGGGTAAGGCCATTGACCTGGCAGATACGACCGCTGGTGCGGCTTTTGCGGTGGAAGGCATATTATCCGACAGGGATGGAGAGATTGAATATTCAGGCCTGCTATTGATGGAGCTCGCGAAAGAAAATAAAACACCGGGAACAAAGTGCTGGAATATCAGTCTTTACTTATACAATAGCGGATCGGATGATTGTGAAATAAAGTTGAAATGGCCGGTGTATACAGCGGCCGAATTTGCCGAGTTGAATTAACGTGTTATGAGCAACACAAAACCAAAAGCAAGAATGCTGTTCAAACCAGCCATGTACTGGCGGGAGATCATTGCATTTATCGGTTTATTCCTGGCATTTATCTTTTTCCGCAGCGAGCGGAGGGAACTTCATGCTATCATCCCCCACCTGGAAAGTGCCAACAGGGCCTGGATTGTAATTGGTTTTGCTGTAACAGGTCTATTCTTCTGGCTGCAGGGCGCCATGTATCGCAAAAGCTTTGCTGCTGTCCGGCTTGAGTTGCCATTGGCGCAGGGCATTGTATTATTCCTGAAAAGAAATCTCCTCAGTGTATTCCTTCCGGCAGGGGGCGTAAGTTCATTAGCGTATACTCCTTCGTACATAAGGCAGAAAGGTTTTGGCCGTATGCAGGTGCATCAGGCCAGCGGCATCTATGGATTTGTAGGGTTATTGACCGTATTCCTTGCAGGGCTTCCTGTTATCGTTTATATGGCTTTCACCAAAGGCGGCTTGCACAATGCGGGCACCGGCCTGGTAAGCCTGCTGGCGATATTGGTATTGCTGTGGATGGCTACTGTGTCATTACGTCCGGGTAAATATCTAAACCGGCAGATCAGCAAGTATTTTCCTTCTGCTGCACCGATGCTGGAGGGATTGTTTACAGCAAAGCTCGACAACAGGGCTTTCGGCACAACTGTTCTGTATTCGCTGGGCATTGAACTGTGTGGCATGGTGCATGTGTATATTGCCATGCTGGCGCTGGGTCTGCCTGCATCTGTGGGAGTGGCAGCAGCGGCTTATATCATTTCTGTATTGCTGATGCTTATATCGCCGTTATTGAGGGGCCTTGGTGCAGTGGAAATGTCGCTGGTATATATTATGGAGTTGTATGGATACAGTGCAGGCCAGGCTTTAGCCATTACCATTCTTTACAGGGTATTTGAGTTCTGGTTGCCGCTGGTTTGCGGCTTCCTGGCTTTTGCCTGGAAGGGAAGAAAACTATTCCTGCGGCTGGCTCCCGTGTTGCTCATCTTTTTGCTGGGTATCATTAATATCGTTTCGGTGATGACACCGCCCATTCATCACCGCCTTATGTTGTTGCGGGAATATATCCCCTTGCAAACGGTGCATGCTTCCAACCTGCTGGTTTTATATATAGGTTTGATGCTGGTGGTTACCGCCGCTTTTTTATTAAAAGGGTTCAGGGCTGCATGGATCATTGCTGTATTACTTTCTTTTCTTTCTTTACTGGGGCATCTTGGCAAAGCACTGGATTATGAAGAAGCTATTTTCGCAACAGTTACTTTAGTGATATTGCTGGCTACAGCCAAACAATACCGCCGCCGTGCCAGTAAGAAATGGCTGCAGATCGGTTTCAGCACAGCGCTGTTCAGCCTGGCAGCGGTACTGATCGCTGGGTTTATCAGTTTTTATTTTATCGATAAAAAACATTTTGGTATCGATTTCACCTGGAAGCAATCGCTGGAGCATACATTCCGCATGTTCTTTTTGTTGCAGGATGATACTTTGCAGCCCGTTACCCGGTTTGGTCATGAATTTGTAGCGCTGATAAGATGGTTAGGATTTCTTACCTGGGCTTTTGTATTGTTCGCGCTGATCAATCCTTACCTGCATTTGAGCAGGGAGGAAGATACCGAGAAGGAAAGGGCCAGGAAGCTGGTAAGCCTGTATGGACAATCATCTGTTGATTACTTTAAGTTGTACAAGGATAAGCAATATTTTTTTTCAACGCAGTTCGATGCTTTCATCGCCTACCGGGTTGCCGGCGGGTTTGCCATTGTGCTGGAAGAACCTGTGTGTGCGGAAGAAGATAAAGCAGCAGCAATACGTGAGTTTGATGCGCATTGCCGGAAAACCGGATGGAAAGCGGCTTACTACCGCGTGGATGAGAACAGTATTGCTTTGTTTGGGGCACTTCCGAAACTGATGATCGGCCAGGAAGCGATCGTGGATGTGCAGCTGTTCAACCTCGAAGGCAAGGATAAAAAATCGCTGCGCAATGGTTTGAACAGTTTGCAGAAAAAAGGATTCACGACTCATTTGCACAGGCCGCCGCATGAGCCGGCTTTACTGGGATCATTGAAGAAAGTATCAGACGAATGGCTGGAATATTTTGACAAAGGTGAACAGGTTTTTTCACAGGGCTTATTTGATACAGAAGAATTGCAGCAGCAGGATATCATTACTGTAGAAGACGCGGAAGGGCAGGTAAAAGCATTCCTGAACATCATTCCCGATTTTTCACCGGAAGAATGCACCTATGACCTGATCCGTAAAACAGCCGATGCTCCTGGCGCAGCCATGGATGCATTGATCATTCAGCTAATCCAATATGCCAAAGAAAGAAAGCAGCTATATCTTAATATGGGCCTGGTGCCGCTGACGGGTATTGAACAACCAGTGAATACGGCAGAGCAATTGTTGAAAATGGCTGCGGCAAGGATCAAACGTTTTGGTCATTACAAAGGCCTGCGTGAGTTTAAGGAGAAGTATGCAACAGTGTGGGAAAACAAATACCTTATTTATGAGAATGATTTTGATCTCTTGCAACTACCGGTAGCATTGAACAGGGTAATGAAACCTTGAATAAAAAATTTATCAGTATATGAAACGGTGGACAGGCATAATGGTCTTCCTGCTTTTAGTGAAGCAATTATCAGCACAGGAAAAGCTGCCGTTGAAAGAGCAGTTTACATCAACAGATAAGCCATTCATCTTTTTGGTGAGCGGGGATGGTGGCGTGAAAGGGTTTACAGCATCGCTTTGCAACGCTATGCATGATAAAGGGTATTCCATTGTTTCCCTTGATGCGCATGCTTATTTCTGGAATAAAAAAACGCCTGAACAAACCGCTTCGGATATTACAAATTATCTTACCACCGCATTGAGATCAAGGGCCAATCATCATTGGGTGATGATCGGTTATTCTTTTGGAGCGGATATCACCCCGTTCGTAGTGAACCGGCTGCCTGATTCGTTGAAAAGCCAACTTGCTGATGTGATCCTGCTGTCTCCATCCACTTCTACTGATTTTGAAATACATCTTTCTGATATGCTTGGCATAGGTAAGAAACGGAGCATGGACGTGGTGGCAGAGATCAACCGCCTGGGCAATCAGAAAACAACCATCCTTTTTGGTGAAGATGAAAGCGGGTTTCCCATAAGCCAGGTAAAGCTGGCAAAATACCATAGCGATGTGATCAAAGGCGGTCATCATTTTGACGGAAATTTCCAGGCTGTGGCGGAGAAGATCACCGACATAATAAATAATAAATGATAAATGATCTGCCGCAGATCATTTCCTTCATCAGCCATTGCCTGTCCTTCACTATCTACGCGAAATGCCCGTTCGCCGATTACCCATTCAATTCCCCTGGCGGCCCACCTAGCTTTGGGATGTAAATAAACGCTCACCTATAAACAAATCAACATGAAAAAGATAATGATAGTACCTGTAGCTTTATTGCTGGCAGGTGCAAGCCTGAACGCACAGAGCAGTTCCGCAAGCATTGCCAAAGCAAATATGGATAAAAAGGAAGCCAAAGCAGAAAAGAAAGAGGCAAGGAAGGAACTGCGCAAGCTGGAAGGGAATGAGGTAGGCAATTTGACAAAAACCCATTTTTACGAGTATTTTGGTGATGTACATCCAAACTGGAGAAGAACCACCTATTTTGATGAAGGAAGCTTTGTAAAAGATGGGAAACCTATAACGGCGTATTACAATAATAGCTCGGAGTTGGTAGGCACTACAAGCCCTGCTGATTTCAGTGCCCTGGCAATGAAAGCCCAGAATGAGATCAAAAAGCGTTACGCGGATTATGCTATTGACAGAGTGATCCTGTTTGACGATAATGAAGCTACTGAATCAGATATGATACTTTATGGTTCGGTCATTTCCGATGAGGATAATTATTTTGTGGAACTGACCAAAGGCAATAAGACAATTATATTGAAGGTGACGACAGAGGGGGATGTTAGTTATTTTACTGAGAAGAAATAATGGTTGAGCTTTATTGATTATCGCAGACGTTTCACTTTAAGAATTACAACAGGCAGGGGCCTTCTGAAAAGAAGGCCCCTGCTTTTTTAATAATATGTCTGTTTTTCCGCAGCTTCCGTTCATCTTTATCTTGACCAGCGCAATAACTAGAAAACTTTAACGTATATATATGACCGCATTAGGGTGTTAGCCCTGTCCGTGCCCGAAATAAGGGTTTCCTATTAGCTCTCTGTTATGTGTTTATGAAATATTGCTTTTTGCGTAAAACAGATGCCTTTATAGCGGTTATTGCTTCCATTCAAACTTTGTTTTGTGTATCTTCAGGCGCCCTTGAAGCTCTTCATTTAATTGAGGCTCAGGTAGCAGGAGCGGAGAAGGTGATTTTAACCGGCAGTTAAACTGGCCCGGTTTTTTCTGAGTGGGGGCCATTAAAAAAACTGGTCAGTTATAGGCTAAAGGTCTGTGACTGAGGTGGCGAAGCCCTGCTTCATACCTGCATCATTGCGGAAAAGTATTATCTTAGAGACATATTATCCTTTGTCGTTATGAAAACAAAACCATTCTTACTGTTCTTTCTATTATTGTCTGTCCAAACCGTTTTTGCCCAAAATGGGCGGATGAAGCCTTCGGTTTTTGAACCGGGTCAGAAAAAGCCGATTTATTCTGTTGGGGGGTATGTGGTGATGAGTGGGAAGGAGAATTATCCGATTGGGATAAATGGGGAGTTTAAAATGCTTAAACTGACAAGGTTTCTGAATAAGGAAGCGGAGCAACTGAGCAATAGTTTTATTACAACTACTTTTGGCTTATTTAGTGTGTCGGAAGCGGATTCTAAAATGGGATTTTTCGATAAAAAGGGTACCCCCACCATCAATATTGCCTATCTCACTGCCGGTTACCGATATTATTTTGGTACATATGATTATGATGCGAGCAATCCATGGCAATGGTTTGCTGAAGCAAACCTTGGCCTAGGCATGATCACTGTACGACATCCGGCCATTGCATTTTCAGCCGGTGCAGGGTTCACTATTTCTAAACATCTAGATGGGCATTTATTCTATTCCAGCTTTTATCATAACGAACAAACCACGAAGAATATAAGCAGTTTCTCCTTTGGTTTGGCATACAAATTCCGTTAACCACGGAAGAACTATGTTATATTCCTGCTTTTAAAATCTATTGTCTAAATGAAAAACACTTACTGCTGGGGCATTCTCTTATTGCCCCTGACTTTTATTTTTTTCAGTTGCCAAACCGCTAAACAACTTACCTACTTTAAAGATCTTTCGGATACGACGGCTATCCAGGCAATTCCTACCGCAAAAGCACCTCCTTTATATCTCCAGGCTGATGATCAGGTGCAGCTTTCTATTTCCAGTCCAAGTGCCGAAGCCAGCAGTTTTTTTAATCTGATGGCTGCAAACCCAAATCCCTCAACTGCACCCGTTGGAACGCAGGTTACACAAAGTTTCATAAACCTGTACACTGTCTCCAACGAGGGGCATATTACTCTTCCTGTTCTTGGGGATATACAGGCGGCCGGCCTCACTCTTGAGCAACTCAGACAGCAGGTTGTGATCTCACTTAAGCCCTATCTTACCAATCCTATTGTTTCTACACGATTAACTAATTTTAAAGTCACAGTAATTGGTGAAGTAAACAAGCCATATACTGTACCAGTAAACGGAGAAAAAATCAACGTCCTGGAAGCAATTGGTGCTGCAGGTGATATGACCATTTACGGAGCCCGTAAAAAAGTAAAAGTGATTCGCAAGTTGCCGGATGGGAACACTGAAATAGCGAGGCTTGACTTTAACAGCAGCAAAATATTTCAGTCACCGTATTTCAACTTGCGGCAAAATGATGTTGTGTATATTCAGCCTAATAGAAACAAAAGCTTTCTGGCAAATAATACTACCTTCTGGGCTTCTGTAGCGCTGAGCATTGCCTCGATCGTTACTGTTATCATTATTCGGGTTAAGTGATAGTCGAAGAGTGAAAGCAGCATTCCTTCTCTACCATTTCATTTTCCCTCAATGTTATTTGAATCAATGGTTATTTATAGTTCAGGCGTAAACCAGCTATTGTTGATCATAGGAATAGATGTTCATGTAATTTTTAATTAGGAAATCAACTATGAAGGATCAAGAAATATATAGTGAAGATCTCATAAAGGGTAATGAGGAATTCGACATCAAGAAATGGTTGTCCCGTATATTCAGATCATGGTATTGGTTTGCGGGTAGCTTGCTAATCTGCGTTTTTCTTGCGTGGCTTTACCTGCATTATACCAATCCGGTATATCAGGCTGTTGCTGCTGTAATGATTAAGGATGACAAGAAAGGCGGAGATTTTTCCGATAATACAATTTTGAAAGATTTGGGTATTGGAGGCAATAAACTGGTCGAAAATGAGATTGAAATATTGAGAAGTTATGATCTGATGGAGGATGTGGTGCGTAAACAGCAATTATTCATTTCTTATTGGGTGGAAGGCCGGTTACGGAATGTTCCTCTGTTTGGGCAGGATATGCCGTTTCTCTTAGAAGTACTGAATCAGGATTCCATCATAAATGCCATTGAGTGGGTGATATCAATGGATAAAAAGAAAATAACGCTTACGACTAGTGATAAAAAAATATATCCGCTTACTTATGGGAACAGCTATAAAATTGATGATCTGCGATTCCAGATTATGCCCAATGATGCATGGAAAGGAATACAAGACTCAATTGCCGGTGGCCGTTTTAATGTAAGATTTGTCCCGGTAAATTCAGCTACAGGTGGATATACTAAACGCTTGTCCGTAGAAGCTGTCAGCAAGCAGGCTTCTGTTGTTGACCTTAGTATTACTGACCCGCATCGTGAAAAGGCCCGGGTTATTCTAGCCACCCTAATTGATATTTATAACCGTCAGGGCCTGGATGATAAAAATAAAGTGACTGCAAATACCATTGATTTCTTGAATGAACGACTAAAAGCAGTAGCGCTTGATCTGCAGGGTGTAGAAGGGCAGGTACAACGGTTTAAGACTGATAATAAAATTACAGACATTTCCGCAGATGCGCAGCAGTATATGGGGATGGCAAAGGAAATTGACATGCAGAGGGCTGAAAGCGAAACCCGCCTTAATATCGTTTCTGCATTGGAAAAGGACCTGTTGCTCAATCAGGATAATCCCGGGCTGGTGCCAAGCACGTTGGGTTTGCAGGAAGTTTCGCTTGCATCACTTGTCGAAAAGCATAACTCCCTTATATTGGAAAAGGAGAGGGTTGAAAAAAATAAAGAAATCGGACCGCAGAATCCTTTGTTGATCGATTTGCGGCAACAGGTACAGGAAACACGAAGAAAATTATTGACCAATGTGCGAAACCTAAAAGAAGCATATCAGATTGCATTGAATGATATTTCACGGAAAAATGAACAACTGGCTGGACGGATCCATAACGTTCCACAATTGGAACAAAAACTTGTTGAGATACAACGTAACAGAAATGTTGAGGAGCAATTATATGCGTTTTTATTACAAAAACGGGAAGAGTCTGCCGTAACATTGGCTTCTAATATCCCTGATTCCCGGACAATTGTCAAATCCAGGGGACTGGGTCAGATATCTCCGCAAGGGAAAACAATATGGGCGATGGCCTTTTTTCTGGGTTTACTGATCCCTTTGATCATAATGCTAATTGGGGATTTTATGAATGATAAAGTCGGAGATTCAACAGAAGTTGAACAGAAAACCTATGCTCCGCTTCTCGGTATGATCTCACATATTAGAAGGATCAAATCGCCAATTGTGTTAACGGAAAAATCCAGATCAGTAGTTGCAGAACAGATACGGACATTGCGAACATCAATCGGTTTCACTGGTAAAGGGAGAGAAGTGAAGAAGATCCTTGTCACTTCTTCACAACCAGGTGATGGGAAAAGCTTTATTAGTATTAATCTTTCCGCTAGTTATGCCTTATTAAAGAAGAAGACCGTGTTGGTGGAATTGGATCTTCGTAAACCACATGTCGGGAAATACCTGGGCATAACAACCAAGAGTGGCCTTTCGAATATACTAGCAAGAAAAGAAAAGCTTGATAATACCTTGGTAGAGATTCCGGGGTATGATCAACAACTATATCTATTGCCTGCGGGGTACCTGCCTCCAAACCCGGCGGAATTGATTTCGGGGCCGTCAATGGCCAATCTCATCAAGGAACTTGAAGAGAAGTTTGATTACATTATAATAGATACACCACCATTCGGGCTGGTAACCGACGCGGTTTTATTGCAACAATACGTGGATATTACACTGGTAGTATTACGCCAGGGACACACACATAAAGATGCATACAATGCCCTTAACCAAATGAAACAGCAAAAAAAGCAATACCCATTATATACTATACTGAATGGTGTAGGTTGGCGTCGCCGCTATCAACGAGGTTATGGTTATGGAGGTTATGCGAAGTATGGCTATGGTAAAGGATATTTTGAGAACGATGAAGTTTAGTATTTAATAACTATATAATGCAAGCCCGCTAAATCCAATGTCCCCTCAGGTAAAATCCTCTTCTTTTAAAAATCAATCACAACCACTCATCTTCCTGGATGGACTCCGGGGATTTGCTGCCTTGTATGTAATGATTGGTCATGCAAGATGGTTTCTATGGGAAGGGGCCGATGCTTTCCAGAATAATCAACATGCCTATTCATTATTAAATCAATCGCAAGTCTATTTTTTCTCTCTGTTCAAGTATGGACACCAGATGGTATTATTTTTCTTCGTTTTGAGTGGCTTTGTAATCCACTTGAAACAGGCGAAAAAGCTGAATGATACCGGTACTTTTTCATTGGACGGTTATTTCTGGCGAAGAGCAAAAAGAATTGTACCTCCTGTGTTATTTGCACTCACACTTACTTTTTTTTGTGATAAAATAACAGAACAGATCTCTGCAACGATTTATACCCGGACAACTCCTATTGATCTTATTAACAGGAATATTTCGTTTGATCATGATTTAACCACACTGGCCGGTAACTTGTTATTTGTTCAGGAAACCTATGTTCCGGTATTTGGATCAAACGGCCCTTTATGGTCATTGAAATATGAGTGGTGGTTTTATATGCTGTATCCCCTCTTTTTATTGATCAACAGAAAAAATGTAGTGTATTCATTATTAGTAATTGCTGTATTGTCAGCACTTTCTTTGGCAGGATGGAGTTGGGGAATAAAATTACTGGATGAAGTGCTTGCTTATCTTATCTGCTGGTGGTTAGGGTGTTTTTGTGCAGATATTTATGTTGGGAGGATAAAAATGCCTTTATGGGTGTTTTTTTTAGCAGGTTGTTGCTTGTTTGCAATACCACTCAATGCAAGATTATTTCTCAATAATAATATTCTTAAAGACATCATTATTTCAATCGGTTTCTGGGGATTGTTAGGTGTTTTACTGGAATACAGCAAACGTGGTATTCGTTTCGGATTATTAACCCGTATGAAAGTACTTGGAGACTTTTCTTATAGTTTGTACGTGATTCATGTTCCCTTACTTGTACTCGCAAATGGTGTGTTGCTTAATTATACCGGGAACCGCATGCCTCAAACGATGTTGTTTGTTTGGCTTTCCATACCGTTTATACTGATAATCGCATATTTCGTCCATTTGGGTGTGGAAAAGCCTTTTACGGGATATTCCAGGAGGCAACTAAAAAGGGCAACATCAACCCTTTAATTGTGATGAATATGAAGAAAATCTACAACCATATTAATGATTTCCTGTTTGGGTTTATTACCCCTGGGTTATTCCGTTTTTTACTGGCCTTTATTGTAGTGATTTATCATTCGGTCGATTTTTTAACACTTGGCCACTATGCTGTGTATGTTTTTTTTATGCTTAGTGGGTATTGGATATTCAGAATGTATAATGAAAAATACAGCACCTATAAGAATTCTTATTATGTCTATATATGCAGCAGGTTAGGACGCCTGATGCCGTTATACTGGCTAATATTACTGGTAAGTCTGATGATCTATGCCATACCGGCAATATCCCAACGCCTGGCAGGTTTAGAAGGACAGGGATTGAATATTGCTGCTTTTAATTTCCTGGTGCTGGGGTTGGCTAATTCTCCTCATCAGTTTATTGGTACGGCATGGTCGTTGGATATCGAGATCCAGTTTTATATAATAGCCCCCTTGTTGCTTTTACTTTGCCGCAAAGGTTTTGGCTGGCCTCTTTTTCTGGCCGGCAGTGTACTCAGCCTGCTCCTGCTATACAATCATTATGCTTCTGAAAACCTGATGGTCTATCTGCCATATTTTGTTATTGGCGGCCTTATTTATCACTTCAATATTCAGGCCACCAGAAATTTTGCAATCATCTCCCTGTTTTTGCTACTGGCGATACTTTGTATGAATTATATCGTTCCTGCTTTAAGGGCCGATTATTTATTGAACAGAAGGGCTTACGTGCTTGGTTTTAACTACCGGGAGGGGCTGAATGTGATTCTGGCAATTCTTACTATACCTTTTCTTACTATTAACGTAAGGCAGGTATCAAAGAAAGAAATGGCAGAAGCTGAACAGATATGGTCTTCAATGTCATATGTAATATACTTGCTTCACTGGCCGCTGCTTTTGGTTTACTCAGTTTGTGTAACAGGCGTTGGTGGTAAAACGAAAGTTATTTATCTATCCATATTTTATATTATTTGTATTGGGCTGTCTTTTCTGATTGCAAAGTATATTGATGCTCGTTTTGAAAAGCGCAGAAGAAAATGGATTGGCAAAATGGAAAAGAAACAGGAATTGAAGATGAGCACCATCAATTCCTGATCGTACCTGGCTTTGTGTTTTCTCGGATGTTAATTTGAATACATGTCAGTAAAAAAAAGTTTGGCAAAGAACCTGGGAGCTGGCATATGGAGTAGGAGTTCTACCATATTGTTCAGGCTAATACAGGTCCCTTTGATCATTTCTGTATTAGGAGTTGAAGACTATGGCCGGTGGCTGGTTTTATATTCGCTTCCTTCCTGGCTGACACTTGCTAACATGGGCTTCGGAAGTGTTGCTTCTAATGAAATGGTTATGTCGGTTGCCAACGGCGACATGACAAAAGCACGACAGGTATTCTCTACGGCCCTGGCTATTATCGCAATGATTGGGCTGGGCTGCATGATTATCGTATCAGCAGGTGCTTTTTTCGTTCCATGGGAACACTTTTTGAAAGCGGACGCAAGCCGGCACACTGAGTTTTCTTTTGCAGTAATATATCTTGCATTAGCTGTTTTTATTTCGTTTTCATCAGAAGTCTTTGGAGGAAGATTTCGTGCTGCACGCAAAGCACATCTGCGGGTGGTGTTGACAAGCTTTTTGCCATGGATAAGCCTGTTTGGCATGGTTATTATCCTGCAGTTTACCAAACGGTTTGATTATCTGGCCCTGTCGCAATTGATAGCAACGATAATATTCTTTTTTATTTACCAATGGACAAGCTGGCGCGTATTACCAGACCTTTCTTTTTCAGTAAAACAGATACAGTTTTCTCATTCAAAATTTTTACTCAAAAAAGGTGTGGCTTTTCAGGCTTTTCCCCTTGGGAATGCGCTGATCTTTCAAGGCAATATCATTATCGTTCAGTCGGTTCTTGGGCCGGGAGCGGTGGCTCTTTTTGGAACTGCAAGAACGCTGGTTCGGACGATCAGCCAGGCTATGGAAATGATCAATCAGGCTATTTGGCCAGAGATGAGCCATTTGTTTGGAGCAAAAAATTTCAATAAAGCAGCAAAATTGCACCGTACAGGAGTAATGATGTCAATAAGCCTATCTCTTATTGGTTTGATAGTGTTGTCTTTGTTTGGTAAAACATTGTATGGGTTCTGGGTGGGGAAAAGTATGGAACTGCCACAATATCTTTTATTGTTGTTTTTGTTGCCGATCCCATTCAATGCGCTCTGGCTTACGAGCAGTGTTGTGCATATGGCTAGCAACAGGCATGAAGGGCTTGCAGTTCGTTATCTTATTGCTACGGTTATATCTGCCATGGCCTGTGCAATATTGTCTTATACTTTAGGAATTGAAGGCGCTGCTTTCTCAACACTGATCGCCGATGTAATTCTTATACCGTATGTATTGAAACGGTCGCTTGATCTTACAAAAGATAATTCACATGATTTTTATGCAGGCGTATGGAAGAACATACAAGAAATCCCTTTTACTACGAATAAACTTATTAAACGTTTAAAAAGAAGTTGATCCAATATCTAATAAATGTACTATGAGTTACAAGCAAATCGTGTATGATTACTACCGTTCCAGCTTTAAGGGAGATACCAGCAAGTCATCGCTGCAGTTTGGGGCAGGGAAGATCCGGCCGGTCCTTGAACCTTGGGTAAAGAGACTGGATAAAAGTCTGCCTGTTGCAGATCTGGGCTGTGGAGCTGGAGAACTGCTCATGGCATTGAGATCACTCGGTTTTACAAACCTGTCAGGATGTGACCTCAGTGCAGAGCAGGTAAATATCGCCAAACAGGAATTTCCGGCAGTACAGGAAGCTAACCTGTTTCATTACTTGTCTTCAAAAGAAGATGACTTCTTTGTCCTTATCACATTGTTTGATGTGGTAGAACATCTCACCCGTCAGGAAACATTTGATCTAATGAAATTGATCCGGCAAAAGCTTAGGCCGGGTGGTATATTGGTCATTCATATGCCTAATGGGATTTCACCATTTGTAGGACATGTATTTTGGGGTGATATAACACATGAATGGTGCATGACCCCTCAAAGCGCTGCCACGCTTTGTTCGCTTCATGGATTAACAGAATTTGAAGCTAAGGAGCATTTAGGAGCAGGGGTTGGGATAAAAGGCCAGGCCAGGAAGCTCGCATGGTATTTTATAAGAAGCTGCTTCCGCCTGATCAATGCTATTGAAACAGGCAGAAAGGGCACAAGGATATGGACACGAAATTTTGCTTTCAAGGCAAAAAAATGAATAGATCGATGAAAGTATCACAGATATCAATTGGCCGGTTTCATCACTTTCATTTGGCCCGGCAATTGGAAAAACGTGGAATGTTGGCAGCGCTTTATACAGGTTATCCACGTTTTAAACTAAAAGATGAGCAGGGCATTCCTCCAGGAAAGATTAAAACTTTCCCTTGGTTACAATCTCCATACATGATGCGTGGCCGCTTTGGCCTGAACAAATGGGATTGGTTAAATAAAGAATGGGCATGGTGGGCTCATGAAACATTAGACTGGTATGTTGCCCGCAACCTACCCAAAGAAAGCATATTAGTTGCTCTTTCCGGCTCTGGTCTTCATGCAGGAAAAATAGCATTGAAAAAGGGAGGAAAGTATGTTTGTGACAGAGGTTCATCCCATATCCGGTTTCAGGATGAAATTTTAAAGGAAGAATATGCACGCTGGAAATTATCATTCCGTGGAGTTGACCCGAGAAGCATACGGAAAGAAGAAAAAGAATATGAGCTTGCAGATAGGATCACTGTTCCTTCTGAGTTTGTGCGAAACTCTTTCCTGAGTAAAGGCGTTCCTGCAAACAAGATTAGCAAAGTCATATATGGTGCGAGGCTGGAACGGTTTTCAAAAATTGCTGATCCGGAGAATAATAAATTTGTCATTTTGTGGGTCGGTGGTGTAAGTATACGAAAAGGTTTTTTGTACTTATTGCAGGCATTTCAGCAATTGAAACACCCCAACAAGGAATTGCGTGTGATAGGGAGAGTATCAAAAGATATCAGTGGACTCCTCAGTAATTTCTCGCTGGAGAACGTAAATTTTCTCGGCGTGATACCTAATGCCAAACTTCCCGAAATGTACAGCACCTCGCATGTATTTGTATTACCAAGTTTGGAAGAAGGGTTGGCCATGGTACAGGGAGAAGCGCTTGCCTGTGGATGCCCGATCATTTCCAGTACGAATTCCGGGGCTGAAGATCTGATCACTTCCGGGACCGAAGGCTTCATTGTTCCGGTCCGTTCGGTTTCAGGCTTACTGGAAAGTTTTCAGCAGTTAATAGATTCGCCTGCTTTGCGTCAAAGCATGTCAGAAGCTGCATTGAAACGTGTGCATCAACTGGGCGGATGGGATAAATATGGGGATGATTATACGGCCCTCTTGAATTCATTGTGAGTAAAAGAACAATGATGACGATGAGAAAAAACAGGATTAACAGGCATTTAAAAATAAAGACTCAGCGAATTGGCTCCATGCCAGTGGTTGCGTTGATTCTTCTGACATTGCCCGGATGGATACTGGCATGGTCAAGTAATCTTTCTTATGCTGCTGATGTCGCTGCGTTGTGGGGAGCAGCCCTGATGTTTAAAGGGATCTGGACTTTCATAGGGTACCCAACGGAGATGATGCGATTTCTCCGCCTAGGAGCAATTGTTTTATGCGCCCTTCAAAATGTCAGTTGGCTGACGGCTTCTTTGATACATCGTTTTGTATTGAATATTCCTATTGGGAGGACCTTGCGCCAGATTGGTGGAGTTGAGTTTAGCTTGTCGGCATATGCGCTGGCATATATATTTATTACCTTATTTGCAGCAATGATAGCTTATTTGGGCTCTTCCAACTGGATGTATAAGAAGGAAAGAAGGGTTACTTATTTGCTCACAGGACTTAAGACCATTCCAATCTTAAAATTGAGGAATATTCTTGCTGTATTACTGGTTGCAGAATTTTACTTAATAGCATCCGGTGTTATCGGGCAAAGGTCGATTGTGGTAAAGGATACTGCTGAAGGAGAGAGAACATTTTCCGTAACATTATTTTCGATTATTTTGCCATCACAGATATTATTCAATGCTGTTTTTTTATACCTGCTTTTAATAAAAAGGAATTTTCCTAAGTTCAAATTTTCCTGGATGATACTTGTTGTTTCTCTAAGCACAGTTTTATTCCTTTATTTTAACAAGGGAAGAAGTGGCTTGTTTTTCTCGATCCTGGCGTTTGGATACTGGTTGGCTTTCTTTTATCAGACCAGACCTAAAATATGGAAATTTGCCCTGGTATGTTCCATTATATATCCCATTTTATCACAGGTGCTTTTGTTTAGTAATTTTATACGGAGCACAAATGCAGGAATAGAAAACTGGAAAGGCAGCGCTATCGAAGTAGTACCAAAGGCCTGGGAAAGGTTTCAATCGTCCTCTAATCTGGTAGAACAGGAAAAGAACAGGACAGCAAATAATCTGTCAACACGGCCATTGGTGGCCACCCCTCTTGCTATGAGTATAAATCTACCTGTCGAAAGAAAGAGCTTCATGCTTGGGGAGAATATTATTAATTCGCTGATTTGGGTAATACCTGGGCCACTTTTCCCGAATAAAAGAGATTATCCTATACAGGAAGCTTTATTATATAAGCACTTTCCAATCGGGGAAGTGGACACAGCAGATTCGCTTTATTTGTCCGCCTACACTGAGTTCGGATGGATAGGAATCCTGTTTTATCCTCTCTTTTTATTTTCGCTTTGGGTACTTGTTGTAAACTTTGTTTTTTCAATACGGCAATTACCGCTTATAGGAGCTATTTGTATAGCCTATTTCTTCCAGCTTTTTCTACTGAATATCGGAGAGGGTGCAGTAAGTAACTGGCTGATCGGTTTTCGGTCAGTACTCTTTCTTTTTATTATTGGTAAAATATGGCTCCTTTTTTTTGCACCACGAAAACAAAGCCAGCATTTGCCGGCAATAGAATTTAATTAAGCCGCTAAAGTATGAAAATCATTTATATAGGTCAGGATAGCTCTTATTCTACCTCATTTCACCGTGCTGAAGCCCTGAGAAGATTGGGACATTCTGTTAAAATATTTAATCCTTACAAACCTCTTCAAAGATCACTGAGCTCACGTATCTGGAGCCCTTTGCATTACAGAACAGGATATGCATTTTTGCAGCTGAAACTTATCAAATGGCTTAATGAGATGGTAATTGACCCTGCAGATCTTGTTTGGGTGAATAGTGGTGAACTCCTGGGGCCACAGTGCATCAGATTGCTAAAGCAAAAGGCTGGCAATATTGTATTGTACAATAATGATGATCCAACAGGAAAAAGGGATGGGCAGCGTTTCCGGTCCCTGCTAAAAGCGATAGCACATTATGATTTATGCCTTGTTCTCCGAAAGGTTAACATCGAAGAATATACCAGCAGAGGTGCAAAAAAAGTATTGCGAGTATATATGTCTTATGATGAAGTTATCCATAAACCTTTCGTGGATATTGCCGACATTCCTGATAAATTCAGATCATCGGTAGCTTTTATTGGGACCTGGATGAAAAATGAAAAACGGGATGAATTTTTGTTAAAACTGATTGATCATGGATTGTCTGTAAGTATCTGGGGTGATCACTGGCAGAAATCCCCTCTCTGGAATAAACTGAATCCTTATTACAGGGGGAAGGCATTAGGGGGCCGTGATTATGTAGCAGCGATACAGGGGTCGAAGATTTGTATAGGAATGCTCTCCAAAGGAAATCGTGATCTGCATACCAGGCGGTCAGTTGAAGTACCCTTTGTTGGCGGGCTGCTTTGTGCGGAGAGGACCTCTGAGCATCAGCAAATGTATAAAGAAGATGTGGAAGCTGTTTTTTGGAATGATGCAGACGAGTGTGCACAGATCTGTAAAGATTTGCTGAAGGATGATGCCAGAAGAGAACGGATCAGACTGGCCGGAATGAAGCGGGTAAGGGAAATAAATGCGGGAAACGAAGATATATGCAGTCAGGCGTTGGCAGAAATATTGAAAACGAATTAATATAACTAATCAGGAGAACTAAGTAGTATAATGATTGGCAAGCTTGTGGTTTTCGATTCGCATCCTGTGCAGTACCGGGTTCCCATATGGAGAGCTATTGAGGCCTGCCTGCCTGGAAAGATCCATGTGGTATATGCGTCTGATTGCTCCGTACGCGGGCATGCCGATAAAGGATTTGGTCAAACCATCTCTTGGGATGATCCCATGCTGGATGGCTATCCGCATACCATCCTTAATTGTGAAAACGGTATTCCGCTTTCCGGCCCGGATTCACTGACAGGAGAGGGAGTAGGTCACTGCTTCGATGAATTAAAACCTGATATTGTTTTATTAACAGGTTTGAACTACCAGTACGATAAAGTTGCTCTCCGGGAAGCCAACAAACGGAATATTCCGGTTTGGTTGCGTTGTGAAACTCAGGATGAAGCTATGGTCCGTTCAAAGCTGAAGTCAATTGCCAGGTTCATCTTTTATCGCTCGTGGTACAAGCGGATCTCAAAAACCTTTTATATCGGACAACTTAATCGCAAGCATTATCTCAGGCACGGAGTAAAAGCAGAGAATATGATTCCTGCCTTTTACAGCACTGTTAACAGGTTTGCAGCATTAGATATTGGGCAAAAGAATCAAATGAGACAGGCGGCAAGGACAAATGCAGGCATTCCTGCGCATGCGCTGGTCATTGGATTTTCGGGTAAATTTATTGCGAAGAAAAACCCCGGAATATTATTTTCTTTGCTGCAAGAACTTTCCCCGGAATTGAGAAGCAAACTTTTTCTGTATTTTATTGGCAGTGGTGAACTGAAAGAAGAATTGGAGAAACAAGCTGGTCTGGTGAAGGATAAGTATGGGGTTTCAACTTTTTTTCCTGGATTTATTAATCAATCTGAGCTTGCCAGACATTATCTTGCAATTGATGTATTGATACTACCTTCAAGACGAAGAGGTGAGACCTGGGGGTTAGTATCCAATGAAGCCATGCAGGCAGGATGCTCCGTGATAGTAAGTAATGCAGTTGGTTGTTATGCAGATTTTTCTGGTTGGGAAAGGTTTCGGGTGTTTGAAGAGGGAAATGCAACAGATCTCGCCAGGCAGATAAAAGAACTGGCAAACTATCCGCGGACTTTTGATTGGGCTGACAGGCAACTCACAGCATATTCCATTGAAGCCGTAGCTCAGGCATTTATAAAAGAAATGAAAAACCAACAATAACTATTATGACTTTTCTTGTAACCGGCACTGCCGGTTTTATAGGTTTCCATGTTGTTAACCGGCTTTTGCAGGATGGCCATACCGTATTAGGGATGGATAACCTGAATACTTATTATGATGTCAGTCTGAAGCACAACAGGCTTCGTGAGGTGGGGATAGAAGCTGGTGATCTGCAATATGGCACGTTTTTGAAAAGTAAGAAAAACGATGCTTATACATTTGTTCAGCTCAATCTGGAAGATAAATTCGGATTGCAGGCAACATTTGCAAAATTCAAACCTGATATTGTCATTAATCTGGCAGCGCAGGCTGGCGTGCGGTATAGCCTGAAAAACCCTGATGCTTATGTAAGCAGTAATATTACTGGGTTTATGAATATTCTTGAATGTTGCCGACATAATGATATTCAACATCTGATATACGCTAGCAGCTCCAGTGTGTATGGTTTGAACGGCCATGAGGTCTTCAGCACCTCGCATCATACCGATCATCCTGTATCGTTATATGCAGCAACAAAAAAAAGTAATGAGATGATGGCGCATACTTACAGCCATCTTTTCCGTATGCCGACTACCGGTCTTCGATTCTTTACGGTATATGGTCCATGGGGAAGACCAGATATGGCATTATTTCTTTTTACAAAAGCGATATTCAATGATACTCCTATTGACGTTTTTAATAATGGTGAAATGTACAGGGACTTTACTTATATTGATGATATAGTAGAAGGGGTAATTAACGTGGCTTATGACACGCCACCGTCTGCGAACGCGGGCTGGGTAAGTAAGAACCCTGACCCTTCTATATCATCTGCCCCTTACAGGCTCTATAATATCGGGAATAACCAGGCGGTTAAACTTACCGATTTTATAAAAGCAATTGAGGAAGCAACCGGCAAAACTGCGATCAAAGTGATGAAACCGTTACAGGCTGGTGATGTTATTTCTACCTCTGCGGATGTAGATGGGCTTCGCTTGGATTATGGATATCAGCCAAAGGTATCCGTGAAGGAAGGAGTTTCGCGCTTTGTTGAGTGGTTCAGGACTTATTATAAAATCTGATGAACATCATTATTTTTACACATCCATCTTTTCTTGGATCACAGAGTATGCCCCGGTACGCAAAATGGCTGCAGGATGGAATGATCAATCGTGGACACAAAGTGGAAATTTGGTCGCCCAAAGCAAAATGTTATAATTGGCGGGTGCCACGGAAAATGAAAAAATGGATGGGATATATCGATCAGTACCTGATCTTTCCCAGGGTAGTGAAAAGAAAATTAAAAGATGTTCCTTCAAGTACTTTATTCGTGTTTGCTGACCAGGCTTTAGGCCCATGGGTACATCTTGTGGCAAACAAGCCTCATCTCATTCATTGTCACGATTTCCTGGCCCAGAGAAGTGCTGTAAATGATATACCCGGCATAACAATCGGATTTACAGGCCGACAATACCAGGCCTATATTCGTAGAGGCTACCGGAAAGGAAAACATTTCATTTCCATCTCAAAAAATACCCAGTGTGATTTGCACAGGTTCCTGATCGAAGCACCTATTACTTCAGAAGTCGTATATAACGGATTAACGCGATCATTTGCGCCTTCCGAAAGTGTTGACAAAACGAGAGTTGAACTTGGTTCATTGACATCTATTGATCTGTCAGGAGGATATCTGTTGCATGTGGGAGGTAACCAATGGTACAAAAACCGGAAAGGCGTGGTAGAAATTTACAATGCCTGGAAGAAAATTACCTCAAATAAGTTACCGTTAATAATGATAGGGGCCCGCCCTTCTGTTGAGCTGAAACAGGCTCAGGTGGAATCACCTTTTCGGGATGATATCCATCTGTTGACAGACTGTAATGATGATTTTGTGAAAAAAGCATATACCGGGGCTTCCATGCTAGTTTTTCCTTCTTTTGAAGAAGGATTCGGATGGCCTTTAATTGAAGCAATGGCATCAGGTTGTCCTGTATTGACAACCGATGCGGCACCCATGAATGAAGTAGGCGCAGATGCTGTTATTTACATCGGCCAACGGCCATTGCAACCAGAAATTGCGACGGAATGGGCAAAGGATGCTGCTAAAATTTTGAATGATTTTCTGGAATCAGATGTAGTTGACCGCAATAAAATAATAGTCGCCGGTAAAAAAAATATTGAGAGATTTAATCCGAAAACAGCGCTTGATAATATCGAAGCTATTTATAAGCGAGTACTCGGAGGAACAAAGGCTTTATGAGGTGGCTGCGTATTATACCAACTATGAATCCTGCCATGGGAGGTCCTTCACAAGGTATCCGTAATTCAATACCTGAGCTGGAAAAACATGGTATATACAATGAAGTAGTTTGCTTTGATCATGAAAAGGCCGAATATCTAAAAGATGATCAATTCCCTGTTCACGCACTTGGCCCATCTACGGGGCCATGGGCATATTGCAAAAAACTTAAACCCTGGTTACTTGACAACTTTGACCGGTTTGATGTGATTATTGTCCATGGACTTTGGCTATATCATAGTTATGCAACGATCAATGCTTTTCTGCAATACAAAAGAAATAAAAGTGATCGGATCCCTTCTTTTTATGTGATGCCTCATGGAATGCTCGATCCTTATTTTCAAAAGGCAAAAGGAAGAAAAATAAAAGCTATCAGGAATTGGTTGTACTGGCAATGGACGGAGAAGAAACTTATTCATGAAGCAGACGGCATACTTTTTACATCGGAAGAAGAGCTTTTGCTGGCAAGAAATGCCTTTCGTCCATATCGTCCCCAAAGAGAGCTGAATATAAGCTACGGTATTACCCCCCCGCCGGAATATACATCCCAAATGAAACAGGCATTTCTACAAGTATGTAAGCGTGAAAAAATGCCGCCATACTTAATTTTTCTGGGCAGGATACATCCAAAGAAAGGAGTGGATTTACTGGTAAAAGCATACATCCAACTGAAGGAAGAAGATCAGCCTTTACCATCATTGGTGATTGCCGGCCCCGGGTCGGACACAGAATATGGCGCCGCACTCAAAACTTTGGCCGGATCAACTGAAAATATCATCTTTCCGGGTATGATCACTGGCGATGCTAAATGGGGCGCGTTTTATGGTGCTGAGGCATTCATACTACCGAGTCACCAGGAGAATTTTGGTATCGCGGTTTCAGAAGCCCTTGCTTGCGGACAACCCGTACTGATTACTGACAAGATCAATATTTGGAGGGAAATAGACGGGCTTGATGCAGGGATAGTGGAACCTGATACTTTTCAAGGAGTATTGGATATGCTAAAGAAATGGCTATTGCTTTCAATCAGGCAGAAAGAAGAAATGCGCCGGAATGCTCTGAGTACATTTGATAAGTATTTTTCAATAGAAGATGCTGCAAGAAAAATGGCAATCACGATCAGTACAGTAGGTCAAAAAAATAAATAAATCCAACATAATTGAGAATTGTAATTGTTCAAGGGGCTTTTCTTCCGGTACCTCCTAAATTGGGAGGGGCTGTCGAAAAAAGGTGGTTTGCGATGGGTAAGGAGATGGCTAAAAAGGGCCACGAAGTAATTCATATCTCACGTAAGTATATGGACCTTCCTTTTGAAGAAGAGATTGAAGGTGTTTTGCATAAAAGAGTGGCTGGATATGATACGCCTGCTTCTGGAATCATCCTGAAATTATATGACCTCATTTATGCGATAAGGGCAAAAAAGGCGATACCGGAAGAAGCAGATGTTATTGTTACAAATACTTTCTGGCTTCCGGTCATCCTTTCTGCAAAGCAAAAAAAGCATTGTATGGTAGATGTTGCCAGAATGCCAAAAGGGCAAATGAAGTTATACAGGAATGTTGCACGATTGAAAGCTAATTCAAGTCCTGTAGCTAGCGCAATAAAGGATGAACTACCTGTGAGTTTGAGAAAAAAAATCGTACTGATTCCTAATCCTTTGCCGTTTAATAATTTTTCTGAAATAGACTTTAAGAAAAAGGAAAGAATAATACTATATGCCGGGCGAATACATCCCGAGAAAGGTGTGGATATACTCATAGAGGCTTTTAAAAGAATAAAAAGTGATTGGAAACTGCAAATCATTGGTTCATGGGAAGTCAAGTCAGGTGGTGGCGGTGCAGATTACTTGCATCGACTAAAAGAAAGCAGCGCCAGTGCTAATGTAGAGTTTTTGGAACCTGTTTATGATACAGATAGTTTGAATAAGATATACCTCGCTGCCTCTATTTTTGCATACCCTTCTGTGGCAGAGAAAGGAGAAACGTTTGGGTTAGCCCCTTTGGAAGCAATGGCTTGGGGATGCGTACCGGTGGTTTCTGCACTTATGTGCTTTCAGGACTTCATTGACGATAACGGTAATGGTTTTATATTTAACCACAGGGATGAAAACCGCTCCTATTTGTTGCAAGAGAAAATTGAGACGTTGATAAATAATAATTCTCTTCGGGAGCAAACAGCAAAGAGGTCTGTTAAAGTAAGAGAGAGTCATTCGGTTAGCCTGATCGCAGATCGGTTTTTGGCTGAATTCAAAGATATGAATGCATAATAAGCAAGTTACAAGAGCTGTATGGAAGTAAAAGTGCACCGGCAAAACTCCCCATATGACAGTCCATGGACGGTAGGGCAGCGTGTAAAAATGCTGGTATGGGAATACGTATGGATCCTGCTTTGTTCATGGACGCCAAAGCCCGCCAACCGGTGGCGTGTATTCTGGCTAAAAGTTTTCGGGGCGAAAATACACGGAAGGCCTTTTGTTCATCAACGGGCAAGGATACAAATCCCCTGGAACCTTACGCTGCAACATAAAGCGGCGCTGGGGGATAGAGCAATCCTCTACACACTTGGTGCGATCGAAGTGGGAGAACATGCCACAGTAGCACAGGAAGCATATATCTGTACCGGCACTCATGCGTTCGATAAAGCCGCCATGAATCTTATTACCATGCCGATTAAAATTGGGGCTTACGCTTTCGTAGGAGCCAGGGTATTTGTTATGCCGGGAATATCAATAGGCGAGTATGCTGTGATCGGAGCCTGTAGTGTTGTGACAAAAGATATGCCTTCCCGAATGATATGTGCAGGCCAACCATGTCGTCCTTTAAAAGAAAGGGAAATGACGGTAGGCAATTAATTTACTATCAGCTTCCAATCTCTTTTAGACATATTCTCATTGAACACTATAATATGAATTTTTATCTATGAATTTAACCAATACCCAACGTGTCGTTAAACTGACCACTAACCTGCTAAGCAACCCCGGTCTTATCCCATCTTATCTTAAACACAATGTGTTTAATAAAAAGATGCCCATCGATTGGAACCTGCCCTGGTGGTCTTATAAGGCTATCCAGTATGTGGACACGATTGTAAAAGGAAAAAGGATTTTTGAGTATGGAACTGGCGGCTCTACCATGCGTTTTGCCACTGAAGCCAAAGAAATCGTTGCGGTAGAGGATGACAACAGGTGGATGGATATGGTAAATGAGAAATTGAAAGAAAAAAACATACATAATGCAAGGATTATATATAGCTTTTTTGATTTCAAAAACCCTGAAGGGTTTGAAAACAGTGAGTATATCAGAATGATTGATACTGCCGGAGGTGATTTCGATATAGTTATTATAGATGGGCAGGATCGAAGTTTTCAAGAGCGCATAAAATGCTTCAGACATGTTGAACAAAGAATGAAACCAGGTCAGTATATTGTTGTGGATGATTTCTGGCGGTATGAAATTTTAAGAAAAGAGAACAGGGCTAAAGAAATAAAAGTTTTTGAATCGGTAGGACCCTGCCGGTTCGGTGTAACCAGTACTGCTGTGTTTATATATTAAAGCCGCTCTTTCTCTCTGTTGTTTACCTCTATTTTCTGTTAGATTCAACTATGATCTCTATTCTTATTCTTACAAAGAACGAGGAACAGGACCTTCCTGGCTGTCTGGAATCGGTCAGTTGGTGCGATGATATCCATGTATATGATTCGTTTAGTGACGACAATACTTTAACTATAGCCCGAAATGCTGGTGTAAGGATCACTCAGCGGAAATTTGATAACTGGTCAGCACATCAAAACTGGGGGTTAGCCAATATTTCTTTTAAGTATCCCTGGGTTTTATACATTGATGCTGATGAAAGAGTATCAGAAAATTTGAAGAACAACTTATTATCACTTGACAATACTGATAAGGATGTTGTGGCCTATGAGATCCGGCGCAGGGATTTTGCCTGGAATGGAACATGGCTGAAGCATGCACAGATATCGCCGTTTTATTTGCGTTTTTTCCAACCTTCCAAAATAAAATATGAAAGGCTGGTTAATCCCCTGTCTATTCCCGATGGTCCTATAGCAAGGCTGGAAGGCTACCTGGACCATTACCCCTTCAGCAAAGGCTTCCGTTATTGGATACAGCGCCACCTCGGGTATGCTGATATGGAAGCGGCTATGAGACTGGAAGATATGGGTAAAAGTATTTCATTCTCTTGGAGGAAGGCTTTATTCAGCAAGGACTTTACAGAAAAACGATATCACCAGAAAGGCTTGTTTTATAAAATGCCGGGACGGCCGCTTATTAAATGGATTTACATGATCATCTGGCGCAGAGCTTTTCTGGATGGACGCGCCGGTATTACATACGCAAGCTTACAAGCTATTTATGAATACTTTATAGTTCTGAAAACAAAGGAACTGACCAACAAAATAAAAAAATAAAAAATACGTGTATAGGATAACTAAGGGTAAATACTAGTTTTGTGTAAGCCACTGATCTCAAACAGGCTTGCCAAGAACCAATAAGAATGCCTGAGCATTCAACTTTTAGAACCAATCCTATATGTCGAAAAACCACCCAGCTCTAATCCTGAGCTTACTCCTTTTGCCCGCTCTTGCTATTGCCCAACCATGTACTCCACAAGGTGATCAGGTCTCATATGGCACAAATAATACCTGGATCGGGTATGTTTATGATAATCAGAACTTTACTAATTACCTGGGATATGTTACCGAAGGTTCTCCGTCCAGCCCGGATTTCAACCAGGATTTTGGCGGTAGCTATGTCAATTTCCCAACTAATGGGTGTACTTTATATACGGAAACATTTACGATCCGCTATAAGCTTACCAAGACCTTTGCCGCAGGAAGCTACACGTTTACAATATCCGGCGATGACAGGATCAGATTAAGTTTGGATGGTGGTGCCACATGGGTGATTGATAACTGGAGTTATAATGGATATTTACCCGGATCCATCACAGTTACTTTAAACGGTACATATAATATGGTGCTGGAGTATCTTGAAGGCGCCCACCAAAATCATGTTTTTTTTAATGTAATACCAACTTGCACTGCAACAGGTAATACAGCTTTGTATGGTTCCGGCAATATCTGGAATGGATATTTCTATGCAGGAATCAATTTTGAAGAATATAAGGGAAGAGTAACAAAATCTGTTGGCGTCAACCTGGCATTCAATGAAAACTTCGGTGGATCAAGTGTTGACTATCCTACCAGTGATTGTCCGGTTAGAACAGATTTCTTTACCGTGCGGTATAGATTACGACATAATTTCCCCTTTGACTCTTATACTTTCACAGTAAGTGGGGATGATAAATACCGGTTAAGCCTGGATGGTGGTAACACCTGGGTAATTGATCGTTGGAATTATAATACAGGGAATACTACGCGCATGTACACTTCCAATCTAAGTGGGAGCTATGACATGGTACTCGAATATTATGACAAGGATGGAGATAATTTTATTCAATTCTCTTCCAATAATAATGTCTTATTGCCTTTAAGCTTTACCTCTTTTACCGGAAGAAGGACCGGTCAGGGAATTGTGCTTAACTGGAGTGTGGCTGACCAGGAAGACCCCGTGAATTTTGAAATAGAACGGAGTGAGGATGCTGTATCCTTCCAGCGGATCGGGGTAGTAGCAAGCGCTGAACGGAATAATTCATCTTATTCATTTACTGATGTATACAACCAGTCAGGGTTGGTGTATTACCGCATCAAAATAACCGACCTGCAAGGAAGGGTAGCCTTTTCAAAGTCCATCAGCTTGCTTAATGAAGGAAAAGGGATCCGTATCTATCCTACGTTTGTAACCAATGGCATTATTTACCTCAATAATGATAATGCACTGACTGGAGCGATTCTGGTCATCAATGATATGGCCGGCCGTCCTGTTGTCCGGCGTCAGTTAGGCAACCTTACTCCCGGGCAAACAAGCAGTTTATATATTAACGACCTGAAATTACGGCAAGGAATATACCTTGTTCATTTAATTGGAAACGGACAGGCGGTAAAAACAGAAAAAATCATCGTGCAATAAAAGTTTCTAGTATCATACATCGGTAAATGCATTTTTGAAATAGTGAAAAAGATCTTACTTATCGGCGGTAACTATTATCCTGAACTTACTGGTATTGGTCGCTACAACGGAGAAATGATGGATTGGCTGTCTCAAAACGGCTATGAATGCACTGTAGTAACTACCTATCCTTATTACCCTCAATGGAAAATAACTCCGGAATACAAACGCAAAAGCTGGTGGTATAGCCGCGAAAAAAAAGGAAACATTGTTGTACATCGCTGTCCCCACTATGTGCCCCATCAACCAAAGGGGCTGAAAAGGATGATGCTCGATCTTAGCTTCACCGTTTCTGGTTTTTTTAAAATACTGCAGATTGCCTTTGGTCCAAAACGGGGACTGGTAATGGTGGTGTCTCCGCCGTTTGTTCCAGGTTTTTTAGGCGTTCTGTATAAAAAATTACGGGGTGCAAGCCTGATTACTCATATCCAGGATATGCAGATAGAAGCTGCACGCGACTTGCAAATGGTGCGATCGCAGAAAATGATCCGGCTATTATTTGCCATGGAAGGGTTTATATTGAAACGTGCTGATCATATCAGTAGCATTTCCAATGGTATGGTGAGAAAGGTGAGGGAAAAAACAAAACGAAACATACTGTTTTTCCCAAACTGGTCTGATACATCCAAATTTTATTTGCTGCCGGTAAAAGGTCTTAAACAGCAATTCGGTCTTGCGGAAACAGATAAAGTTGTGCTGTACTCAGGGGCGATCGGAGAAAAACAAGGACTGGATATTATCTTGAAAGTAGCACAAATGCTGGGTGGGCTGGCTGACCTCAAATTCATTATTTGCGGAACGGGACCTTATAAAGCCAACCTGGAACAGATGGCCGCACAGATGAAAGTAAAGAACATTCTTTTCATGCCCTTACAACCAACGGAGGCACTGAACCGGTTCCTGAATATGGCCGATATCCATCTGGTAATCCAGAAAGCTGATGCCAGTGATCTGGTCATGCCCTCCAAACTCACTAATATTCTGGCCGTAGGAGGGCTGGCAATTATTACAGCTAATCCCGGCAATAGTCTTTATGATGAGGTCAGTTCACATCAGATAGGATTGCTTTCAGAAGCAGAAAACCCCGAAGCATTGGCCAAATCCATAAAAATAGGGTTGATGGAGGATTGTAGTGACTACAAAGAAAGAGCCAGGGAGTATGCAGAAAATTACCTGTCTATTGATAAGGTCATGAAAAGATTTACGGAAGAAATCGGCTTATCTAAAGAAGAAAGAAGCAAGGAATTAACGCAGAAGCCTGTTAAGACAGTTTGATATATTTTACGTTATATCTATGCCCTTACATCATGCGCACCACTATTAACGAGATGTAAGGGCTTGATTTTTGTATTTATTTTTCATCAACTAAATTTGCCAAATAACTATATAAAATTCAATGGGAAAAAAAGCCATAATCACCGGTGTCACCGGTCAGGACGGAGCCTACCTCTCCGAACTCCTCCTGGAAAAAGGATATGAAGTGCATGGTATCAAAAGAAGATCCTCCCTCTTCAATACAGACCGGATCGATCATCTTTACCAGGATCCCCACGAAAAAAACCAGCATTTCAAATTGCATTATGGTGATCTGACCGATAGTACCAATCTCATCCGCATTATCCAGGATGTGCAGCCCGATGAGATCTACAATCTCGGCGCCATGAGCCATGTAAAAGTGAGCTTTGATACACCGGAATATACCGCCAATGCCGATGCCATCGGCACCCTCCGCATACTGGAAGCCGTACGCCTGCTGGGGCTTACACAAAAAACAAGAATATACCAGGCATCTACTTCGGAGCTATATGGACTGGTGCAGGAAGTGCCGCAGAAAGAAACCACTCCCTTCTATCCACGCAGCCCATATGGCGTTGCCAAATTATATGCCTACTGGATCACTGTGAACTACCGTGAGGCCTACAATATGTTTGCCTGCAACGGTATTTTGTTCAACCATGAAAGTCCATTACGCGGTGAAACATTCGTGACCCGCAAGATCACAAGGGCGGTAGCGCAGATCGCACTGGGTATGCAGGACAAGTTATACATGGGAAATATTGATGCGCGCCGCGACTGGGGCCATGCCAAAGATTATGTGGAAGCACAATGGAGAATACTGCAGCAGGATGTACCGGAAGATTTTGTGATCGCTACAGGCGTTACCACTACCGTGCGTGATTTTATTAAAATGGCTTTCCAGGAAGTAGGCGCAGAATTGGAATTCAAAGGCAGTGGGGTAGACGAAAAGGGTTTCATCAAATCATCCAATGATCCCGTGCATTTGCCGGTTGGAAAAGAAGTGCTTTGCATTGACCCGAAATATTTCAGGCCAACGGAGGTAGAACTGCTGATCGGTGATCCTACCAAGGCGAAAACCAAGCTTGGCTGGGAACCGAAATATGATCTTGCTGCGCTGGTAAAAGAAATGATGGCATCCGATTTGGAATTGTTCCGTAAAAACAAGCTGTTGAAAGAAGCAGGATTTGAGATACTGAAGCAGCATGAATAAGCAACTGGCAGGGGACAGGGAAATGTGATCGAACAATTAAAGAATCTATTACTATGGAAAAACAAAAGAAGGTGTATATAGCAGGGCATAGGGGAATGGTCGGAAGCGCCATTCACCGGAAGCTGAAGCAGGAAGGATTTAATAATATCGTTGTCAACACTTCGGATAAGCTTGATCTGCGCAACCAAGACCATGTTGCAGAATTTTTTGCTGCAGAAAAACCTGATTATGTATTCCTGGCAGCAGCAAAAGTGGGAGGCATTGTGGCAAACAATACTTACCGGGCAGAATTTATCTATGATAATATCATGATCCAATCGAACATGATCCATCAGTCATACCTGAATGGTGTTACCAAACTCATGTTCCTTGGTTCCTCCTGTATTTATCCCAAAATGGCTCCCCAGCCATTGAAAGAAGAATATATGCTGACCGGTCCATTGGAAGAGACCAACGAACCGTATGCCATTGCTAAGATTGCCGGTATAAAAATGTGTGATGCCTATCGCTCTCAATATGGTTGTAATTATATCTCCGTAATGCCCACCAACCTGTATGGGCCCAACGATAATTATGATCTCCAGAAATCACATGTGTTGCCTGCCCTCTTGCGCAAGTTCCATGAAGCAAAACTGAATGGGGATCCGGTGGTGGCAGTTTGGGGAAGCGGCAAACCACTCCGGGAGTTTTTGCATGCCGATGACCTGGCAGAAGCCTGTTATTTCCTGATGCAACATTATAATGAACCGGGATTGGTCAATATCGGTGTAGGAGAGGATATCAGTATTGCTGACCTGGCTGCACTGATAAAAAAGATCACCGGCTTTGAGGGAGAGATCGTTTGGGACAGTTCCAAACCTGACGGCACGCCACGGAAACTGATGGACGTAACAAAACTGCATAATCTTGGATGGAAGGCGAAGATCGGGCTGGAAGAAGGGATAAGAAGAGTGTATGAAGAGAAATTTACAGAGAAAGTTGGCTGACGTTATTGTAGTATTAATTTACCCTGTTGAAAAAGATATTTTGGCAATTCCTTGTTATTGCTTCATTACTGATGCTGCTGATCCCGGATTTTCACCCGGAGCGATGGTATAGTAATGGCTATCATCGCTGGCTGGATGTATTGCAGCACAGTGGCTACTTCTTCATTTTCACCCTGGCGGTACTTTGGATCTTTCCTGCCTTTCGCCGCTTTTCACCTTATTACTGGCTCCTTATTCTCCTGGCTGTTGTGTTGGAAACAGCACAATACTGGATACCCAAAAGATCTTTTTCATTGATGGATATGTGCAGCAATGTACTGGGTATATCTGCTGCGTATTTCTGCTGGTGGGCTGTTAAGAAAATAATAAGCTCCAAGCAGGCAAAATGATCCCACTGCAAGCATCCGCTCTTTACCTCCTCATCTATTTTTGTATATTTGAACTACCGAACCAACCCCACCACTTCCTATGCGGAACCGGTATTTGTATTTCTTACGGATAGTGCTGATCTTGTGTGACCTTATTATAGTCAACGGGTGCTACTGGGCTTGTTATTATCTCATCAATAGCGTATGGGATGGCAAATTGCGGTTGGAAACCTATACAGCATTTATTTCCCCTTATAATCTTATCTGGCTGGTAACGGTGATCCTTTTCCGGATGTATCATGATGAAACGGTAAGGAAGATCGAGCGGCTGATGCGTTCCACCTGGAAGTCGGTGGTGGTGCTGATGTTGTTGTTCAGTCTCTATCTTTTTATTACCAAAAATTATGCACTATCACGCCAATTCATTTTATTCCTTTTTGCATCCCTTTCCGTAGGCTTTTTCGTTAGCCGCTTTATTATAACAGTATTGGAGAATTCCAAAATGCAGGGGCGTTCCAGGTACCGTGTAAGCGTGGCCGTGATGGGGTTCAATGATACCGGTATTAAACTGGCTGAATATTTCGGCAGGCATGCCAGCGAGTTCAGGTTTGAAGGGATACTGGACGAAGGTGATAAAACAACTTTTATCAATAAGAACAGCCAGCAATTGCACGACGTGATCCGGAAAGGTGTGCGCCTGGCTGCTTTGCGCAGCATTGATGAAGTGTATGCATCTGTGCCGCCGGCCTATCTGGTTACTGCCCATACGCTGGTGGAAGAAGCAGAAAAGCAATGCGTAAAATTGAAAGTGGTACCGGATCTGAACAGTGTTATTGCCGCACATTTCCAGATCAGGTATATGAATGACTTTCCCGTGCTTTCGCTGAGGCAAGAACCACTGGAAAACCTCCATAACCGTTTTAAGAAAAGGCTTTTCGATATCGTATTCAGCTCACTGGTGATCATACTGATCTTAAGCTGGCTTTACCCTCTCATTGCATTACTGATCAAACTGCAAAGCCCGGGGCCGGTTTTATTCAAACAAAAACGCAGCGGGCGTAACAATAAACCTTTTACCTGCTACAAGTTCAGAAGCATGCGGGTGAATAAAGACAGCGAGAAAGTGCAGGCGACCAAAAATGACAGCCGCATCACACCTATAGGGAATTTTCTCCGCCGGTCGAGCCTGGATGAACTGCCTCAGTTCTTTAATGTGCTAAAAGGTGAAATGAGCGTAGTGGGACCGCGACCCCATATGCTCGCGCATACAGAACAATACCGCACCATCATTGATCAATTCATGGTAAGACACTTTCTGAAGCCCGGCATTACCGGCTGGGCACAGGTTTCTGGCTTCCGTGGCGAAACAAAAGAAGTGGAACAGATGGAAAAAAGGATCCAGAAAGATATCTGGTACCTCGAAAACTGGAGTCTCATGCTTGATATACGGATCATTTATCTCACTCTTTACCAGGTGATCCGCGGTGATGAAAAAGCATATTAAATTCTGCCCCTTTCAGCGTATACTGGCAAGGTACTTGCATGTAAGGAACCGCATCAACGCGAGTAAAAATAAAATACCTGGAATAGTAAAATAGCAAATAGGTGTAAACCATTATCGAGTACAAACGCGTAGGATAAAAGGGTAGATTTCCTACATACTAGTACGCGATTATGACTAAGGCTATCACCAATTTTATGGTATAATGCTTTACATTCTATAGTTTTTTATTTTTCTTTGTAACAGAGCTATCGTCATTGATTTATGTGATGACGAAGTGCAAAAGCTCAAACCCGGACATTAGTTTGGGTTATTTCCCGATGTGCTTGCCGTATGGAGAGTAATGAAATCTGTAAAGTCTGAAAGAAAGCTGATGATTATCTATTTCTTGCTAGGCACTATTGTCGGCGGTTCATTGGTTATTATAAGTGTTTGGGACAAACTGGTCCTCTACAGGAAAGAAGTAACCAATTCCCGTGAAAGCATTAATCGCCTTGAAAAACTGAACCATCGCCTTCGTTTTGAGGAGTTCCTTAAAGCAGACAAGGCCAAGGAAAACAATGGAGACCCTTTCCTTGAAGAGATGGGTGAAACAGCAGCTTAACCGGTGTCAATCCGTTACGAAGCTGCCCTGTTTTGAAAAATCCAACTGTCCTTTTATGAAAAACACCAAGAAATTTGGCGTCGAACCCCTGTATCCCAAACATCCGGTTTGAATAATCTGATCAACCCGCATCCTTCAACCGGTTATTGATATCTGCAGTCAGTTCATCTTCCTTCCAGATCGCACGAAGCAAACTCCCTCAACAAGCTAACCGGCAATGAAAATATAAAGCCTCTCAGAAAACTTCCCTTCATTCCCTTTTCCTGTGCCAGTACTTTGATCTTTTGTCCCATCTCCTGCAAAAAGGAAACCGTCAGATGATTATCCGTAAGTGATTCGCTTCTCCTCCGGGCATGTTCTGCCAAACCAAGCGCTGATAAAAACCTGGACTGGCTTGTATAACCGCAAGGCCTTAGTCCATATTTAACTCCCCAATGATAAAGGGCTGAGAAATTGACCTGCGCCGTGATATCCTGCTCACCAATATGTATATAAGGGCAGGCCTGCACTTCATGATGCTTGTAACAAAGTAAAGTGCCATGGCTTCTTTCTAAGGAGTATAGTTCTTCAGACAATTCACCATAATCAACCGTCAGTATAAATCCTTTTTGAAGTATGGAAGACAGATCTTTCATCCACTCAATTGCCTGAAGATTTACTTCTGTACGAAACCCTTGCGGTAATTGAATGTCCAGTTCTGCGAAATATTCTTTTAACTGAAGCGAAGCTGGTTGCAGTATTTCGCGGAATTCTTTGTCGTAATCTACATACACTTCCATGAGCTCATCGGCCATTACTACCTGGTGAACGGCAAAATTATCAACCAGTTCATTGGATATAATACAACCATTGACAGGACCAACATCACTCAACTGATCATGCCACTTTACATTCGTTGGCACAACTGTATGTGCTTTTTCCCTGAGGCTGGGACTTTGCTCCACAATAATGTATTCGTAAGCTCCGGGCAGGGAAGGATCATTTTCCAGGCTGCTGATGATGTCATGAGAAAGCAAGCCGGTGCCAGCGCCCATTTCAACAATAGTGAAATCGCTGCTGCCAAGTAACTGCCACATTTCTTTCAACTGGCAGGCCATCATTTCGCCAAACAGCGGAGTAACGCAGGCGCTTGTATAATAATCTCCACCTGCTCCTATCTTTCTGCCACTCTTATTATAATAACCAAATTCAGGATGATATAATGCAAGCTGCATGAAATCACTGAAAGGAATGGGGCCTTCTTCATGGATCTTTTGAAGGATCAGATCGGTTGCTGTCATAAGGCAGATTTTCTTTAGCGATATTATTATTTTGCAAAGCAAACCAGCGATAACATAAACAAGGGTTTTGGCGTAAACCAAAACCCCCTGTAGCCTCTTTCCTGCGCCAGTATTATCCGGGTCAGGTTCCTGGGTATGATCTCAGATCTTCGGTTAAGAAAAACACCCCAAGAGAACTATGCCTTATAAATTGAAAGAATGGTGCCGTAAATTAAAGTTGATTTATGCTGACTGGATTTCAGGAAGAATCAAATAACTATTAATGACCAAGTTTCGCTGATGGGGATTTTTTGTATCGTTACAGTTGAATTGATAGGCAATATGTAGACAAAGGGTATCACTGAACTGTGGCATGGACAGCCATGAGACCGGGAACATCTCTTTATACTTCAACTGGTAACAATAAGAAAATTAAAATAGGTATATTTAGATATCATTCACCTTATTAAACCAGTTGATATCCATGAGACTTTTTTACCTGCTTACCGGCACATGCCTTTTCCTGTGTGCCTGCAACAACAGCAAAACAACTGAACAACCTGCTACTGGCGATACGATGGCCTCAACTCAGCAACCGGCCCAAACACCTGCTCTTCCTGATCTGCCCGCTTCTGTTATTTATAAAAACTGGGAACCGGGCGATCCGCAAAGAATGGCAATGATAGTGGATGTCTATAAAGCCTGGGATTCTGAAGACCCGGCTGATATGGCTACTTACTTTGCCGACTCAAGCATCTATGACCTTCCCGACGGTTCCCGCCTGGTTACTACCAATCAAACTGCAGAGGCAAAGCTCCGGAAATGGAGAAGCCTGTTCAAGGAAACGTCCAATATCCCTTTCTCCATTATTTCATTGCATAATAAAGACCTCCAGGAAGACTGGGTGATCGCCTGGACCTGGAATAAATGGAGGAATGCAAATGGTGTAAGGGATTCAATGCTGTACTGCGATAACTGGCGATTGAAGGATAATAAGATCGTGTACCTGAACAGCCTGGAGCACAGGGTATCAAAACAACTTTCAAAAACCCTGAACACAAAAATCCCTCAATAATCCCGGAAACTAACCTGGGTTAAGGCTCTTTTTATTTCCAGAAAAATCAAAAAATTAATAGTATCCACTTATTTTCCCGTAAATGTCTTAAGTTCACTCACCAAAACTAACGCTCACTTCTTTTACAATATCCCGGCAGGCACTAATTTCCTCCTCTCGATTGTCGAAAAGCAGGGCAATGGTTTTTGACAACCTTTTATCCAAGTGAACTTAGCAAGATGATATTGAAAGCCAGGTCCGGTTTTTATTTTTTGCCGGGGATGCTCTTATTATTAGTAAGTACTGTCATAGCGCAGGAACTCCCGGCTTCCTATAATTTTGTGTACAGATGCTGGAACAATCAAAGCGGACTCCCTCAAAACACGGTGTATGATTTGGCCCGCGACAGTGCCGGTTATCTTTGGGGCGCTACTGAAGAAGGCTTATTCCGGTTTGATGGAGCAGAATTCACACTGGTCAATGAAAGCAATACACCCGGTCTTTATTCCAACACTTTTTATGATGTGCTCGCTTCGGGCAAAGATCTCTGGGCTTCCAGCCGGAATTCGATCCTGCGTATCCGGAACAAAGTGGAGCAGATCCTGGATTTCAGGAATTACCTGAAAGGTGGTTGGATCCAATCCCTGGAAAAAGATGCTGCCGGCCGTTTGTGGGTGGGCTCCAGTGCCGGAGCATTATATTATGTAGAAAATGATTCGATCCATGTCTGCCCTTACTGGGATGTCAATGCTGCCGGCTCCATTCAAACACTCAACCATACAGGAGAGGGAATGTTTATCGGCACTGCACGTGGATTGTTTCGTATGAATGATCCTGTCAGCAGACCCTTGTCCATACCCCGTTTCCGGAACATAGGTATTAATTGTTTCACCCGTGGAGCAGGGGACGAACTTTGGATAGGCACGGCTACAAAAGGGTTGTTTCATATAGCTGCAGACACAGTGCAGTATACCGAAGAAAGCGGATTAAAAGAAAATTTTATCAGTTCTGTTTATTGGGCGAAAGAAGGCCGCCTGTGGTTCGGCTTCCGCAGTACCGGCTACCAGGTATTGGACAAGGGAAAATTGATCACGCCCGGCCAAAGCAAGTTTGCTTCAGACGCAGTGAGGTGCATTCTGCCGGTTGAAGAAAACCTGGTATGGATGGGTACAAATTCATCCGGGCTGGTGCAGCTGAAACCAACATTGATAGAAGGAGCGCCGCCAGCTTCAGGGCTAGCCGGTAAGATCATCCTGCCCGTGTACCAGCATGCTAATGAAGAAATATGGGTTGGCACGGCAGGCAAGGGGGTAAGCCGTTTAAAAGATGGCAGAACGGATACTTATACTGAATCAAATGGTTTGTCGAACAATCTTGTGCTGTCTGTATATGGAAGAAAAGATCATATCTATATCGGCACTTCCAACGGACTGGACCGGTTCAATATGCTTACGCAAAAAATTGACAAACATTACACGGAGAAAGATGGCTTGCAAAGCAATGGCATTCTTTGCATCTTTAATGATAGCAGAAATTGTTTGTGGATCACTTCCCGTATGGGAGGATTGCACCGGATGAAAGAAGATGGCATTATAAAAGTGTTTCCTCTTCATCATATGCAGATACATCCCAACCTGCTTTGTGTGTATGAAGATAAACAGCATAATATCTGGATCGGTACCAGGGGGGCAGGCATGCTGCGCATCGATCAGCATGACCAGGTGGAGCAGTTTCATCAAAAGCAAAACTTTCCTGCTGATATCGTGTATGCTTTTTTTGAAGACGGGGAAGGAGATCTGTGGATGTCGACAGAAAAGGGACTGGTAGTTTATAATGACGGTAAATTCCGTGTATTCGATAAACAAGCAGGATTGTTCTTTAATGAAACTTACCGGATACTGGAAGATCCACAGGGGTATGTGTGGCTGAGCGGCAACCTGGGATTGCAACGTGTTGCTTTAAGCGAACTGCTGGCAGTGAAACATACAGCTTCATCGAGAGTGCGGTTGGCCGTACGCCTTTTCAATACACTGGACGGCATGCCCAATTCAGAAACCAATGGAGGTTTTTTTCCGGCAGGTTGGGCCATGAAAGACGGCACTTTATGGTTCCCGACAGTGCAAGGAGTTGCTGTAGCAGATCATGGGTTGATAGGAAAGGAATCACATGACCTGAATATCCAGGTGCAATCACTCCGGTTTGGCAATAAGGAATACCTGCCTTCCGCATCTATTGAAATGCCACCTGGTGTTTACAATTTTGAGATCCGTTACACCAATATCGATTTTTCCAAAGCATCGGACATACAATTCCATTACCGCTTAAAAGGACTGGATGATGGATGGACGCAGGCAGGGAATCGCCATATCGCCTACTTCTCAGAACTGGCTCCGGGCAAATACACGTTTGAAGTAAAAGCGGAACAATATGGTTACTGGTCGCCTACGGCCATTTTACAGTTTAGGGTATTGCCTCATTTTTACCAGGCGACCTGGTTTAAGATAGTCTGCATAGCCCTGGGATTGCTCGCAATCGCGATGGTGGTGCGGTATGTAAAACATGCTGCGAAACGTAAACTGACAGAGCAGCAGAATATTTTCAAAGCTCAAATAACAGGGCAGGAAAAAGAGCGGCAACTCATCAGCACAGAATTGCACGACAGCATCAACCAGCAATTGACGACGGCGAAGATCTATCTCGATTTTGCCAAAACCAATGCGTCTATGCAAACCGAACTGATCGCGAAAAGTGAAACGATGGTAAACACGGTGATCAATGATATCCGCAGCCTTTGCCATTCCCTGACACCGCCCAGTTTAAAAGATATCGGGTTGAAGGAAGCGCTGGAAGATCTGTTGAATGCTTATTCATTGGTAGGCAAACTGGCCACGCATCTGCAGTATGAACTGGGACCTGATGCGCCCGAAGAAGACCTCCAGTTCAATCTATTCCGCATTACACAGGAGCAGATGAACAATATTGCCAGTCATTCAGAAGCCACACAGGTATGGCTCAGTTTTGAACAGACTGCTGCCGGCATTAATGTATCTATCAGTGATGATGGGCAGGGTTTTGATTTGAAACAAAAGCAAAAAGGGCTTGGTTTTAATAATATCCGGAACAGGCTGGCCATTTACGGCGGCAAAATGGAGATAAGGACTGCACCCGGCCATGGATGTGCATTGATCCTGTTTATTCCAGTGAGTAGATAAAGGGCTAGGAGATCAGTTCTGGCCTTTCCGTTCCTGCTCTTCCGTTTGCTCTTTTAAAATAATAACACTTCTGTCTATTGCTTCAGTGAAGCTGTCCGTGACATTGGCTTTGCCAATAGCGAATAGCAAACGGGCTGATCTTAATTCCTGGATCACCTGTTTGCTGTGGACCTCTGACAGGATCAGTTTTGTTTCCCGTCGTTTACATTCTTTATAAACCTCCTCCAGTGTTTTGATCCCGGTAGCATCTATAATAGGGACCTGCTTCATCCGTATCACCAGTACCTTTGGCGGTTTTTCTATAAACTTCATGGCATCCTTGAACTTATAAGCTGCTCCAAAGAATAATGGACCGGTGATCTCAAACACTTCCACATCCCGGGGAATAGAATAATTTTCGAACCCTTCTTCTTTTCCATTGGTTTCTTTATCGGATGTCAGCAAATTCACTCCGCTGAACTGGATCATTTTGCGCATGAAAAGAACAGCGGCCAGCAGCATGCCTATTTCAATAGCTACAGTGAGGTCGATGAGTACTGTCAGAAAGAAAGTGGTGAGTAATATGGCCATATCGTTTTTCGGCCCTCTTAATATGGAAACAAAACTTTCCCATTCACTCATATTATATGCCACTACTACCAGTATGCCTGCCAGGGTCGCCATTGGTATCCATGCTGCCCATTTGCCAATAAACAGCATGATAAGCAATAGTACAACCGCATGTATCATACCCGCAACAGGTGTGCGGCCTCCGTTCTTTACATTGGTGGCGGTCCGGGCAATAGCGCCGGTGGCAGGAATACCTCCAAAGATGGAAGAGAATATATTGGCAGTTCCCTGCGCTACCAGTTCAGTATTGGACCGGTGGTTGCCGCCGATCATTCCATCTGCTACTACGGCAGAAAGTAATGATTCAATACCTCCCAGCAAGGCAATCGTGAATGCAGGCTGCACCAGGGTCTTAATAGTAGCAAAGTCAAGATGGGGAATAGCTGGCGACGGTAAAGAAGAAGGTATGTTGCCGAATTTACTGCCTATGGTTTCTACCGGAAGATGCAATAGTTGCATAGCGGCAGTAGTGGCCAGGATCGCTATTAATGAGCCTGGTATCTTATGCGTTATTTTTGGCCAAAGCAGGATAATGGCTACCGTGGCTACTGCAATAAGGACGGCATATATATTTATACTTCTGAGCGCCTGGAAATATCCACCCCATTTGTCGAGAAAATCTGCCGGCACAGTTCCCATCTCCAGGCCAAAGAAATCTTTCATCTGCGAAGAAAAAATGATCAGGGCAATACCGCTGGTGAAACCAACGATCAAAGGATGTGGGATAAATTTTATGATAGCCCCCAGGCGGGCAAAACCCATAATGATCAGCATTACGCCGGCCATAAATGTGGCAATGATCAAACCATTTACTCCATGTGTTTGCACAATGCCATATACGATAACGATAAAAGCCCCTGTGGGGCCGCCGATCTGAACACGGCTGCCTCCCAATGCAGAAATAATAAAACCAGCAATAACAGCCGTATATAACCCTTTTTCAGGAGACACGCCTGAAGCGATCGCAAAAGCAATGGCTAAGGGAAGAGCTACAACGCCTACGATCAGCCCGGCCATGACATCTTTAGTGAGCTGCTGGCGGTCATAGTTCTTCAACGTATCCCACAGCTTTGGTCTGAATATCTCCTTTATATTAGTTAGCACCTTCACTGAAATATTGTTTATACGGTCCGGTTATATTTTTATCCAGAATTTCAGCAGATTGTCCATTTCAGCCTGTACAACATGGTAGTTTGCCGGCACTTCATCTTCCAGGCTGTGGTAAGTGACCAGCCGTGTACCGGCTGGTTTTTGATCTAATTGTTTATATAGATACCGGTTGTAATAATTATACAATTCCCCGGAATAATCAATGCTATCATCTATTTTATCTGTTCCCGCCAGGTTTTCATAAAATGAGTTATAGAAATAAAAATGATCATAATCCCGGAAGTCCAGCTGGGTAAAGTTGCCATGAATGAAAGAGACATTCTCAAGGCCCAGCATTGCTCTTGCAGTTTCCGCGTGGTCAACCAGGCTTTTGCGTTGCTCAACGCCATAAAAGAAAGCATCTGTTTTATGGTAAGCGGCTGCAAGGCAAAACTTGCCTGCTCCGCTTCCGATGTCAAGCACTCTTGCTCCTTTTTCAGCCGCTAAAAAATCAGCTGCTTTTTGCGCAATACTTAATGGGGTCCAATGCCTTTTAGCCAGCCTTTCAATAGATGAGGGATAAAGCTGATTAAATTGCTGGTCCGAAGCCAGCCATCTCCAGGCATGTGTTCTTTGTTTGATGAATGTCATAAGGTTCCAGGTGTTTTCAGTTTGCAAAATTATTTTAAAGATGCCCTCCCTGCGGTAAACCTTATCAATCACAAAAGTGAGTTTTATCAGTTTTTTAAGGTTAATTTTGGTACCAGCATGAGCATCAAAGGCCTTTTTCCAATTGATAAATGGGATTTTAAAAGCGAATCCATCCTGAGTGATCTGCCTGTTGCTGATCTGGCCTTACTCACCTCCCACAAAACTGAGCATGTATATAAGAAAGGAGAGATCATTTTCAGGGAAGGGGCTTATCCGGCCGGTATTTATTATATCACAGAAGGAAAAGCAAAAAAATATAAGGTCGATAAGGATGGCCGGGAGCAGATCATTTATGTGGCCAATACGGGCGAACTGCTGGGATACCATGCAGTACTTTCTGAAGACCATTACCCTGACTATGCTGCAGCCCTGGAGGAAAGCAGGATCGCTTTTATTCCTAAAGAAGATTTCCTGAATACCATACAGCAATCGGCTGTATTGAATGGCCGGCTTTTGAAAACATTGAGCCATGAATTTGCAGTGCTGGCCAACAGTCTTAGCCTGTTTTCCCAAAAATCAGTAAGGGAAAGACTGGCACTCCAATTGATCGTGCTTCGCGAAAAATACAAAGACAATTTTCAGCCGGGCATGCCGGTAGAGATCAATATGAGCCGGCCTGATCTGGCTAATCTTGTAGGCACGGCAAGAGAAAATGTAGTAAGGCTGTTAACAGAATTCAAGGAAGAAGGAATCCTGGAAACGAAAGGGCGGAAGATCATTGTATATGAAGTGAAGAAACTGATTGAGATAGCAAATTATTAAATAATCCCTGTTTCGCAGTCATGGCTTTTTATGATTTACCTAAACAAGAACGGATTGTAGTAGTTACGAATATTTACAATGATATTCTTCACGAATTAAAAAAGCCGCCGGTTAAAAAAACGATTACATTCTTCGGGGATGAAGATACTTACATAAGAAAATCAGCTTACCTGTCTGTAGGAAAGATCTATAATGGGAATGAGAAACTGCGCAGCAAGATCATCAAAATGCTGAACAGCTTCCTTGAAGACAGCAATTTTAAAATAAGACAAACAGCCATTAACGCCGCAGGAGAAATCGGTAAAATTGATTTTCCTGTAGTTCAGCACATTTTTGATAAGGAATTGTTTGACCAGCATCACTCTCCCCGTAATGCGGTGATCGGTTCACTCAAGAAAATGGGGGAAGTAAATCCCGGGCCTGTCCTAAAATGGGCTGCCAAATACCTTCAGCATAAAGAAGCGGAGATCCGCAGGGAAATATGTCATGGCATTGAATTGCGGGGCCGCAAATATCCACAGGATATTCTGCCGATGCTCAAAACATTGGAACATGATAAAAAAGCAAGGGTCAGGAACACGCTGGTGCATGTGCTTGGGCAGATCGCTTACAAAAAAGGCTGCCTTGAAACAGTTGTTCAGGATTTAAAAACATGGGAGAATAAAGAACTTGTTGCCGATGCCCTGGAGGAGATCATTGACGTTCATCACCGGTATAGGGATTTTTCATATTACACACAGGAGGAAGCCCGTCAGTACATAGCAATGCAGAAGATCGCACAGGATAAATGCCTATGACCGGTCAATACGTGATATAATTATACAATTCACACTTTAACGTGCTGCGGCAGGAAGGGAAATAAGCCTATTTTTGCAATGGCATTGCCCCATTACGATCACCTCCCAGTATCTGCTCAAACGGGGCCAACATCGTTATTCGCCACTTTTTAACATTCTTTTTGAAATTATATATTAAAAATATGGTTTGCATCCGCTGCAAAATGGTCGTGATGGCAGAGCTTACCAAATTGGGGCTGGATTATACAATAGTAGATCTGGGTGAAGCCGAGATAACGGGGAATATTTCAGAAAAGCAATATGATCAGCTGAAAGCGGCTTTGCTCAAATCAGGGCTTGAATTGATGGATGACAAGAAGAGTGTGCTTATTCAGAAAATAAAGAATGTCATTGTTGAATTGGTGCATTACTCCGAGGAGCCGTTAGCTGTCAAATTCTCTGAATATCTAAGCGCGAAACTGAACCATGATTACACTTATCTTGCCAATCTTTTTTCGGAAGTGCAAGGTACTACAATAGAAAAATTCCTGATTGCCCATAAGATCGAACGTGTAAAGGAGCTACTCGTATATAATGAGCTCAATCTTACTGAAATTGCCTACCTGATGCATTATAGCAGCGTGGCTCACCTGTCTGGTCAATTCAAGAAAGTCACCGGCTTAACTCCCTCTTATTTCAAGCAGCTCAAGGACAAACGGCGAACCATGCTGGATGATATGTGAATTATATAATTCTCCCGGAGGACTTTGTAACAATGTCAGGTGTGAAAGAATCTATCTTTAGTACAGTTTTGGATACTTTGGAACATGTTCACTTCAACCACATAACTATTATGATCACATCAGTCATCGTTCTTTTTTTTCGCTCACTCATCTTCAGGAAAAGAAATGTTTCTGTGAAATTATTCTCTACGGCTCTCAAGAGTGAAAATAACGGGGATTTTGAGGAAGCATTAACCAACTATGAAGCAGCCCTCGCTGAAGTTGCAAGAGCAAGGCATAATAAAAGTTTTAAAGTTAAGATCATTGAAAAGATCAGTATCCTCCATACAGTCATCCAATATCAAAAGAATATTTTTAATCTGCGAAAAGATGTGTATTGACCGGTGCAGTTCTGTTATTTCAAAAGAGCTGTGTCCTATCTGCTACTGAAAAGGTGTCCATTTGCCTTATGCTCTCCATACATGCTCCCTGGTGAAAAATATTGCACGCAAATAAGATGATAATACGGCTTGCGGGCATGTCCTTTTTGTTAAACGAATTGATAAATACAACGGCAAAGGTGTGAATTATATAATATACTCACAGGAGCCTATAACAACTAAAGTAACTCACACCGCTATCTTTATCCTGGTTTTTCATAGGACATTGGAATATAAAGCGGGGCTGGATCTCTATCCTGGCCCTTTTTGTTCAGGCAATACCCCTGGTTTTCAAAACCATTGGCATAATAAACAAAATATTTAACGTAAAATTCGGATTATGAATAACAATGGTGAAAAAGAAAAACAGGATACTGCCGAACTCGAAAAATCAAAGGCACATATCATTGTTGAGATCATTGAGTATATGGCAAATACAGTGGTGATAAAAACAATTATAAGGAAATCTACCGGTACTATAAGTGTCATGTCTTTTGACAGTGGTGAAGGATTAACAGAAAGAGCCTCCCCGTTTGACACTTTCGTCCAGATCATTGAAGGGAAGGCAGAGATTGTTATTGATAAAATACCTCACCTGCTCGAATCAGGTCAGGGAATCATTATTCCATCACACTCACTCAACTTTATAAAGCCGAATGGGCGCTTTAAAATGATTTCCACCATTATTAAAAGCGGGTATGAATAGTTGCTTTAACAGAACGGCGTGTGAATTATATAATTAATTCAAAAGAGGATGTAACACTTATTTGGTTGAATAAGTACATCTTTAGTAAAGCAGCAATAAAGCTAACAGAATGAACGTATCTTTAATCACTTCCGGCGTTAAGAAACCATGCCTGTTACCGGGTATTATTTTTTTTCTATCCTTTCGTGCACCGTGGATGTCGATGTCCATTGTTAAACGGGCTAACAGGTAACTAATTGTCGATTCAGCTCCCTGGTTAAGGTTTACGTAGTTTCCTTCAAGACCATCATAGCAACCGCCGGTAGACGGGTTGTAAATAATCTGGTGAAGATGGTTATCCCCTAAAAACCAGTTAAAGGCCTTTTCCATTTTATTCCTGTAGTCTTCCTCGTTAAATGCGTTATAGAATTGCTTTAGCGCAAGAATAGTATAAGCTACGTCAATAGGTTGTTCTCCACCGGTTGTTAATGATGATGGAAGCTGATCCCTATAAAGCCAGCTTTTATTTGAGATCACTTTTATGCCGCTGTCTGTGAAGACTTTTGACAATAGAAAATCAAAAGAGGTCCTGGCGATTTCCTTATATACACTGTCGCCTGTAAGGAGCCAGGCAAATAGCATTGCTTCAGGTAGAATGCTGTTAGCATAGGTAAGATAACTTTCAAACCAACGCCATTCGCTCGTTTTTTCATGCCGGTACATTTGAACCAGCCTGTTTGCCAATTCTGTTATTAATTGAATGCCCTGTTCCGATCTGTTTTTTGAGTTATGGTAATACAACCCTTTTATCACAAATCCCATAGCTCTGGCAGAGTGGATTTTTCTTACGTTCTTCAGGGCAGTTTGCATGATTGATCTGGCCACCGCTGTAAGCTCTGCCGGCAACAAGTGATCTAAAGAAAGTAAATAACCAAGGCTCCAAATGGCCCTTCCGTTTGAATCTTCAAGGTTTGTGGAATTATTTTGCCCGGTAAATTGCTTCTCTTTGTTTACATAATTGAGAAAATGACCGCCATCTTGCTGGGTAAATTTTATGAAATTCAAGAAAATCATTACATACTCAAGATCGGCCTCATCTCCGGTTAACTCAAAATGACGGCACATAACAATCATTGCCCGGGCGTTATCATCCAACGTATAGCCAGAATCAATATCAGGATTGTTTAATTTGGAAAATTGGATCATTCCGAAATCTGTAGTCAGCTTTTTTATATGATCAAGGTTTATGGGAGGTATATTATAACGCAATGAAACTTCATCGTTCCCTATTTGTTCAAACAACATGGCATGGGCGATCGATGCATTTTCCCAGGCAGTTGATGCCATACGGTGCAACCCGTTCGACCCAATACTTTTCCTCAATGATTCGTTTTCCAATAAATCGGTTATAGCTTTGCTTAACTGTTTGGAGTTCTCAAAATCGAAAATGATTCCTGCATCGTCTTTTACTACTTCCCGGGCGTGGGGGATCGGGGTAGAAATAACCGGGCATCCACAACCGATGGCATAAGAAAAAGTGCCGCTTACTGCCTGGTTGGGGTCTTTGGAAGTGAACAAATAAATATCAGTGAGCTGTAAATATTCCAATAAATCAGGAAGAGGCAAGAAATAATTGATAAAGCCTACGTAAGGCTGCAATCCCAATTCAATAACCTTTGCTTCTAACATGCTCCTGTATTTTTCCCCTTCCTGTTTCAGCAGGGAAGGATGCGTTTTCCCTATTATAAGAAACATTACCTCCGGGTTGACATTTACCACAGCGGGCAATGCATCCAATGTGGTCTCTATGCTTTTCCCGGGACTTAGCAGTCCAAATGTGCACATCACTTTTCTACCCTGCAATTGGTATTTGTTTTTCAAAACCTTTTCGTCTAAATGTCGGATCAAATGGGTACCATGGGGAATAACGGTGATCTTTTCTTCTTGCAGTGAATAATCGCGGATCAATATTTCCGCTGAAGATTGGGTCATGACTATAACTGACGCGGCAAAACCTGATATTGTTTGTACGTTTCTCCTCAACACTTTATCGGGATACGGCAATATGGTATGAAAAACAAGGACGACCGGTTTGGAAAGTGCACGCATGAGCTCAATAAATTCATTTTCCTTCTTATCAAAAAATCCAAACTCATGCTGGATCAATACTATTTGGATACCTGTGTTGTTGTTAATTTTTTTTGCCAAACCGGCAAACTCCTCCGAGTGATCAACATTCAGGATATATTCTATTTCGTGGGTATAAGTATGTTTTTCAGTTTCCGATTCCAACGCACATATCTTTACAGTAAATGAGCTGCTGAACTTACTATCAAGAGCCTTCTTCAAATCCTGTGAGTAGGTGGCTATACCACATTCCCTGGGAGGATAAGAAGTAATGAACAAAACTTCAGGCAACATTTTATTGTGTAAACTGGTTTGAGTTCTCATCATTGTTCTTATTAAGTTTTAATTCTTCTATTAATGCAGAAATGCTGACAGAGGCACAGGCAATCTGCTCGTCAGCAGCGCCATAATATATGTATAGTGTATCTCCTGATAAAACGGTACCAGTAGGAAAACATACATTGTTCACTTCACCTTTCAATTCCCAATCGCATTCGGGCTTAAACAGGGGGTAGGGCAACCTGGCTATTTCTTTTTGAGGGTCCTGGAGATCAAGCAATGCGGCGCAGGCTGAATAAACATATCCATCTATGGTGTCATGCACCCCGTGATAAATCAACAACCATCCATGCTCGGTTTCAATGGGAGGACACCCCCCTCCAATATAACTTTCTTCATGCCGGTACATTGGCGTAAGTAATATGCTTTCATTAAACCGGAGAAAGTAATTATGCCAGAATTCTGCGGTAAGTTCCTGCAAATTATTGATTGCCACCACCTGGATGTCGGGCCTTACACGATGCAGAAAATACAATTTGTCATTGATTCTGCGCGGAAAAAAAAACAGGTTTTTGTCCCAGATGAATACCTCTTTTCCATCTTCTTTATGAATGCCTCCATGCACATTATAGCGCAAATATTTTTGGTCAATAGCTCCTCTGGATGCAGCCAGTTGACTGAACTCATGGTAACTTATCTTAGGCGCTATTAATCCTACCTTGTTAAAGTGCTTCAGGTCTTTTGATGTGGCCAATGCGCCTAATGCGTTTACTCCATCATAGGCCGTATAGGTGAGGTAGTACAAACCTTCAATCTTTGTGATTCTTGGGTCTTCCACACCGTGGGATTCAAAACCGTACTCACGGCAAAGAACAGGTGTGGATAATCTCTCTTCTACCATCAAAGGCCCGCTCAATTTGCAGTAACCGATACTGGAATAATTACCCTTCCCTACCGCTCTGTAAAACATATGAATGCCGCCTTCATTAGCTATTACCGCCGGGTTTGATACTCCTTCGGACTCAAAATCAAGGCTGGTCTTTTTTAATAATACCCCTTCCTTTTTAACTTTAATCATATTGTAAATTGATTGTTAGAAAACTTTGGTAAAGAAAATGCGATAGAAGTTGCGTGCATCCCAACTTACAGATGCCAGGAATAAATTCCAGGAGTCTAAGTCGGTCACTTTAACTTAATTAAGTTGCAATCCAGGCGAGGTTTCCCTGAGGAGGATAAAAGAATAAGTAAACCTTGCTGGCTTTACAGGTGCATATTTCCTGTAAACCTTTCTTTTAAATAAGCCTCCAGGTCTTTCCTGAAAACAGGATTGTTACGGCAAGAATCAAATAAGGACTCAATACTACCCACAAAGAGTGTCTGGGAGGTAACTAATTTGGTCAATTCAGGATTGGCTCCTATCCACTTATTTTGAATAGAATGATCTTTCAGGAAAGAAATAAGAATCTCGATTTTGAAATTAAGTGGAAAACTATGAGTCTTTTCAATTATTATGAGAATTTCATCATCAATAGAGGGATAGTGAACGGGATCAAACTGATCTGTCGGTCCGATCAGATATTTTTTGAATTGCGTTGCCATTTAGGCTATGTTATTTTGAGTCTCCTGACAATGATTCCAAGGTTGTTAAAAAGGCCGCCGGCATTTATCCGGCGGCAAAAGCGGTCGTCAAAAATGTCTATTTGAACGATGCGATCCTGTCAAGTGAATGTACGACACCGTTGGATGCTTCCATATCCCTTCCCTGGATTCGTGCGCCATCAATATCTACGTTGCCGTCATTTACTTTTACGGAAAGCTCCTTTCCACCCAGCGTTTTTAATTTCTGCCCATCTGTGAGATCTTTGAACTTTGCCTTTCCTTCCACAACATAATTATTCATGATACCCGTCAGTTTGGATTTGTTCTCTGGCTTTAACAGATCGGTCCATTGACCGGATTCGAGTTTACCAAATGCAAGATCTGTCGGAGCAAAAACAGTAAAGGGACCTTTTTTGCTTAATACTTCCTCCAACCCCGCGGCCTTCATCCCTTTGCCGATTGTCGCTAGGTTTCTGTTGGCCGTTACAACTTCTACAATGTTTGACATATTCTTAAATTTATTTGCAGATAGAATAATCTGCATTACATGTAATGTAACCTTATTAAACAACTATTCAGTTTTTATTTGTGCAATCAGGGTTGTAAATCGCTTATTGTTGATAAGTTTAACTGATTCATTTAATAATAAAGGCAACATTATACTTCTAATACAACTACCTTTAGGTACAACTACGATATTGGGTTTCAAGTTCGAAGCCTTTCCAAACAACCACAACTACTTCATTGACCATCTCACTATAACTTCTCATTTACTTCGATAAAAAATAAATTATGAATACAGACATGTTGAAATTTCCGATTATTAGTGACACGGGTCCTTTACAAAAAAAGGATATACCCATTATTATTAATGAAACAGAAAAGTTAACGCCGGGAACAATGCCGTCAAAAAGATTTAGAGTTGTGGATTTATGGAACGTTCGAAAAAAGGGAAGATATTTCAGCATTTATGGGAAGGATATGTAGAAAACCTTGATCATGGACGGCTTCTTTAGGAAGTAATGCTCAGCTTAAAATAAATCCTGTGTTCGATTTTTGCAGAAAAATTGGTTTTGATGGAATCGAATATAAAACACCGGTCATCATAAAGGTCTTGCTTTAATACTCGATGTTCGCAATGCTTTTAGCGGAAATAAAAAAAGGACAAAATCAACTTATTTTGACTTTGTCCTTTAGGGTAGCCCGTACGGGATTCGAACCCGTATCACCACCGTGAAAGGGTGGTGTCCTAGCCCTTAGACGAACGGGCCGTTTTAAGGGAGTGCAAAGATAAGAGGGGAAGGGTTTGTCTCCAAAAGTTTTTTATAAAAATCTCAGGGGAATTTTTTCTTTTCCAGTCTTGGTTTCCCCTGGTTCAAATCCCGATAAGCTGCTGGAAACGTTCTTTATAAGTGTCGCCGATAGGGAGATACGCACCATTGACGATCACTTTTCCCCGGCTCAGAAAGTCTATTTTGTTTCTATTAATAATATACGACTTATGAATCCGGATAAACTGACCGGCCGGCAATAATTCCTCCATATTTTTCATGCTTTCCAGGGTCAGGATTTTGGATGATTGCAGGTGTACCGCAATATAATCCCTCAGCCCCTCGAGGTAATAAATATCATTCAGGTCCACTTTCTGGATCCGGTAGGCTGTTTTAATGAACAGATGGTCTTTTTGGGCCGCAGGGCGATTTTCCCTGCTTACCCAACTGCGGGCTTTTTTGACTGCCGCCAGGAACCGCTCAAATGTGATCGGCTTCAGCAGGTAGTCTACCGCATTATAGTCGTAGCTGTCCACCGCATACTGGGAGTAGGCCGTGGTGAAGATCACCTTGCACCGGTCGCCGGCGATTTGCATAAACTGGAAGCCGGTCATTTCCGGCATCTGGATATCAAGAAAAATCAGGTCGGCTGCCCCTGCTTGGATAAGGGGCAAAGCCTCCTGCACATGGGTGGTTTCAAGCACCAGTTCCAGTCCCGGGGTTTTGCGGACATAATCGGCGATCAGTTTTACAGACAGGTGCTCATCGTCCACCACAATGCATCGTATGGTCAGGGCTTCAGACATGATCTATTTCCAATTTAATAATAAAAAGCACAGGGCCGTCCATAACAGCTAAATGGTGTTTGCCGGGATAAAGCAGCTCTAGTCTCCGTTTCACATTTTGTAAACCGATACCTCCGGTGCTGTCTTTTTTGCCAGCCATTTTTTTATTCTGGCAATAGAACCTTGTTTGTTTCTTATCGGTATCCAGCATGATCATGATCTCCTCTTCATCCGTTGCGCCATGCTTGAATGCGTTCTCTACAAAAGGGATCAGCAGCAGGGGAGGGATAAACACTTCTTCCAGCGGGCCTGTTGTTTTGAAGTTTGCATTGATGGGCGATTCATGACGCAGTTTTTGCAAGGCAATGTATTGATGGATATAATGAACTTCTTTTGCCAGCGGCACATCCTGCAATGTGTCGTACAACATATAACGAAGCAGATCGGAAAATCCTGCGATGGCTTCCAGCGAATGAGGGGATTGCAGGTATACGAGCGAATAGATATTGTTCAGACTGTTAAACAAAAAATGAGGATTGATCTGCGAACGGAGAAAGGAAAGTTCCGATTCCCGGTTTTGCAGCAGCAGGTCTTTTTGCTGCATTTCCTTGAAATAAGAATAACGGATAAAATAAAATGCCATACCATACACTGCATACAGGATAATATAAAAGATATCATTATGAAAATATGTCCGCAATCTTACTGAAGGAGTGAACAGGGCTGTCCTGTCTTGCATGGTCACTGCTTCCTGCGCCCAGTAACGCAGGAAGAATAAGACCGGCAATGCCAGCAATATGCAGCATAGGGCAATAATGATCTTCTTTTTAGGGAAATAGTAAAACAGTATCAGGTAGGGGATAAGTGCAAATAAAAATGAAGTGGCAAGATCTGCAATCCGTAAAGCGAGCCCGCGCACATTGTTTGGCCAGGCCATAAACCCCGGGCTGCCGTGAATGATATTGGGCATATCATAAGCAAGGTGCAGCAGGTAATAAAAAGCAATAAAGCAAAAGGAAAATAACAGCCATCTTTTACTCATTATCAAAACTACTTATTGGGATGGAAGGTCAGTATTTCCGCCTTACCTGCAAAAGAAAATCGCGCCGGTTGGTAGATGGAATATGGCAGTTGGTAGAAACGGGTTGCCCGGGTTGCCTGCATACCGCAGTTTTGATGGCGATAACAATGGTAATGAAAAAAAGTACTCCTTTCCTTAAGATCATTTGCTGGCTATTGCTGATCGCCAACCTGTGTGTGCTTACCAGCTATATTCTCTTCAAAGAATCTCCTGGATCTGTTATGCATGTAAGGAAAACGAATTTCCGGAAACATGGCCCCCGCTTTGATCAAAAGAATCTCCAGCTATTTGCGACTATTCATCGCATCAGCAACAGCCATATGAACGATCGTTATAAATACTGGAATATTGGCGGTAATATCCTTGGCTTTGTACCCCTTGGCTTTCTGTTATCTGTATTATTATTCCGGAATGGCAGGATCTTTAAAACCATTCTCGCTGTCTTCCTTGTCAGTCTTTTCTTTGAAACGATACAACTGTATACCGGTCTTGGCGTATTTGATGTCGATGATCTGTTTCTCAACACCCTCGGCGGGCTCTTCGGCTCCCTGCTTTCGCTGTTTGTTCCACGCTCATTAAAAACCGGGTACCGCCACCTTCCGGCTCCTGACTTGTAACTCCCGGCTTACCCGTCCTTTCATAATAGCTCTTCCAGATTTTCACATTTCCCCGCAATCCTGTAACTTCGGCCCTCTTTTAAAACTAAAACATTCCGAAATGAGCACAGTTAAAGTTGCTATCAATGGGTTCGGTCGTATCGGCCGCCTCGTTTATCGCCAGATATATAAAATGCAGGGAATTGATGTAGTGGCCATTAATGACCTTACCAGCCCCAAAGTTCTTGCTCACCTTTTGAAATATGACAGTGCGCAGGGCCGCTTTGATGCTGAAGTAAAAGCCACGGAAAATTCCATCGTTGTAAATGGCGATGAAGTAAAAATCTATGCGCAGAAAAATCCTGCTGAAATTCCCTGGAAAGATCATGGTGTGGACGTAGTGCTGGAGTGTACCGGTTTCTTTACCGATAAAGCAAAAGCAGAAGCACATATTACCGCAGGTGCCAAAAGAGTGGTGATCTCCGCTCCTGCCACAGGTGATCTGAAGACCATCGTATTCAACGTGAACCACAATACACTGGATGGCAGCGAAACTATCATCAGTTGCGCTTCCTGCACCACCAATTGCCTTGCGCCAATGGCACAGGTACTGGATGAGAAGTTCGGTATTGTGAACGGCCTGATGACTACCATTCATGCTTATACCAACGATCAGAATACGCAGGATGCTCCTCACCCCAAAGGTGATCTTCGCCGTGCAAGGGCTGCTGCGCAAAACATCGTGCCCAACAGCACCGGCGCTGCAAAAGCGATCGGCCTGGTATTGCCTAACCTGAAAGGTAAACTGGATGGCAGTGCACAACGTGTTCCCACCCTTACCGGTTCACTTACAGAAGTAACAGCAGTATTAGGTAAGAAAACGACTGTTGAAGAACTGAATGCTGCTATGAAAGCTGCAAGCAACGAGAGCTTTGGTTATACTGAAGACGAGATCGTTAGCAGCGATATCATCGGTATCCATTATGGTTCCCTGTTTGATGCAACACAAACAAGGGTACAAACGGTTGGCGACACTCAACTGGTACGCACTGTAAGCTGGTACGATAATGAAATGAGCTATGTGAGCCAACTGGTGCGCACTGTTCATTATTTCGCAAAGCTGATCACGAAGAAATAGTAACGAGAACATAAAGCGATTGAAGCCGTAATGTTTCAGCTTTTGATAAGGCTGATCATAGCGGCTTTTTTGTGCGTGCTAAGGTTTCTGTTTTTTATATTCTTTGTGCTCTTTGTGTCTTTGGGGGAATTATCTCCCGCAAAGACACAAAGAGCACAAAGAAATTATGGCAGTACTTTATTACCTGTCTTATCTTTGACTACAGTAATCAGAAACCATTTACCTATCGCTTAAACAGAAAGTATGTCAAAATTTTCAGACTATAATTTCAAAGGGCAGAAAGCTCTTGTAAGGGTTGACTTCAATGTACCTCTCAATGACAAATATGAGATCACGGATGATACGCGTATTACTGCAGCTATTCCTACCATTCAGAAGATATTGAAAGATGGAGGCTCAGTTATCCTGATGTCGCATCTCGGACGTCCCAAAGATGGACCAACAGAAAAATATTCATTGAAGCATCTCGTGAAGCATCTTACTGAATTGCTCAAGGGTGCCAAAGTATTGTTTGCCGATGACTGCATTGGCGAGCAGGCTTACAAGGCACAAGCTGCCCTGAAACCAGGTGAGGTATTGTTGCTGGAGAATCTCCGTTTTTATAAGGAAGAAGAAAAAGGAGATAAAGCATTTGCAGAAAAACTGTCGAAGCTGGGTGATGTATGGGTGAATGATGCTTTTGGAACAGCTCACCGTGCGCATGCATCAACAGCTGTTATTGCCCAGTTTTTTCCGGCAGATAAAAGATTCTTCGGCTACCTGATGGAAGCTGAAGTGGCCAGTGCAGAGAAAGTATTGCACAATGCAGAAAAGCCTTTTGTAGCGATCATTGGCGGGGCTAAAGTATCTGATAAAATACTGATCATCGAGAACCTGCTGGAGCGTGCTACCGATATCATCATTGGAGGAGGTATGGCTTATACCTTCATGAAAGCGGAAGGTGGTAAGATCGGTAAATCATTGTGTGAAGAAGACCGCCTGGATACAGCAAGGGAATTAATAAAGAAAGCAGAAGCTAAAGGCGTTTGCATTCACCTGCCTTCCGATTCCGTGATCGCTGATAAGTTTGCAGCAGATGCTGAAACATCGGCTGCGCCAAGCAATGCTATCCCTGCCGGATGGATGGGATTGGATATCGGCCCTAATGCCATCGACCAGTTCGTGAATGTGATCCATCGCGCCAAAACCATTCTCTGGAATGGCCCAATGGGCGTGTTTGAGATGGAGAAGTTTCAGCATGGCACTAAAGCAGTGGCTACGGCTGTAGCAGAAGCGACACAAAGAGGATCTTTCTCCCTGGTAGGAGGGGGTGATTCTGTAGCAGCAGTGAATCAGTTTGGCTTTGCTGATAAAGTAAGTTATGTATCAACCGGCGGTGGTGCAATGCTGGAATATTTTGAAGGAAAAGACCTTCCCGGTATAGCGGCCGTTAAGGGCTGATTAAACCTATAATGAAAAGCCCTGTTCATTCAGGGCTTTTTTGTTATCTCAATAATTTTGTCATTATTCCCTCCATTGCTGGTGCAGATATAAACCTTTCCTTCCGGCGACACACATACGTCCCGCATTCTTCCATATTTCCGTTCAAAGTATTCATTGGTCTGGACAATAGAAGCAAGATCATCTCCCAGTTTCAATTGATACATACGGGCATCTTTTAATGCTACCAGCAATAAGGACCCTTTCCATTGCGGTATCAGATCATGGTTATAATAATCCAGTCCGCAAACAGCTGCTGTTGGCGTCCAGGCTTTGATAGGTTCTGTTATTCCAGTAGTGCTGCAGGCCGTTTGTTCCGATGCCGTATTGCAATAACCTTCTACAACAGGCCACCCATAATTCTTTCCTTTTTGAATGATATTGATCTCATCATCATTGCTGGGTCCATGTTCGGAGCTATACAGTTTTCCATTGGCCATCACCAGTCCTTGTGCATTGCGATGGCCCAATGACCAATATGGATTGCCAGCGACAGGATTATCTGCAGGTATGGTGCCGTCAAGGTTCAGCCGGAGTATTTTTCCATTCTTTGAATTAGGGTCCTGCGCTTGCGATCCTTCAGCTGCATCACCGGTGCTCATGAAAATTTTATTATTATCGATCAGCAGCCTGCTGCCATTATGGATGGAAGCCGCATCAATATCGTCCAGCAAGGTAACCGGATTGCTCAATGTGGTACCGTTATACGTATAGCGTACCAGCTTTTCTGTATACTGGCCGTTCTTATTGTAATTGTATACTACAAATACATTGGCTGACCCGCTTCCTTCAGCATTGATGGCCAGCCCAAGCATGCCACCTTCGCCATTCGAAACCACTTCAGGAACGGTAAGAAGAGGGATCACCTGGCCGGTTGCTGGATTGAAGCGGCTGATCTTTCCGCCACGTTCCGTCATCCAGATATGATTGTCCGGTCCCCATACCAGTTCCCAGGGGAAGTTGAGGTTTTGTGCTACAACGCTATCCTTTATTTCCACCGCACCGGGAGGCTCCGCATTTTTGTTGTCCGATTTGTTGCAGGAAAAGGAAGCCAGGAAAGGAAGGATCAGTAAGATCAGGAAGAAAGGTTTTGGGATATTCATACAACATGATTGTGGTTTAAGGCGGCGAAAATCATGCCGTCGGTAAAACTGTTATCCTTCGATCATATAAAGCTTGTCTGCATTGCTATTGTGATAACCATACCGATTGCTTATTATGCTATGCGCCAATGGCTCGGGATTGTTCTTACAGGATTAACCCCGGTGCAGGGATCTTTCTATTGGCGGGTGCTTTAGCCACTCTGATTGCCTTGTAATAGTAAGTTTTCGATCCATAAAATCAGTACTGGCAGATCCTGTCAGGAGCTTAAGAACTGAATAGCAAGGATTTGAAAATTAATAAACGGTGAAATAAAAAAGTACTTATTTTTGTACTTAAATAAGTACATAATGAAAGTTGTAAATTATTCTGAGTTCCGAAACAATCTTACTCAAAACCTGAATGCTGTCAATGAAGACAAGGAGATCGTTATTGTTTCCCGGACACAAGGAAAGAATGTGGTAGTGATGGATCTCGATGAATACAACTCCATTCGGGAAACGTTTCACTTAATGAGCACAAAAGCCAATCGGAAAAGACTGGAAGAAGCCGCTGCTGAAATGAATAAGAACAAATTCATTAAGAACAAGCTAATAGAAAAATAAGATGGAACTGGTATGGCAGACCAATGCTTGGGAAGATTACCTGTATTGGCAGGAGCAGGATAAAAAGATCATACTGCGTATAAACGAACTGATCAAGGATGCAATGCGTTCCCCGTTTAAAGGTATTGGTAAGCCGGAACCACTTAAAGGAGACCTGGCTGGGTTCTGGAGCCGGAGGATCACGGATGAACATCGACTAGTGTATGCCGTAAAAGATAAACGACTACATATCATTCAGTGCCGGTTCCATTATCATTAACCCCTTTACTGAATATTCCGCACTGCAAAATCTTAACCGGTTGAGAATACCCCTTCACCGGTATTCCTCCCACATTACCCGAAAATTTAATCATTACCATACTGAAAAACACTAATTTTATTCTACATTAAAACCTATCAAACATGAAAGGAACCAAAAATCTGGGATGGCTTATTCTTATAGGACTTATATTGATCCTCGGCGTATGGGGATGCAGCGGATATAACGGACTGGTGAAGCAGGATGAGGTGGTAAAAAACACCTGGAACAATGTAAACACCGAATACCAGAAAAGGGCTGACCTGGTGGACAACCTGGTGAATACAGTAAAAGGCGCAGCCAATTTTGAAAAGGAAACGCTTACCGGTTTGGTGGAAGCAAGGGCTAAAGCCACTTCTGTTAACTTTACGGCAGACCAGCTGACGCCCGAGAACATGGCCAAATTCCAACAGGCACAGAGCCAGATGAGTGGTGCACTCAGCCGCCTGCTTGCTGTGGTGGAAAACTATCCCGATTTGAAGGCGAATCAAAACTTCCTGCAATTGCAAGGGCAACTGGAGGGTATCGAAAATGATGTCCGCGGTTCAAGACGCACTTTCAATGATGCGATCAATACCTATAATACTAAAGTGAGGTCTTTCCCCACTAATATTTTTGCCGGCATGTTTGGCTTTAAAGCTAAAGAAGGATTCAAGGCAGAGGAAGGAGCCGAGAAAGCGCCGAAAGTTCAATTCTAACAGCCGCATTCATGCAAAAGAAAAAGTATACCGGCCTCGTCATAGCAGGGGCCGTTATTTTATTGCTGGTCATTTTTATGGTCAGTACTTACAATTCCCTCGTGAAGAAAGAGGAGAAAGTGAAACAGCAATGGTCGGAAGTGCAAAGTACTTACCAGCGCAGGCTCGATCTGGTGCCTAACCTCGTGAACACAGTGAAAGGAGTATCGGATTTTGAACAAAGCACATTGGAACAGATAGCTGCTGCCCGTGGTGAAGCGCTTTCCGGTATGTCGAACGATGCATTGACCGCAGAAAATTATACAGCACAGCAGCGTGCGCAGGATAATCTTGCCATAGCCACTAACCGGCTGATCGTTGTAATAGAGAAATATCCCACATTGAAGGGCACGGCTGCTTATGCAGGCCTGCAAACACAGTTGGAAGGAACAGAACGCCGCATTAAAGTGGCACGGAATGATTTCAATGCTGCTGTAGCGGATTACAATAAACAGGTAAGGGGATTTCCCGGCAACCTGGTAGCCGGCTTGTTGGGATATAAACCCAAAGACGGATTTGAAGCAGTGGCCGGCAGCGACAAATCAGTAGAAATTAAATTTTAAAAACAGCGCCGTGTTTTCATTATTCAGGAAAAAAAAGCCATTCTTCACAGAACCTGAACGCAGCCGGATAGTGGAAGCTGTTCGCACTGCTGAACTTCAAACCAGTGGCGAAGTAAGGGTTTTCGTGGAAAGCCATTGTCCCTATATGGATGCCATTGACCGCGCAGGAGAAATATTCTTCCGGCTGGAAATGGATGAAACTGCAGAGCACAATGCCGTGTTGGTATATGTGGCTTTGAAAGACCGGCAGCTGGCTGTTTTTGGCGATCAGGGCATTCATGAAAAAGTAGGCGCGGCTTACTGGGATAAAGAAGTGGCCCTGATGATCGAAAACTTCAATAAAGAAAATTATGCTGATGGTATCAGTCAATGCGTGCTTGAGATCGGTCAGGCGCTTCATCAGCATTTTCCTTACGATAAGAATACCGACAAAAATGAATTACCCGACGACATCGTCTTCGGCAAATAATTTCCATGAAGAAATTCCTTTCCATATTCTTTTTGCTGCTGGCCTTCGCGTCATCGGCTCAGGTGGAAAAAGCCATTCCGCCAAGACCTGATCCTCCAAAACTTGTCAATGATCTGACAGGTAATTTTCTTACACCAGAGCAGGTAACTGCGCTGGAGCGGAAACTGGTGGCTTATGACGACAGCACTTCCAACCAGATCTCCGTTGTAATTGTCAGCGACCTGAAAGGTTATTCAGCCGCTGATTATGCGATTGCATTAGGAAGGGCATGGGGAGTAGGGAATAAGAATTTTGATAATGGGGTCGTGGTGCTGATCTCTACCGGTGGCACAGCCGGCAACAGAGATGCATTCATTGCGGTTGGTTATGGACTGGAAGGTGTTATTCCTGATCTGACAGCCGATGCGATCCTGGATAATGAACTGATCCCGAATTTTAAAGCAGGTAATTATTATCGTGGCCTGGATGAAGCGACGGATGCCCTTATCAAAGCAGCAGAAGGAAAATACAAAGCACCGGCAGGATATCATAAAAAAGGTAAAGGCATCAGTCCTTTGCTTGTTATCGTGATAGTGATCGTTCTCATCATATTCCTTGGCGGCATTGGTGGGGGAGGCGGTGGTGGATATGTTTCCCGCAGAGGATATACTGGCTGGCCTGGTGGCGGATGGATCGGAGGTGGTGGCTGGTCTGGCGGCGGAGGCGGTGGTGGATGGTCCGGTGGCGGTGGAGGCTTCGGCGGATTCGGAGGCGGTGGCTTTGGCGGCGGCGGGGCAGGAGGAAAATGGTAAAAAATATCCGACAGTTCAATTTCAAAATTCTTCACTTCAGTATAAATTAATATCACTTCTGTTGAGTCATCTGCCTTTTAGAGGGCAGGTGACTTTTTTTTTATTTGGAAAAAATGCAATTTGAGCAACAGATCATGCAAATGGAACGCAGTATGATCTGATTATCTGCATGCACATACCTGAGATATTACCACCTCACTGAAAGAGACAGAGATACCATCACACACATCTTTCAGTAACTAAAACCAAAATAACAGATGAGAAAAATTTTATCACTCATTGCAGTGGGCATGATATGTCATGTCATGACATTTGCACAAACCCGCTCTCTTCCCGGGCAGGTAAGGGATAGCAAAGGAGATCCTATTCCATTTGCCAATATCACCATCAAAGGCAGTTCAACGGGTATCTCTGCTGATGCTAATGGTGATTTTAAGCTGGATGTTAAGTCCGACGATGTGCTGATCGTATCATCCACCAGTTTTACTTCAAAAGAATTTAAAGTAGGAAACGCCTCTTCCCTGATCATTACGCTTGAAAACACAGGAAGCTTGCAGGAAGTGGTTGTAACGGCTTTGGGCATTAACCGGCAACCTAAAGAGCTGGGTTATTCCATTGCTAAAGTAAAAAGCACAGAACTTACACAGGCAAAAGTGGTAAACCTGCAGAATGGCCTGACCGGTAAAGTATCCGGCCTTAATGTAAGCACGACCAATAATGGTGTATTTGCTGATACGCGTATCACCTTAAGAGGTATCCGCTCACTTACCGGGAATAACCAGCCCATGCTGGTGTTGAATGGAGTGCCGCTGGCATTAGGCTATCTCAGTTCTATCAACCCCAATGATGTAGCCGATGTTACTATTCTGAAATCTTCTTCTGCTACGGCTGTCTATGGCCCTGACGGTGTGAATGGCGCTATTGTGGTCACCACTAAAAAAGGAAATAAATCAAAACCCGCTGTTACTGTCAGTCATACCACCCAACTGGAAAACATAGCATACCTGCCTAAATTCCAGAAGCAGTTTGGTTCCGGCTACAGCCAGAATGCTTATGGCAATGGCATTTTTGATCCTATTGAACAACAAAGCTGGGGCGATGCGTTTGATGGCTCTACCCGCCAGATGGGACAGACAGGCCCGGATGGGCAAAGACTGATGCTCCCTTATTCTTATGTAAAGAATGGGCGCAAGAATTTTTTTAATACTGGGGTTACTCATCAAACCGACATTTCTTACTCAGCCGGTGATTTTTATATAAGTGCACAAAATGTTTCTGTTAATGGGGTAATGCCTGGTGATAAGAATGACCGCCGTGCTGTCAGCCTCCGGGCTGATAAAGAATATGGAATATTTAAAGCAGGGTTTGATCTGCGCTATACACAAGGTCAGTATGATATCACCAACAACAATCAACTGGTCTATTACGGTGTTACCTCAGCACCTGGCCAGTATGATCTGAGTAAGTTTTCCGATTGGAGAAATGATTATTTCTCCAGCCCTGACGGGTATTACACACCTTACCTTGATAACAATGGAAAGACGCCCTATTTCGCAAAAGACAACTATCGCGAAACCGGCCGTTCAGATGATATAATGGGCAATGTTCAACTGGATATGAAAGCAACTTCCTGGTTGAATTTCACCTATCGTGTTGGATTGACGTTCACGAATGCTGACGCGGTTACCCGGAGAGGAGCTTTCACTTATTCACCATTCACTGCAACATTGAGAAGCGCTCCCAATCAGAATATTACCGGGGCTACCAGCACTTCTTCCACTGTAAACCGCAGGATCAACTCAGAGATTTTTGCAACAGTCAATAAGAGCTTTGGTAAGGTAAAGCTCAATGCCCTGCTGGGTCAATCTTACAGGGAAACTTCCTTCCGTTACCTCAGGAATGGAAGCACTAACCTGGGTAATGCTACTTTGTTGTCGATACAGATGCGGAAGGGTGAACCTTTTGTGGATGTAGATAATTCCACCACAAGACTGGAAAGATATTTTACCAGGCTATCATTTGATTATGATAACTGGGCATTCCTGGAAGCCACAGGCAGCTATGATATCGACAGCCGCCTGGTTAAACCCGGAAAGGATTTTAAGAAAAATGATATTGCCTTCTTTTACCCGGGTGTCAGTGCATCTGTGCTGTTGAGTGAGATAGTACCTGCATTGAAATCAAGCAACCTGTTCAGCTATATGAAACTAAGGGGAGCTGTTTCCAAAACAGGTAATGTGAACCTGCCTGCTTATGCATTTGAGAATGTGTTCCAGCGCAGCACATTTTTCCCTTATGGTGATGTGCTTGGGTTTGAAACCGGTAATCTTACAGTCGCAGATTCTTATAAACCTGAATTTGTGCTGAACAAAGAAGTGGGTGTGGAATTCAGCCTTCTCCGCAACAGGATAAATTTTGAAGCTACCTATTATCACCAGGATAATACAGACCAGGTGATCGATGTGCAAATGTCGAACACCACGGGTTATACAGTGGCCCGGAGAAATGCCGCTTCTTTCATTAATAAAGGCCTGGAGTTTGACCTCCGCCTTACCCCGCTTATCCAGATAAACGATGTAACGATTGATCTGAAAGCGAACTACACGCATCAAAGCAATAAAGTGACCAGCCTGGTAGATGGTGTAGATGAACTGGGTATAGGGAACAGCAACTATGTGATCGTAGGGCAATCAGCTTATAAATTCAAGTTGACCGATTATGTAAGAGATGATCTGGGACGTGTGATCGTTGATCGCAACACAGGTATGCCAACGCAAAACCCCAGTCTTGTGACGTTTGGCAATACAACACCCAGTGATCTGCTGGGGCTTAGCCTTAATGTGAACTGGAAGGGACTTAGCTTCAGCGCTGTAGCCGATTACAGGGGCGGCAACCAGGTACTGGCTGATCAACTGGGTAGTTTTCTTGATGATAATGGTATCAGCGAACGTTCAGCACTTAACGGGCGCAGGCCTTTTGTTTTCCCCAATTCAGTGTATGATGATGGCACAGGAAAATATGTGGTGAATACAGATGTGTATACTACCAATTTCGGCCGCCTGTTCTGGAACTCCGATCTGAATACTGCTGTAGAAAGTAACTACCTGGCAAGCGGTGCTTTTTGGAAATTGAGGGAGCTGGCTATCAATTACGAAATACCTGTGAAGATATTCGGCAGTAAGATCGGCCGTGCCATCAAAGGGGCAAACATCGGCATCAGTGGCCGCAATCTCTTTACATGGGTTCCTAAATCCAATGTATGGACGGATCCCGAATTCCAGGGTGGCAATGGCAATGCACCTTATACAGGCAACGCAACAGGCCGGAGCACAGCTTATAATATGCCGCCCACACGCATCTTCGGCGCTAACCTCACAATCAGGTTCTAACATTAAACAAAGAACAACCATGAAATCAGGAAGAATAATATATATCGCTTGCTTAATTACCCTGCTGGGTGTGGCAGCGTGCAGTAAAAACAAATTTGATATCAATTCCAACCCGGATGATGTAACGGATGGTTCGGTAACAGCAACGGTGTTGCTGCCTGCAGCACAGCAGGAGACCAGCCGTTTACTGGTAGCCGATTTCTGGGTATTGAACTGGTGGATGGGGTATGGAGCCAGGTCAGGATCATATCAAACAAGAAATGAAGAAGAGACTTACCAGTTCACCAACAATTTCAAAATGGAGATATGGAATGATCTCTATCGCAACGCCACCAACTACAATCTTGTTATTAACCGGGCCAATGAAGCCGGTGAGGGCTTTTTTGAAGCAGTAGGCCGGATCATGAAATCGCATAATTTCCAGTTGCTCGTAGACATCTATGGAAATATTCCCTATACGGAAGCATTTCGGGGTACAGCTGCTTCAACACCCAAATATGATACGGGAATAGATATCTATAAAAGCATTTTTGCGGAGTTGGATAAAGCAATTGAAATATTACAGGACAACGATGCGATCAGTCAGGCAAGGAATCCTGAAATGAGGACTGCAGATCTTGTTTTCCGTGGGAATGCTACTAACTGGATCCGTTTTGCCAATACATTGCGGTTGCGTATGCTTGTTCATTTGCTTAATGGAACTACGACCACTACTACAGCGCCAGGCATTGATATCAATGAGCAAATAGCAAAAATCACTACCGATGGGTTTTTGAATGAAGGGCAATCAGCCCACCTGAATCCTGGTTTTTCAGGCACCAAACCCAATCCTTATTACAGGTATTATCATACCAATGAATCCGGCACAGGTGCGCAAAATGACTTCCTGCGTGGAAGTGAGTATGCCATTAGCTATTATGATGCAAATGGCGATCCCCGTCTTGATCGCTTCTATGTAGCACCAGCAAGCGGACACAGAGGCATCCGGTTCGGAACACCTTCAGGTGATCCCACACTGGAAGGCAATTTCTTGTCTACCATAAGAGGAGTTGGCCTTATTCCCGAAGGAGCAGCTTCACGTGCCTGGATCATGACCAGCGTTGAAAGCCTTTTTCTGCAGGCTGAAGCCAGGGAAAGAGGAATACTTACTACCGGGCCTTCTGCTGAAGAGTTGTTGACCCGCGCCGTAACTGAATCTTTTGTATGGCTTGGCTTAACACAAGCAGATGCAGATGAATACTTACTCTTCAATGAGGGCTATCCGGATGTGGATTATCATGCACCGTCTATCCGCCCCGGCCAGCCAGGCGGAGGCATTTATACCATCCTTTCCCAGAAATGGTTTGCACTGAACTCAATTGCGCCTTACGAAATATGGACCGACTACCGCCGCACAGGTATTACTTATGGAACTGCTGTAGGATATGTTTCCGGGCCGACACTTTCAGTGGATCCAAACAGAACGGCTACTTCCATTCCTGTACGGCTTTTCTATCCACAGAGTGAATACAATTATAATGCAGCCAATGTAAATGCAGAAGGCACTATCAATGTATTCAACAACCGGATCTTTTGGGACCTGAACTAATATTATTTCCCTTCAATCAAAAACATTTATGAAAAAGATATTGCTATCATTTCTTCCGGTAATGCTTCTGTTTGCTTTAACAGGATGCCTGAAGGACAAAGATTTTGACGATCAGAAATACGGATTGCATAATCCGGACAGCAAGGCTGTAGGATTTATTGAAGCCCCGGCAGGCCCGCTGGTGAGAGGCATCACCGGACAGTCAGCAACCGTCACAGTAAATGGGCCGGTGATCACCATTAATGGCACAAACAAACCAGCATCCTCTAACATCACCATTCGCCTTATAGAAGATGCCTCACTGGTTACAGCCGCAGGATTCACACCATTACCTCAAGGTACGTACAACATCAACACAACCAGCCCTTCCATTGCAAGCGGCAACTCCCTTACAGATGAGCTTGAGATCGCTGTTACCGGTTCAGACAATCTCAACCCTGACCTTACTTATGGCGTTGGCTACAGGATAGAAAAAGTAGAAGGCAGCTATGATATCAGCAGGAATATGAGCACTATTGTGATCGGCTTTACGATCAAGAACAAATACGATGGAGTATATAACCTGCAAGGATATCATAACAGGGCGCCCTATAATTTCCCTTACAACACGGAGATCCATCTTGTCACCGTTGCCCCTGACGCAGTAGCTTTTTACTGGCCCGAAGAAAACGATTACGGCCACCCTATCGGCGTAGGGCCTAACAATTCAATGAGCTGGTACGGCACCGACATTCAACCAGTGATCGTCTTCGACCGTCAAACAGACCTTGCCACCGATGTTCGTAACCGCAGCTCAGCAGTTGGCATTACATTATTCACTGGCACAGGAAGCAGGACCAGCAGATTCGATGCCTCTACCCGCAACATTACAGTAGATTGGAATTATGGCAATAATGCGATGAGGGCTTTTTTTGATGATCTTACTTTTGTACGCGACCGCTGAAGTACGAATGGTGCGAATGTGTATGAACGATGCAAGTGACTTAAATTAAGCGCGAATGACGCGAATAGTGCACGAGTGATGCAGATAAATAAAATAAGCGAATGGCGTAAATAAAAAGAGGCTGTCTCAGATTTTTGAGACAGCCTCTTTTTATTTGCGCCATTCGCGCCATTCGTGTTAAAAGCCTTTTTTGTCTTCTTCCGGCAACTTCGACTTAATGAGATTTACCACTTCCTGCAACCCTGTGTTGGATGGATTGGCCTTCAGTGCTGCATCTTTTGCGGCCAGTATTCCTTTCAGGATTTGCCCGTTCAGGTAGGGATCTGTTTGAGGGCGGATGGGTGCAGGGATCTCATCACGGAATTTTGCGATGGCTTCCACGCCTTTCTTTATTTTTTCTGTGTTCTTCATGGCGATCATGAAAGAAGCGAGGTCGTTGGCGATACCGAATTTTTGTTGCAGGGAAGCCTTTTCAAATTCGGCCAGCACTGTTTCAAATACGGTTTCATCGCCTGATTTGGCAAACTCTGTCTGTATTGCAGACTTCAGCAGGCCTTTGGCGGGTTTGGCAGATAGTTGTTTGGCGGCTGCGAGGGCGGCTGTTGAATCTATCCTGCTCAATGCACTCAATGCTCTTCCGGCTACACTGTAAGAAGAATCATTGATGGCAGCTTTGAAGAGGGGAGCGTATGCTGCTTTTTTATAAACGCTTAATGCGCCAATAGCGCCTGCTCTTACCAGGGCATCCTTATCTGTTTTAGCGAGATTGGCCAATACTGGTTCCATGGCTGTTTTAACAGCTTCGTTTCTCATGTCGAGGCGGGCAATGGTGAAGCTGCGCAGGCCGTGATATGGATCATTCAGCGCTGTTTTAAGCAATGCCACTGCTTTGGGGTCAGTTTGATTTTTAGCTGCAAACTCAATTGCTTCCCTTCTGTCGACATAATTGCCGGCATATTTGTATTGATGGATGAAGTTGTCGAGTGTTTTATTATCCTTTTTCACCCACAATAAGATCTTATCTGCATCTACGTTTACCAGGTCAGGCCGTTGAGTGTAATTGAAGCTGAAAGTGTCCACTGCGCTGTCTGACCATACTTTGGAGCGTGTTTTCTTTTCTCCGTTATAAATATCTACGGTCAGCGGCAGCTTGAATATTTTGCCGGTATTCTGTGTTTGTTTAACGATCACATTTACTTTATGTGCCGCATCGTCATATACATAATCAATAGAAACGGTGGGATGACCATTGCCAAAATACCATTGGTTGAAATACCAGTTCAGGTCACGGCCGGTCACTTCTTCAAACGCCAGGCGGAGCTGGTGTGCTTCGGCGGCTTTGAATTTGTTGGTGGTGAGATAAAGGTTCAATGCTTTGAAGAAAGCATCGTCACCTATTTCTTTACGCAGCATATGCAGTATGCGTCCGCCTTTGTTATAGCTTACTGCATCAAACATATCTTCTTTGTCATGGTAGTGGAAGCGGACCAGGTCAAGGTCCTGGCTTCTGCTGGCCAGGTAGCCTTGCATATCGGAATAGTTCTGAGCTTCTCCCGCGTCTTTACCATATTTATATTCATCCCACAGGGTTTCACTGTAGTTGGCGAATGATTCATTGAGGGTAAGGTTGCTCCAGCTTTCGGCAGTTACATAATCACCAAACCATTGGTGAAAGAGTTCGTGGGCGATAGTGCTTTCCCACTCGTTGCCATCTATCAGTTCGCGTGCATCCTGCTGTGCGCTTTCCTGGTGAATGGTAGCGGTAGTGTTTTCCATAGCGCCAGCTACATAATCACGGCCGGTGATCTGTGAATATTTGATCCAGGGAAATTCAACACCGGTGATCTTTGAAAAGAAAGTCATCATCTCAGGTGTATTGCCGAAGATCTTCTTTGCTACGGGTGCATATTCTTTTTCTACATAATAATTTACTTCCTTGCCTTTCCAGCTATCCTTGATCACAGCATATTCGCCCACGCCGAGGAAGAAGAGGTAAGGGGAGTGGGGCAGGTCCATTTTCCAGTAATCAGTCCGGGTGCCATCTGCATTCTTTTTTTGCGATACCAGTTTCCCGTTGCTGAGCGTAACATATTTATCAGCTACGGTAACAGTCAGTTCCTGTGTTGTTTTTTGCGCAGTTTTATCAATAGTAGGGAACCAGGCTGAGTTTGATTCTGTTTCACCCTGTGTCCAGATCTGTGTGGGTTTGTCTTTCTCTTCTCCTTTAGGGTTGATGAAATACATGCCTTTTATACCCAGCATAGCGCCTTCACTGTATTTAGCATCAAATTCGTCCGGCTTGGCGGTGTAGTCAATATAGATCGTATAAGACTCATTGGCCTTATATGTTTTATCCAGTTGAATACGCAATTGCCAGTCGTCATATTGATATTTCAACGGCAGTTCTTTACCTCCTTTCAGCAAAGCCACTTTTTTGAATTCCATTCCTTTTGCATCAAGGGTAAGAGAATCAGTGGGGTAGAAATATGGCTGCAAAGTGATCCAGGCTTTACCATAGAGATAGGATTTGCTGAAATCAGGCTTTACATCCAGTTTGGTATGCACCAGTTTATTGATCTTAGTGGCGGTTTCCCTGTAAACGCTTTTCCAGGCAGTGTCTGCTTGTGCTCCTCCGGGTTGGGCCATCACTGCAAAACCAGCGGCAAGCAAGGGTAATAACAAAAACATCTTCTTCATAGTAATAATTTAGAGTCAGCAAATGTAATAGAAGCCTATGTTAATGCGGTTAAAAACTATTTGGGTGGTCTGTTGATCGTTGATCGTTGGCAGTTGATTGCCGGCCATTCGACAACGACAATGCTCAACGCCCCTACCACTAAACAACTTAACAGTTCCTTACTGACCGCTGATACCGTTATTTAAACTAATTTTGATCATACATAATTATGAAGAAGTTCAAGGCCTTTTTAATCCTGCTGCTTTTAAGTTCAGCTTCCTTCTCCCAAAAGGTTTACTTTATGTACCTGCAGGCAGATGGGGCACAACCTTTTTTCCTGAAGATGAAAGAACAGGTGTATAGCTCCAATACATCAGGCTATCTTATTCTTTCAAAGCTGCAGGACAGTACCTATAGTTTCTCCATAGGATTCCCGCAGAACAAATGGCCGGAGCAGGTTTTCACCGTGGCTGTAAGCGGCCGTGATAAAGGCTTTTTATTAAAGAATACAGAAGGGAAATGGTCACTGCTCGATCTTCAGACCCAGCAGACCATACAGGGTGAACCTGCAGGCAAGGCAAGATCGGTGAGAACAGAGCCAAAGGAAGTTTCTGCATTTACAGAAGTGTTGTCCAAAGCTGCGGATGATCCATCACTGAAAGAAAGGGTAGTGCCGCTGCCGGCTGTGGTGAAGCAGGAAGAAAAACCGGTAATTGCAGCTCCTGCGGTCAGGCAGGAACCGGTATCAGCAGCAGTCGCGCAGGAAAAAGAAGAGAAAAAAGAGGAACTCAGTTCACTGGCTAAGGATACAATTGCACAACAAGCTCCTGTAGTGACAGTTGCCCCGCCTGTGGTAACGAAAAAGGAAGAAATTACAGAGCCGCTCAGGGATACTGCCGCGCAGCAATCAATAGCCGCTGTTCCGGCGGAAGAAAAGAAGGCTCCGCCGGCAGAAGAAAGAAAGCAGGAAACAGTGCCGGTAAAAGAGCCGGTGGATACTTCAATGCAAGCAACAGAGGTCATTGAGAAAACAGAAGTAAAAGCAGAACAGACAGCTGCTCCGGTAGCCTATAAACCTTCAGTGGTGACCAGGAAAACAGAAAGTTCTACAACGGAAGGGTTTGGTGTAACATATATAGATGAGTATCCTGACGGGAAAAGGGACACGGTACAGATCTTCATTCCCAATCCCAAAACGATTGCAAAGCAAGTGTCTCCTTCGCAGGAAGAAACCAAGTTTTTGCCAATGGATACTGAAACAAAAGACCTTACTCCGGCGAAGAAGCCTGAAGCACAAAATGCAGGTGGAAATAATTGCAAGGCAATGGCCAGTGAAACGGATTACCTGAAACTGCGTAAAAAAATGGTGGCAACGGATGGGGACGATGCGATGCTTATAGCGGCAAAAAAGATATTTAAAACAAAATGCTTTACCAGCGAGCAGGTCCGGAACCTGGGCACGCTTTTCCTGAATGATGCCGGGCGGTACAATTTTTTTGATGCTGCTTACCTGGCAGTTTCTGACAGAGAGAATTTTGCCGCACTACAGGCTGAGCTGAAAGACGAATATTATATCAATCGCTTCAAGACCATGCTGCGGTGAACCAGCTATAGCGCGAACAGTAACAATTATCTTTACCGGAGATGGTGACGGCCAGTGAGCCGCGACTGCAAACAGCAACAATATGCCCCGTTATTTTTTGGAACTGGCTTATAAAGGCACTCTTTATAGTGGATTTCAGACACAAAAGAATGCCAATAGCATACAGGCCGAGGTGGAAAAGGCCTTTGAGATACTGCACCGGCAGCCGGTACAGTTGACCGGCTCTTCACGTACGGATGCGGGAGTGCATGCCCTGCAGAACTATTTTCATTTCGACTTTGAGGGGGAAATTCACCCGCAGTGGCAGTATAAGCTGAATGCGATATTGCCTTCAGACATTGTTATAAAGGGGTTGAAGGAAGTAGCGCCGGATGCCCATTGCCGGTTTGATGCATTGAGCAGGGAATATAAGTACTTCATTTACAGGTCAAAAAATCCTTTTTTAGCAGATAGGGCCTATTATTTTCCTTACAAACTGGACAGAGGGGCGATGCAGGAAGCTGCTGGGATACTGAAAGAGTACCGCGATTTTACCTCTTTTTCGAAGCGGAATACCCAGGTAAAGAGCTTTTTCTGTCAGATCGGTGAGAGTGAATGGATGGAGGAGGGGGATTGTTGGGCGTACCGGGTGAAGGCGGACAGGTTTTTGAGGGGTATGGTAAGGGCATTAACGGCTACGATGTTGAAAGTGGGGCGGGGGAAGATGGATTTGCGGGAATTCAGGGGCATTATTGAGGCTAAAGACTGTACCAGAGCGAGTTTCGCAGTGCCGGCGCATGGGTTGTTCTTGCTGGGGGTGGAATATCCGGGGGAAGAGGGTGGCAAAATGGCCTAAAAAAAATATCGGCTGAAAGGCTTAATGGGCGTGGGTTTGAGAAATAAGCGGAAAGAAAGTTTCAAAAAAGATTTGGCAGGAAAGTATTCACCCTTATCTTTGCACCCCCGATCAAAAAGAGGGGTAGTTCTCTGAAAGTTTTGTGACTGGATACAGCAGATAAATAATTGAAAAAAAAGAAATTAATTCTTGTTTTTTAATAAAAAACCTCCTAGCTTTGCAGCCCCGATCAAACGGGTAGTTCTTCGAAAAGTGAGTGAAAAAAAGCAGGAAAATTTTGAAAGAAAAGTTTGCTGATAATTCGAAACTCCTTACCTTTGCAACCCGCTTGAAAAACAGTGGTAGTTCTTGGAAATGTGAATAGAAAAGTGAGATAACTGTGGGTAATGAAAGTTGAGAAAAATTTGGTAGTAAAGATTAAACATCTACCTTTGCAGTCCGCCTCAAAAAAATGAGGATAGCTCTTCACAAAACAAATTGATTTTCATCCGAATGTTTCTGATTTTTTGAAAATAAAATGAAGAAAAAATTTGGTAGAAATAAAAAGGCCCTTACCTTTGCACTCCGTTCGAAAAAACGGTGGCAGAGACCCCGGATCAAAGTCCGGGAATACAGGCCAAAAGATCTTTGAAAGTTGGGAAACAATAGCACGTTATACTTTAAAGTATAACAACCAAAAGGTAAGTCAATACGAATAACATTCGATTTGACACGTTTAATTTTCTCTTGAGAAATTTTTACTGTCAGTATCAAACAACATTTACAATGGAGAGTTTGATCCTGGCTCAGGATGAACGCTAGCGGCAGGCTTAATACATGCAAGTCGAGGGGCAGCGCAGTGTAGCAATACATGGGCGGCGACCGGCAAACGGGTGCGGAACACGTACACAACCTTCCTTTAAGCGGGGAATAGCCCGGGGAAACCCGGATTAATACCCCATAGTACGTCGGAGAGGCATCTCTCTGATTTTAAAGATTTATCACTTAAAGATGGGTGTGCGGCTGATTAGGTAGTTGGCGGGGTAACGGCCCACCAAGCCTACGATCAGTAACTGGTGTGAGAGCACGACCAGTCACACGGGCACTGAGACACGGGCCCGACTCCTACGGGAGGCAGCAGTAAGGAATATTGGTCAATGGACGAAAGTCTGAACCAGCCATGCCGCGTGGAGGATGAAGGTCCTCTGGATTGTAAACTTCTTTTATATGGGACGAAAAAGGGACTTTCTAGTTCAACTGACGGTACCATATGAATAAGCACCGGCTAACTCCGTGCCAGCAGCCGCGGTAATACGGAGGGTGCAAGCGTTATCCGGATTCACTGGGTTTAAAGGGTGCGTAGGTGGGTTGGTAAGTCAGTGGTGAAATCTCCGAGCTTAACTTGGAAACTGCCATTGATACTATCAGTCTTGAATACCGTGGAGGTCAGCGGAATATGTCATGTAGCGGTGAAATGCTTAGATATGACATAGAACACCAATTGCGAAGGCAGCTGGCTACACGAATATTGACACTGAGGCACGAAAGCGTGGGGATCAAACAGGATTAGATACCCTGGTAGTCCACGCCCTAAACTATGGATACTCGACATACGCGATACACAGTGTGTGTCTGAGCGAAAGCATTAAGTATCCCACCTGGGAAGTACGATCGCAAGATTGAAACTCAAAGGAATTGGCGGGGGTCCGCACAAGCGGTGGAGCATGTGGTTTAATTCGATGATACGCGAGGAACCTTACCTGGGCTAGAATGCAGATCGACCGTGGGTGAAAGCTCATTTTGTAGCAATACACGGTCTGTAAGGTGCTGCATGGCTGTCGTCAGCTCGTGCCGTGAGGTGTTGGGTTAAGTCCCGCAACGAGCGCAACCCCCATCACTAGTTGCCATCAGGTAACGCTGGGAACTCTAGTGAAACTGCCGTCGTAAGACGTGAGGAAGGAGGGGATGATGTCAAGTCATCATGGCCTTTATGCCCAGGGCTACACACGTGCTACAATGGGGAGGACAAAGGGCTGCAACATAGTGATATGAAGCTAATCCCAAAAACCTCTTCTCAGTTCAGATTGGAGTCTGCAACTCGACTCCATGAAGCTGGAATCGCTAGTAATCGTAGATCAGCAACGCTACGGTGAATACGTTCCCGGACCTTGCACACACCGCCCGTCAAGCCATGGAAGCTGGGTGTACCTAAAGTCGGTAACCGCAAGGAGCCGCCTAGGGTAAAACTAGTGACTGGGGCTAAGTCGTAACAAGGTAGCCGTATCGGAAGGTGCGGCTGGAATACCTCCTTTTTAGAGAATTACTTACTGGCTATTGTTTCCCTTTCTTTCAATTTTTATCCCGGACTTGATCCGGGAAATTAAAAGTTCTTTCAAACAAGTAACCCGTAATCACGGGGGCTACAAACACAGATCCGTAGCTCAGCCTGGTTAGAGCACTACACTGATAATGTAGGGGTCAGCAGTTCAAATCTGCTCGGGTCTACTAAAAAGCGTTGAAGGTTTAGAGTTGACCACAACTGCTAACCTCAATCAAATTGGGGGGTTAGCTCAGTTGGCTAGAGCATCTGCCTTGCACGCAGAGGGTCATCGGTTCGACTCCGATATCCTCCACCAACAAAAGTTCTTTACATGATGATGTCGGCTTAAGGCCTGAAGATTCGAAATCTTAACATCAACACATTCGCTTATTCGCGTTCATTCGCGATCTGCGTTTAGCTCTTTGACATATTGGGAAAATAAATGTTAGAACGGATATCTAATATTTTTTATCGATCACATATTTATTTTAATCACCATGATTTTTTATGGTTGGTCTGAAGAAATGTGGTCGGGTAACAACTACAAGAATAACATATAATTCTAGTTTCTAAATTTTTTAAAGCAACTAAGGGCGCATGGTGGATGCCTTGGGTCTGAGAGGCGACGAAGGACGTGGTAAGCTGCGATAAGCCGGGGGGAACTGCACACAAGTATTATATCCCCGGATCTCCGAATGGGACAACCCACTATACTGAAGGTATAGTACTCGAAAGAGAGCCAACCTCCTGAACTGAAACATCTAAGTAGGGAGAGGAAAAGAAAACAATTAGTGATTCCCTGAGTAGTGGCGAGCGAAAAGGGAATAGCCTAAACTTGACCGGCGTGCCGGTTGAGGGTTGTAGGACTGCATTTAGAATTCTTCATCAAGTTGAATCATCTGGAAAGTTGAGCCATAGCGGGTGATAGCCCCGTAAGCGTAAATTGAAGAGGACGAGCAGTATCCTGAGTAGGGCGGGACCGGAGGAATCCTGCCTGAATCTGCCAGCACCATCTGGTAAGGCTAAATACTCCTCAGACACCGATAGTGAACCAGTACCGTAAGGGAAAGGTGAAAAGCACCCTAAACAAGGGAGTGAAATAGTACCTGAAACCGTGCGCCTACAAGCGGTCGGAGCATAGCAATATGTGACGGCGTGCCTTTTGCATAATGAGCCTACGAGTTGCTCCTCACTGGCGAGGTTAAGTTCGAAATTAACGGAGCCGTAGCGAAAGCGAGTCCAAATAGGGCGCTTAGTCAGTGGGGGCAGACGCGAAACTTTGTGATCTATCCATGGGCAGGTTGAAGTTTTGGTAACACAAAATGGAGGACCGAACGCGTTGACGTTGAAAAGTCTTGCGATGACCTGTGGATAGGGGTGAAAGGCCAATCAAACTGAGAGATAGCTCGTTCTCCCCGAAATGTTTTTAGGAACAGCCTCGGATTATGAAGTCTGTTAGAGGTAGAGCTACTGATTGGGCTAGGGGGCTTCACCGCCTACCAAACCCTGACAAACTCCGAATGCTAACAGATATCTCCGGGAGTGAGGCTGCGGGTGCTAAGATCCGTGGCCGAGAGGGAAATAACCCAGAATAGCAGCTAAGGTCCCTAATAAGTAGTTAAGTTGATCAAACGAGGTAGGACTTCTATAACAGCCAGGATGTTTGCTTGGAAGCAGCAATTCATTTAAAGAGTGCGTAACAGCTCACTGGTCGAGAGGTCCCGCACGGAAAATAATCGGGCATCAAACTACTAACCGAAGCTCTATGATCGCCGCTAAGCGGATGATCGGTAGGGGAGCATTGAAACAGCATCGAAGGTGTACGGCGACGTATGCTGGAGCGGTTTCAAAAGAAAATGTAGGCATAAGTAACGATAAATAAGGTGAAAAACCTTATCGCCGAAAGTCTAAGGGTTCCTGATCAACGTTAATCGGATCAGGGTTAGCCCGGTCCTTAGTCAAACCCGAAAGGGGTAGATGATGGAAAGCAGGTTAATATTCCTGCGCCTGCTATGCATTAAAAGTGACGGAGAATGCTAGGTACATAAGCAGACGGAATTGCTGAGTGGATCCTTCGGGTGAAGCGTAGTACTGAAAGTTCTTCCAAGAAAAGCGAGCATAGCAGCCGGTACCGCAAACCGACACAGGTAGACGGGATGAGTATTCTAAGGCGCTCGGGTGAGCCGTGGAGAAGGAACTAGGCAAATTGACGCTGTAACTTCGGGATAAAGCGTACCTACTTCGGTAGGTCTCAGTAAAATGGTTCAACCAACTGTTTAACAAAAACACAGGGCCCTGCAAAATCGAAAGATGACGTATAGAGCCTGATACCTGCCCGGTGCTGGAAGGTTAAGGAAGGGTGTTCGACGCAAGTCAAAGCTCCTGACTGAAGCCCCAGTAAACGGCGGCCGTAACTATAACGGTCCTAAGGTAGCGAAATTCCTTGTCGGGTAAGTTCCGACCTGCACGAATGGTCTAATGAGTTGAACGCTGTCTCCTCCACGAGCCCGGTGAAATTGTAGTATCGGTGAAGATGCCGGTTACCCGCCACGGGACGGAAAGACCCCGTGAACCTTCACTACAACTTTGCATTGATTTTGAATTACGGATGTGTAGAATAGTTGGGACGCTTTGAAGCCTTGGCGCCAGCCAGGGTGGAGCGGTCGTTGAAATACCAACCTTCTTTGATTTAGAGTCTAATCCCTTGCGGGAAACAGTGCATGGTGGGTAGTTTGACTGGGGTGGTCGCCTCCTAAAGAGTAACGGAGGCTTGCAAAGGTACCCTCAGTACGGTTGGTAATCGTACGTAGAGCGCATTAGTATAAGGGTGCTTGACTGTGAGGCACACAAGCCGAGCAGGGACGAAAGTCGGCTAAAGTGATCCGGCGGTTCTGTATGGAAGGGCCGTCGCTCAAAGGATAAAAGGTACTCCGGGGATAACAGGCTGATCTCCCCCAAGAGCTCATATCGACGGGGAGGTTTGGCACCTCGATGTCGGTTCGTCACATCCTGGGGCTGGAGAAGGTCCCAAGGGTTCGGCTGTTCGCCGATTAAAGTGGCACGTGAACTGGGTTCAGAACGTCGCAAGACAGTTCGGTCCCTATCTGTGGTGGGCGCAAGTAAATTGAGAGGACATGACCTTAGTACGAGAGGACCGGGTCGTACGTACCGCTGGTGTATCAGTTGTGCCGCCAGGTGCAATGCTGAGTAGCTATGTACGGACAGGATAAACGCTGAAAGCATCTAAGCGTGAAACCTTCCTCAAGATGAGTTTACTTTTAAGGGCCGTCAGAGACTATGACGTTGATAGGCTATAGGTGTAAAGCTGGTAACAGCAAAGCCGAGTAGTACTAATTGCCCGTACGCTTTAATTTTTTTATTCATTTTCTAAAAATGAATAGTATTAGAGATTCCTTCTAACTTTCCCAATATGATCTTATTTACGCCAGAAGCGTAACATTCAATGATCAACACTCTGTTGTGCTGCTCTCATTTAATGTTCAATTTCTTATGGTGGTTTTGCCGAGGGTGTTCACCTTTTCCCATACCGAACAGAGTAGTTAAGCCCCTCATGGCCGATGGTACTGCACCACAATGCGGGAGAGTAGGTAGCTGCCATATTTATTAAAAAAAGCCTTTCAGTTTACTGGGAGGCTTTTTTGTTTTGTTACCTTACTGCAACTCAAACACGCTCAATCACCTATTACCTGCATTTACAAGATTCTCGATCTCTTATAAGAGTATTTACCCAATCCCTTAATACTAATTGCTTCATGTATATTTGTTAATAAACATGTTTACTATGCGTACTCTTATATTATTTATCTCTATAGTACTTGCATTCACGGCAAAAGCCCAATGGACAACAGGAACCAACATAAACAATACTAATTCAGGCTCTGTCGGTATAGGAACCACAACGCCAGCAGAAAAACTGGATGTCAATGGAAATATAAAGGGGAAAGGACTAATATTGGATGAAGCGGTCACGACTAACAGTGGACGTATTTTTTTCCGTCAAAATGGGATTACCAGGGGACGGTTATTTACCGGAGATGGTACTACAACAAAGGCAGACCTCTTCTATCAGAGCTTTGATGGGGTCGGAAATTTTGTTACCACCGCATTATTCATTGAGAACGCTACTGGCAAAGTAGGATTGGGGACTAATGCGCCAAGAGCAATGCTTGATGTCTGCGGCTTTGTTCCAAACGAGCAATTGGGTACCGTACTTGCGAGGCTTGGAGAAGGAAACACCACTGGAGAAGGCACTTTTCTGGGTGTTAGAGGATATGGTACACAAACCACTGCCTTTGCAGGAAAAAGTTTTGCTATTGAGCACGGCTTTTATGGAAACATCAATAGCTCAATCAATTTCTTCAGGGGAGTCGCTACAACGGGAGGTTATCTCACTTTCGCTACCAATAATAATACTGAACAGATGAGAATCAATTGGAATGGAAATGTGGGAATAGGAACACCTGCACCCCAGGCCAAGTTGGCCGTGAACGGTGATATATTCGCTAAAAAGATTAAAGTAACACAAAGCGGCTGGCCAGACTATGTGTTTAATGAAACATATCAATTGGATCCATTAAAAAAAGTAGAAGAATACATCAGGCAACATCGTCATCTTCCCGGAATCCCTTCAGCAGCTACAATAGAGAAAGACGGACTTGACCTGGGCAATAACCAGGCAGCATTATTAAGAAAAATTGAGGAATTAACTTTGTACACTATTCAACTAGAAAAAAGAGTTGATCAACTATCTGCTCTCTTAAAACGTGTTGATGATCTTGAAAAGGCTGTGAAAAAAAGCCATTAAAGAAGCGAGAACCCGGTCAATTATTAAATTGGGCCCGTCGAAATTTCCAATACTACCCTGGATATCGATTAATACAATACGTTTGTGTTATGAATCGCCTGCTGCCTGTTTTAATCTCCTGTATCCTCACTTTTTCTTTCAGCAGGAGAGAGATGAAGAAAATACAGATCAATGGCTCTGCCCAGGGCACCACTTATCACATCTCTTATTACGCAAAGGATTGCGTAATTGTTAAATCACAAATAGACAGCCTGCTGAACGCGATCGATCAATCCCTTTCCCTATACAACCCCAACTCCCTGATCAATCAATTCAATCAATCAAATGAAGGCCTCACGGTAGACAACCATTTTGTTGCTGTAACAAAAGCTGCCCAATCTATCTTCCAAAAAACAAATGGCCTGTTCGATATCACTATCGGCCCGCTTACCAAAGCATGGGGATTCGGGCCGGTAAAGCCGGATAGCCTGCCAAACGAAAAAGCTATTCAATCTTTATTACCCTGCGTTGATTCCAGGCTCCTGTATTGGGAAGGAAAGAAATTGAAAAAGAGAAATCCCTGCGTTCAACTTGATGCCAACGGTATAGCGCAAGGTTATAGCGTAGACCAGATCGCCCTTCTGCTGGAACAAAATGGTATAAACGATTACCTGGTCGAACTCGGCGGAGAGATCCGTGTAAAAGGAAAAAAATGGCCGGAACAAACGAAAATGTCCGTTGGCATTGAAACACCGGGTGAAGATTTTGCGCCCACTGTCATGAAAAAAATAGTGTGGCTGGATAAAGGAGCACTGACCACCTCCGGAAATTATCGGCGGTACAGGGAAAGTGGCGGCAAACATTTATCTCATCTCATTAACCCGCGAACCGGCTATCCATTCGAGAATGAACTGATCAGCGTTACCGTGTACGCTCCTGATGCCATCACGGCCGATGCTTACGACAATGCGTTGATGGGCATGGGACTCCGGCAGGCATTGGGTTTTGTAGAAAAGCAGCCCGGTCTGGGCGCTTATTTTATTTACCGCCAAAAGAATGGAAATATAGCCGATAGCGCCAGCAGGATATTCCGTTCGTTATTACAGCCCTGAAACTGTAAATTTGAATCACTTATTGCTTACTCATGAAAAGAAGGGATTTTATCGAAAAGACCGGCTTGCTTACCGGGGGCTTATTACTAGGAAGCAGCTGGCATACTATGGCAGCCACTGCAGGCCCTGTTAAAATGGCGATCATCGGTTGCGGCGACCGTGGACTGGGTATTCTCTCTGTGCTGGCCGAGCAAAAGGAACGGTTCACGCTGACTGCTATATGTGACCTGCTCGATTTCCGCCTCGAAGCAGCCCGTAAGGACCCGTTTGCTTCTTCTGCAAAAGTGTATAAAGATTATCGCCAGGTGCTTGACGATAAAAATGTGCAGGGAGTGATCATCGCTACTTCTCTCGATATGCATTTTTCCATAGCTGCAGATGCACTGAAAGCCGGAAAGCATGTTTATCTTGAAAAAACGATGACTTATTCCATACCTGAAGCGGTGGAATTGGTGAAACTGAGTGCCAATTATCCTGCTCAAACCCTTGTTGTGGGGCACCAATACCGTTACACACCACTTTATTTCAAGGTAAAAGACATGATCACGAAAGGATACCTGGGCACTGTAACGCAGATCGATTGCCGCTGGGACAGGAACTGGAACTGGCGTCGCCCGGTGCCTGCAGGATATACTGATGAGCAGATCAACTGGAGGATGTATAAACGCCATTCAGGCGGCCTTCCTGCAGAACTATTGTCTCACCAGATGGATTTTATCAACTGGGCTTTTGATACTCACCCTGATGAGATCATGGGCTCCGGTGGAATTGATTACTATAAAGACGGCCGGGAAACCTATGATAATGTGCAGGCCATTCTCCGTTACAATGCGAAAGGAATGATCGGCAATTTTGGCGCCACCTGCGGCAACGCCAGGGAAGGATATATTTTTAAGATCAAAGGCACGCGTGGCATGGTTTCCCTTTTGCCGCATGAAGGTGTTTTTTATCCAGAAAAGGATGCTAAGAAAGAGCTGGAGACCGTGGATGGTGTAACAGGGGCTACACGCATTGAATGGAACAAGGATGGCGGCATTCCGCTTATGACAGAAAAAATGAAAGACGGCACATGGTATGCCATGCAGGAATTTTATAACTGCGTTACACAAAAAAAGATGCCTGTATCGAATGTAAGAACAGGTGCTACAACAGCAGTATGCGTTCACCTGGCAAATCAAGCCATCTATTCCCATACTATTCAAACCTGGAAACCCGAATTTAATTTTATATAAAATGAAATGAGCCAATAAAATTGTCGGGGTATCCTATAAACCAACTATGAAAATTTTATAGAGGGTTTCATACGGCTAAGTGAAAAAAACTAAAATATATACATGAAAAAAAGATTTTTGGTCGCTGCATTCGTTATAGCAGCGATAAAGCTTTCTGCCCAAACAGATAAAAAAGGATGGACAGCATTGTTTGACGGCAAAACACTTACCGGCTGGACAAAAGTGGCCGGCAATGCCGAATACCGGATTGAAGATGGTGCTATTGCAGGCATCACTGTACCCAACACACCCAACACATTTTTAATTACAGATAAGGAATACAGTGATTTTGTGCTGGAACTGGAAGTAAAGATCATGGACACCACTTCCAACTCAGGTATACAATTTCGCAGCCAGTATGATCCTACAGGAAATAAAGGCAAGGGAAAAGTGTTTGGCTACCAGTATGAATTAGACCCCTCATCCCGTAAATGGACGGCAGGAGTATATGACGAAGGCAGAAGGGATTGGTTATATCCTTTGATGCTTAATTCTTCAGCCCAGGCAATGTTAAAAACAGGCGTATACAATAAGGTAAGAGTAGAGTGTATCGGGAATGATATCAAAACCTGGATCAATAATAAGCCTGCAGCACACGTAGTAGACAATGTCGACAGCAAAGGAATTATTGCCCTGCAGGTACACAGCATCGGCAAACCTGAAATGGCTGGTAAAAAGATCTACTGGAAAAATATCAGGATCAAAACCACAGATCTCAAACCATCTCCATTTTCATCATCAATATATGTTATGAATACGATTCCCAATACATTGACCGAGTCAGAAAAAAAATCTGGTTGGCAATTATTGTTCGATGGCGTAAGCACCAAAGGATGGAGAGGCGCTTACAAAAAAACATTCCCTGAAAAAGGATGGATAGTAAAAGATGGCGAATTGAGTGTGCTGCCCTCTGATGGTGCCGAATCTACCAACGGTGGTGATATTGTAACCGATGAGCAGTTCAGTGCATTTGACCTTTCATTTGATTTCAAACTCACAGCGGGTGCCAACAGCGGTGTAAAATATTTCGTAACTCTTTCAGAGAACAACCAGGGCTCAGCAATAGGACTCGAATATCAATTGTTGGATGACTCCCTTCATCCCGATGCAAAACTGGGCCGCGATGGCAACCGCACCCTCGCATCCCTCTATGATCTCATCAAAGCAGAAAAGCAAACCCGCTTTATCAAACAACCCGGCAACTGGAATACCGGCAGGGTGATCGTTTATCCCAACAATCATGTGGAGCATTATCTCAACGGTATCAAAGTGCTGGAATATGACAGGGGATCAAAAGCCTACCGCGACCTGGTAGCCCTCAGCAAATACAAAGTATGGCCTTCTTTCGGTGAAGCCAAAGAAGGACATATTCTTTTGCAGGACCATGGTAATGCTGTGAGCTTCCGGAGCATCAAAATAAAAAAGCTGAACTAGAGTCTGTCCGGAGTCGACAGTCAAACCCTTCCCGCTGTCACCCCGGCCCTGGTCCAGGATACATACAAGTTTAAAGAATATAAGAGCCGGGGTCTCCTCAACGTTGAGGAGACCCCGGCTCTTATTGTACTATTCTTGTTAGTTATCTTAAATTAGGGCCGGGGTGACATACAGCGGGAAGTGGACTACCGACTCCCGACTACACCTTAGGCTCCCATCCTTTTTCATACTCCCTTCCCCACAACTTCATCGCTTCTTTATCATTCAATATATGACCATTTTGAGGATCGCAATGAAGTGTACGGCCAGTGCGTTGTGAAATATTCGCGAGATGACAGAGCAGGTTGCTCTTATGTCCTTCATTGATCGGAGAGGTCAGGGTTGTTTCACCCCTGATGCTATTGATAAAATTGTTGAAGTGATGAAAGTCGAGATTGCCGCTGGCGCTTACAGCATTATTGGCATCGTTCTTCGTGTTGTTCTTTACTTCTTTTATCAGCTTGTTGTTATAGTCAAGGATCTTGTAATCATCATTTCCTCCATTCACCAATGTTCCTTTATCTCCATAAATGATGAAACCGCGGCCTGCACCTTCTACCGGGAAAATATTGCAGCTCCGGCCTTCCCAGGTAATGGATTTGTTGTCGCCAAATTCAAAAGTGGCTACCTGGGTATCGGGTGTTTGCCAATCGTCTTTGAATGCATAGCGACCTCCGGCTGAAGCAACCTTGGTGGGGTAGTCAACTCCAAGGAACCAACGGCAGCAATCTATTTCATGTGTTCCATTGTTGCAGGTTTCAGATGTGCCCCAATGCCAGAACCAGTGCCAGTTGTAGTGAACAAGATTATCCTGGTAGGCGCGACGTGGAGCAGGGCCTTGCCAGAGATCAAAATCAAGCGTGGATGGTACAGGTATTTTTTTGCCGATGCCGATCGACTTGCGGTTGTTCGCGTACCAGCTCTTGCCAAAATATGCATTGCCGATAATGCCTTCTTCTTTTACCAGTCTTACTGCTTCTGTAAGATTGGGGAAGGAGCGGCGCTGGTTGCCCATCTCTATCAGTTGCTTCGGATATTTTTTCATAGCCTGCACCAGCAGTTCTCCTTCATGCGGATTGTGGCCACAGGGCTTCTCTACATATACGTGCTTGCCATTGGCAACTCCCAGCAAAGCTGCCGGTGCATGCCAGTGGTCTGGCGCAGCGATCACCAATGCATCGAAATCTTTTTGTGCAACAAGCTTGCGGATATCCTTTACAACTGCCGGCTGGCGAGGCTTTCCGGCGAATGGCTTTAAGCCGTTCGCGATTGCTTTCTCTTCCACATCACAGAGATAAGCGATCTCTACATTTGGAAGGCTGGAAAAGCATTCAGCAAGATAAGCGCCCCGGCTGTTGACGCCCATTACAGCAAGTACTACTTTATTGGATGGAGCATTCTTCCCGAAAACAGGAAAATTGAGGATAGTAACTCCTGCAGTTGCAGCGGAGGTATTCTTAATGAAATCCCGGCGGTTCATGATCGTTAGATTTAGTTAAAGATAATTATATTGTACATTCGGGCAGCAACAAGGGAGACCTTACTGAAGAAATTGTTGATAGCAGGTTTCTCATTTTGTCCGTTAATATAATACATGACCCGGAAAGAAAGAATTATACTGTTTTTACTTGCCTGCCTCAATTTCACCCATTTCCTGGATTTTATGGTCATGATACCGCTCAATAATTATCTGACACCGTACTTTAATATTTCACCCCGGCAATTCAGTCTTTTAGTAAGCGCCTACTCCATCAGTGCGGCCGCATCAGGATTTGTTACAGCCTTTATCGTTGATAATTACGACCGCAAAAAGACATTGCTGTTTTCTTACCTGGGATTTTTAGCAGGAACAATTGCGTGCGGCTTTGCATCCACCTATACACTGTTACTGGCAGCAAGGATAGCAGCTGGTGTTTTTGGCGGCATTATCGGTGCACAGGTGTTGGCCATCATTGCTGATATTTTTTCTTATGAAAGAAGGGGCAAAGCCATGGCTTCTGTTTCTGCTTCTTTTGCTATTGCTTCCATATTGGGGGTTCCTTTGTCGTTATACCTGGCCAATATTTTTAAAGAAGACTGGCATGTACCTTTTCTGTTTGTAGGAGGACTTGGTATTGTGTTAATACCGCTGGTGATCAAATATATCCCTGCTATTACCGGTCATCTCTGTGATACCGAAGCCCGTATTGCCCCATTGGCTTTGCTGGCAAAGATCATCCGGACACCGGCACAGGCCTCTGCACTTTTCTTTTCCTGCCTTCTGATGATAGGGCATTTCCTGATCATCCCTTTTATTACACCTTATTTGGAATTTAATAAAGGCTATTCCAAAAACCTGATACCGGCCATCTTCCTGGTAGGAGGCCTTGCGTCACTGGTTTCAGCTATTTTATTGGGTCGTGTGGCAGATAAGAAAGGAAAGCTGCCGATCTATTGCTGGTCGGTATTCTTTTCTTTATTCATGGTATTGCTGATCACGCAAATGCCTGCCATGCCTTTTTCCGTGGTGCTGACGATTTTTGCAGCCTGGTTTGTTTTTGCTACCGGCAGGGCATTAACTGCCCAGGCAATGATCAGTGAAGTAGTGAAGCCGGAACAACGGGGAAGCTTTATGAGTTTTAATGGATGTGTGCAGCAGATAGGAACAGGCCTTGCATCATTGATTGCCGGGTTTGTTGTGTATGACGATCATAGGGGAAAGATATACCACTATGAATGGCTGGGCTATCTCAGTATTGTAGTATTGATCGCAACGATCATTCTTGCACAAATGATATTCCGGAAAGTAGACCGCAGAAGCGGACCGGAAATAAATGAACAGGTTCAACCCACAGAGATAAATTGAACTTATGAAAAGCAGGTTGCTTACTATGTAATAAATTCTTTGTGCTCTTTGTTGTCTTCGTGGGAAAGTATCCCACGAAGACAACAAAGAGCACAAAGAAAAAATGTGGGACAAATTTATCTATTATAGTTTTACCCGGTACACGGGATAACGTAAATAGGCAGGTTCAAACCAGGGAGAACGCTGGAACACAAAATCCAACTGCGCGCGCGCGCTTTTAGCAAAACTTGTATCTGTAGCCCTTTGTTGTTCCAGTTGATTGCGCAATGCTGTATTGTTCTTTAAATAATCGGCAGCAATATCCTCAAATGCATACGCTGAATACCCTTCTTTCTGTCCGAGTATGCCATCAAAGAAATTCCAGGTGAAATAAGAGTCCTCAGCCTGTGGTTCCAACACTTCCATGATAAAACGGTTACCTTCCTGGTTGAGAGGTACATACCAATCTCCTTTGCGGAAGGAGACCTTTTCCATGAAAGAAGTTATTTTCACTTCTGTATTGGTGTGGTGCATTTCATAAGGGCGTGGGGATGCTTTATAGGAAGCGATCTTATATACTTCCACTTCAATCGTTGTGTCCCGTTTCAACTGCTGCATTTCCACTTTATTCAATTGCAGAAGATCGATCACTTTCCACCATCCCTGCGGAATGATATAGGCAGCAGGTTTGGTAACCGACTCTTTCGGTACATAGTGATTCATGATCTTGATAGTTTTCTCATAAGGCTTGCTGCGGTCATAATATAACCTGGGCAGGCCGGAAACCTCGCTGGGCTTGCGTCCTGCGGCAAAGCCCTTGTAGAGATAATCCTGTGTCACATTGCGATCGAGCGTCCAGCTTATCGGCAATGCGCTCATGCTCCTTGTATTTTGCTTGGCTTCGGCGCGAAGCTTCTTGATCATTTCGCTATGTTCGGCGATAAAACCGATGAATGACTGCATCAATGTGTAACAGGCTTTCACGCGCTGATCATAAGGCTTTAACATATGGCTTTCAGGCATAAAAGAAAAAGTGTTCCAGAGGGCAGCATAGCCGGTGCCGTAACGGGGACTGTCCCAGTACTCCGGCCAGCCATTATCTGGTGTATCACCAAATGAGTTTACGTAAGGAATGAGGTCATAACCTTTTTTCTTCATGGCTGCATACAGCCCGGGTTCAAATTCTTTGTTCATAAATTCTCCCATTGCACCGCCCAGCTTATCGTGCTGGGAAGTAAGCAGCGTCATCGCATGCTGATAATCGGCACCATTGCTTACGTGGTTATCTACAAACACATCCGGATCGAGCATGCGGAATATGGAGGCGAAAGCCCTGGCATCCCTTGAATCACATTTAATAAAATCCCTGTTGAGATCGAGATTCTGAGAATTGCCGCGGAATCCGAATTCTTCAGGCCCATTCTGGTCTACCCTGAAATTGGCACTGCGGTTAAGGCATCCGCCAATATTGTAAACCGGGATGATAGCCAGCACAATATTATCAGGAAGCTTATATGCATTAGTTACGATATCGCGGGCGAGCAACATCGAAGCATCGATACCATCAGGCTCGCCGGGATGGATGCCATTGTTGATGAAAAAGATCCGCTTATTGCTTTTGCGGATGCTGGCAAGATTAAAATCGCCACTGTTGGAAATAAAAACGAGATGCAGGGGCAGGCCGGCATCGGTAAGGCCCATGGTCTGCATTTTCACTTTTGGTGAACGGGCATCCAGCTTTTGCCACCATTCGATAGCTTCATAATAAGTAGGCGTTTGGGTGCCATTGGACAGTTCAAAGCGGGTAGCGATGGGCTGAGCGAATGCTGCTGAAAAGCCAAGCATGCACAAAGCCAGGAAGATTGGTCTCATAAACAGGAAGTTGTAATTGTGCTTAAAAGTAAGCAAATAAAAAAGCATTCCCCATTGGAGAATGCTTTTTTAAAATATGTAAAAGTCCTGCAGCTTATTTAGCAGCAGTTACTTTCTTAGCCAGTTTGCTCTTCAGGTTGGCAGCTTTATTCTTATGGATAATACCACGCTTAGCCAGTTTATCGATCATGCTGGCAACATTAGGCAATTCATCAGTTGCTTCTTTGCCTTTTGCCGCTTTCAGGTCACGGATGGCATTACGGGTAGTTTTGCCATAGTATTTATTTCTTTCACGGCGTTTTGCAGCCTGGCGCACATCTTTTTTCGTTGCCTTATGATTAGCCATTTCGTATCAATTTTAAGGACGGCAAAGGTAGGGCTGGATAGGCTAACCACCAAATTTTAAAGTGTCTAAGTTCATAAAACTGCCGAAAACATTGAGATTCAGTTAGCCGGTAGAGGCGTTTATCCTGCCCAAACTCTGTAAACCGGGAAAAAGCGGTGTCCAGGAGGTTAATTTCTGATTTTTAACCGGTTGTTTGCCGAAAATCAAGCCTTTTTTTCGGAGTTTTTAGGCGATATTTGTGTCCCAAAATTGCCGTCTAAAACATCCTCATTCATGAAAGATTTTTCATATATCACAAATTCTCACCCTGAGTTCATCGAAAATCTGTACCGTGACTTTTCCAAAGACCCTAATAGTGTAGACCCTGAGCTGAAGAAATTCTTTGAGGGATTTGATTTCGCTATAAGTACTAATGGCACGAATGGAAGCGTGAATTACGCAAATGGAGCAGCCGCTACGGGAAGTGATTGGAGGAAAGAGCTGGGGGCTTACAGGATGATATTGGGTTATCGCAATAAAGGACACCTGATCGCAAAGACCAATCCTATCCGTGAGCGGAAGGACCGGAATGCTAACCTGACACTCGCGTTTTTCGGATTGAGTGAGGAGGATATGGATAAAACTTTCCAGGTAGGGGAAAGAGTAGGGCTGGGCGCTACAACACTGCGTAATATTCTCGCCCACCTGCAAAAGACCTATGCAGCGCATTTGGGGATCGAGTTCAAATATATCAGCAACCAGGAAAAAGTGAACTGGCTGGCCAATGAAATGGAAAAAGATTTTGCCAATCCGCTTTCACTCGAAAAGAAGAAGAGGATCCTGGAAAAGCTGAACCAGGGTGTGATGTTTGAAAAATTCCTTCACACGAAATATGTAGGACAAAAAAGATTTTCGCTCGAAGGTGGTGAAACAACTATCGCCGCACTCGATGCTATTATTAATACAGCCGCTGATCATGATGTGCAGGAAGTAGTGATAGGCATGGCTCACCGCGGACGCCTGAATATTCTGGCCAATATCATGGGTAAAACCTATGAGCAGATCTTCAGCGAATTTGAAGGCACTGCTAAAGTGGACCAGACCATGGGAAGCGGTGACGTTAAATACCACATGGGATATGGCAGCGAACTGACAACACCCAACAACAAAGGCATTTACCTCAAACTGATGCCTAATCCTTCCCACCTCGAAGCAGTGGACCCTGTAGTGGTAGGGTTTGCACGCGCCAAAGCTGATGTATTGTACGGCTCCGATTTTGATAAGATCTTACCGATACTTATCCATGGCGATGCCTCACTGGCCGGCCAGGGAATTGTGTATGAGGTGATGCAGATGAGCAACCTGGAAGGATACTATACCGGTGGAACCATCCATTTCGTGATCAACAACCAGATCGGTTTCACAACTGATTTTGATGATGCGCGCAGTTCTGATTACTGTACCTCGCTGGCAGCAGCCATCCAGGCTCCTGTATTCCATGTGAATGGAGACGATCCTGAAACGGTGATCAAATGCGTGGAGATAGCAACCCGTTACCGTCAGAAATTCAATTCGGATGTGTTCATCGATATGGTATGCTATCGCCGTCATGGCCACAATGAAGGTGATGATCCCAAGTTTACACAACCTCACTTATATGCTTTGATCGACAAGCATCCCAACCCAAGGGAAGTGTATGTAAAATATTTGCTGGAAAACGGAGAGGCTGATGCGCAGGAACTGGCAAAGGAAATGGAAAAGAAATTCTGGTCTGACCTGCAGGAGCGCCTGGACGAAGTGAAACAGAATCCATTGCCTTATCATTTGCAGCCGCCTGATAAATGGTGGAACAGCCTGCGTCAATCCACAGAAGCGGATTTTGAACAATCACCTGTTACCGCCATCAGCCCGGATGATTTCAAAAAAGTGTTTGATGCATTGATGCAATGGCCGGCTGACTTCAAACCGCTGCGTAAAGTGGAAAAGATCTTGCAGGATAAAATAAAGCTGTTTGACACCGAAAAGAAAACAGACTGGGCTACGGCAGAATTGCTGGCTTATGGCAGCTTGCTGCTGGAAGGCAAGGATGTTCGCATGAGCGGTCAGGACGTGAAGAGAGGAACTTTCTCCCATCGCCATGCCGTGTTGATGGATGAAGTGACTGATAAACCATATAACAGGCTGAACAATTTTGGTGCCCAGGGCAAATTCAGGATATACAACTCTTTATTGAGTGAATATGGCGTGCTTGGTTTTGAATACGGGTATGCGCTGGCCAACCCCAGTGCCCTGGTACTCTGGGAGGCACAGTTTGGCGATTTCGTGAATGGCGCACAAACCATGATCGATCAGTTCATTTCCTCCGGAGAGCAGAAATGGAACCGCATGAGCGGCATCACCATGTTGTTGCCTCACGGTTATGAAGGGCAGGGGCCTGAGCATAGCAGTGCCCGCCTGGAAAGGTTCCTTCAATCCTGCGCAGAGCAGAATATGGTGATCACGAATATCACCAGCTCAGCTAACTTCTTCCATGCATTGAGACGTCAGCTTGCATGGCCGTTCAGGAAGCCGCTGATCAATTTCTCGCCCAAAGCCAATCTCCGTAATCCTGGTACTTATTCTTCAGTGGATGAATTCACCAATGGCGGGTTCCGCGAAGTGATCGATGATACATTTGCTGATGCCTCCAGGGTGAAAAAGGTATTGTTCTGTAGCGGTAAGGTTTATTTTGACCTGGCCGACCGCCAGCAGAAAGACGATCGTAAAGATGTTGCGATCATCCGCATGGAGCAATTATATCCATTACCGCTGAAGCAACTCGAAGAGTTGTATGCACGCTACAGCAAAGCCACCTGGTTCTGGGTACAGGAAGAGCCGCTTAATATGGGCGCAGCTTCATTCCTCCAAATGAACCTGAAGAGCATCAACTATGGCGTGATCAGCAGGCAGCCATCTGCATCTACTGCTACAGGTTATGCCAAAGTGCACAAGCAGGAGCAGGAAGAGATAGTGGAAACAGCATTCAGTATATAATTACCTTTACGATTAAATAGATTTATCAGCGATATAATAAGCGATTTATGATTGAAATAAAAGTACCGACAGTAGGAGAGTCAGTAAACGAAGTAACCTTACTGAAATGGAATAAGAAAGATGGGGAATATGTAGAGAGGGATGAAGTGATCGCTGAACTGGAAAGCGAAAAAGCCACATTTGAAGTGAATGCCGAACAAGCTGGTGTATTAAAGACCGCTGCCCAGGAGGGTGATACACTGAAGATCGGCGATATCATGGCGAGCATTGATGAAACAGCACCCAAGCCGGAAGGGAAACCAACTCCTGCTGCCAAGCCTGCAGAAGAAAAGAAAACAGAAGCTGCTCCCGCGAAGACTTCTGCAACCACTATGGCGCCTGTTACTTCTGTTCCGAATGATATTAAGGCTACACCTGTGGCATCAGCCATTATCGCTGATAAAAAGGTAGATCCTAAAACAGTTACTCCCAGTGGCTATCAGGGTAAAATAATGAAGGATGATGTGCTTGCTGCATTGTCTAATCCCGGCAAAAAAGCATTTGCCGGTGCTGAACTGTTCAGCCGTAATGTACGTGCTGAAAAAATGAGCAATCTCCGCAAAACCATCAGCCGCCGCCTGGTGGAATCGAAGAATACCACTGCCATGCTTACCACTTTCAATGAAGTGGACATGACGGCGATTATGGCGATCCGCAACAAATACAAAGACAAGTTTAAAGAAATACATGGCGTGGGTCTGGGCTTTATGAGCTTCTTCGCCAAAGCATGTGCTGTAGCGCTGGCTGAATGGCCTTCTGTGAATGCGTATATCGATGGGGATCAGATCCTGTATCATGACTATGCAGATATCAGTATCGCTGTAAGCACTCCAAGAGGTTTGACCGTGCCTGTGATCCGCAATGTGGAAAGCCTGGGCATGGCAGATATCGAAAAGAAAGTGATTGAGCTCGCAGGCAAGGCGCGCGACAGCAAACTGACCACAGAAGAATTGACCGGCGGCACATTCACCATCACCAATGGTGGCGTATTTGGTTCTTTAATGAGCACGCCTATTATCAATATCCCTCAAAGCGCTATTCTTGGTATGCACAAGATACAGGAGCGTCCAATGGCGATCAATGGCCAGGTAGTGATCAGACCAATGATGTATGTGGCCCTCAGCTATGATCACCGTATAATTGATGGCCGGGAATCTGTGAGCTTCCTGGTAAGGGTGAAAGAATTGCTGGAAAACCCTGAGCAACTGCTGATCGGTAAAGACCCGGTGAAAACGCTCCTGGAATTGTAGAATAATTCGGTACAGTAATCATAATAAAGCGGCCATGAATCTCTTCATGGCCGCTTTATTATCAGGATTATCCTTTTACAGGCAGGCTTGCAATGATCATAGATCCCATTCCCTCGCCAGACCTGATCTGTATATTCCCATTCCAGTGGTTGACACGCTTGTGGAGGTTCTTAAGACCATTGCGATGAGTTTCGGCAAAGCAATCAAATCCTTTACCATCATCCCTTACAGATAAAATGAGATGAGCTTTTTCAATATGAATGCTGATCCGGACATTTTTAGCCTCCGCATGTTTGGAAATATTATTCAGCAGTTCTTTATACACAAGATAAAAATCACGCCGTTGTTCCATGCTTAGTTTTTTCTGTTCCAGTGATGGGTCTATCTGAAATTCATAGTGAACATTCCCCGCATCAAACAGCTCTGCGGCATAACGTCTCATCCGCGCTACTGTTTCTTCCAGTCCGTCGTTGTTGGTGTTGACGCTCCAGATAATATCATCCAGCGCCTGTGATGAACTGTTCACTTCTTCTGTGATGCGATCGAGGAATTTACGGGCTTGCACCGGCTCATGCAGGTTCTTTTGCCCCAGGGAAGAAAGGATATTGATATTGGTGAGAGTTGAACCGATATCATCATGCAGGTCGCTGGCTATGCGGTTGCGCACCTGTTGCAGCCGTATCAATTGCTGCAGGCGATAGCGGTACAGTGCGTATAATAATGCGGCCAGCATTAAAATGCATAAGGAAATAAACCACCAGCTTTTATACCATGGAGATAAGATGTGGAAAGAAACAGCCGCAATATTTTCGGCACTCGACCCATCAGGGAATAAAGCTTTTACCTGGAAGGTGAATGAACCGGCAGGCAGGTCTTTCAACGCCAGGGATGTATTGGTAAAGGGAGAGCTCCAGGTAGTATCTCCTTCGCGAAGCAAACGATAAACATACTTTACCATTGATTCGCTTTTCAGGTAGGGACTGGCAAATTCAAAAGTGATATCATTCTGGTTATGTGATAAGGTAAGCGGATGATCGGCGGCCAGATCGGGAGCATTGATAATACTATCGTTCAATTCTATCCTGGTGATGAAAGTGCCGGTCTTATTTACTGAAAGAAAATTAGCATCTGCAGGGATCATTAAAAGACCGTTTAAACCACCTGCCCAGGTATTGCCCATGTTGTCGTTTGACAGTGTATACATCTCATTGTAATAACCCAATTGGGATGCCAGGTGATTGATAACATAACTGCCGTTGATCTTTTGAATAATATCAAGGCTGGCAGTATTGCCTGCAAACAGTTTGCCTTGTGCATCCTGCAGAATAGTGGTGCAGAGATCGGATGACAATCCTTCGCTGGTGCCAATATGCTGCAGTATTTTTAGCCGGCTATTTTCTTTGATCACCTGGAAAACGCCTTTATCTCTTGTCGCCAGCCAAAAGCCACCACGGCCGTCACTGGTGATAGCCGATATGTTTTTAGATACAGTACTATCCATGCAAACCAGTTCCAGGTTTTTCCCGGTATGGTAAATACGCATGCCTGCATTCAGTTCAGACACCCATAACAATTGATTGGGTTTATCATAATACATTGTATTCACGATGTAGTCGATGCCGGGTAAGCGGCTGCCGGTTTTCCCCTCTACTGCATACAACCCTCCTGCAGCAAGAGGGATCAGGAAATAATCGTCCCGCAAAGCCAAAGCCCCGCCTTTAAAAGAAAGACTGCCGGGTGCAGAAAGCAATGTTTTCTGCAGCACATATCTTCCTTTCACTTTATCTGCCTGCAACAGCTTGTACCTGGAATAAACATATAAGGAAGCATCTGTTGAAAAAATACCGGTAGCGTAGGGCAGCGTATCGATCAATAGTATTCTCTTATGATCCTGTCCATCTACCTGGAACATATTGTCTGTGCTTATGCCAAGCAGATCACCCTGGAACAAATGCAGGCCGGCAATAGTGCTGTATTGAAGCCCATCATCAGAAATATATTTTACGATCCGCGGGTCAGGGATCTTAACAAGACCGTTTTCTGTACCCAGCCATAAGTTATGCTCTGCATCTTCCAGGAAGCAATTGACCCTGTCGAAATTGAAACCATTGCGGAAATGGAACTGTGTTACATTAAAAAGCGAATCGATCCGGAACAATCCGCCAAATGCAGTGCCTACCCAGATATTGGAATAAGGATCTGCATAAAGGCTGACCACTATCTTTCCATCAATACCGGCCCTGGCAATAGCAGAAGGCATTGATTCGAATTTTAACTGACCTGCCAGCAATTCCCTAATAAGAGCACGCTTGAGCCCTGTAGGTGTGGCCATCCAGAGATTCCCTTTTTTATCTCCTTGCACATCATATACCACATCAGCAAGCGGATATTTTTTTATAATTCTGAATGATGAATCGAATATGGTTAGCGGAGTATTATCTGAATTGGACGCAATGAGTAAATTGTCATTGATGTTCTCAATATCATAAAAGAAATTACTGGCGTTAGCTGTGTTTACCGGCGTTTTCACAAAATGGTCATTATGAAAACGGTAAATGCCATTGGTGCTAGAAACAAGTAATTTATTGCCGGGAGTGCGATGAAAACTGATGAAACGGACGGACGGAGTTTTGGGTAATACCGGTATTGCTGTCAGCGTATTTTTGTCCAGTATCAGGATACCATGACTGTTGGAAAGCACTGCTACACGGCCATCATCCAACTCGGCAAAATCATTAACAGCTCCAATATATTTTCCGCCAAAGCGCGTATAATTCCTGAACTTGTTTCCATCATAAATGCAAAAGCCGAATTTAGTACCAATAAAGAGCAGCTTATTCCTGATTTGAGAGATCACTTTCACATAACCCGATACGATCTCACTATTGGCTTCATACAAGTTCTCATTAAGCCGGTAGGTTGTAAAAAGAAGACGTTGCGTATACGATAATAATGGCAGGCAATGAAGAACGGCCAGCATCAGCACCATCACCCATATTTTCCGCTTTTCCGGTGAAACAGTCAGGAACATAGCTTGATACGCGATTTTGGTTTACAAGGGGTAGCTGACTAATTTAAGAAAATGTCGGGAAATGGAAAAGTCGGTTACTTAAACTATCCTTTCACTCAATGCTTTGGCTATCGCTTCCTTGCCGCAGTTAACATGTAGCTTTTGATAAATATTTTTCAGGTGGGAGCGGATGGTATCGAAGGCGAGCTGCATTTCGGCAGCAATGAGTTTGATACTGTATCCTTTTATCAGCCATTGCAACACTTCGATCTCCCGGGGAGAAAGCTTGTATTTGCCGGGGTCCTGTTTTACCTGGAATGTGCTCAATACTTTTTTGGCGATGGTGGGCGACATGGGTGCACCGCCTTCCACAACATCGTGTATGGCTTCAAATAATTTGGCGGGTGGTGTTTTCTTTAATAAGTATCCATTGGCCCCTGCGCAAAGGCATTTGAATAATTTATCCTCTTCTTCAAAGACGGTATACATGATCACGGCAGTTTCGGGTCTTGCTTCTTTGATCATGGACACGCCTTCAATTCCTGTTTTACCCGGCATATCAATATCCATCAGCACTACATCCGGCTGATATACGCGTGCAATGTTGGCCGCTTCATCACAGTTGCTGAAATCACCGGCAACATCATAGCCGTTCATTTTAAGCAGGTAGGACAGTGACTCCCGCAGCCTGTCATTATCTTCAAAGAGGATTATTTTAGGAGACATATTCTTTTATTAAACTGGTTTGTATTTTGAAGAACACATGTTTCTGGTGAGCCGAAGGCCCGGCGCCAAACCACAAACCTGAATTTAAAATTACTGTTTTATCAATCGGTAATCCTCACTCATTTGTGTGGTTTACACAACCGGTATGGATATGCTTGTTTCTGTGCCTTTGCCTGGTTCAGAGTGAATAAGAAAGCGTCCGTTCCATCTTTCGGCCCGGGCCTGCATATTCTTGATCCCATTCCTTTCAGTTGACCTGCTTTTGTCAAAGCCAACGCCATTATCTTTCACCTGCAAATGAAGGTCATTCTTTTCGAACCAGATCCTGATCTCTACCTGTGTGGCTTTTGAATGTTTATAAATATTATTGATCACTTCTTTGAACAGCAGGAAAAAATCGCGCCGTTGTTCCATGCTCAGTCTGCGGTGAGCAAAGCGGTCGTCAAAATCGATCATGTATTTTTCTATCCGGTTTTCCAGTATCTCTGCAGCATAGCGGCGCATACGTGCCACCATCTGGTCCATTGTGTCGTTGTTTGAATTAATGCTCCATACAATATCATCCAGTGCCTGACCTGAACTTGCCACTTCTTCTGAAATACGATTAAGAAAAGCGGCTGTTTCTGCTGTTGGCGGAACGCCGGCTTTGCTTAGCTCGGATAATATGCTTATATGTGTGAGCGCTGAGCCAATATCATCATGCAGGTCAGATGCGATACGGTTACGGACTCTTTGCAAACGGATCAGCTGGCTGATGCGATAACGGTAAATGCCGTATAAGGCCGCTGCTAATAACAACACGCATAAAGCAATGAACCAGGGCGTTCTCCAGAATGGAGGACTGATAATGATCATCAGGGAAGCAACCGGGGCACTCTCCCCGGAAAGATTATGGGAAGCTTTTACATGGAAAAGATATTTGCCCGAAGGAAGATGGGTGTAAGCTGCATAATTCCTGTTGCCTGCTTCCATCCAGTCTTTATCATAACCGGTCAATTGATAAGAATAGCTCAGCCTGCCGGCAGATAAAACATCCAGTGCCGCAAAATTGAAAGAGAGTGAATTTTGACGGAAAGGCAAAAGCAAAACTTTTTTATAAGTGATCAATGTATCTGTATCCAATGGCTGGTTATCGGTCAGCACCTGTGTGATCACTACGGATAAGGGTTGCTCTGTGTGTGAAAGCTTTGCAGGATCAAATATGGTCACCCCTTTAATGCCGCCAAAAAATAAGCGCCCTTGCGGGGAGCGGTAATGTGCACCGGTATTGAATTCATTGCTTTGCAGCCCATCTTCAACGGTAAATGCGTCCATATCGGCCCGGCTTATCTTCTCAGGGCGGGATGGGATGCGCAGGCGGCAAAGGCCTTTATTGGTGCTTAACCATATCGAACCAAGCCCATCCGGTTGTATACCATATACGGTATTGTTGCGAAGCCCCTGTTTTTCCGTGATCACGGTCGATTTACCACTGCCTGTTTCAAGCGCGATGAGGCCGTTGCCAAATGTGCCAACCCATAAGATGGAAGGAGTGTAATACATGCTGCGAACGGATACAGATCCGTTGAAAATAGCTGAAGAATGCCCGGAGGCAGGAGGCGATTGTTTATCTTTTATATTAAGCAACTGTATCCCTGCTTTTTCAAAACCGATATACAGGAGACTGTCTTGCGTGAAAACCATTGTGCGCACATTGTTTTCCAAAAGGGAAGGAGTGCTGCGCTCATCAAAATGATTAAGCTCGCCCTGTGCTTTATCCATCTGATATAAGCCCTGTTGCCTTGTAGCAACCCACACTTTTCCTTTTGCATCTTCCAGCAAATGCCAGATGGTTTGACCCGGAAGAAATTTTTTGATAAGCTTTCGTGTTCGCCCGTCCAGGATATCCAAACCGTTTTCCTGTGTGCCCACCCATATGTCTCCATCCCTGTCGGTAAGCAAAGCACCTATCTTTTTGTAATTGCCGATGGTGGCAGGTTGCTTACCCAGCAGTGTAAGGCCATTGATGGAAGTGCCTATCCAGGTATTGTTTTCCTTATCGGTAGTAATGGCCCGCACCTGTCCTATCGAAATATTTTCCGGAAGATTATTCCCTGTGATCGTTTCAAAATTGCTCAACCGTTTATCGTAATAACTTATGCCCCCGCCATCTGTGCCAATCCAGATCCCACCGCGGCTGTCCTGCCGGATACACAACACGTCATTATAAGCAATGGAGGACGGATCCTTTTTATCTGACACAAAATGATGGATAATGGATTGACTATTGTCGATAACATACAAGCCATCACTGAATGTGCCCACCCATATTCGCCCATAATTGTCGGCCAGTAAGGTTTCGATCACGAGACCAGCAGGTAAACCTGCATGTTCAAACCCGGTAAAGGGTTGAAAGGAATCAGTGTTTTTGCTCTTTACAAACAACCCATTGCCGAATGTCCCCAACCAGATATTCTGCTGGTTGTCTTCAGTAATGGCGCTGCTGCGGACAGGTTGTTCCTGGTTGTGAAGAAAAAATGTGGAATTGGAAATAGCAGTAGATAAGCGCGTTACTCCATTGGAAGTGAGTACCCAGAACTGATGGCGACTGTCTTTGAAGATATCTTTTATTTCATTGTTGCTAATTGGCATTGCCCCATCCTTTTTCAATTGCAACAGTTGATTTGCCTGTTGATTGAATATCCACAGGCCCTCATTTCTTGTGCCAATAAAAAGATGGGCGCTATCCTGGTAAACACAACTCACTGCCGGCAACGGTTGATCTTTAATATTTTTAAAAGGACTGGCCTGTTGGGTAAGCAAATCCATCTGTTCGAGCTTACCACTGCGGGTGATCAGCCATAATTTATTTTGCTCACCGGGAACAAGTTTTCCAAGCTGGTTGCCTGTGGGCGTGGTAATATCATCAAAATTGCCGGGGAACGTGATAAAATCTTTTCCGTCAAAACGGTTCAGGCCATCCTGTGTAGCCATCCATACAAAACCGATTTTATCAATAGCGATATCCACCACACTGCTTTGCGAAAGCCCCTGGTTGATACTGATGTTGTGGAAAGAAAACGGCTTAACCTGGGCCCGTGAAATAAAAGGCAGAAGACTAACAAGAAGTATGGTCAACCGTCCGGGCATGTAGGGAAAGTATGAAACGGTAAGATAGTTAATTTGGGTGAGAGATGATTGTTGATCATTGACCGGGTGGCAGGTAAGCAGGGACAAGCAGTTCATTGTATGTATCTTGCACTTGCATGAAACACTATTCCCATCTGCATACTGCTGCAACTGTGTTGGACCAATACAAAGGCCAGCAACCTTTCGGGATATTTCTGAAAGATTTTTTCAGGGCAGATAAGAAATATGGATCGAAAGACAGGAAAAGGATTGCCAGTTTGTGTTATAGTTATTTCCGGTTGGGAAAACTGGCTGCCGGTGCAGATACGGAAGAGAGGATCTTGCTGGGACTTTTTGTTTGTACCACAGAGCCGGACGATTTGTTGCAGGCCATCAAACCTGAATGGAATGAACAGGTGGCATTGAAACCGGAAGATAAATTACTGCTGGCAGCTTATCCATTTTCTCCCGCGGCAGTATTTCCTGCATTGGGTCACCTGGAAAAAGAGATGGATACAAACGCATTTGTACTTTCACACTTTCAGCAACCAGATCTTTTCTTACGATTGAGACCGGGATGGGAAGAAAAGGTGAAGACAGAACTTACTAAAGCAGCAATTCCTTTCAATACCATTTCTTCAGCTTGCCTTGCTTTACCGAATGCTTCAAAGCTGGATGATGTGATTGAGATCAACAAAGAAGCGGTGATACAGGATTACAGCTCGCAGCGTGTGGGTGAGCTCCTGCATTTTCCTGAAGGGTTTCTGCCAGGGCGTGTCTGGGATTGCTGTGCAGCAAGCGGAGGCAAATCCCTTTTGATATATGATCAGTACCCACAAATAAAACTGATGGTATCGGATGTGCGGGAGAACATACTGGCTAACCTGTCGAAGCGATTTAAGGAAGCTGGGATCAAACACTATGAAAGTTTTGTGGCCGATCTGAGTCGTCCTGTAAATCCCGGCCGCTCCTTTGATCTGATCATTGCTGATGTTCCCTGCACTGGCAGTGGCACCTGGGGGCGTACACCGGAGCAATTATTTTTTTTTAAGGAAGAAAAGGTAAAGGAATATGCTGCCCGGCAAAAAAAGATAGTTCTGCATACGTTGCCGCATCTTAGGGCTGGCGGTTATTTTCTTTATATCACCTGTTCAGTATATCAGCAGGAAAATACAGAAGTGATAGAGTTCATACAACAGGAAACCAACCTGAAACTGGTAAGGTCTGCTTTGTTAAAAGGATATGCAAACAAAGCGGATACTTTGTTTGCGGCTTTGCTGGAAAAGCCTGCTGGTGTTGAAGAAGGTCAGTTATGATCGATCATCCACATCGTGATGCCGAAACCTGTATAGGCCGGAAAGATAGTAGCTGCTGTTTCATATTCCCATAATATCAGCTGGCGGTAAACAAGGCCGATATTCTTTGAATATTTTTCAACTGACCTGATCCTGTTTGCATATTCATGCGGGTAAAGTGCCGGGTCGCTTTTAGCTTCGTTTATTTGCTCTACTGTCCATACATCATTATACGTCTCTCCATTAATTGTTGCACTGGGCTCAAACAGGTCATACGTATAATCCCAGCTTCCCACTGAATTATCTACGCTGAAATTATAGGGAAAGGGATCCGGAGGAAGATAAGAATTGCCTCTCCAGCTGAAACCTTCCCTCATAGGATCGCGCAATTTGATGATGCGAAGATTGTTCTCCACTACTTCCACCTGGTTGGTCAGCGGAGTGATAAAATAAGTGCCCTCAGGTACCCATGGGCCTGAAGCAGTAATATCATTGTGGTAACGGAAGACCCGGTAAGAAGGCCTTCCAAGATTATCAGTCATTTCTGCATCCACGACATGCTTTACCTGGTAGCTATGTGTTTCAAGCTCTGTATTAAAAGGATTGGGAACAATAGAATCCACCCGGTAGGTAATATACTTTCCAACCTGCAGCGGCAGGTAATCCGACACCGGCTCTGCGGCCACATAATCCTCTTTCTCTCCGGAACAGGAAAAAACAGCCATGGCCAGGGCAACAAAAAGCGTAAATCGGCAGATAGTCAAGATTCTCATAAGAGGCCAGTTATTACAGGATATGGTTAAATCCTCAGACACAGTTAGTTAGGCCTGAAAAATATAAACGAAACAGGAACAATTTTATTGCCATGCCTGTTTCTTAACCCTTTCAACATTAAGGAGCCCCCGGCTCTTATATTTCTTAAACCAGCACTTGCCCTGAACCAGGACCAGGGTTGACGGCGGAAAGGGGTTGCCTCCCGACTAAAGACTTCCGACTATAATCCCCCCTCCAATCACATCCTCCCCCTCATAAAATACCGCACTTTGCCCCGGGGCGATCCCCTTGGCATTTTCATAAAACCTGACCTTCATCTGGCCATTTTCGGGGTAGATATTGGAAAGGCTGCCTTTGTCCTTGTAACGGATCTTGGTAATGGCTTCCATTCCGGGTGTAACAGTATCGTACTTGATCATGTTCAGCTTGCCTACCGTCATTTCATTCTGTTCCAGATCAGCTTCATCACCGAGCATTACGGTATTGTTTTCGGGGTCGATCTTCGTAACGAATACAGGTTTTCCAAAAGCAATGTCCAGGCCTTTGCGCTGGCCGATCGTATAAAAGGGATAGCCTTTATGTTGACCGAGTATCTTTCCATTTTTATCAATGAAATTGCCGCCGGCCACTTTTTCTTCGAGGCCTTCCACTCTTCTTTTCAGAAAGCCACGGTAATCATTATCCGGCACAAAGCAGATCTCATAACTTTCGCTTTTTTTAGCCAGTTCAGGATAGCCATAGCGCAGGGCCATATCGCGGATCTCTGTTTTGCGATAGGGGGCCAGGGGTAATAAGGTACGGCTGAGCAGGTCCTGCTGCAGTCCCCACAGCACATAGCTCTGATCTTTTGTGTCATCAATGGCTTTGCTTACTACATAGCGGCCATTATCATGTTGCCTGATCTTTGCATAGTGGCCGGTAGCGATAAAATCGCAGCCCAGGGCATCGGCTCTTTTCAGCAGGGCCCTCCATTTGATATGTGTATTGCAAAGCACGCAGGGGTTGGGTGTGCGGCCGGCAAGGTATTCTTCCACGAAATTCTCGATCACAAAACCGCCAAACTCTTCCCTTATATCAAGAATATAATGCGCAAAACCATGCTCAACGGCTGCCTGTCGGGCATCATTGAAGCTGTCTACATTACAACAACCTGTTTCCTTTTTGCTTCCGCCACTGGCAGCATAATCCCAGGTTTTCATGGTGATCCCCACCACTTCATACCCTTCGTCATTGAGCATGAGGGCAGCCACGGTGCTATCAATGCCACCGCTCATGGCAACCAGCACTTTTCCTTTACGACTCATAATTTTTAAAAAATTGCAAGCAGCAAAGATACAATTTAGCCGGCAGATAAGGCGGATAATACAGGCCCCTGCGGCTTCCTGCAGCACTTTGCTGTTCTTATTGATTGTCAATTGCCTGGGTCTTTTTCCCCATCAGGGAATAACCCGGACATGAATTACAAAATCATCGAAGATAAGTTTGTGAATAACGGAAATATTATGTGCCCGGAAATCTCTCTTTTTGTATCTTCCTCGCTCATACACTTAACAAACAATTGCTTATGAAGAAACTTGCTCTGATTACCTGCTTACTGGCCTTGTCTTGCGCAGGCATGGCCCAGGACCTGAAGTACTATTTGCCGGACAGCGTCAGCTACAACCCGGCCATTCCCAAACCCAAAGACATTATTTACCATGAAGTGGGTGAATATCATGTTACCCACGACCGGCTGGTGAATTACATGAAAGCGGTGGCTGCGGCTGCGCCGGACAGGGTGAAACTGGAGATCATGGGATTTACCTATGAAAAAAGGCCACAGGTATTATTGATCATAACCTCTCCTAAAAACCAACAACGGTTGGAAGAGATCCGCCAGCAGCATGTGCAGCTGACAGATCCCGAACGCTCCGGCTCACTCAATATTGACAATATGCCTATCGTAGTCTGGATCGGGCATTCGATACATGGAAATGAGCAAAGCGGCACCAATGCTTCCCTGGTAAGTGCATATTACCTGGCAGCAGCGCAGGGAAAACAAATTGATGAACTGCTGGAGAATACAGTCATTCTTTTTGATCCTTCTTTTAACCCCGATGGTATGCAGCGCTTTTCTGGCTGGGTGAACCAACATCGCAGCAAGAACCTGGTAAGCGACCCCAACGACCGCGAGTTTAATGAAGTATGGCCTGGCGGAAGGTTCAACCATTACTGGTTCGATCTCAACCGTGATTGGTTGCCTGCAATACATGTCGAAAGCCAGAACCGCCTCGAATGGTTTCATAAATGGAAACCCAATATCCTTACCGATCATCATGAGCAGGGAAGCAATGCTACTTTCTTTTTTCAACCCGGTGTGCCTTCGAGGGTCAATCCATTGACGCCTGATAAAAACCAGGAACTGACCGGTAAGCTGGCTAAGTTCCATGCCGCATTCCTTGACCGTATCGGTTCGCTTTATTTTACAAAAGAGAATTATGATGATTTCTATTATGGAAAAGGTTCAACCTATCCTGATGCGAATGGAGCTATCGGTATCTTATTCGAACAGGCATCTTCGAGAGGACATGCGCAGCAAACAGCTAATGGGCTGCTGACTTTCCCCTTTACGATCCGTAACCAGTTTGTAACAGCCCTGTCTACACTGGAAGGAGCAAAAGCTTTGCGGAAAGAGTTCCTGCAATGGCAAAGGGATTTTTATAAAACAGCCATCACGGAATCGGCAGCTTCGCCTGTGAAAGGATATGTGTTCGGTGATGAACAGGACAAAGCCAAAACCTATCATTTTGCAGAAATGCTGCGTCGCCACCAGATACAGGTACTGACGGTAAAGAATAAATTCAGTGCAGATGGAAATGAGTTTAAACCCGGCACTGCTTATGTGGTACCGACCAATCAACCACAATACAGGCTGATCAGGACCATATTTGAAAAGACATTCCAGTATAAAGACAGTTTGTTCTATGATATTACTTCCTGGACCATGCCATTGGCGTTTGGCTTACCTGCAGCAGAGCTGAATGCAGCGCAGTATGCAGGTGCTGCCGGTGATAAACTGACAGATCTGCCTAAACCAACAGGTGAAGTGACAGGTAAAAGCGAATATGCTTACCTGTTTGCATGGGATGACCTGTATGCACCACGTGCGTTGTATGAATTGCAGCAGGCAGGAATTATGGCAAAAGTGGCCACTAACAAATTTGACATGCCGATAGGCAATACAACATTAGCGTTCGATTATGGAACGATCATGGTGCCGGTAAAAGCACAGAAAATGAGCAGCAGTCAGCTGGCTGAGCTGATGAAAGGAGTGGCTGAACGCAGTTATATAAAAGTGTGGGCTGTAAATGGAGGAAATGTAAGCAGCGGCAGTGATCTGGGCAGCAGCAAATTTGCGCCTATAACAGAACCCAGGATCGCCATGATCACAGGTTCGGGAGTGAATGCAACAGACGCAGGCGAGGTCTGGCATCTGCTTGACCAACGGATGAATATTCCGGCTACCCACCTGGAGCCATCGGCATTCAATCGTACACAAGCTGACCGGTATAATACATTGATCATGGTAGGCGGAAACTATGGGGATCTGAATAAAGAGAAACTGAAGAGCTGGGTGCAGGGAGGCGGTACTTTGATCCTTACAGAAGAAGCAGTGACCTGGGCTGCGCAGAATGGTATCAGCAATGTATCATTCAAAAGAACAAAAGCGCCGGTTGACAGTACGCAAAAAGCAACGTATGTAGACAGGGAGCAGGTAGACGGAGCACAGCGGGTGAGTGGCGCCATTTTCGGGGCTGAAGCAGATCTTACCCATCCGTTGGCTTATGGATATAATCAAAAAACGGTCAGCCTGTTCAAAGCCAACAGGGTGTTTATGGAAAAAAGCAAAAATCCTTATGCCACACCGTTCTTTTATGGAAGTAAGCCGATGCAGAGTGGTTGGGTAAGCCGGGAAAACCTGGATGCTATCAAAAACTCAGCAGCAGTAGTGGTGAACACAGTGGGAGGCGGAAGAGTGATCAGCATAGCAGACAATCCCAATTTCAGGGCTTTCTGGCTGGGTGGCAGCAAGCTGTTTATGAATGCGATCTTCTTTGGAAAAAATATTGATGCGGCAAGCGGAAGAGCTGAATAGGAAAAACACATAAAAAAAACGTTTTTTTCTCAAGGAATCTTTTCCATCTGAATGCATCTTGCACTCATAGCGGCAGGGAAGTTAAAAGTTATTCACAAGTCTGCTTTGCAACGGGTAAATCAAGTTAGTGCGGCATTCCAGGCGGGGGAATAATGCTAACTTGCCGCTTAATAATTATTACGAATATTAAAACAGAGCACTATGATTAAAATGCAAGTTATCGGTAACCTCGGCAAGGATTGCGTGGTTAACACAGTCAATGGAAAGAATGTGATCAATTTTACAATAGCCCATACGGAGAAATACAAAGACAGTCAGGGAATGAGCCAGGAGAAAACGACCTGGGTAGATTGTGCGTACTGGACAGACAGGACGGCTCTTTCTCCTTATCTGACCAAAGGCAAACAGGTCTTTGTGGAAGGAACACCGGAAGTAAGATCATTTACCCGCCAGGATGGAACAAGCGGAGCTTCCCTTTCCCTCCGTGTGCGTGAAGTGCAATTATTGGGCGGCCGCAGTGAAGGTGGATTCGGTGGAGGCACTCCTTCTTATAACAGCGGAGCTTCCAACACTGCTCCAAGCAGTGTTCCTTCAGCAAATGACATTACGGAGCCTATCGATGATCTGCCGTTTTAAGAACACATTGACATAACAGGTAATGCCTCCCTCGAAGGGAGGCATTTTTATCTGCATCCATTTTCTTTGTTTCTTTGCGATATGTCAACACAGCTATTCTCCTATCGGCAGCTTACGGCTTTCACTCAAAAGGTATTTCTGGCAATCGGGTGTCCGGAGGAACAGGCAGCAACGGCTACCAAAGCATTGCTTTCCGCAGATATCAGGGGTATTGATTCGCATGGAGTGGCCAGGCTCAGCGGTTATGTAAGGCTTTGGGAAGCGAAACGAGTGAATGCAAAACCCGATATCAGGATCATTCATGAAACACCATCCACAGCAGTGATAGACGGAGATAGTGGACTTGGCCTCGTAGTGGCACCCTATGCCATGCAGGTGGCGATTGAAAAGGCTAAGCAGGTGGGTACGGGTTGGGTGAGTGTGCAAAACAGTAATCACTTTGGTATAGCTGGTTATCATGCCATGATGGCCTTGCAATATGATATGATCGGTATGGCGATGACCAATGCCAGCCCCCTGGTAGCACCTACTTTTTCCATTGATAAAATGCTTGGTACAAACCCTATCTGTGTGGCAGCGCCTGCAGGTGAGCAGCCGGCTTTTGTAGCCGATCTGGCCACCACTACAGCTGCAAATGGCAAGCTGGAAATTCTGCAACGGAAAAATCAATCAACGCCTTCAGGTTGGGTGCAGGATGCAGAGGGTAATCCTTCGCATGACCCGCATGAACTGAAGAAAGGAGGGGCTTTGTTGCCGCTTGGAGGAGATAAGGAGCATGGCAGTCATAAGGGATATGCTCTTGGGGCAGTAGTGGATATTTTCTCCGCACTGCTGAGTGGCGCAAATTATGCACCCTGGGTGCCCCCATTTCCTGCCTATGTGCCCATGCCGGCACAGCAGCCTGGTAAAGGGATCGGTCATTTTTTCGGAGCTATGCGGGTAGATGCTTTCAGACCGGCGGAAGAGTTTAAGAAAAGCATGGACCACTGGATCGAAGGGTTCAGAGCCGCGAAGCCAATGCCTGGCCAGGAAAAAGTGCTGGTGCCCGGAGATCCTGAAAGAGAAATGGAGGCAGAAAGAATGAAAGAAGGAATTCCTTTACTTGAATCTGTAATAAAGGATTTACGATCAATAGGAGAGAAATTCGGGGTAGAATTGAAGTGATTTCAAAGAAAATCATATTTTCTTCGAATTTTTTTATCATTCCGACGTCATCTGTTTATTTTATATCTTTTTATTATCTATCTGCCTTTATCTTTGCAGCCACCATTTTTAATCGTTTAAAAGCCCGGAAAGGGAATCATCATGAAAGTAATGAAGTTTGGCGGCACCAGTGTGGGTAAGCCGGAACGTATGCACCATATTGCTTCACTGGTTACCAAGGAAGAAGAGCCAACTATCGTAGTGCTGTCTGCCTTGTCTGGCACCACCAATGCCCTGGTTGAAATAGGCGAGCATATAGCCAGGGGTGATCGCAGCGCTGCCAAGCAATCCATTGACAAGCTGGAAGCTCATTACCATCAATTCATTACCGAACTGGTGAAAAAACCTGCTTCTGTTGAAAAAACACGCCAGATCGTAGCCGAGCATTTTGAATTCCTCAATATCATTCTCAAGATCTCTTTCAGCGAAGCGCTGAATAAAGATATCCTGGCGCAGGGAGAATTGCTGTCAACCAAATTGTTTTCGGCCTATCTCGAAGAGCAAGGCATCGATCATGCCCTGTTGCCTGCCCTGGAGTTCATGACCATTGATGCATATGATGAGCCGCAGATCGGCAGCATTAAAGTAAAGCTCACCCAACTGCTGCAACAGCATAAGGAAAGAAAATTATTCGTGACCCAGGGTTATATCTGCCGCAATGCCCGTGGCGAGGTAGACAACCTGAAAAGAGGCGGTAGTGATTATTCAGCTTCATTGATCGCAGCCGCTATCGGTGCTTCTGCCTGTGAAATCTGGACCGATATTGACGGTATGCACAATAACGATCCGCGCGTAGTGAAGAAAACAGTGCCTATCGAACAGCTGAGCTTTGAAGAAGCAGCAGAGCTGGCTTATTTCGGTGCTAAGATACTTCACCCTGCTTCTATCTGGCCGGCACAAACATATAAAACCCCTGTAAAACTGCTGAACACTATGCAGCCGGAAGCAAAGGGCACACTGATCACGGAGCTGGCCCAGGGGGTAGGTGTAAAAGCAGTGGCAGCAAAGGATAATATCATTGCTATCCGTATCAAGAGCAGCCGCATGCTGCTGGCCTATGGCTTTCTCAGAAAGATATTCGAGGTATTTGAAAAATACCGTACGCCGATCGATATGATCACCACTTCAGAAGTAGCCGTATCACTTACTATCGATAACCCTGCTTTCCTGAAAGAGATTTTGAAGGAACTGGAACCGTTCGGTACAACAGAAGTGGACCATAATCAAACGATCATTTCTGTGGTAGGCAATGAAATAGCGCAAACAACAGATATTGTAAAGAAACTGTTCGGTTCTATCATGAACATTCCTGTCCGCATGGTATCTTATGGCGGCAGCCCGCATAATATTTCATTGCTGATCGATGCAAAACATAAAATGCAAATACTGCAACAACTGAATAAGGGGATGTTTGGATTGGAATAAGCCGGTGATCGTTGTGCGTTGACCGAATGGCCGATAATACGCAAGTCGGAGCCAATAGTTCCTTCTCCATTGTCACCCCGGCCCTGGTCCGGTAAGCATTCAGATTTAAAGAATATAAGAGCCGGGGTCTCCCCGCGCTGCACTCGCTTCAAATCTGTAAGACATTATTGCTTAGAAAATACTGCAGACGGGGAGACCCCGGATCTTGGCGAACTATAGTAGCAAGTGTACTAACGTTGGTCCGGGGTGACAATGGAGAAGGAACTATTGGTTCCGATTTGCGTCTCGATCAACGGGCAACCTTTTTCTTCGCCATTCGAGCATCGCCCCGGATCTATTAACTAAAGAATTAGTTTTAATGCAGTATATTGCCGGTATGTTCAGAATACCGGCATTTTTTTGCCTGCTGCTTTTTATTCCTCTTACCATGCTTTCCCAGCGTACCATACAGGGAAAGATAGTGGCTGCTTCCAATAAAGAGCCTATTGCGGGAAGCAGTGTTTTTATCACCAATACTTCCTATGGCACAGTGACCAGTAAGGACGGCAGTTTTGAAATAACAGATATTCCTCCCGGCAAATATGATCTGATCATTTCATCTGTTGGATATGAAACGAATGTATATAGTTTCAACACTGATCAGCTGCCACTCAGGATCCGCGTGGAGATGGAAGTAAAAGTAAGAGAGCTGCAGAATGTGGTTGTAGAACCGTCTGTAGAAGAAGGCTGGGATAAATGGGGCAAAGTGTTCCTGGATAATTTCGTTGGCCAAACACCTAATGCCAAAGACTGCAAAATTAAAAATGAATCGTCTATCCGTTTCCGGTATTACCGTAAAAGCAACCGGCTTGTGGCCTACTCAGATGATCCGATCATCCTGGAAAATAAAGCGCTGGGCTATATCATCAAATATCAACTGGAAGATTTTGAGATCAATTATAAAGTAAATTCCACTTCTTTTGTGGGCTATTTGCTTTTCGAGGAAATAGATAAAAAAAGGAAAGGCCTGCAACGCCGATGGCAGAAGAATCGTGATAAAGCTTATTATGGCTCCAAGATGCACTTTATGCAGGCCCTCTACAACAATAAGCTGACGGAAGAAGGATATGAAGTAAGACGCATGGTGCGCAGACCTAACCTGGAGAAGCAAAGGGTCAGAAAAATATACCGCCCTGGAAGCTTCATAAGGATCAGCAGTAATGGCAACAGCCCTTCTCAGGTGGTACCGGCCGGGGATTCATTATCGAAGGATTCTGCTGATTATTACCGGCGTGTGTTATCGCAAAAGGATGATATTGACACTTATGGCCGTGATATACTTACTGCCGACAACCTGATCGTGGGGCAAGAAGGCGGGTTCAAACTACTTTACTTTGATGACTATCTCTATATTACTTATAAACAGGAACTGGAAGACGAAGGGTACCTGCTTTATTACAACGAACGTAGGGCTCCGACCTTTCAACGTTCCTATATCTTCCTGCAAAACCACCAGGTTGTTGCTATAGATGCCAATGGAAGTTATTTTCCACCGCAGGAGCTGTTTTCCATGTCTTATTGGGCATGGGATGAAAAAGTGTCCAGTTTATTGCCGCTCGATTATAAACCTTATGCAGAAGCGCCTGACATCAGGAAGAAACTATAAAAGCCGTTGGCCATTCAACTATTGGTACACTCTTACATAGTCGATCTCCATCTTCTGCGGCCAGATCTTTTCATCCACTCCTTTTTGACCGCCCCAGTTACCCCCTACAGCAATATTGAGCAGCAGGAACATTTTATTATCAAAGGGCCAGGCATCATAGCCGGTATGTTCATTGGTGAAAGTGAAAAACACATTTCCATCCACTGCGATCTTCACTGATTCTTTATTCCATTCAACACTGTACACATGAAAGTTTTCTGAACAATCCTTTACTTCGATGGTATCGGTTTTTTGTGTGTTGATGACGTGATAATATTTTTTGCAGTGTATGGAGCCATGGATAAACCCCTGGTTAAATCCTACGTGTTCCATGATATCGATCTCTCCATCATCAGGCCAGCGGAGATTGGGTACAGAACCCAGCATCCAGATCGCAGGCCAGGTGCCCCGGCCTTTGGGTAGTTTGGCTTTTACTTCTATTTTACCATATTGCCAGTCGCCTTTGTTTTTGGTGATCAGCCTTGCTGACGTATAAGATTTTCCTTTCCAGTTTTCTTTACGCGCTTCAATCGTGAGCAGGCCATTCTCAACCCGCGCATTCTCTTTGCGGCCGGCAGTGTAATACTGCAATTCATTATTCCCCCAGCCATTGCCACCTGTCTCGGCTGTCCATTTGGTGGAATCAGGCAAACCGGCATAATCAAATTCATCACTCCATACCAGTTCCCAGTTTTTTTGTTGCGCAGAAGCAGAAACGCTAATGAGCAACAAAAGGCAAAGCAACGATTTCATAATATATGCGATTGAATTGGTAAACTAATTAAAAATGAATAAAGATGCTTTCAGCATTTCCGGTATCAGGGGAGGAATGCTTTACGGAATGCCGGCACAGGCTGGTCCCATGGTGAGCCCTGCCAATGCGTCTAACTGGTGTTGTTTAAACAGATCATCAATTATCTTTCGTGTGCCTGCATGGCTTTTCTGTACGGCCTGTTTATACGTAGGGCTGTCCAACCCTTCTTTCTTTTGCGAACTTTCCAGCAGTTCCTGCTTAAAATAAGGCATGGCCTTGCTTTCATTGGCTTTGTTGAAAGCGATCACTTCCTCCAGTGATTTAACCCTTGCATTGGCGCCGGCAAGATAGCGGTTCAATCCATCTTTGAATTCGTATTGCATCACCTCGAATTCTGCATCACCAAGCTTGCCTATAGCATCAAGATATTCCACTTCAATAATGGTGGCGCCTTGCTGCTTCAGCACTTCCAATGCTTTTTGCTGTAATGCATGAAGCAGGGGATTATCTCCCTGCGGTTTCTTTTCCACCCCGATCTTTTTTCCTTTTAATCCTTCGGAATGCAGGAAGCTGGTATAGTCGGTGACCTTGGTTTTCAGTTTCTCCTGTTCCAGCGTTGCTTTATCGGCCGTGTCGATACCTGCCAGCACGCCAAGCATGATCGCTGCATCTTTTACCGTACGGGCCATCGGGCCTGCAGTGTCCTGTGTGGATGAAATAGGAATAATACCAGAGCGGCTCACCAAACCTACTGTCGGTTTGATACCCACAATTCCATTTACTGCGGAAGGGCAGGTGATGGAGCCGTCTGTTTCTGTGCCTACTGCCACTACACAAAGATTTGCCGCAACAGCAACGCCGGAGCCTGAGCTGGACCCACAGGGATTATGATCAAGTATGTAAGGATTTTTTGTTTGCCCGCCGCGGCTGCTCCAGCCTGAACAGGATTTGTTTGATCTGAAATTGGCCCATTCACTGAGATTGGTCTTGCCCAGGATAACAGCACCTGCATCTCTTAATTTTTTAACCAGGAAAGCGTCCGTTGCAGCAATATGACCCTCGAGTGCTAAGGAGCCTGCTGTGGTTTGCATCTTTCCGTCTGTATCAATATTGTCTTTCAGCAACACAGGTATGCCGTGTAATGGCCCTCTTGTTTTCCCGCTTTTTCTTTCTTCATCCAATATACGTGCATCTGCAATGGCATCAGGGTTTATTTCAATCACTGAGTGAAGTGAAGGGCCGGCATGATCTATATCGCGGATACGGGCGAGATACAGGTCTGTAAGTTTTTCAGCTGTATAGGTCCCTGCTGCCATCTTTTCCTGCAGGGAAGAGATATCGGCTTCATCCAGTTCAAAAGCCGGTAGCTGATCATTTTCTTTTGCTTTCGTATCTGCCGGAGTGCCTGGTTTGCATGAAGTGAGTAGAGAACTGATGCCGGCAGTGGTGATAGCAGAAGCGGTTAAAAAATCCCGTCTTTTCATGAATTTCAATATTGACTAATAGAATAAGTTATTCCAATGGTTGCCAGAGTTCGATCTTATTGCCTTCGGGATCATATACCCAGGCAAATCTGCCATAAGGTTCGTCCTGTCTTTTTTCATCGATGCGGACGCCTGCTGCAGAGAGTTCTTTTAAAAGTGCATCGAGATCATTCACCCGGAAATTGATCATGAATTGCTGGTCTTTATGACCAAAATACGTTGTGTCCTGTTTAAAAGGAGCAAATACGGTTGGGCCTTCCTGCTGTATCCAGAGTTCATTGCTGCCTACGGTATTGATACCAAAATGTTGCTGATACCAGGCTGCCATTGCATCGGGATCTTTGGAGCGGAAGAAAAAGCCTCCGAATCCGGTTACATTTTTCATATTAAAAGTTTAGCAGGTTAAAGAAAAGGGAGCGGACGGGAAGAATAGATTTTGCTACTCAAGTTAAAAAGATAGGAGGGATAAAAAAAATCCCGGCAGGAATGCTGCCGGGACTCAGAAAAGTTTATACCTGTTATGGGAAAATACCCAGTTCTGCATAGCTGGTAGCCACTTTGTTGATGGCAACCACATAAGCTGCTGTACGCATATTGGGGATATCAGGATTGTTTTTCCATTCGTTCATGATCTCGTGGGTGGCAGTGATCATGGTCTCTTCCAGACCGCTATATACCAGGTCCACTTCATCCGCACCATGAACAATGTATTCCCTTTCCTTCTCGGTCATTTTTTTACCGGAAAGGTTTTCCATTTGTCCAACGATATGTGCGTTCATGTTTTCGTTGAAGCGTTTTTCCATCCGTCCGTAACGAACGTGGCTGAGGTTTTTCAACCATTCGAAATAAGAAACCGTTACACCACCGGCATTCAGGTACATGTCAGGAACAACGATGATCCCTTTTTTAGAAAACACTTCGTCTGCTTCAGGAGTAAGAGGGCCATTTGCTGCTTCACCGATCAGTTTTGCTTTTACCCTTGGTGCATTTTCTCCATTGATCACATTCTCCAATGCTGCAGGGATCAGGATATCACATTCCACTTCCAGCGCATCGGTATTTTTTGCCAGGTTGGTAGCACCGGGGAAATTGAGGATGGAACCGGTCTTTTTGCGGTGGTTGAATACTTCATCCACGTCAAGGCCTTTATCGTTGACAATAGCGCCTTCGTATTCTGCCAGGCCAATGATCAGGGCACCTGCATTCTGGAAGAATTTAGCGGTATGATAACCCACATTGCCTAATCCCTGGACCACGATCCTTTTTCCTTCCACGCCAACGCTCATTCCGAGCTTAGCCATGATATCAGGCATATTGCATACTTCGCGCAAGCCGAAGAATACGCCCAGGCCTGTAGCTTCGCGACGGCCGCGAACACCACCTTGTGATACAGGCTTTCCGGTTACGCAACCCGCCGCATCGATCTCACCGGGGTGCATGGTAGTATAGGTATCCAGTATCCAGGCCATTTCACGCTCGCCGGTACCGTAATCAGGAGCAGGTACGTCAGTGCCTGGTCCGATGAATTTTTTCTTGATCAGTTCAGATGTATAACGGCGGGTGATCTTTTCCAGCTCAAACGGAGTGTATTCGCGGGGATTGATCTTGATACCGCCTTTGCCTCCACCAAAAGGAACGTTCACAATAGCACATTTGTAGGTCATCAGTGCGGCGAGTGCCATCACTTCATCCTGGTTCACTTCTGCAGCGAAGCGGATACCACCTTTACAGGGCGTTTTATGGTGTGAGTGCTGCACACGGTATGCTTCTATTACTTCGATAGCACCTGAATCCCTTTTAACGGGAAATTTCATACTGTAAATGGCGTTGCAGGCTTTGATCTGCTCCAGGATACCCGGATCCCATTTGGTAAACTTTGCAGCTTTGTCGAAACTCTTTTCAACAGAGTTAAAGAAACTGTAATGCTTTTCTGACATGATTCTGATTTTTGTTTTCGAATAGCAATCGTAATTGTTGTGCGGGTTATTAATTTATGGAAACAACAGCGTCACCCGTAAACTTGTTGTTGGTGTTAAGTTATTTGTTTATTAAGCGTGATCCTGGTTACTGATCAGTATCGGCTATGCTTCTTTTTCCAGCTTGCTGACCTTTTTATCGAGCCTGATCAGGTAAAGGAACAGGCCAACAAGAATGGTCGTCATTACAGCGATCACCACATAAATGCGGCCATTGCTGCGCATAGTTTGTCCGAAAGAGGATTCGCCTGCTACATTCTGAGCCTGTGCAACTGCCGCAAAAAGGAGTACTACTAACAGAGAAAGGGATGATTTTATTATTTTCATGCGGTCAATCTTTTTTCTTTCCATAAACTCATGCGTATTTTAAGCGTAGTGATCCAGACGCCAAGCAGTGTCCAACCAATAAAGGCAGGTAATTCCACCAATCGCATTTCGGGGCTCACATCATTAAAATTCATTGCCGGGTTTCCTTCCTGGCCCGGGTGCAAACTGGGCAATAGGCGCGGCACGATCCAGATAGAAGGGAACAACATGGCATAAGCAAATATGTTATACACTGCACTGATCCTTGCACGTTTGTCCATATCATGAATGGAATCACGCAACACGAGATACGCAAAATAGATCAGCAATGCAATAGCTGCCCCGATCAGTTTGGGTTCCCTGGCCAATGCACCAAACGACTGGAAAAGAGGATTATTGGGATCAGCCCAGGTATAACTCATCCAAATGGCGCCTGTGGCATAGCCCAGCATACCAAAAACGATCCCTACCACAGCATATTGCCGGGCATAGATATCATATTTGAGATTGAAAGTGCGGAGATAGCGGATAGCATTCACCAAAGAAACGGTAAACAGCGACATCATTGCCATCCACATAGCCACGTGAAAGAACAGGTTGCGGCTGGTTTCTTCCAGTGCCGGAAGGTTAGGGATCTTTACCAGCAAGCCTTTAATAAAAGTGAACAGGAGCAACACGATACAGAGTATCTTCCACCACCACCGGGAAATCATATTTTTTTTACGGGTCATTGGTTTGTCTTTCAATTAGAAAGGAGGCCGAAAAGTGCACAAAATTAAGACTGCGGCGTTAATCCTGCACAAAATTTCCTTCTTGGGGAATTTAGCAGGGATCAAATTCAAAAGTAAAAAGTAAAAATTCAAAATAAAGCCCCTTTTTTTGATTTTTTGCCTTTGAACTTTGAATTATCATCAGTCTTTCCAAAGAAAGGGGAAAAGAATTACAGAAAGGATGATTACCATGATATCCAGCGCTATCAATAACAGTACATTGCTGGCATGTATGGTCAAAATGGGGTTGAAAGCTGCATTGGAGATCTTCATCAGCAACAATAGCTGGGGGATGATCAGTGGAAATCCCAATACGGCCATAATCGCCGCATTCTGTTGCGCCCGGGCCGCTATAGCCGCCAAAAAAGTAAAGATCAGGCTCAAACTCCAGCCTCCCAGCAGCACTAACCCTATAAAAGCCCCTGCTTTTACCATCGGATTACCAAAAAACATAGTGAAAAGCAACAAACTGAGCAGGCTCATCAGCAACATCAGTCCTGAATTGAACAAAAGCTTGGCCATCACAAAACTCCCCGGCGATGAAATCGAATAGAAATACAGCATCCGCCCCTTACTTTCCTGCAAAAAACTTTTTGCCACCGCATTGATACAAATAAATAACTGGATCACCCAAAACAATCCATTCCATACCCGGCTCTCCGGCTCATCAACAGCCATAAAAAGCACAAACACCGTAGCACCTATATATAATAGTATCCCATAAAAACTGTACTGCTGCCTTATCTCCAGCAATAAGTCTTTCTTAAACAACGTATATATCTGTCTTATAGAATCCATTTACATTTCAATCTGATATATCGCCAGGTCCGCAACGTTACGCAAGGAACACAACGTTATTATCTTCAATTCGTGAGACCCCATTCGCGCCATTCGTGGCTCTTACAACTCCACCTCCTCTGCAGTTCTTATTCGTGTTTATTCGCGTTATAACATATTCTGCACCTCGGCTCGTATACATCCGTCGCTCCCAGCATCACCTGGTCCTCATTCGGGATTTTCCTGTATGAATAATTGGCGATATGTCCGCAAACCACGCAGATCGCATGAAGTTTGGTCACATAATCGGCTTTAGCCAGTAGAAAAGGCATCTGGCCAAAGGGTTTGCCTGTATAATCCATGTCTAACCCTGCCACAATCACCCTGATGCCCCGGTAAGCCAGCTCATCGCATACATTGGGAAGTTCATTATCAAAAAACTGCGCCTCATCGATCCCGATCACATCCACACCCTGGGCCAGCAACAACAGCTTTTGGGAATTATCGATCGGCGTGGAATGAATGGCATTGGTATCGTGTGAAACAATATTGATCTCATCATAGCGTGTGTCAATAGCTGGTTTGAATATTTCCACTTTCAGGTTGGCGATCTTCACCCTTTTCAGACGCCTGATCAGTTCTTCTGTTTTCCCGCTGAACATTGATCCGCAAATCACTTCAATCCATCCACGGCGTTCGCCCCTTAGGTTGGGTTCAATAAACATTGTTAAGATTTTAAATTCCGGAACGCGTAATCAATTAATTGGCAAAGTGTTTGTAATTTTAGGGACGTCCGTCCGTCAAAAGTAGCACAATGGAACGAATACAAGCTTTGATATCCAAATTAAACCAACAGGTTGCGCAGGAGGCAGACGCAACTCAACTACTTGCCACTGTTCAGCTTTTACATAATGAATTACTCGGTCAGCAGCAAGGCGCCAGGCGCCTGGGCACTTCCAAAGTGGCCGTTGTTCTTCCCCCATCCATGAGCATGGATGCCCTGCAATATGAAAGATATGCGCCGCAACCCCAGGAAAGAACAATCCCTGCACCAGTGAAAGAAGTTGTGGAAACCGTTGTGATAGAAGAAAGACAAACTATTTCTTTTACCCAGGAAAGCCTGCAAAAAGAGATTGTAAGCGATCCGCTGAGTGAAATACCTACACTGTCTCACCAGGTCAATGGCAAACAGGAGCAGGAATCATTGAATGATAGACTCAAACAGGTAAAAACAGAACTGGCCGAGGTATTGAAAGAAACTCCTGTAAAAGACCTGCGCAAAGCGATCGGCATCAATGACCGGTTCGTCTTCATCAACGATCTTTTCCGTGGCGATGAAGCCATGTATGAACGCAGCATTAAAACGATCAATGGCTTTAATATTTTCCCTGAAGCAGAATACTGGATCAGCAGGGAATTAAAAATAAAACTGGGCTGGAACAGTGATCATCCGCTGGTGCTGCAGTTTGATCAGTTGGTCAAAAGACGTTTCTCCTGAATAAAACTCATTATTTTTTCCGTCGCTCCTTTGTGCCTGTAGCAAAATGAAAGTGCAGCCTGGCAGGTACTGTCGTAAAGGGATTTGTCACCTGTCAGCTGTTTCACTGTTGCGGTACACTCTGCCTCATTGCTGATACTGAAGCCTGCCCCTGCTTCAATCAATCCCACTGCTTCCATATATTTAGAATATTCGGGGCCAAATAAAACAGGTTTGCCATATACGGCTGCTTCCAGTGTATTATGCAACCCTGCACCAAATGCTCCTCCAATATAAGTAGTATGTGCGTAGCGGTAAATGCGGGAAAGCAAACCGATATTATCGATGATCAGCACATTGCTTTCGCCAGCAGCCCTGCTGCCGGCAGATAATTGGGAGTAAAGCAAACAGCCAGGGAATAATTGCTGCAATTGAGTGATATGATCTCCATGAATTTCATGCGGTGCAATGATCAGTTTCAGATCGTTTAAAGCATTCAGTGTTTTTTGCAGAATGGATTCATCCGGTGACCAGGTGCTTCCTGCAATGATTGTTGGGGTGGCGCCGGTAAATTGTTCGATCAATGGGATTGGTCCGCCTTTTTCTGCGATGTCGATTACCCGGTCAAACCGTGTATCGCCTGCTATGCTGTAGCGGTCGGCAGGAAGAATACCGGAAAGGAGATCTACCGATTCCTGGTTTTGCACAAACAGGTGAGTAAAGCAAGACAGCATTTTCCGGTAAAGGCCTCCATACCATTTAAAGAAAGGAGAGTTTTGCCGGAATATAGCCGAAACCATCAGCAGGGGGATCTGGCGGGCTTTGGTTGCCTTAAGGTAATGATACCAGTATTCGTATTTCACGAAGACCACCAGGGAGGGGGTCACGATATCGAGAAAACGGCGGGCGCTGTGGGAGCCGTCAACAGGCATATAAAAAATCCAGTCGGCACCCGTATAATTTTTCATGATCTCATATCCTGATGGCGAAAAGAATGTAACAAGCAGGTGATGGTCAGGATAGTCCTGCTTTAATTTTTCCAGTACCGGTCTTCCTTGTTCAAACTCGCCCAGCGATGCGCAGTGCATCCAGATGATCTTTTTTTTACCGGCCACGGCTGCCTGCAATCTGCTAAAAATCTGCCGGCGGCCTTCTACCCATTGGCGGGCTTTTTTATTGAAAGGGGCGGCCACCCGCACGCCGGCGCGGAGGAGAAGCAGAAAAATATTGTAGAAAATTACTCCCAAAGCATTGATTTTAGCCCGGATACGTCCGGGAGCGACAAATGTAAAGTCAATCCGGGAAACTACCCGTATTTTACTATTTTTGCGACACTTTATCAGAAAGGGGCTTACTGATTGGTTGCAAAGGCATTGTGAGACACTGTTTTCTTATCCCCTTCAAAGTTATTTCTATGCGACCTATTCAAATGGTTGATACCAAGACCCAGTATCAAAAAATAAAGACAGAAGTTGACAACGCGGTTTTACAAGTGATTGAGAGCTCGGCTTTCATCAATGGAAAACCGGTACAGGATTTTTGCAATAGCCTTTCGGCTTATCTCGGCGTTAAGCATACGATCCCCTGTGCCAATGGCACGGATGCATTACAGATAGCCATGATGGCGCTGGGCTTGCAACCAGGCGATGAAGTACTCACTCCTTCCTTTACATTCATCGCTACTACCGAGGTGATCGCCCTGCTCAATCTTACACCTGTATTTGTGGATGTAGACCCCAAAACATTTTGTATAGACCCTGCTTTGCTGGAGAAAGCGATCACACCAAAGACCAAAGCGATCGTGCCCGTGCATTTGTATGGACAGATGGCACCCATGGAAGAGATCATGAAGATCGCAGAAAAGCATAAGCTGTGGGTGATCGAAGATAATGCCCAGGCGATCGGCAGTGATTATACATTCTCAGATGGCAGAAAGCAAAAAGCCGGAACGATCGGTCATATCGGGGCCACTTCCTTCTATCCGTCAAAAAATTTAGGCGCTTTTGGAGACGCTGGTGCAATATTTACCAATGATGATGCGTTGGCTGATCGGATGAAAATGGTTGCCAATCATGGGCAAAGCCGTAGGTATTATCATGATATAGTGGGTTGCAACAGCCGTTTGGATACCATACAGGCAGCCATCCTGGATATCAAGCTGAAACACCTGGATGAATATATTGCAGCCAGGGAAGGGGCAGCTGATTTCTACGACAACGCATTGTCGGGTCATGCAATGATAACGACCCCATTCAGGGCATCTTACTCCCGGCATGTGTTTCACCAGTATACCATATTGCTTGACGATGGAAAAGATCCTGTGATGCTGAGGAATGGGTTGAATAGCTTCCTGGCAGAGCATAAGATCCCTTCCATGATCTATTACCCTGTGCCTGGTCATCGCCAGAAAATGTTTGAACAATTCAATGTGGCGTCCCAGTCACTGCCTGTAACGGACTGGCTGACAGAACGGGTGATCTCCCTGCCAATGCATACAGAACTGGATAAGGAACAATTGTCCTTTATCACTGGTAAGATCCTCGAATATTTAAAACATTAACCTTAACCATAATCAACAAGCATTCATGAAAATCGCTGTAGTAGGCACCGGCTATGTAGGATTAGTGACCGGTACCTGTTTTGCCGAAACCGGCAATACCGTAACCTGTATTGACATTGACAGCTCAAAGGTGACCAAACTTACCAATGGTGAGATCACTATTTACGAACCAGGCCTTGAAAAATTATTCCTCAGGAACCTAAAAGAAGAACGTCTCCGGTTTACTACCGACCTGGAAGATGGCATTAAAGATGCTGCTATTATCTTCCTGGCATTACCCACTCCTCCGGGTGAAGATGGTTCCGCAGATCTGAAATATATTCTTGGTGTTTCCACACAGTTGGGAAATATTCTGAACCCGAATGATTACAAAGTGATCGTTGATAAAAGCACTGTACCCGTTGGTACTGCTGAAAAAGTAAGAGCAGCGATCCTTGAGAGTGGGACCAAGGCTGGAAAAAAACTGGAAGAAGCATTTGATGTAGTGTCCAATCCTGAGTTTTTACGGGAAGGTGTGGCTGTGGATGATTTTATGAAACCCGACAGGGTGGTGATCGGTGCCGGATCGGAAAAAGCGAAAAAACTGATGGGTGATCTGTATGCACCATTTGTACGCCAGGGCAACCCGGTGATCTATATGGACGAACGTTCTGCAGAGCTTACCAAATACGCAGCCAACTCATTCCTTGCAACCAAGATCTCTTTTATGAATGAGGTTGCCCGCCTTTGTGAATTGCTGGGTGCTGATGTAGACATGGTGCGCCGTGGTGTGGGAAGCGACGACCGTATTGGCAAACGGTTTCTTTTCCCGGGCATTGGCTATGGTGGAAGCTGCTTCCCCAAAGATGTGCAGGCGCTGGTGAAATCATCTACTGAAGTGAAATATGATTTCAAGATATTGAACGCAGTGATGGAAGTGAATGAAACGCAGAAGCTGCACCTGTTTCCCAAGATCAAAAACTTTTTCAAAGGCAATCTGAAAGGAAAACACTTTGCATTATGGGGACTGGCATTCAAGCCCAATACGGATGATATCCGTGAAGCCCCAGCCCTTTATATGATCGAAGCGCTGACAAAGGAAGGCGCTACTGTTACCGCATTCGACCCTGAGGCTATGAACAATGTGAAAAGAACAATCGGTGATAAGATCAGCTATGCCGACAATCAGTATGTAGCATTAAAAGATGCTGATGCGTTGATCATCGCAACAGAGTGGAACGAATTCAGGACACCTGATTTCCTCAAGATCGTTTCCAGCCTGAAAAACAAAACCATTTTCGACGGACGCAATCTTTTTGACGTAGCTGCGATCCGTGAACTTGGATTCCATTATGAAAGTGTAGGAAGAGCTGCTTCTTCCCCAGCTAAATAAAATAACTGCTTTATGCAATCGAAAAGAGTGTTAATTACCGGCGCGGCCGGGTTTCTCGGATCACACCTGTGCGACCGTTTTATTAAAGAGGGTTACAGGGTTATTGCCATGGACAACCTGATCACCGGCGACCTGCGCAATATAGAGCACCTGTTCAAACTGGAGCAGTTTGAATTTTATCATCACGATATCACTAAGTTCATTCATATTCCCGGGCCGCTGGATTATATCATGCATTTTGCATCACCGGCCAGTCCGATCGATTACCTGAAAATCCCCATCCAGACATTGAAAGTGGGTGCCATGGGTACACACAACTGTCTGGGGCTTGCAAAAGCAAAAGGGGCACGCATATTGGTAGCATCTACCAGCGAAGTGTATGGTGACCCGCTGGTGCATCCTCAAACAGAAGAATACTGGGGTAATGTGAACCCGGTTGGTCCACGTGGTGTGTATGACGAAGCAAAAAGGTATATGGAATCCATCACCATGGCATACCACAGTTTTCATGGCGTGCAAACCAGGATTGTAAGGATCTTCAATACTTATGGACCAAGAATGCGCCTGAACGACGGCCGCGCTCTTCCTGCATTTATCGGGCAGGCATTGAGAGGAGAAGACCTGACTGTATTTGGCGATGGATCACAAACCCGCAGCTTCTGCTATGTAGATGATCTTGTTGAAGGCATTTATCGTTTATTGCTGAGCGATTATCATATGCCGGTGAATATTGGGAATCCCAATGAGATTTCCCTGAAAGATTTTGCAGAAGAGATATTGGCACTCACCGGCGGCAAAGTAAAGATCGTTTATAAACCTTTACCTGTTGATGATCCCAAGCAACGCCGCCCGGATATCACTAAAGCAAAAAGCTTACTCGGTTGGGAACCCAAGGTCAACCGCAGCGAAGGACTTAAAATAACCTATGATTATTTCAAGTCGCTGCCGGAAGAAGAATGGAAAAAGCAACCAAAAGAATTTGTAAGTATTAAATAAACCACAAGCTGCCTGTTTCACCTGAGTTGTAGAAATTGAAAGTAAAACAAAGATGCTGTGTTTTACCCTTGCATTTGTGTAACTAAATAAATTGCGTCCATGTACCAGGAGCTGATCGAAAAAAAACAAAAGCTTGCAGTTATCGGTTTGGGATATGTAGGTTTGCCTATTGCGTTAGAGTTTGCCCGTAAATTATCCGTTATTGGTTTTGATATCAATGCAAAAAGAATAGCCCTGATGAAACAGGGCATTGATCCAAGCAATGAATTGGAGAAAGAAGCTTTTGAAGGCTGTGATATCACTTTCACCGACTCGCTTGATGTGCTGAAGGAAGCTACTTTTTATATTGTAGCTGTACCTACACCGGTTGATGAACATAAAGTGCCGGACCTGATTCCGGTGCTGCGTGCTTCCGAAACGATCGGTAAAGTGATCAAGAAGGGAGATTATGTGGTATTTGAATCTACAGTATATCCGGGCTGTACGGAAGAAGATTGCCTGCCGGTGATGGAGAAATTGTCAGGCCTGAAAAATGTGAAAGATTTTAAACTGGGTTATTCCCCGGAACGGATCAATCCCGGCGATAAAAATCATACTCTTGCTTCCATAGTGAAAGTGGTTTCTGGTTGTGATGAAGAATCACTGAACACTATTGCAAAAGTATATGAACTGGTGGTGAAGGCAGGCGTTCATAAAGCGTCCTCCATTAAAGTAGCAGAAGCCGCCAAGATCATTGAGAACACGCAGCGCGACCTCAACATCGCTTTGATGAATGAGCTGTCTATTATTTTCAATAAAATGAACATCAACACATTTGAAGTACTGGAAGCTGCCGGCACCAAATGGAATTTCCTGAAATTTCAACCAGGTTTGGTTGGCGGGCATTGCATCGGTGTTGATCCATATTATCTCACGCATAAGGCCAACGAGCTGGGATATAAATCCCAGGTGATCCTTGCAGGCCGTACCATTAATGATGATATGGCTAATTATGTGGCCAGGAATATTGTGCAGCATATTATCAAAACAGTGGGCAATGTGAAAGATGCGAAGGTGCTGGTGAAAGGTGCAACATTCAAAGAAAATGTAAGCGATATCCGGAATTCCAAAGTAGCAGATGTAGTAAAAGCATTACAAGCTTATTACGTGAATGTTGATGTGGAGGACCCATATGCGGATTCCGAGGAGCTGCATCATGAATATGGATTTCACCTTGCATCATCTATCGGTAATAGCTATGATGCTGTTATTGTAACCGTTCCGCACGCAGAATATAATGAACTGAATGATGATTATTTTACCAGTATCACCCAACCACATGGGCTGATCGCTGACCTGAAAGGTATCTATAGAAACAAGATCACTAACAGAACATACTGGAGTTTATAACTATGCCACTTGTTGCCACCGGAATAGACGGCTTATGGGTTTTCGAACCTAAAGTGTTTGAAGACAGCCGTGGATATTTCTTTGAAGCATATAATGCCCAAGCATTCCAGCAGGAAGGGATCAACTATCAATTTGTACAGGACAATCAATCCTCCTCCTGCTATGGAGTAATAAGGGGATTGCATTACCAGGCCGAACCTCATTCACAAACAAAACTGGTAAGGGTTTTAACAGGAAGAATACTTGATGTGGCAGTAGACATACGGAAAGGGTCTTCTACTTATGGAAAAGTTTTTTCGATAGAATTATCCGGAGAGAATAAAAAGCAATTGCTGATACCCAAAGGCTTTGCTCATGGATTTTCTGTACTGAGTGAAAAAGCTGAAGTATTTTACAAATGCGATTCATTCTACAATAAAGCCAGCGATGGCGGCATATTTTATGCCGATCCTGTATTGGCTATTGACTGGCAGGTGCCACTCGACAAGGCGATTGTTTCGGATAAGGACCAGCAATTACCTTTCTTAGCCGACAGCCAGCATAATTTTCATATTTAAAGGATAATGGTTGTAAAGCAAAAAATACTGGTTACAGGCGCCAATGGTCAATTGGGAAAGGAACTGCAGGAACTCTCCGATGAATTCCTGGTATTTGATTTTATTTTCCTTTCAAGAGAAGAACTGTCTATTCATGATGCAGAATCCGTGAAGCAGGCGTTTAAAAAATATGCACCTCAGTATTGTATTAACTGTGCTGCTTACACAGCCGTAGACAAAGCAGAAACGGACCAGGAAAATGCTTTTCTTATAAATGGTGAAGCAACCGGAGTGCTGGCATCGGCCTGCAAAGAATATAATACGCGCTTTATTCATATCTCTACTGATTATGTTTTTGACGGGAAAGCAACTGCTCCCTACAAAACGGATGCAGCAACAAATCCTCAAAGCATATATGGTGAATCAAAGTTGCTGGGAGAACAAAAAGCCATTGCCTGTAATGATCAAACGGTGATCATACGCACTTCCTGGGTATATTCAGCATTCGGAAAGAATTTTGTAAAGACCATGCTTCGCCTGATGAGTGAGAAAACGGAGATCAATGTAGTGAATGACCAGGTAGGTTCGCCTACTTATGCCGCAGATCTGGCAAAAGCAATACTGAGTATTGTTTCTTCGGGTAACTGGTACCCCGGTATTTATCATTTCAGCAATAAAGGCGTGATCAGTTGGTATGATTTCGCTGTTGCGATAAAGGAATTGTCCGGTAGCCATTGCACCGTCAATCCTATCCCCAGTTCGGCTTATCCCACACTGGCCAAGCGGCCTTTCTATTCGGCGATGGATACTTCCCGCATTGTTGAAGTGTATGGTATTGAACCGGAAGACTGGAAGAGTAGTCTGGTTAAATGCCTGAAAAGATTATAGTCTTTTTATTGCTCTCCGTTTATACTCCCCCGGACTCATGCGTTTGAATTTCCTGAACACTGTTGCAAAATATTGCTGATTCTGAAATCCTGTTTCAAATGCTACGTCGGCAATGGAATGCTTTGATCTTTCAAGCAGTAGACAGGCGTTTTTAATTTTATATTTTAACACATAATCCAGCGGAGTAGTGCCCGTATCTTCTTTGAACCATGCTTTGAAACGGGACAGGGATATGCCGACGAGGTTAGCCAACTCCTGCAACACCACCGGTTCATCAAGATGATCTTTAATGAACAGATCTATTTTTTCCATTCTCCCGGTTTGACGCAATAAGGCAGGTGTTTGCGATGCCCGGATCACTTCCAGCAAAAAATCAGCGATCGAATGCTGGAGCCGGATATGCTGCAACAGATTTTTGGATTGGGTATATACACGGAATATATTTTCCAGTTTTATTTTCATGGATGTGTTTCCCCTGAAATGACGGGGTAATTGTAATAGTTGCTTATACCATTCCCTGGCCAGTTCATTTTCAAATTGCAGGAAGGGTATTGGCCTTTTTGTGTTGGGTATGTGGATAATGATCCAGTAGAGCTCACCTTTTTCTTCCGGATACTTGCCTGTGCCATGCAACTCACCGGGATAAGTTACGAACAACTCACCACCTTTGATCCGGTATAATGTATCGTTTACTTCGTATACCTGTTCTCCTTTACTGCAAAAACATATTTCCAGCATTTGCCCGTGGGAATGGGGGGCCAGCCTGGCATGGGCCTTTTTGTAATTATACTTGCCCAAAACCATAATATCTTTCCAGCCTGATTTTCTGAAATCAAGAATATTTCTTTCCCGGGGAGCACCAGTTTTAATTGCTGTTCTTTTTTTCATGTATAAAATAGTACTGGGGTATAATATTGAAATATTTCCTGAAGATACAATCTTAGCTTTGAAGAGGTCAAAAACAAATACACATGAATATTAGCCAGCAACAAGTAGAATTTTTCAACCGCAACGGATATGTGGTAGTGGAAAACATTCTTTTGCCTGAAGAGATTAATTACTACCGCAACGTGTATGAAGATTTCCTTGAAAATAAAATTGATGCTTCGAGGTTCCGCTCCGACCTGGGTGGATTTGCTGAAGGCGACAAACCCCTTGCAGCCAAAGAACGTATTACACAGATCATGCTCCCTTCCCGCCTGATGCCGGAACTGCTGGAAAAATCATTGCATAAAAAAACAAAGATGGTGGCCCGGCAATTATTGGGTGATGATATGGCCCTTGATTTTGATATGCTGATCGATAAAGCACCTTATTCCAATACTCCCACGCCATGGCATCAGGATTGTGCTTATTGGATCAGCATGCCGGATATAAGAGCAGCCAGTTGCTGGGTAGCCCTGGATGATGCAGTGAAAGACAATGGGTGTATGTGGTATGTGCCAGGTTCGCATCTGCTGCCAGTGCGCACGCACAGGCCTGCCGGTAAAGGAGGCGGAGCACTGGAATGCGATGCTGAAGAAGCAGAAGGAACAGCAGTGGAAATAAAAGCAGGTTCCTGTGTATGGCACCATGGGGGCACATTGCATTATAGCCGGGGTAACAGCACCGATAAAAGAAGAAGGGCTTTCATCAATAATTTCCGGCCAGAAGAAATGATCCGTTTCGAACGCGAACAGGGATTTGACCATACAGGAGAACGGAATGTCAGGAACGATAATGCTAAAAACTAATGGTAAATTATTATTTATAGTATTGTGACCGAGACATGCTCCCTGAAGGTTTATAAGCTCAATCTATAAAAGTGCATGATTATTTTTATAGATTTGTTTAAATAGCAGTAAGCCTTTATGAAGAAAAGTACAGATAAATCGGCCAGTGGTGTAAAGGAAATAGCCAGGTTGGCCAAAGTATCCATTGCGACAGTTGACAGGGTAATCCATAACAGGGAAGGAGTTTCAGAGAAGACGAAGAGTAAGATACAAGCTATCATTCAGAAATTGAATTATCAGCCGAATGTATTGGCAAGAAGGCTGGCGCTGGCTTCGCGTGGCACTATCCGGCTGGCAGTATTGCTGCCGAATATTTCCAGCGAAACAGAATTCTGGCAGGCTCCGCTGGATGGTGTGAACCAGGCGGAAAATGAGATAAAGCAATATGGCATCGAGATAGAACGGTTTTTCTTTGATCAGAATGATGAAGCTTCTTTCGATAAGCAGGTTAAAAAGATCATCCGGTTAAAACCAGACGGGATATTGTTTACACCAACATTCCCGGAAGAATCCATCCGGCTTACGGAAGATTGCAAGAAAGCAGGTATACCTTATGTAATGATCAACTCCGATATACCAGGGCATGATTCCATGTGCTATATCGGTGCTGAAATATTTCGTAGCGGTTATCTTGCCGGGCAATTGGTCAATTACTGCATTGAAAAGGACCAGCAAGTGCTGGTGGTAAAGATCGCCCGTGAGATCGATAACAACTATGCCATCCTGCGGAAAGAAGACGGGTTCAGGGCTTACTTTTCAGATAATAATATCCAGAATAAGATCCTGACCCTTGATTCGAAACAAACAGACTATGCAGCTGTTTCGCGCAAGCTGGACCAGTTGATCAGAAAAGAAAAAGCTATCGGCGCTGTGTTTGTGACCAATTCACGCGTGTCGGTAGTAGCGAAATACCTGCAGAAAGCAGGACTGGAAGATATTCTTTTGCTGGGGTATGATTTTACGAAAGACAATGTGGATTATCTGAAAGCCGGCTCAATTGATTTTCTTATTTGTGAAAAACCACAGGAACAGGGATACCGGGGAGTGATGACACTCTTCCAACATCTTGTTTATTCCAATATTATAGAGAAAAACTACCTTATGCCTATTGATATTATTACAAAAGAGAACTATCAGTTTTATAGAAACTGATCAACAAATGCTATGTCATGGGCGATCTACAAAGGTTAAAGGGAAGAATTTCAATTCATACAATCTGTCTCTTTCTGGGCATTTCATTAGCGGCTTTTTCTCAACCGCTTATTGCTCAAACAATCCAGTTAAAAAAGGAATACGGAGCCACTGTTGTATCACTCTCCGGAGCTTTGATGAAAAGGCAGATGGCGAATACCACTGATCCTGATTTTGGAGGGATCTGGTGTGAGCATTGCCACGTGTGGCATACCCGCGCTGCCGAAGCTGTTTATCCCTTTACCATTTCTTATTTTATTACCAAAGATGAACGCTATCTCGCTGCTGCTAAGAATACAGCTGCCTGGTTGATCAGGCAACAGCAATCCAACGGAAGTTGGAAAGAAACACCTGAAGAATGGACAGGTACTACAACAGACCAGTTGCTGATGCTATTGCTATCATACGAAAAACTGGAAGGGAAACTGACTGATGCAGAGAAAAGGAACTGGCAACAGGCAATGCGAAATGCAGCCAACTACCTGAATGCTGTGATGAAACCGGAATTTGCCAGCATCAATTATGTAGCCACAACCACAGCCACCCTGGCGAAAGCAGGCATTGTATTGCAGGATGCATCCTATACCAGCAAAGCAAGGATACTGGCGAGAAGGACGATCAGTAAAATAGATGAAGACGGATTCCTGAATGGGGAAGGAGGTAAAAGCCATGGAAATAAAATGGGGATCGATCTTGGTTATAACATGGAAATGTCTTTATGGGGATTGGGTTTGTATGCAAAACTCACTGCCGATACGCTTGTATATGCACAGGTGAAAAAAGCATTGCAAGGCCATTTATATTTTATTTATCCCGATGGCTCACTGGATGCTTCCTGGGGTATACGTTCCAATAAATGGACCGCTTACGGAAGCGCCACTTCCGATGGTTGCCAGGTATTGTTCAGCCTGCTGGCAGATGAAGATCCCCGTTATGCAACGGCTTCTTATCGCAACCTGCAATATCTGCGAAGCAATTTTGCCGGAGACCTGTTGGGTTATGGCCCCCAGTATGCAGAACTGTTTAACAAACCTCCCTGCATCTATCCCAGTTTTGCCAAAGCCAAGAACCTCGCCATGGCTTATGAGTTTGAAACAAAGAATGAGCGGGAGATGAAACCCATGCCTGCGGATAAGGAAGGATGGATGAAATTGTTCCCCACGCTGGATCTGGTGCAGGTGCGGACAAAAAACTTTATGGCAACCATTACCGGTTACCGTTACAAAGACCAGGCTGCAGGTTCAAAAGGGAAATACATGTTCCGGCCCGATGGCGGTGCTATCAGCCATTTATGGGCGAAGGACCACGGGTTTTTACAGGCATCCAGTCCCACCATATACACAAGACCTGAACCAATGAGCTTTCCTGAAGCTCCGGGTGTGGTGCCATTAACTCCAAGGATCGAGTACACAGACACAGCAGGATACTTTACCAATCTTTTTGAGTTCGACAGCCGTTTGCAAGTGGAAACACCAAAGAAAAACCAATACCTGGTTAAAGTAGCAGGTGAGTTGAAAGATAAGAACTGGCTTACAGGTGGAGTGGGATACAGGATGGAATATCTTTTCACGGATAGTTTCCTGCAAAAGACCGTTGAGCTGATCTATCATGATGCATGGCCTGCAGTGCAGATCATTGAACCTTTTGTGTTGGACAAAGGAATGGTAGTGGAAAAAAGAGATGAGCGCTCTGCCATACTGAAAGCAGGAGGAAGGAGATGGTTGTTCACCCTTGTTTCAGGCAATGCGAAACTGCTGGCAGGTGAAAATGCTGCCAATTACTGGGCACCTTATCCGGCTTTCAAAGCATATCCGCTGGTATGGGAAATAGCACCGGGAAAAGTGGACCAGCCGGGTAAAATCACCTACCGGTTAACGCGTCTGAACTGAGAAAGAAATGTGAAATATTTTTTTTAACCCATAAATCGTGTACGTACCCGGAAAAATCCCTATTTTCGGTTTTGTCAATTGCTCAATTAAAGCTGTATGAATATGGGACCATATACCCGGCAGATCACTTGTGCTTATTTATACCCGATCACATTATATGGCTATCCTCCGGATATACAGGATACGGTAAAGCATATTGAAGAAATGGCTGCTATGGGTTTTCGCTCTATAGAGCTGGAAGGGATCGGACCTTCCAATATTCAGTATCTTTATCAGCATCAGGAAGCAATTGGTGAAGCACTGGCCAGATATGATTGTTCCTTACCTGTTCTTTGTCTTGTGCTGCCGCAATTAGGAACTGCTGACAATACCCGGCGGAATGAAAGCCTGGAGTGGTTCGAAATGGGATGTGAAGTAGCAAAGAAACTTGGTGCAGCAGGTGTGCTCGACAATGGACCGCTGCTTCCTTTGGAATATCCGGGCAACGCTCCTATACTCCGGCATTACTCAGAAGACCTGTTGAACAATCTCGGACTGCCTGCCGGTTTTATATGGAACGATTACCAGGCCAGCCTGGTTGACACCTTCCGCAAAGCATGTAATATCGCAGCAAAATATCAACTCATTTATCATTTACATCCCTGTGAGGGCAGCCTTATCACCAGCGCAGATTCATTCCTGAATTTTGCTGATGCCGTGAACAGTTCCAACCTGTTTTTCAACATGGACACTGCCAACCAGTTTTATTTCAGGGATAATCTTCCTTTAAGCGTATTACGTGTTGCAGAAAAGATCAGTTATATCCATATATCCGATAATAGTGGAAGCAGGGTGGAGCACCTGGTGCCGGGCGATGGAAATATTTACTGGAATAGTTTTTTTGAAGCACTGCGGGCAGCTAACTTCAAAGGGAATTTTGGCATTGATGTAGGCGGTGCTGAAACAGGGATCAGGGATATGGAAACAGCCTATCTGCGCACGGCAAAATGGTTGCAGGAAAATATTAACAAATACTCACTAAATCACTAACATGAAGATCACTAACCGGTGGCTTTGCTGTATATGGGCAGTTTGCATAATGATGGGTACGGCTATTCATACAAAAGCTCAATTGTATGATGTGACCAACTATGGTGCTATAGGTAATGGAATAACAGACAATACCGTTGCTATCCAGAAAGCGATTGATGAGTGTGCAAAAACCGGCGGGAAGGTTTATTTCCCCGGAGGCTCTTTTTTAACTGCTACACTGGTGCTTAAAAGCAATGTGACCTTGCATATATCATCTCATGCAACCATACTCGGACATACTGATCCCAAACAATATCCTTACCAGGATGCTGGCATACGTTTTTATGGAGAAGAATGGGCCAGGCAGGCATTGATCTTCTGCAAAAACCAGGAGAATGTAGGTATCGAAGGCAGCGGCACTATTGACGGGCAGGGTGCAAGCTTTGTGGTGAACACGATCAAAAAACCTGACCGCTACCGCGACCGGCCTTATTTGCTATGGTTTGCCGGATGTAAAGATGTAACGGTAAAAGGCATCAGCCTGCGCAATTCTGCTTTCTGGATGCAGCATTACCTGGGCTGTGAATTTGTATGGATCGACGGTATAAGGGTATGGAACCATTCCAATAAGAACAATGACCTGATGGACATTGATGGCTGCAAAAATGTAACCATCTCCAATGTGATCGGCGATTCAGATGATGACGGCATTACCATTAAAAGCACTTCATCTCTTATTTCAGAAAATATAACGATCACTAATTGCGTAGTGAGCAGTCATTGCAATGCAATAAAATTCGGCACTGAGTCTACCGGCGGATTCAGGAATGTGGTAATCAGTAATTGTGTGATCAAACCTTCAGGCCAGTTGAGTACTATCTACGGAAAGCCGGCAGGAATGGGAGGGCTTGCCCTGGAGGTTGTGGATGGCGGCATCATGGAAAATATTACGATTGATAATATAGTGATCGATGGACCGCTGGTGCCGATCTTCATGCGATTGGGTAACAGGGCCAGGAAACATACTGCTGATGCGGTTGCACCGCCTTTGGGCAGGATCAGGAATATCAGCCTGTCGAATATCATTGCTACCGGTGCCGATGAAACGGGCTGCTCTATTACCGGCATAGCAAAAGCGCCGATTGAAAATATCTCCCTGCATAATATCCGCATTGAAACGAAAGGAGGAGACAGCCTGGTTGATCTGTTTAAACCCGTGGTAGAAAAGGAAGAAGAATATCCTGAGGGAATTATGTTTGGGAAACTGCCATCTTATGGTTTCTTTATCCGCCATGCAAAAGAAGTGAAGATGTCGGGTATTACGATACGTTCAACAGGTCGCGAGAACCGTCCCGGCATCGTGGTGAATAATGCCAGTAAATTTTACCTGAATGGCCTGGACATTCAGTCAACAGACTCCACCAAAGCCGTCGTGTATGTCAGCGAAAGTAAGGATGGCACGATAACCAGTAATCTTCAATATTATCCGGCTCAACAATTTTTATTGAAGGATAAAACATCTACCAATATCATTTTTGACAAACCAAGAAAATAGCTTGTGATATGAGATCATACCGGAACAGATGGAACATATTGACCGCTCTGCTACTGATTAGCCTTCCTTCTTTTAGTCAGCAGGCCGATGCATTGAGCTTATCCCGGAAAGTGGCAGATAAGATCATTGCTGACACAAGGTTTGAATGGAAATGGGTGCTGCAAAAAGAGGAGCTGGGTATGCAGGTGATAGATTTCCGGTTTTTATCCCTAAAGGAAAAGGAAAATGCTTATGCGTTGAGGAAAATGGAAGTGAAAAAGGATACAATCATAAGGTTTGGCATTACCGCTGCAGGAAATATAAAGGTCTGGATAAATAAAAAGCTTGCCTGGCAGCAACAGGAAGGGGCGTCACTAAATCCTGTTGAACAGGCTTACAATAGATTCCGGTTTGATCATTATTTTACTGTGCCATTAAAGAAAGGCATCAGTGAATTATTGATTGCTTATGAAAACAGTGCCGCCAATCCTGTGATTTTCTTAAGGCCTGTAACAATGGCCGGTGACCTTGAGCCATCTGTTGCTCCTCTGGCACAATGGACATACGCTGGCCCCTTCAGGCAGCAGGGCAATACACCTCTGCAATCTATTCAGCCCTACTATAAAAACGATGGAAAGATCCTTAACTGGCAAACAGCCCCACAACGATTTCTGCCGGAATTGGTCATAGACAGCCAGGCTGCTTACCAGCGTGATCCATACTCTGACTGGCAATATTCACATGGTACTATGGTTTGGAGCATACTGGCACTGGAAAAAGAAACCAAAGACAACCGTTACCTCCCTTTTGTAAAAAAATATGCCGGTTTTATACTGGATAATTATGACTATATAAAATGGCAATATGATTCTTTATTTGCATGGCGTGGCAGTTATCACCGCATCTTCCGCCGCACTATGCTGGATGATGCGGGGGCGCCGGCACTTTCTTTTGCAGGGTTGTATGTAGATGAAAAGGATGAAGTGATCGGTAAATTCCTGGAGCCTTTGCTTGACTATATTTCTACTAAGCAAGTACGATTGCAAGACAGTACTTTCTGCCGTCCTGAACCTGAAGAATTCACCGTATGGGCCGATGACCTCTTTATGAGCGTACCCTTTTTAATACGCATGGCGAAAGCAACCGGAGAAAAAAAATATATGGAAGATGCCGTGCGCCAGGTGATACAATTCCGGAAATATTTATTGAACCCTCAAACAGGTCTATATAAACATGGCTGGTTCAGCAGAACCGGCCAGCAATCCGTAGCCTATTGGGGCCGGGCTAATGGCTGGGTAGTTTGGGCTACAGCAGAATTGCTGGACTGGCTACCCACCAATCATCCTGCGTATAAAAAAATACTGGAAGCATTCCGTCAGCATATCACCAGCCTGGTGAAATACCAGGACAGTGATGGTTTCTGGCACCAGGTGTTGACACGCCCTGAGTCATACAAAGAAACATCCTGCACTGCCATGTTTGCATTGGCAATGGCCAGGGGTGTGAGGAAAGGCTGGCTCAATAAATCATTCAAACAACCTGCCCTGAAAGCGTGGAGTGCTGTAGCAGGAAAGATTGATGCAAATGGTGTAGTACATGGCATCTGCCGTGGTACCGAGATCGGCTTCGATGAGCAATTTTATTTTGACCGTAAAACGATCGATAACGATCCGCGTGGATTAGGTGCTGTGATCACTGCGGGTTTAGAAATAGCAAAACTTCCTTAACCTGATCAAACGATTTATTTGAAGTATTCTTTCATATGTATGCTGGCTGGGTTATTCTTCCTGGGTTCCTGCAATAAAAGCGGACAGGGAAAGAATTTCCTTTTTGATATGGGAGCCGATGGATTACCTGCTGCAAACGGATATACACGCATCACGAATGCAATGCAGTATGATGCTTCGAAGGGCTATGGCTGGCTGCATGCCCCCTCCGATGCTTTTGAAGTATTGAATGAAAAACTGCATGACCCTTCTTTGCGATCAGGCGTTTTGGGCAAAGACAGCCTGGTTTACAGGGTTGATCTGCCTGATGATGATTATTACCTTACACTTAGCGTGGGTAATAAGGATAGCATACCCATGAGAATGCTTGTTACGGTCAATGGTGAACAATTCCCTGATACCATCAATGCTCCCTGGTACCGGCTTGCTTATAAAACAGTCAGGCATAAGGTTTCTGTAAAAGATGGAAATGTAGTGATCAATATACGGGGTATAGGAACAGGAGTGGGGTTGTATGCTGTTGAATTGAGACCCGTATCTTCCAGCCCATTTATCCGTTTTAATAACGAATTGGAAGAAGATACTTCTGCAGTGAGTGCATTCCGTTCAACACTATTGGAGAAATTGAAGAAGGATACTGCCGATATTACTTTGCTGAACCGCCTGAACATTATTGATAAGTATCTGCTTGCCTGTTACTATTTTGACGGCGGCGGCTGGTTATGGGCAACCAGGCAAACAGGTCTAAGCCTGATCTACCGCATGTATGCCGCAGCAGATCTGCTGGAGCAAGTGATCGCAGACCCAACAGATCCATTGTATGGCCGGGCAAGTTATCTGCTTGCCAGGATCTACTACTGGCTTGACCAGGAAGATAATAATCCGGCACATGAAAAAATGGCGCGTGCATATTTCACCACCCTGCAAAAAGCATATCCCGGAAATGAGATCATCAGCATGTACCTGGGAAAGAAAATAAAGAATGAAGAGTTGCCGGTTGCTACGCAGCAAAGTGCTCCTTTGTGGGCCGTCTATCAGCAGGAAGCCATGCATCGTATGCTGAAGGTGATCCATTGGTGGGTAACGCAAAAACAAACTGCCAATGGTGAATTAGGCGGCAAGTATGGCGATGATGTGGAGATACTTCGCTGGTGGTTGCCTGCTGTTCTCGGGGCAGATGATAGCCTGGCGAAACTGGGTTATATGCGACTGGCTGATGGTGTATGGAACAGCGGCCTACTTGAGCGCGGCTTTGCAAAAAAAGTGGATGATGTGGAGCATTCAGCAGAATTATTCCGTGATACACATCCGGGTATGTTCCTTGTCAATTACGGAGACCCTGAATATGTGGAAAGATGCATGATCAGTATGCAGAACTTTGCTGATGTATGGACGGGCATTACTTCTCTTGGTCATCGTCATTTCAGATCGTATTATCTTTCTGCAACGGAAGTGGTGCCGCAATTTCCATATGGTGTGGATGTGGCCCTGAATGCAAGAGCTTTATTACCTGGATTGTGGGCAGCATGGTATAATGAAAATCCTTCCATTGTTCAACAATTCGGCGAATGGTGCAAAGCATGGATAGCTGATGCGGCAAGAGCGGACAATGGCAAACCTGCAGGCGTATTGCCTTCTGCTATTGGATATGTGGGCGACAGGGTAGGAGGCGACAGCAAAAAATGGTATAGCCCCGATCTCACTTATGACTATTATGACTGGGACCATCTCGGCCACGTGAATGAACTGCAATATCATTTGATGGGTATGTATGCCATTACACAAAATGCCTTTTACCTGCGTACGGTTAATTTCTATAATGAGCTTATCAATAAAGCAAGGCGGGAGAAAGAAGATCAGGAGGCTGCACGGCCTGGCAGTTTTGCCTGGGTGAAGCAGCAATTGCTTTCCGGTGGCTCAGACCATGATCCCGGCACTAACCCTATGGGTAAAGTATTTGCCATGGCCAAGCAACTTACCCGGAACAACCAGTATGATTCATTGGTGCAATTGTATGGTCAGCCTTATAACCAGTACTCCATAAGCTATAACGATACGATCCTGGAAAACGGGTTGCAAAAAATATTGGAAACCCTTCGATATAATTTTCCCCTGCTTACCAGCGAAGTAAAATTCACCGACAGGGTGTATATACCCGGCAGTAATATACTGATGGGCATGTATACCGGGCATTTCGGGGCAGGCTATGAATATCCATCTTTGATCACTTCATGGAAAAATACCGGTAAGGATGTTGCTATTCTTGTGAAGGGGGGAAATGAGCAGACAATACTTGCGTCGCTCTATAATTTTGGTAATGAAAAAACAATAGGACTGCGCACCTGGCAATTGCAACCTGGTTTGTATAAGCTGCGCTCAGGTATTGACCGCAATAATGATGGAATTGCAGATGAAAACCTGGTCGATACTACTATTGAGCTGAAGGAAAGAGTAAATGACATATCACTGAATCTGCCAGCCGGTAAGCTTTTGATCGTATCGGTGGAGCAATTGAAAACTTATTCCACCGGTAAATCAGCAAAGCCTGATCTTGCACTTGCAGCAAGGGATATCACTTTTGTGAAAAGTGCCGGAGAAGAAGTGGATGTTCAGGCCGTTATACACAATATCGGAAACCTGGCTGTCCGCAATTGCAAGATCATGTTAGCAATTGACGGGCAGGTAAAAGATAGTCTGAATATACCTCTGCTGGAAGCGCCGAATGACCTGAAACCACGTTCGAAGCAAGTGATTTTCAGGTTGAAGCCATCAGCAGGTCCCCATATGTTAACAATCAGTGCATCGTGCGGCCAGGCAGAGATCACCACCTTAAACAATTCGGTGTCGGTTAAAATGCAGTAGCAGTGAGGAAAGTGTCGATTTCTTTATAAAAAATTTAGAAATTTCCGGGTACGTTACCGGAAATTAATCCTATATTAGTGTTGTATAACGATTGGATCCTGGAAAATGCCTTAATTCGTTTTGTAACAGATGTTCGTGGTATTTTCCAGATTTGGATTCTTCTATTAGTTTAAAAGGCTTTGAAATAAATGAGGACTATTAGTAGGAACTTCTTGCTGTTGATCATTGCGCTTTTTGCTGGTGCAAACTGCTGGTCGAACGACCTGCCGGTACTGCCTTATCCCCAACGGGTATCTTTATCTCTCCAAACCATTTCTTTTCCTGCCAGCTTGCGTTTTCAAAACCAGGGGCTTGATCAGGCTGCAGCAGAGCGGCTTAAAGAGAACTGGAACAAATTTGTTGTGGAAGAGAAAAGCAACAAATTGCCACAGGCAGATATCACACTTGCACTTATTGGAAAAAACAAAAGAACCGATTCCCTTTTACAGGCCGAAACTGGTGATCAGCTTGATAAGATCGGGAAAGAAGGATATGTGCTGCTGGTGAATAAAAAGCAACGGCTGATCGCTGCTAATACGGAGACCGGTCTTTTTTATGGTTTGCAAACATTGAAACAACTCACCAGGAGCAAATGGAATACAGCTTTATCTATTACTGACTGGCCTTCTTTTGAACACCGCGTGATATATGATGATATCAGCCGTGGCCCTATTCCTACTGTTGATTATATAAAGAAACAGATTGAAAGAATGGCTGAGCTGAAGATCAACTACCTTTCTTTCTATATCGAACATGTGGTTCAACCTCTGTCTCATCCTGATTTTGCTCCAGCTAATGGCAAACTCACCATTCCACAGATAAAAGAATTATCTGCATATGCTGCCAGGTACCAGATGCAGTTGATCGGCAGTTTCCAATCATTCGGGCATTTTGAAAAGATCCTCGCACTGCCTCAATACAAATCAATGGGTGAGACCTCTACATTGATCTCACCGCTTGATCCGAAAGCAAGAAAATTCCTGGCAGATGTGATCGGTGAATTGTGTGATGCATTCAGCGCACCTTATTTTAATGTAAACTGTGATGAAACTTTTGACCTGGGAAAAGGCAGGTCAAAGCCTTATATCGACAGTATCGGTCAGGCCCGGTTTTATGCTGACCATCTGAAATTCCTTTATGATGTGGTTAAAAGCCATGGCAAGCGGATGATGATGTGGGGCGATATCGCTTTGCAGCATGAAGAAGTGTTGGACATGCTGCCCAAAGATGTGATCTATCTCACCTGGGAATATGGCGACAAAAAAAGTTTTGATCCATGGATCAAGCCTTTCACAGAGCGTGGACTGGAATTCATGGTTTGCCCCGGTATACTCAATTCTTACCGTATGTTTCCGGATATGACAATGGCTAAAGCAAATATCAAAGGGTTTCTGGAACAGGGTAGGTTGAATGGCTCTACAGGCGCATTTACTACTATCTGGGACGACGGCGGCACGTATCTTTTTGCAGGTGACTGGTACGGTGTGTATGTGGCAGCAGAAAAAAGCTGGAATGTAAGCACATCTTACGAAAATAGTTTTGATCAACGCTTCTCCCTTGCTGCCTATAACAGCAAGGACGATAATTATGTAAAGGCCCTGTTCAAACTGATGGAGTTAAGAGGACTGGAACTTACCTATAACCTGAATGATCAGCTCTGGTATCAGAAAATACTGCCCGATAGTGGTAAGCAACTTATCCTCAACAATTCATCTACTGCAAAAGCGACTGAAATATTAAATGCAGCTACTGCTTACGTTAATGCAGCTAAAGGCAGCAGAAACCTGTCTGATATTGATGCATTGAAATATGCAATAGGTCAATATAAACTGATTATTGATACAAGGGTGACCATTGCTGATATAGCAAAAAAATATGCAGAAGCTGCTATGTCGGCTAATGCTGCTAAAACTAAAGGACTGTTGCAGGAAAGCATCGATGCGGCAAATACCCTGCAAAAGCGATATGCGACGCATGCCGAATGGTTCCGTAAGTCCTGGTTGAGCGAAAACCAGTTGTACTGGCTCGATAAGACCATGGAGCCATATAATAAAAAGAGAAATGACCTGTTGCAACTGCAACAGCAACTTACAGCAGCCCGCGCTGAAATTGCAAGTCACCATGCTATTCCGCCGGCATCTGCGCTCCGGTTGAACATTACCGTGAGCGACCGTTTTTATTTTAAGAACTGGATGGTCGGAGGCCCCTTTCCTTTAGCTGACAAAGGCGAATTGCCAGGATTCCTGTATTCTTCCAATAAAGAATATGATAAGCCACCATCCCCTGGCGATTTTACTCATTACCTGGGAAAAACTTACCGCTGGCAGAAATATTCTTCAACCGAAGGAGGGATCATTGATCTGGATGCTAATTATAAAAACCCTGTTTCTGTATCAGGATATGCATACTGCCTGATCAATGCGGAGAAAGCTGTTAACGCCAATGCTTTTATTACGGTGAATGATGAAGCTGAAGTGTATTGCAATGGTGTAAAAGTATTTTCAGGCACCGGACGCAGCTCCGGGGAAGAACAGCTCAACCTGCCTCTTAAAGGAGGTGTGAATCATGTACTGGTGAAAATAAGAAAGCAAAATGATCGACCCTGGACTTTTACATTCAGACTGCAGGACGATCTTGCCATTACCAATCATAAACACAAGTATACACTGAATGCAAAAGATCAAACATTTGAGGCCGATTAAGAAAGCTGTTTGTGCTTTTTCCTTTTTGGCTCTTTCCCTGGGTGGAATGCAGGCGAATGCCCAACCCAAAAAGGAGGAAATAACCAAAGCCATTAATGAAACAGCCCGCTATGTATCCGAAGTGATCCTCGACAAACAGGGCAAGTCGCGCTGCGACTATAACGTGACCGAAGGGAAATGGTATGAATATGAAGTGCCCTGGCATACTGGCCAGGCTATAAATGCATTGCTGGCTGCTTACAAAGCAACAGGCAATAAATCATACCTGGATGCTGCCAAACGTGGTGGTAATTTCTGGATCAGCATGGAAATAAAAGACCATCCCAAGCTGAAGGGAATGGTGGATGCAAGGCATGGAGATGTGCTGGGTGAAGACTTTATCGTATTTGCCACTGTTTCTGATGGAACACCAGGCATATATGAACTGTCTCGTGTAACCAAAGATCCGAAGTATGCGAAAGTAGCTACTAATGCTGCTTCCTGGATGCTGGCCAACATGTATTATCCTGAACAGGGAGTATGTTATGATAATATTGATGCAAAAACAGGCGAAGTATTGAAAGAGTTCAGCCCTTTCTGGAAACAAAAAGCACAGAAAGACCAGGAGCTGTTTGATGTGTCACGCCCCAACACGGAAGGCTCTTTGTTCAAAGATGCGTATGAGTTTTCAGGCGATAAGAAATTTAAAGATGCTTTTATTCTTTTATGCAATAGCCTGATCGAAAAACAGGGAGAAGAAGGCGTATGGATGCGCTTCATGCCCAATTCAGCCGAAGCACACTCATTCCATCCCCGCTTTTCATTGTGGTATGCCGAATCATTGATTGAAGCATTCAAACTTACCGGTGACAGAAAATACCTGGAGTCTGCAGCTAAAACAGCGCGCGCATTTGCCAATGCACAGCAAAAAGACGGGACCATCTTTTATGATAACTATACAAACGGGCAGAAGCCGGATAAAGGTTCTTCAACAGGATCTGCAGTGGCATTGGCCGGTATCGTATGGATCGAATTGTCTAAAGAAGGATTCAAGGAGTTTGACCCCAATATCGAAAAATCTGCTACATGGATAATAAAGAACCGCTATGCCGAAGATCATCCTGACCCGAACCTGCGCGGAGCAGTACTGGAAACACGTACCCGTTCTAAGAAAGGAAAAATATGGCTGACCAACCGTGACATCGGGACCAGCTTTGCCTTGCGTTTCCTGGTGGATTACCGGAATTTTAAATTCAAATAAACACATAAACGATTGCTTAAAATGAGAACTATTTTTTTATTAAAAAATATCTGCAAAATGAAACAAAAGATCCACCAACTGCTGATGCCGGTGATTACACTGGCATTCCTGTTCTTCTTTTCAGGTATTTCAGCTCAGTCAACGAGCGGAGATATTAAAGGACAGGTAACGGATTTAGATGGGGGCGCATTGCCCGGCGCTTCTGTTATGATAAAAGGAAGCACAAGAGGAACTACCACCAATCTCGCAGGGGTTTACGAATTCCTGGGAGTAAAACAGGGAAGGTATACGCTTGTGATCAATTACATGGGCTTTAAATCTTTTGAACAGAATATTGAGGTCAGAGCCGGTCAAACTGTCAACAGTGAAATTAAACTTACGCCCAACACTGTCAGCCTTTCAGGTGTAACCGTGTCAAGCGTGCGGGAAGGCCAACAAAAAGCTTTGAACCAGCAACGCAATGCCGACAACATCAAACAAGTGATCTCTGCTGATCTGATGGGCCGCTATCCTGATCTCAACGTTGCAGAATCCATGCAACGCCTGCCAGGTGTGACCATTGGCCGCAACAGCAGTGGTGAAGGTGCTACTATTCAACTGCGTGGTACGCCAGGTAATTTTACCAATATCAATGTGAATGGTGAGCAGATCATGGGCTCATCAGAAGAAGGTAACCGCAATGCTCAATTGGATGTGATCCCGACCAGCGTACTTGCTTCAATGGAAGTGATCAAAACGCTGACGCCTGATCTGGATGGCGATGCGATCGCAGGGCAGATCAATATGAAATCGCCTACTGCTACTTCACTGAAAACAAGACTGACTCTGGACGCTGGCCTTGGTTACAATGATCTCCGCAGTAAAGCAAATGGCATCGGTAACCTTTCTGTCGGCAAACGTTTTTTTGCGACTGCCAAAAATCCGAATGGTGTGTTAGGTCTGATGGCTAATGCGAGTTACTACCGTACCACTAATGGATATGATGAAGTTCGTGCCCAGGTATGGGAGCAAAAAGATTATGGGAAAGGACCAATCTACTTCCCAACCGATGTCCGTTATTTATATGTAGAGAATCAACGTACGCGTAAAGGCCTTTCAGGTACGATGGATATTAGCTTGAGCCCTGTAACCAGCTTTGTGGCCAACGTCATGTATAGCGATCATGATAATGAGCTCACCCGGTATCGTAAACGCACAAGAATGCAGTCATCCCGGACCACACAGAATGCAGAAGGCGTTTATACAACAACCAGGGGACGTTCTTACAATGAGATCCGTTCCGCTAACGAAGACAACAAAAATGTAAATCTGAACCTGCAATTTGAAACCCGGATCAAGCGTGTAAAACTGGATATGGGAGCATTTTTCAGCAACTCACAGTATGAAACCATTGCAGGAACATACAATTATATTACCGGCGACATTCCATTGCAGATCACTGATATTTCTACAGACTATCTGATGGCCACTGGAACCGACTGGAAAAACAATGCTTCTCTTTTTAAATATAATACGGTAGAAAGGGACAACTGGAATACAGAGGGTAGAAATTTCGTGGGTAAGATCAATGCTACTTACGACTATAAGTTAGGTAACAACTCTGCCACTTTTAAAATGGGTGGTAAATTAAAGAGAATGCACAACTCAAGATGGCGTCCGGAAACTGCGCTTGTAAGTACATATACCGGTGCAAGTGCGACAGGAAACCTGACCAACTTTATGGGAAACCCGGAAGTGTCGGCTGACCTGCTTGATGGAGCTACCAATTTCGGTCTTGGTGCAGATAAAGATAAAACCATCAATTTCTTTAATCAATATCAAAACGATCCCGCTTATTTTACAAAGCAGGAAGAAACAACACGCGGTACCATCGACGCTTATTACTACGATGCGGTCGAAACTGTTGCGTCCGGTTATATCATGAACCGTATCCAGTTCAATCGCTGGATGCTGATTGCCGGCTTAAGAGTGGAGCACACAGATGTTGATTACAAGGGTAATATCATCACGATTGGCGCCGACGAATTATGGGAGTCAACTACACCTACTCAAAAGAAGACAAGTTATGTCAAATTCCTTCCCAACCTGCAGGCGAAATATGATATCAACAAATCAACATTGATCCGTGGTGCCGTTACTTTCGGTTATTCAAGGCCAAACTTTGTTGATCTCGTGCCAGGACGCACCATCACCATATTAAATGAGATCATCTCAGAGGGCAATCCTGAGTTGAAGCCTGCGTTTGCTACGAATTTTGACCTGATGGCAGAAAAATATCTTTCTAATCTCGGTATCTTATCTGCTGGCGTTTTCTACAAGAAGATCGACAAATTCCAATATGCCAGTGAAACACGTTTAACAGGCAACGAATTTCCAGGAGCAGATCAATACACAGACTGGAGATATCGCCAGATCCTGAATGGTGATGCTGCTAACGTATTCGGCGTAGAACTGAATGCACAAGCGAACCTGACCTTCCTTCCTGGTTTCCTGAAAGGGTTCTCTGTGCTGGCTAACTATACGTATTCTCATTCCAGTGCAGACGCGCAACTGCGTAAAGATCTTCGTCTGCCAGGTCAGGCTACACATACAGCAAACGCTTCTTTGTCTTATGGCTGGAAAGGCTTGACTGTACAGGGTAATCTGAACTATAATGGTTCTTATATTGCTACACTTGGTGCGGATGAAGAGCAGGATATCATTCAGGCAGGACGTGTGCAGATCGATGCAAACGCATCTTACCGGATCAATAAAAGATTTACTGTTTACGCTGAAGCCCAAAACCTGACTAATGCTCCGCAGAGAGTTTATTTCGGTCAGGAAGACCGGATGTATCAAAAGCAATTCTATTCCTTCTGGGGACGTGCTGGTGTGAAATTCAGACTTTAAAAACCTTAACAGGCGGAAGAGTGATCAATCAGCTTTTCCGCCTGTTTCTACACTTATTCATGAAAATATTCAGTATAAAATATAAACCCAATGACAGATTTTGTAGCCGACCAGTTGAGAGTACGTATTTATGAAAACAGGGCCGCAATGGGGGAAGATGCAGCAAAGATGGCAGCAGACAGCATCAACCTCCTGCTAAAACGAAAAGAGACGGTAAACATCATTTTTGCTGCTGCCGCCTCACAGAACGAGTTCCTTGAATCATTTATCAAACAGGATATTGACTGGCAACGTGTACAGGCTTTTCACATGGATGAATACACCGGCCTGCCGGAAAATGATCCACAGCTCTTTGGTATCTTCCTGAAAAAAAGATTATTCGATAAAGTGCCTTTCCGCCAGGTGTTTTACCTGAATGGCCAGGCCACTGATCACCAGGCTGAATGTGAAAGATATGCAGCACTGCTGCGTGAGCACCCGGTAGATATTACCTGCATGGGCATCGGCGAGAACACGCATCTTGCATTCAATGACCCGCACGTTGCTGAGTTTAATGATCCCAGGCTGGTTAAGATAGTGGACCTCGATGAAGCCTGCAAGCAACAGCAGGTAAATGAAGGATGTTTTGATCATATAAGCCAGGTGCCTGTATATGCATTCACCCTTACGATCCCGGCGCTTTTAGAAGCCGATCAGATCTTTTGCATGGTGCCCGGTGCCGCTAAAGCACAGGCTGTTTATCACACGTTGAAAAGCGAAGTGACCGAGCAATATCCTTCCACCATACTAAGAAAACATGCAGGTGCATATCTTTTCCTGGAAAAAGAAAGCGCTGCCAAAATAATAGAAGAAGCAAAGCAATTGTCGACCCTCAATTATTAATCTGAAAAATTATAATTATGCCGGTAGCAACAGTGAGTGATTTATCAAAATTCCATGAACTGGTGTCAGATCTATTCCGCTGGCCCGGTTCTGCAGCAGAATGGGAGCAGTATCGTCTTTCCAAAGAGCAGGTGGATTTTTATAATGAATATGGTTATGTCAGCAATATCAAGTTGCTCGACGAGTGGCAGATTGATAAGCTGAATACGGAGCTGGCACAGATCGTTGACCCTGATCATCCGGGCAATTCACTTTTTTACCAGTTTGCGTCCAATGAATCAGCTGATGTGAACACGGTACTTTTCCATGCACTGGGAGCCTGGCGTATCACAAATGGTTTTCATGATATATTATGGAATCCCGCTTTTGTAATGGCTGCAAGCCAGTTGCTGGGCAATAAAGCCGTTCGCTTCTGGCATGATCAGCTTTTCTGTAAGCCTGCACTGCATGGAGGCGTAGTGGCCTGGCACCAGGACTATTCATACTGGACCCGTACTGCCCCGCTACAGCATCTTACCTGCTGGGTTGGGCTGGATGATGCTACCACCGAAAACGGATGCCTGTATTATGTACCGTACAGTCAGCATTGGGGTTTGCTGGATAAACCTGAACTGGCAGGGGATATGGAGGGATTGAAAGATTACTTAACAGAAGAGCAAAAAGCATCTTTTAAGCCAATCCCGATTGAATTGAAAAAAGGGCATGCCAGTTTCCATCATCCACTGATGGTGCATGGGTCTTATGCCAATAAATCAGAAAGGTCCCGTCGCGCTTTTGTACTGAATGTATTTGCAGATGGAACATTGTCCAATTCAGACGATGAACTATTGCCTACCACGCCGGGCATTCCTAAAGGGCAGAAGATGGAAGGGCAATTCTATCCCTTATTGTTTGATCCTGCTGCCGAGAAAGTGTCTTTCAAATAGATTTTGTATTTTGACTCTCTTTCAACATTGATCAGATAAAAGACTATTTGAATGTATTTAGAAATTTTTTCCTTTTGCCCGCGCTGGGGACAAACTCATCTTTCCTGGGATGAATTTGCCAAACGGGTAAAAGAAAGCGGGTATGATGGAGTGGAAACAGATGTGCCAGCAGCCAAAAAAGAAAAAGACATTGTATTAAATACGTTGGCCAAATATGGGTTAAAGCTTGTTGCCCAGCATTGGGAAACAGTGGAACCGGATTTTGAACAACACCTGGAAGCGTATAAAAAGCGATTGGAAATTATGGCGGCAGCAAAACCGCTGCTGATCAATTCTCAAACCGGTAAAGATTATTATACGCTGGAACAGAATGCGGCACTGATCGCTGAAGCGGCAAAAACATCCGTTTCAACAGGCATACCGGTGTATCATGAAACACACCGCGGCAAATTCAGTTTTGCAGCACACATAACAGCAGAATATTTAAGGCAATTGCCGGAACTGCTGTTAACACTCGATATTTCACATTGGGTAGCTGTGGCAGAAACCCTCCTGCATGATCAGCAGGATGCAGTAGATCTGGCCATTTCCCGTACGCGCCATTTTCATGCACGCGTGGGGCATACGCAGGGTGCGCAGGTAAATGATCCACGTGCACCCGAATGGCAGGAAGCCCTGGACATGCACCTCCGGTGCTGGGACAAAGTGTACAGCGCCAATAAGCAGGCGGGTCAACCCTTCCTGACATTCACAGCAGAATTCGGCCCTTATCCTTATATGCCGCAACTGCCTTATACCAGGCAACCGGTAGTTGACCAATGGGAAGTGAATGCATATATGAACGATTTACTGAAAAGCAGGTATAGAAAAGCTTAAAAAATTATGGAAGAGCAGAACCTGGGACGCAAGATCACAGAATCACCTTCGACCTACAGGCATATTGAAAAAATGTCTACAGCTGAAGTATTGCAACATATCAATGAAGAAGACCAGAAAGTGGCTTTAGCTGTACAAAAGGTATTGCCACACATTGAAGCATTGATAAACGCAGCCGCACCCCTGCTTGCTTCAGGCGGCCGCCTGTTTTATATGGGTGCAGGCACCAGTGGAAGATTAGGCGTGCTGGATGCAAGTGAATGCCCACCCACTTATGGAGTGGATACAGGCATGGTGAATGGCCTGATGGCAGGAGGAGATGCTGCTCTCCGTTTCGGAATTGAAGACGCAGAAGACAGTTATGAAACCGGCTGGAAGGATCTGCAGGATTATAAAGTGACTGATAAAGATTTTGTGATCGGTATTGCTGCCAGCGGCACCACTCCTTATGTGGTAGGTGCTTTACGGGAATGCAGGAAGAACGGCATTGCCACGGGATGTATCGTTTGCAATCCTGGTTCGCCTGTTGCGGAACACGCCGATTACCCGGTGGAAGTGATCGTAGGGCCTGAATTCATTACCGGCAGCACGCGGATGAAAAGCGGCACTGCCCAAAAAATGGTACTGAACATGATCTCTACTACCGTCATGATCCGCCTTGGCAAGGTGCATGACAACCGCATGGTACATATGCAGATCAGCAATGAAAAACTGATCGACCGTGGAACACGCATGCTGATGGAGAAAACAGGTATCAGGGATTATGAAGAGGCTAAAACACGGTTGTTGAAATATGGAAGTGTTCACGCTGCAATGGAAAATAAATAAACTGTATTATGTCTGTATCCGCTAGCGCAAACCTGGAGCCGTCCGTATCCAATCAATACACGAAGAATATCCTGATCATCGGATCATTCTTTTTCATCTTCGGCTTTGTAAGCTGGATCAATGCCACATTGATCCCCTACCTGCGGATCGCCTGTGAACTGGAAGAATGGCAGGCTTATCTTGTAACATTTGCGTTCTATATTTCTTATACAGTAATGGCTTTACCTGCCGGTCAGTTATTGCAACGAACTGGCATGGTGAAAGGAATGAGTGTTGGCCTTTGTGTGATGGCAGCAGGCTGTCTCATGTTTGTGCCGGCTGCATTGACCAGGTCATATCTTCTCTTCCTGGTTGGTTTATTTATAACAGGGGGAGGACTTACACTTTTGCAAACTGCTGTTAATCCTTATATCACCTTATTAGGCCCGCAGGAAACTGCTGCCCGCCGTATCAGCATCATGGGGATCTGCAATAAAACAGCAGGGATACTGGCACCGCTGATCATGGGAAGCATTATCCTGAAAAATTCGGACGCATTAACTGCTGAGCTTGCACAGATGAGTGGTGTGCAAAAGCTGACAAGACTGGATGAACTGGCGCAGGATGTGATCGTTCCCTATTGTGTGCTGGCTGCTATATGGCTGATCATTGCAGTTCTTATCCGTTATGCCCATTTACCGGAAGTAAAACCGGAAATACCTGTGGGGGAAACCGGCAGTAAACCAACTGCCACCAGGAGCAATAATTTTTTATTGGGGTTCACTGCTATATTTTTTGCAGTGGGTGTGGAAGTATTGGCTGGTGATACCATTGGTAATTATGGATCTTATCATGGTATGGGACTGGACACGGCAAAAACACTTGCGTCCTATACACTCACCTGTATGATGATCGGTTATCTTACCGGTATTACGCTTATACCCAGGATCATTTCACAGCAACAGGCATTTTATATTTCCTCCTGTCTTGGTTTGGTTGTTTCTGTACTGATCCTCTTGTTGCCAGGCATGGCTTCAGTAGTTTGTGTGGCATTGCTTGGATTAGCGAATGCCATGTTATGGGCTGCAATATGGCCACAGGCTTTGAAAGGTTTGCAGGGCGAAAAACTGGCAAAAGGTTCGGCCGTACTGATCATGGGTATTGCAGGCGGAGCATTGCTGCCCCTGCTGTATGGCTGGCTCGCAAAAGCATCCAATAACCAGTATGCTTACTGGATCCTGATCCCCTCTTACCTGTTTCTTATTTATTATAGCATATTGGGAAAAAAAGATAAATAGCCATCATGTCAACTAATAACAATACAACAGGGCAGAGCAAACCAGGGAATTACCGTTGGGTAGTTTGCAGCCTTTTGTTCTTTGCCACTACCATCAATTATCTCGACCGGCAGGTAATGGGATACCTGAAGCCTGTGCTGGAGGAGAAATTCCACTGGACTGAATCTGATTACAGTTATATCGTTGCAGCATTTACAGCCGCATATGCGTTTGGGCTCTTAGTGTTCGGACGCATTATCGATAAGATCGGCAGTAAACTTGGCTACACCATTTCAATCACTATCTGGAGTATTGCAGCCATGCTGCATGCATTGGTGAAAACAACTTTTGGTTTTGGTGCCGTGAGGGCCTTATTGGGGTTAGGTGAATCAGGTAATTTCCCTTCGGCTGTAAAAACAGTTGTATCGTGGTTCCCCAAGAAAGAAAGAGCATTGGCTACAGGTTTTTTTGATTCCGGCTCCAATATCGGCGCCGTACTGGCTCCTGTGATCATTCCCTGGATACTTGGGTTCTATGGATGGCAGGCTGCTTTTCTTATCACCGGAGCTATTGGTTTTTTATGGTTGATCGCCTGGCGCATTTTTTATGAAGTGCCTGAAAAGCAAAGACGGCTGTCTGAAGCAGAACTGGATTATATTAAAAGTGATAACGAAGAGCAGACTGAAAAAGGAGAGAACATTAAATGGGTTAAACTATTTGGTTTAAAGCAAACCTGGGCTTTTATCATTGGTAAATTCTTTACCGATCCTATCTGGTATTTTTTTATGTACTGGTTGCCTTCTTATTTTTCCAGCACTTTTCACCTCGACTTAAAGAAACCTTCACCACCGCTTATTATTATTTACACTGCGGCAACGGTTGGTGCTATCGGCGGAGGATATCTTTCCTCAAAGCTGATCAAGAAAGGATGGCTGGTATATAAAGCGAGAAAGATGGCTTTGCTGGTATCAGCGTTAATGGTATTACCGATCATCGCAACAAGATATACGGATAATATGTGGGTAGTAGTGGGGTTGCTTTGCCTGGCCATTGCAGGCAATGCAGCCTGGAGCGCCAATATTTTTACGATCGTATCGGATATGCTGCCGTCCAAAGCAGTGAGCTCTGTAATTGGTATTGGTGGCATGGCCGGTGCAGTAGGGGGTGTGTTATTCCCCCTGGGCGTAGGAGCAATACTGGATTACTATAAAGGAATAAATAATCTTACAGCTGGCTATAATATCCTTTTCATATTCTGCGGGCTTTCTTTTTTGATTGCCTGGCTACTGATACACCGGCTTACGCCAAAAATGGAGCGGGCGGATTTTTAACCCGCCTGATAAAATGAAAGATATACGGATGAGACTCTGCATGATAAAACTTTTATTATTCTCTGCAGGAGAATGAAAGCTTTATCATGCAGAGTCCCATCTGTCCAAAAACGCATAAAAGATATACGGATGAAACAACTACTTACAGCAGTTGCCTGCGTCAGCGCAATGACTGCATTTGCACAGCCTTCCACTATTTACAAAAAAGGCTGGATTGATTTTAATAAGAACGGGCGTAAAGACATTTTTGAGGATCCCGCTCAGCCTGTTGATAAACGTGTTGAAGACCTGCTGTCGCAGATGAACCTGGAAGAAAAGACCTGCCAGATGGCTACTTTGTATGGTTATGGCCGTGTGCTGAAAGATGAATTGCCTACTGCGCAATGGAAAAACAGCATCTGGAAAGATGGTATCGCTAATATTGACGAACATCTCAACAGCCTTCCTTTCAAACCTGAAGCAAAATCGCAGTATTCCTATCCTTTCAGCAAACATGCTGATGCGATCAATACCGTGCAGAAATGGTTTGTTGAGCAAACACGACTGGGCATTCCCGTCGATTTTACCAATGAGGGGATACATGGTCTTACGCATGACAGGGCGACTTCACTTCCAGCTCCCATATCCATTGGTGCAACCTGGAATAGGCAATTGGTGAGGCAGGCAGGTGAGATCGTTGGCCGCGAAGCAAAAGCACTGGGCTATACCAATATTTATGCGCCTATTCTTGACCCGGCCCGTGACCAACGCTGGGGAAGAACAGTGGAATGCTATGGAGAAGATCCTTTCCTGATCGCTGAGCTTGGTAAGCAGATGACGCTTGGGATTCAAAGCCAGGGCGTGGCCGCCACTATCAAGCACTTTGCCGTGTATAGCGTGCCCAAAGGCGGGCGTGATGGCGAAGCCAGAACAGATCCACATGTTGCGCCGAGGGAAATGCATCAATTATATCTCTATCCATTCAAGCGCGTGATAAAAGAGGCTCATCCGCTTGGTGTGATGAGCAGCTACAACGACTGGGACGGCGTACCTGTTACGGGCAGTCATTATTTTCTTACCGAATTATTGCGTGAGCAATATGGATTTAATGGATATGTAGTATCTGACAGCCGGGCAGTGGAGTATATTTTTGAAAAGCATCACGTAGCTGCAGATTTTAAAGAAGCTACCCGGCAGGCTGTTGAAGCGGGATTGAATGTATGGACAAACTTTGATCCACCAGATGCCTATATCAATAATATCCGTGAACTGGTAAAAGAAGGAAAACTTTCCATTAATACAGTTGACGCACGGGTAAGAGATGTGCTGCGGGTGAAATTCCTGGTTGGCTTATTTGATCAGCCTTATGTAGCTGATCCAAAACAATCGGATAAACTCGTACACACAGCTACAGATGAAGCGTTCTCACAGGAGATAAACCGGCAATCGCTGGTATTGCTTAAAAATAAAGATAATATCTTGCCGCTCAGCAAAACGGGGTATAAGAACATCCTGGTAACAGGCCCCCTGGCTGATGCAACGAAGTATACGATCAGCCGTTATGGCCCTTCCAATAATCCTGTAACAACTGTTTACAAAGGTATTAAAGACCTGCTCGGTAATCGGGCCAATGTAGCGTATGAAAAAGGATGTGAAATAACCAATGAAGGATGGCCGGAAACGGAGATCATTTATGCGCCGCTTACTAAAGAGGAACAAAGCAGTATTGACAAAGCAGTAGCGAAAGCAAAAAGATCTGATATCATCATCGCTGTGCTGGGTGAAGATGAAAAAACTGTAGGAGAGGGGCTTTCACGCACTTCACTCGATCTACCTGGCAGGCAGGAACAATTGCTGCAGGCATTGTATGCGACCGGCAAACCGGTAGTGCTGGTATTGGTTACCGGGCAGCCGCTGACCATCAACTGGGCGAATAAATATGTACCAGGTATTTTGCTGGCAGGTTTTCCCGGTCCTTCTGCAGGATCAGCAGTGGCAGAAACATTATTCGGGGATTATAATCCCGGCGGTAAACTTTCGATGACCTATCCAAAATCAATCGGCCAGATAGAATTCAATTTTCCTTTCAAACCTGGTTCCCAGGCTGATCAGCCTGCTAAAGGAAGGAATGGTGCAGGTTATACAAGTGCAAACGGCTCTTTGTATCCTTTTGGGTATGGGCTTAGTTATACCAGCTTTGCTTATAGCAACCTGGTTGTAACGCCCAACAGGCAAAACTCACAGGGTAATATTGAAGTGTCTGTGGATGTGACCAATAATGGCAGCCGCAAAGGAGATGAAGTGGTGCAATTGTATGTAAAAGACAGGATCAGCAGTGTGATCACGTATGAAACGCAACTGAGAGGATTCGAAAGGATCAGTTTGCAGCCGGGTGAAAAGAAGACAGTCAAATTCCTTTTGCAGCCGGATGATCTGGCAATACTGGATAAGGATATGAACTGGACAGTGGAGCCGGGAGAGTTTGAAGTGGGGGTTGGCAGTTCATCAGAGGATATACGGTTGAAGCAAAGCTTTTTTATTAATTAAGAAGGTCACGGGTCCGTGACCCGTCCGGTCTGCTACGGAAACGTTTTCGTAACAGTTTTACCCTTTTGAATCTTTAATTTCTACTTTTGGATTTACGCAATTAATGAACCAAGATGACGACTTATAGAATGACGCAAACCATGCGTTGGTTTGGCCCGAAAGATCCTGTTAGCTTAGCTGATATCCGCCAGGCTGGTTGCAGCGGTGTGGTAACAGCCCTTCATCATATTCCCAATGGCACTGTATGGGAAGTTGCAGAAATTCAAAAAAGGGTGGATGAAATAAACAAGGCAGGGCTTGAGTGGAAAGTGATTGAAAGCATACCCGTTCATGAAAATATCAAAACACAATCAGGCGATTATCTTCAATACATTGAAAATTACAAGCAAAGTATCCGCAATGTTGCAGCTTGCGGTATTGAAGTGATCACCTATAATTTTATGCCGGTACTGGATTGGACCAGGACCGATCTCGCTTACACCGTAGAAGATGGAAGCAAAGCGCTTCGTTTTGAAAAAGCAGCTTTCGTGGCGTTTGATGCATACCTGTTAAAAAGGAAAGGAGCTTTAACGGAACACAGCGCTGAACAACTGGCTATTGCCATGCAGCGCCTGGAGAGCATGAGCGAAGAAGAGAAGCAAACACTGGTAAGAAATATTATTGCTGGTTTGCCTGGCAGTGAAGAAAGCTTCACTATTGAACAGTTTGCCGGCGTACTGGATACTTATAAAGGGATTGATGCTGCCAGGTTGCGCAGCAACCTGATCTATTTCCTTCAGCAGATCGTTCCTGTGGCTGAGGAATGCGGCGTTGTGCTGGCTATTCATCCTGACGATCCTCCTTATCCCATACTGGGACTTCCACGCGTGGTAAGTACAGCCAATGATATAACCGCGCTGATCGAAGCTGTTCCTTCAACAGCCAATGGCCTTTGCTTTTGCACCGGAAGCTTCGGTGTAAGGGCTGATAACGATCTGCCTGCGATGGTAAAACAATTTGCCGGCCGCATCCATTTTGTACATCTCCGCAGTACGCGCCGTAATGCTGCCGGTGATTTTTATGAAGACAATCACCTGGAAGGCGATGCAGGCATGTATGATGTAGTGAAATCGCTGGTAGAAATAATGCAGGCAAGAAAAATATCTCTTCCCATGAGGCCTGACCATGGCCACCAGATGCTGGATGATCTTAAGAAGAAAACCAACCCCGGTTATTCTGCGATCGGAAGGCTGAGAGGGTTGGCTGAACTGAGAGGGTTGGAAATGGGGATCGTTTACTCACTGCTACGCTAGGCCGAACCCTCTTAGAACTCCAATTGTCTTAATCCGCAGTTTCTGCACTTCAACTGCCAAAAAATGCAATTCATATACTTTCCCTGAAAAGGGAGCGTATAAGGAGGTACTATTGTGTTATAAAATCATTAAGTAATAACTCTGACATATCCGCCAGGATATCTGATAGAAGAGTAATTCTCTTAAGCGTTTAGTTTTTGGTGAAAGGAGGAAGTCTCTACTTCCTCCACTTTTTGATAAAGGCAAATCAATATAAAGAATCTCATACAGTGTGTGTGGTAATACTGTATATCGGGGGGAATTTCTATTCCCCCCTCCCTTTTTACACGAATGATTCGAATGGTGCTAATTATATGAATAAGGGAAATGGTTGGCACGAATGGTGCGAATGCGAATAATGTGATGCGAATGAGAATGGCATGAATAGAAAGACCCGCCCGGAGGCAGGTCTTTTGCAACAAAAAATAATCACCCGATCTATTTCCATCCACCGCCTAATGCCCGGTATAGCTCTACCATGGCATTTAAACGGCTTCGCTGTATCTGTGCGAGATTCAATTCTGCCTGCAATGCATTTCCCTGTGCTGTTATCACTTCGAGATAATTGGCCAGGTCGCTTCTGAAAAGCAGTTGTGCATTTGCTACAGCTTTTTTCAGTGTGTCTGTTTGTGAAGCTGCAATTATTTGTTGTTCTTTCAGTTTATTTGTTTGCACCAACGCATTAGCTACTTCTGTGCTTGCCTGTAAAACAGTTTGCCTGAATTTAATAACGGCCTGCTCCCTTTCCAATTTTGATACTTCAAACTGCGTTTTTAATGCGCCTTTGCGGAATACAGGCTGCAAAATGGAACCGGCAGCCAGTCCGAAAAGTGAGCCTGGTATATTGAACCAGTTGCTCGCTTTGAATGATTCCAGGCCTCCGCTGGCTGTAATGTTCAGTGAAGGATACATTTCTGCCTGTGCAATACCTACTCTTGTATTGGCAATAACCAATGCCAGTTCATCGGAACGCACATCAGGCCGGCGGCTTACCATGCTCACCGGCAATCCTGTGTTAAGATTGTCGCGCAGGGTAAGTGCTGTAAGTGATGTTTGGCGGGCTAGTTTACCAGGTAATTGACCTGTCAGCATTTGCAGTGCATTTTCCTGCAGTGCAATATCCTGTTCAAGCGAGGGGATCAGCAGAGCAGTCGCCTGCTTTTGCGATTCTGCCTGTTGCACGGCTAATCCTGTAACATTGCCGGCATCCTTTAACAGTTTTGTTGCGGTCAGGAAGCTGTCGTTCAGCGCAAGGTTTTGTTTGGCAATTTCCAATTGCTTGTCGAGCATCAGCAGGTTGAAAAAGCCTTGTGCGATTTCTGATACGAGCTGTGTCTGTACTGCTTTCAATGCTTCGGTAGTTTGCAAATATTGTGTCAGGGCAATTTCCTTGCGCCCTTTTATTTTTCCCCAGATATCGGCTTCCCATGAAAGGCTTACAGCAGCATTGTAATTTTCCACATGGCTCTTTTTCAGGAAGCTTTGTGTACTCAAGCCATTAAGGCTGTTATCTGAGGGTCTGCTGTATTGGCCAGTCACTTGCAGGTTCACGTCAGGCAGTTGCAAAAGTTTTGCCTGCCTCGCCTGCTTTTGCGCGATCTCCAGTCTTTTTACAGCTATGAGAAGGTCCTGGTTGTATTGAATGCCTTTACTGATCAAACCCTTGAGGGTTGTATCAGAAAAGAACTCGGTCCAGGGTATATCCGCAATGCTGCTCGTGTCTGCAAAACTGGTAGTGGTGTCTGCAAATTGGGCAGGCATTACCAGTTCCGGCCGCTGGTAGTTTTTCCCTACCCTGCAACTCAGCAGCAGGATGGATATTGCTGCTATGGTAAATGAATGCTTTATTAATGTTTTCATCTCTTATATTTTATCATTGTGCTTAATCTGCCAGGGCAATTCCCTTTTGAGTATCATTCGTTCTTCTACCGGGTAATTTCCGGAAAAATGAAAGAATGTAATTAAGAAAAGTCATCATCGTTTTCATCTCTACGTCTATTTAATATTCTTTTATTATGTCAATGCGGGATTAACGACAGTAACTGGTTTCGTTTTATTAACTTTTTCATGAAGTGCCTGGAAGATGATGAATAGTACCGGGATAATAAACAATCCCAATATCACACCTGTCAGCATTCCTCCCAAAGCACCTGTACCAATGGAGCGGTTGCCTAATGCGGAACCACCACTTGCCCAGGTCAGGGGCAACAGACCTACGATGAATGCAAAGGATGTCATCAGGATAGGGCGGAGCCTGAGTTTGGCTGCTTCAATAGCTGAAGCTGTCAGCGATTTACCTGCTCTTCGCCGCTGCACTGCGTATTCAATGATCAGGATCGCGTTCTTCGCCAATAAACCTACCAGCATGATCAGACCAACCTGCACATAAATATTGTTATCAATACCTGTGAGGTTGATAAAGGCAAATACTCCGAATATGCCTGTAGGTACAGAAAGGATCACCGCCAGAGGAAGAATATAACTTTCATATTGCGCTGCCAGCAGAAAGTATACAAACACCAGGCTGAGCAGGAATATAACGCTGGTTTCTGTGCTGGCCCCTGTTTCTTCACGGGTCATACCTGACCATTCATACGAGAATCCTCTTGGAAGATAGCTGGCTGCCACTTCCTGGATCGCTTTAATAGCATCACCGGAACTGAAACCAGGCTTGGGCATACCATTGATGGTTACAGCATTGAAGAGGTTATTTCGGGTCACTGTTTCAGGACCGTATACACGCTTCAATGAAACCACTGCATTGGCCGGCACCATTTCACCCTTATCATTCTTCACAAACACACTGTTCAGCGAAGATTCTTCTGCACGGTAAGGAACATCTGCCTGTACGATCACACGGTAGAACTTACCAAAGCGGTTGAAGTCGGAAGCGAAGCTGCTGCCATAATACACCTGCAATGTTTGCATGAGCTCATTTACAGAAACACCCAGTTGCTTGGCTTTTTCTTCATTGATATCAAGCATGTATTGCGGGTTGCCTGTATTGAATGTAGTGAAGGCATACGCTATCTCTTTTCTTTTCATCAGTTCTCCAATAAAGCCATAGGCAGTATTAGCCATCCTGTCGAGCGGCCCACCGGTACGGTCCTGCATAATGAACTCAAAACCGCTGGTGTTACCAAAGCCCTGCACCGTAGGGAATACAAAAAGGAACACGCTTGCATCTTTTATTGCTGCAAATTTTTCATTGAGCTGCGCCATCACCCCATCGATACTTTTTACCGGACCTCTTTTCTCCTGCGGTTTCATCCTAATGAAGCCTACGCCATAAGCAGAGCTGTTGGCATTTGCTACGATGTTAAGACCAGCAACAGCACCGCGTCTTTCCACAGCTTCAACAGTTGTGAGAATGCTATCGAGCTTGTGCATCACTTTCTCTGTTCTGTCGAGTGAAGAGCCGGGAGGCAGGTTCAATGAATAGATAATAAAGCCCTGGTCTTCTGTTGGGATAAATCCTGTCGGTGTCTTCTTCATCAACAAAACGGTCGCTACAGAAACCACTACCAGCCCGCCAATGGCGATCCATTTGCGGCGGAACAGGAATTGAAGGGCCTGCCGGTATTTATTGGTGGTTGCATTAAATCCTGCATTGAATGCGTTGAAGAAACGTTTCCCGAACCCTGCTTTTTTAGCAGGAGCGCCATCATGCCCTTCTTCTTCATGTGCGCTCTTTAAAAACAATGCAGAGAGCGCAGGGCTTAAAGTAAGCGCGTTCAATGCAGAGATCAGGATCGCGATAGCAAGGGTGAAGGCGAACTGTTTATAAAATACACCTGCAGGGCCCTGCATAAATCCAACCGGTACAAATACAGCAGTCATCACCAGCGTGATTGAAATGATGGCACCGGAGATCTCACTCATGGATTGTATGGTCGCCTGCCTGGCCGAAAGTTTGGTACGTTCCATTTTGGAGTGCACAGCTTCCACCACCACGATCGCATCATCCACCACAATACCGATAGCCAGCACAAGAGCGAACAGCGTAAGCAGGTTGATCGTAAAGCCAAACAACTGCATGAAAAAGAAAGTTCCCAGGATCGCTACCGGCACTGCAATAGCAGGTATCAGGGTGGAACGGAAATCCTGCAGGAAAATGAATACCACGATAAATACAAGAATGAACGCTTCGATCAGGGTATGCAATACCTGGCTGACGGAAGAGTCAAGGAATTCCTTGGCATTATACATATTGAAGTATTCAACGCCTTTAGGGAATGAGAGCGATGATTTCTTCAATACTTCGTCAACAGAAGTAAGGATATCATTTGCATTGGAACCTGCTGTCTGGAAGATAGCGATGCCAATACCGGGATGACCTGAGATCTGCGTGTTGGCACTATAGGAAAAAGAACCAAATTCAACACGGGCTACGTCTTTCAAACGTATCACAGCACCATCAGGAGCTGTATGAAGAATGATGTTTTCATATTCTTCATTGCGGGTAAGCTTTCCTTTGTATTTCAATACATATTCAAATGAAGCTGTGCTGCTTTGACCAAAGCGGCCTGGTGCTGCTTCGATATTTTGTTCCTGGATGGATTTCAATACATCCTGAACAGAAAGATTGTAAGCGGTAAGGCGATCAGGCTTTAACCATACGCGCATGGAATAATCCTTCGCACCAAACACCTGAGCCTGACCTACGCCGGATACACGTTGTATTTCCGGGATGATATTGATCTTGGCATAGTTCTGCAGAAAAGTTTCATCATAAGTGCTGTCGGTACTATAGATCAACGGCACCATGATCATACTGTTCTGTTGCTTCTGTGTTGAAATACCTGCCTGTACAACCTCTACAGGCACCTGGCTGGTGGCTTTCGACACCCTGTTCTGCACGTTCACTGCAGCCAGGTCGGGATTGGTTCCCAGTTTAAAGAAAACATTGATCGCAAGAGTGCCATCATTGCTGGCAGTGGAAGTCATGTAGGTCATGTTTTCCACACCGTTGATGGCCTCTTCTAATGGAGTGGCTACAGCTCTTGCTACCACTTCTGCGTTTGCACCGGGATAGGTGGCTGTTACCTGCACTGTGGGCGGGGCGATGTCGGGGAACAGGGTCACCGGCAGCGTGAACAGTGATAAAATGCCCAACAGTGCGAGCAGTATCGAGACGACGGTAGATAGAACCGGCCGTTCTATAAATCTTTTAAACATCAGTGAAAATTGACTATTGAGTTAATTGGATAAGCAGGGTCGGATTTTAAGTTGGAGTTTACAAAGGCCTTACTTTGATAATGCTGTCGAGTGATATGGCTTGCGGTTGAATGACTGCGCCATCCTGCAAGCGATCAAAACCGGCATACACTACTTTCTGACCAGGTTTCAAACCATTTTCCACGAGGTAATAATTGCCTGATTTACCAGTTATCTGCAGTGGCACGCTCGCTACTTTATTGCTGTCGGCCACGGTAAACACAAATACTTTATCCTGTAATTCAAAGGTGGATTCCTGTGGTATGGGCAAGGCTGCATTCATGGCATGTGGTATCCTGATCCTCCCGGTGTTGCCGGAGCGGAGAATACCATTGGTGTTTTGAAATACAGCGCGGAAACTGATCGTGCCGCTGTTGTTGTTGAACTGGCCTGATACGGTTTCCACTTTTCCTTTCAGCGGGTAAATGCTTTCATCAGCCATCACGAGTTCTACAGCAGGAAGTTGTTTGATCTTTTCTTCCACGGTTTTGCCGCTGAACTGCTGGGTGAAAGAGAGAAAGTCTTTTTCACTGAAAGAGAAATACGCATAGATATCACGTACTGCAGATACAACAGTAAGAGCAGTGGGAGTGGAAACACCTACAAGGCTACCGGTGCGGAAGGGAATTCTTCCTACATATCCTTCAACAGGGGCATGTATCGTGGTGTAACCAAGATTGATATTGGCGGTTTGCACCATTGCTTCTGCCTGTGCTACCTGTGCAGCGGCTGCGTCATAAGCAGCTTTGGCTGTTTTCAGTTGCACGTCTGATACCACATTGTTTTGCACAAGCGGCGTTAGTTTGGATACATTGATCTCTGCATTGGCCAGGTTAGCTTTTGCGTTGGCGAGGCTGGCGCGTGCTGTGTTCAGTTGTTCCTGGTAAGGGCGTGCATTGATCTGGAACAGCGCCTGTCCTTTCTTCACATACGCACCTTCATCAACAAGTATCTTATCCAGGTAACCGTCTACCTGAGGGCGGATCTCTATATCCTGGCTTCCTTCAAGGGAAGCGGTGAATTCCTGGTAAGTGGTTGCAGGTGCCTGCTGCAAGGTTACTACCGGCAGGGCAGGCGGTGCTTGCTGCATACTTCCCGGGGCTCCGGCTGAAGAATTGCAAGCGTATAAAACGGTTGCTACAATTGAGCCCCAGATAAAGAGAAATAGGTTCCGTGTCAATAATGACGCGGGTTTGCGGGTTTGGTTGTTGTCTGTTTGTTGCATAACACTGTTATTAAGGGAAGCGGGCTCACTTCCCAGTTACTAAATGATGAAATAAAAAGGTATGGATCTGCGATCGCGGTGAACGATTACAGGCTGGCGGGCAATCAGTTATAACACTACTATCTTTCCTAACATCGTTAACTTTTCAGGCAAAAAAATATAGTTATCCTTTGAGGTTCTTGATAAAGCCATCAATAGCATCATCAAGCACCAGTTTGTTCAGCTCATCAGCTACTTCTGTGTTGTTGTTGATCATTTTTATAGAGATCAACCCGTGCATTACTGACCAGAACGTGTGGTACTTTAAGCAGGAATTGATCTGTTTGTTTTTATTACTTGTGATCAGTTTATTGATCGGCTCCATTACCAGGTTCCTGAAGGGAGTAAGTTCAGGAAGGCATTTCTCCTGTTCACAACAGGCAATACCCAATCCGAACATCAACTGGTAATACTCTTTATTCCTGAAAGCAAAATTCCAGTAGGCATCTGCTATGGCTTTTAACTGGCCACCGGGATCATCAGTGGAATCCTTTGCCTGCTGAAGTTTTTTGGCGAGCAGGTTAAAACCCTGCTTACCGAATTCCAGTAATATTGCCTCTTTATTCGCAAAGTGATCATAGATCACAGGTACGCTATATTCAATTGCGTCGGCAATTTTGCGTATTGACAGGGATTGCCAACCTTCCTCTTTTACGATTTGCCAGGCTGTTTCCAGTATGCTGGACCTGACCTCATCTTTCTGACGTAAACGTCTTTCTACTATTCCCATATCTTCTGTGCTTTACCTAACACCGTTAGCAAAGTTAATGATGTTTCAAAATTCTGAACAAATCTTTTTTTGTGACAGGAAGTTAAAGAAAACTTATTACAATTTAAACAATTGATTTTGAATAGGAAAGAATAATGTGTTTAGGACGATCCCTTCCCGTTCTTCCCGCCTTACCGGTAAAAATTTACCGGTAAGGCGGGAAGAACGGGAAGGGAGGTTTTAGGACAAGAGCCGCTTTAATACATGATCTTTTTGATGTTCTCTGTGTAGCTCTTGCTTACTTTCAGGGGTACTTCGTTTTTAAGTACCAGGTAGGTATCGCCGTTCTCTTTATATACTTCGTGTATATGGTTGATGTTGACAATGTGTGAGCGGTGTATGCGGATAAAGAGGGAAGGGTTGAGCTTTTGTTCCAGCATGCCGATCCCAAAATTGCTGAGATAGGTTTTTCCGCTGGTGAATACACGTGTATAATCTTTCTCTGCTTCAAGGTAAGCGATATCATTGATATGAATGCTGATCATCTTACTGCCGTTTTCCAGCAATATCTTTTCATAATAGTTGCTGCCTGCTCCTTGTGTGAGATTTTGTATGCTTTCAGGGGAATTACCTTTTATCAATAGTTTTGATAAAGCCTGGTTGAACCTTTCTTTGGTATAAGGTTTCAGCAGGTAATCGACCGCATTGGAGTCAAATGCCTTTAGCGCGTAGCGGTCAAACGCAGTAGAGAAAATGATCTGTGGTACGTGTACGATATTCCGTAATACCTGGAAGCCGCTAAATCCGGGCATTTGGATATCCAGGAAAATAAGATCGGGTTCCGCCCGGTTTATGGCGCTTACTGCTTCGATACCATTATTGCATTCTCCCACCACTTCCAGGTCTGCATGGTCCTCGAGATATTGACGGATGATAAGTCTGGATGCTTCTTCATCATCTATGATCAGTACTCTTTTGGGCATGATTGTTATTTGATGCTAAAATAGGGATTTGCGTATCCTGAAAGAAGATAAACCGACGAAAGCCTGTATAAGGCGGCAAAATGGCCGATAGAATGAATGCAACGTTATGACTGCCTATGTTGTCAACGGCAATTTTTTTTGTTAAGACCGGGAAAAGCCTCTTTGTTTTTTCGTCGAAGAATAAGGCATTCCGGCGGAAACCGGCGGGATTAGTGAATGCAGAGAATTAAGTTTGATAAAGCGAATTTCACGAATAAACCGATTCTCATGAAAGTACTGGTGATAGAAGATGAACCTGTTGCTGTCCGCCGCCTCACGGATATGCTTGTTGAAATGGAAGAAGAAGTGCATATTGTCAATGTAATTGATAATGTGGAAACGGGTTCAGATTATCTGCGGAGTGCCGGTGATATCGACCTGGTATTTATGGATATTGAAATGGGTAATAACCGTCATCTTGAAACATTCCGGAATGCCTGTACAGAAACGCCGGTGATCTTTATCACGTCCTACCAGAAATATGCTTTAAAGGCTTTTCAATTCAACAGTGTCGATTACCTGCTCAAGCCACTTCAGAGAGACGCACTGGAAGCCGCGATCCGGAAATATAAAAAATGGCATGGCCAGTTGAAATCTTCCCTGCAGCGGCAACTGGCCGGTATACTGGACAATATCTCAACAAAAAATGTTTCAAGAGAACGTTTTCTGGCCAGGGCCGGCACAAGATATATTTCTGTATCCGCCAATGATATCGCCTATTTCTACACCAAAGGGAAGTTGCAATACATAAAAACCTGCTGCAATGAAGACCTGCTGATAGATAAACGGCTTGATGAAATTGAAGCCGATATCAACAACACGGATTTCTTCCGGGTAAACCGCCAGTTTATTCTTAACTATTCCCATATTGAAAAAGTGCATGCATGGTTCAGCGGAAAATTGAAAGTGCAGGTCAATCCCATACCTTACGAAGAGATCGTCATCAGCCGTTTGAAGGCAGCGAAGTTCAAGAAATGGTTGGGAGAGTAGATGATTGATTTATGCTGCGGGTATTTTGAAAGAAAACCGTAATCCCTGCGGGTTGCGGCTTACCTGGAGCTTCTCGTTGTATAATCTTTCAATTCTTTGTGCCGTGCTTTTCAGGCCGATCCCTTTTATAAACAGGTCGTCAAGATTACCTTCATAACCGATGCCACTGTCGCTAACGATGATATGGACAAAGCCATCACGCAACTGGCAGGCAATGCTGACCGAGCCCCCTTTTACCAGCGGACTGATGCCATGGTTCAGGGCGTTTTCCACCAGTGGTTGTAGTATCATAGGCGGCACTTCGGTTTGCAGCACAGAGGGTTCGATCACGTATTCCACCTGCAGACGGTTACCAAAACGGTGAAGTTCCAGCGTAAGCCAGGTCTTAATGAATTCCAGTTCCTGCTCCAGCGGCACCAATTGCCGCTCACTTACTTTTAAAGCATAGCGGAATGTATCTGCCAGTTGCGCGATCAGGATCCTTGTTTTCTCCAAAGAAGGAGGAACAGAGGCGCTGATGGAATTAAGCGTATTGAATAAAAAATGCGGTTCTATCTGCGCCTTCAGGGCTTTGATCTCACTCTGGTAAGCCAGTTCCTTCAATTCCTGCTCGCGGATCAGCTGCCGCCTGGTATGCAGCCAGAAATTATAACCATGAAAGATCGAAAATTCCAGGCAGTAAAAGAAAGCAGTGACATAAATATCCCACATCATAGTGCCATAGTCAAAAACTATATGGGGCAGGCAGTTGATCAGTTTGGCATAAGTATATACCCAAATCGTACAAAATACTGCAAGGCAAATAAGATGGACCAATAACCTGAGTGCAATTGACTGGTGCTTCAACTTACGGAAAAGCAACCACCAAATGGGGATGGTAAGAATGGTCTTGAGAGCTGCATCTATTATGTTGGAGACAGCATGCGGCCACTTGTTTTGCGGATGGTAAGAAAAAATGAGCACTATGTAAAAGAATGCACTCCAGAAAAAGGTGAAAGACAGCCAGGCCAGCAACTCCCCACGGGTTATATTCCATTTTACTTTTTTCTGAAGGCGCTCTTTGAATGTCATAATGCCGTGCCGGTGTTAAATGTCCGGGCAAAACTAAGCCGCCAGCTATAAAAACAGGAGAAAAGCTGACGAATGGCCGGATAAGCCGACGAATGGCCCTAAGCCGTTACTCTACCCATTCCCATTTCGGTGCTTCCGTTACATCGTTCCAGGTAAGCCTTAATATTTTTCTTTCTGCCGTTCTCAGATAAATATTATTATTGACGGTCCCATTTAAAAATTTATCAAAGTTCCCGATTGCAATATAGCAGGAGGTATCGGCGACATTTATCGGGAAATCTTCTTTTTTGATCACTGACCCGTTGGGCAACAATTCCAGCAGCAGCACATAATGGTTCACTGAATCAGCTGAAACGATATTTCTCCTGGAGAGCAATAAGAGATGATATTTTTCCAGGCTGCCTTCACCCTCCACATTTACAAAATCAACTTTCCTGGGCATGCTCAACACGGCATGGTTCATCTGCCGCTTGGATAATGGTTGTAAAGGAATATACCAATCCTTTACAGAAGAGTGCAGGCTATTGTCAATAAAGTCATACACACAAAAAGCAGCTTTACTGTTGACGGTTTCCAGGAATTTATTATAGTGGTAATTTTTAAACAGCGAATCATATTTCATAAACAGATCTTCTGTTACAAAATATTTCGCCGGGCCGTATAATACAGCATTATGGTGGCTGAACTTTAACCACCCCTTCACGGTGTCATGAAGATTAGTGACTGTGTCGCCATATTGAAAGAACCTTCTGTAACTGCGGACCATAGCCGGTGTGTCATGTGCGTTGAACCCTGAAGTGGTGATAACGTATAAGGTATCCCTGCTTACCTCCTTCATTGGTTTGGGCCTCCCCGCCATATATTGCCATATGAAATAACCGGCAACAGCAAGTGCTATCAGCAGGAAGGGAATTTTCAATTTTTGGATAAGCGATTTCCTGGATTCCCGTTTTGCGTAGCCCTTTTTCCATTCAGCAATCCGCCTCTCGATCGATTCAGTGTCCTCATTCTTTCTTTGTAGGAACTGCTGAAGAAATTCGATCGAATTCTTATTGCTTTGTTTCAGTTCAGAAAGTGTCAGACGCAGATCAGTATGATTGTACTTATAGTAGCGGGTCAAACAATAAACAGCAAATTCTTTAGCCAGGTATTTTTCTTCGCGTATCATTATCTGAACAAATAGACAAGAAGGTTATTAGGGGTAAGATACGTAGAATCTTCTGTCTGCAACATCAATGAAAGCTGCCAACGGCGGTTGCCTTCGTGAGCGGGGAGCTCTTCCCAGCGGACCCCGCCATTTTTTGACAGTTCATCCACAGTGGATGCTGAATATGGAGGCTTCCACAGCCGGTTCAGTTCATCTTCAAAGAAGAGTAATTTTAATGTATCACCTTCTGCCAGTATTCTACCGGCAGGCATCCTGGCCTTGCACCAAAGCTTCAAACTATCACCAACTACGTAGCTGAGCTGTGCTGGCGGGGCTTCTTTTTCTGTTTTTTCCGTGCAGGAAATAATGAAAAGAGCCAGCAGCAGGAAACCAACATAAATACTTTTTTGTATGATTGACATCCCGGTAGGTTTAGTTGAAATAATTATTGAACGAAGCAGAACGTGCAATGGTGAAAATTGATTTCCTGATCATGGCTTTGTCTTCTTCTGACCATACATGTTTATGATGGTTCCGCAATTGAATATACACAGCCATGCATTGCGTCGGCTTCTGTTGTTTCAATTCGCCCTGGTGCAGTTCCCTGTTGGCAATAATGATCAGCAAATTTTTCCTTCTTGCAGATGTATCCATATCTGATTCATCGGCTGTACCGGTTTTAGAGTACAGGTAAAAGGTCTTACCATCTATATTCAATGTTCCTTTTCCCAAATTAACACCATCCTGCGATGCTGAATTAAGGACGGCATAAGCCGTGCCTCCGGGTTCTGCATTAGATAAACGCATACTTTCAAAAATGGTGTTGCGGCGGACCCTGAAAAGTGCTTCAGCATTATTATAACCGTCCTGGTCATATATCCAGTTGATGGTGTCTTTACCGGGGGAGTCTTTCTGGATGAATTTTAGTTTCAGATCCCTGTCGAACCGTGTCATTTTAATGGCCATCTGGCATAAGGTAGCAGGCGACACTTTATAAATTTCAGCACCTACCTGGGAGGCTCTGAATGTGAGATAGGAACCACCGGGCAGATTGTTACGCGCTACAGAACGCCTGTTTTCTTCGTAGGTGGCAAACTGTGGCAACAAGCCATCGGTAAACAGGTTGTTGTTGACAATAGCACTGTCTTCCAGGTTATCAAGATACCAGTTCATCCGGCTTTGCCTGGCGCCGGTTGAATCACTGTTGGTGATGCAATGGAAATTCTGTGCAAATTCTTTGGCCAGCAAACTGCGTGGATTGCCAAACAGCAGGTTTTTGTCAAGCGTATTCTGCGGCCATTTATCCAGGTTGCTATTGAAATGGTAGGTTTCCTTCCCGATACGTACTACAGGATATACATTTTTATTGGAAGGGCCATTGTAACGGACGAATATTCCGGGTTGTTGTGCATCGTAGCGATAACCGGCCACCAGCGGGGTCGATTTCAATTGATCTTTTTCAAAAGAACCTAAATAATTTATGAGCAGGTGATAACTGTTCCTGGAAAAGGCCAGAAAGTTTTTGGCAGAGAACTCTTTTTCTTCATCCAGTGAAACCGGAAATACTTCACGGCCTGCGAAATATTTGGTGGTCTTATTATCGTCGGAGCTTTTGATTATGTCAGTTTCATCAAGTCCGGCAGGCATCAGGTCAAGTTCATTCCATCTGCCGGCAAATCCATCGATGACTGCAGCCCAGGTAAATGGTTTTATCGTACTGCCCGGCTTTCCATCACTTATCAGGCTTCTGCGCTGTATGAGCCGGTTGGCGTTGGCATCAGATAATTTATAGGTGAGGGTGAACAATTCTGATAGTGAAGTGAAATAATTTGGATCAACAGAAATATGACTGGTACGGTCATCAGTATACAGTTCGTTTTGCGCCATGGCTCTGAGATTCACATCACCATCCGTTACAGTGATGCTGGCCTTAACTTCAGAACTGTCATATACCCTGCCTAAAAGACTGTCCAGGCTTTTTTGAAGGCTAACATCCAGTGTAAGCTGCAGTGGCTTGCCTGAAGGACTGCTCTTCAGGTTATGGCTGAGCATATAAGTATACAGCTTGTGATCGCTTTCAGGATATAAATACTGGTACTTCCCATTTACCCAGAATGGCCTTGCCAGCAACTCATTGCCTAGTATGCCTCCATGGAAGAAAGTGATATCTCCTTTCCTGGAACTGGATTCAACAGTAAATCCATCTGTTTCGTTTACCCTGATCGCAAACGCCTGCTCATTGGTAGCGGCTCCATTATTTGCATCGAGGATGATATCCGGTGCGCTGGCCTGTACGAGATATTGATAAGGACTGCCGGCTTCCTTACCGGATAGCCTGCGGAAAGCAGCCGAAGGTAATGCTACTGTGTTGATCCCTTCCACCTGTTTGGTGGAATATAATATCCGGCCTGCCGGTAATGATTCTCCATTATAGTTAAAGCCGGAAACGGGCGAAATGTTTTTACCTGCATAGCCGAGCACAGGTTGAAGCGGGCTGGTTTCCCGGTTGTTCAGGGAAGCTTTAATGAAAAACCATTCATTCACTTTTATTTTCCATCCTGTTTCGCGGTCGCTTTCTACAAATAAAAGATTGGTCGGATTATTTTTATCGGTATTGGTGAGCAGGAATTTTTCCAGTATACCACTCGCTGCAGGATTCTGGCTTTGCATTGCCGGAAGCAAAGCTGCAATATCCGGGCTGTTGATCAATTCACGGTAAAATGCCGGTGCTTCCATTTTCCGCAATTGCTTCTGTTGTTGCTCAGGCAGTGTATTAAAATGATCTTCGATGCTGTTATTCAGTTTTTGTGCGCAATAAAGCAGGTCGCTTTTCAGGGTAGCCAGTTCATAATTGCCGGTTGCTTTCCGGGCAAATGAAAACCCAAGGGCTATCAGGGCAAATATGGCTACAGGCAGCATAAAATAGAAGGTGTGCCTGATATGCAATCTCGTAAGATTGAATTTTTCCTGTCTTCTGTACAGGAGGCAGGAAATGATCACTGTTCCGAAAAAAGCAAGTGTATAGGACAGGTCATTGACGGCAAAAATAAAATAGCTGATGCCGGTGAAGGGAAAAGCATTGCTGTTGATGAGTATATCAATCCCTCCAAAGCAGACAAGCTGCATCAGGAAATAGATACTGAATAAATTGCCTGCGCTATAGCCTGTTGATTCGTTGTGCGCTTCTGCTACTGACCGGATAGGGAAAATGAGCAGGAGAAGCAACAAAAGAATAGGCAGGGCTGTTGCTATAAAGCCATGTTCGGCTATCAGGTATCTAACCGGAAGTGTATCGCTCAACTGTGTGGCGTAGTTGCTTCCGACAGAGAAATGGGGTTTGATAGAACTTGTCCATCCGCGCTCGCTGGCATAGTTATCAATAAACCACTTGTTTTGTTCTGCGCGTTCCATTTCTGCAATGCTGGGCATTTTGTCGTTGTTCAGGGCAGACACTTTAGCAATGGCTGTTTCTGTTTTTCCCAGTATGCTCAAAAACCTGGAATGAAAAGTATTGGTGTTGATCGGCAGGTCAATCTTTTTATCACTGCTGCCAAATTCAAAGAATAAAAAAGCATTGATGAATACGAAGCCTGCAATAAGAAGCGCTGTGCTTCCCAACGGAATGAAACCAAAAAGCCGGAAGCGGTGCTTCAATCCTGCAAGGATAACTACAAAAAACCAGGCTAAAGCACTGCTCAGAAAGAAGACATAAGCCATCCCCATATCCATCAGGGCAAATAAGACTGTAAACCAGATAAGAATAACTAAATGGGTATAGCGGGATTTCAATCCGATGGAAAAAAAGTAATTCCGGTAATCCAGTTTATCTGTTTCCTGCGAATCCTTTTTGATCAGGGGTTGCAGCAATAATATGACCAGTGGATAGGCGATAAGGGAAAAACTGACCAGCCACCTGGCAATATTATTATCATTAATGGCCAGGCCTGCTACAGGCAACAACAATAATAGTATGGCCAATATGAGATTTGCTTTTCGCATGGCTCAGTTTTTAGAAGGTTTGGCAAATTGGAAAAACAGGAACACCAGCAACGCAGCAAAGATCAATAAGCTGATGAGGAGATTGGTGGGCATGGACATGCCAAGAAAAGAGGTTTTCAAATAGCTCTTGGTAATGAAATCATTGAACTCATTTTTGCTGATCGCTTCGGTATAAGGATAGCTTCTTACGCGCCAGCTCAGGAATAAGCGGAGCAGGAAGAAGTAAAGAACAATATTTAACAATAACCAGAAGAAAACCGGTGTGCCGCTATGCTTTTCATCAGAATATCTTTTGGTGTAAAAGAAAAGAAAAAGAAAAGAACCGGCCACCACGATCAGGAAAGGTATTATTGTATTGATGAAATCACCTGTTATGTTTACCCAGGAATTGTGCAATTGAAGCAGCCAGCCTGCACTTGCCGAAGTGGGTGTCACCGTCCAGGAGCTGTCTGATTGCACGGGTTGAATCTCACCCGAACGGAATCTTGCATTGCTGATATCGTCTCCGGCCCGGCTGCTGGAGTATTGCAGCGTTCCCCAGAAGTGATTATAGTTGCTGTCTGTATTTTCAAAATTCAATGCAGGCAATATATAACCCGCATAGCCGGCACGTTCGAGTGCAAATCTGTTGTGGGTAGTGATGAATACTTCGTGATTCCGCCCCTTATCATCCGGGAGGGAAAAGATCTGGGGTTGCAGGTACTTCAAAGCAAAACGATCAGGCTGCATGAGTTCAACACTGAAAGCAGGCTGCTGAAGGAACTGTTTACCCGCTGCTGCTTCGTAACCAAAATAAAACCGGTCATGCTCGCCTAACGAAACTGTTTTATTCTGGTATTGCAATGCGATAAGATCATAATTGCCTGCCGGGCTGGTCAATTGCAGAGAAACCGGTTGTGGCAAAACCAACTTAGTTTGCCAATACTGGTAAGTGGGGTCTTTACCATAATACCAGTTCACAGGGCTTTCATAGTTGTTTTTTGTAACAAACTGTATAGCTGTCTTCAGTAAGTAAAGCCGCTGGAACGACTGGATGACGTCATAAGAAATAGGCAGGGTCGTATTTTCCAGCAGATCGGAAAAACGCGTGCCATAAGCAATGACCCTTTCTTTGATTGTATCGGTTATCCCTTTATAAGTGATATTAAAATCAAACTTGTTTTTTCCTGACGGGGTTGATTGCACCCGCATCGTTTCTTCAGGGCTTGTATCAGTCATTTTGATGAGCAATTGCTGATCAGCCTGTAAAGAAGGAAGACCGGATTGCTGCAAATGCCAGGTAGCATTATCACTTTGCCTTGAAACATACAACGGATAAGGAATGGCTGTGCAGTTAAGGGAAAACTGTCCATTAGCTTGTGTAAGGGTGATCCTGCCTTCGAGCCCCGCCTGCACATCAGCATACATATTACCTGCGATGTACAAAGGCTGCTGACCGGACGATACAAATCCTTCATGTACCAGGAAATGATGACGGGAGTTATTGCCGAGGTCTTTCCAGAAAAAACGGCTGCCGGTAAACCCCAGGCTGAAGAGTAAAGTCGTTAAAGCAAAACTGATCAGCAAGGATGCCATCAGCCGGACTATGTTCTTGGTAGAATGCCATTGATTCACATCTATAGAGGGGAAGGCAAAAAGCAGGTAAATCAATCCCCAGAGTGAAAATACCAGCCAGCTACCGGTAAACAAACCCGGCAAAAGGAAAAGCAAACTACCTGCAAGTGCCGTCGAGACAAGGAGTGCAAACAGAGGAATATTTTTTTTCCAGTTCATGCGTTCTGCTTTAATCAACTGCTTTCAGCGAATCGAATATTTGTTGTGTTATTTTCTGGTTCACCAATACCAGGTAACTATTGTCAGGGGCCACTTTGGTGAACTTTCTTTTCTTAAGGTCGATCAGGAAATTAATGATGGGGGCATTGCCAGCAAGATTGGTGATGTCCAGTTCCGGGTAAGTATAATCTTCCTGCAAAGCCCATTTGGAAAAGTTAGGAGTACTAAGTACGCTGAATTCTTTATTCTTATATCCTTTTATAAATTCCTGCAACAGGAACCAGGAGTGGAGCGGGCTGTTATTATCCGGATACAATACAGGAGGCATCACGGTTTCCAGCTTGCTTACCATTTCCAGCATTTTTTTGGATTGTTCATCGCTTTCTTTCTGTACCAGTGTCAGTTTATCATAAGCCTCCTGGAGTTTTGCAGTCTCTTCTTCCTGCGTCTTTTTTTCTGTTTGTGTTTTTTCAAGCTCCCCGGTTAATATTACCTGTTGGGCATTCAATTCTGATAAAGAGGTTTCCAGGCCGGTGGTTTTCGTGGTTAGGTCTTCCACGTCTTTGCCAAGTGATTTGTTCTCTTCCTGGAGTTTATTCCTTTCTGTTTCAATCGTCTTTTTTTCTTCTTTAAGTTTTTTAAGGTCTTCAGAAAGTTTTTTTATTTTCTTATCCTGATCCGCTTTCCTGGATTTTGGTTCTTCATTAGTAATCTGAACCGGCTCAGATACCTTCATCTTCGTGATGGTTTCAGCATCTGCAGATGCTTTTGTTTTCCGGATCTTATTTACCAAAAGGAAGAATGCCAGGCAAGCCAGCGCAACTGCACCAGCAAGGATATAGATCAATAATTGCCGGGTATTTTTCAGATCATCATTCTCCTTTTTCATTCCGGCATACAATGAGATGGTTTGTTTGGATACAAGAGTGTCTCCTTCATTGATCAGCTCATCCAATGCAAAATAAAAAGGCAACTGGCTGCTCAATCCTGCTTTGGCGATCTGGTCTGCAAATTTCTTTCGGCTCTCAGCCTTCATTGTTGTGTCGCCTGCTACCACCCCCAGCAAACTATCCCTGTAATGGTAATAGAATTTTTTTTGATCAGAAACTGTATAGCCGGAGAAGTACAGGAACAATTGCCGTTGACCGTCCTTTATTTTGTTTTCAGGCCGGTCATTTTTTACAAATGAAAGCGTCACTTTCTCAAAAAGGCTGTCAGGCAGGTTTTGGCTGAGGGCCGGTTTGTATTGCAACAACAGGGTCATTGCAAGGCACAGGCCGATAAGGCGGAAATTCTGTGGATTGGATAAAAACTTCATATAGTTTTTTATTTGTCAATTTCATCTAAGTAGTGCACAATACGGGAAATATCGTTGTCGGTCACATTTGGGAACTGTGATATAAGCGTAAAAGATTTGGTATGGTCGTTTTTCATTTCATGCTCAGGCTCATACTTGAAATTTTCTTTCGGCGTGTCATTGCCATTTTGTTTCAGGCTGTAGCGGTATTGCAAGCCATCAAACCAAAGGCGGTATTCCTTTTTTGTATGGTTATTGGCTTCATATTGGGGTTTTTTCAATTGATGGCTTCCGCAGATGATGAGATGATCAAAGCGGAATGTCCATTTGTCGGAACGTTGTATATAATCAAAATTGCCTGCATCAAAACCATTGTTGAATGATTTAAAGGCCCCGGTAAAATTGATCAATGCTGTATCCAGTATGCCATTATTGCTTTTCAGGCTTTTGATATTGCCTACACCATCAATAGAAGCTGATTTCCAGGAGATCGGGAAATTGATCCTTGGCTCGCTGAAGCTGTTTTGCGTGGCTACGGAACGCCTCACCAGTTCTGCTTTCAGAAAAGAACGGAAAGGATTGAACAACATGCCGCGACCTGAAAGTTTGATCTGGCTGATATTGAAATTGGCCAGCCCATATTCCCGGTGATGTGTTTTCAGCCGCTCCAGCGGAGTGTAAAGGCATTCGAAGAATGCCTGCAACAAGCTGGTAGTATAAAAAGGAATAAATGGGATAGGAGTTTCAGAAGAAGAGACCTCTGAATTATAGAACGTATCTGCACTGATAGCCGCAATAAGGTTTTGTGCAAACGACGATTCATCCCGCGTATTGAGCGCCGTAGCAAATTCCGGTAATGAGAAATGCTGCAATTCTTCAAAACTGAATTTCGACATCCTGATCTTGGCCCTTTCGATATAGTTCCAGAAATTTTCACTTTGAATATAACCGGTCCTTATTTCTTTCAGGAACCTATCCAGCAGCGAAGCTTTTATTTTTCCTTTCTCAAGAAAATTAGGCGCATACCTGGCAGTATAGCTATGCAATATTCCAAGGCCGGCAGCAAAGGTCAGGAAATTGCCTGCTACCGGAAGTCCCGTCCGCATCAGGCGAAAGGCTTTCGGTTTATTATAATAATATACGCCTACATCCGTAGTGCCTTTCCCGCAATCAATACAGAGCACAATGCTTTTTTCTTTCAGTTTGTCTTCTTCACTGAGATCAGACAGGTAAGTGGCATCGCTTTCAGGCAATGCATTTAATTCAAAACCTTTGAAATTGGCTGGCTTTTCGGATGGCGAAAGGCTGATAAGCTTATGATGCAGTTCATTCAATATATACGTGATGGTAAACTGGCTGAGTGTATTGGGAAACAGGATATGGATCGATGTCAATATTTTTTTGCGTGGATTATCCCTGCAAATTTCACCGATCAGTACCCGGCAATAGGAGCAGAGGATGGAAGCGGTGAGTTTCAGTAAGGTTTTCCGCAAGCCCAGGTTATAACGCCCGGTATCAGGACTGTTGATGGAAACATGTGCACTTTCAGACTGGCTCAGCAAAAGCTTCAGGTAGGGGAGCAGGTGCTGATAATCGCCGGGCGAGCCGGGGGCGGCAGTGATTCTTTTCAGGTACAGCAACACATCATTGTCCGTAAAAGTGGATTGATGAAGAACATTGTCGTTTTTCCCAACATTATTTTCTGAATAATATATCCTTGTTTTAATGAGGTTGTCGCCACCTGGGTCTTTCTGGAAAAAATCATTATCGTTCACAGCATCATGGCCGTACATTCTTTTGAAGCTTTGGAAAATATCACCGTGTACTACCTGGGTAACGTGGGAACTTGTGTCGAGAATACCATACTGGGATGCTTCCGATCCGAAATCGAGCCAGGACTCGAAGAACAGGGAGTCTTCCGTGTGAAAGAAGAACCGCAGGTTGCAACTGTAGGTTTGCCCATTAGCTGAATAAGTAAGTTTTATGTCCAGGAAATCTTCCTTTGGAGCTGAACTGACGGACAGTTTTTTACCGGCGGCATCCAGGCTCAGTTGGGAAGGGTCGATATTCAGTGGGTTAACGGTGATCAGCTGGCTGGGCCGGGCACTGGTTTTGGCAGCGCTGCCGGCTATTTGCAGGGAAGGATTATCTACCGTTTCATGTGAGCCGACCGGGAAAAGGAAATTGCTTTTTTTTGCATTGTCAAAATCTGAAATATCCAGTAGTTCCATCGGGCTGCTGGTATCGGACGACTGGTGAACAAAACTGTACCAGGGAAGATCATGACTGTCCTTACTTATTTCTTTATCATTGATCAGGAAAAGAAAAAACGGCCTTTGCCCACAGATCCTGCCCAGGCAAAGCCAATAGTCAAATTTACCGTTGAGGTTATTGTCAACGTTATCCTTGAGAATGGAAAGCATTAAGAGATAGTTTAAGGCTCAGTGAACGATATGGGCTCTAAAAATATTGCTTTTTTTATATTATTACCATATGATTAAGAAACGGGTGTTTCCCTCTGTTTTAATATTTTCCCACCAAGATGACGAAGACCACAAAGAATATTTCACTTTATTGGCTATTATACCCTATCGCCTAGGCATAAGAAAGATACGCTGGCAGCAATTCTTTGTGGTCTTCGTCGTCTTGGTGGGAAAAGAAACTGAGTCACTACTAGGGATCATCGTTTTGGGCCGGGAGAGGAGGGCGGGGCCGTGACAGCAAATATATTGTTAAAACCCAGGGCAGGTGGCCTGATGATCTTAGAAAGGTTTTCCCAGCACAGATAGCACCAATTCTTTATAGCTGCGTCCTATCGGGATCACTTCGCCATTGATCTCTACTTCCGCTGCACTGAAAGCATTGAGCTTTTCGCGGGCAACAACGAATGAGCGGTGTATGCGGATGAATTTTCTTTTATCAAGCATCGCTTCAATTTCGCTGATCTGGTATTTGGTAAGATATGAGCTGGTGGCGGTAACAATATTGATGTATTCCTTCCGGCTTTCGATATAAAGAATTTCATCAAAATAAATCCTGATCCTTTTTTTGTTGACATTGATCAGCAGGTGGGGGCGCTCCGTTGCCACGGTTGCCACATTCTGGACTGGTGGTTCGGGAATGGTATGTTCTTTCACCTTATTCACTGCCATAAGGAACCGGTTGAAATGGATGGGCTTTAGCAGGTAATCCACTACGTTCAGTTCATACCCGTCCAGTGCGTATTCGCGGTAAGCCGTGGTGAGAATAATGCGTGGTGGGGATTTGAGCGTGCGGATAAAATCCAGCCCCTTGAGTTTGGGTAAATGAATATCCAGGAACAAAAGATCAATGCGCTGGGCCTGCAGCACTTCAAGTGCATACAGTGCATCGCTGCAGGTGCTTCTTAATTCAAGAAATGGGGTCTGGTTGATATAATCGGTGAGGATCTCTGCAGCCAGCGGCTCATCTTCTATGATCATGCAGCTAATTCTTTCCATAACTGTGCAGGTTTAAATAGAGGTTCACACCGAATGTATTATCGTAGCAATTTACGTCGAGGCTATAATCGTTATAAAGAAGTTCCAGTTGGCGCCGGATATTGTTAAGGCCGATCTGCTGGTTATCATTCATAGATTTTGCTGTTTCAAAAGAATTTTCAATAGAGAATTGAAAAACTTCCCTGTCCTGTTTCAACCGGATATTGATAAATGAATCAAACCGTGTTTCACTGGCTCCATGCTTAAAGGCATTTTCAACCAGGGGTAGAAGCAGCAATGAGGCGATTGGTTTCGTGGGGTCTTTCACATCTTTTTCAAAAGAGATCTTCAGCCGTTCATCATAGCGTATCCGCTCCAGCGAAATATAGTCTTCCAGGAAAGCCATTTCCTGGCTTACAGGAATGGTGTCTTTACGTGATTCATAAAGCATAAAGCTGAGCAACTCTGATAATTTTAAAACAGCTTCAGGTGCCAGGTCCGATTTCTTTCTTGTCAATGCATAGATATTGTTCAGCGTATTAAAAAGGAAATGCGGGTGAAGCTGGTTGCGCAGGAGTTGGATCTCAGTGCTCAGTTTTTCGCGGATAAGGTTTTTCTCCCGTTCTTTTGCGATAAGCTGATTCCGCAGAAGCCGGATGGATACAGATATGCCGGCTGCAAATCCCATAAAAATAATGCTCCGCGAAATGATCAGAGGGTCGAAGACAGCTGGCTGCGCCATTCTTCCGTCGTACACAACATGCCCCAATATATAATGAGTGATCATCCTTACCAGTACGATACAGGCAGAAAAAACTACCAGGATGCTGATGATATTGAACGCAAGCGATCCTTTTTTCCAGAGCACACGTTCAAATCCGGAATACATCATGTAGTAGGAAAACCCGATCTCGGGGATGGAAGTGCTAACTGCTACTATGATCATTCCTTTCAAAAGTTCAAAGGTGCTTAAGTCGGGCATGGCTCCCTTTGCCCACATATATTCTGTTGCCATGCAGAATATAATATAGAAGCTCCAGAACCCGATATGCAGCAGCACCCTTTTCATCCGTCTAAAATCGGCCAAAAAAACATAGGAGACAAAAAAGCTGTCAGGAAGAGTGAACAACATACGAATAACAGGAATCTACCTACGAATGAAATTTACTGTTGCTGTTAGCCAGTTAACCGGGGCCATACAGGGAAATTCATCCGACGGATACGATCGAGATCAACAAGCCTGTTGGTTATTTTAGGAAAATAAAAATAACCACCATGCAAGGCGTATTCCCTTTTTTATCCCTTCCCCAATCGATAATCGTTTTGCGGTTATCGATGGCCCTTATTTTCCTGCTTCATTCAGTGGTGAGATTGTGCAATGGTACCATTCCCCGGTTTGCTAACTATCTTACTGAAAAAGGCATGCCTCTTGGAAAAGCCTGGGTGATAGCGATCACTGTTTTTGAAATTGCCGGGTCAGTGTTGCTGATACTAAATTATTTTACGAGGGCGACCGCCATAGGTTTCATTATCCTGCTGCTGGCAGGCATAGTATTGATCCATGCTGAAAGAGGATGGTTTGTAGGAGAACACGGAAGTGGTGGTTGTGAATACAGTTTCATCCTGATAATAGCTTTGCTGGTGATCGCAGCGGCAGATACAGATAAAAAAAGGCCGGTATAGAGATACCAGCCGGGGAAGTACTCACATAAGAAGGTTTAATGGAGTTTTCCTTAATATTAGTTAATGCATACAGCTATGCTGGGAAGGTTTTCTTATGAATGACCGAAATTAACTATGAAATACAATGGGATAAGAGGAAGTCAACAGAAGGAGCGAAAGGCAGCGCAAAAAAGGGATTATGTTGTAAATAATCCCCTTGTGTATATTTCTTGCCTGTTCGGTTAAAATTAATCGTTGTTGGTGGTAAGAAGTTTGGTTATCGTTTTTAATAAGTCTTCTTTTTCTGACGGCCTTGGCGCAGTTGCGGTTCGGAGTTTTCCCTTTTTATCGAATAACATATAAGTGGGGAAGCCCCCGATCTTATATAAGCCCATAAATAATTTGGAAGCATCGTCGTTTAAAAAATAATTCTCTCCCGACAGGTTTCTTTTCTTTATCAATCCAATCCAGCCTGCTTCTTCTGATTGCAGGCAAAGGTTGATGAAAACGACCTTACTGCTATCCACCTGTTTCTTTAGAGCAGGCAAATAAGCCATTTCCTCCAGGCAGGGAACACACCAGGTAGCATAAATATCTACGTAAAGTATTTTACCCGGATGCCGTTTGCTTAAATAATCGAATATTTCAATTGCAGGTAGCTTTGTTTGGCTTTTGCTCTTTGTTAAATACGTTATTCCTGTAATTGCCTGCTCCTTTAAGTCGGGATTGGCTGTTTCGCTGGCGTAACGTAGCAGATAACGATATGTAAGAGTATCTGTAAAATAATTTTCAAGCCGCGGCAGGGAATCCAGTAACAAAGACGATTTGTTGATATAGGGTAAAAGGGCATAAAACAGCATATAATCCCTGGAAAGGCTTGCTGGTTCGCGAAGCAACAAGTTGATCGCTTTGGAAGCTGCTTTTTGATAATGGCCCTGCAGTGCTGACTGGGCAATGGTACTGTCCGTTTTCAATAGCGTGTGAGCATAATTCGACAAATGATAAGGAAACATCATGGATTGAAAGCCGGTGGGATTATATTGATCAAATAACGGGTCGGCAAACAATGCATGATGATATAGCGGCTTCCCGGTGGTACTGTCTTTAGTGGTCAGGTAATCTGAAACCCAGTAAGATACGGTGTACCTGATATCATTTGCGGCCCATTCTTTTACAACAGGATCAAGAGTATGCTGGCTGGCATATTCTTCCAGTATGGAAATACATTGAGCATAACTATGCTTTACAGAATCCAGCATAGCTGGTAATGAAACGGAGAGGTCGAATTTTTTATAGACATTGGTTGAGAAATAGCGGTGCCATTTATTGAGTTGCGTGCTGATGCGTGCATGATCGCCACTGATCGAAAGCCATTTAAAATCCGGTTCATTTATCAAAGCGCCATTTATTTGCAAATGCACGGAGTCGCCGGGTTGTACATAGAGGTTGATAAAAACATTATTGTATTGAATGCTCATGTTGTGTGTAAACAGCATCTCCTCAGAAGAGGAAAGCCATCCGTCCTGGTTAAAGGCTGCGCTTTTCCTGCCTTTTATAAAGGGATTCAGAAAATTGAGTGCCATTGCTTTTGGCGTCGTACTGTCTGCATTTATCAACGAAGCGGTGATAATAACCGGTTTGGTTTGCAAGGGCTGCGCAAAACTAATAGCAAAGCAATGCCCTGCCACCAGCAGGGCTGATAGTTTCTTTATCATAGTTGTTTTTATTTAGGGGTTGAGCGTGTTACTTAAAGCCATTTTTACTGCTTCCAGGTGCTGGCGGGAGATGGGGATTTTTGTATTGTCCTGCAATAACAATGTGCCGCCATCTTCTTTCAAAAAGCTTTTTACATAGTGCATATTCACCAGGTGGGATTGATGCGTTCGCTGGAAACTATAGGGCTTCAGTAGTTCAGCATATTCTTTCAGTGTCCGGCTTACCAGTATCTTTTCTCCATTCTCCAGGAAGAAATGGGTATAATTATCAGATGCTTCGCAACGAACGATCTCATTTACTTTTACATAACGCGTCTGCAATAAATTGGGAAGCGCTATCCTGGGTGATTCCTGCTGCGGCTTTTGTAAATAGGCGATAAGATTGCTGATATTGCTGTTCTGTTGTTTTAGCGTGATCCTTTGTTTTGCTTTATCAATTGCCTGCATTAGATCGTCTGTGTCAACCGGTTTCAGCAAATAATCCAGGGCGGAAAACTTGATGGCCTGTATACCATATTGATCATAGGCTGTTACAAATATTACTTCAAACGATACCGTGTCAAATGATTTGAGCAGATCAAAGCCTGACTTTACCGGCATTTGTATATCGAGCAATACCAGGTCTGGATCTACTTCTTTGATCAGTTGCATTCCTTCGTCTGCAGAACTGGCCCGGCCGGCAATTTCCACACCAGGGCAATGTTGCTGCATAAGATATTGCAGGTTCTCAAGATTATTGACTTCATCATCTATCAGCACACATCGGATATTCATGTCAGATCCATTTATTTACTGTAATGGTAATGATTGTTCCAGTTCCGGACGATTGAATATTGAGATGAAATGGTTTTCCCGGGTAAAGTTCGTTCAGTAATTCAATCCGTTCCTGGCTTAATTTTAATCCAAAGCCGGTATTGTTTTTGGTAATATCAAATCCTTCTCCATCGTCCTCAACAACGAGTTGGAGATCATGACCGGCTTGTTTTGCCTGCACTGTAATATGCCTGTCTTTCTTCCCTGCAACTCCATGCTTTACTGCATTTTCAATAAGCGGTTGCAATAGCATCGGAGGAACTTCAATATCGGCGGGGTGCAAAGCAGGGTCTAAATATAAGCTATAAGAAAAACCGAAACGGAGTTGTTCCATTTGCAAATAATTATCCACGATATGCCACTCGTCTTCCAGGCTGATCATGTCCTTTTCGCTGTTGTCGAGTGCTGCACGGGTGAGAACGGCAAAGCGGTTGAGGTAGCGGTTAGCTTCATCGGTGGCTTGCTTGTTCATCAGGTTTTGTATGGAACCAAGCGCATTGAACATGAAATGCGGATTTAATTGCGACCTCACGCTTTTAAGTTTGAGCTGTGCTGATTCTTTTTGTTGGGCCATCCTTCTTACTCTTCGTTTATTCACCCGCTGAAAAAACAGCATCAGCAGGAATAAAATAACCAGTACAATTGCGGCAAGCAACAATACATATTTCATCGAAATATCTTTGGCAGATGCAGGCAACACTTCAAATGGTATTCTCAGCAACTGTGACTCTTCCCAGGAAGGATATTTTTGCTGCCGTTGAAATACCAGTTCATATCGCCCGGGCTGCCGGTAATATTCCGGGTCCAACTGAAAATAACCATGCTGATCGATATTTCCGAGCCTCACAGTGTCAGGCCCTTTTTTTGTTTGGGAGATCAGGTGCACTGAGTGAAGCAATGTTTCCTCTTTCCTGAACTGGAAAGTGATATTGTGCACACTGTCTGCAGGAAAACGGAAATCTTCAGGCACCCCATTGATCCTGTTAAAGCGGCTGGCATAACCATGATTGATGGCAGGGTAAGCCAGATTGAAATAAGCGCCTTTTATTTCCACAATGATCTGGTTCAGTGCGGGTCTTAAATCGCTTCTCCAATCGAAGATCACGCCTTCGCGGATACTGTAATTTTTTGTGTTGTACACTTCCACCATGATCTGTTTGCCCGGTGCATTAAATTTTCCGAGAAATGCATATGGCTTGCTTGCTCCATAAGATTGTTCCAGTTTGGGGATGGGAGACCAGGGAACTAATTCAGTGCTGTCATTCTCTACCACATGATAAAGAAAATCACGGTAGTTGGTAGAATTGATACCCATTGCAACAAGAATGGCATCCGAACTGTCCTGTATCAGGAAAGTGTAATACGGTTGGGAAATGGACTGTGCAATGGTGGAAAAAAAATGCCTGAGGCTGGGATTTAATTTAACACCCAGCATGACCGGGCTTACAGGGCGGGTGTTTATAAGCGTGCTGTTGTTTGCCGGGTTTAGTTTATCAAATACCTCGTCGAGGGCTGTATCACTGACGGAGAAATACACAGGTTCGCGGACCATATACCGCTTATCAGTGGTAAGCATGTTAAAAAGAAAATAGTGGCCAAAGCTGTCACTGACAGCCGGCTGTGCTTTCAAAGAGCTGGTGAGGCTCATGAAAGCGATTATGCAGACAATGAGATATTTCCGGTAAAAGATCATGCTGCAAACTTATCCAGAAATCCGGAGCAGCAATAGCAGAATGAGTAGTTAGAAGGTTCTATCGAGAATCGGGGGAACGTGAATTATTTTTTTAAAAAGTCTTCGACCATTTCTACCACCATATCAGGCATTTTGCTGGTTTTATCTGGTGCACAAATTTCGCCGATATAATCACCATGTCCGCTGGGCATGATCACCAGTTGGGCATGAGGTAAAGTCCTGAACAATTCAACAGCATGTTCAGCCTGTATCGCTTCTTTATCGCCGTTGATCACAAAGGCGGGTGATTGTATGGCATGTATCAATGAGTCAGGGATATCTTTAAAGTTGATCATCCGGTCGGCATCGCGGCGGAACATGGCCTGCAAACCTTTTGGGTCCGGGTTAATTTTTCGGTATGCGTCCTGCAAAGGTTGGGGCATATCATTGAGCGTAGCTTTCTTCATGCCTTCGAAGAAACCCGGAGGCATGCCGCTGCGTTTGTATAGGGTAGAGGTCAATACAAGTTTGTTAACCAGTTTCGGATACCGGATCGCGATCTGTAAGGCGGTAGTGCTGCCATTGCTGAAGCCCATAAAATCGGCTTTTTCAATATGCAGTTGAGCCAGCAGTGCTGCTACATCATCAGCATCCTGTTCAAATGATGTAGGCCGGTCAATATCCGCCGTGTGGCCATGTGATTGGGACTCGATAGCGATCACCTTGTGTGTTTTGGCAAGTGAAGGCAATATGCGGCCGAAATTGGATTCGATGGTGGAACCGCCGCCATGAAGCAGTACGAGCGGACTGCCGCTGCCATGAATTTCATAATAAAGGTTTAAGTCATTAACAGCAGCATAATGGCCGGGTTGTTGTGCATTCATAAACGAGCAGGTTATTGTGATCAGCAATAAAGTTAGCAAGGATCTGTATTGCATGAGAGGGATTTTATAAGCCAAAGATCTGCAATCCCGGGAAATAACAGGGGAGGCCCTGCGTCAATTTTGGGGTGAATTGCGCAACATCTGCCATCCGGCCAGTACAATCCATATTACGATACCTGTAATAAAAATGCGGAGGCCGGTGAGATCATTTGCAGAGATCCCTGAAAGAAACACGATAATAGCGCCAACGGCTATCAGAAGGCCCAGCCAACCCAGCCATGCAGTAAAGACGAGTAGGGAGATGGCTGCTTGTTTTTTCATGCAGCAAACCTAATAGCGCTGGTGGACTTGTGACTTGACGAAAATCAAGAAATGATTTTTTTCCGTACCCTGCTCAGGGTTTCTGGTGTCATGCCCAGGTAAGAAGCGATATGCTTCAGTGGAAAGAGCTGGATGATCCTGGGTTTATTGCGCAGCAGCAATTCATACTTCTCTTCGGGCGATAAACGGTTTTGTTGATATTCATTGGGCTGGATGGCCTGTTCAAATATTTTCCCTAACCGGAAAAACAGGTCGGACGCTTTCACCAATTCATGGAAGTCCCATACGCTGAGGGAAAAGACCTCACTGTCTGAACAGGCTTCTATATTCGAGATGGAAGCCTGTTGTGTGATAAAACTTTTATGTTCAAACATCCATTCATTTTCAGCCCATAGATTAAGGGTTATTTCATCCCCTGAATCGGTAATCGTATGTTGACGGAAAGAGCCGCTGTTGATGAAATAAAAATGCTGGCAAACCTGTCCTTCCCTGATCAGGAATTGCCCCCTTGCAAATTGCAGATGCCTCAGCCGGTTGGTTATTTCAGCTGCCTGGGCTTCAGACAAAGCGCCAAATTTGACAAGGGAATTTTTTATGCCGTCATACATACTGTGAATGTACATCCTGTTTCTGTGAATTACCAATGCGTTTGTTTTGACAGCGGTTAGATCAGGAAGCTTTTCTTATTGACAGGTAATGATGCCATAGGATCATAGTGGCTACGGTGCGGTAAGGTTGCCATTCGCCGGTGATATCAAGCAATCCTTCTTTGGCGGTGTCTTTGGATAATTTCTTTACCTGCTTCAATGCGTTTACTGCGGCCAGATCGCCAATAGGAAAGATATCTGCCCGGCGCAGCACGAACATCAGGTACACATCTACCGTCCAGTTGCCGATTCCTTTTAATGCCACCAACCTGGCCCGCACATCTTCATCCGGTAATTTTTCCAGCGATTTCAGATTTAGCTGTTTGCTTTGGATGGCAGCAGCCAGTGATCTTGCATAGATGGTTTTCTGACGGCTGAAGTAACAGGCTTTCAATTCTTCGTCGGTGAGCGCCAATAAACCTTCCGGTGTTATTTTGGTCAGTTTTTCGCGCAACTTATTCAAAGCTGCCAATGCAGAGGCCAATGATACTTGTTGTTCGAGTATGATATGTACGAGGGTCTCGAAAGTATTGGGTCTTGTCCACATGGGTGGATAGCCGAAGCTTTTTATAATGAACTTCAGTTCGCGGTCTTTGGAGGAAAGCTTATCGCAGATAGAGTGGAAATTGCCGGTTGAGAATACAGGAAACACTTTTTAAAGAAAGGTATTTAAATTTCTTTGGAAAATGTTTGCATGCATGGCAAAGCTGGGCGATGAAGAAAGCGTACTGCCTTTTATCTTTTAAACACAAAAACCCGCTACGGTAGCGGGTTTTTGTGTTTTCCTGTTGACCCATAAGGATTCGAACCTTAAATGACTGAACCAAAATCAGTAGTGTTACCATTACACCATGGGTCAATCCATGATCCCTCCTCTTTTCAGATTTGGGAGTGCAAAAATAGGGTTTCACTCCATTTCTCCCAAAGGTTTTTGAAAAAATAGTTGAGCTTTAATCCTGGCGGCTGAAACTTCCGGCAGAAGCGTTCTCCCGCTCTTTTAATTCCTTTATCTTATCCAGCGCACCAGCCACTACATCACACATAATAGTGTAAAGGGCACCGGAACGGGGGTGATTATAAATATATTCCAGGGCCTCATTCTCATTGGCAATGATCATGGTTGGTATAGCAGGATTTACCCGGTCTATGCCCTCCTTCAACAAGCTAATGATCTCTTCGGCTGTCCGCCCACGCAGATTTTTGTCGCAGCGGATGATTATTTCGTCGAAATATTGGGCCGAAATCTCCCCTAACTCGCGAATATCTTCGTCCCGCCGGTCGCCAGTACCCGAAATAACGCCTATCCTGGTATCATAATCCAGCTTGCTGACAAAATCACATAACAATTTTAAACCATGTGGGTTATGGGCAAAATCTGCCAGCATGCTGTAATTCCGGAAATGGAAAAAATTCAACCGCCCGGGCGTTTGGGTAGAAGAGGGGATGAACGTACTCAATGCAGCACGGATATCCTCGATCGAAATATCACGGAACAGGTAAGTAGCCAGCACAGAAGGCAGGCAGTTCTGTACATTATGAATGGCTTTTCCTTCAAAAGTGAGTGGTATGTCTTTGACCGGCATAACCCTTATTTTCCAGGTGCCTTTCATGATGCTTACATAACCGTTTTCAAACACAGCGGCCAACCCTCCATTCGCACAATGTTTCTTAATGCGGGGATTATGCTCATCCATGCTGAACAGGGCAACATTGCAATCCAATCCTTCTTTCATTTTATACACCAGGTCGTCATCTGCATTCAAAATAGCATAGCCATGGGGAAATACCGTTTCAGGTAATACGCCTTTCACTTTGGCCATCTGCTCAATCGTATTGATGCCACCCAACCCGATATGATCGGCGGCCACATTCGTTACGATCGCTACATCACAATACTGGAAAGCCAGTCCTGATTTCAGGATGCCGCCCCGTGCACATTCCAGTACGGCAAAATCAACAGTAGGGTCTTTTAATACAAAAGAAGAACTCACCGGCCCCGTGCAATCGCCTTTCATCATCAACTGGTTCTGGATATACACCCCATCACTGGTAGTGTATCCTACCTTTTTACCGGCGTTCTTGGCAATATGTGCGGTAAGGCGTGTGGTGGTTGTTTTGCCATTGGTACCGGTAACGGCAATGATCGGAATCCGGCCGGCGCTTCCTTTGGGAAATAGCATATCCACTACAGGTTCTGCCACATTTCTTGCCAGCCCTTCCGACGGTTCGATATGCATGCGGAAGCCTGGTGCTGCATTCACTTCCAGTATAGCTCCGCCATTTTCATTTACCGGTGTGCGCAGATCGGCTGCCATAATATCGATACCACATATATCCAGCCCGATGATGCGTGCAATTCTTTCACACATAAAAATATTGGCCGGATGTACTTCATCCGTTACATCGGTGGATGTGCCACCGGTTGAAAGATTGGCGGTTGGTTTTAATAATACCAACTCGCCTTTGGGTGGTACAGTATCCAATGTATAACCTCGTTCGTCCAGCATTTTCTGCGTAAAACTGTCAACGGTGATCTGGGTCAGCACTTTCTCATGTCCATAGCCGCGGCGGGGGTCCTTATTCGTTATATCGATAAGCGATTGAATATTGTTCACTCCATCGCCTACTACTGAAGCAGGCGTGCGCAATGCCGCGCATATAAATTTATAGTTGATCACGAGGCAGCGGAAATCAAATCCCGTAATAAACTTTTCTACGATCACACTCCGGCCATATTGGTGGGCAGCTTCCAATGCTTTTACTGCCTGTTCCCAGGTGGTGATATTGGTGGTATTGCCTTTACCGTGGTTGCCATCGATGGGCTTTATTACCAAAGGATAACCAAACCGGGCAACAGCATCTTTCAATCCTTCTTCTGTTCGGATCACTGTTCCTTTTGGTACCGGGATCTCTGCTGCTTCGAGCAGGCTTTTGGTTTCTTCTTTATCGCAGGCAATGTCAACCGCAATGTTGGAAGTGGTGGAAGCGATAGTAGCCCTGATCCTTTTCTGGTTCACTCCATAACCCAGTTGCACCAGGCTGTGTTTATTGAGCCGTATATAAGGAATGCCGCGTTTCGCCGCTTCTTCCACGATGCAGCCGGTGGAAGGCCCCAGCCTTGTATCTTCCCTGATCTCGCGCATGGCTTGAATATCAGCATCGAGATCATAAGGCTCATCGTTGATCAATGATTGGGCAATCCTGGCTGCAGCCCTGGCAGCGTACACGCCCGCATCTTCTTCTAGATAATCAAACACTACAAAATAAACACCTTCCCGCTCGCCGGTACTTCTTGTCCGGCCAAAACCGCAATCCATACCTGCCAGCGTTTGTATCTCCAGTGCTATATGTTCGATCACATGGCCCATCCAGGTGCCCTCATCCACACGACTGAAAAAACCACCCGGCCTGTCTTCACTGCAGCGATGTTCATAGAGGGTAGGGATCAGCTTTTCCAGCCTTTCCCTGAAGCCGGGAATGGTATTGGTAGGGCTTTGTTCCAGCTCTTCCAGGTCCAGCTTCATTTGTATCAGTTTGGGGCGGCGGATACTCCAGTAGTTCGGACCACGGAGCACTTTTACTTCGAGTACTTTCATGCGCGGTGTTTGTTTGCAGTAAGTTAGCTTTTTTTAGACTAAATCGTACATTAGCAAAAACCCACCACTATGACCGATCGCCGTAAATTTCTTCAAAAGGCCTCCGCCCTGTCTTCTGCCGCTTTGATCAGCTCCATTCCTTCCTGGGCAAGGGAATTGGACCAGGCCATCCGGGCCACCCAGGGAATTTCTGCTGATGCAATGGCTACGGAGGAAGACTTCTGGTATTATATCCAGCAGGCATTTACTGTTTCCCCGGGTATCATCAATCTCAATAATGGTGGCGTATCGCCTGCTCCCCGGACTGTGCAGGAAGCCATGAAGCGGTATTATGACCTCAGCAATGAGGCACCCAGTTATTATATGTGGCGCATCCTTGACCAGGGCCGCGAACCACTGCGGGCCAACCTGGCAAAAATGGCCGGCTGCAGCCCTGAAGAAATTGCGATGAACAGGAATTCATCTGAAGGATTGGAAACCGTCATATTCGGCCTGCAACTGAAAGCTGGTGATGAAGTAGTGCTTTCCAAACAGGACTACCCCAATGTGATCAATGCTTACAAGCAAAGGGAAAAACGTGATGGGATCAAACTGGTATGGGTGAACCTGGAACTGCCAAGTGAAAATGAAGATTATCTCGTTAGCCAGTATGCAAAAGCATTTACAGCGCGCACCAAAGCGGTAAACATTACGCATGTGATCAACTGGAATGGGCAGGTATTGCCTGTAAAGAAGATCGCCGCCGAAGCGCATAAAAAAGGAATAGAAGTGGTGGTGGATGGCGCACATAGTTTTGCTCATCTCGATTTTAAAATACCGGACCTCGATGCTGATTATTTTGCCAGCAGCCTGCATAAATGGTTGTATGCTCCCATCGGCAGCGGCTTATTGTATGTAAAAAAAGAAAAGATCAAAACGATCTATCCTTTGTTCGCTACGGCTGATGATCCATTGCGGGATGATATCCGGAAATTTGAATCATTGGGAACACGCCCTTTCTATATCGAACAGGCCATCGGCAAAGCAGTGGAGTTTCATGATATGATCGGCAGCGAACGGAAACAAAAACGCCTGCACTACCTGAAAAATTACTGGATGGAAAAAGTGAAAGGTCTTCCGAAAGTAAAATTAAATACCTCGATGGATCCCCAATGGGGAGGTGCTATCGGCAATATTGGTATCGAGGGGAGAAAGCCGGGAGAACTGGACAGCTTCCTGATGGATAAATATAAAATACATACGACCACCGTGGTGTGGGAAAATATCAGTGGTGTAAGAATTACACCCAACGTGTACACAACAATTAAGAACCTCGATGTGTTAGTAGAAGGAATTACTGCTTTCGCAAGGTCGTAATTGCTCAACAACCAACAGTTTTATATTGCCTACACAACTCAACCGCAAGATCACTCTGTTACAGGCCACTTCTATTAATATGATAGATATGGTCGGCATCGGGCCATTTGTTGTGATGCCTTTTGTTGTAAGCAAATTCCAGGATGGCCTGTTTCTTTGGGCCTGGATATTCGGTGCATTCACGGCCTTTATGGATGCAATGATCTGGAGTGAACTGGGAGCGAAATATCCGCTGGCAGGCGGCACCTATAATTTCCATCGTATTGCTTTTGGTGAAAAGAACGGCCGGTTGATGAGCTTTCTTTTTGTTTGGCAAACAGCTATACAGGCGCCACTGGTCGTCGCTTCCGGTGCTATAGGCTTTGCCCAATATCTCTCTTACCTGGTTGACCTTGGCTTTTGGGGGCAGAAAATGGTTTCCGGGGGACTGGTTATTTTTATCTTCTTCCTCTTATACCGGAAGATAGAAACGGTGGGCAAAATATCAGTAGCCCTGTGGTCGGTCGTAATACTAACGGTATGCTGGATCATTTTCAGCGGGCTCACGCATGGTCAACACGAAGTGAAGTTATTACCCGAAGGCACTTCTTCTTTTTTCAGTTGTGCATTCTGGGCTGCGATAGGGCAGGGTTCTGTAAAAACGGTGTACAGCTATTTAGGGTATTACAATGTATGCCATCTTGGGGGTGAGATAAAAAATCCAGGTAAGAATATTCCCCGCAGCATTTTTATTTCTATTGCAGGAATAGCCTTGTTGTATTTATTGATGAACTTAAGTGTGATGCGGGTAGTTGACTGGCATCATGTACGGGAAGATGATAAATATCTTGTTAGCTATTTTATGCAATTGATCTATGGAAAACAGGCGGCTATTATTGTTACCGTGCTGATCCTTTGCATTGCCCTGGCTTCCCTGTTTGCAGTAGTGCTGGGCTATTCAAGAGTGCCCTATGCAGCAGCTGCAGATGGAAATTTTTTCAAGGCATTTGCCAAGTTGCATCCGACCAAGAATTTTCCTTATGTTTCATTGATCGTTTTATGTGTCGCGGGCTTTGTGTTCAGTTTGCTGATGAAGCTGGGTGATGTGATCACAGCTATACTGGCCATGCGCATTCTGGTGCAATTTATTGGCCAGGCCATTGGCGTTGTATTGCTCCGCCGGAGATTTGGCACAAAGGACCTGCCCTTTAAAATGTGGCTGTTCCCGGTGCCGGTGGTTTTATCCATACTGATATGGTTGTTCCTTTTTTATTCCACCGGTTGGTTTGCATTATGGGGAATACTGATCGCGATCATAGGCATACTGGTATATTTTATGGTGAACAAAAAACAGCTGCCGGGCACTGTTCAATAAACAACTTCAATGAAATTGGTTACTTTTGTCGTTAATCAAACCCTCAATGAATGAGCCTTCCTAAGGGAAAACTGATCGCAGTCGGCGGTGCTGAAGACAAGGGCACCGACCTGGAAAAAGGAGAGATCCACCGTAGTAACCTCAATTTTTTTGAGCTGGGCATTCTTCGCCGCATTGTAGAAGAAATTGGCGGGCCCTCATCCCGCATCGAGATCATTACCACTGCTTCCATGATCCCCTATGAAGTGGGGAATAATTATATAGACGCTTTTGGAAAAATGGGTTGTACCAATGTGGAGCTGATGCATATCCGCAACCGGCAGGATGCTGCCCGCCCTGATTATCTGGAACGTATCCGCCGTTGTGAAGGCATCATGTTTTCCGGGGGGAACCAATTGCGCCTGAGCGCTATTTTCGGTGGCACCGAGATACTGCGCATCATGCTCAACCGCTATGCGGAAGAGAATTTCACCATAGCAGGCACCAGTGCCGGCGCCATGGCCATGAGCAATACCATGATCTATGAAGGCAATGCCATGCGGGCGCATCTGAAAGGGGAAGTGAAAATGACCACCGGCCTCGGTTTTATTGATGATGTGATCATTGATTCCCATTTTGAAAAAAGGGGACGTTTCGGCCGGCTTGCACAAGCAGTGGCTACCAATCCGCAAGCCATTGGCATTGGCCTTGGGGAAGATACCGGCATGCTTATCACTGAGGGTGGCAATAAGATGGAAGCTATCGGCAGCGGGTTGGTCGTGATCGTAGACGGGTTTGATATCCGCCATTGCAATATTGCCGATATCCCTGACGGCAATCCTATCAGTATCGAAAACCTTAAGGTCCATTTCTGCGAAAAAGGGAATGGCTATCTTCTTAATGAACGCAAGTTCTTACCTGAAGCAAGAGAAGGGGCAGTGATCAGGAAGCAGGTATCTGTTGAATAAAATACAGATCATCTGTCTGCTGTTAACTTTCTGAGTAGTGCTGATACTTCCTCGTGCTTATCGAATGTCAGTGTATGGCTGCCGCCATGAATGGTATAATCCGGTTTTACATAGCGGAGGCGTAATACCCTGTCGCTGGTGCCGTGTATCTGCACAATGTTTGGCGTTGAAATGGTGCTGTTCCAATGCATCATCGCGCCGATAGCCCAGCGTACAAAAGGAATATCAGCATCGGCAATGATCTGGTACAGTACTTTCTTTTGCTGAGGGTCCTTTACACCGAATGAATAAGTATACACACTTTGTATGCTCTTCAGTACTTTGCCAGGGATCCATTTGTGGGCAGGAATATATTTGAACAGCCGCAGGTAAGAAGGGAATTCCGTGCTGGTCTTATTGCTGGAGATCAGTATAGCTTTTACTTTGTTGTCTGCTTTGGCCATCTCAGCCGCCATCATCCCACCCAGAGATAATCCCACTACCACAGGTGCTTTTTCGGGAATAAGCGCCCGAAGTCTTAATGCATAAGCAGGAAGGGTTTCTCCCCGTTCAGGATTTATCCAATCAATAAAAACAGGTTCGCAGAAGGAAAGGTCCAGGAATGAAAAAACGCGCCTGTCTGCCCCCAGTCCACTAATGAAATATATTTTCATAGTTAGTGTTTAATTCTCGCCTGTTATAAATTCTTTGTGCTCTTTGCGTCTTTGTGGGCGGTTATCCCACAAAGACGCAAAGAGCACAAAGAATTTTTTGATAAGAATCAGTTTATCAAACTGCTTTTACGAGAAAGTAGTTCTTTTTTCCTTTTTGAACAAGTACATAAGTCTCATGAAGCAATAAAGAAGGATCAATGACGGATTGTATCCCCTCCACTTTTTTCCGGTTAATGCTTACTCCGCCACCCTGTACTGTTTTTCTTGCTTCTCCTTTGCTGGGGAAAATACCCGTTTCTGCGAGGAAAGAAACCACATCAATTCCGGCTGCTATTTTTTCTTTTGAAAAATCGGTTTTCACTACGCCTTCCATTCCTTCCAGGTCTTCCACGCTCAGGCTTTCTGCGGGTGCCTGTGTATTGGCAAATAGTTTGGCTGTTGTATCAAGTGCTTTCTGGTATTCTTCTTCTCCATGAACGAAGCTGGTCACTTCTTCTGCCAGTTTTTTTTGCAGCAACCGCTGACCCGGATCGTTAGTATGTGCTGCAAGGAGTTGGTCAATTTCTTCTTTTCCCAGGAAAGTGAATATCCTGATCCAATCAGCAGCATCTGTATCAGAAGCATTCAGCCAGAACTGATAGAATTGATAAGAAGAAGTGCGGTTAAGATCAAGCCATACGTTCCCGCTTTCTGTTTTCCCAAACTTGGTGCCATCGGCTTTTTTGATCAGCGGACAGGTGAATGCAAATGCTTCGCCGCCGGCTTTCCGGCGGATGAGTTCTGTGCCTGTGGTAATATTCCCCCACTGGTCGCTGCCTCCCATTTGGAGCTTACATTTTTTATTTTCGTAAAGCCAGTAAAAATCATAGCCCTGCATCAGTTGATAAGCAAACTCCGTGTAGCTGATACCGGAACCCTCATCAAAACGCTTCTTCACACTGTCCTTTGCCATCATGTAGTTGACGGTGATATGCTTGCCTGTATCACGAAGGAATTCGATAAAGGAAATGGTCTTGAACCAATCGTAGTTATTGGCCATTTCGGCGGCATTGGGTTTGGCCGGATCAAAATCGAGGTATCGTTCCAGCTGGCCTTTCACCCCGGCGATGTTGCGGCTAAGGGTCGCCTCATCCAGCAGGTTTCTTTCCTGGCTTTTGCCGCTGGGATCGCCTACCATACCTGTGGCGCCACCCACCAGGGCGATGGGTTTGTGCCCGGCTTTTTGCAGGTGCACCAGCAGCAGGATGGGTACCAGGCTGCCGATATGCAGGCTCTCGGCTGTGGGGTCAAAACCGATATAGGCCGTGGTCATTTCTTTCTTTAACTGCTCTTCTGTACCGGGCATGATATCCTGTATCATACCTCTCCAACGTAATTCCTCGATGAGATTCATCCGGTGTTAATTTTTTGCGTCCAAAGTTTGGGCCGAAGCGGGCATTATGTAATACGGGCTTCGGGTTCATTACTTTATAATTCGATCGGGAGTGCAAAATTAAGCCAGAACGGGGAAGCTTGGATTGAAAAGCAATATTTTTCTAATTCCCTCGTTTTCAGCATCTGGGATTTCCTCTTTCCGACTATGATTTTCGCAGGCGAAGTCCTATTTTTACAGGCGGTATACCTGTAAGAACGCAGCTTATTAATTGCTTATTTGAAAACTATCCTGATGAAATCGTGTCGTCTATACGTCGTGACCCTGCTTGGGCTATTCCTTTCTTTTGCTGCAACCGCTCAGTTCCGTAAATATTCTAATGAATTTCTGAATATCGGCGCCGGCGCCCGTGGCCTGGCAATGGGCAGCGCCCAGATCGCTTCTGTGATGGATGGAACAGCCGGCTACTGGAATCCCGCCGGATTGGTAGGGGTAAAAGACCAGCCTCAGATCAACCTGATGCATGCAGAATATTTTGCCGGTATCGGTAAATATGATTTTGCCAGCGTTGCTTTTCCCTCAGCCAATAATAAAAGAACTTTTGCCGTTACCGGGCTTCGTTTCGCTGTGGATGATATCATGAACACCTTGTTCCTGGTAGAGCCGGATGGCTCCATCAACTACAATAATATCCAGTCGTTTTCTTCTGCTGATTATGCTTTCCTGCTTTCTTTTGCCCAACGCCTGAAGGATACGGAAAAAAAGAAAGTGCAATTCGGTATCAATGCGAAAGTGATCCACCGGAATGTAGGCAAATTTGCCAAAGCCTGGGGATTTGGTATTGATGCAGGCCTGCAAATACACCAGGGCAAATGGCGGTTTGGCATCACCGGCAGGGATATCACCACTACATTCAATGCCTGGACGTTCAATTTTACAGAGAGGGAGAAAGAAGCACTCTATCTTACCAATAACGAAATACCTGTTAAATCAACAGAAATGACTTCGCCCAGGCTGGTGCTGGGCATTGGCCGTGAATTCAAGCTCGGACGCAAATCAAGCCTGCTGGCAGAAACCAATATCGATCTCACTTTTGATGGTAAACGCAATACGCTGATCAGTGCTGATCCTGTAAGTGCTGATCCGAAACTGGGACTGGAATACAATATGAACAATGTGTTCTTTCTGCGTGCCGGCATCAATAATTTCCAACGTGCACTGGCCGATGATGATACGCTGAACCAAAAGAAAGTATGGATCTATCAGCCCAGTGCCGGAGCCGGGTTTAAAATACAAAGCGTAACGATCGATTATGCTTTTACCAACCTGGCCAATCAATCAAGCCCGCTTTTTACCCATGTATTTTCCCTGCGGCTCGATCTCGTGAATAATGATAAGAAAAAGAAAAAATAACCGTACCACTACAAACCATCTTCAATGAAGAGAACTCTACTTGTTTGGTTAACAATTTTATCACTGGCAGCAGGCGCTCAGACTTATAATAATGAGTGGATAGATTATTCCAAAACATATTATAAGTTCAAAGTAGGCGCTACCGGCCTTTACAGGATTCCGCAACCTGTGCTGGCTTCCCTTAACCTGCAAAATACCAATGCCGACCATTTCCAGTTATGGAGGAATGGCAAGCAGATCCCCATCTATACTTCTGTTGGGAACAGCGTTCTCGGAGCTTCCGATTATATTGAGTTCTGGGGCGAAATGAATGATGGTAAACCTGATAATGCCTTATACCGCGAACCCGATTATCAGTTGAATGATAAATGGAGTCTGCAAACAGATACAGCTGCTTTTTTCCTTACTGTGAATACAGGCGGCGGCAACCTGCGGTTGATCAATACAGCTAATAATGTAGCGGGCAACACACTGCCTGCTGAGCCTTTTTTTATACATACGGAAGGCAGTTACAAAAAGAATATGATCAATACAGGCCGTGCTGAAGTGGTGATCACTACCAGTGTATATTCTTCTTCGTATGATTATGGTGAAGGATATACGGGGGGCAATATTGGCCCTGGTGCAACGGAAACAACGAGTTTCACTAACCTTAATGTGTATACAGGTGCAGGCGCCCCATCTCCGGAAGTAAGGATCAATTTATCGGGCAATGCAATGAATCAACGGGTGTTCCGGTTAAGAGTGAATGGGGATTCCGTCCTTGGCCAGTCTATGGATTACTATGAATACCTAAAAACGGGCCAGGCATTTCCTGTATCAAAGATCAGCACTAACAGCGCTTCGGTACAGGTAACGAATCTGGGAGTGGCCACGGGCGACAGGATGGTAACAGCTAAAATAGAACTGGTATACCCCAGGAAATTCAATTTTGGCAATGCAGCGAATTTTCCATTTGAACTACCGGCCAATACTGCAGGTAATTACCTGGAAATAGCAGGCTTCAATTTCAGTGGCACAGCTCCTGTATTATATGACCTTACCAATGGCCGCAGATATACAGTCGATATTTCCACTCCTTCGCTTATCAAAGTAGTGCTGCAGCCTTCTTCCGTCAACCGTCAACTGATATTGGTAAGCGAAGCAGCTTCCAATATCAAAGTGGTAACAGCTTTGGAGCAGCGCGACTTTATTGATTATGCTTCGACGCAAAATCAGGGTGATTTCATGATCATTACCAATGCTGTTCTCACGGGAGCATCGGGCCCTGGCGATCCGGTGGAAGATTACCGGCAATACCGGAGCTCTGCTGCCGGCGGTAGTTTTTCAGCCAAAACATATCTTATAGATCAATTGGTTGACCAGTATGCTTACGGAATAAAAATGCATCCGCTGGCGATCCGGAATTTTGTAAAGGCTGCAAGAGATAAGAATGCATTAAAGCCAAGATTTGTGTTACTGGTCGGTAAAGGGATGGTGTATACATCTTTCAAGTCTAATGAAAGCAGTGTAAACATATCCAGGCTGCAACTGGTGCCAACATTCGGTTATCCGGCTTCTGATAATTTGCTGACTGCGCAGGGAAACAGTTCAATTCCATTGACGCCGATAGGCCGGCTTTCCGTTATTGCCAAAGATGAAATAACAGCTTACCTGGAAAAACTGAAAGCCTATGAGTTGGAATTGAAAACTTCTTCTTCTGTAATTGCTGATGCAGGTTGGAAAAAGAATGTAATTCATGTAACGGGTGCAAGTGACGAAGGAACTACCGTGTTGCTGGTGAATGCACTGAATGGACAAAGAAAGATCATAGAAGATACAGCTTATGCAGGGAATGTGCACACTTTTACCAAAACCTCTGCTGATGCAGTGGAGCAGGTGAATGCTACCCAGATCGGCAATCTTTTCGGGCAGGGAGTAGGCATCCTCACTTATTTCGGACATTCCTCTGCAACCACTCTTGAGTTCAACCTGGACAATCCGCAAGCCTACGATAATGCTGGTAAGTATCCTATTTTTATCGTGATGGGATGTAATGCTGGTAATTTCTTCCTGTATAATGAAGCCCGGCTTGTTATCAAAGAAACAATTTCTGAAAGTTATATACTGGCCCCGCACCGGGGCGCTGTGGCTTTTCTTGCCAGCACCCACCTGGGTGTTGTTCACTACCTTGATCTGTATAACACACATTTTTACCGGGCATTATCGACACTCAAATATGGCAGTGCGCTGGGAGAAGTTATGGATGAAGCGATCAAGAACATGATCGCCTTCGCTTCCTATGATGATTTCTTTGCAAGATTCCAGTGTGAACAGTTTACGCTGCATGGTGATCCTGCTGTGAAGGCGTACAGCTTTGAAAAGCCGGATTATGCTATTGAGCCGTCAATGTTGAAAGTAACACCAGCCTTTATACCAATTTCTGAAACTCAGTTTAAAGTGGTTGCCCAGTATGTGAACATGGGCAAATCCGTTAATAAAAAGATGGTTATCTCCCTGAAGAGAACTTATCCAGATCAAACCACAGAGCTGATAAGGAAGGATACAGTAACGCTCAGGAAATATATGGATTCTCTTACCTATGTCTTACCCATCGTTGCAACGAGGGATAAGGGATTGAACAAGATCACTATTACCCTGGATGACGGGAATGCCATAGATGAGTTGTATGAAACCAATAATACCGTTACAAAAGATGTGTACATTATCGAAGATGATGTGAGGCCTGTTTCGCCATACAACTATTCTATCGTTAATGAACAGAACATAAAGCTGGTGGCGTCCTCTGCAAATCCTTTTGCTCCTGTAAGGACCTACCAGGTAGAAGTAGATACAACGGAATTGTTCAATTCGCCCTTTAAAGTTTCCAGCACAGCAAGTTCTTCAGGTGGGGTTTTTGATTTTGCACCCAATCTCAATCTTACAGACAGCACTGTTTATTATTGGAGGGTTTCTCCTCAGAATCTGTCTGGCGAGCCTGTTTGGAATGCATCTTCTTTCCAATACATTGCCAATGGGCAACCCGGATTTTCACAGGCACATTATTTCCAATTCCTGAGAAATAGTTATGACCGGATTGAGTACAAGGAAGATCGTAAGTTCCATTTTAAGGAATCTGCTTCGGATGTGGATGTTACCACCGGCATTTACCCGAATGCAGGGGAGACCGGTAATTTTGCCCTTACGATAAATGGTGAGCGTGTTCAGGCTGGCTTATATAGTCCTATCAGCACCAGTATAAGATCTCTCAGGTTTTATATTATTGATGGTAAAACAAACAAGCCATGGGTTAATCAAACCGTTGGCACTACAGGCATGTATGGAAGTTATGCTCCAACGCCGATCAATAACACTGTAAAACCCGGCTTTTTCCTTTTTGATATTTCCACAACTGCAGCAAGAAAAACGGTTATGGATTTTATCGACCTGATTCCGCAGGGTAATTATATCATAATCGCTAATAGCGGCTATTCTGCAACGGTATTGCCTGATGTGTGGATGAGTGATACAACAACGCTTGGTTCTGGTGTTTCCCTTTACCATAAAATAACCTCACTTGGTATCACGAACCTATCGAGTATGACATCATTCGTCCCTTTTATTTTCGCAGTAAAAAAGGGAGATCCAACGCCGCTAAAGCAATACATTGCACAATATGCAACGGAAATACCCAAAGCGATTATTGAATTAAAAGGAACTTTTTCTACAGGACATTTCGAATCAGAACTTATCGGCCCTTCCAAAAGATGGGAAACATTGAAGTGGGATGGTTATTCTGAGGAGCCGGCAGATTCTGATCATCCGGTCATCAAGGTATTGGGTGTAAAAGCAGATGGCAGTGTTGATACACTCATCACTGTTCCGGAAAATCAACATACTGTGCCGCTTGATGGTATTGATGCATCCGTTTACCCTAACCTGAAGTTCCGGATGAGAACAACGGATTCAATTCATTTTACTCCTTACCAATTGCGTTACTGGATGGCTACTTACGATCCTGTGCCCGAAGGAGCGATCGCTTCCAATCTATTCCTGTCTTTAAAAGATACAGTAGATGTAGGAGAACCGCTGAACCTGGGGATTGGGTTTAAGAATGTGAGTAAAGCATCTTTCGATAGCCTGCGGGTAAAAGTGACGGTTACTGACAAGAATAATGTGGAGAACATCATTCCGGTACCCAGGCAGAAACCTCTTTCAACAGGAGAAATTCTTCAGCTAAATGTGCCCATTGATACCAAAACTTTTGCAGGGGAAAACGTCCTTTATATCAATTTTAACCCAGATATGGACCAGCCTGAGCAGTATGTTTTCAACAATTACGCATTCCGGAATATATATGTAAGGCCAGATAGTCTTCAGCCGGTAATGGACATTACTTTCGACGGGGTACATATTCTTAACAATGATATAGTATCAGCCAAACCGACGATCCTTATCAAGCTCAAGGACGAAGCCAAATGGATGCCCCTGGATGATCCTAACCTGGTATCCATACAGGTGAAGTTTCCCAACGGTACAACGCGTAGTTATACTGCCAACAGCGATACGCTCCAGTTCCATGCTGCAGGCCAGGCGCCAAATGCCCAGAACACAGCAAGTATCGACTTTAAGCCTTATCTCTCTGAAGATGGCGAATATGAACTGATCATTAAAGGAAAAGACAGAAGCGATAACAATGCAGGGGATATAGCATACCGCGTGGTGTTCCAGGTGATCAACAAACCGATGATCTCCAACATGCTCAACTATCCCAATCCCTTTACAACATCCACAGCATTTGTATTTACGCTCACAGGCTCTGAAGTACCTCAGAACCTGCGTATACAGATACTGACCATTACAGGTAAAATTGTCCGTGATGTTACTAAAGAGGAATTAGGTCCGCTGCATATTGGCCGTAATATAACAGAATTCAAATGGGATGGCACTGATCAGTATGGGCAGAAACTTGCCAATGGCGTTTACCTGTACCGCGTTATTACTAACCTGAATGGTAAATCATTGGATAAGTACAGGGCTAAGGATGATAATACAGATAAATTTTTCAACAATGGTTATGGTAAAATGTACCTGATGCGATAAAAACCGTTACCATTGTTCTTTTAACTAATGGCTAAAACCAATTATTATCCTCAACTTGATTCTGTAAGAGGGATATCTTTTTTATCCATATTTGTTTATCATGCGGTGCATCCGGCTTTTGGCAGCAGCTGGCTGGGGAAGCTGATGCTTTATGTATATGGGCAACTCCCATTGGCGATTGATGTTTTCTTTATTCTTTCCTCTTTTTTGCTTACCTGGCTCGGTATTAAAGAACACGAGAAAAGAAAGCAAATATCACTTGTCAACTTTTTTAAGCGGAGGGTACTACGGATTTGGCCGCTTTATTTCCTGTTCCTGCTTTTCAGTTTCCTGGTGCTGCCACGATTGGCAGAGCATGCAGGGTTTACAATGACGCTGCCTGATCCGGTGTATTATTCGCTTTTTATTGCTAATTATTATTTACCAGCACATGTATTTTTCCTGCAGATACTCTGGACAATCTCGGTAGAGGAGCAGTTCTATCTTGTATTAGGATTGGTATTGCGTTTTCTGTACCGGCACATGGTTAAAATTTTCATCCTGTTTATTGTTATCAGCCTGTTATTCTCCATCTATGTTTGGGCAAAAGGCATAAACGGATATTTCTACACACCCACCTATTTTATCGATTTTGCAATGGGCGGGTTGGGTGCTTTTTTATTGGCAAAGAATTCGCCTCTGCTGCGGTGGATGCAATCCTTGAAAGGTATTGGTAAACTGACCTTTTATTGCTGGCCATTTATCCAGATCCTGTTCTTCTTTTTCCTGCAGTCAATTTACCAGCATGATTTGCTGGACCTGCTGAACCGTTATCTTTTTATCGTCTATATCACTTTGCTATTAATAGAGCAGCTACATAATCCCGGCCGCTCGAGAATGCTTGAAAAGAACCGGTTTCTTATATTAACTGGCCGTATTTCTTTTGGCCTTTATTGCTTTCATGGATTATCCATAACGGCTTTCCAGATAGCAGTAAAACATTTTAATATAGTAATACCTTCCTGGGGCCTTGCCCTCCTGGTCCTTCTATTCAACTATGGAATTGCAATGCTTAGCTACAGGTTCCTGGAAACACCCTTCCTGCGGTTAAAGGACCGCCTTAGAATGATTTAATGGTTGGCTGAAAAGCCGCCTGCCGCTGGATATACTTACCCAGCAGGTCAAATTCAAGATTGACCGTGCTGCCCGGTTCAACCCTTTGTATAGAGGTATGGGCAAAAGTGTAGGGGATGATCGCTACAGTGAACCTTTCTTTTCCTACAGCAAAAGCGGTGAGGCTGATACCGTCAACGCATATGGAGCCTTTTTCAATGATCAAAGGAGCAAAACCTGACGGAAAACTGATCTCAAATTCCCAGCTTCCGTTCTTGTCGGTTTTACGAAGGCAGGTGCCGGTGGTGTCTACATGCCCCTGTACAAAATGACCATCCAGGCGGCCATTGAGAGGCAGGCAACGCTCGATATTGATGATATGGCCGGGCGCCCAATTGTCGAGATTGGTTTTTTTGAGTGTTTCGGCAATGGCGCTGACGCGATGGATATTTCCTTTTATTTCTTCCACGGTCAGGCATACGCCGCTATGACTTACACTTTGGTCTATCTTAAACTGATCAGAAAGAGGAGATTCGATCCAGAATGTTTTATTGGTGCCATTGACGATAACTTCTTTAACCGTTCCGGATGATTCAATAATGCCTGTAAACATGCTGCAAAGCTCAAATTCTGGGAGGCAATTTCCAAATCTGCCCTTGGCAGATCGTTTGAAGAAACTTTATACTATCAATTTTTTCCCCTATCTTTGCCCCTCTAAAAAACATACCAAGGAGGTATTATACCATGCTTATTATTGATTCAAAAGATTGCGAAAACATCGACAAGGCCCTAAAGAAGTACAAAAAGAAATTCGAGAAATCGAAAACTTTGTTGCAACTTCGTGAGCGTCAGAGCTTTACAAAGCCTTCCGTGAAGCGTCGTGGAGCAGTGCTGAAAGCAATCTACAAGCAAAGCATAGCAAGCGGAAAGATCGAGGCATAAGCCTTTGATTCCATTCATATCGAATTATAGCTGCAGGACCTGCCGGTTTTGCAGCTATTTTTTTGCCCGGAAGAATCTTGGGATAAACATTTTCTTAGCTTTGAAATGAACATGTCTGCACCTGATCTATTACGGATACAGTCTTTCCTGGACTACCTGAAATTCGAAAAAAGGTATTCCCCACATACTATTATCTCTTATCAGACCGACCTGCTGGACTTTTTTGAATTCATGGACAGGACTTATGGGGCTTTGAAACTGGGAGAGATCACTCATGGATTTATCCGCAGCTGGCTGGCGGGGCTGAAGGAGCAACAACTTAGCTCCAGAACGATCAACCGGAAGATCTCCGGTCTCCGGTCTTTTTTCAAATACCATCTTAAAAGAGGGGAGATTGAGGCTGTGCCCACGGCGAATATCGTTTCGCCCAAGATCAGCAAAAGACTGCCGGTTTTTGTGAAGGAGTCAGAGACCAGGGATTTAATTACCAGCCTGAACCAGGCAGCTGAAGACTGGAAAAGCCTGAATGCGAAAATGCTGATCATCCTGTTTTATGCAACCGGCATGCGGTTAAGCGAACTGATCGGGCTGAAGGAAAAGCAACTGGACCTGGGCCGGTCCGGGATCAAAGTGCTGGGAAAAGGCAATAAGGAAAGGGTGATCCCTGTGAGTGCGGAAGTAGCGGATTGTATCCGGGACTACCAGCAATGGAAGAAAAAGGAGTTTGAATCCACGACGGACCTGTTGCTGGTAACGGAAAAAGGAAAGAAGCTGTACCCGAAATATGCTTACCTGTTAGTGAACAAGTATCTGTCGCAAGCAAGTACGCTTGACAAAAAAAGTCCACACGTGTTGCGGCATACGTTTGCGACACATTTAATGAATAATGGAGCCGACCTGAATGCGGTAAAAGAACTGCTGGGGCATGCAAGCCTGGCGGCCACGCAGGTGTATACACATACCACTATTGAGAAGCTCAAAGACGTGTATAAAAAGGCCCATCCTAAAGCCTGAAAAAAAGCTTCTTTATACAATAATATTTAGCAAAATTTTGTTGTAAAAACCTCCCTTTTGCAGTAACTTCATATCGATCACTGCAGCGTTGACTTACGGTGATTTTCTACTGATTAGTTCTTTAATTTATTGTTTCACTGTTTTAAAAAAGACGACTATGAACGTAAACATTCAGACAGTTCGATTTGATGCGGATGAGAGGTTAATCGAGTACATTAACCGGAAGCTTCAAAAGCTCAATACATTTCATGACCGCATCATTCAGGTTCAGGTGTTTCTGAAATTAGATAACGTGGTTCATACGATAAAGGATAAGATCGCGGAGATCAGGATTCACGTACCACGTCACGAATTTTTTGTAAAGTCAACCAGCAAATCATTTGAAGGCTCATTTGATAATGCACTGGATTCAATTGTTACACAGATAAAGAGAAAAAAAGAAAAACAAGCGGCCTAACAAAAACAAAGACCCGGGTAACCCCGGGTTTTTGTTTTTGTAGCCGGGGACCTACAAAGAATAAAGACAAACATTCCGATATCGTAAATCTTGCTCTGTCTTAATGAAAGATCAGGCTTCAGGATGCCGGTTAAAGACACCCCACTCTGGATAGACTGCTGGACAATCCGACTGGAAAATTCTACTCCGGTTCGCCATCAGTCTAAAAAATGCTCCCAACTAATTTTATTTCCTGATTTTCAGCAGAAATTTCTTTTCTAAAATTTTTACAATATCCAAATTCCCTTACCTTTGCCTTCCCAAAAAAGGGAGTAGCTCTTTAGTGTATTTCCGTCTTGTATCCAGCAGGGGCGGAATTTTTGGAAAATAAGCCACCTTAGCTCAGCTGGTAGAGCAACTGATTTGTAATCAGTAGGTCGCCAGTTCGATTCTGGCAGGTGGCTCTCATGGGCAGATGGCCGAGTGGCTAAAGGCGACAGACTGTAAATCTGTTCTCTCACGAGTACGGAGGTTCGAATCCTTCTCTGCCCACATGCCCCGCGAAAGCGGGGCAATCGAATTATGTTTAAAAGGTTTAATAAGTTTAAATTGCTCAACTTAAACTTGTCAAACCTCTTAAGCTTTTTGAATGCTAAACCAGTAAGGTTTAAAAGTTCTTTAAGTTCAGATAAGCGGGAGTAGCTCATTTGGTAGAGCGATAGCCTTCCAAGCTATAGGTGGCGAGTTCGAGCCTCGTCTCCCGCTCCACAGAGATGACAGACAAGAAACGGCTGGATTGAACCGGCAACAACGGCTTGCTTGTCCGCCGAAGCTTTAGCGCAGGCGGACCCCATGAAGAGATGGGGTATATCTCAGGATTGAAAGAGGCCGTTGTAGCTCAGTGGTAGAGCACTTCCTTGGTAGGGAAGAGGTCGTGAGTTCGATTCTCACTAACGGCTCAATAAGCCAAGCCAGTGTGGGGAGAAAGAAGAAGAATGATAAATGGCAACATAAGCTGCTGATTAAAATCGACAGCTTTATTATAAGAAACAATAATTGGGTAAACACAACTAAAAACAGATAACAATGTCAAAAGAGACCTTTAAGAGGGACAAACCCCACGTAAACATTGGTACGATTGGTCACGTTGACCATGGCAAGACCACTTTGACTGCTGCGATTACCGAGATCCTTGCTAAAAAAGGTCTGGCGCAAGCAAAAAAATATGACGAAATCGACGGTGCTCCTGAAGAAAAAGAAAGGGGTATCACGATCAATACTGCACACGTAGAATATCAGACTGACACTCGTCACTACGCTCACGTAGATTGCCCTGGTCACGCTGACTACGTTAAGAACATGATCACTGGTGCTGCTCAGATGGACGGTGCGATCCTCGTAGTAGCTGCTACCGACGGTCCTATGCCACAAACAAAAGAGCACATCCTCCTGGCTCGCCAGGTAGGTGTTCCCCGTATCGTGGTATTCATGAACAAGGTTGACCTTGTTGATGACCCTGAACTGCTCGACCTCGTTGAAATGGAAATCCGTGATGAGCTGACAAAACGTGGTTTTGACGGCGACAACACTCCAATCATCAAAGGTTCTGCTACCGGCGCCCTTGCTGGTGAAGAAAAATGGGTTGGTGCCATCACTGAACTGATGGATGCAGTTGATGCTTACATTCCGCTGCCTCCCCGTCCGGTTGATCTTCCATTCCTGATGTCAGTTGAAGACGTATTCTCTATCACTGGTCGTGGTACTGTTGCTACAGGCCGGATCGAAAGAGGTCGCGTTAAAACTGGTGAAGGTGTTGAGATCGTTGGTCTGATCGACGCTCCTCTTACTTCTACAGTAACAGGTGTGGAAATGTTCCGCAAAATCCTTGACGAAGGTGAAGCTGGTGACAACGCCGGTCTGCTCCTCCGCGGTATTGAGAAAACTCAGATCCGTCGCGGTATGGTTATCTGCAAACCAGGTTCCATCACTCCGCACACTGAGTTCAAATGCGAAGTTTACGTACTGAGCAAAGACGAAGGTGGCCGTCACACTCCGTTCTTCAACAAATACCGTCCTCAGTTCTACTTCCGTACAACTGACGTAACTGGTGAAGTTGAACTGAACGCTGGTACTGAAATGGTTATGCCTGGCGATAATACCTCACTGACTGTGAAGCTGATCCAACCGATCGCGATGGAAAAAGGTCTGAAATTCGCGATCCGCGAAGGTGGCCGTACAGTAGGTGCTGGTCAGGTAACTGAGATCATTAAATAAAAAAGCCCTCGTTTGTCCGTTTCAGGCGGACTTACGAAAAGCTTTATATACTTTTGCAAAGTACTTGGGTTTACCCGGGTACTTTGTAATTATACGGGCATAGTTCAATGGCAGAATAGCGGTCTCCAAAACCGTTGATGGGAGTTCGAATCTCTCTGCCCGTGCGATAAAAGTTTAAAATTCAAAGCTTAAGAATTTACTTCCTTAAACCTTTGGACGTTTAAACTTTTAAACTCTTAAATTGCAAGAGCATGAACAAGATAACAACTTACCTCAGAGAGTCATACAAAGAGCTGGCGGAAAAAGTGACCTGGCCCGACTGGACACAGCTTCAGCAATCAACCATGATCGTGCTGGTAGCTACCCTGGTTATCACAGCCCTGATATCACTGATGGATTTTGCAGCAGGTGGCGTTCTGAAATTTGTTTATAACCAATTATTTAGTTAATGGAAGCGACTACGACTAATACAGATAATGTGCAGCAGCAGGAGACGAAGTGGTTTGTGCTTCGAGTCGTGAGCGGAAAAGAAAGAAAGGTAAAAGAATACCTTGATAAGGAGATTTCACGTGGCGGCTGGAGCGAAGTGGTGAAACAGGTATTCCTGCCGGTTGAAAAAGTGTATAAAGTGGCCAATGGGAAAAAAGTAATGCGCGAGCGTAACTATTATCCTGGCTATGTAATGATAGAAGTGATCGACGGAAAATTGAATGATGATCTCCGCGATACCATCAAAAACACCAACAGCGTTATTCATTTTCTTGGAAAAGACAACCCTATTGCCCTTCGTAAAGCAGAAGTGAATAAGATGCTGGGCAAAATGGATGAAATGGCTGAAGCCGGCGGCGTAAGCATGAGCGAGCCGTTCATCGTTGGTGAAACGATCAAGATCATTGAAGGACCTTTCAACGATTTCAATGGCGTGATCGAAGAAGTAAATGATGAAAAGAAAAAACTGAAAGTTACAGTGAAAATATTCGGTCGTTCTACACCTGTTGAACTTAATTACATGCAGGTTGAAAAGATCAGTTGAGAAAAACACGGTAACTGCTCAATTTTAACGAACCAAAGCCATTCCTTAATCGGGATGGCTTTTATATTTACCACCTGAAGGACAAAGGTTGCGGGAACAACCTTGTGCATTCAACTGCGCAAAAAAAATGACTGCAAAATTCAAATTCATCCTGCTTTATTTTTTAAGCTGGGTCATCTTTTTTGACCTGATGCGGCTGGTGTTTTTTCTTTACCATTTTGGTAAAACCAAACACCTGCCTTTCCGTACCATACTCGGAAGCTTTTGCTATGGCACAAAGATGGACCTGGCTGTAGCCGCCTATATCACGGCACCCATTTGCCTGTTCGTATTGTTAAGCTTTGGGGTACGCTTTTTCAAACGGCTGCCAGTGTATAAAATATATACCATCGTTGTGCTGTTGCTCGTATCAGTGATATGCCTTGCAGACCTTGAAATATATTCTTCCTGGGGAGTAAGACTCGATACCACGCCGCTTCGGTTTGTAGTAACACCTAAGGAAGCATATGCTTCTATCAGTCATATACCTCTGTTTTTTGTAGGGCTGATATTTCTTGCAGCCTATATACTTTTTTATTTCTGTTTTGTATTTATACTGAAGCGGATATTCTTCCAGGAACAGCATCATTTTAAAATACAAACAGCAGCGCTGCTATTGCTTGTTACCGGTGCACTGATCATTCCCATGAGAGGAGGCTTGCAGCAGACCCCGCTGAATCAAAGCAGTGTATATTTCTCTACGTACAATTATGCCAACCAGTCGGCGGTAAACCCGGTATGGAACCTTCTGCATAGCGCCATGAGCAAAGGGAATTCCGGCCATAATCCCTATGATTATTTACCGGAAGAAAGAGCAAAGACTATAACAGACAGCCTTTACCACTCGGGCTCCATATTCGATTCAGTAATAAGAAAAACGGATGTCCCCGTAAATGTACTGGTTGTTGTATGGGAAAGTTTTACAGAAAAAGCCCTGCATGTTTCTATAAAAGACAAGGAAGTGACGCCACGTTTCAACCAGTTGAAGAAGGAAGGGATATTCTTTGCCAATAACTATGCAAGTGGCGACCGCACATATAAAGGATTGCCGGCTATTTTCAGCGGCTATCCTGCGATGCCGAACACGACGATCATTCATTCACCCGGAAAATCCATCAAACTGGAAGTGTTGTCCAACCTGTTCAGGCAAAAAGGATATGCGACGCCTTTCTTTTATGGAGGTGAGCCGGAATTTGCCAATATCAAAGCCTACCTATTGCAGGGAGGATTTGACCCCATTATCGGGAAAAACGATTTTGATAAAAAGGATATGAATTCCAAATGGGGGGCTCATGATGGCGTGGTGATGAAACGGGTGTTGCAGGACCTTAACAAGGAGACCAGGCCTTTTTTTGCAGCATGGCTTACGCTTACCAGTCATGAACCATTTGAAACACCGGTGCCAATCGTATTCAATGGTATGGACACCAAGACCAAGTTCCTGAACTCATTGAATTATACTGACCAGGTGATAGGGGAGTTCATCGACTCCTGCCGTCAGCAACCCTGGTGGAATAACACGGTAGTGATCATTACCGGTGATCACGGGCATATCCTGCCCGACACGGACCACCGGGCAGATGATTTCCGGACACCTCAGTTATGGTTGGGCGGGGCGTTGAACAGGACAGGGATTACGATAGACAAGCCGGTCTCCCAGTTGGATATCGCAGCGACTTTATCCGCACAGTTTGGGCTTGACAGGACGAAATTCCCTTTCAGCAAAAATGTGTTTGACCCTGAGACAAAGCCCTGGGCCTTTTTCACTTATAATGATGCTTTTGGCTTTATAGATACCACAGGACGGCTTGTGTTTGATAATATCGGCCGGAGGCCGATAGAGCGGGAGGGGACTTCCGGTGCCCGGCAGGTGGAAGCAGGCAAGGCCTTGATGCAGACGGTGTATGAGGACTTCATCAAAAAATAGGGTAGTTTTCTTCAAAAAATCCCTTTAAACTCCTACCTTTGCAGCCCCAAAGAGTTCTTTATAGTTCTGCCGAAGCTTACCGCTTTCATTAAAAGTACAGCGGTTGAAAAGTGAAGGTGGACAAGGATATTGGGAGACCAAGTATCTGCCAGACAGAGAAAGGTCGTTAACACCAAAAAGTATAAAAATGGCAAAAGAAATCTCAGGCTTTGTAAAGCTGCAGTGCAAGGGTGGCCAGGCCAACCCGGCACCTCCGATCGGTCCGGCATTGGGTTCCAAAGGTGTGAACATCATGGAATTCTGCAAACAATTCAATGCCCGTACCCAAGACAAAATGGGAAAAGTTCTTCCCGTATTAATTACCGTTTATTCTGACAAGAGTTTTGAGTTTATCATTAAAACTCCTCCGGCAGCTATTCAGTTGATGGAAGCCGCTAAAATTCAGAAAGGTTCCAAAGAAAGTAACCGTGCAAAAGTAGGCAAGGTAACCTGGGCTCAGGTTGAGGCTATTGCGAAAGACAAAATGCCTGATCTGAACTGCTTTACCGTAGAAAGCGCCATGAAAATGGTTGCTGGTACTGCCCGCAGCATGGGGTTAAACGTGGATGGTAAAGCTCCGTGGGAAAACTAAATCTTCTTTGAAAAAAACGAATTACAATGGCATTCATCAGTAAAAAAAGAAAAGTTGCCAATACCAAGGTAGACGGCAATAAACAATATTCCTTAAAAGAGGCATCTGCACTGGTAAAACAAATTACTACCTGCAAATTCGATGCTTCAGTTGACCTGCACGTTCGCCTGGGTGTTGATCCCAAGAAAGCGGACCAGGCTATCCGTGGCACAGTTACTTTACCTCATGGTACAGGTAAAACCAAAAGAGTGTTGGTGCTTTGCACACCTGATAAAGAAGCGGAAGCAAAATCAGCCGGCGCTGACTATGTTGGCCTGGATGAGTTTGTAACCAAGATTGAAGGCGGATGGGTAGATATCGATGTGATCATCGCTACTCCTTCTGTAATGCCTAAGATCGGTAAGCTGGGTAAAGTGTTAGGTCCACGCAACCTGATGCCCAACCCTAAAACAGGTACTGTTACCAATGATGTGGCAAATGCGATCAACGATGTAAAAGGTGGTAAGATCGCTTTCAAGGTTGATAAAGTGGGTATCATCCACGCTTCTATCGGCCGTGTAAGCTTCGCTCCTGAAAAAATTGCAGAGAACAGCCAGGAATTGCTCAACGCGATCATCAAAGCAAAACCTGCTACTGCAAAAGGAACTTACCTGAAAGGTATCAGCATGGCCAGCTCAATGAGCCCCGGCGTTGCAATTGACACAAAAGCATTTGTTCATTAATCTTAAGTGGTTTAAAAACTTATTATCATGACTAAAGATCAAAAAAATGAAGTGATTGAACTGCTGAAAGGTAAGTTCTCCCAATATAACAACTTCTATATTGCAGATACAGAATCACTGTCTGTTGAGCAAGTGGGCAAATTGCGCCGCGCCTGCTTCAGCAAACAAGTGGAAATGAAAGTAGCCAAGAACACGCTGATCAAAAAAGCGCTGGAATCTCTTGACGCTGAAAAATATTCAGGTGTTTATGAATCCCTGAATAAAGTAACAGCGCTGATGTTTTCTGAGAACCCTAAAGAGCCTGCACTGATCATCAGTTCTTTCCGTAAAGACAGCAATGGCGAAAAGCCTGTACTGAAAGCAGCGTTCATCAATGGTGATGTGTACACTGGCGACAATCAACTGAAAACACTGACCCAGATCAAGACGAAGAACGAACTGATCGGCGAAGTGATCGGCTTGCTGCAATCTCCTGCAAAACGCGTGTTGGCTGCCTTATTGCACCACCACGAACAAAAAGCAGGCGGCGCAGAAGCAACTGCAGCAGCAGAATAATCTTCAAATTAAAAGTCAGTATTCAGTACTAAGACTTTTGCTGACTTTTTAATTTATAAAAAACACTGGCCAGGATGTGTATAAACTAAAGGCAATTTTTTTAATCATCCGTCGGACTCCGCGAATGGGGAATGAAGACGGGAAAAATTCAAAACAATGGCAGACGTAAAAGCATTGGCAGAAAGCCTGGTTGGCTTAACTGTAAAAGAAGTTCAAGAATTAGCTGATTTCCTGAAATCAGAATATGGTATCGAGCCTGCAGCAGCAGCGGTAGTAGTAGCTGGCGGCGGCGACGGTGGCGGTGCGAAAGCAGAAGAAAAAACTGCATTCGACGTTATCCTGAAGAGCGGCGGCGCTTCTAAACTGAACGTAGTTAAGATCGTTAAAGACCTGACTGGTCTTGGTCTGAAAGAAGCGAAAGACCTGGTTGACGGTGCTCCGAAACCAGTGAAAGAAGGTGTTTCTAAAGCAGAAGCTGATGAAATCGCAGCTAAACTGAAAGAAGCAGGTGCTGAAGTAGAAGTAGCTTAATTGTCGGCTTCATAAAATTTAAAGCCCTCTGTTTTTAACAGGGGGCTTTTCGTTCCTTTTAGAATAAAGCTGCTTATCATCCCATTCAAATACATATACGGTACCAAAAAGAGATCTTTGGTAATGAGAAAATCCACCGTAATGTTAGCCGTATTATTAACTTCTTTTTGCAAAGCTGACCAATAACAGCGTTCCCCATAAGCATCTAACTTATGGGGAACTTCACTTTTGAGGTAGCCTCTTTTTGTGTTGTTATGGTAACTGATAATAATTTCTCACAGCTTCATAGTTGGTAAAATCAAGATCCTGCGGCAATGCTGGACCGGGTGCTGAACGCCCGCCAGTTTGCTGGCTGCTGGTATAGATACGAATCACTTTTGCCTGAGCATAATTTTCTCCGGCCCCGGTTTTATCAATGTAGATGGTTACTTTATTGGTCACATAGCTCATGCTGACCCGATATTGAGTGGTACCTCCAACACCAGGGCCGGGCAGAAAATACCACCGGTCGAGTGTTCCGTAATAGAGGTAAACAAACCAGGCAGATTTATCCATAGTGTCTTTAGTGGTGGTAACGGATAATGTAACAAATGAACTGGTAGCAAGGTTTTGAGTGCCGTAGGTGTATTGTGTTACATTGGCGTTACCGGCAATTCCCTGAGGTCCCTGTGGCCCCTGTGGCCCCTGTGGTCCCTCGGGTCCCTGAGGCCCGATATCTCCTTTCTTACAGGAGAATAGCAGGGTAGAGGCAATTAAGGCGATCAGAATGGGTATTGGTTTCATGATAAATATTTTACTGGAAATTTAGAAATGATAATCCGGTCTTGTTATAGCTCAAATGAGGGAGTTTTGGGAGTATAGATAAGCTATAACAGTGCTTTTCTCTCTTATGGAATGTTCAACATAGTAGGACTACAATTACCTGATGCTTTGAATAAAATTTAGTTTCCTTAACTAATAGTCAGATAAGCTTTCATTTTTTCAAATTGAACTACTTCAATTGCAACTATTCTTTTTAAATCTTCCACTGACGAAAAAGGTCCGTGTTGCTGCCGAAAGTTGATAATAGCTTTAGCTAGATTATATCGTATATAGGGATGAGATTTCAATTCATCTAGGTCCGCAGTATTGATATTGATCTTATGAATGACCGTAACATCATTCAATCGTAAGTACACTTTAATCTTTTGAAAAACCGAATCCGCCAATCCAAACGTTTCTCCTACCTGCCCCACTGAATAAAACCCACCTAATTTTTCCCTGAAATGAATGATCCTTATCGCCAACTTTGCACCAATCCCCGGTAATGCTTCAAATGCTGCACTGTCCGCTGCATTTATATCAATTGCACTTATTTCTTTTCTGGAAGAATATACTGGTTTTATAACAGCGACTTCATTTGGCTGCGCCAGGTCAGGAGCGGAACTCTCAATTTGCACATACCCCTTTAGCCGTTCATATTCTTCCTCCCTCAAGCCATACACTTTCTGCAGGTCTTCCGGCTTGCCGAACCGGCCGCCTTTTTCAATATAATTCCTGATCGTTTTGACCGTCTTCTCCCGTAGCCCCAGCTTTTTCCAGCCTTCGGCAGAGAGGGTATTCGGGTCAAAACTGAACAATTCACCTTTTAGCCCGTTATTATATCCGCTTTCAGTCCGGTCGTATACATACTCATCATAGCTATTTTTTGTGCCCCTTTCTCTGGAGAATTGCTCAGAGGTGGTGGATTTTGGCTTTTCCAGTTGCTGCAGTGCAGCAATCCAGCCTGTATCCGTAGCAGGCTTTTCTGCCAGAAGCTGGTTTTCCAGCATAGAAGGAAGCAGGAAAGAAACCAGCAGGGCTGTAGCTATGATCAGTACCGCAATCCGGTCTTTACGGGTAAACTGAAAGTATTCACCAATTAATTGCTTCCTTTTCATGGCAGTATTTACCCCTAAATTATTTCACCCGGGAAGTGAACCCCGGTGTTTTTCACAGGATTTTGGCGGGGTTTTTGTCGGGTCATTTTTTTTGGCGAAACGCTTTTTATCCTTACCTTTGCAGTCCTTTATTTTGGCCAAATATATTTTGACATCCCAGATCATGTTTAACTAGTTGACAATCACTGTCTTTCGTTTTTTCTAAAATGAGAGCTGAATGTGATTTGTGTGTCATTACTCTTTTAAACCGGTTATTACGTATATGTCTTCAACAAAATTGAATCCGAGGGTGAATTTTGGTAAGATCAAGCATCTGGCTGAAACACCCGATCTTCTTGAAGTCCAGATCCAGTCTTTCAAAGAGTTTTTCCAATTAGAAACAACTCCTGACAAACGGAATATTGAAGGTTTGTTCAGGGTGTTCAAAGACAATTTCCCTATCACTGATACGCGGAACATCTTTGTGCTGGAGTTCCTGGATTATTTCATTGACCCACCCCGTTACACCATCGAAGAGTGTATGGAGCGCGGCCTTACTTACGCCGTTCCCCTGAAAGCGAAACTGCGTCTGAGCTGTAACGACGAGGAACATGTGGATTTCCAGACCATCGTTCAGGACGTATTCCTTGGAAATATCCCCTACATGACCCCCCGTGGCACATTTGTGATCAATGGTGCTGAGCGTGTAGTGGTATCTCAGTTGCACCGTTCCCCCGGTGTATTCTTCGGCCAATCAGTTCACCCCAACGGAACCAAGATCTACTCTGCAAGGGTTATTCCTTTCAAAGGAGCCTGGATGGAGTTTGCGACCGATATCAACAACGTGATGTATGCTTACATCGACCGTAAGAAAAAATTCCCGGTAACCACCCTGTTGCGTTCCATCGGATACGAAACAGACAAGGATATCCTGGAATTGTTCGGTATGGCCGATGAAGTGGCTACTGATAAAAAGACACTGGAAAAATACCTGGGCAAACGCCTGGCTGCCCGCGTTCTCAGAACATGGGTGGAAGACTTTGTGGATGAAGATACCGGTGAGGTAGTGTCTATCGAGCGTAACGAGATCGTGATGGAACGTGATACTGTACTGGATGAAGAAGCGGTTGAGACCATTTCCGAAATGGATGTGAAGAGTGTGTTCATCCAACGTGAAGACGTGGGTGGCGATTACGCGATCATCTACAACACACTGAATAAAGATACTTCCAACAGCGAGCTGGAAGCGGTTCAGTTCATCTACCGCCAACTGCGCGGTGCCGATGCTCCTGATAACGAAACAGCACGCGGTATCATTGATAAATTATTCTTCAGCGACAAGCGTTATGATCTCGGCGAAGTAGGCCGTTACAAGATCAACCGCAAGCTGAACAGGGATGCTCCGCTGGATCAGAAAACACTGACCCGTGAAGACATCATCCTGATCATTAAATACCTGGTGAAACTGACCAACGGTAAAGCAGAGATCGATGATATCGATCACCTGAGCAACCGCCGTGTGCGCACTGTAGGTGAGCAATTATATGCTCAGTTTGGTGTAGGTCTTGCCCGTATGGCTCGTACCATCCGTGAGCGGATGAACGTACGCGACAACGAGGTGTTCACCCCGGTTGACCTGATCAATGCAAGAACACTGTCTTCTGTGATCAACTCCTTCTTTGGAACATCACAGTTGTCCCAGTTTCTTGATCAGACCAACCCCCTTTCCGAGATCACCCACAAACGCCGTATCTCCGCACTCGGGCCAGGTGGTTTGAGCCGTGAGCGTGCAGGCTTTGAGGTTCGTGACGTACACTACTCCCACTATGGCCGTCTGTGTACGATCGAAACGCCGGAAGGACCGAACATCGGTCTGATCTCCACACTTTGCGTTCACGCGAAGATCAACGATATGGGCTTTATCGAAACCCCATACCGTAAAGTAGAAGGTGGTAAAGTGAATATGAAAGAACTGGAATTCCTGAGTGCAGAGGAAGAAGACCTGGCAAAAATCGCCCAGGCCAATACTCCGCTGGATGAAAAAGGAAATTTCATTGAAGAAAAGGTGGTAAGCCGCGAAACAGGTGACTTCCCGATCCTTGATAAAAATGAAGTGGAATTCATGGATGTTGCTCCTAACCAGATCGTAGGTTTGAGCGCCTCCCTGATCCCCTTCCTGGAGCATGATGATGCCAACCGTGCGCTGATGGGATCAAACATGCAACGCCAGGCTGTTCCGCTGATCCGCCCTGACGTACCTGTAGTAGGTACCGGTCTCGAAGGAAAAGCTGCCCGCGATGCACGTATCCAGATCCACTCTGAAGGAACTGGTGTGGTTGAGTTTGTTGATGCAAACGAGATCCATGTCCGTTACGAGCGCGATGAAGCAGAAAAACTGGTAAGCTTCGAAGAAGACCTCCGTGTTTACAGGCTCACCAAATTCATCAAGACCAACCAGGAAACCTGTATCAACCTGAAACCTGCTGTGAAGAAAGGCCAGAAAGTGAAGAAAGGTGATTTCTTAACTGAAGGTTACGCTACACAGAACGGTGAGCTGGCTCTTGGTAAAAACCTGAAAGTGGCGTTCATGCCATGGAAAGGTTACAACTTCGAGGATGCTATCGTGATCAGCGAAAGGGTGGTAAAAGAAGATATGTTTACTTCTGTTCACATTTCTGAATATGAACTGGAAGTACGCGATACAAAACTGGGTGAAGAAGAACTGACCCCGGATATCCCTAACGTTTCTGAAGAAGCGACCAAAGATCTGGATGAGAACGGTATCATCCGTATTGGTGCCAATATCAAGGAAGGTGATATCCTGATCGGTAAGATCACACCTAAAGGCGAAAGCGATCCTACTCCGGAAGAGAAACTGCTCCGCGCCATCTTCGGTGATAAAGCCGGTGATGCAAAAGATGCTTCTCTGAAAGCACCGAACGGTGTGGAAGGTATCGTGATCGGCAAGAAACTGTTCCAACGCGCGAAGAAAGATAAGAATGCGAAAGTGCGTGAGAAAGCCGCTATCGAGAAACTGGAAAAAGTGCATGAAAAGAATGAAGCGGACCTCATGGAAGTGTTGCTGGAAAAACTGACCACATTGCTGAGAGAACATGTATCAGCAGGTGTAAGCAACAACTTTGGTGAAGTGCAGATCGGTAAAGGCGCGAAGTTCACTGCGAAAAACCTGACTGGCCTGGATTATGCCAACATCAATCCGCTGGGCTGGACCGGTGATAAGAAAGTGGATGATCAGATCAACATCCTGCTGCACAACTACAACATCAAGTACAACGAAGAACTCGGACGTTACAAACGCGAGAAGTTCAATATCTCTATCGGTGATGAACTGCCTGCCGGCGTATTGAAACTGGCGAAAGTTTACCTGGCTGTTAAGCGTAAGCTGAAAGTGGGTGATAAAATGGCGGGCCGTCACGGTAATAAAGGTATCGTTGCCAAGATCGTTCGCCAGGAAGACATGCCATTCCTTGAGGATGGAACTCCGGTGGATGTGGTGTTGAACCCGCTGGGTGTACCTTCCCGTATGAACCTCGGACAGATCTATGAAACTGTATTGGGTTGGGCTGGTCAGAAGCTGGGATTGAAGTTCGCCACTCCGATCTTCGATGGTGCTACCACTGAAGAGATTGAGAACTATTGCGCAGATGCAGGTATCCCGAAATTCGGGCACACTTACCTGTATGATGGTGAAACAGGGGAACGTTTCCACCAGAAAGCAACCGTGGGCATCATCTATATCATTAAGCTGCACCACATGGTGGATGATAAGATGCACGCGCGTTCTATCGGACCATACAGCCTGATCACACAGCAGCCGCTGGGTGGTAAAGCTCAGTTCGGTGGTCAGCGTTTCGGTGAGATGGAAGTTTGGGCACTGGAAGCTTATGGTGCATCCAACATCCTGCAGGAATTGCTCACCATCAAATCTGATGATATCATCGGCCGTGCTAAAACATATGAATCGATCGTGAAAGGTGATAACGTTCCAAGAGCGGGTATCCCTGAATCGTTCAACGTATTGGTGCATGAGCTGCGTGGTCTCGGTCTTGATCTGAAGTTTGAATAAGATTGAAGTATTAAAAATTCGATCTGCAGCAAACAAGTAAAACAACTTTAAAATTTAGAAACTCAAATATGGCTATCAAAAAAGACAATCGTCCCCGGCCAGCTTTCTCCAAGATCACTATCGGTCTGGCTTCTCCGGATACCATCCTGGAAAGAAGTTATGGTGAGGTGCTGAAGCCTGAAACGATTAACTACCGGACTTACAAACCGGAGCGTGATGGTTTATTCTGTGAAAGGATCTTTGGACCAGTAAAAGATTATGAGTGCGCTTGCGGCAAGTACAAGCGTATCCGTTATAAAGGCATTGTGTGCGACCGTTGTGGTGTGGAAGTAACGGAAAAGAAAGTTCGCCGTGAAAGAATGGGTCACATCAAACTGGTGGTGCCTGTTGTTCACATCTGGTATTTCAAATCATTGCCTAATAAGATCGGTTACCTGCTGGGTGTTAGCTCCAAGAAGCTGGAAACGATCGTATATTATGAAAGGTTCGTGGTGATCCAGTCTGGTATCCGTGCGGATAAAGGCCAGAATGTAGGTGACCTCCTCACCGAGGAAGAATACCTCGATATCCTGGATGCATTGCCTAAAGACAACCAGTATCTTCCTGATGATGATCCTAACAAGTTCATCGCGAAGATGGGTGCTGAAGCGGTACATGATATGCTGCAACGCATTGACCTGGACCAGCTTTCTTTCGACCTGCGCAATGCTGCTGCTACAGAAACATCACAGCAACGTAAAGCTGATGCCCTGAAACGCCTGAGCGTGGTGGAAGCTTTCCGTGATGCCAATACAAGGATCACCAACCGTCCTGAATGGATGGTGATGCAATACATCCCCGTTATCCCACCGGAACTGCGTCCGCTTGTTCCCCTGGACGGTGGCCGTTTTGCTTCTTCTGATCTGAATGACCTTTATCGCCGTGTGATCATCCGCAACAACCGTTTGAAACGTTTGCTGGAGATCAAAGCGCCTGAGGTGATCCTGCGTAACGAAAAACGTATGCTGCAGGAAGCGATCGACAGCTTGTTTGACAACAGCCGTAAATCAAATGCCGTTAAAGCAGAAGGTGGACGTGCGTTGAAATCACTGTCAGATGTATTGAAAGGTAAACAGGGCCGTTTCCGTCAGAACCTGCTGGGTAAACGTGTTGATTACTCCGGCCGTTCTGTAATCGTGGTAGGTCCTGAGATGAAACTGCACGAGTGCGGTCTGCCAAAAGATATGGCTGCCGAACTGTTCAAGCCGTTTATCATCCGCAAACTGATTGAAAGGGGTATCGTTAAAACCGTGAAGTCTGCAAGGAAACTGGTAGACAAAAAGGAATCGGTGGTTTGGGATATCCTTGAAAATATATTGAAGGGTCACCCGATCCTTCTTAACCGTGCCCCGACGCTGCACCGTCTTTCTATTCAGGCTTTCCAGCCTAAACTGATCGAAGGTAAAGCGATCCAACTGCACCCGCTGGTTACTACCGCGTTCAACGCCGACTTTGACGGTGACCAGATGGCGGTGCACGTGCCATTGAGCAATGCTGCTGTGCTTGAAGCGCAGTTGCTGATGCTGGCATCACACAACATTCTTAACCCGCAGAACGGTACGCCGATCACCCTGCCTTCACAGGACATGGTACTTGGTCTGTACTATATCACCAAGGGTAAGAAAACAAATGCGAATGAGACTATCAGGGGAGAAGGGAAAGCCTTCTATTCTTCCGAAGAAGTGATCATTGCATACAATGAAGGAAAAGTGGACCTGCATGCATGGATAAAGGTGAAAGCCAATATCCGCAATGCTGATGGCCTGCTGGAACATAAGCTGATCGAAACAACTGTAGGCCGTGTGATCTTCAACCAGCACGTGCCTGCTGAAGTTGGATTCGTGAATGCATTGCTGACCAAAAAGAACCTGCGTGATATCATCGGTGACATCATCGAGATCACCAACGTTCCTAAAACAGCGAAGTTCCTGGATGATATCAAACAACTTGGTTTCCGTACAGCCTTCCAGGGTGGTCTGTCATTTAACATTAATGACCTGATCATCCCTGATGTTAAAGAGCAATTGCTGGAGAATGCAAAAGGCGAAGTAGATGAAGTATGGGATAACTATAATATGGGTTTGATCACGAACAACGAGCGTTATAACCAGATCGTTGACATCTGGAGCCGTGTGGATACCCGTATCACAGAAACATTGATCCGTGAGTTGAGCAGCGATAAGCAAGGCTTCAACTCCGTGTACATGATGCTTGATTCCGGCGCCCGTGGTTCTAAACAGCAGATCAAACAGCTGGCTGGTATCAGGGGTCTGATGGCGAAACCAAGAAAATCAGGTTCTACAGGATCTGAGATCATCGAGAACCCGATCCTCTCCAACTTTAAAGGCGGTCTGAACGTATTGGACTACTTCATTTCTACACACGGTGCGCGTAAAGGTCTTGCGGATACCGCTCTTAAAACAGCGGATGCCGGTTACCTTACCCGCCGTCTGGTTGACGTAGCACAGGATGTGGTGATCACTGAAGAGGATTGCGGTACACTGCGTGGTATTGCAACGTCTGCATTGAAAGATAATGAAGACATTATCGAGCCATTGTCAGACCGTATCATGGGACGTACTTCTTTGCATGATATCTATAATCCTACAACAGAAGAGCTGATCATTGCTGCAGGTGAAGAAATATCTGAAACCCTTGCCAAGAGGATTGAAGAAGCAGGTATTGAGACTGTAGAGATCCGTTCCGTGCTGACCTGCGAAAGCAAACGCGGATGCTGCGTGAAGTGTTATGGTAAAAACCTGGCTTCCGGTATACTTGCACAAAGAGGTGATGCAGTAGGTATCATCGCTGCACAGTCGATCGGTGAGCCTGGTACACAGCTTACACTTCGTACCTTCCACGTGGGTGGTGTGGCTGGTTCTGCTTCTGTTGATTCTACATTGACAGCTAAGTTTGACGGTACTATCCAATTCGATGGTCTGCGTACTGTTACAACAGAGAATAACGAAGGTGATAAGGTACAGATCGTAATCGGCCGTACTGGTGAGGTTCGTATCATCGATACGAAGAATGACCGTCTGCTGATCACGAATAACATTCCTTATGGTTCTACATTGATGGTGAAAGATGGCCAGAAAGTGAGCAAAGGAGATGTGATCTGTACATGGGATCCGTTCAACAACGTAATCGTTGCGGAGATCAATGGTGTGCTGAAATTTGAAAACGTGATCGAGGGTGTTACCTACCGTGAAGAAGCTGATGAGCAAACCGGTCACCGTGAGAAAGTGGTTATTGAAACCCGTGATAAAACAAAGATCCCTTCTATCGTGGTAGAAGGCAAAGAACTCAAATCATACAACCTGCCTACAGGTAGCCATATCATGCTTGATGAAGGAGATGATGTGAAAGCCGGACAGGTGTTGGTGAAGATCCCACGTGTGCTTGGTAAACTGCGCGATATCACCGGTGGTCTGCCCCGTGTAACAGAGTTGTTCGAGGCAAGGAACCCAAGCAATCCTGCTGTGGTTTCTGAGATTGACGGTGTGGTATCAATGGGTGCTATCAAGCGTGGTAACCGTGAGATCGTGATTGAAGCGAAAGATGGTGTGACTAAGAAATACCTGGTGCCGCTGACACGTCAGATCCTGGCTCAGGATGGTGACTTCGTGAAAGCAGGCTCTCCATTGTCTGATGGTCAGATCTCTCCGCAGGATATCCTTTCTATTCAGGGGCCGTTCGCTGTACAACAGTATGTAGTGAATGAGATCCAGGAAGTGTATCGTTTGCAAGGTGTGAAAATCAATGATAAGCACATTGAAGTGATCGTACGCCAGATGATGCGCAAGGTGAACATTGTTGATCCGGGCGATACCAAGTTCCTCGAAGACGATTCAGTGGATAAATTTGAATTCGTTGAAGAGAATGATTATGTATTCGATAAGAAAGTGGTTACAGAAGCCGGAGAATCTTCCAAGCTGCGTGCAGGACAGATCGTAAGCCTGCGTGATGTGCGCGAAGAGAACTCTATTCTGCGCCGCTCAGATAAGCAACTGGTTGAATACCGTGATGCGAAACCCGCTACATCAGCGCCTACGCTGCTTGGTATCACCAAGGCTTCGCTGGGTGTGCAAAGCTGGATCTCTGCAGCTTCCTTCCAGGAAACAACGAAAGTATTGTCTTCTGCCGCAATCCACGGTAAAACAGACGATATGCTCGGTCTGAAAGAAAACGTGATCACTGGTCACCCGATCCCTGCAGGTACAGGTTTGCGTGAGTTTGAGAATATGATCGTGGGCAGCAAAGAAGAGTATGAGCTGTTGCAAACGACCCGTGAGGCGATGACCTTCGACGAAGAAGAATAAGAGTAATTTATCAAATGATAAAAGGAGTAAGTGACCCTTACTCCTTTTTTTATCCTCAAATTTGAGGTTTTCATTTGCGTTAAGGGTTTCATAAAGTGACCTGAATCCTTATATTTGCCCGGTAAGGAATTTAACTTGCAAGCCATAGCCCCCTGTTTTGTGTAACAGGCGGTGATTTTTAAAATAAAAGAGAAACACAGATGAAAAATGGTATCGTGATATGGAATGTATTATTGACGCTTCTTGGCGGATATCTTCTTTTTAGCCAATTAGGTAAGAAAGGAGGGGACTCTACTTCAAGGAAAACGATCAATGATACAGTATCACTGAACAAGCCTTTCCGCATTGCGTATTTTGAGATGGACTCTATTGAAGCCCATTTTGATATGGTGAAGGATGTGAAATCGGAGATTGAAGGAAAGGAAAAGGAATACAGTAATGGGCTTTCCCAGCTTGATATGACATACCGGAAGAAGATCCAGGAATACCAGCAGAAGCAGTCGACGATGACGCAGGCGGATTATGAGAGAGCGCAGATGGAGTTGAAGCAATTGGAAGATGTGCTGAAGGGGAGAAAGCAGGATATGGATCAGCAATACCAGGAGTTTGTGACCCGCCGGAATTTGTCGTTAAAGAAGAAGATCGAGGAGTTTATTGCGGAGTATAATAAGGGAAGGGAATATGCGTATATAGTAGCGAATGATCCGGGGGTGTTTTATTATAAGGATACGTTGTATGATATTACGCCGGATGTGATCAGGGGGTTGAATGAGAAATATAAAAAGGAGAAGCAGTAGGATAGTAAATATATTAAAGTTCGATCTGGGCTCACCCTTTGCGGGGCCCTCCCTCCCCCGCCTTCCAGCCTACCAATTTCAGTTGCTGCCCCACAGGCAATAACATACCCGGACCTATCCAGGTCCTATACCCATATCTCCATACTAAGTCTACCCATCCCTTCACCTTACCCCCCTCAACCGATTAATCAAAGCAAATATCCCTTTCCAGAAACTCCTGACCTTGGGAAAAAACCAGATTTTTCTCCGGAAAAAAACGTAGAAAAAATGATGAAAAACTTTTTCGTTTTTCACTTAGCTTTATCCAAATCACAAACTGCATGAGTCAACAGCAAACCTCTTTTAAACCTACCCTGGGTTTATTCGACGGCACTATGATCGTAGCCGGCTCCATGATCGGGTCCGGTATTTTTATTGTTAGCGCTGATATCACCCGCAACACCGGTAGCGCCGGCTGGCTGGTCGCCGTATGGCTCCTCACCGGCTTTATGACACTTACAGCCGCTCTCAGCTATGGAGAACTCAGCGGCATGTTCCCCAAAGCCGGTGGTCAATACGTTTATCTCAAAGAAGCTTACAACCCCCTGATGGCATTTCTCTATGGCTGGAGCTTCTTTGCCGTGATCCAAACCGCAACAATTGCCGCTGTAGGCGTGGCCTTCTCAAAGTTCCTCGCTTATATGGTGCCGGAGCTGGGAAATGAATACCTGCTATTTGATGCAGGAATAACAAAAGTGTATTCCGGTCAACTGGTCGCTATTGCCATTATTGTGATACTGACCTATATCAATTCAAAAGGAGTTAAGGAAGGAAAGTTTATCCAAACATTATTTACCTCTGCCAAACTATTGGCATTATTCGGATTGATCGTTTTTGGCTTTTTACTGGTAAAGCAAAGCTTCTGGGCTGAAAACTGGGAAACAGGTTTTACCGCCCGGCAAGCCGTAAAAGATGTAGATGGAAAATTTATTCCCGGAGCCTGGGAAGGTATCGGTGGTGCTGCACTGATGGGCGCGATTGCAGCTTCTATGGTAGGTTCTATCTTCAGCAGTGATGCCTGGAACAACGTAACGTTTATCGCAGGCGAAATGAAAAATCCTAAACGGAATATCGGCTTAAGCCTTTTCCTTGGAACGCTGACAGTAACGGTCATTTATGTATCTGCAAACCTCATGTACTTAAATGCACTGCCATTGAATGAACTGGCCCTGCCTCAGGATGATCGTGTAGCTGTGGCTGCTGCAAATAAGATATTCCCCTCTTTCGGCACAATGCTTATTGCCGTACTGATCATGGTATCTACATTCGGATGTAATAATGGACTGATCCTTGCCGGAGCCAGGGTATACTATACTATGGCGAAGGATGGATTGTTCTTTAAGAAAGTAGGAACGCTTAACCAGAATTCAGTACCACAGACGGCTTTGTGGATCCAATGCCTGGTAGCATCTGTCTGGTGCCTGAGCGGTAAATATGGCCAATTGCTTGACATGATCTCTTTTGTGGTAGTATTATTTTATATGCTTACCATCATCGGCATATTTATCCTGCGCAAAAAAAGACCAGAGGCAGAAAGACCTTACAAGGCATTCGGCTACCCTGTTCTTCCCCTCTTGTATATCCTGATGGGAACGGCATTTTGTTTGTTATTGATTATCTATAAGCCTGAATTTACCTGGCCGGGATTTATTATCGTTTTGCTGGGCGTGCCCCTGTATTATATCGCGATCTCATCAAAACGGAAAAATCAGTAGGGATAATCATATCTGCTTCCATCAATAGTAAGCGATTTAAAGGATCTCATTATGACCAAGCACACACTTGTAATACATGGCGGAGCCGGCACCATTTTCCGGGAAAATATGACCCCGGAAATGGAAAAAGCTTACCTGCAGGGACTGGAAGATGCATTGAATGCTGGCTATGCTTTATTGCATAAAGGAGGCGCTGCCCTGGATGCTGTTAAAGCCGCTGTTGTATCATTGGAAGATAATATGCTATTCAACGCAGGCAGGGGATCTGTATTTGCAAAAGACGGCAGCCAGGAGATGGATGCTTCTATCATGGATGGAAAAACCTTACAGGCCGGAGCGATCGGCGGAGTGCGCAATATCCGTAATCCGGTTGAATTGGCTTATGCAGTGATGACCCAAAGCCCCCATGTAATGCTGAATGGAGAAGGCGCTAATGCCTTTGCTGCCTCAGCCGGTATAAGAACGGAACCGGATGATTATTTCTTTTCGGAATTCCGCTATGATCAATGGTTGAAAATAAGGGAAACGGAAAACGCAGCACTGGACCATAATGTACAAGTAAGCGAGAAAAAATTCGGGACAGTTGGTGCCGCAGCCTGCGATCAGTTTGGCAATATAGCCGCCGCTACCAGCACAGGCGGCATGACCAACAAACAATGGGGAAGAGTAGGAGATAGCCCGATTATCGGAGCCGGAACATATGCCAATAATAAAACCTGTGCCATCAGTTGCACCGGCCATGGTGAAATATTTATCCGCGCCGTGGCAGCTTATGATGTAAGTTGCCTGATGGAATATAAAGGACTGTCCTTGCAGGAAGCAATGGACATCGTTGTGCAGGATAAACTGGTGAGAATGGAGGGCGAAGGAGGAATGATCGGTGTGGATGCTAAAGGAAACGCAGCCCTGGTCTTTAACAGCGCAGGAATGTATCGTGGCATTCAGAACAGTGAAGGAATAAAAGAAGTAAATATTTACAGGTAAATGAAATACTCTTTAGTACGCAGATACTTTTTATTGCTGGCATTTGCCCTTTATATACAAACTGCCTTTGCACAGTCGGACGACGATTCATGTAAAGTGCTTCCCCACTACACAGCCTCTTTTGAAGGAGTGCAGGCAAAAGGCATGCTTTCCGTGGAAGACCTAACTAAGATCAAAAAATTAAAACCGGAAGAAACGGGTGTATCGATCATCCGCTTTACTTATATAATCGATTGTGGTGAGGATTGTGATCCCCATCAAAGGACTGTATATGGCGATATGTTTTCGGAGGAAGATATTAAAGCCATCCAGGCTATGAAAAGCAGGAATATTCTGTCTCTTGAATGTATACTTGGAAAAGATAAAGGCGGTAACCTGGTTTCCTTCAAGCCATTTCTTTATTATATCCGGTAAATTCCGATTTTTGTATTCATGAAAAAATACGCTGTAATAGTGGCTGGTGGTTCCGGCACAAGAATGGGCGCAAGCATTCCCAAACAATTCATGTTGCTGAAAGATAAACCCGTTCTTTATTATTCCATTAAAGCTTTTGTTGACGCTTACCCTGACCTGCAGGTGATCCTGGTTTTACCGGTTGAATACATGGACATGGGGCAGGAGATCATCGATGCTTACTTTGATAAAGACCGGATCCGCATCACTGCCGGTGGCGACAGCCGTTTTCAATCCGTAAAGAATGGCCTGGAACTGGTAGAAGAAGAAGCCGTGGTGTTTGTACATGATGGAGTACGTTGCCTATTGTCAGGCGATCTGATCCGCCGTTGTTATACAATGGCAATGGAAACCGGCAGCGCCATTCCTGTAATACCCAGTAAAGACAGCATCCGCATGCTCACAGAAGAAGGTAATGAAGCTGTAGATCGCAACCTGGTGATGCTGGTACAAACCCCGCAGGTATTTCACAGTAAGATCTTATTACCAGCATTCCAGATAGATTATAAAGACAAATTCACTGATGAAGCTACGGTAGTAGAAGCTTATGGACTTAAAGTATCTCTGGTGAACGGTGAAGAGAACAATATCAAGATAACAAGACCGGTGGATATGCTGCTGGCAGAAAAATTATTGGAAGAATCAGGCGTCGCAAACCCCAATCCCTGATTATTTTTTTAGCCATTTCAGATAAAACGGCAACCTGTTCAATTTTACTGCCGAATAGTTTTCTTCTGTAGCACCAAAACTGCTATAGAAGAAAGCGAGGTTACGTATATCCGAACCCTCAAAATCGAGCAGCAAAGCCTGACCAGCATGATCTTTAATGAACGCATCGATCAGCGCATGCGAGGCACCCAATGTACGGCCATCAGGATGATTGCCTACAAGGATATAATAAGCCCGGTTATGAGAAAAGAAAAATACACAGGAAGCAATCAACTCATCCCTGGAAGAAAGAATGCCATAGCAGGTCGCCTGTTTTCTTTCATATAAAAAATCGTACAATTTTTTGAAACGTTCAATATTATCTGTGGACTCTTTTGTATAACCACGCATCTGCAACACAGCCAGCTCTATTACTTTTTCAACAGGAATATCTTTTGCAGGCTTACAGCCTAATTGTAATGCTTTCTTTATATTCCTTTTTGTATTCTCCCTGTATTGTTCATACAATTCCGCGTAGGATTTATGCAAAGGCAGGACGAAATTTTTACGCTGATATAAAGAGAACCGCTCAAGCGGGAAGAGGTTTTTATGATTGAGATAAATATCCCAGTATAAGTACCTCGATGGAACAGCATCCAGGAATGATTGCAGTAGATCTGCTGTAATATTGTTCCCAACCACACCCAACTGGGCTGCCAAAAATGGCTGATAAAGATAGGCTACTCCATATTTTCTATGCCAGGTCAATGGCATCACGGCTTCGTAATCGCCATACACCAGCGCATCCCATTGCCTCGACATATTATCCAGGTAATAAGAATATCCATAGATCAGACCATTGGAAGCATTGGCAATGCAATGGTCCCATTTCCGGAAATCAATCTCCTTATATGCCAGGTATTGTATGTGAAAAGACTGACTCATTCAAATGGTATATCCCTGATAAATTTGCGCATCCTGAAATGAGAAATATCAATGGAGAAAGAGATCTTTTTCAGGAACCTGTTTTCAGGTATGGTTGACCTTATATAATCTTTATACACTTTGCTATACAGCAATGGGATATAAATATTCACTGTCTCTTTCAGCAAGGGTATATGCAAGCCTGCATCAAAAAGAAAACGGTCCTGGCCCGAAATTCTTTTCCAGCTTTCTGCGCTTGTGCCGATATCCAGGAATACTTTCAATGGGATCTTTACAGGCAACAGGTTAAGCGGGTTGAGATGGGAGGGAATAGTGGAGCTCAGGTTAATAGCCGCCAGCCAATCATCTGTTTTACCTACTTTGTTTGAAAGCAGATCTGTCCTCACTTTAAATCCTCCGTCTCTTATCATGATCTGCTGGCTTGCAGCTCCTTCAAATTCATTTCGGCCAGCAAAATAATCACTGTAGGTATAGTCCTCATACCCATTAGGGCCTGTCATGTTAAGATGGTAGCGGTCTGTTTCAGATTGCCTGGCAAACGTTTTGGAAACGGTGTAAAAGAATTTTCCTGCAAACAACCGGAGGTCTAATCCGCCGCCTTTTGGATAATTGAAAAAGTAATTGCCGGTAAAGCCTGCACGGATAAAATCTTTTCCCTGCTCCAGCTTAAGTTCTCCGCGATAAGGATAAAGTACCCGGTTATTTTCCCAAACCAGCATCAGCTGGTTTAATGTACGGTTATTGGATATAACCCTGTATTTATTTTCTATAGTGGTGTCAGTTCCGGTTATTGTTGTGTCGCGGTAAAAGCGTAAGGCATCCTCAGTAATAAAAAATGTTTTGAATTGCAGGAAGCGGTTAAGCGTGCTTCGAGGATTACGTTCTTTTAATGTCAGCCGGAGAGAAGGCACTATTTTATGAAAAGACGTGTAAGTGGTCTTATCATTGCTCTTGAACCGGTTGATGCCGAATGCAGATGCACTAAGGCCAAGATTTATTCTTCGAAATGCTCCATCGGGGAAGAAGGAATAATTGATCAAACCGGTGCCTGTCAGTTTTTTTGTAGCAACACCATACATCGGCGCTACAAAAAACTGCAGCCGTGATGCAGGAAGCTTATAGTTCGTTACGAAAAGGCCTGCCATAAACTTATCATACCTGTTAACACCTATTGCGGGCCCAATGCTGATAAGGTTGGCCACTGGCGACTGAATATATGATGCATAAGATTTCAGGTCAAGGATAAAAGCTGCTTTTGTACCTGTTCTATATTGATTGGGCAAAACTCCTCTTGTGTTCAGGTAAGAAAACAAACTGTCTTGCTCAATACCCAGGCTTTCACTGATACTTGCTTTAAAATCTTCCGGCCCGGGATGTTTGAATTTCCATTGCTGGTAATAATGCTGAAGGGCTTTGTCCAATTGAGACCTTCCAACTTTCTGCTCCAGGTAATCGAGCCAGGCGGCTGTTTTAATATAAGCTACCAGGGGATAATTGTAAAAAGAAAGACTGTCGCTGGGTGAATTGATTGGCTGGTCGCGGTGGACTGCTGCTACTGATTCAAACAACAATTTTTCTGCATCTTCTATAAAGAAACTGGTTTTGCCAAGCCGGGTATCTCCTTTGGGACCGTATTTAGAACGGACATAGCGATTGCCATAATAAGTATTAATCCCCTCATCCATCCAGGGATGGAGGCGCTCATTGCTGGCAAGTATGCCATAAAACCAGTTATGTCCTATCTCATGTTCGATCGTTCGGTCAAGCTGGCCTATATCTGCTGTAGGGACGATCACCGTGATCGTAGGATATTCCATTCCTCCACCAGCACCAAGCGGGCCTTCCACCACGCTTATAACAGAATAAGGATATTCTCCAATCCATTCACTCCGGCTTCTTATGGCATCTTTTGCAAACGACAGGCTTTTCCGCCAGCTTGTTTTTTCTGCAGGCAAATAATAGCTGCCTGCTTCAATGACCTTTCCTGAAGGAAGACGGCAGGTGTCCAGGTCAACAATAAAACGCTTATCAGCAAACCAGGCAAAATCATGTATACGGTCCTGGCGGAATTGAAGTGTTTTAGTTCTTTGAGATGAAGCAGGAAATTGCTGCTGAACCGTTTTATATCCTCCACCTTTTGTTTTGATCTTTTTCTTCAGCGGCTCCCAGTTAAAATCCTTTCTGCTACGAAGCCATTCTTTTTCTCTGGGGTCCTGCAGTTCCCCTGTAGCAGCCACCACATAATTATCCGGCACAGTAATATTTACGTCGAAGCTGCCAAACTCACTATAAAATTCACCCTGGTCGAGGTAAGGCATCGGATGCCAGCCATCCTTGTCATACACTGCCGGTTTGGGATACCATTGCGTTACCTGGTAGCTTTCACCATCGTGACCGCCCCTGGAAAAACTATAAGGTAGTTGTACATGAAAAGGCGTTGTGATCAGAACTTTCTGCCCAGGCAATAATGGTGAAGGAAGGATCAACTGTATAATATCGATATGCTGCGGATGGTCCAGGGTTTCTGCAATGATATCATTTACTTTAAAATTCAGCTTATTGATATAACCTTTTTGTTCCTTACCGGAAAAATAGAAATCAGTATTGCCATTTTCCAACTGCTGATCGGTAAATGCAGTCTTGTCGTTTTTATAGGCATTCGGCCAAAGATGTATCCAGATAAAACGAAGCGTATCAGGTGAGTGGTTGATATATTCCATCCGCTCAAATCCATCGAGACTATGCTGCCTGTCGTTCAGCGACACATCAATGGAATAATTCACTTCCTGCTGCCAGTATGCACGCTGGGCCTGGACATTAAAAAAGAAACTGCAGCTTATGAGGAAGAAAAAGAATTTTATTGGTTGCATTGGCTGGTTTAATGTAAAGATAACCTCACCTTGCCCGCCGAAGCCTTGGCGAAGGTGGGCCACCCCGGACCTGATCCGGGTCTTTCAAAAATAGTTATTTCCCCTTGCCTTTAAAAATGATCCGGAGGGTATGTATCATGATCTTGAAATCGAGAAGCAGCGATATATTTTCAATATAAACCAGGTCGAATTTGCTGCGCTCGATCATCTGTTCGATGTTTTCTGCATATCCAAACTGGATCATCCCCCAACTGCTGAGCCCAGGCTTTACTTTCAACAGGTATTTGTAATAGGGGAACCGGGCCACTATCTGGTCGATGAAAAAACGGCGCTCAGGCCGGGGCCCAACAAAGCTCATGTCTCCTTTCAGGATATTCCATAGTTGTGGAAGCTCATCCAGCCTCCATTTCCGCATCACTTTACCCCAGCGGGTGATACGGGCATCATGGTCAGAAGAAAGGACAGGGCCATTTTCTTCTGCATTTACGATCATGGACCTGAACTTGTACATCATAAAAGGCTTTCCCTTATAACCGATCCTTTCCTGTACATAAAATATGGGGCCTTTGGATGATAATACCAGGCGGATCACCGTATAAAGCATCAGCGGAAAAAGAAAGATCAATGCTGCAGTTGCTGTTGCCACATCAATCAGCCGCTTGATATGCTGCTGCCATTCAGGCATCAGCCCTGTATTCACATCAATCAGTGCAGGGCCCATTACGTTATTGGTTTTAACAGACCCCGAGAGTATGTCCATCGTATCGGGCTGGATCTTTATGGCCACATCTTTTTCGCTTAGCTGGGCAACCAGGCTTTCCAGCAGGCCGCTTTCTGATTTTTCCAGGGCAAGCACTACCAATTGCACATTGTTCTTATCAATCAGTCTTTCCAGTTCCGGTAAAGTTCCCAGCAATGGTAAAGGTGAGGAATCGGTGCCAGGGTCTGCCGGACTGGCGAATCCAATATAGCGGTAGCCTCCATCATGGAGGTTCTTTTTAGTTCTGTGAAATATACTGGCAGCATTTTCCTGGTTGCCGATGATCAGGGCATTGAAATAAACATCTCCATTGAGCAATTGCTGTTTTACTTTTCTTAACACCAGCCACCGGCCAAAAAAGATAAGAAGGAAATTAAGCAGGAACAGCAATAGAAAAGCTTTATTATAATAAGCAGCTGCAGATATGGTACCATTCTTCACATCATCCATTACGAAAAAGAAAAACAATACAGATGTTCCGATCAGCGTGCAGATCAGGGTGGAACTGAATTCATACAACCTGGATTTTGCATACAGGGAATGATAGGAACCGGCAATGGTAAATAAAGCCAGCCAGCCCATTGGAATAAAAAAAACGCCTATCCAGAAATGGTAGTCCATTTGCCACAGGCTGCTTGCCGGAATGTCTTTTTCCAATAAAGCCTTTCTTATAAAATAGTAAACCGCCCAGGCGAGGGCAGACATGAGATAATCAACTGCAACATACCAGGCGATGGATATTTGTTTGCCTGTCCTCATATCAGTGGGTGATCACATTATTCCCGATCTTCTGCAGGATCTTATGTGCCACATCCATGGCCATAAAGCCATCTATCTCTGAAACGATCGGTTTTGTGTTGTTAAGAATGGCTGCCTTGAATTCTTCCAGTTCTTTTTTGATAGCGTTTACTTCAGGTACAGCAGGATTAGCCACAGCGATTGTTTTAACACCGGAAGGTGTTTCTATATCAAATGCAAATACATTGGAATCCTGTGCTTCCTTCAGCTTGATGATCTCTGTTTTCTTGTTGAGGAAATCGATGCCGATATAAGCATCTTTCTGGAACAACCGCATTTTCCGCATCTTCTTCATGGAAATACGGCTGCTGGTAAGATTGGCCACACATCCATTGTGGAATTCGATGCGGACGTTGGCGATATCAGGTGTTTCCGTCATCACACCCACACCACTGGCGGAGATCGATTTTACATCACTTTTCACGATGCTGAGCACGATATCAATATCATGGATCATGAGATCGAGGATCACGCTCACTTCAGTACCACGCGGATTGAACTGCGCCAGGCGGTGCACTTCAATAAACATCGGGTTAAGGGTCACATTTTTCAGGGCAAGAAAAGCAGGGTTGAACCTCTCCACATGGCCTACCTGCACTTTACTGCCTGATTCCTCTGCCAGCTTTACGAGTTGGCGGGCTTCTTCCATGGTATGGGCCAGCGGCTTTTCCACGAAGACATGCTTTCCTTTTTTGATCGCTTTTTCACACCACTGGAAATGGTGGTTGGTAGGAGTAACCACATCGATGGCATCGCAGGCGTCCATCAGCGCGTCGGGGTCAAGAAAACGGGGGAGCTGGTATTTTTCAGAAACTTCCCTGGCAGTATCATCATGCGGATCATAAAAACCCACGAGGTCCACACCGGGTATCTCTTTCCAGTTGTTCAAATGAAATTTGCCCAGGTGGCCAACGCCATACAATCCGATCTTTAGCATAAGAATGAATTAATGCCCAAAGATAAAGATTGGCGCCAGCAGATAAAATATTAGTTCAGCATAGTGGAACGGACGGAATAAGAAACGCCCGGTTCATAAATAAAGAAACAGGCGTTATCCCTTATCGTATTAATAATGGGCTGTGCTTCTTTTTCAGGAACAGCAGGGCATCCCAGGCTGCGGCCAATATAACCCTGACTTGATGCATAGGACTCATCCACATAATCCGCACCGTGCACCACAATAGCCCGGTTGTAAGCATTATCATTTATGCCCTTTTCCACCCCATTTAATTTAAGCGAATAGCCATGTTTGCCATTATATGTTTCACCGGTGATATAAAAACCGGGGCTGCTTTTATAAGAGGAAGGCAGATTGGAAAATGACGTGGCCAGTTCCTTGCCGGAGTTGCGCCCATGCGCTACCAGGGTTTGAAAAAGGACCTTATATTGTTTCAGGTCCAGGATATATAAGCGCTTGTGACTGCTGGGTTGGCTGAAATCGGCGATAGCCAGCACAGCAGGATTGCTGAGGCGGCCTTCCTGCAATAATTTGTTCCAGCCTTTTTGGGCATACTCAAAAGCCTGGCGGCTGAGACCAATGCTGTCGAGGTGAAGGCTGTCATAAATAGACTTGCCGCCCGCGAAAGGCGAAAGGCTGTCCGTTTTTGTTTTGTCAGGCGCAAATGCTGCAAAAGTGCGTGAGCCGAAAACATTTTTGCCAAACGCAAATGACAGGTGCAGCAAAGCAATTAACAAGGCTGAAACAAGTAAATAAGCTCCCTTTAATTTTTTCTTCATGTTTACAGATTAACCATCCACCCGGGGGAGGATACTCAATTTTTTAGGTAAAAAAATGACAATGCAATACAATTTCTCAGAGTTGATTGCTGATAATTAAATCCTCCCCGGGCAGTGATGGTTATTGGTAGTACGCCTGAAATCGGCATCGAAAGATTTGCAAAGTTAGGTATTTTAACCGGTGAGACAGACTTTTTTTTCTAAACACTATGATACTTGCTTTTATTCATATACCGACAAGATTATATATATTATAGCATATATCACAATTTTTTGGCTACATATTAATAGAGTAAAATCTTTCTAAAACGACCCCTTCCCGTCCTTCCCGCCTTACCGGTAAAAACTTACCGGTAAGGCGGGAAGGACGGGAAGGGTGGACTTATGAGGAGCGTTTGATATTATAATAGCTGATTCTTTGCATTAATTAGCCGGGTATTTTGGCCAGGATGAAAATGTGCTAATTTTCATTGTCTTAGAATTTAAAACCTGCCTGCTTATGAAACGGATGGCATTTTTCCTTTTCTGTTGTTTTCTTTCTTCTTTCTGTTTTTCCATGCCGCCTGATACGCGGTATAAAATTGTAGAAGATGGGGTGTTGGTTTACCCGGATCAACGGTTTTCGGCTGGGGTAAAACTGGTGAAGCTGCAGGTTATTGCGGATAAGATTATTCGGGTGATTGCTTCTCCTACGATTGAATTATCGTCTTCAAAAAGCCTGGTGATCGTTCATATTCCGCAGCAGGTAAAATGGGATACCAACACCACAGATAGCAGTCTTATCCTTTCTACTGCTGCTCTTAATGCGACCATTAATCTTTTCTCCGGTACTGTTTCTTTTAAAGATGAAAGTGGAAATTTTTTATTGTCCGAAAAAAAAGTAAACGGTAGAGAGATCGTACCGGTTGTTTGGGAAGGTGAACCCATGTACGGGTTGCAGCAGGTGTTTGATATCGCTCCTGGTGATGCGCTGTATGGGTTGGGACAGCATCAGGAAGGAGTATTTAATTACAAGGATCAGCAGGTAACCCTTTTCCAGAACAATACGGAAGTGGCTGTACCATTCATGGTGTCTGTAAAGAACTATGGTGTTTTGTGGGATAATTATTCCCTCTCAAAAGCAGGTGATACCCGGTCTTTCCTTCCGCTTTCTGCCCTGCGCCTGTTTGATAAAAAAGGTATGCAGGGATGGCTGACGGCCAGCTATTGTAATGATCGTAACAAGCCGCAGGATATTGCTTTTGAAAAAGCAGAGTCATCCATCAATTATCCGTATGTAACAGACACCAAACTGAAGCTTCCACCTGAGTTTGCCATACAAAAAGGGAGCATTACCTGGGAAGGAGCTATTGCGAGTGGAAACAGCGGTCATCATAAACTCCGTTTCACTTATGCTGGTTATATAAAAGTGTGGGTGAATGGCAAACTGTGGCTGGATAAATGGAGGCAACCCTGGAACCCCGGCTCCGGTGTCATCAACCTGCAACTGGAAAGGGATAAAAAATATCCCATCAAAATAGAATGGATACCGGATGGGGGAGAATCATATATCACTGCCAACTGGCTGCCGCCATTGCCGGAGGGATGGGACGATACTTTCGGTTTTGACTCCGAAGCCGGCCGGCAGATCGATTACTATTTTATCTATGGGCAAAATATGGACGAGGTGATCAGCGGTTATCGTCAGTTGAGCGGTAAAGCACCGATCGTTCCCAAATGGGCAATGGGTTTCTGGCAAAGCCGTGAAAGATATAAAACGCAGGAAGAGATCATCAACACAGTTGCAGAGTTCAGAAAAAGAAAAATCCCTTTGGATAATATCGTGCTTGACTGGAGTTATTGGAAAGAAAACGATTGGGGCAGCCAGGAATTTGATAAGACAAGGTTTCCTGATCCATCTGGTATGATTGATCTTTTACATAAAAAATATAAGACGAGACTGATGATATCAGTGTGGCCGAAATTTTATGAGGGTATAGCGGCCTATCAACAATTCAATGCGAAAGGATGGCTCTACAAAAGAAATATTGCCGACCGCCAACGTGATTGGATCGGGCAGGGATATACTTCCACTTTTTATGATGCTTTTAATGATGAAGCGAGGAAAGGTTTCTGGCAATTGATATATGATAAGCTTTACAGCAAAGGAATAGATGCCTGGTGGATGGATGCGAGTGAGCCGGATATTTTGTCCAATGTTTCTCCGCAGAAAAGAAAAGAGCAGATGAGCCCGACAGCTTTAGGCACTGCTGCTGAATACCTGAATGCTTATCCGCTTCAGAACGCAAAAGGGATCTATGAAGGACAGCGCGGTGTTGATCCGGATAAAAGAGTGTTCCTGCTTACCCGTTCAGGGTTTGCGGGTTCGCAACGCTATGCAGCTTCCATCTGGAGCGGCGATATTGCCTCGCGCTGGGAAGATATGAAAGCACAGATCAGTGCAGGCCTTAACTTCTCTCTTTCAGGCCTTCCTTACTGGACCATGGATATTGGTGGTTTCTCTGTTGAACCCCGGTATGAAAAGCCCAATGAAGCAGATCTGGCTGAATGGAGGGAATTACAAACCCGCTGGTACCAGTTCGGCGCTTTCGTACCTCTTTTCCGGGTGCATGGACAGTTCCCTTTCCGCGAAATTTATAATACCGCTCCAGAGAGACATCCTGCCTACAGCAGCATGTTGTATTACAACAAACTCCGCTACAGGCTGATGCCTTATATCTATACATTGGCCGGCGATGCTTATCATAAAAACTCGACTATTATGCGGGCGCTGGTGATGGATTTTGGAAAAGATGCAGCAGTGAAGAATATTGGCGATCAGTTTATGTTTGGCCCATCCTTATTGATCAATCCTGTGTATACATACAGGGCCATAAACAGGGATATTTATTTACCGGCCGGCCAGGGATGGTACGATCTGTATACCGGCAAGCATTATGAAGGAGGACAATCCATTCATGCAGATGCTCCCTATCAGCGGATACCGGTTTTTGTAAAAGAAGGTGCGATCATCCCTACAGGCCCTGAACTGGAATATACCGGTCAGCATGCGGCTGATCCTTTGATCGTATACGTGTATGCAGGCAAGGACGGCCGGTTTGATTTATATGAAGATGAAGGGCTGAATTATAATTATGAGAAAGGAAATTTTAGCCGGGTATCATTTAATTATAATGAAGAAGGACACACCCTGACGATCGGAGACAGGATAGGTAGTTTTAATGGAATGCTGCAAAAAAGGGTGATCTATATAAAGCTTATCAGTCAGGCCAAACCACAGGGAATGGATTTTATTCCTTCCGGAAAGAAAATAAATTATAACGGCAAAAAGATAGAAGTAAAATTGTAGCTGAGTTTTATTGCTTCAGCCTGGCAGCACTTCAGCGCTAAATCCATATTTCTTCAGTAGCAGAATAAGTGGATCAGCCTGCACAATCCCTGAAATGGATTTAACGCGGAGAATGTTATCACAATCATCCAGGTCAAAATTGGCTGTGTAGCCGGTATACGTTTTATGTATCTGCTCCACAAGAATACCGGCCAATATCTCGTCTTTAACATCTGTTTTAAAAACTTCTATCATAATGATATAATTACCTTCATAAAGGTATTATGCAGTACGGGGTTTAATGAGGTCTGAAAGCGACAATCTGGAGGGTGATCGCGACGGGAAGTGCATATTTTTAATTAAGGGCAATAAAATATGCGAATCAACCTGCTCGTTAAACACTTGGTTGACAATGGTTCATTGTCTGTGTAGTAATTAATTCCCAGCAGCCCCAATTAATACCGTATCTTCACCAGAAGTGATTTAAAACTACCTGAGCAATCAGTTCAGATCAGCATCAATTTTTTACTTGTCAGTAATAATTCATCTCCTCTTCGCTCTTGTTGTCGTTCTTTATCACCAAATATTTTTTCTATTAAACTATTTTTTATGAACATGTATGTATCAAACCTGGGTTTTCATATCGTTGAAGAAGACCTTAGAAAATTATTCGAACAATTTGGGCAGGTAAGCTCCGCTAAAGTGATAACAGACAGGGAAACCGGTCGTAGCAGGGGATTTGGATTTGTGGAAATGGGCTCCGATGTTGAAGCCGCAACAGCAATGAATAGCCTGAACAATAAAGAAATTGAGGGCCGGCAGATCTCGGTAACACAGGCAAGGGAGAAAACGGACCGCCCCAGCTCTAAACGTTGGTAGTGTTAATGCCGTAAACTGCGGAATAGACCGGTGAAAGAGCAAACACTGGTTGTTGTCAACACTCTAACTTAAAGTTGTCAGTATGATCTATCAGAAAAACGACATGGAAGGCCGGTTTTACAAGTGGGATACGGACCCTTCAGGAGCTGTATTTGCCGGAAGGCCAAGCCGGCGGTTATTCGACAGGTTTAATGGAGATCAGGTGTTATTTATTATCAATTTTTATGCATCTTTCTTTGAAAAATTTACTCTGGAGGAAGCCCGGGAACTGGAACGGCAGATAGCTGATAATTTGCCAATGGAAGCAAAAAGCGAAATATCCGTGTTCAACTGGATAAAAGATGCATCAAGGAAATTGCTTCTGTAACACCTGGATTTATAATATTAAAGTTTTTATATGACGTACGAAGAGATAGAGAAATTTATGAAAAACAAGAGTAAGGGCGATTATCCGGTTCGTATCAATTTCAAGACCAGGAAGTCTATCATGGGTTTGTTTATTAAAACAGATGATTATCCTGAACTGAGCCGTAAAAATCTGTGGCGGATCGTCAGCGAAACAAACCTGGAATCCTACAGCACTTCAAAAGATATCAACCTGGCGCGTATTTTTAATGGCGCTGAAATGACCAAGCTGGAAAATGTTTGATCCTTGTTTTGACAGATTGATTTGTTCATCAGTCAGCATATCACTTTTGACCAGGTCAGAAAATCATGGTAAATTCAATCACTTCCTGGTTTTCATATTCAGGAAGTAGTATTGCCCTGATTTGTAATCCAGTCAACCTTGCTAATTACTTCCCGGGTAATCTATTGATCGGTAGTTCACGGATATATGTCACAAGCTGGTTGTAGGATGAAGATATTTCTAAATAGCCGTTACGTGAATGCGGCTGAAAAACTAAATATGGCAAAACCCAAAGAAACATTTAACAAAAAGGAAAAAGAAAAGAAACGTTTAAAACAACGGCAGGAGAAGCAGGAAAAAATGGAGGAAAGAAAGGCGAATGGCAAGAAAGGCAAAAGCCTGGAAGAAATGATGGCTTACATAGACGAGAATGGTAATATCTCCTCAACGCCTCCAGATCCAAGAAACAGGAAGATGTTCAATCAGGAAGATATCCAGATTGGCGTTCCAAAGCGGGAAGATGTGATTGAGCCCGTGAGGACGGGAACCGTCAGTTTCTTTAATGATGCAAAAGGATTTGGGTTTATCAATGATAAAGAAACAGGAGAGAGGGTTTTTATACATATCAATAATTTAACTGGCCCTATAAAAGAAGGCGATAAAGTTAACTTTGAAGTAGAAATGGGAGATCGCGGACCCAGCGCGATAAATGTTAAAAAGATCTGACCGGCCCTGCAGCCAGGCAATTTACTATTCATCAAATACGTTTTAATTGAATGGCATTAATAGACTACATACTTCAGAAACCATCCTATGGCTGGACAAATGCAAACGGTGAATTGGCCGTTCCCTCTACCCGCCAATTGTGGAATGAAGCATTTTCAAGGGTAAACATTTTTAAAACCAGGAAAAACTGGATATCCATGATCAGTTGGCTGATGGCCTGCTGCATGTTGCCATTTTTTGTTATTTTTCTTGTTTATCATTTTTCATGGTTACTTGCTGGCATTATTGCTATTTATAGCCTGATAGTAATGGGTACGCACGGCACCATCTGGTTTCACCGCTTCTGCACACATAAATCATATAAGTTCAGTCATCCTGTATGGAGATTTGTTACGCAGAACCTTGTTGTCAAAACCTTTCCTGAAGAAATTTATGTAGTATCTCATCATGTGCATCATGCCAAGTCAGACCAACCCGGCGACCCGTATAATTCGCAGGGAGGGTTCATGTATTGTATGCTGTCTGATGTAAATCACCAAAGCATTGCCAAAGACCTTAATGAAACAGATTATAAAAAAGCATCCCGCTTTCTTCAGCATACAGGCGTGAGGCTTAATAGTTTTGAGCAGTATAAGAAATGGGGTTCTATTGCCACACCTTTTTATACCATCACCCTTTGGCTGTTCAACTGGGCTTTTTGGTACACCATTTTTTATTTGATCGGCGGGCATGCATTAGCCTGTGCCTTATTTTCAGGGGCCATGCTATGGTTTGTATTTGTAAGGGCTTTTAACTACACCGGACATGGCAAAGGGAAGGAAAAACATGTAGATGGAATTGACTTTGACCGCAGCAACCTATCTGTCAATCAAACAAGACCTGGGCTTTTTGCAGGGGAATGGCATAACAATCATCATCTTTATCCCGGAAGCGCCCGGGCAGGCTTTCTGCCTTATCAGCTTGATCTGGCCTGGATATATATCTTTTGCCTGTATAAAGTGGGGGCGGTTTCATCTTATCATGACTCCAAAAAGGATTTCCTGCGCAGATACGCAGCCATCCAACGGCAGTAAAAATACAGCAATAATTCAATCTTCTTATCCTTACACACCCCGGTATCTTTTTCTCCCGGCTTTTATGTAGTTTTCAACTCAGAGCTGGTAAGGCTTTTGCAGTTCCTGCAATAAAAAAGTAAAGAAGTGGACTCCCTTACACATATTGTTCTGGGCGCCTGTATTGGTGAAGCAATAGCCGGCAAAAAACTGGGCAGGAAAGCCATGCTTCTTGGAGCAATCGCTCAAAGCCTCCCGGATATGGATTTTGTTACGGCTTTCTTCTTAAGCGATACACAGGATATTGTAGCGCACAGGGGAATTACCCACTCCCTTTTGTTTATTGTGGTGGGTACGCTTGTTCTGAGTTTCTTATCAGATAAGATCTTCCGGAAAACGCCTTTGAGTTATAAATCCTGGTTCCTCTTATTCGGGATCAACCTGTTTGTGCATGTGTTCATTGACAGTTTTAATGCCTATGGAACAGGATGGTTTGAACCCTTTTCGCATCGCAGATTTTCTTTCAATGTGCTTTTTGTAATTGACCCTTTCTTTTCTATATGGCCCTTCCTGGGTATGCTTGGGTTGTTGATACTGCGGGGTCATGACAGGCGGAGAAAGCGTTGCTGGGAAATCGGTATTGGCATGAGTGTACTTTATCTGGGTTATGCCATCACCAATAAACTACAGGTAGATAAAGTGGTGCGTGAAAACCTGGCAGCACAGCATATACCTGCCGATCATTATTTTACCATACCTACCATAATGAATACCTGGCTTTGGGAGGCAGTGGTGCGAAAAGATGATGGATACTATCTCGCTTACCGCTCGGTGTTTGACAGGAATGAGCAAATGAGTTTTACCTGGTTTCCCCGGCAGGATTCCTTATTGGATCTTGTGGAAAACAAAGAAGAAGTAAAGGACCTCCAGGTGTTTGCCAACGGGTATTATACGGTGGAGAGAAGAAATGACACGCTTATTTTTAATGTGCTTCGTTTTGGACAGATAGCCGGTTGGGAGAATCCGAAAGCAAGATTTACATTTTATTATTATTGCGACAGGCCCGAAGCAAATAACCTCGTAGTGCAGCGGGGACGTTTTGAAGGATGGGATTTGAAGAGGACCGGATCATTTATCAGAAGGATAAAAGGGAATTGATTCATTCCTTGCTTTTGATATGCATTGCAGCTTATTTTAGGCACACAAATATTACCTTATTTATCCTTGTCTTCGTCCTTGTCATCCGTCATCGCTTCAATGTCTGAAGCGAGATGGCTGATGATTGAAGCAATTCCTTCCTTTCTTATACTGATCTTGTTATCGATCTGCTTCAGGCCCTTGACGGTGAATACGACCAGGACACTTTGCTCCAATGCTTTTGAATCGGCTACAGTACCGGTCAGTAATACTATCCCGTGTTTGACTTTAACCTTAATACCTGCGGCATCCCAGGTGGTAATTGCATTGAATTTCCGTTTGATCTCCTCTTCAATCCTCCTGTCTTCCTGCTCTCCCGGCAGCAATGAATCTTTGGAATGGTTTACCATGGCAGTTATTTAAGTTCCTGTATGATCTTTGTCAGCAGGATCAAAAACTGAACCTTATTCCATCTGCAGTTGAACAAAGCATGTGAGCAGTAAGCAATATTCCAAAAAGAGCAGCTGCTGATTGACTGTGTAATATCATCCCCGCAGCAGGGAATGATATTACACAGTTCATTCCTTACTCAAATCTTTAAAGAAATTTCATTGACTCCTTCTGTTTTTTTTAACTCATCAAGAACAGCCAGTACAGATTCCCTGGATGCTTTTTCGGTAAAACTGATTTTCAGATTCCCTGTTTTATCGTCTTTACCGGTCTGCAATAGCATTTCTGCAGGCGAGAGTTCATTTTTCTTCAGCAATTTATCCAGGTCAATGAGTCCGAATTGTTTGGTATTGAACGAAAGATTGATCGTATGGTCCCGGTTGGTTTTAAACATTCTTTGTTCCAGTGGCTTTATCAGGGCAAGTATTACCAGCACCACTACTGTAGTAATAATAGCTGCGGCATACAAACCGCCGCCAACGGCCAGCCCGATACCTGCAACACTCCATAAGCCTGCAGCTGTAGTAAGTCCTCTTACAATCTGTGGTTTCAGGAACAGAATAGTACCGGCCCCAAGAAAACCAACACCACTGATCACCTGCGCTGCAATCCGTGAAGGATCGAGAGAGATGCCCGGGTAGCCAACCACATCTTTAAATCCAAAAGTGGAAACGATCATGATCAATGAGGATGCAATGCAGACCAGCATGTGTGTTCTCAAGCCTGCAGCTCCGTCTTTGCGTTCCCTCTCCCAGCCAATAAGACCGCCTAAAACAACAGCAACAAGAAGCCGGATAGTAATTTCTTTTATATCGAGTACATAGTTGTTCATAAAAGATAGTTTTCAAAATTTAAGCCAGGAGAAAATGAAGTGCTAATATTTCATTCATCGTGAATCAGTAAAGGTACTATATTTAAGTACGCTAATGATTATGCAGCCGAATGGTTGAAGTATGTAAGTAAACTCAATGGATCTACAGTTTAAGCGAACAAGAATTGCACCCACTCCCAGTGGCTTTCTTCATTTGGGAAATGTATTGTCGTTTGCACTAACAGCAGTGCTGGCCCGGCAAACGGGCGCGCAGATATTGTTGCGGATCGATGATATGGACAGGGAGCGTGCCAGCAGGGAATATGCGGAAGATATTTTTGATACGCTTCATTTCATGGAGATACCCTGGGATGAAGGCCCGCGCAATTACGCTGAATTTGAAAAAGAGTTTTCCCAGCTTCATCGTTTACCCTTGTACGAAAAAGCATTGCTGCAATTGAGAGAACAAGGGTCCGTATTTGCCTGCACCTGCTCAAGAACACAAATCCTGGCTTTAAGCCCTGACGGAGTTTATCCCGGCACCTGCCGCAATAAAGGCATTCCTCTGGATACAAAAGATGCCTGCTGGCGTTTGCGAACGGATAACAGGGAATTGCGTGTAAAAGCAGTTGATCAGGCAATCATCAACGATATATTACCAGGTAGCCTGAAAGATTTTATTGTAAGAAAAAAAGATGGTTTCCCTGCGTATCAGTTAACCTCCCTTGCCGATGACCTGTACTGGAATGTGGACCTGGTAGTGAGGGGAGAAGACCTCTGGCCTTCCACGCTCGCACAGCAATATCTCGCAACAGTGCTGAACAAACCTGCTTTCAGCGGGATCCATTTTTTTCATCATCCCCTGCTGGCCGGAAAGGATGGATTGAAGTTTTCCAAATCGGCAGCCGCCACTTCGATACAATTCCTTCGGAAAGAAGGGAAAAAACCAGCAGATATTTATGCAATGATTGCCGGGATGATGAGCCTGGCTGAACCGGTAAAGGACCGGCAATCCCTGGCCCGTGCTTTGCGCATGATATAACCGCTGCGCTGTAAGCGTCCTGTTTTTAACAAGACATTCCCTGTAAGAAAACCGGAAAAATTGAGTTTTGTTAAATACATTTGAAGCATGAGACTGATCCTGCATCTGCTGGTCATTGCGGCAATTGCCTATATCCTTTCACAGGTGTTGCCGGGCGTGCATATTAAAAGCTATGGCACAGCGATCTGGTTTGCTATTGTACTTGGTTTGCTGAATGTTTTCCTGCGTCCATTACTTATCTTGATCACTCTGCCCCTGACGATCTTTACATTCGGCCTGTTTATTTTTGTGATCAATACGGTCATCGTATTAATAGCAGGTCAATGGATAAAGGATTTTAAGATAGATAGTTTCTGGTCAGGCCTTTTATTCAGTTTGTTATTGTCTCTTACCACCTCTGCATTGTTCAGGGAGGAAAGACGGCAACGCCGCATGAATGACCAACGGTAACACCAGTCGCAATAAACCCTCAGATTGTCGTATTTGCACGCCGCCGCCTCCACAACTTCGTAATATTTTTGTTTTACACAATTAAAAAAGGAGGCTATCATGGCTACATTCCAAAGACTTACATCCTGCTTGTGGTTCGATAACCAGGCAGAAGAAGCAGCAAAGTTTTATACATCTGTTTTTAAGAACTCCAAAATCGGCAAGATCGCTTATTATGGAAAAGAAGGACAGGAAGAGCATCGCCAGAAACCCGGCTCAGTGATGACGGTGGAGTTTGAACTGGAAGGGCATAAATTTCTTGGACTGAATGGCGGCCCTGTTTTTAAATTCAGTGAAGCCATTTCTTTTGTTATTAATTGTAAAGACCAGGCAGAAATAGATTATTACTGGGAAAAACTGACTGCCGGTGGCGACCCTAAAGCACAGCAATGTGGCTGGCTGAAAGATAAGTATGGGCTTTCCTGGCAAGTGACACCGGTAATACTGGAAAAAATGGTAACCAGTGAAGATAAGGCAAAGTCAGGCCGGATGATGAAGGCTTTGATGCAAATGAAAAAACTTGATATTGCCCAATTGGAAAAAGCGTTTAATGGGGAATGATTATCTGAGAGGATCGCTAACCTGGTTCTGAAATAAGTTAACGGCTACTGAAAGATCAGTGGCCGTTTCGTTTTATTATTCTTCGCCTCATTTTTCCTTTTAGTCTGCTTTTGACGGTTGACTGCGTCATCCTGGATGATCTCTTCATGTCTCTTTTATTCCCCTTATCTTTAGCAGGTCCAGGGCCTGAAAAAACAAACTATGCCTGCTGAAAAAATCTCCCTCCCCCGTTTAAAAGCAATTATCGGCGGTTCTATTGGTAATCTGGTAGAATGGTACGATTGGTATGCTTATTCAGCATTCGCCTTATATTTTTCCTCTTCCTTTTTCCCGGAGGGCAATACAACGGCCCAGTTGCTTAATACAGCAGGAGTATTTGCATTAGGCTTTTTAATGCGCCCGATCGGCGGATGGTTGTTTGGTCGCATTGCGGATCAACAAGGCCGCAAAAAAGCAATGACCTGGTCGGTATTGCTGATGTCATTCGGATCATTGCTGATAGCGCTTACACCTACGTATAAAACGATCGGTATTGCAGCTCCTGTGATCCTGCTGCTGGCAAGGCTGCTGCAGGGATTGAGTGTAGGTGGAGAATACGGAGTTTCTGCTACCTATCTCAGTGAAATGGCTACCAGCAATCGCAGAGGCTTCTACTCCAGCTTTCAGTATGTTACGCTGATCGGCGGGCAGTTGATCGCTTTAGGCATCCAGCTGATATTGCAAAAATTATTATTGACAGAAGATCAGTTGCATAGCTGGGGTTGGAGAATTCCTTTTGCGATCGGCGCTGTGTTGTCTGTGATCGCACTTTACCTGCGCAGCAACTTGCACGAAACGCCTTCTTTTGAATTGCACGCTTCAGAACATAAACGCCGGAAAGGGACGATCCGGGAGTTGCTTAAACATCCGAAAGCAGTTCTTACTGTAGCAGGACTGACACTGGGAGGTACGTTGGCATTTTATACCTATACAACGTATATGCAAAAGTTCCTGGTAAATACAGTGCATCTTACCAAACAACAATCCACTACGCTTTCATTTATATCCCTGTTATTGTTTGCTTTGTTGCAGCCCTTGTTTGGCGCTTTGTCAGACAGGATAGGAAGAAAGCCTCTGCTGATCAGTTTTGGCGTGTTGGGCGTTTTATGTACAGTGCCATTGCTTACAGCCTTAAGTCAGACCAGTTCCTTAACTGCCGCCTTCCTGTTGCTGATGGCTGCCCTTGTTATTGTAAGCGGCTATACCAGCATCAATGCGGTAGTGAAAGCAGAATTATTTCCTGCTGAAGTAAGAGCGCTTGGAGTCGGATTGCCTTATGGCCTTACGGTGGCCATTTTTGGTGGAAGCGCAGAGTATATTGCTTTCTGGCTGAAAGATATTGGATATGAATCTTATTTTTACTGGTATATCACTGCCTGTATTGGAGTATCCCTGTGTGTGTACCTTTTTATGAAGGACACTAAATATTCTTCTCGATTGAACGAAGAGCTCTGAAGCTATCCACCCGGTTCAGGCATAGTTTTTATATTAAAACAATAAAACATGGGAAAGGAAATCTCACCTGATTTATTGCATAAAATAGATGCTTACTGGCGTGCGGCCAATTATTTATCAGTCGGACAGATCTATTTGAGGGATAATCCCCTGATGAAAGAGCCTTTAAAGATCGATCATGTAAAGAACATGCTGCTGGGGCATTGGGGCACAACGCCAGGACAGAACTTTATTTATGCGCATCTCAACAGGATCATCAATCAATACGACCTGGATATGTTTTATGTATCCGGACCAGGGCATGGCGGGCCGGCATTGGTTGCCAATACTTATCTTGAAGGGACCTATTCGGAGATCTATCCTGATATTACACAGGACGCAAGCGGGTTGAAAAAATTATTCAAGCAATTTTCTTTTCCTGGGGGAATTCCGAGCCATGTTTCGCCTGAATGCCCCGGTTCCATGCATGAAGGTGGTGAATTGGGGTATTCATTAAGTCATGCTTTCGGCGCTGTTTTCGATAACCCCGGTCTTATTGTCGCTTGCGTGGTCGGAGATGGAGAAGCAGAAACCGGCCCGTTGGCAACGGCCTGGCATTCCAATAAATTCCTTCATCCCGTTAATGATGGTGTTGTGTTGCCCATTCTTCATTTGAATGGATACAAAATAGCTAACCCTGCCCTGCTGGCAAGAATCAGCCATGAAGAACTGGACCAGCTTTTTAAAGGTTATGGATGGAGGCCATATTGGGTGGAAGGAGATGATCCCCTGCCAATGCATGCGGCAATGGCCAACACACTTGATACGGTGATTGAAGAAATAATGCTGATCAAAAAAAAAGCGGCGCAAGAAAAGATCAAAGAAAGGCCCATCTGGCCAATGATCATTTTGAAATCACCCAAAGGGTGGACCGGTCCTAAGATGGTGGACGGTTTGCCGGTTGAAGGAACATTCCGTTCCCACCAGGTGCCTTTATCAGAGCCACGTAAAAAGAAAGAACATCTCCAACAATTGGAGGAGTGGTTGAGAAGCTACAAGCCACAGGAGTTGTTTGATGAAAATGGAATATTGCTGCCAGCCCTGGCTGCTTTAGCACCGAAAGGAGAAAGGAGGATGGGGGCCAACCCGCATGCGAATGGGGGCTTCCGGTTGCAGGACCTTCGCATGCCCGATTTCAGGGAGTATGCCATTGACATAAAGCAGCGAAGCGATATGGGACCTGGTGATACGAAAGTGCTGGGAACATTTATCCGCGACGTGATCAAACTGAATGCAGATCAAAGGAATTTCCGTTTATTCGGTCCTGATGAAACGCTCTCTAATCGATTGAATGCCGTATTTGAGGTGACCAACCGTCAATGGCTTGCAGAGACGGTCAATACAGACGAATTCCTGAAACAGGATGGCCGCGTAATGGAGATGTTGAGTGAACATCAGTGTGAAGGCTGGTTGGAAGGGTACATACTTACGGGAAGGCATGGCCTTTTCAATTGCTATGAAGCGTTCATCCATATTGTAGACTCTATGTTTAACCAGCACGCAAAATGGTTAAAGATGACAGCCCATCTCAACTGGCGGAAAAAATTACCTTCTTTAAATATCCTGCTTGCATCTCATGTATGGCGGCAAGATCATAATGGCTTCACTCACCAGGACCCAGGATTCCTGGATGTGGTGTTGAATAAAAAAGCATCCGTCGTAAGGATATATTTGCCACCTGATGCCAATTGCCTTTTATCAGTGATGGATCATTGCCTGCAAAGCAGGCATTATGTAAACGTGGTAGTGGCAGGTAAGCATCCTTCTCCTCAATGGCTGTCTATGGATGAGACGGTAGTACATTGCACCAAAGGTATCGGCATCTGGACCTGGGCCAGCAATGATGCCGGCGCGGAACCCGATGTGGTGATGGCTTGTGCAGGCGATGTGCCTACATTGGAAACACTGGCTGCAGTTTCCATTTTGCGTGATAACCTGCCTGAATTGAGAATACGCGTGGTGAATGTAGTGGACCTTATGAAACTGCAGCCCAACACCGAACATCCGCATGGCTTAAATGATAAAGACTTTGATACACTGTTTACAAAAGATAAGCCAGTGATCTTTGCCTTTCATGGCTACCCCTGGCTTATTCACCGGCTTACTTACAAACGCACCAATCATGATAACATTCATGTAAGAGGATACAAAGAGGAAGGCACCATCACTACTCCTTTTGATATGACCGTATTAAATGATATGGACCGTTTTCACCTGGTAGAAGATGTAATAGATCGTTTGCCTGCCCTTGGAAGCAATGCCTCCTATCTGAAGCAGGAAATGCAGGACAAGCTGATCAAACATCGTAATTATATCAATGAAAACGGAATGGATATGCCCGAGATCAGGGAATGGAAATGGAAATACTGAATAATAAGAATAGTATGAAAATCCTGGTGATCAATACCGGTAGCAGCTCCGTAAAATTCAGGCTTTACAAAATGCCTGAAGAAACCCAGCTTTGCTCAGGAGTGGCAGAAAGGATCGGCGATGAAAAATCGTATATCCATTTTACTATCGGAGATAAGCCTGAAGTGAATGAGTTGAATGTGCCGGTGGCCGATCATGCAGAGGCGGTGAGGCAGGTGGTATTGTTGCTTAGCAACCCCGGCCATGAGATCATTAAGGATCCTTTGGAAGTAAAAATAATAGGTCACCGGGTAGTGCATGGAGGAGAATATTTTTCAACAGCAGTTGAAGTCACTAAAGAGGTAAAGGAAAAGATCAGGCAGTTGTTTTCATTTGCTCCGCTTCATAATCCTGTCAACTTACGCTGTATAGAAGTAACAGAAGCTTTCTTTCCTTCGGCAAAGCAGGTAGCTGTTTTTGACACGGCTTTTCACCATCAACTTCCACAGGTTGCTGCGCAATATGCCCTTCCTCTTACTTATTACAGAAATGATAAGATACGGGTTTATGGGTTTCATGGCATCAGCCATAAGTATGTGACCCGGAAAGCCAGTGAATATCTTAATAAACCGGATGCAAAACTGGTCAGTATACATTTGGGAAACGGCTGCAGCATTGCGGCCGTGCAGGGAGGCAGGTCAATGGACACAAGCATGGGATTCAGCCCCCTCAGTGGATTGATAATGGGCTCCAGGGTTGGAGATATCGATGCTTCAGTGGTATTGCATTTGCAAACGCAATGCGGACTGAATGCAGATTATGTAGACACTTTACTCAATAAGCAATCGGGACTATTGGGGCTTACAGGGCATAGCGATATGCGTGAAGTACATAAAGCTATTGCAAATGGAGATAAGGAAGCCCGCTTTGCATGTGAACTGTACACTTACCGGATAAAAAAATATATCGGCGCCTATGCTGCTGTATTAAATGGCCTTGATGCATTGATCTTTACTGCGGGCGTAGGGGAGAATGATGCGCAGATCAGGGAAATGGTTTGCAGTGGTATGAAGTTCTTAACTATTGGTCTTGATAAGGAAAAAAATAAAATGAATGCCACAGAGATCAATACTAAAAATTCGAAGGTTAAGATACTGGTTATTCCTACAAACGAAGAACTGGAAATTGCAAGGCAGGCATTTTTTGAATGACCGATAACATAAGTGCAGTCAAAACTCCTCAGCTTTTCTTTTTTATCACCAGCACTTCCACTTCTCTTTCAGCTTTCTCGTAATATAACCCCAGGGAGGCAAATGCATCTTTTAAAGAATCCTTTTTCTCCGGTTGCCATTGGAAAAAGATATCATAACGGCCATCCAGCCCGGTTTCGTTGATCACTTTTCCGGGAAACAGTCCAAATCCTTCCATGTATTCTGCCAAGGCATCCAGTTTTACTCCGTTTCCTTCGAAATGACCACCCCCCGCATTGAAATTGTCATTCTTTTCAGATGATGGCTTCAGGCGGCTGATTGCATCCTTATTTGTTTTGATAAGCAGAACGGTTTGTTTTCGTTTTTCGAGTACAGCTTCTACATCTACAAAATGCTTCTTGAGCTGTTGTTGGATGAATAGCATCAGTTTTACTTTATCAGGTTGTTCGATCCATGCATCAAGGGAGAATTTCTCCATATCGGCATAGCTGCGCTTCACTGTATCATATTCGTTGATCACAAGGTGAAATGTTTTTTCATACGCAAGGCGGAAAAGACCATCGAGCGTCATGTTAATAATGCTTAATCTCCTGTCTTTAAAAATGCCGGTATTGTACCTTTTTGACATGGAGCCCGCTCCTTCAACCGATGGCAGCAGGCTGAAGTATTCAGGTTTGGCGGAGTCTGCTTTCAAATATTCATCAATGTCAAAATCGACCCGGTCTTTTTTGAATGGAAGATTGACAGCTACGCCCTGCAAAGCCAGTTTTAAGATATCAAGGGAAATATTATCTGCATTGGTAATAGCATACACTTTTCCTTCCGGCCCTATTAACACGGTGTGTGGAATGGTCCTGTGGGGAAAATAGGATTTAAGCATACCAGATGTATCGCTTGTCAGTGTGAGTGTACTGGGCCTCGCTTTATTGAACCTGACCAATCGCTCTGCCGGTTCTTCGGAGATAGCAACTACCTCCAACTTGTCACCAAGAGCGGATTTATATCCCTCCAACTCTTTCATTGAACTGATGCAGGGGCTGCACCAGGTAGCCCAGAAATCAATGATCAATAATTTTCCCCGGAATTTTTTTACTGGCCTGGAAGGTTCTCCGGCCAGGGTTGCCGGTAGAGAGATATCCGGCATTTGATCACCGGGAGAGAGTGTCTGTGAAAAGCAATCTTCGCTAAAAAGAATAACTAACAGGCAGATGATTGTTTTTTTCATGCGCATATTTTTAATTGAGGGAATGGCAGTGTAATTAACCAGGCAAACATAAACCTGCCTTTTCTTAAACCCGGTTAACCGCTTACGAATCATTGTTAATGTTTGTTAATTGATTTTCCCCGTCCCATACAAACCCGATACATTTGCCTGGTATGAAGCACCGGTTAAAGCAATTATTTATCCTTTCTGTTATTGCATCTGTCGGACTGCTGTGTTTACAGATATATTGGATAGATGAAGGGTGGAACAGCGGGAAAGACATTTTAAAAAGACAGGTGGATTATTCATTTCAGCAGGCTATTGAAAAAGAATGGAACAAGCGGAAGGATACATTGTCTGCCTACCTGGAAGAATTCCTTTCAGATACGAGTTTTATCGGTATCGGTACAAAATATAATGAGAAAGAGAAGATATGGATGATCACCATGTATGACCCCGAAAATCCTTCTGATTATTCTTCCTGGTCAAGCAAAACAATACAAGTTGGAGAAAAGCTTCTCCCCGGCCAGAAAGAACAGATCATTGAGAAATATATATCGGATAATATCCGGAGGAATGTGCTGAATGATGTAATCTTTTTTTATACTCAGCGGTTCGGAAAGGTCTGGACAAAAAAGCATGCAGAGATGAATTTAGATACAGTGCTGGTGAGTAAACTGTTTTCAGATGAACTGAGTAAGAACAACATTACTACTGGTTTCAGGATCCGTTACCGGGATACTACGGTGCAAAAGGAACCAGCAAAAGAACAATTCAGCGCCGTGCGTAGCACCGAATTGCCGGTCAATTACCTTACATTGAATGATTATGACAGGAAATATAAAGCCGTTGCCCTGGTTGAATCCCCCGGCTTTGTATTGTTGAAGCGGATGTGGCTGGCCATTCTTTCATCCGTGGTCTTACTGGGGCTTACCCTGTTTTGCCTTTTCCGCATGTACAGGACGATCATCAGGCAAAAGCAACTGGATGAATTGAAGAACGATTTTATCAGCAATATGACACATGAATTGAAAACACCGATCGCAACTGTAGCAGCAGCTGTTGACGGGCTTCAGTATTACGATGCTTTGGAAGATAAGCAAAGGACCCAACGCTATCTGAATACTTCCCGGAAGGAATTAAAGAAGCTCGATGAAATGGTGTCTAAAGTGCTATCGCTTTCAGTGGCAGAGAACCTCAATGAAAATTTGAAAAAGGAAAGCTTCTATTTGAAGGAATTTCTGGAAGAATTGCTCTCATCTTTTATGGTCCAGGCTTCTTTTTCCTGGCAACTTGAAATAGAATCATTGCTGAAAATATACGGCGACAGGGAAAAACTGGCCAGCGTGTTCCAGAATATTATTGAAAATTCGATCAAGTACGGTAGGGATAATATTGTAGTGTATATCAAAGCCAGCTCAACAGGAGATAGGCTGTTAATGGAGATAAGTGACAACGGTCGTGGAATAGACAATGACCATTTACCATATATTTTTAATAAATTTTATCGGACCTCTTTTGAAAACGCCGGGATCAAAGGGTTTGGGCTTGGGTTGTATTATGTAGCCCGGATTATCTCGGCCCATGGCGGACGCATTGAAGCAATCAATAAAAGCGGTTTGAGCTTCCTGATCCAATTACCCATAAAAGATTGAAAAACGGTTATTCCATATTGCTATCCGAAGATGAGCAGTCGTTGGGTTCTATTATTGCAGAGAACCTTGAATCGGCTGGCTTTTCCGTAATGCATGTGCTTTCGGGCTATGATGCACTGGCCGCATTAAAGATGCAGGCTTTTTCCATCATTGTCCTGGATGTGATGATGCCCGGCATCAATGGATTTGAACTGGCCCGTGAGATCAGGAAATCTGATTCACTGGTCCCCATCCTTTTTCTGACCAGCAAAACCATGCCCCAGGATGTGGTGGATGGTTTTGAAAGCGGCGGTAATGATTACCTCCGGAAACCGTTTGCAATGCAGGAACTGGTGATACGGATCAAAGTATTGCTGAGCGACGGACGCTTATTGAAAAAGCAAGAACAAAGAGGACCGGTCAATATCGGGCTTTACCAATTTGACCCCGTAAAGCAAGAACTTGTATTTAATCTTCGCCGGCAAACACTCACAGCCCGCGAAGCTGAATTACTGTGGTTATTGTATGAAAACCGGCAGGAACTCAACAGTAAGAAGAAAATCCTGGAAGCGATCTGGGGTGATGATAATTTTTTTAATTCAAGAACACTTGATGTGTTTATTACCAAATTGAGGAAACATTTGCGGGAAGATGCGGGTGTGCAGATCATTAATATAAGAGGGGTGGGGTATAAGTTGGTTTGGTGATTTCTTTTTAATATGCGTATTTTTCAACAAAAAATTCTTTACAAAATCTGTAAACTTTTTAGTAACTTTATAGATGAAATTGCTAAAGGTTGGATCAAAGATCGAGAAGCGAGTTGTAATTGGACTGGCAGAGCCGGATGATTTCAAAATGCTCACTAAAAAGCGTTTTTCTTTTGTTTGGAAAACAGTTAAGAAAGTCGCAACAGTTTATAAACTACAAATTGAAGGAGAAAAAGACATTCTGGGAGTGATGGGGCTGGTTGATTGGCAAGAGGAGAAAAGAATAGAGATAAAATTGCTGGCAAGTTCAGTAGAAAACATTTGAAAGAATAAAATCTATAAAAATATTGCTGGTTGCCTGATAGCTTTTGCCTGTCGTTTAGCTGTTATCCGGTATGGAATTGAGGCTTGTGTATCATTGGTGCCCAAGACTGAATTGATCGAACATTATATGCAAAAATATTATATGCAATATGCTGGCAGGCAGCTTTATCTTGATGGGAATAATTTGATTAAACTGATGGAGGAATACTTATGAAAAATAAAGGGATATCTTCAAAGTATACGGATAAAGAGTTGGCTGAGGCGCTTATTTTTCCGGTTAAGCTTACTGCAGCTCAAAAAAAGGAAGCTGCCAGGCAACTGGCTATTGCAAGGAAAACGACACAAAGGACCCTCTCTGAAAAAGACAGGCTGATTTTGGGCCTTTCGCAACTAAAGTTCAAGATGGAAGACTATATCCGGAATAAAGAATTCGATCCGGATTTTACCTTCAGTTATTTTCTTAAACAGTACGTGGAATTGTTGCGGGTAAAAAGAAAAGAATTTGCCAGTGAGATCGGCATCGACGAAACTCTATTGAGCCAGTTTATTAACCAGCACCGCATGCTTCCCGAATACATGGCAATAAGATTAGAGATTCATTCAAGCAACTCGATCCCTGCCGCATATTGGTTTAAAATTGTTGAGAAGCAAAAGGAGCACCAGCTTAGCACCAACACTGCAATAAGAAAGAAAGAGCGCAAGCATGTACGCCGGAGACTCGCTATCGGAGATGGTCAGCAATAGCTAATCGGAGGCAGGGACACGCATCAATTTTATAAACACCTCACTCCCCATCCTTTTTTCAATAGAATTATAACAAGGCTCCATTTCAATCAAAAACTTTTCCTGGAAAAGCTCCTTGTATTCTTCAACTGTTCCGCCGAATGGTGGGCCGGCTTCTTCAAACAACCGGTTGAACAGCACTCCCACCAGTTTGCCGCCCGGCTTTAGCAGCTTATGCATTTGCTGCACATAGGCAGGCCTGCTTGAAGGAGGTAAAGCACAGAAAAATGTTTGCTCCAGTATGAGATCGTATTGCCCTTTCTGTTCAAAAAAATCGCCGGTAATGATCTGTAATTGTTTGCCGAGGTAGTGTCCGAATTTCTCCTGGAGTGAGGACGTCAGCGACGGCGAGACATCAATAAGTGTAAGATCAGTGAAACCCTTAGCCAGTATATACCCCGCTTCATAGCTGTTGCCGCAGCCGGGTATAAGAATGGATTGTTGTTTATCTTTAAGCTGATCAATATATTCCTTTAGCGGGGGAGAAGGATAACCAATATCCCAACGCGTTTCCCTGCTTTGATATAACTGATCCCAGTATTGTTGTCCGGCTTTATTTTCCATGATCATTCAACCGGCATTCCGGCTTCTTTCCAGGCTTTGATACCACCGTCCATATGGGCAACGTTTTCATAACCCATTTCCTTCAGCGTTTTAGCAGCCAATGCTGATCTGCCTCCGGAGGCGCAATGCAGGATGATCCTTTTGCTTTTATCGAATTCTGGTTTGTGATAAGGGAGTGATGCATCGGCATAGAATTCCAGCATGCCGCGCGGTGCATGAGTGGAGCCGGGGATTTTACCCGTGGCAGTTAACTCTTCTGCTTCGCGGATATCAATAAGCTGTGCTTTCCCATTGTTTATCTCTTCCTTTACCTGGGCGGGAGTGAGGTTTTCAATTTGTTGCTTGGCCTCCTTTACAAGGTCCATTGCAGATTTTGCTGACATATAATAAGGTTTAGGCTGAATGAATACCGGCAGTATGCTGACTGCCAGGTTACTAAAAATACAAAACAAAAGCTAAGCTCTTTGAGAAATGGCCCGGGTTTATTTTCCCACAAAGACGGCAAAGACCACAAAGAATTCTGGCCCGGGCGGTTTGTTTACCCTATGATCTTATTGATCGGATGAAAATATTTCTTTGTGGGGCGCTGAATTACAGCCTCAGGTGAGAAGGTTGTTTGCCTTTCAATAAGAAGATATCAGGATTGATCATTTCCCTCTTTATAGAAGTTGCTGTGTAAGTGGAGCTTCCCGATTTATAGTTGTAGGTATATTCGAGTGCAAGGCCAGGCAGGCTGGCAAAAGCAGGTTCACAAATGGCCCGGAGGGGTTTGATCGCTTCAGTATAATAAGCGGTGATGGTGCGCCCGTCTTTCAGATAAATAATGGCTTTTTTGCAATTGTAGCCGAGTATCTTTTTGCTTTCACTGGCAACGGGTTTATAGTAAGCGCTATCATATTTAAGATTCAGCTTCTGCCAGTTGGATAAGGATACCTTCCTGGGATTGGCTTTGGCTGCTGATTCCTTTTCCTGGTAAATATGAATGGTTGAATCAGCGCCGGGAAGAAAGAACAGGCTTTCAATACGCATCAAGCTTAATAAACGTATCCGCGTTTTGTTTTTTGAAATAAAAACCGTTTTGTTTCCGCCATTATATGTTTCAGCGATACTTGTCCGGTTTAAGCCTGTTTTTATTTCAATGTTATAGGATATAACCATGTCTTCTGCGGAAGTATCGCCTGCTGCAAGACTTTGCGCATTGCTGCGTGTGTGTAATTGTAAAAGGAAAATGAGCAATAATATTTTGAAAAACTTTTGCAGCATGACTATATGCAGGAAAATTACTTTTTATTGTTATTGATCAGGAATTCGGTAAGGTCCAGGGGATCTAATGCCGTTCTGGATGATTCATTATCAAAATAGGCGGCATCCGCTTTTTGCCATCTTACCAGTATTCTTTTTGTTTTTCTCGACTTATGCGTTGATTTGCCTCTCCGGTTAGTTGTATATAATGCTTTCATGAATAAACGCATTTTGTCGCTGACGGCTACGGCAGAGTACTGATCAATATCCAGGATGATCCTTTTCTTTTCCGTAAAGTAAGCTGCAAAATTGCAGTTGGTACATTCCATCAGTGAAGAGAGCAGATCATTATTTACAAAAGGGATTTCCTGGGCACCGGAGCTCTGCAAGGCTGGGGTGCTTCTTTTTTTGATATTGACTTGCTTTGATGTGCTATCGGCATTAGCGTTGAATGTTGCTGAATCAGGCTTCTGGGCGCTGTTAATCGGTTGACCGGCAGGGACTGGTTTTTTTTCCGCCAGCGGCTCAGCTGTTCTTTTTGCAGGGAACAACAGGTAAATAGCTACAGATAGCATACCTGCCAGGAGGATGGCAGCGATTGCCCGGTATTTCCGGATAAAAAAGACAGGGGATCTTTTTTGTGATCTTTCCTGCATCCATTTTTGCCTGATATGTTTATATAACTCAGGAGGTGGGATGAGGGAATGTTCTTTCAAGTCATGCCATCCGTTTTCCTTAGGTCCATGACGGACTTCCCCGAGTATCTTCTCAAACAGAAACTCGGGTGGCTTCTCCTCGTGTTGGGACAGGCGCTTGAATATATCGTTCTGACTATCGGGCATTTTGCTTTAAAATGATCTCCTGTAATTTTGCTCTTGCTTTTGAAAGCTGCGATTTACTGGTGCCTTCATTGATCTTAAGCATTTCTGAGATTTCTTTATGGCTGTATCCTTCGATGAGGTAAAGATTCACAATCGTTCTGTAGCCATCCGGCATACCCTGGATTATTTTTAATAAATCATCACTCGACAGGGTAATAGAATTTTCAGCTTCAACAGAAGGATGAATCGCTTCTTCTTCTTCCATATTTTCCAGGAAAACCATTTTGTTTTCCTTTTTAAGAAAATCCAGGCAGGTATTTACAAAGATCTTTCTTATCCATCCTTCAAATGACCCCAGTCCTTTATAATTGGCAAGGCTCCGGAAAACTTTGATAGACGCTTCCTGGAACAGGTCATCAGCGTCCACTACGCCGGCATACCGCCTGCATAGACTGTACATTTTCCCGGAATAAAAATTATAGATATATCGGAAAGCGTTATCATCTCCTTCCAGGGTCTTTTTAATAAAGACTCCAATATCGCTATCTCCGTTGCCCTCTGCAGAAGTTCCGCTATTTAGCCCGATGGGATTCATTTAATGTTTCTAGTAATTTTTGGGAATGCAAAAGTAAAATTACTAGATATAATAAAAAATTTACATGTAGGGCAACCTTTTTGGTTTTTATTCGTCAGGCCGATAAAATGGTTATCCTCTGTTCTTTTTTATTTCCTCAGGCAACCCCGGTGCTGTCCGGTCGTCTACATAGTATAAATCGCAGCCAGCAGCCGTTCCGTTTGGGATTGAATGGTGGCGGAAGACGATACAATTTTTCCCTTATGAAAATTCAGGAAAATTGGAAACCTGCAAGAGATAAAATAGCAGCGTGTTTTTCATAAAAGCCGGTACTGCAGATTTTAAAAACGGATCTCAAGTAGGGTTTACTCTATGAAAGCTTTGAGACCATTCCTAATACAGACACAGGATTCCCTGTTGCTAACCTGTGAAGGAATGGTCTCTGCTTTTATGCCACCTGAAGTTTGTAAACCGATTTAAAGAAACTTCTTTGGAGAATATCTTGGTTAATAATGAGCTGATCGAGCTTTTAAAAAAGATCCCTGATACCACTATCTGGGGAATCGGGATCCAGCTTGCTTTTTGCACTAACTATGATCCTTCACTGTTGGTAAGTGATTTAAGAAGCCAGGCTAAAGACAGCCCCGAAGTTTTACAAAGTATAATCGGGCAAAAAGCATTTGATCTGCTAATGGCAAATGCATGATAGCTGTAGCGGATCCACACAACCTTTTACTTCTGGAGAGTGTTTGTTTCCTCAACAAGCGACTGCATCAGTTCTGACACTTTTGTATGATGAAGTACCGGTGCTATCTGCCCGCTCCAGAATAGCAGCAAATCCCATTTCTGTTGTTCGATCGCAGCTTTTCTTAAAGAAGACATGAAGGAGCCCTGTAAAGGGAACGGTAAAAAATGATCTTCTTTTCCTGCCAGGTCTTTTGCCAGTTGAGTAGCAATTCCGCGGCCCAATCGCCCTGTAAACGCTCTTGTCAGGCTTGTATTTTTTGCTGCACCGGATAATAGCATTTGCCTGTGGGCAGGTAATGCTCCTGATTCTTCCGTAGCGAGAAAAGCAGTGCCTATTTGCACACCATCTGCCCCCAAAGTGAGTGCTGCTGCAATACCACGGCCATCAGCAATTCCACCAGCAGCTACAACAGGTGCTTTTACTTTTTCCCTGATCAATTGCAATAACACAAAGGTCCCGATAGTCGATTGTTCTGCTGGTGCCAAAAATGATGGGCGATGCCCACCTGCTTCAAAACCGGCAGCAATGATCAGGTCCACGCCAGCATTTTCTAACGCAATGGCTTCATCCAGGGTTGTAGCTGCTCCCGCTGTTTTAATACCGAGTTTACGGCATTGTTCCAGAACATCGGCAGAAGGTATACCGAACACAAAACTGAATAGCTTTGGACTGATATCGAGTATCACCTGCAATTGATTCTCAAATCTTGATTTGAAGGGAGCAGGTTTTTCAGGCACGGGCATACCGGCCTGATCAAAATAAGGCTTGAATATTTTTTTTGCCGCTTCGTATTGCTCATCAGTGACAGTTCCGCCCGGCACATCATTATCTGATACCCATAGATTGATATTGTACGGTTTTTTGGTCGAGGCTTTGATCTTGGTATTTACATCAATGATCTCCTGCGGGCTTAAAGTGTAAGCGCCATAACCACCGATTCCCCCGCTATTGGATACGGCAGCTGTCAACTCAATTGTTGAAAAATTTCCGCCAAAAGGGCCTTGCATGATAGGGTATTCGATGCCTAATAATTCAGTGACTTTGGTGTTGTACCACATGATTAATGATTTTAGTGGGGGATGATAAATCGCGGCAGGCAATAGTAATTGGTTCACAAGTTAATGCATATCTAAAGTTTTACTGACTATAGCCTTTCAAAAAAATATTTTTTATATCAGGGAATCCTTATATTTGTAATAGACCAGACTAGACTAGACCTGATGAAAATCACTCTTTTTACCCTGGCCGAGTACAAATAAAACGATTGCCATGCATATGATTTTTCTTACCCGTTACGACAGTAGCTGATAGCTCCTGCTCAATTCCTGTATCTCCACTTTTTATTCCTTCAGTCATAACCAAAAAACAAATTATGAGAAATTGTTTTTACTGGGGATTGCTATGTGCAATTCCCAATAATTCCAAACGGTTGCGAATAACCGTTTTTATATTGCCGTTGCTGTTAAGCTTTGGGCTTTCAGCACTGGCGCAAACTGCTACGCGGATCAGCGGCCTTATAAAAAATGAAAAGGGCGAACCTGTTGCCGGTGCTTCTATTACCGAAAAAGGAACCACTAACGGGACAGTCAGCCTGGAAGATGGCCGGTTCAGTATTTCTGTTGCCGGAAAGAAATCGGTACTCCTTATATCTTATACTGGCTTTACTTCCATTGAAGTCAATGTTGGGAATAATGCAAGTCTTGACATCACGCTGACGCCTGAAACAAAATCGATGAATGAAGTGATCGTAGTGGGATATGGCTCACAGAAAAGAGCAACACTGACCGGATCGGTGGCTACTGTAAAAGGCGCTGATCTTGTTCAAAGCAGCTCCGCGAATGTTTCTAATGCCATTGCCGGGCGTATACCGGGCGTTATCGCCAATAACCGGTCAGGCCGGCCGGGTGCTGATGGTTCCTCTATTTATATCAGGGGATTCAACTCTTTCGGCGGTGGTACCAGTCCCTTAATTGTTATTGACGGTGTTCCCGACAGGGATTTCAGCCGGCTTAACCCCAACGATATAGAAAGTATTACTGTATTGAAAGATGCGTCAGCCGCTATTTATGGGGTCCGGGCTGCCAACGGCGCTATCCTGGTTACAACCAAACGTGGCAAAACAGGCAAGCCTGTTATTCAATATGATGGTTCGTATAGTATACAACAGTTGACCAGGCTTCCTAAAATCGTGAACGCCTGGCAATACATGACGTACTATAATGAGATTAATCCGGGCACCTATGCACAGGAAGAGATTGAAAAATATAAAGCGGGTAATGATCCTAACTATACAAGTACCGACTGGATTAACGAAGTGTATCGCAAAAACGCTCCGCAAACTGCACACTCTATTTCTGTAAGCGGAGGTAATGAAAATGTGAAATACTATTTCTCCGGCCAGTATATGGATCAGTCGAGTAATTTCAGGAACAGCATTGAGCATTACAAACAATATAACTTCCGTTCAAATATCGATGCCCGGATCTCAAAAAACCTGAAGGTGAACCTGGACCTGGCAGGAAGGGTGGAAGACCGCACTTATCCTACTTATAGTATCGGGAGCATTATGCACGAAACCCGTTCCATGTATCCCTTTATCCCTACTCATTGGGCTAACGGTTTTCCAAGCGTAGGCGTGGCCGCAGGCCGTAATCCCGTTATCCTTGTAACCGATGCCCCGGGGTATGACAAAATTAAAAATTATGTACTTACTCCCCTGGCAGGGTTTGAATGGAAAATGCCTTTTATTACGGAAGGATTGTCTCTGAGTGGCTATGCTTCTTATGATGTGAACATGCGCCACGAAAAAATATTCAACAAGCCCTGGGATGCTTATTCCTATAACAGGACTACCGGCGTTTATTCCAATCAGCGTACCAGCACCGCCATTTCAGCTGTAACACAAGATGAAAGGATGTACAATGGCAGTACCCGCTTTATTAAACTCACTTACGACAGGCAATTTGATCGCCATCAGATCAATGCGTTTGTAGGTTATGAAGCCACCAACACGACCAATTGGGGTGCCTACGCGTTCCGGAAGAACCTGTTGAGTGACCAGATTGACCAGATATTTACAGGAGCTGCCGATGGGCAGGTTGCAACCGGGTCTGCTTCGCAGGATGGTCGCGCCAGCTACCTGGGACGTGTAGCCTATAACTACGCCAATAAGTATCTCGCAGAGGTTACCATGCGTTACAACGGTTCATTTAATTTTCCTGCTGATAATCGCTGGGGACTGTTCCCTTCTGTGTCTGTCGGATGGCGTATTTCGGAGGAAAAATTCTTTAAGGATGCCCTGCCCTTTATCGACCAATTAAAATTGAGAGGCTCCTGGGGTATCCTTGGAAGCGACGCCGTTGATCAATACCTGTTTCTTACCAGGTATCAACTGGTAACCAACACCAGCTATTTCTCTTATTTTGGCGATAGCTATTCGCTTGCAAATTCCATTTATTTATCCAGCACTCCTAATGAAAATATTACCTGGGAAAAACAGGACACGCGGAATATAGGGATCGATCTCGGCTTGTTGAACAATAAACTCAATATCACCGCAGATTATTTCCATTATCGAAGAACCAATATCCTTGCATCCAGGAATGCTTCTATTCCCCTGTATACGGGCATGAGTTTGCCAAAAGAGAATATTGGAGAATCATTAAACAGGGGGTTTGATTTTTCGGTTTCTTATAGCGATGCCATCGGCGATGTGAATTATATTATAGGTGCTAATGGAACTTTTGCAAAGAGCAAAGTGATTTTCAGTGATGAAGCAGCAACTGTTCCTGATTGGCAAAAAATCGAGGGGCATCCCATTGATTCCTGGTTATTATTTGCCAGCGACGGCATTTACCGCTCACAGGATGAAATCGATCAATCTGTTCATATTCCGGGTGCGAGACCAGGCGAGTTAAGAATAAAAGACACGAATAAGGATGGCTTTATCACTTTCGATGATGCGGTGAGAACCTATGAATCGGCCATTCCGAAAATTGTATATGGTTTTACACTTGGTCTTACTTATAAAGGATTTGCATTTAATATGCTGCTTTCTGGCCAGGCAAAAGCGAAACAACTGCTTAACTCCCAGATGCAGGGCTCATTAATTGCACCTCCGCAATGGTTGTATGATGGTCGTTACACTTCCGATAAAGTTAACAGTCCTTATCCCCGGGCCTTTAACGACAACAGCAGCAATTCTTATTACTATAACAATTCTGATTTCTGGCTTAGAAACGCCGCCTTCCTGCGGTTAAAAAACCTGGAGATTGCCTATAACCTGCCACCTGGAGCATATTCCCGTCTTGGATTGTCAAATGTCCGCGTATATGTTAGTGCATACAACCTGCTCTCTTTTGATCACATGAAAAAGTATGGCATTGATCCGGAAACCAATAATACTACCGGTATTAATTATCCGCAATCAAAAATATTCAGGCTCGGAATCAATATCGGGTTATAGATTTTATCAGATTCTAAAAATAAACGTATGAACTCTAAAATAGTCGTTGCACTAAGCATCTTTTGTACAGGATTCCTGCTATCATCCTGTTCCAAGGTGCTGGATAAAGCCCCCCTGGATTCTTATACGGATGAGTCCGTTTGGCAGGATCTAAAGTTGGCGGAAGCATATGCCAATAATATATACAATGTTCTCCCAACTTTTACGGTAGACTGGGGGAATTCTTTAAGCCGGAGCGTTGTATTGTCGTCTGCGAGTGATGAAGGTTTTACCAAGTTTGGAGACAGTTATACCTGCGGTTCAAGAAATGTATTGAACAAGGGTTTGCTGTCGCCTGACAATGCTGGAAACTTCGATATCTGGTCAAAGAATTACAGCCAGATCCAGAGCGCAAATATTTTCCTCTCAAGAATTGACAATGTACCCGGCGATGAGAACTACCGGAACAGGCTAAAGGGCGAAGTCACCTTTTTGCGGGCATACGCATACTTTCAGCTTATTAGTGATTATGGCGGCGTACCGCTGATTAAAGAGCCTTTCAATCTTAATTCAGATTTTAAGGTAGGCAGAAGCAGCTTCGATGATTGTGTAAAATTCATTAGTGACGAATTGGATAATGCTGCAACATTATTAGGGAATGTGAATGCACAAAAAGGCCGGGCTTCCAGTGCCCTGGCGCTTGCCATCAAATCGAGGTTATTGCTGTACGCGGCCAGTCCATTATGGAATACCAACAACGATCAGTCGAAATGGGTAGCTGCTTCAGCTGCGGCAAAAGCTGTTATTGACCTGCCTGCATTTAGTTTGTATACAGGCAATTATTCAACCCTGTTCACGACTTCAAACAGTGAATTGATTGGGGTGCTCCTTTCTGGTTACCGGGGTGAATGGGACCCATTTACCGGTCTTGAAATGATGTGTTTTCCCAACGGCTATCATGGTTGGGCTGCATTTACGCCTACCCAGGATTTAGTGGATGCTTATGGTACTGCCGATGGTAAATATATCAGTGATCCGACTTCGGGATACAACCCGCAAAACCCGTATGTTAACCGGGACCCCCGTTTCTATGCCAGTATAATTTTTGACGGAAGGCCTACCGGTAACCCTGCTTATTTCGGTGACCGTACTACTACCCAGGCGCAATTTTATGAAGGAGGTTATGATTCCGATGAAGGGTATGATGTATGGAATAATAGTTTAACGCGCTATGCTTTCCGGAAATATATGGACACAACATTCAACTTTAATGTTACTACCCAAACCAATAAGTTCTGGATACTGTCGCGGTTGGGTGAAATTTATCTCAACTATGCTGAAGCTGAATTTTACCTGGGCCATGAAGAAAATACCAGGACCTACCTTGACAAGATAAGACAACGGGCAGGCATCACGGTACCCCTTGCCGAAAGTGGAGCAGCACTTGAGAAAAGATTGCGCAATGAAAGACAGGTAGAGCTGGCATTTGAAGGGCATCGTTATTACGATGTCCGCCGTTGGAAAATTGCCGAAATAACGGATAACAAGCCGGTACGGCAAGTTATCATTACCCGCAATGCCAACACCGGTGTGAAAACCTACCAGTATCAGGACCTCGAATCAAGAAGCTTTGATAAAACGAGGCATTACCTGATGCCTATTCCAAGAACGGAAATAAACAGAACAGGCCTGGAGCAAAATCCTGGTTATAATTAAGATCAGTAAGGGGTTGTTATGCTCTTTTATGACAACCCCTTTATACTTTCATAAAATGGTATGTATTTCACATGAAATATTTTCTCTGTATACTACTTTCTGCAATGATTTTTTTTCAGGCCTGTAAAAAAAATCACGCTAAACCGGAAGCCAGTCTCCCCTGTACCATGACTATCTCCACACCTGGTGGAGAACAGGGATACCTGTACATTGACGGGGAATACACCGGCAAGTCTGCTCCGGGAACGGTAAATATTCCGGCAGGTAATCATACGATTGGCGTGGCTCTTAAAACCTCATTTGTTTATCTGAAAAAAGAGATGGCTGTTTCCGCAAACACCGCTATCGATTTTTCCATAGCCGACAAACCATCGCCCAAAATATGGAAAGCATTATGGATAGGGCTCAATGAAACAAAAGGAACGACGGCAACTGGTGAATGCAGCACTCATTTCTCCACAGTTGAACTGGATACTGCGTACGATTTTTTTAAATGGAGCCTGAAAGAGCATTTTGAAAAATATTCTTACAACACAATGAAATGGGAGACTGAAAGAAGGGATATAACCACTCCTGTTGTGCTGACTAAGGGTAGTATCGGGTACACTGTGGAACCTCCTTCCATAACAACCCTGGTGCCACAGATACAACCAGGAGCCTATGATTGTGTATTCGTGTTTTGGAGAGAGCGGGAAGGGGACTGTAGTTTTCCAGGAAACTACTTCGGCCTGGCTTGGACCAACCCTATGGTTGAAAGCAGTAAAACAGGTTATGTTACCATCAAGTTTGATGCTGGCCTTGATATTACCGGTAAGATCAACAACTATAAAGCAAATGATCCGGGGGTATGGGTACATGAATGGCTGCATACTGTTGGAGAGAATTTTTACCAGAGCAAAGGGCTGAGCCTTCCGCAGAAAGCAGGTGGTTTTTCTGTGCATGCAGCTGAGGTATACCGGTATGATTTTCCCTGGATGAATTGGTATCTCGACTTTATTTCTGGCAGGGTGCTGAATACAACAGGGGATCCCCTATACCTGGGAATCGGGCCGGAAGCATTTTTAAAATGTACAGTCCGGGAAACGGCAATAAATGGTAACTGTAATTAAAAAGTAATCCATACAATGAAGAAAATAATCTGTTATCTTTTCGTATTTATATCCCTGTTTGATGCAGATGCACAAAAGTTTGAAGGGCTCGCGTCAACACCACCGATGGGCTGGAATAGCTGGAATACCTTCCAGACAAATATCAATGAAAAGCTCATCAGGGAAACAGCCGATGTGTTAGTTTCTTCCGGCATGCGGGATGCGGGCTACACATATCTTGTGCTTGACGACGGATGGATGGCAATGGAAAGAGACAGCCAGGGAAACCTGGTGCCTGATCCAAAGAAATTTCCCAGCGGGTTAAAAGCGCTGGTAGACTATGTGCATTCGAAGGGATTAAAATTTGGCATGTATAATTGTGCCGGTACGCTTACCTGTGCAAAGTATCCCGGAACCCGTGGATACGAATACCAGGATGCAGCCAATTATGCAGCATGGAATATTGATTACCTGAAATACGATTGGTGCAATACAACGGGAATTACGGCCAAAGAAGCTTATACTACCATGAGCAAGGCCTTGAAAAAGGCTGGCCGGCCGATGATCTTTAGTATTTGCGAATGGGGTGTAAATAAACCCTGGCAATGGGCGGCACCGGTAGGGCAGCTATGGCGCGCCACTGAAGATATTTACCAGGTGTTCGATTCAGTGCATAGTTACGGAACCTGGGATGCACTTAGCGTAATGCGCATCGTAGATCAGAACGATTCATTACGCAGGTATGCAGGCCCCGGTCACTGGAATGATCCGGATATGCTGGAAGTAGGTAATGGAATGAGCTATGCCGAAGACAAAACTCATTTTTCCATCTGGGCTATGATGGCAGCTCCGCTTATAGCAGGTAATGATATCCGGAATATGACACAGCAAACAAGAGATATCCTTACCAATAGATCCGTTATTGCCATTGACCAGGACCCGCTTGGAGTGCAGGGATTTAAATTCGCCGAGATAGACAGCCTGCAAATATGGTTCAAGCCATTGCAAAATGGAGAATGGGCCGCTTGTTTTCTGAACCGGAGCAGCCGGCCAAGACAGGTTTACTTTAACTGGAAAGAAGAGCAGGTGACAGATAAATTATATGGCTATGAACTTGACAGGAATAAGACGCATCGTTTATGCAATGTATGGACCGGAAAAACAGACGGCAATACCGACAAGCCGCTGAATACAATGCTACAGCCACATGAGGTGATCATGTACAGGCTGTTGAAATAAACCGGTCCGTTTATCTTACAACAACATGAGATGGTACAAAATACATGGATAATATTGAAACAGGCGGCATACAGGCTTTCTTTCCTGCTGTTGACCTGTTGTGTTTGTTTTGATTCCCGTTCGCAGGTTTCTTCCATTGAATTCAGTTCTTCCGATACAGCCCTGCAAAATTCCTTTTACCGGGCTAAAGAAATGGCATTGTCCTATAAAGGAGATCCTGGTGATCCCATTGGTCCCTGGTATGAAGCAGCATTGCCTTCCCGGAATGCGTTTTGTATACGGGATGTATCTCATCAATCAATAGCAGCTGAAATACTGGGATGGAAAGCAGCGAATAAAAATATGCTGACAAAGCTTGTAACAAATATTTCTGAAGCAAAAGACTGGTGCGCCTATTGGGAGATGAACAAATTTGGAAAACCTGCCCCTGAGGATTACCGCAATGACCGTGAGTTCTGGTATAATCTCAATGCCAACTTTGAACTGATCTATACCTGCTGGCGCCTGTACCTGTGGACGGGTGATAGCAGCTATATTACAACCCCAGCGTTTAAATTTTTCTTTGATAGAACCGTTAAGGATTATTTAGAGCGTTGGATCTTGCAGGCAGACTCCTTGTTGAAGCGGCCGGCCCATCCTAATGCTCCTGTGCCATATAACAACAAAGATTATTTTCATAGCAGCAGAGGTTTGCCCTCATACAATGAAGCTGTGGCTGATATGCGGATGGGAGTGGACCTTGTAGCAGCCATTTACCGGGCCATGAAGACCTATGCAGCTATTGCCCTGATGCGGGGTGAACATCAGTTAGCTGCAAAGCATTTGGCAAAAGCAGAAAAATATCGTCAGCATCTCGAAACTTTTTGGTGGAATAAGGATGCCCGTTCATACTATACTTATTTTACTGATCAGCAAACATTCGGAAGGGGAGAAGGAGGGACTTATTTGCTTTGGTACGATGCTTTGACCGATAGCAGCCGTATAAGAAGCACTATTGAACATTTGCTAAGCATGCCTTCGAATGTAGAGAACCTGTCGTACCTGCCTTACCAGTTATGCCGGTATGGATATCCTGAAGAAGCGTACAGGTATATTCTGTACCTGGCGCATCCTGCTACAAAAAGGAGGGAGTATCCCGAAGTATCCTTTGGCGTGATAGAAGGAATTGTGCAGGGTATCATGGGTGTTGAAGCGGATGCACCCTCGAACCGCTTAACTACGATTTATAATAATAAATCGGCTAATTCTTCAGAACTTCGCAACCTGGATATTCTTGTATCGCGTATAGACCTGAAACATTGGCCTAAAGGCAGCACATTGACAAATAATGGGAAAAAAACAATTAACTGGCGGGTGTCTTTTCATGGGCGCCTGTCTTTTATCCAGGTAGATGGTAAAAAGATAAGAGCTATCCCCAAAACAAACAGGATGGGTAATACGTGTTCTTATGTGGATGTGAAGGTCTTGCCCGGTAAAACAATAATGGCTATTTTGCCATGATGTGTAGCTAAAGTATTTATAATCGATAGTTGATGGAGAAAACTATGAATGTATTGGGAAAAATCCGGGAGTTGGAAAAGGTAGCTGCCTATTCCAAGCACGACAGGCTGGTGCAGGGTGTCATCAACGCCATTAATGAAAAGATACTGCTGACAGATGATGTGCTTCCTACCGTCAATCAAATGATCCGTGAACTGGGTTTCTCGAGAGAAACAATTATAAAAGGCTACCGCGAGTTGGTAAACCGGGGTATTATTGAGTCGAAGAACCGCCTGGGTTATTATGTGGCCAATGGCAGTACGGAGCAATTGCTGAAAGTGGCCCTGTTGATGTACAACCTCGACAGCTTCGAAGAGCAGTTTTACCGAAATTTCAGAAACACCCTGGGCAGTGCTATCAGCCTGCAGGTATTCTTTCATCATGGCAATATTGAAATCTTTGAAACCATCCTGCAAAGGATCAAAGGTCAGTTTGGCATGTACGCTATCGCCCCCATTCCACACGCTAGATCAAAGGAGTTACTGGATAGCATTCCCCGCAATAAATTATTGATGTTTGACCGGTTTGAACCGCTTGATGGAGAGTTTAATCACATTACCCAGGAGTTTGAGCAATCATCTTATAAAGTGTTTGTTGAACTGGCTGATGAGATAAAGAAATTCGATGAATTTATCTTTTATCATTCTCCTGACTCGCTTGATCCAAAAGAGATATTGAGTTCATTCCGGAAGTTTTTAACGAAGTACAAAGTAAAAGGAAGGATAGTAAAAGAATTTATTCCGGGTACTATCGAAAAAGGGAAGGTTTATTTTACCCTGGACAACTTTGCTATCTGGGAAATATTGAAAGAATGTAAGGCTAAGAAGTTTAAACCGGGTAAAGATATCGGGCTGCTATCGCATAATGATGAGCCGGCCAAAGAGTTTGTAGGAATAACGACCTACTCTGCAAACTTTGCCCTGATGGGAACCATGGCCGCTGAAGCTATACTCAAAAAGGAAAAAATACAAATAACCATACCTACTACGCTGGCAAGAAGAAGCACGCTTTAATCAGGTAGAACAAAACAAACGAAGAACAGGATGAAAAAAATAATTCTGCCGGTATTATTACTGGCTGGGATTTCTTTATTTGCCCAACAGAAATACTGGCATCTTAAAAATGATGGAAGCATCCAATGGACCGTACAGCCGGGGCAAATACATACTGATCATATTGAGATGAGCGGCAAGCAGATCTCTGCGATCGTCCGGTATGGGCTCAGTTCATCAGGAACGATGCATATCAGCAGGAAACTTGTTTTCCCTATGCTGCGCACAATCCCGAATGATACCAGGGGGAACCTTATCCGGGAATTTGACGGCAACCTGGTGGATGCAATTATGATCGGGGATGAAAAAGCAAGTGAAGTTCCCCAGTCATTTTCTATCAGGGGTGTATTGCAATCCAGGAGTCTCCTGAAACAGGGATTCAGTTTAGAAAGAAAGATATTTCCCTCTACCGATAAGCCGGCCTACCTGGAGTCCTATATTATCCGGAACAACACTACTGCTCCTGTATCAGTTTTCATTCCATCGATCGACAGCAATATCATCACCGACGAAAACAAAGGAGTATATGGTTCGTATGTTATCAATTACAAGGTATACAATGGAGGGCGCCAGCTTATCCCGGCAAAGGGGGCTTATCATTTCTGGTTGGTGATCTCTGCCAGGAAAAAATCAGATGAGCCTTTTTATTGTGCTGACGGATATGAATGGGAAAAAAGACAGGAACTGGTGAATGAACTCCAGGAAAAATTGTTGCTTCAAACTCCTAATGATACAATTAACCGCATGTTTACTTTTGCCAAGATCAGGGCAGCAGAAAGCATCTATGAAACAAAGCAAGGCTTAATGCACGGCCCGGGGGGCGGTGAATACTACGCCGCTATATGGGCTAATGACCAGGCTGAATATATCAATCCTTTTTTTGCCTATCTCGGAAATGCCGCAGGGCTTGAATCGGCCCGCAATAGCTTCCGTCATTTTGCGAAATATATCAATGATTCCCTCAGGCCAATCCCCAGTTCGATCATTGCTGAAGGAGCTGGCTATTGGAATGGTGCCGGCGACAGGGGTGACCAAGCCATGATAGCTTATGGGGCATCGGTGTTTGCGCTAACCTGTGCCGATACACTCGAAGCTTATTCACTTTGGCCACTGATAGAATGGTGTAATCGTTTTTTACTGCATAAGAAATCTCCGGAAGGTGTTATCTTTTCCGACTCTGATGAGTTGGAGGGACGGTTCCCAGCCGGGAAATACAATTTATCTACAAATGTGTTGGCTTATGCATCCTTCCTGTATGGTTCAAAATTAGCAGCAGCACTGAGCAAAACAGACCTGGCAAAGGAATGGAAAAAGGAAGCACAGGAATTGAAGAATAATATTGAACGCTATTTCGGAGCATCAGTGGAAGGGTATAATACGTATCGTTACTACGATGGCAATAATAAACTTCGTTCCTGGATCTGTTTGCCGCTGGTGATGGGTATCAATGACCGTAAAGAACAAACACAGGCGGCATTGCTATCGCCTAAGTTATGGACCCCGAATGGCCTGTTGACCGAATCAGGTTCCACTACATTCTGGGACAGGTCTACACTGTATGCCTTCCGGGGATTATTAAAGGCTGGTGCCACTGATACAGCGCTTTCTTATTTATCTTATTATTCAGCCCAACGCCTTTTAGGCGAGCATGTACCGTATGCAATTGAAGCATGGCCCGAAGGCAATCAGCGGCATCTTTCAGCAGAAAGCGGGCTTTACTGCCGTGCCCTTGTGGAAGGCGCTTTTGGATTTGAGCCGGTAGGGTTTAAAGAATTTATGATCTGCCCTAAACTGCCCAGGGGATGGGATCACATGTCGTTGAAAAATATTTATGCTTTCAATACAAGGTTTGATATTAACGTTCGGCGGGCTGGAGGCAAATACCAGGTTACTGTAAAAGAAGAAAATAAACCTGCGAAAGTGGTTAACTGGGATGGGGGAAAAGCATTTGCCGTTCAGCTGTGATTGTAACATACAGTCTTACCCAACTCTTGCTTTTTTAACTTAACTTGTGTCACATGACTGCTTGCCCGGATCGATAACCTGACACAACTTAAAATGCCACCTCTCAAAATACGCACCCTTGTTTTTTTATTGCTTTTCATCTCTCATTATTCAAAGGGACAGGCCAATGTTGATTCCCTTTTAAATGTGCTGGATTATACCCTGAAAAATAAAGGGCACTACCAAAAAAAGAAAGATCAGAAGATCGGTTTATTAAAAGAGCAGCTTCCAGGCAAAGCCGCCAAAGAGCAATTTGATCTGAATAAATCGATTATCGATGAATATCAGTATTACATTAGCGATTCGGCCTTTGAATATCTTGACCGTAACAAGATCATTGCGATCGACAACAGGAATAGCAAATGGAAATTTGAAACTCAAATTCAACAAGCCCGGTTACTTTCATCCGTAGGTATATTTAGTGAATCCCAGAAATTATTGGATTCGATTCCTTCAAGCGCATTAGACGACAGCTTAAAACTACTTTATTACACTGCACAGGAAGAGCTGTATGTTCATTTACTGGATTTTATAAACGACAGCCGGTTTAAAACTATTTACAATTCACAATTAATAAAATACAGGGATTCAGCGCTGGCATACCTGCAGCCCAACTCAGCAGAGTTTTATTTTTGGAAGTTTAAAGATTATTATGTTAAACATGATAATAGCAATGCGGAAAAAGCACTCAGGGCCTGCCTGGCAAAAGTGGACACTTCAATGCATATGTATGCCGGGGCACAGCTTTGCATGTCATTATTCTACAATGAATTTAATGGAGGGCGCGAAAGGGACGAGAAACTCAAATACATGATCATCGCGGCCATTTCGGATATACAGAGTGCCACTATGGAAAACCTTGCTTTAACTTCTTTGTCGAATACGCTGTTTATTACCGGAGACATTAAGAGAGCCTATAAATACACCCATTACGCGCTGGATGATGCAAATTTTTACAATGCCCGGTACAGGAATTTCCAGATCGGGAAAATGCTACCCATTATTGAAAAGGCTTACGAGGAAGAAAGTGTTAAGCAACGCAACAGGATGAGAGCAGCCCTGGTGATCATCAGCTGTCTTGTTGTGGGCCTGTTGATTACCGTGTTCCTGATCAGGAAACAGATGATCTCACTGGCACAAGCCAGGAAGAAACTGGACATGATGAATGAAGACCTGAAAAATGCCAACCAGCAACTGAATAATATTAATACCGAACTTTCGGATGCTAACCGGATTAAAGAGTTCTATGTTGGTCATTTCTTCGATCTCTGCTCCACTTATATCGGGAAAATTGAGGATTATCAAAAATCATTGAAAAAAAGGACTATCCTGAAAAAAGGGCTTCAGGATAGTCCTTCAGACATAATCCAGGAAGCTGTTGTTGAAACAGAACTGAAAGACTTCTACCATAGCTTTGATAAGGCGTTTTTGACCATATTCCCTGATTTTGTTGAAAAATTCAATGAGCTGATGCCGGAGAAAGAAAAAATTCTGCCCAAACCCAATGAAGGACTGTCAACGGAACTAAGAATATTTGCCCTTATCCGGTTGGGAATATCTGATAGTAACAGGATTGCTTCACTGCTCCGCTATTCGCTGACCACTATTTATACCTACAGATCAAGGATCAAAAACAAGTCGGGCTACCCCAACGATTTCGAAAAAAGAATTATGCAAATCGGCACTTTCTGAAAAGACCTGGTACTGCTTCTGAACTCTTCCTCCCCGGAAAAATGCGAAACCACGACTTTATATAGCTGGTCAACCTGTCCGGAACTCCCCTTTAACCATATTCACGGTTTAGATTTTAAGGCATTAGCTGCAAATGTAATGAGTTGATTATCAGTTTATAACTTGGATTTGCCATTTAGTTTTTTCCTTGATGTTGAATCCAGCTTGCCCTGTCGCGAGTAATTTGGCTGGTATTGATTTGCTATTGCGAACATTTTTAATTCAAACTAAAACTGGCTATATGAAAGAAAGAATCAACCATTGCTTTCGCCTTGTCTTGCTTTTTACCCTCGGCAATTTCTTTAGCGTGGCGGCCATTTCACAAAATCTCGATTTGAAGGGCAACGTAAAAGATGACAAAGGAACTCCCCTTAACAGCGTGAATATAACCATCCAGGGAAGTAACCTCGGAACCACAACAGATAACGAAGGGAATTTCTCACTGGGTAACTTAAAGCCGGGCTCCCTTTTGGTATTCACCCATGCCGGGTATCAGCGCCAGGAGATAAAAGTTGTAAAAGATACCTACCTGAGTATAATTCTGCTGACTGACAATCAGTCGCTTGGTGACGTAGTAGTGATCGGGTACGGAACCGTTGCCAAAAAAGAGGTTACCAATGCTGTCGCACATTTAACGCCTGGCGACCTTAACAAAGGTGCTATCAACAATCCGGCTCAACTGCTTCAGGGCAAGGTAGCAGGATTAAGCATTGTGGCGCCCCAGGGAAATCCCAATGGCAACTATAATATCAGGTTGAGGGGGTTATCGACGCTTGGAGCCAGTTCGCAGCCCCTGATCATTGTTGACGGGATCATTGGTGTCGATTTGAACAGTATCGACCCGAATGATATCGCTTCTATCGATGTTTTGAAGGATGGAGGCGCCGCGGCAATTTATGGCACAAGAGGCTCTTCAGGAGTGATCCTGATTACGACCAAGTCTGGTGCAAAAGGTAAAACCCGGGTAGAATACAATGGATATGTATCGTCAGAAATGAAAAACAGGTATCTGCCTGTAATGAATAGCCAAACCTACCTGGCAAACGGAGGAACGGACTATGGAAGTAATATTGACTGGCTCAATGAAATAACCCGGAATGCTATTTCCCATACCCATAACCTGGCTTTGTCAGGAGGCACCGACAAAACGAAATACATGGCTTCCGTTAATTACAGGAATGTTGAAGGCATATTGAAGAATACGGGATTCCAGCAGCTTGGTGCAAGACTCAATCTAAGCCAGAAAGCCCTGAACGACCGGCTGACACTTTTATTTAACTTGTCGTTGCAATCAAGGGATGCTGCATTAGGATTTGAAGACGCATTCAGGGCTGCTGTAGCGATGCCTCCAACTGCGCCCATCCATTCGCCTGACCCGGCCTATTCAAAATATGGAGGTTACTTTCAATCTGAAGTACACGAGCTATACAACCCGGTTGGTATTATACAGCAGAACATCAACAACCAGGTTACCAGCCGTCTTATGTATAATTTAAAGGCAGACTATGAAGTAATTAAAAACCTTGTTGGATCTGTTCGCTTCGCAAGGAATAATGATAACATTACTAATGGTCAATACATAAGCAAGTACAGCTATTATGCCAGCGGTGTGGATAGAAACGGGCTGGCCAGCCGTGGTAATAACAACTCCAAAAGTAACCTGTTTGAAGTGACAGGCAACTACAGCAAATCACTTAGAGGCCTAACGATGAACTTTCTTGCAGGTTATTCTTACCAGGATTTCACTTCGGAGAATTTCTTTACCCAGGCAGGTAATTTCCTGACTGATGCTTTCGGGTATAACAATTTTGCCGCGGCCAAGGATTTCGCAGATGGAAAAGCGATCGCTACCAGCGTTAAAGAGAACAATAAACTGGCAGCGTTTTTTGGAAGGGCAAGTTTTGCTTACAACAACACTTATTTCCTCTCAGCTTCATTAAGGAAGGAAGGTTCATCACGGTTTGGTGCCGGTAATAAGTGGGGATTGTTTCCCGGCGTTAGCCTGGCTGCAGACCTTAGCCGGATACTCGATCTTTCCAATATCGATCTGCTTAAACTGCGTGGCAGTTATGGTGTGACCGGGGCTTTGCCAGGACAAAGTTATTTGTCGCAACAACTTTATGGCCCAGGATCGTCTCCAACCTATTTCTTATATAATGGAGTGTTCACACCTGTTTATTCACCTCAAAGTAACCCTAACCCGGATCTGAAATGGGAGACGAAATCAGAAATTGATTTTGGGGTAGACTTCAGCGCATTCGATTCAAGACTTAATGGAACAGTAGATTTTTATAGCCGCAACACAAAGGATGCGCTTATTACACTCAATGTTCCCGTTCCTCCCAATTTGTTCCCAACAACTGTGCTCAATGCAGGAAAGTTAAAGAATACAGGTATTGAGGTTTCGCTGGACTATCATGTAATTAAAACCAACCACTTTAATTGGAATACAAAAGCGACTTTTTCTACCTACAACACGAAAGTCGTTTCCCTTTCCATGGGAGATATTAAATATGGTGTAAGAGAAGTGGGTGGTTTGCCGGCTCCACTTACTGGTAATACGGTGAGGGTGGAAGAAGGAAAACCCATAGGGCAAATGTTTGGCTGGATCTATGAAGGTGTAGGCGCGGATGGAAAATATATCATCAGGGATATCGATAAAAACAATACGATAGATGAAAAGGATATGACGATCATCGGCCGGGGTTTGCCAAAAGGTGAATGGGGCTGGTCAAATACGCTTAACTACAAAAGGTTTGACCTGAATATATTCTTCAGGGGCGTGTATGGTCACGATCTTGTGAATTTGAACCGGACGATGTTTGAACAGGTTTCCAGGATAAGCTCATACAATCTTGTGAACACAAAGTATTTCGATCCAAATTATACAGGACCTGCCGCTTACAATAGTTATTACCTGGAACATGCTTCGTTTGCAAAACTGGAATACCTGTCGCTGGGCTACAATTTCAAAACTCCGGCGAATGGGGCTATTTCAAATCTGCGGTTATTTATTTCGGGGCAAAACCTGTTTTACATCACAAAATACACCGGTGTTGACCCTGAACCACGCTACACCGATAACGACGGAAATGTACTGGCCCCTGGCGTTGAGCCGCGCAATAGCTGGCTCACCACAAAGACATTCACACTTGGCTTTAATGTTTCATTCTAAAATTTCGATCATGAAAATCATTAATATAAAAAACATAGCATTATTTGTTGGGCTGCTTTGCACCATTCCGCTCTTTAACAGCTGCACAAAACTGAAAGAGCCTTTATACAGTCAGCTCGGAAATGATAATTTTCTGAAAACGGAAGGAGAGATTGTGTCTGCTTTGGGAGCTGCATATAGCGGGTTGAGAGAGTTTCAGGGTTTTGGGAACTTATGGACAATTTATTGTACCACCGATGAAGTAGCCATCGTTGGAAGAACAGGGGGAGATTGGGCAGGTGATGGACAGGACCAGCAAATGACCGATCACAAATGGATCTCCAACAATCGTTTTTTTGCAGGCACCTGGCAATCCTTCTACGGACAAATTAATATCTGCAACCGGTTAATTTATCAGCTCGAACAAATAGATGCAGAGAAATACAAAACTTATATTTCAGAAATAAAAACGGTACGGGCTTTATGGTACTTATGGCTGATCGATGAATGGGGAAACGTTCCGATCGTAGACAAATTTGATGTGCCTAAAGATTATCTGCCGAAAACGAGCACAAGACTCGAAGTTTACAATTTCATTGAAAAAGAGGTCAAAGACAATCTTGCCAACCTGTCAAAAGATATCAACACTAACACCTATGGACGGGCTACCTATTGGATGGCTCAATCAATCCTGGCCAAGCTCTATTTGAATGCCGGCGTATATAGTGGTACGACCCAGTGGCAAAAAGCAATAGATGCAACAAATGAGATCATCGGCTCAAACGAGTTCAGCCTTACGGCTAATTACAAGGATAACTTCATTGCGCAGAATCAGAGTTCAACAGAAGCGATATTTGCCATTCCATTCGATGAAACCTATACGCAATGGACCTGGTTTCTGCCATTAATCAGCCTGCATCCTTCCCATGTGCAGACTTTTTCGCTGACCCAACAACCATGGAACGGATTATCGGCACAAACAGAGTTCTTTAATTTATATGAAGACAACGATATCCGGAAAACAGATAATCTTCTTTGGGGGCCGCAATACACTGCAAATGGAGACAAACTGCTGGATCCCGGTTATGAAAAGGATCCGGCAATTGATGGCGACCCATGGGTAAATCTCACGCCTACTTTCATTTCTCTTTATAATACGGCAAGGCAGTCAGGCGCGAGAATAATAAAATGGGAGGTTGAAAAAGGCAGCAACGGATTTCTCAATAGTGATTTCTTCGTTTTCCGCTATTCAGATATTCTGCTGATGAAAGCTGAAGCAATGTGGAGATTAGACCCGACAAATACGACGTCGCTGCAAATTGTAAACCAGTTCAGGCAAAGGGCCGGCGTTGCTCCATTTAACAGTCTCGATGCAGAAAAGATACTGAATGAAAGAGGCCGTGAGCTTTTTATGGAAGGATGGCGCAGGTCTGATAAAATAAGATTCGGAAGGTATAACGATCCCACTATTTTCAAGCCTTATACCGACGAAGCTTTCCGTCAGCTTTATCCCATTCCAAAAGAACAACTGGATGCCAATCCAAACCTGATTCAAAATCCCGGCTATTAGAAAACCTTATCATTAATAACAAGAATTAATATTACCAGATGAGACGTAACTCACTTCCCATTCTGCTATTTATAATGCTTTTCGCCGATGCATTATTGTTGAATGCCCAGCCTTATGATCAACGTGCTTCCAAAAAAACATACCAGGATATTCCTCTTTCCAGGAAAAAGGGTAGTGGCCCTCGCTATTGGATAGCTTATGAATATTGCTGGGTTAACAACAAACCTATACCCGAAGAACTCTGGAAAAAAAATATCGACTGGGTCAATGATAATTTTAAAGCATTCGGTTATGATATGGTGAGTAATGACGGCTGGATTGAAGGCGCCCAGACTTTAAATGAAAACGGGTTCATAACAAAGTATAATAGCAACTGGCAATTCGGTTTTGACTACTGGGCTAAATACATTGCCGATAAGGGAATGAAAATGGGTGTTTATTACAATCCTTTATGGTTAACCAAAACCGCCTATCACGACAATCTGCCGGTTAAAGGAACCGGCTATACAAGCAGGGATATCACAGGCCCTGTTTCTTTTAATAGCGAATTATACTGGGTTGATGTTGATAGGCCGGGAGCGAAAGAATGGATCCAGGGATATATCCGATATTTTAAGGAAATGGGAGTGAATTTCCTTAGGATCGATTTCCTGGAGAATTACGAGAACAATTATGGCCTGGAGAAATACAATAAGGCCCTTCGCTGGATGAGAGAAGCCGCTGATAGCACCATGATGCTCAGTTTAGTTATGCCAAACTGTTTTAATCATGGAACAACTGAATTGAAATATGGCGACATGATCCGCATAAGCGACGACTGTTTCAACGGCGGCTGGGAATTTACGAGTGGCAGACGCAGAGGCCAGTCTAAACATAACTGGCCCCAATTTGCCAATGCCTTCGATGGGTTTGTAAGTTTTGCAGACATTGGAGGCAGGGACCAGATGGTACTGGACGGAGATTTCACAAGGATCAATACTTTACCAACTGAAAACGAAAAAAAATTCCAGATCTCATTGCTGGCGATGACGGGTTCTCCCATTGCTATCGCAGATCAGTTCAATACTATTGGCAATGATGCCTGGCTTTATCAAAATGAAGAACTTCTTTCCCTGAATGACGAGGGGTTTGCCGGTAAGCCCATTAGCTATGATATGAATGATGCGGCAAATAGTTCGAGATGGATAGGGCAGATGCCGAATGGGGATTGGATCGTAGGATTGTTTAACCGGGAGGAAACTGAGCAGGAGCGCGGGATAGATTTTGTAAAAGAGCTGGGACTTAAAAAGGATGGGAAGTACCAGGTGCGCGATCTTTGGTTGCATAAGGAGCTGGGCGGGCATTCAAACACTTTCTCTGTTAAGTTGCTTCCGCATGAATGCAGAATGATAAGGATAACCAATAATTCATCTAAATATGAGGCGGAGGTGGCATCGTTGATAAACGGTTCAAAAAAGCAGTCGGACGAAGAGAAAGCGAGTGGTATCGGTTATGTGAATATGAAGAAGGACAGTTCTACTGTTCTTATCGCTGTTGATGTTGCAAAGCCGAAGGTATACCGGCTGAGGTTGAGCTATAAAAATGAAGATGATTCCGGAAGTACTTCCAGGATTGAGATAAAGAGCAATGATAGGAGTATTTCGTTGGCACCCGGCTCGCATCCGGATTGGAAATTGATGAATTGTGATGTGTATCTGGAAGCAGGGACTAACTACCTTTATATTACGCGGTACGGTGAAAATGGTATAGATTTTAAGCTGGATTATATTGAAATACGATAAGCGATAAATTCTTCGATAAGGGCCCTCGATTTACCGAGGGCCTTTTTTATGCTGGTTATGCTCCAGGATGGCAAGAAAAGAGGCTATTTGCCAGATGACCTCTTTTGCAAATCGTCCAGGCTGCTGCATTATTCAAATGGGGATTTTTAACCGGTGAGTGGGCACGAAGAAAATACTTGTGGACTGCCATAGTGGGATATGGCCTTGGGCTGCCTTTGGTGATATGGGGTTTTTGCTACTCCTTTATTTACTATCCTGATCTTTCTGCCTACTTTTTACAAATGGAGCAGCACCCGATCCTATGGATGAATCTTATTTACCCGGTTCAGCGTATTTTACGGACGTTTTTATTTTTTGTTCTGCCTTTTTAATTCTATCTCAATAAAAAGGATTTAATCTATCACATCATCTTTCTTTAATCCAGTGGATCATTTCGTTAAGGACGATTGGGGAAATGGTCTGCTCAATTTTCTTGTATTCTCTCGGCGAGCCTGTGTCACATTCCTGAAATAGATGGTTCAAATTCGGTATTATAGTAATTTTAAAATTCTTTTTTTCCTTGGCTAGCCTTTCTAATACTGCTGCATTTTCCTTAGAAGGCACCTGTAAATCTTTGCTCCCATATATAGCAAGAAGAGGAACGCTTAATTTCTCAAGCGCCTTTGAAGGGTCATATCTTATATAGAATTGCGTCCAGTTTTCTGTGTAGAATTTAATTTCTCTCTCTATAAATTCATCTTCTGTCATTTTTTCAGGCTTCCTTAAACTAGGATTATCTTTATATGTATTTTTTATATGTGCCCTTAGGGTCATACCCATAACTTCATTCGATGTGCTGTCATTGGCAATAGCATAGGTTTCAGCATTTATTTTGTCTGCCAATTCTATATTGCTCTCCGATTCTCCCAGTGATTTTGAAATTAACCTGTCTTGAAGCAAAAGCAATTTATCTCCCTTGATAGTGGGACCCGCCATTAAAATAATGTAACGAACATCTTTTGATTTCTCAGCAACTATAGGGGCTATAATGCCACCCTCACTATGGCCAACTAATCCAATTTTGTCTTTATCTACCTCTTTTCGTTTCTTGAGATATGCTACAGCAAATTCAACATCTCTTGCAAAATCGATAGATGTAGCAGTTGTATAAACTCCTGTAGATTTGCTAACCCCTCGTTTGTCAAATCTTAGAACAGCAATTCCGCTTTTGGTAAAGAAGTCAGAAATTACTAAGAACGGTTTATGCTCCAAATAATCACAATCCCTATCGTTGGGCCCGCTTCCGTGGATGAGAACCACCGCAGGTAGGTTACTTCCACCTTTTGGATAGGTGAATGTACCGGCCAGTGTAACTCCATCTATGGAGTTTTCAAATGTTACATCCTCGGATTGATATGGATATGGCTCAATAGGAGTTTGAGGTCTGTTTAATTTACTTTCTTGACTAAACAGACTGGAGATCGCTAGGAGAAACAATAAAATGCTAATGGTAAATTTTCTCATCTTTACTTATAAATTTAATAGCTACAGCTTCAACTATGTCGCGATGGAGACCTTGTCAGCGGTTACTAAATTGTCTACGTATTATCTTTAGTTCCTTTTGGTTTAACACCACATTCATTGGCCATTGGCTACAACGTTCTCCGGCTTGGCGACAGTGGCGGCTAAGAAAGCCAAAACTTTCTTTTTTGCACTAACTAGAGCAACAGCTTTTTATTTTTAGTAGCGACTAAATTATGAAAAAAGGAAATATGAAAAGCTGTTGTACGGTGTCCGAAACTCCCAATGAAGTCATTCAGCTTTTTTGAAAAATTCTTTGTCATAAGGTTTTCCAAAAACTCAATGCCTTCGGGTAATAGTTCTATGTCAAAATTCGGCTTCATTCCAAATCTTATACAATGATATAAAACTTCCCGATTGGTTATCGGCTTGGGAGCCGGCAATAGTGCTGCTATTTGGCTTCTGTTGTGTCACTCCCTTGTACGTTTTGATCGCTATTCAGCTTCTTATCTGCTCATTCGCTTTTCCCTAACACAAATTTATTGTCCTGCTCTGAGTGTACAAAAGTCTACGCATATACTGCGCTGCGGCTTGCCTTAGCATTCAAAGTTTATTTCAAATGAATCGCTTCTACGAAAATAGACCAGAAAAATTAATTGGATACGTTGAAATTCGCCTAAATGATTGATTAAGATATTAGAAAGTGATCGGGGAAATAATGGCTTTTCTATTACACCTTTTCTTGTTCAAATATGCCCATTAATCAAATCTTCCCAGCCCAGTGGGTATTATCTCTCAGTTCTGTACTGTTAGGGGCCAACAAAAGATTTTTAGGTAATGATGAATCTTTTTCTTTTTCAAAAAACAATATTGTTTCTGCCCAATCTGAACCGTCTAATTTTGGCCGTAGCTGGAAAGAATTAATTGAACTGCCAATTCTTTTAGCCATTAGAACATCCACACTATTTTCTACTGCGGGTAAACGATCAATTTTCTTTTCTTTTTTCATTTGCCATTTTAGATACAAAGCACTCAATATAGCATTTTCTGCATATTCAACCCAAGTCTCCCTTCCCCAATTACGCATCTTCGATAGTAACTGCTCAAAGCTTTAATTAATGAAATTCAAACAAAGACACCTAATATGTACCCTACGATAAACATCCGTACTTTTAACTATTTCGCCAGCCCGTATTTTGTATAAATACCGGAACCTGGCGCTTCAGAAGGCAAGAGATTTAAAATTCTTGCACCCTTTATACAGGACCAGAATGCATGATACGTACGGGCGCGGGTTTCGATCTTTGAAAAGGCAATTTGCCAGTTGTTTGGTACGGTGAATTGCCCGGCTGATTTTACTTCTGTATACTTTGTATTTCCAACCATGCCATTCACAACAAGCAATTTCCAGTTGTAGGAGTTACCTGTATTGAAAGTAAATTCTTCATTCGACTGGTTTACATTCATACCCGCATATTGCCCGGTGTAAACGTTATACAATTGCTGTATGCCGGTAAAATCACTGGTCCATTTACCCTTAAAATCAGATGCAGCCACGGCGAATTTGTTATAGGAAATCATATTTGCCAGCGGGATCATCAAGTCACTGTTGCTATCCCACTGTATTGTTTCAGGATCAAATTTGTATTGCTGTATAAAACTGTTTTTGTTGGGGGCTATAAACTCAATCCAACCGGAGCCTCCTTGGCGGAAGAGAACGATAAAAACATTTTTCCCGGTAGCGTTTTCAGTTGCATACCCCATCCCCAGGTAGGGCCTGTCGTAGGTCATGATATAAGCAGTCTTATAGTTTTTTAAATTACTGTACCGCGGTGCAACGAGAATATCCCATGCTGCGTTTATCAATGGTGCAGGATCGGCGGCGAATATGGTTCCTTCCTTCGGATAATGCAAAAGCACTCTTATATTTCCTTTTGCTGCCTCTACCCAATCTTCCTGCACGGTGCTTTTCCAGCCATCATCGAAATTGGTTGTACTGAATACAAATTTGTTATCGCCTACTGGAATAGTATTGGTTTGTGCGAGCGAGGTTTTTGCTGATGGCTTAACCATTTCAACTGATTCCAGAAGTTTTGATACTGCAGTATTATAATCTTCGCTGTTCATGATAGCTACAATGCTCATACAACGATCATAGCCGCTGGCAGTGGTCAGCAGCACCACAGCATCTCTTCTATTAAAAAGAAATTTCCCAACGCTCATTTTTATTTTCCATCCATCCAGTTCTTTCGCGCCCTCCGACTGCGGCGTTCCGGAAGGATGATAGCTCTTTACCACCAGTTCCTGCCATTCGCTTTCAAAATCTGCTTCAGCACTGCCTTTACTCGTTGTGCTTTTAACAATGAAGACCTGGCACCAACTGCTTTTTTTATTATTTGTCAATGTATAGACCGTCATGTTGCTTTTCACCTCCCTTTTCCAGCCTACAGGCGGCAGATAACTGACCAGGTCATAGGTTTGTTTTTGCGCGATAGATGTTATCGCTGATAAACAAAAACAGAAGAGAATTATTTTTTTCATTTTGCACCGGTTAAAATAGCTTCTTATTTACCCAGCATATTTTTCAATGCTGCAAAGTCAACTGCTTTCTGTATGTTGACAATATTTTCTTCAAATACAGGATCGCCATGGGCAATTTTGTACACGACCGAAAAAAATTGCGGGGCGGACATTGGTAGTTTCTTGCGATAGTAACCTAGGTTTGGTTTAACGGCAATAAAAGAACCATTGGTGCCTTCACTGACGAATTTCTCAAACCGCTGTTCTTCATTCCACATACAGATAGCGGGTTGTTTAAGTTCCTCTTCCGGACGTTTCAGATACTCATCGATATTTTTGATGAATTGGTCCAAATAGTTTTTATCACCCGGGCTATCCTGGATGTCTTTTCCCAATCTCTTTCTTTGGATCATTAAATATTCCTTTTGGCTTACGTAGTAAAATGGAAGGGTATCGTTGTAAGTGATCAGCCAGCGGTATTCTTTTATTTTGTCGGCCCGGTCACCCATGACCTCTTCACCCATAAAATAATAGCCATCTTTTTTCACAGGCTTTGTTCTTAATTTCAAATAACCTCTAAAATCATCGGCAGCAACATTGCCAGCGTACAGGTTGTTTAGAGAAAAAATTTCATTGGCAGCTATATTGACTGTTGTAGGTGTAGAAATGTCTGTATAGTATTTTGATTTATCGGCGTTGTTATTGTCGCAGAGGTATCGTAAAATATACATTTCATAGTGATACGGATCTGCGACCCAGTTACTGGCAGCAACTTTATTTTTTCCAAACACAGTACTATAGGATACTACACATCCTGTGGGGTGATAATTTGCAGAAACCATTTTATGAACTCCATCCAACACAGCTTTTTCCTTTGCCAGGTCCGCAGCAGTTACATTTTGAATAAATCCCTTCATGCCCGCCTTCCATGATCCCGGTTTTTTTGCTAATAATTCTTTTGAGCAATCCTGTGCAAATGAAAAGATGGAAAACAGGATAAAAGCAATCACCATTGTGTATTTCATATATGCAGATGTTTTATTTACTATTTAGAGATCCTAATACCTTCCAGTTTACCTGTTCCGTTTACCACAGTGTGCCCGCTGATAAGGCTTGCACGGCTCTCCACACCTATTTCAACACTTGTATTGAGTTTACCTATCCCTTTATTTACATAGCCAACTCCTTTGTTGATCTGTGCATCTATCTTTTGATCACCGTCTGATCCGGGAGCTTCTATACCCGCCTCTATTTTACCCGTTGATACAATGTTTATATCACTAATACCAGTGCTACCTATTTCCACTTCCACTGATTCACCTATAGTAGCACCTATTTTTACCGGACCGGTATTTACTCCTACTCCAGCTTCTACACCGGCAATTATTTTGCCGCTCCAATCTTTTACATTATTGTTTTCATCAACCTCGATAGTCATATTGGCGCCGATATAACCTGTGACTGACAAAGGTCCCTCATTGATCCCGGTTTTTACTTTATGTGACAGTTTTAGTGTACCGCCAACGTAATTCTGTCCTAATTCTCTTTCAGCGAATGTAATATCCCCACAACCGTAAGTAGTGATTGTTTGGCCGCAATTGGTTTCCATTTTTACACAGCCTAAATTCAAACTGCTTTTATACTGGCAGGCTATGTCATCAAAGTTTGCCAGCTTAAAAGGTTTTGCTTCTGCATCTGTCTGATCCTGGCACCATGAACTTTTATCCTTGAATTTAGGATTCTGACCTGATATTAGCGAAAGCCAGGTGATCTTTGCCCGCACCTTTGCGAGCTCAAAATTTTCTGGCCACATGGTGTATTGATTGTAATATATTTCATTGGTGATCTTGCGCCGCATAAAACCAAGATAGTCATTGAAGGCATCCCGTATCAGGGCGTTCGATGAACTGAGAAAGCCATTCTTTGCTTTTGTATCATCAGCGCAGGCGGCATCAAATGGATTCGACTTTCCTTCTCCGAATTTATCCCTATAATTTTCCTGTATCGTTTGTATCTGCTGGCTAAGTATTTCCTCCAGTTTTGCAGCCTCTGTATGTGCATCCAATACAGACTGTGTTTTTTTCTGGTATGAAAATGCCATATAGCCATCCTTGTCATTAACAAGGTTATTGAGTTTAATAATCGCCTTATAGGCAAGAAGTGGCATTGGAGAAACGATCCTTCCCTTTTGTCCTGCCTGAAGCAATAATTTTGTACGTGCGGCATTTGATTCTTCCTCTTGGGTTTGAAGGGATTGCTCCTGCATTTTCAGTCCATCTATTTCTTCCCGGCATTTTTCATTAAATGCATCCCACTCCTTTTCCAGCATTTTACTTTCTGCAACACTCATTGGATAGCCGGGCCATTTAAATTTTTCGAGTCCTAATGGATCCTGCGGCATGGGCCTGTCCCAGCTTACATTTTCAGGTTTAAGTTCATTGCCAAGCTTATTCAGACGATTCTCTTTCTCTATGCTGTAGGCTTTTGCGATACTGCGCTTGACTGCATTGATCGCTCCCTGTTTATTATCCTTACTTTCTTCGATGAACGATTTAGTGAGATTAGCCTGTGGATGGTAAGCGTAAATCCGGATGGCACTATCTAAATACTTTTCAGCTTTGCCAATTTCTCCCAACCCAAACCATGCCTGTCCAAGATTATTAAGCAGGGTGCTATTCTTTGGAAACTTTGCATTGAGATTATTGAGAATAGGAATGGCGAGATGCTGTGCGCCCTGCATTGAAAGCATGGCAGAATAATTATTGAGATTATCAGTATTGCCGGCATCCGTTACACAAAATTTTCCCAACACATATAAAGCAATCTCAGGCTGACCAGCCAACCAAAGTCCGATCGCCATATTGCCTGCTTCATCGATATTCTTACTATTCGATCGTATGTATTCATACATTTTATCGCCAGTGGTTATTACTGCAGGCTTAAAAGTTGTCACTAATTTGTTTTGAATAGCAACTATATAAGCTCCCATTTTTGAATCTGTAACAGCTTTTGGTATGGAAGCAATACGGGTAGCATCCTGTTTGGGTACACCCCGGGTTTCATTTTTCCGGGCATCAGCCAATTGCTTATCTGATACTTTGGGCATGCCATTCATTGAAGGCAACTTTACACCCATACTGTCCAGCATCTTCTTGTCTTCCGGGCTCATTCCATCCAGTTCTTTTTGCATTTCCTTCATCATGTCCTGCATTTCTTTTTGTGTCGGAGGCTTGTCTTTTTGCGAAGATTTTTTACCTGGCTGTGCAAAACTGCCGCTATAAATAAGGAAGGCAATCGAGATGAAAGCAATTTTTTTCATACAAGTTTTTGTGGGAGTAAAGTTGCACCTCCACATCCCATTTTTCTATCCCTGAAAAACAGGAGATTTTAGAAAAACAGGAAAATCATGGAAAAAGGGGATGGACAACTATAATACTTAGATTTTTTTTGCAAAATGGCAAACAAAGAAGTACATTCCTATATGAGAAGGAAATTATTTTATTGTCTGCTTTTTATTCTATTACTCCGTTTTGCAGAAGCTCAACAACATCTTGTTGACAGTATTGCAAAAGAATTAAAACAATCAATACCCGATAGCACCAGGGCCATGAGCATGATGCGGCTGGCTGTCGATTATGAAGTAGTTGATACAGCGAAAGCCTATCAGTCTTATCGCGAGGCCATAACATTTGCCAGTGAAAAAAAAATGTATTACCAGTTAGGACGTATCTATCAGAATCAATCGTTTTTGTTCAACAGTTCGGCAAATTATGAACAGGCGATCTTAAGTTTTGATCATGCTATCGAGAATTATAAAAAATCAGATCATCCCAAGGCGAAACAATGGGAAGCGAATGCTTATAACGACAAAGCAAATTCTTTAAAAGCACAGAATAAATTTCAGCAGGCGATAGAATACTATTTGAAAAGTATTGCATTGGTGGAACAGTATAAGTTACCGGGAGGATTAGTCAGCAAATACACCAATCTTTCTACTGTATTTGGAGATATTGGTGAAAATGAAAAGCAAACAGAATATGCACTTAAAGCAGTAGCCGTTGCGAAAAAAGATGGCTCACGGCAGGATGTGTTTATGGCATATTTCATCCTGGCAAATGCCTATAGCATGCAGCATCGCGACAGTTCTGCGAAAATGGCCCTTGACAGTTCAAACCTCTATTATAATCAAGCCGACAATACAGACAATATCGATATCCTCTTCTCTTATTACCTGGTATCTGCACAGGTTTTTAAAAGTCTAGCGCAACCAGATTCTGCATTCTATTTTTTTCAAAAAGCCTTTGATATTTCGAAGATGTACAACTATAGCTATGGCAAAGCAGAATCGCAGTTACAAATGGGAGCTATCGCTATTATGCAAAATCGTTACAAAGAAGCAGAACAAAACTTGTTATCCGGAATAAAAGAAGCTGAAACAATTAACTACTTCGGAATACTGAATCAGGGTTACAAATATCTTTCTGATGTATATGCGGTTACCGGGAGATATAAAGAAGCGTACGAGTATTTTCAAAAACACAAAGAGGTAAATGATTCCATGGTGAGCATGGACTCAAAAAAGTATGCGAATGAACTGGAGAAAAAATATGAAACTGCGAAGAAAGATGCGCAGTTATTGCTCCAGCATTCAGAGATCGAACGGAAGAATACCTTGAACTATATTCTTGCCGCCGGGGCTGCGCTGATCCTGGTCATCTCATTATTGCTCTATAGAAATTATCGTCAAAAACAAAAATTGCAGCAGCAACGTATCAATGAGTTGGAAACAGAAAAACAACTAACTGCCGCGGAAGCAGTATTAAAAGGTGAGGAACGGGAAAGAACCCGCCTGGCAAAAGACCTTCATGATGGCCTGGGAGGCATGATGTCGGGCATTAAATATTCATTTTTGACTATGAAGCGAAATCTTATCATGACACCTGAAAACCAGCAGGATTTTGAGCGTAGTATGGACATGCTGGACAGTTCTATCAATGAAATGCGCCGTGTGGCACATAATATGATGCCGGAAGCACTGGTAAAATTTGGACTCGATACGGCGTTGATGGACTTTTGTAATGATATAAATGACACCGGCTCTTCGCAGGTAACCTATCAATCTATCGGCATAGATAAAATAGTTATTGAACAAACGACTGCCATCGCCATTTACCGGATCGTCCAGGAATTGATCAATAATACATTGAAGCATGCCGCTGCCAAATCAGCGATCGTGCAGGTGACAAAAACAAACGAAACAATTACGATCACCGTGGAAGATGATGGCAAAGGATTTAATACAGCAATTTTACACGGAACGAAAGGTATTGGGTGGAATAATATTCAGAGCCGCATAGAATACCTGAAAGGAAAGGTCGATGTGCGGTCAGAAGCCGGTAAGGGAACATCTGTTCATATAGAATTGAATGTATAATGTCAATAAAAGTCTTTATAGTTGACGACCATTATATGGTAATTGAAGGCATACGTTCATTACTGAATAATGAAAGAAACCTTGAATGGACCGGTCATGCCATGAATGCAGAATCCTGTCTTGCATTTTTACGTAATTGCCTGCCCGATGTCTTGTTGATGGATATAAGTCTTCCTGACAGATCGGGCATCGAACTTTGTAAAGAAGTGAAAGAGAAATATCCTTCCGTTTTTATTATTGGGCTCAGCACATTTAACCAGCAAAGTTTTATTCAGAAAATGATGGACAATGGCGCATCAGGATATATTTTAAAGAACGCTACACAGGATGAATTAATGGAAGCCATCATCACCGTAGCCAATGGAAAAACTTACCTGAGTTTCGAAGCAGGTAAAACCCTGCAGAAAGTAAAAGCCAGTCCAATTGTACTAACCGGTCGTGAAAAGGAAGTACTTGAATTGATTGCCGATGGGCTCACCAATAATGAAATTGCATCTAAACTTTTTATAGGAACTACGACCGTTGACACACACCGAAAAAACCTTCTGACCAAATTTGATGTAAAGAATACTGCTACGCTGATAAGGGCGGCGGTTCAGATGCAAATTATTGATTGAGGGAATATCTTAAAATTGATTCCTGTGGGTCGGACGGAAATACTACCGAACCCATTCCAGCGTTCGTTGGATAACAGGAACTTCCGAACTAACTTTCACCATGATGTGTTGAGAAAGGCTATAAAGCAAAAAAGCCCCGAGTTTCTTCGAAGCTTCTTGTATTCAGATGCCAGTGCCGAATTTATCCAAGAAGTTTTAGGGCACATGGATAAGAAAACAACGGAAAATTACCTGGACAGTTTTGAGCAGCAGGTTAAAAAGGAATTTGCGAAGAAACTGGAGGCGTTTAAAAAGATCTCTGAAGAATTAGAAGTCGATTGAGAAGAATAAGGAAAGGTATTTCCCCCTGCTATCAGGTATTTTGCAAGAAATACCTGATAGGCATTCCGCCCACAGGAGGGAGAAATACTAATGCGTCGCTCTGGAAGCGTTTTAAGCGACTTTTAGGTGATGACTAAAGGCGTTGCGCTGGATCCGAGTTGTATGTTTACTATAAAAACAAAGACGCTGATAAACAGCGTCTTTGAAATTTGCGGACCGGACGGGACTCGAACCCGCGACCTCCGCCGTGACAGGGCGGCATTCTAACCAACTGAACTACCGATCCGTACCCGTTGTTTTCGGGACGGCAAAGATAGGAGTGCACACCCTTCTTTCCAAAACTTTTTGACCGGTTTTTATTTTTTATCCTGCCAATTTATTGACGCAAAACAAATTTCCTGCTGAAGGCCTCCTCTTCCGTTTGAACCACTACCACATAAGTTCCTGCTGGCTTGCCCTGAAGCCCGGGTACTTTAAGCTGGTTGCTTCCTTTTTGCAGACTGGCCTGAGTGCTGTACATCAACCTTCCCTCTGCATTATAAATACTGATCTTTGCAGCCGAAGCCCGGTTTACTGTCAATTGCATTTGCAGCCATTCAGTCGTCGGGTTAGGATATATTTTCAACTGTTCACTGGAAGAAGCTGATAGTTGAATAGCCGGACTTACCTGCCGGGACCCATCTTTATTTATCAGCACAACCCGGTAATAAACAACAGAAGGATCATTGGCCAGGGTTTCGTTAAAAGAGTATGAACCTGCAAGTGAAGAAGAGGATACCATGTTCATCCGGCCAGCCAGCATAAAATACTTGCCATCTGAACTCCGCTCTATTTCAAAACGCTCGGCAAAAGAATTATTCCGGACCTTCCAGTGCAACAAAGTGGTTGGTCCTGCAAGCGATCCTTTGAGATCATAAAGTTCATTTGCTGCCAGCACTGTACAGCCTGTCATTGGCACTATATCGATCGTATCGCTTGCATAAGGTGTGCAACCGGCATGCAGCATTTGCTTTACAATGTAAGTGCCCGGCTGGTCCACGTACACTGAACTGGCATCAGGCGGGGTTACAATGTTACCGTTTGCTGTGGACCATTCATAGAGGGAACCATCAACAGGATTGATGACCGATAACTCTGCTACCGAACCATCACATAAGAGGGGTGTTTGTGTAGCTACCTCGGCACGGGAAGCCAGGAAAAAATCGAACGGCCCTATAAAATCTTTTAATTCTGCCGTAAAGGAGCTGGAAGACCTGGTTTTAGTCAGGATCCGGCGAAAAGGCATGTTGCAGTTATTACTGCCAAGAATGCCTGAACCATCGAGGCCCAGTTTGCTCAGGTTCACGGAAAATTCAACATATTGATTGACGGCGTAGTCAGTTACAAACGATTGGTCCCTCAATATAATACCAAATGGGCCACCCCATGTGCCGGCGCTGCTCGCCAGTCCTGTAAAATATGTACCTGCCTGTTTGGGAACAATGCCGGCATATCCGAAAGCTGCTCCCATAGAAGCACCATCAAATGAGCCGCTCCAGTCAAACGAAGCCGGGATAGTTAAGAGCGAAGCCCTGTTGATCCATATGCGGGCATCGATGGCCGTGAGCGCGGAGTTTTGATATTCTGCACTGAAAATGATATCCCCTGCTTTTAGCACATTGCCGGCTGCATCGAATTCCCAGCTGGTATGCCCGGCGTCAGGGCCGTAGCCGGAAAACTTACGGGTGCTGCGGTCAAAGAAGATATCTGTCTGGTACATTTCAAAATCGAAATAACGGTTACCATTGTTATTGTCCATTGAAACACCTCCGAACATCCAGAGAGAATCGGTGGGCAGGGGGCCGTCCCGGCGGATATGCATCATCATGTCCAGGATATCGTTTTTATCGGGGATGGATTGCGCCTGAGGGCTGTTCCAGTTGGCCGGGCTGTCGCCGTTTTTATTTGACCCCGAAGCATATACAGTAGAGTCACTATCATGATAATCACGAATGAACACAGCGTCGATCCAGACATTGTTATCTACAACTGTAAAGGGATTCACGCTCATAGGCCTGAAGAAGGGCAGGCGGCGGAAAGCCATGTCTGAAGCATAACGGGCCATTATACCAGCTGCGCCTGTGGTATCGATCACCGACTTGCCATTACCCATACTTCCGGGATAGGTGAACCAATCATCATTATCAAGCAGGGGAGCTCCTTCCTTGAAATTGGAACGGAGATCGGCATCCACACCGAAATTGGCGCGAAGTACCGGTGTAGTGATCTGAGTATGAGCATCAATGGAGAAAAGCACCATTAATAGAAGGGTTGGTAGAAGTGTCTTCATGGGTATCAGTTTTTGAAAAACGGCAATGCCGGTTTTTCGAAGGACTGGATTTGCCACAAGATAAAAAAGGGTTCAGGGTTGCTATAGTATTGGTGGATAAAAGGGATAAAAAAATGCTCCTGTTCAAAAACTTACTGGTAATCTTCCCCAAACTTCGGATAGTATGTTTCCCATCCATACCCGTTTGAGTTCTAGCCGGGTGCATGCTTTTTATTCCCTATACCCGGTTTAATTCAAACCCGTTCATAACCCATTCGCGCTCATTCGCATTTAATCCCTTAATTTTAGCCCCACATTTTTAGACTATGCCATCAAACGCCAATAGACAATTTTTGGATTTTGAAAAACCGGTTAAGGACCTGATCGACGAAATTGAGAATACGAAGAACCGCCAGGAGAAGACGCATATTGATATGAGCGATATGATCCAGCGGTTAGAGCAAAACATCATTGAGAAGCGGAAGGAGATCACTAAAAACCTCAGTAGCTGGCAACGTGTGCAGCTTAGCCGCCATCCGGACAGGCCTTATACCACGAAATACATTACCAAGATGACCGAAAACTTCGTGGAGCTTTTCGGTGACCGGAATGTAAAGGATGATAAAGCCATGGTAGGTGGCTTTGCTTCACTGAACGGGGAAACGGTAATGATCATCGGCCAGCAGAAAGGAAGCAATACCAAAATGCGTCAGCTGCGCAATTTTGGTATGGCCAACCCGGAAGGTTACCGCAAGGCGCTTCGCCTGATGAAACTGGCAGAAAAGTTCAACAAACCGATCATTACACTGATCGATACTCCCGGAGCTTATCCCGGTCTGGAAGCAGAAGAAAGAGGGCAGGGGGAAGCTATCGCCCGCAATATTTATGAAATGATCCGCCTCAAAGTTCCGGTCATTTGCGTGATCATTGGGGAAGGTGCCAGCGGCGGCGCACTCGGCATCGGTGTAGGTGATAAAGTGTTTATGATGGAAAATACCTGGTACACCGTGATCAGCCCTGAAAGCTGCTCCTCCATTCTCTGGCGAAGCTGGGATAAAAAGGAAGTGGCTGCCGAACAACTTCGACTCACTGCCGACAAAATGCTCGGCTTCGGACTTATAGACGGCATCATCCCTGAACCTATCGGCGGCGCCCACTGGGACTATGACCAGGCTGCTCAATTGCTCAAAGATTACCTGCTGCCCATTCTCCAGGAACTAAAGCAAAAAACGCCCGAGCAACGGATCAATGACCGCATCGAGAAATTCGGTAAAATGGGATTCTGGGAAGAAGATTGAGCCGGGAGTCGGCAGTCGATAGTAAGAACTCAATCAGGCAGAACCCCTAAATCAAGGACTCAATTATCAATTTTTAAAATAGAAATTCTAAAATCAGACTAGTTCAATTCGCGTAATTCGCGGCAATCTCATATCCTTCGCGCAATTCGTGTTTATTAGTGTAATTCGTATTTAAGTTATGGTACTTCAGCAAAAATTCACCGGCACCGGCATCGCCATCGTAACACCTTTTCATGCAGACGGATCCATTGATTGGGACAGCTATAAAAAGCTGATCGAATTCTGGATCGCTGGTAAGGTGGACTACCTCGTGGTATTGGGTACTACTGGTGAAAGTGCTACCGTACATGGTGAAGAAAAGCAACAGGTATTCTCTTTCGTTGCCAAAACAGTGAATGGCCGCTTGCCCCTTGTGGCCGGTATTGGCGGTTATGATACGAAAGAAGTGCTCGATGGTTTTGCTAAATTCGATTTGCAGGGTTATGATGCGATATTGTCTGTATCGCCTTATTATAACAAACCTAACCAGGAAGGTTTGTTCCAGCACTATAAAGCGCTGAATGATAAAGCGCCATTGCCGATCATGATGTATAATGTGCCTTCCCGTACAGGGCAGAACATGGCTGCAGCAACACAGCTCCGCATTGCACATGAATGCAAAAAGATCTTTGCTACCAAGGAAGCCAGCGGCAATATGGAGCAGATCATGCAGATCATTAAATACAAACCAGCCGATTTTATGGTGATCAGCGGTGATGATGCATTGACCCTACCCATGATCGCATTAGGTGCAGCCGGTGTTACTTCGGTTGTAGCCAATGCTTATCCCAAAGAGTTCGCTGATATGGTAAGGCTTTGCCTGGCGGATAATTTTGCTGAGGCCCGAGAACTGCATTATAAATACACAGATATTATCAACTCCATGTTTGCAGAGGGCAGCCCCAGCGGCGTCAAAGCTTATCTTTCTGAAATGGGATTATGTCAGAATGCTTTCCGTCAACCTGTTTGGCCGGTAAGCGCTTCTTTACATGCAACTATTAAGGAGCTAATGAAGAAATAATTTTATGGTACGGATATACTTTTGCTTGCTGCTACTCTCAGCTCATTTAACAACAATGGCTCAGAACACTGTTCGTATTGAAATAAGTAAACTCCCGGAATATCATCCGTCGGGCAGTGATATTTTTGCCGCCGGTTCTTTCAATGGCTGGAACCCTGCCGACACGAATTACCGGTTTAAGAAAACCGGTAAAGGTGCTTACTATCTTGACCTGTCATTACCCGATACTTCTTACGAATTCAAACTTACCCGCGGTGCATGGGACAAGGCTGAATGCCAGAAAAACGGAACACATTCACCCAACCGGGCCCTTAAAACAACCGGCAGCAAGACCATAGAGCTGGAAGTGCAGGAATGGGCTGACCGCTTTCCAGCCCAATCTAAAAAAAGCTCGGCAACAGCACAGGTACATATTATTGATACGGCATTCCTGATACCTCAATTAAAACGTACCCGTCGTGTATGGATCTATCTTCCCAAAAACTACTCAACGGATGTAGCAAAGCGTTACCCCGTGCTGTACATGCACGATGGTCAAAACGTTTTTGATAATGCCACTTCTTATTCCGGCGAATGGGGTGTGGATGAATTCCTGGACTCAACCAAACTTGCTCAAAGCATTGTAGTGGCAACAGACCATGGCGGCAGTAAACGGCTGAACGAGTATAACCCTTACGATAATGAACGTTTCGGGGAAGGAGAGGGCAGCGCTTATGCCGACTTCCTGGTAAAAACCCTGAAGCCCTATATCGATAAGCATTACCGCACACTAAAAGATAAAAAGAATACGGCTGTAGCCGGCAGCTCAATGGGCGGATTGATCTCCCTTTATGCAGTATTGAAATACCCTGCAGTATTTGGCGGGGCCGGTGTGTTCTCTCCTGCATTCTGGATCAGCGGAACACAGATCTTTGATGATATAAAAAAATATGGCGGGAAAGTGAATTCCCGGATCTATTTCTATGGTGGCAAACAGGAAGGCGAAACAATGGTACCCGATATGCAAAGGGCTTACAATGATCTCAAATCCGTTTCCCGATCTGAAATGACCATCCATATTCTCGATGACGGAAAACACAATGAACCAACATGGAGAAAAGAATTCCCCCTGTTTTATGAGTGGCTACATCAATAACCTTCACAGGCAAGCAAAACAAGAATATATTTAAAATGATTCCTTCCCGTTCTTCCCGCCTTACCGGTAAGTTTTTACCGGTAAGGCGGGAAGAACGGGAAGGAATACCTTAAACCCGGTAAGTAACTCCTTCCTGTGCTATATCTGTATTGGGGAACACATCCCTTGCTTCGCGCTCAAACTCCTCCAGCGTATCGTACTTGCTACTGAAATGCCCGATCAGTAATTTTTTGACATTGGCCTTCTGTGCTATCAACGCGGCTTGTTTGGTAGTGGAATGAAACCGTTCGTAGGCGCGGTCGCGCAGGTTATCGAGATAAGTGGTTTCATGATAGATCATGTCCATATCCCTGATATGATCAATAATAGGTTCAAAGTAACGGGTGTCTGCACAAAAAGCATAGCTTTTCCCTTTTGGTGCAGCGATGGTAAGCCATTCATTACGGATCACTTCACCGGCCGTGGTCACAAAATCTTCCCCTTTTTTCAGGTTCTCATAAAAATGCAGCGGGATATTGTTTTCTTTCACGCTCTCCAGGATCAGTCTTCTCGGTTTCCTTTTTTCCCGGAAAGAAAAACCATAGCACTCAATGCGGTGCTGAGTAGGAAAACAGCGGATCTCGATCTTATCATTGTCTACCAGCACTGCTTCACCGCTGATGACATGAAAATGTAAAGGATAACAAAGCCTGGTATCTGCCACCCGCAATTGCATTTCGATGATCTCCTGCAAAGGAGCCGGAGCATACACATGCAGCTCCTGTTGATGACTAAGCAGGCCAAAGGAATTGAGCAAACCGACCAAACCAAAATAATGGTCGCCATGCAGGTGTGAAATAAAAATATGGGAAATCTTACTCCGGCGGATCTTATAGTTGATCATCTGGATCTGTGTACCTTCTCCACAGTCCACCAAATAATTAGTACCATCCTGGGTAACTACCTGGCTGGTGGGGTGGCGGTCGAAGGCCGGTACGGCAGAGTTATTTCCAAGAATCGTTACAGCGAGCATGAGCTAAAATACAAAGGAAATATTACATCAAAACTTTTCATACTACGGACCTCGGGCTACTGTCCATGGACTCACTCTCCATCCAGCAACTCCCGTTCAATCTCCTCCATCTGCACAATATCCCAGGCTTCACTTTCGGTGGGGGTAACATTCATCAACTCCAAAAGTTCATTTTTATCGAGAAATTCCTCCACTTGTTTCTGTAACGAACAAACCACAAAAGAGGCGTTATTTTCATAAAACTTTTGCTGGATATCTACCAGTTTGCCAGCCGCAGCATAATCCATATTTTGAATGTCTTGGAGTATCAGTACCACATTTTTGACCTGCCCATCGGGTTGCCGCGCGTCATTTTGCAGGTAAGGGAGTAGGATATTTTCCAGTTCTTCTGTCATTGTAGCAGAAAGTATTGGGCCCGGCACCGTGATGGCATGAAATTTCTCTTTGGTATCTATTTTGACCTGCATACTGTAAATTTAGATTCTTGATCAGGCAAATAGCAAAAATTTAGCATCCCCTGACAACTTAAATTATCAACATTCCGTTTATAAATAGGGGGGAGCAGGAATCCGAATTAATTTGTTAATATTGTATAACAACCAATTACCTAAAAATGGATAATAATTTTTCAGCCCAGGTAAAGGAGATCATTTCGTTCAGCAGGGAGGAAGCACTGAGATTGGGAAATGATTTTATTGGTACCGAACATCTCCTGCTCGGTTTGATCCGGGAGGGAGATAACACAGCCGTCCGTATTCTTAAAAGTTTTAATGTTGACCTATACGAGCTACGAAAAGAAATTGAGTTGGCCGTCAAGGATAAAACAGGAAAGAATATCGCGAACATCAACAGCCTGCCTTTAACCAAACAGGCCGAGAAAGTGATCAGGGTGACTGTTCTGGAAGCAAAAGCCCTTAAAAGCACTACTGTTGAAACAGAGCACCTGATGCTTTCCATCTTGAAGAACAAGGAAAATATTGCAACACAAATCTTAAATCAGTTTGACGTGGACTACGATCTGTTCAGGCAGGAACTGGGCATTGTAAAATCCAATGACCCCCGTGCCGAATTTACCGATGAGAACGAAGACGATTTTGAAGATGAGAAAAAGTATTCCCAACAGAAAGGTTCCAAGCAAAGTGGTAATGCCAAAAGTAAAACACCTGTACTGGACAATTTCGGCCGCGATATCACCAAACTTGCGGAAATGGGAACCCTTGATCCCATTGTAGGAAGAGAATCAGAAATTGAAAGGGTATCGCAAATACTTTCCCGCCGGAAAAAGAATAACCCGATCCTGATCGGTGAACCCGGCGTGGGTAAAACAGCGATCGTGGAAGGACTGGCCTTGCGCATCGTGCAACGCAAAGTTTCCCGTGTACTGTTTGATAAAAGAGTGATCTCGCTCGACCTGGCTGCTTTAGTGGCCGGCACCAAATACCGCGGACAGTTTGAAGAACGCATGAAAGCGATCATGAACGAACTGGAAAAGAACCGCGACGTGATCCTGTTCATCGATGAGCTGCACACCATTGTTGGTGCAGGCGGAGCCAGTGGCTCACTCGATGCCAGCAATATCTTCAAACCGGCGCTTGCCCGTGGTGAACTGCAATGCATCGGCGCTTCCACCCTGGATGAATACCGTATGTACATCGAAAAGGATGGAGCACTGGACCGCCGCTTCCAGAAAGTGATGGTCGATCCCCCAAGCGTGGATGAAACCATACAGATCCTGAACAATATCAAATCCAAATACGAGGATTATCATAACGTAACATATAACGACGAAGCGATTGACGCCTGCGTTAAGCTGAGCGACCGTTATATCACTGACCGTTTGCTGCCTGATAAAGCCATCGATGTGATGGATGAAGTAGGTGCAAGGGTGCACCTGAAAAATATCAACGTTCCTCAAAACATCGTTGATCTCGAAAAGAAGATCGAAGATGTGAAGAACGAAAAGAATAAAGTGGTAAAAAGCCAGAAGTTTGAAGAAGCCGCTTCATTGCGCGACACGGAGAAACGCCTGGCAGAAGACCTCGAAAAAGCAAAAGCCGATTGGGAAGAAGAAAGCAAGCATAAACGCTATCCCATCGATGAAGAAGCGATTGCTGAAGTGGTAAGTATGATGACCGGTATTCCTGTTAAACGCATGGTTCAGGCAGAAACAGAGAAACTGCGTAAGATGACAGACGATATGCGCGGTATGGTGATCGGTCAGGACGAGGCAATTACCAAAGTGGTGAAGGCCATCCAGCGTAACCGTGTCGGTTTGAAAGACCCTAAGAAGCCGATCGGCACCTTTATCTTCCTCGGCCCCACCGGTGTGGGTAAAACCGAGCTGGCGCGTGCACTCGCCCGTTATATGTTCGATTCAGAAGATGCGCTGGTGCGTATCGATATGAGTGAATACATGGAGAAATTCACCGTGAGCCGGTTGATCGGCGCACCTCCCGGATATGTAGGATATGAAGAAGGTGGACAACTCACCGAAAGGGTACGCCGTAAGCCTTATAGCGTGATCCTCCTGGATGAAATTGAAAAAGCTCACCCGGATATCTACAATATCCTGCTGCAGGTGCTGGACGATGGACAGCTTACCGATGGCCTGGGACGTAAAGTGGATTTCAAGAACACGCTGATCATCATGACATCCAATATCGGTGTAAGGCAATTGAAAGATTTTGGGGCAGGAGTTGGGTTCACTACCAGTTCCAAAATGGAGCAGGAAGATGAAGCGAACAAAGCAGTGATTGAAAAAGCACTGAAACGTACATTCTCTCCTGAGTTCCTCAACCGTATCGATGATGTGGTGATCTTCAACAGCCTCAGCAAGGAAAATATCTTCAGCATCATCGATATCCTGATGAAAGGTGTGATGAAGCGCCTTACCAGCCTTGGATTCAGCCTGTCGCTGACAGAAGATGCAAAATCTTTCCTGGCAGACAAAGGCTACGATGTTCAGTTTGGCGCCCGTCCGTTGCACAGGGCTATCCAGAAATACCTGGAAGATCCGCTGGCAGAAGAAATCCTGAACATGAATGTAAAAGCAGGAGATGTGCTGGAAGCTGACCTGGATAAAGAGAATAACAAATTGAAATTCTCTTTCAAAAAGGTGGAGACTAAATCGAAAGCATAAGAATTTATATATCAAAAGATATAAGGAGCGTTCATCACAACGCTCCTTTTTATTTCAGTCATCATTCTTATTTTTGCCCTGTGGCAAAAAAAATCATCATAACTATAGATGGCTGGTCCAGTTGTGGAAAAAGCACACTGGCCAGGCAACTTGCAAAGAAACTGGGTTACGTATATGTTGACAGTGGTGCCATGTATCGCGCCATTACACTTTATTTTTTGCGTAATCATGTTGACTGGACAAATACCAAAGAAGTCAATAAAGCACTCCAGGAGATCCACCTCGATTTTCATTTCAACGAAAAAACACAGACCAGTGAAATATTTCTGAATGATGAAAATGTGGAATATGTGATCCGCGACCTGGTAGTGGCAGAAAAAGTAAGTGAAGTGGCTGCTATCCGGGAAGTACGTTCCTTTGCTGTGGCTCAACAGCAAAAAATGGGGAATAAAAAAGGCATTGTGATGGACGGCCGTGATATCGGCACTGTCGTATTCCCCAAAGCAGAACTGAAGATCTTTATGACGGCTGATAATGCCGTAAGAGTGGAGAGAAGGTTCAGGGAATTATATGAAAAGAACCCCAATATCACCATCGAGGAAGTGAAATCCAATCTTGAGATGCGTGATTATATAGATTCACACAGGGAAGTAAGCCCGCTGCGCAAAGCGGATGATGCGGTTGTGTTGGATAATACTAATCTTACAGAAGAGCAGCAGTTTCATAAGGCACTGGCCTGGGTCAATGAGCTTAAGTGATCGATAGCTGAAATTCGAATGGCCGGTGACCGGCCTGTTTGTTTGAATCAGGCATTCGGTTACCGGCCATTCGAATTTCAGCCAATCGGTCTTAATGGGCTTTCTTCACATCAATCAACTCCACATCAAAGATCAAAGCTGATCCACCCGGGATAGGGCCATTGTCTGATGGGCCATAAGCCAGTGTGTAAGGAACATAAAGCTTGTATTTGGAACCAACAGTCATCAGTTGCAAACCTTCTGTCCAGCCGGGTATCACCCTGTTCAGCGGGAAAGTAATAGGCTCACCGCGTGAGTAAGAGTTATCGAATTCAAAACCATCCACCAATGTTCCCTTGTAATGACAGGTAACACTGTCAGTAGCCTCGGGTTTGATGCCGGTACCTTCTGTGATCACTTCGTATTGCAGGCCGCTGGCAGTTGTTTTTACACCGGGTCTGGCTTTATTCTGACGGAGAAAAGCTTCTCCTTTTTCAATATTGGGTTTTGATTTGGACTGCTGCAGGTCGGTCATCATCTTGTTCATCACATTATTGCAGGTCATTTCATCCAGGGAAGTAGGTTTGCTGCCCATTATATCTGCAATAGCTTTGGACACGAGTGCTGTATTGATGCTGGTAACACCTTGTTGTTTATAAAAACTTGCCAGGCTCACTCCCATGGCATAGCTGGCAGAATCGTTCAGTGTTTTCAAAACAGGCTTGGCAGCAGCTACCGGCTGCACTTTTTTAGGGACGGCTTTTACAGGCGTCTTGGGTTTGGCTGTTGTTTGCGCCGACAGGCTTGCGGCGGCGGCCAGTGCCAGGACGGACAAGGCGATTTGCTTCATAAGTGTTTTAAATTAAAGAGCAAAAATAAAGGCTGCCATCCGTATTTCGGCAGCCCATTCGTTAATTTCGCAACGGTCTAATAATTAATCAGCAATGGAAAATTTTACCCAGGAAGTGCAGGTCCGCTGGTCCGATCTCGACCCTAATTTCCATCTCCGTCATTCTGTGTATTACGATTGGGGGGCTTTCTGCCGGATCAGTCTGTTGGAGCAACATAACCTCTCAGCAGCCGTAATGCAGCGTCTGCAGATCGGGCCTATCCTGTTTCGCGAAGAATGTGTTTTCAAAAAAGAGATCCGCCTTGGTGATAAGGTCACTATTAACCTCGAACTGATCAGGGCCAAACGCGATTTCTCCCGTTGGTCTATCCGCCACACTGTTGTTAAGAGCGGTGATACCGTTTCTGCTCTCATCACTGTTGATGGGGCCTGGCTCGATCTTGCCCGGCGCAAACTGGCCACACCTCCGCAGGAAGTGCACGCTGTGTTTTCGCAAATGCCAGTAAGTGTAGATTTTGAGTGGCTTGATTGATGGAATCGGACAGTTGGTAAGTTTCGGTTTCATAATGCCTTTCCCCTTGTCACCCCGGACCAGGTTTAGTAAGCGTACTTCTGTAGGGAGCTAAGATCCGGGGTGACAAGGAAAAGGCGCTACTGAATTGCCGTTGTTCCCTGTTGGACAAGGAACAAATATTATTGAATTGAAACTTGCTTTTCCAATATCACTCATTTATAAATCTTACTTTTTCAGGAAACCTTTCTGCATAAGAAGACACCAGGTTCCGTATAAATAAATTTTCTTTATACGGCGTGATCATCTCTTTCAATTCTTCTGCCTGTGTAAAAGGCATATCAGTTGGCAAATATCCCATGCCATAGAACTTCCCGTTCCATACCAGTACACAGGATTTTTCAGAAGGCCCAAGCCCATGATCAATGATCATATAAGAAGCCTGGGTTTCGGTGAGCGAATGGATGGCTGCCAGCACCCGCTCATTATAAACGGAGGATGGTTCTTCCTGCTCGCAGGCGCCATGGCAATAGTGCTCGCGTTTGCCTTCACATTCTCCCAGGGTTTGCAGAAAGCATAGCTTGGGACAAAGATTATATTCTTTGATCAGTTTGCGGAGGATGGCATGCCCGTCTGTAAGATAATGGAAGGTATGAACGGGCCTTAATTGTTTTTTATTTCTTTCAATGGCCAGCCGGTGATATCCATTCTGATCTTCATACAGGAAAATGCCATACACGTTCTCTGCATTCTTCTGGGAATAATTAAAAACAGGCCATAGTTTTTTGATCTCGGTCGATTCCAGGATCTGTGCCATCAATTCTGTTGCGCACGACTGATAACTGATAGCATATGTATGACGCAGGAAATTCTGGCGCTGGCGGGCGGCGGAGTTATTGCTGAAATGACTGTTTACCCGGTAACGGATATTCTTTGCTTTACCTACATAAATGATCTTGCCCTTCTCATTGTGGAAATAATACACCCCGGGTGTATAAGGCAATTGCTCAAAATGTTCCCTGGGCACATTGGGTGGCAATACTTGCTCTTTGGAACTGCGGCCCAGGCTTTTTACAATGAACTTATCCTTATCATTTTTCAACAATAAATGGAACAGCGTTACCGTGGCGGCAGCATCTCCGCTTGCACGATGCCGGTCATTGATCGTTATGCCCAATGAATGACAGAGATTACCCAGGCTGTAAGATGAATGCCCGGGGATGATCTTCCGGCTTAAGCGGACGGTACAAAGTTTTTTTGTTTGCAATGAATAACCAGCTGCTTCAAGATGGGCTTTGATAAAAGAGTAGTCAAAATTTACATTGTGCGCTACGAAGATTTTATCCTGTAACAGCTCATGCACTTTTTCAGCAACCGTCTCAAATACCGGTGCATCTTCCACCATTTCGTCCGTGATGCCGGTCATGGCCTGGATATAGCGGGGAATGGGCTGAAGAGGGTTGATCAGTGAATGAAAAGTGTTCACGATCGTTTCACCATCAAAAATATGAATACATATTTCAGTGATACCGTTGGCAGAAGCGTATCCACCCGTCGTTTCTATGTCTACAATGGCGTACATGGTTGTATGGTCGTGGACCACTAATTTCGTAAAAAATTAGCAGGGTGGAAGAAGAAAAAATGAGCATGTTCAGGAACAGACTGATTAAGGTTTTCCGTCATTTAAGCAAGCAGGCCAGGCGCCTGCAACTGAGCTGTTACAGGCTGTATGATCATGACCTGCCTGAATTTCCTTTTTGCATAGAGTTTTATGGTGAAAAATTATATGTGGCGGAATATAAAAGAAGGCATGGCATGTCGGAAGAAGAACATGACCACTGGATGGAAAAAAGCCTTGAAATTATATCGGAAGTATTATCCATCAACAAAGACAATATTTTCCTGAAGCTTCGTCAACGCAAGCCGGGAAGGCTCGGACAGTATCAACGCATTAATGAGGAGCAACATGAATTTGCAGTTACTGAAAACGGTTTGCAGTTTATCGTCAATCTCAGTGATTATCTCGATACCGGTTTGTTTCTTGACCATCGCATTACCAGGCAAATGGTAAAAGAGAAAAGTGCCGGCAAAAAAGTATTGAACCTGTTTGCCTACACGGGCTCTTTTTCTGTGTACGCTGCTGCGGGAAATGCTGATGAGGTGGTGACAGCTGATCTGTCCAAAACCTATTTGCAATGGGCAGAGAAGAATATGCGGTTGAACGGATTCAATGATCCGGCTAAATATTCATCCGTTCAAACGGATGTGATGCAATATCTCAAGCAATTGCCTGCGGACCATTACGATATTATCGTGATGGACCCGCCTACTTTCAGCAACAGTAAGCGGATGGATGATTTCCTGGATATACAAAGGGACCATGCAGGCATGATCAATGATTGCATGAGATCGCTCAGGCCCGGAGGGATACTTTATTTCAGCACCAATTCCAGGAAATTCGTACTGGATGAAAAATCGATCCAGGCTTCCACGATAAAAGATATCACCAAAGCCACTACGCCCTTTGATTTTGAAGGCAGGCTTTTCCGCTGGTGTTATTATTTGGTCAAATAGATCTTGTTCAGCAAATAATAATAGGGCTGGAAATGATGATGCATGAAAGTTTTTTCCTTATCGTAAGGATACAGACGGTTGTATTCATCATCCGGCATCAGTACAATAGGAACACCTGCCCGCATGTAATTGCTGTTGTGTACATATTTCGGTTCTTTCAATTGCGGCAGCACTTTTCTTATAGCCAGCCTGTACATTTTGCAGCCTAAATATTTTTCCAGCTTACGTTGTGCTTTACGGGGTTTCTTTTCCAGTTTATTATACACCATATTCCCTGCCAGCCGAATAAAAAATTTCTGTTTTTTCAGGTAATCTTTGGCATTGACCAATGGGTTGGGTAAATGGAGGTCTGCCAGGGTTTGAACAGAGAAAGGCGTTTCAGGTACCCAGTCGGCCGCATTCACCACGGTAAAGGCCCAGCCATTCCGGGTGATATAATCAAAATCATAAGCGTAGCGCATATCGCCTACCTTGGGTGCAGCGCTGCAATAGGTTTTCAGTGCGATATCGTTTGGAATATGCCCTTTTTTCTTTTCATATTCCAGGTATGAGCGAAGCAGGGTGGCCAGTGCGCCTCCCTGGCTATGGCCGAAAATAAGGAACTCTTTTATTTTTTTATCGCGGTAAAGAGTATTGATGTTCTTTACGATCTCGGGTGCGAGAAAGCCCAGTGCAATGGTCCAACCCACATGCACGGCGGCCTGAGGGTCTGCAGCCAACTGATAATCGAACACGGTGCTGTCGTTAAGTTGCAGGCTGCCTGTGGCCGGGATCATAGCTGCATAAAAATTAGCAAGCCAGCTTGCAGTTTGATTTACCGTTCCCCGCATATCGATAACAGCTACATTATCCTTCCGAAGGTAAAGGGTCCACCGGTTAAGGAGGCCTACTTCCGCCGACTGGAAATCCATTTTGTAAGGGTCTTCTCTGGTCAGCCGCTCCACCGAATCGGCTATGCTGCTGCGGTAGAAGGCAATGGATAGCAATTCCCCGTATTCTTTCGGGTCAAATCCGGGTTTCAATTTCTGGGCGCTGGCTTGGGTCAACAGGCCTGCCAGGAGCAGGCTCAGGAGATATTTCATAAGCAGGTAAATTATGCGTTACAATTTAAGCCATGCTGCCATATTCTTCAAAATGTATCGTATCAGGTAATAAAAAAATGAAAAAAATTCCAACCTTTTCCCATCTTCATTCTCCTAATTAAGAATACCGTTTTGGAGCCTGTAACCAACATACTAATTGCAGTGGTAAAACAAGCTGGCGAGGGCGACGAAAAGGCCCAAAACCTGCTTTACCGGCAATATGCCAAAGCGATGTTCAATATCTGCATGCGGATGGCAGCCAACCGGCAGGATGCAGAAGATCTTTTACAGGAATCGTTTGTGCTGGCTTTTAAAAACCTGAAGCAATTAAAACAGGAAGTCAATTTCGGGGGCTGGTTAAAGCGGATCGTAATAAATGAATGTGTCCGCTACAGTAAGAAGAAAGTGCACTGGAAAGAACTGGAAGAACATCATTATGAATTACCCGAAAATGACCAGGCAGAATGGATCATGGAAATATCTTTTGAACGGGTGAATGAGGAAATAAAAAAACTGCCCCAGGCCTGCCGCACTGTTTTTAACCTGTACGCCCTGGAAGATTATTCACATAAAGAAATAGCCGGAGCACTGGGGATTTCTGAATCAACATCAAAGAGCCAGTATCACCGTGCCAGGCAATTATTAAAAGAACGTATTCTGAAACCTCAGATCAATGGATGAACTGAAAAAATATTTACAGAACAATCGCGGTCATATTGATACTGATATGCCTGATGAGGAACTCTGGAAAGGAGTGAAGGACGGCCTTCATCCCCCCGTCACCATTCCCCTGTTCGTGAAATGGATGACAGCTGCCTGCCTGGTGCTTGCGGTGGGAACAGGCGTTTATTTCTTTACACATCCCGCTAAGAAAATACTGGTGACGGACATATCATCCAGCGATACATCTCCTGCAACTGCTCCTGCCGATACAATTGCAGGGGAAGGGAAAAATGCTGAAAAACAATCACTACTTCCGGTTGCTGTAGAGAAAGAGCCCGTGATAGTCCATAAGAAAAAACCAGCTCTGAAGAATACTGTTATAGCTCCCCGAAAGGAGAGGCAAACCAAACCAGTGCCTCTGCCAGCGCCCCTGTATGGGTTTGAGGGAATTGAAGCAAGCTATGCTACCATGCTCGATATTCAACTGGAACGTTTACGCACGCAGCCTATTTATGCCGAGGACCCTGCGTATTTCCACCTGTTTAAAAAACAGTTTGCTGACCTGGCCAGGGATGAAGAACAGGTGAAACGGCAGCTTAAGCTAAGCCCATATGATGAAACCCTGCTGGAGGAACTGATCACTATTTACCAGCGGAAAATAGCCGTATTAAAGCAATTGCAATTTGAAATAAATAAAATGAATAATAAGGTGAAGCAGAGCAATGCCGGCTTGCTGCTGCAGAAGCCTTCTTATATCACCCTTTAAAGTATAGCCATGAATAAAAAAATCGTATCATTCCTGGTAACATCAGTAATCATGGTATTGGCACAGCCAATACAGGCACAGCAACAGAGGAACCGGATCAATAAAAATACGGTCGTTACAAAGCCATCGTCAGATACTGTCATAGTTGCCAACACCGTGTTGAAGGAGTTGGCGCAGGAATTACCTGCAGACAAGAGCGCTGTCATAAAAATCGTGAACACTACCTGCAACCTGGATATCCGCCCCTGGGCCGAAGCCAAAGTGCGAATGGTGACCTCGGTTTACGTAGCAGAAGAAAAAGCCGATAAGATCACCCCCGAGGAAATGATGGAAAATGCGGGTATTATTTTTAAGTCTTTTGGCAATCGTGTGGACATCCAAACACGCGCTTCTTTTGAAAACGAACGCCCCAGCCTCTATCAGCGGATACGCAACTCGAGCAGTAATGTATCGCAGGACATGGCGGAGAATCATTCTCTAACGTCATCTCTTTTTAATACCACTCAGGAATCAGTCAGGTGGAATATAACAGGCCCCAGCACACGGCAGAAAATGACATTATATATTCCTAAAAATTGTAAGCTGGATATAGACAACAGGAATACCAGTGTTATCATCAATGATGATATCAATGATGCACGTTTCAAACTCAACCATTCCAACCTTGATGCAAGGAATTTCGGAAAAGTGTATATCACAGCAGAATATTTCACGATCAATATTTCGAATGTACAGGAGGCAGAACTTGAACTGGAGAATGGCAATTTTACCGGTGGTATCCTTCAAACACTTGACCTTGATTCAAAATCTTCCGAGATAGATTATGAAAGCGGTATGTCGTTGTATCTGCGCAGCCAGAATGATCGCATAGCTGTGGACCAGATCTATAAAGTATCCGGGCGGAAATTGTATGGCGATCTTCGTATCGGAAAACTTCTCAACGAACTGGATGTTGAAGGCCTGAATGCTGATATCAGGATCCGGAGTATTTCTCCGCTTACAGAGAAGATCAAAATTGTTGACCAGTATGCTGACCTGCGGTTGCCTGTAAAAAATATCACCAACTATGCCGTTCTTTTCAAAGGAGAAAAATCTACTGTGTTTACTCCTTTTGAAAAGGTGGCGGTCCTCGATCCTATTGCGACAAAAGAGGAACAGAAAACTGCAGGAAAACCAGCAAATACCCGGAAATCGCAAATGGAAATCCATCCACTGCCAAAGGAAGTTGATGGCATGACGCCGGCTGAAAGGCAACGATACCTGTTCGAACTGGTAAAAAAAGATTCCCCGAATTCCAGTGCCCCTTTTTTGGGAGAAAGAGCTCCGTCCCAGTTCAAAGCATCCAACGGCGATACCACCGGGAAGCATACCAGGTTTGACATCACCTGCAATCAATGCTCTGTTGATTTTAAATAGAGCTTAATCCTTTTTTTAAGGCTGCAATAACAGACCCTTTCAGGGAAGGGGTCTTTATTGCCCTGCCTGATCACTCCACAACCATACAGCATGGGTAACCTTTATCAATATATTCTGAAGCTGGTAACTGTTATCGGGTTACTGGCAGGTGCTTACGACAGTAAAGCGCAACAAAAAACAAAGATCACCGGATTGTTACAAGACAGTGCCGATGGCAAGCCCGTAGCCTGGGCAACAGTTGGCCTGTATAAAGCTATCAATACACAAAAGCCTTTGCAAAATATATTTTCCAACGGCAAAGGGAAATTTGAGTTCACAGAAGTTGATACCGGGCATTATGTCGTGATCGTTACTTACACTGGTTTCCATGAAAAAGAATGCCCGGTAAAGATCGATGCCGGAAAGTTACTGGTTGAACTTGAACCGATCGTTCTTTTCCCTGATGCCCGTCAACTGGGTACAGTAGTGGTAACGGCTGCTGTGCGCAAGCCATTACTGGAGCAGGAAGATGAGAAGATGATCTTCAACGCAGAGGCAGATCCTTCTGTGGAAGGGTTAACAGCTGCTGATGTACTAAGAAAAACGCCATTTGTTTCAGTGGATGGAGAAGGCAATGTTCAACTGAATGGCCAAACAAATTTTAAGGTATTGTTGAATGGGAAAGAAACAGCCATGTTTACAAAGAACCTGAAAGATGCTATCCGTTCTTTTCCTGCGAGCCTGATCAAAAAAATAGAAGTGAGCACCACTCCTTCTTCCAAATATGACGGTGAAGGGGTAGGCGGGATTATCAATATCATTACTCAGAAAAAAATAGTGGGTTATAATGGAAATGCCGGTATCAGTTATAATACCCTTCGTACCTACAGTGGAAGCGCAAGCCTGAACTTCAAGTATGGCAAGTTTGGTTTGTCTGCTTATTATGGGGCCTACAACGGGCGGCCTCCGGTTAGTAACCTGTCAAGTGAAACAGAATCATTGAACCCCGTTGCTTTCCACAAGCGTATTTCCAATGGCGTCAATAAGGGAAAGTATTTTTATAACTACGGTAATATGGAACTCGCCTGGGATATGGACAGTCTTAATGTATTAAGTCTGTATGCAGGGCTGAGTGGCGGTAATGGAAATTCCACTACAGATACCCGTTATGATATGGTACTTCCAGGCAATGCAGGCACGGAAACAAGTTACCTGTCAAGTAGTACCCGGTACGATTACCCGGCTTATTATCTCGGTCTGGACTATGTCAGAAAATTTAAAAAAAGGGAAGGAAAGGAATTTTCTTTGAAAGCTTATTACGATGATGCGAGGGACAACAATTATTTCTTCAGCGAGCAGAATACACGAAATGGCGACCGCTTTACTGTTAATGACAACCAGGCTCCCAATAAGCAAATCACTTTGAATGCTGATTTCACACAGCCGTTCAAGAACGGCGGTAAAATGGAAGCCGGGCTTAAATCGATCTTCCGCCAGGCTTCTTCAGAATATCTCAGCCAGATCAAGTATGACAAAGACCAGGAATATGCTGAAGACATTGGCAATACCAACAACTTTAAGTATCGCCAAAACGTATACAGTGTTTTCGCTACCTATTCCTTCAAATGGAAGAACATCAGTTTTAAACTGGGCAGCCGTTTTGAGCAAACACATATTGTGGGAGATTTCAGCAAAACAACTACAAGGGTATTGCAGGATTATGGCACATTCATGCCTAATATCTATCTCTCACGCAAGTTCAGCAAAATACATACTGTATCGCTATCCTATACCAAACGGCTGCGGCGCCCGTATATCTGGGACCTGAACCCCTTTGTGTCTAATGTAGATTCATTCAATATCAGTTATGGCAATCCCAAACTCGGTCCTGATATCATTCACATTGTTGAAGCAGGATATTCGGTGTTTAAAGGCAATACGAATATCAATATCCGGTTTTCCCAGAGCTTTAGTAACCGCCAAATTGTGACATATACTAAGTTTAATGAAGCCACAGGCGTAGCAGCATCTGTAGTCGACAATGCAGGCATTTCCCGTGTAACAGGGTTGAACCTGAACATATCCACTAAATTCAGTAAAAAACTGAGCTTTAGCCTGGGCTCAGGCCTGCGTTATACTTTTTTGAAAAACCGTTTCAGGCCTGATCAGCGGAATGATGGAATAGGTGGGTTTAATAGTACAACTCTTACCTACCAGGCTACAAAGAAATGGGCCGCTTATGCTTCTGCTTATTACTGGATCTCCGATCCCCAGTTGCAGGGACAGGCCGGGAGGAATTTTACTCACTCCATCGGCACTAATTACAAGCTTTTCAAGGAAAAAGTTACAGCAGGGATCGTAGCCAATAACCTGTTCAGTAAATATTATAACTGGAGGAGCAATTACCGGGATGAAAATTTTATCCGTAGTAATCTAAGATGGAATATACAGCGCGCTGTTACATTCAGCCTGCGTTGGAATTTTGGAAAACTGACAGAGAATGTATCGAGAAGGAGAGGGGTATCCAATGATGATATAGCGAAATAAAAATCATCTTCTACCTGTGTTGCCTCCCCGGCCCTGGTTCCGGAGAATAGCAGGTATAGTACATTAAGAGCCGGGGTCTCCTCAATGTTGAGGAAACCCCGGCTCTTATATTCTTTAAACTTGTATGTGTCCTGAACCTGGGCCGGGGTGACAGCGGGAAGCAGCACTCGGCCAACGACGCTTACAGCGTTTTCAGTACATCGTTCATGCTCCTTACTGCTGCAGCGCTCTTATCAAATTCAGCTTGCTCTGCTGCATTCAGCTTGAAGTCGATGATCTTTTCCCAGCCGTTTTTACCAATAGTAACCGGTACGCCGAGGCAGATATCTTTTTGTCCGTATTCGCCATCGAGGGCAACGCAGCAGGTAAACAGTTTTTTCTCATCGCGTACAATAGCTTCAACCAGGGCTGCTCCGGCTGCGCCAGGTGCATACCAGGCAGAAGTGCCGATCAGTTTGGTCAGTGTGGCACCGCCAACCATTGTATCGGCAACGATTTGTTTTTGCTGTTCTTCACTCAGGAACTGTGTAACAGGAACTGAATTCCAGGTTGCCAGGCGGATCAGCGGGATCATGGTGGTATCGCCATGACCACCCACTACTACAGCATTAAGATCAGCAGGGCTGCATCCCAGGTGCTGGCTCAGCTGATATTTAAAGCGGCTGCTGTCGAGCGTGCCACCCATACCAATGATGCGGTTTTTGGGAAGGCCGGTAGATTGCAGTGCCAGGTAGGTCATGGTATCCATCGGATTGCTGATCACAATAATAATGGCATTGGGAGAATGTTTCAGAATGTTTTCTGTTACGCCTTTTACGATACCGGCATTCACACCGATCAGTTCTTCACGCGTCATACCGGGTTTACGGGGCAAACCGGAAGTGATCACTACCACATCGCTGCCGGCTGTTTTGCTATAATCGTTGGTAGATCCGGTGATCTTTGTATCAAATCCCAGCAGGGCCGCAGTCTGCATCATATCCTGTGCTTTTCCTTCGGCAATCCCTTCTTTGATGTCTAGCAAAACAAGTTCAGTCGCTAATTCTTTCCGGGCAATATTATCGGCACAAGTGGCTCCTACTGCTCCTGCACCTACAACAGTTACTTTCATGAATGAAGTTTTTAGAGAATGAGGAAATTAGTTCTGCCACCCGCGGGGAAGCGGGACTTGGCGGGGGCAAAGGTAAAAGAAAGTTTCCCGTTTGGGAGGTCAAAACAAAGTTATTTCTTTAGCTCTTCCAGTACTTTGTCCATTGGCATCGACCCTTCAAAAACCGAGATAAGCTCCTGTTTTTTATTATAAAATGCCAGGAAAGGGAAGGAGCGGATATTGAAAAAAACAGGCAGCATGAAGTTGGAATCCTTGCCCATCTTAATATTCTTGTATTTGCTCAGGCCGTAATGATTATAATACTCCTTCATCTTGTCGAAGGCCATAGGAGTGGCCATGATGATCTGTACATTATTGAAGTCATCAATACGCTTGATCAGTTCTTCTGTTTCATGCTTGCAATGATCACAATCGGGGCTGAACAGCATGATCATCGTTGGCTTTTTCTTGCTCAGGTTTTCTTTGGTGAGAGTCGTGATACTATCTGTCAGTAATAGCTTAAAAGGCGGCACGTTCGGGAATTTCTTATAGGAAGGAATTGCTGAAGCGTCCTGCTGGGCTATTCCGTTAAAACTTACCAAGAGACCGAGGACCATTACGAGTGTACTGATGCGGATACGTTTTACTGTTTTCATCTCCCGTGATTTTATTCAAAGAAACGAATTTTATGCCCACCGGGATAACAATATTCCTACTATTCCCTTTGTGTTCTTTGTTGTCTTTGTGGGAAGCAATTTCCCACAAAGACAACAAAGAACACAAAGAATAATGAAAATAATAAGATCAGGTTTTTGAGGGAGACAGGCAGTTTTAACATTTTCAGTGAAAGAAAAATTTGGGGGTCTACGAATAATTCGTAAATTTTACGAAAATTTCGTAGATATGGAGAAATTAACCTACCAGGAGGAAGAAGCTATGCTGGCCATCTGGAAAGCCGGTGAAGGGAATATCAAATCCTTCATGGAGCAGATGAGCACTTCATTGCCTTACACTACTGTTGCTTCAACGGTAAAGAACCTGGAAAAGAAAGGTTATCTCGGCAGCCGCCTTTTGGGCAACACTTATTTGTATAAGGCCATTATTTCAGAAGAGGAATACAAAAAGAAATTCATGGGAAACGTGGTGAAAGAATACTTTGATAACTCTTATAAAGAGCTGGTGAATTTTTTCGTGGAGCAGAAAAAATTATCAGCCCGTGAACTGAAAGAGATCATCGATATGATCGAAAAAGGAAACAAATAAATTCTTCCTATGCCTGTTATGTTTCAATACCTGCTGAAGTTTTCCCTTAGTTTGGGGATCATATATCTTTTTTACCAGTTCCTGCTCCGCCGGCTGACCTTTTATAATTGCAACAGGGTTTACCTGCTTGTATACACTGCTTTATGTTTTTTTCTTCCATTGATCAATATCACTCCTGCGCTTGAAAACAATAACTGGCAAACAGGCAGGATAACCAATATTATTCCTGCCTGGCAGATATCAACAGTATCCGTACATAAAATAGGGGAACCGGCCACTGATACGCCCTGGAACTATTGGACCGTGCTGGCTTTATTGTTATTAACCGGAACCATTGTATTTCTTTCTGTTTTTATTATCCGTTATATTTCGTTTCTGCGTATCCGCCGGCACGCAACTCTTTTGTCCGGGGGTTCATTGAGCGTTTACCAGGTAGATAAAAACATTATCCCTTTTTCTTTTGGCAATGCCATTTTTATCAATCATACCCTGCATAATGAGGAAGAACTGCGTGAGATCATCCGGCATGAATTTGTGCATGTACGGCAAAAGCACAGCATTGATATTATCTGGGCCGAACTGTTATGCATGATCAACTGGTACAATCCATTTGTATGGCTGCTGCGCAAAAGCATACGGCAGAACCTGGAATTCATTGCCGACCACCAGGTGATCAGGAGTGGCCTGGATAAAAAGCAATACCAGTATATGCTGTTGAAAGTTATCGGTAACAATCATTTTAGTATAGCCAATCAGTTTAATTTTTCTTCATTAAAAAAACGTATAGCCATGATGAACAAAGTTCAAACCTCGAAGCGGCAGTTATTGCGCCTGCTGTTGTTATTACCTGCAGTTGCCGCGCTGCTGCTTGCTTTCCGTCAAAAGAACATTACCCAGGATGCCCGTTTGCCAGAAGCCAGCCGGGCACAAGCTTCTGCCTTACCTGCACCCTCAATGGTTTCTGCCCCGGAGAATGCTGAAGCCATTTCTATTATGCAGATTAGCGATCTCCTTGATACGATACCTGTAAATGAAAAAGGTTATCAGATAAATGTGCATGATAATAACGGGAATTGCACGATCATAATAAAAGATAAAGACAATAAAGTAGTAAAGAAGATCTTAATGACAGATTGGAATAAGGACCCGGAGCATTATGAGGAACTTTATGGTGAATTACCTCCTCCACCTCCGCCTGTTCCACCGGTTCCTGCCATTGCTCCTGCCGGAGCTCCGGCTGCGCCTCCTGTTGCTCCTTCAGCGGAAATACCTGTGCCCCCGGCACCTGCCATGACGGAAGCTGCACCTGCACCTCCTCCTGTGCCGCCAACACCACCTGTTATTCAGATGCCGGCTGGTGTAAAGAGCATGACCATTAACAATAACCAGGTTATCCTGATTGATAAGAAAGATAAAAAGGAAACCTATGATCTGAATGATCCTGCGCAGAAAGCGGGATTTGAAAAGAAATATGGAAAATTCCTTGAGCAGCAGCCAGCGCCGGAAGTAAAACCTGCTGCTGTCCGTAACTTCACTTATCAGCTTATGCCCTCACTGTCTTTATCTTCTGATACTGGTTGTTGAGATAAGTGATTTAGGTGGAGAGTTTTCCCACAAAGACGGCGAAGACCACAAAGAATTACTGTCTTAGCTTTACTTACTCTGCGATTTTATTGATACCGCATAACGTAGGCTAAAATATCCTTTGTGGTCTTCGCCGTCTTTGTGAGAAAACTCTCAAATCGAGTCACTACCTTTTGCGCCCGGCCAAAATTGAATATACTTTTCCGATAGATACCCCCTCTTTGGTTTACGGAGGCCAACCCCTATCTTTGCCGCCTCAAAAAAGATTTTTTATGGCAAATACTTCAGATATCAGCCGTGGTATGATCATCAAGTTGGATGGCAGTCTTTACTCCGTTGTTGAATTTGGTGAAAACAAAACGGCCCGTGCGGCGGCTAAAGTGTGGGCAAAACTGAAAGGGGTGGATAATAACCGCTCTATTGAAAAAACCTGGAACTCAGGCGATAACATTTATCCTGTGCGCGTAGAGAAAAGGGCTTACCAGTTTCTTTACAAAGATGATACAGGGTATAATTTTATGGACAACGAGACTTTTGAACAGATCGCTCTCCAGGAAAACCTCGTTGATGCCCCTCAGTTCTTAAAAGATGGTCAGGAAGTTTCTGTATTGATTAATACAGAAACAGAACAGCCCATGAGCGTAGAGCTGCCCGATAAGATCGTAATGCTGGTAACTTACACAGAACCAGGCCTTAGAGGCGACACAGCCACCCGTACGCTGAAGCCTGCCACTGTTGAGACCGGCGCTACAGTAAGTGTGCCTCTCTTTGTAAATGAAGGCGAACTGATCCGGGTCAACACCAAGACCGGTGAGTACGTGGAAAGGGTTAAAGAATAAAAGGAACTTTATAAAAAAGGCCTGGAATTACTCGATTTCAGGCCTTTTTTCATAGATTTTACCTGATTTTGGGCTGAAAACGGGAAAAAATACTTGATTTGCTGAAATTGATTTCCCTATCTTAGCCGTCCTTTTGATTAAGTAAATATTAACAAAGTCGTGGATCATAACATTTTCACTATTAAAGGGTAAATGCTATGATCTGTTTAGAAAAATAAAATACCTGTTAAATTGAAAAACATGGACTTTAAACAGATCCAGGAGTTGGTCAAGATGATCAACAAATCAAATATCGGAGAGCTGACGATCGAGCAAAAGGACTTCCGGATTACCATCAAGCAAAAAGAAGAGCAGGTGACACAGGTTGTCCAGGCTGTTTCCGCTGCCCCGGTTTATTCCGCTCCTCCACCGCCTGTTGCCGGCCAGCCGGTAGCCCAGGCTGCTGAAAAAGCAAAAGCTCCTGAAGCGGCCACTCCCTCCAACCTTATTACTATCAAGAGCCCGATGATCGGTACTTTCTATCGCAAGTCGTCGCCCGACAAACCCAACTTCGTTGAAGTGGGCGATGAAGTAGCTCCGGGTAAAGTGGTTTGCATTATCGAAGCCATGAAGCTTTTCAATGAGATCGAAAGCGAGATCAGTGGTAAGATCGTAAAAGTATTGGTAGAAGATGCTTCACCGGTGGAATACGATCAACCTTTGTTCCTTGTAGAACCATAATGACTAAGGTTTAAAGTGTTTAATAGTTTAAAAGTTTAAGGCTGGTCCATTAAGCTTTTAAGCCCTCAAACCTTAAACGATGTGGGGTTGTGATTTTTTAATCTTAATTGACTATTCGTGTTTAAAAAAATACTGATCGCAAACCGTGGTGAGATTGCACTCCGTGTAATCAGGACCTGCCGGGAAATGGGCATTAAAACGGTAGCTGTTTATTCTACAGCCGATCGCGATAGCCTGCATGTGAAATTTGCAGATGAAGCCGTTTGTATCGGCAAACCTCAAAGCAGCGATTCCTATCTCAATATTGCACATATTATGGCAGCAGTGGAGATCACCAATGCCGATGCTGTGCATCCCGGTTACGGCTTCCTGGCTGAGAATGCCAAGTTTGCCCGGATCTGTAACGACCATGGTATCAAATTCATCGGCCCAACAGCTGAGATGATCAATGGAATGGGAGATAAGATCACTGCAAAAGAAACCATGATCAAAGCCGGTGTGCCTGTGGTGCCCGGTGGTGAAGGTTTATTGCAAAGCCTTGATGAGGCCAAAGGTCTTGCCCGTAATATGGGCTATCCTGTTATTCTCAAAGCTACTGCCGGTGGTGGTGGTAAAGGCATGCGCATTGTATGGCAGGAGAGTGATATGGAAAAAGCATACGATACTGCCAAAGCTGAAGCAGCTGCTGCTTTCAAGAATGACGGTATCTACATGGAAAAATTTGTGGAAGAACCCCGCCACATTGAGATACAGGTAGCCGGTGACCAATACGGCAATGTATGCCATCTCAGTGAAAGGGACTGTTCTATCCAGCGCAGGCACCAGAAACTGGTAGAAGAATCACCTTCTCCATTTATGACAGATGAACTTCGCGCCAGAATGGGAGAAGCAGCCAAGAAAGCTGCCGGCGCTATCAATTATGAAAGCGTGGGCACGATAGAGTTCCTGGTTGATAAACACCGGAATTTCTATTTCATGGAAATGAATACCCGTATCCAGGTAGAGCATTGCGTAACAGAAGAAGTGATCAATTTCGACCTGATCAAGGAACAGATCAAAATTGCAATGGGCGAACGCATTTCCGGAGAAGATTATATTCCCCAGATGTATTCCATCGAATGCCGTATCAATGCAGAAGATCCCTATAATGATTTCCGCCCTTCACCCGGCCGTATCACTACGCTGCATCAGCCAGGTGGCCATGGAGTGAGGGTTGACAGCCATGTGTATGCAGGCTATGTGATCCCACCGTACTACGATTCCATGATCGGCAAACTGATCACGGTGGCACGCACCCGCAATGAAGCAATCGATACCATGTACCGCGCACTCAGCGAATACGTGATCGAAGGAGTGAAAACAACCATTCCTTTCCATCTTCAACTGATGCAGGATGAAAGGTTCAGAAGCGGTGATTTTAATACCAAATTCCTGGAGTCATTTCACCTCAAATAAAATTCAGTCCCGGCAAAAGCCGGGATTTTTTTTGCCCACAGCTTTTGGTTTAATGTCTCTTTGTGGGAATAATATCCCACAAAGACGACAAAGAACACAAAGAAAAAACTCTTATAGGCGTTTTTCATTTTCTTCCCGATCTTTAGGAGAGTAAACTAAACTGCCAATGAAAAAAGCGTTGGTTCCTCTACTCCTGTTTGTATCTTTAATTTCCGCAGCTCAATCAGCGAAAACCATTCATCGAAAAGCTATTGTTGTTGATACCCACAACGATGTGCTCAGTTCCCTTACACTCAAAGGCATTGATATTTCGCATCGGCAAACGCAAGGCCAAAGCGATCTCGACCGCTGGAAAGAAGGTGGATTGGATGTTCAGTTTTTCTCCATTTGGACCGGTGAAAAGCCCCGTGGCAAATCTTTCTACCTTGATGCCAATGAAGAAATAGATTCCCTGAAGCGGCTGATACTTCGTAATTACAATCGCATGGCGGAGATCACTTCCTACAGAAGCGTAAAGAGAGCGGTAAAGAAAAACAAGCTTGCCTGTCTTATGGGTGTGGAAGGTGGGCACATGATCGAAAATGATCTGGCTAACCTGAACGCGCTATATCTCCGCGGCATGCGGTATCTCACACTCACCTGGAACAACAGTACTTCCTGGGCCAGCAGCGCCATGGATGAAACAGAACATCCGGGTGATCTTAAGCAAAAAGGGCTGACCGAATTTGGTAAACAGGTAGTAAGAAAACTGAATGAACTTGGAGTAATGGTCGATGTGTCTCATGTAGGCGAACAAACATTTTATGACGCTATCGCCACTACTACCAAACCTGTACTGGCTTCACACAGTTCAGTCTGGGCGCTTTGCCCCGTATTCCGCAATCTGAAAGACGACCAGATAAAAGCCGTAGCAAAGAACAGGGGAGTGATTTGCATTAATTTTTATTCAGGTTTTATCAGCAAAGCCTATGCTCAACGCCAGGAACAAATTGATGGAAATGAACGCAAGCGCATCCAGGACTCACTGTTTGCAATAACAAAAGATTCAGTACTGATGCGCAGGCAATGGCGGGAATATTATCGTACTGAAATGGAAAAACTGCGCCCTTCCATAGCTGACGTTGTAGATCATATCGACTATATCGTAAAGCTGGTTGGCGATAGCTATGTAGGCCTCGGCTCCGACTTTGATGGAGTAAGCTCATTACCGGTAGGCCTGGATGATGTGACTACCTATCCCAAGATCACTGCTGAACTGGTCCGCCGCGGTTATTCCAAAAAATCAATAAAAAAAATATTAGGAGGGAACGTATTACGGGTAATGAAGGCAAATTTCAATTAACCAGAATCCCTTCCCGTCTTCCCGCCTTACCGGTAAAACTTACCGGTAAGGCGGGAAGAATTCTCCACTAAAGAAAAAGCCTCCCGGAAAAAATCCAGAAGGCTCGTGTTCTCTCGTGTGTGCTAAAACTTATCTCAGAAACAGCATTTCCCTGTACTTCGGCAAATACCATTCCTTATCATCTACCAGCAGCTCGAGTTTGTCTACATGATAGCGTATCTGATCAAAGAAAGTATCTTTTACCTGGCTTTGGTAAGCGATAGCTTTCGTGCGGGTGTCTTGTATTGCATTGCAGATCTTTCTTGCTTCAATCATTTTTTCAACCAGGTCGCTGGCTTTGTTGATATGCTCGGAGATCTTGTCCAGTATTTGTTTCTGGTTGCTGTAAGCTGATTCAGGCAGGCCTACTGCTTTCAGACCATTGATATTTTTCGCCAGCAGGTTCTGATAGCGGATAGCAGGGGGAAGAACATGGCTGGTAGCAAGTTCACCCATAATACGTCCCTCGATCTGAACTTTCTTGATATATTTTTCCAGCTCGATCTCGTGGCGGGCTTCCAGTTCCGAATGCGAATAGATATTATTGCTTTCAAACAGGTGCTTGGCTTTTTCTGTAACCATTGCATCCAATGCAAGCGGAGTGGTTTTAACATTGGGCAGACCTCTTTTCTCTGCTTCTTTTTCCCATGATTCGCTATAGCCATCGCCTTCAAACAATACTTTTTCACTGGCAACGATATATTCGCGGATCACGTGCATGATAGCGATCTCTTTCTTTTCTCCTTTTTCAATAAGGGCATCTACGTCTTTCTTGAATTTCTTCAGTGTTTCAGCCATTACGGTGTTGAGAACAGTCATGGGGTTGGCACAGTTGGCAGAAGAACCTACAGCGCGGAACTCGAATTTATTGCCGGTAAAAGCAAATGGAGAAGTCCTGTTGCGGTCGGTATTATCCATCAGCAGTTCAGGAATGCTTTTGTGAATATCGATCTTCAACATGCTTTCATCCTGCTCGTCAAATTTATCTCCTACTCTTTCCTTAACGTCCTGCAACACTTTAGTGAGGTATTGACCGATGAATACGGAAATGATAGCAGGTGGAGCTTCGTTGGCACCCAGGCGGTGATCGTTGGGAGCTGAAGCGATAGACGCTCTCATCAGGTCTGCATAATCGTGCACCGCTTTGATGGTGTTTACGAAAAATGTCAGGAACATCAGGTTGGTCTTGGGCGTTTTGCCGGGAGCCAGCAGGTTTACACCGGTATCGGTGGCCATGCTCCAGTTGTTGTGTTTACCGCTTCCATTGATACCGGCAAATGGTTTTTCATGAAACAGCACGCGGAGTTTATGACGGAGGGCTACTCTCGACATAATATCCATCAGCAATGTATTGTGGTCAACAGCAAGGTTGATCTCTTCAAATATGGGAGCGCACTCAAATTGTGCGGGAGCCACTTCATTATGACGGGTGCGCAGAGGAATACCGAGTTTATAGCATTCGTTTTCGTAATCCCTCATGAACGCATACACTCTTTCAGGAATGGAACCAAAGTAATGGTCTTCCAGTTGCTGGTTCTTGGCAGAGTTGTGTCCGAAAACAGTGCGCCCGCACATTACCAGGTCAGGTCGTGCATTGAACATTGCTTCATCGATAATGAAATATTCCTGCTCCCATCCGAGAGTGGCAGATACTTTGGAAACATTTTTATCGAAATAATTACAAACGTCAACAGCCGCTTTGTTCAGCGACTCAACAGCTTTCAGCAAGGGGGCTTTATAGTCAAGCGATTCGCCGGTATAAGAAACGAATGCAGTAGGAATGCAAAGAGTTTTGCCTTCCCCGATCTCCATAATGAATGCAGGAGAAGAGGGGTCCCAGGCTGTGTAACCGCGTGCTTCGAAAGTAGCGCGCAAGCCGCCACTGGGGAAAGAAGAAGCATCAGGTTCCTGTTGTATTAAAGAATCTCCTTCAAATTGCTCGATGGGAGTGCCGTCGCTTTTAAGCGTAAAGAAAGAATCATGTTTTTCAGCAGTAGTGCCGGTAAGCGGCTGAAACCAGTGTGTAAAATGAGTAACACCTTTACTCTCAGCCCAGGCACGGATACCAGTGGCGATTTGATTGGCTACAGCCCGGTCAATTTTCTGGCTGGCTTTAATAGAGCCGATCAGGCTTTTATAAGCTTCATCACTTAAAAATTCACGGGCAGTTTTCAGGGTAAATACGTTACTGCCAAAAATGGCAGTGATTTTTTTAGAGCCCTCTACCTCAGTTGCCGGGGAAGCGTTCAACTTGGAGATTGCATTAAAACGAAGGGACATAAATTTTCTAGTTTTAAGCAAAGCAAAGAAATTAGAAGATTTATACCAATTTTTTTTGGCTAATCTGATTTTTTGGGTTGAAAATGTGGAAAAATCTAAAAAATTATGGTGTGTATGCCCTCAATTTTACGTTTTAATCAATATTTATTTTGATTATTTATTTTTGTAATATTATAAAATGAGGGAATGGGTAGCTTTTTCCAGTCAATACCGGCTGCTATGATCGGTACCACTAATGGCAAAGCAATGCTTCTGTATCGAACAATAGCTCCCAGGTTGTTCACACTGAATCCAATAGTTAATAAGAGAGACAAGGCAAAGAAAATGCAGAAATAGACCAGCTTCGGGTCTTTTATGACGCCCTTTTTGTGCCAAATAAGAAAGCCAAGGAACAACAATATCAGTAATAATACCTCTACTGCTGCTGCCATAGAAAATAAATGATGAATATCGCTCGGGTAGGGGCGGAAAGTAGAAAGTGTGATGGCTTGCGGGGCATTGATCAGGAAGCTGAATACATCGGGCTTTAATTCACTGATAGGGATGCTGCTATTGCCGGCAAGTGTCAGGAAAGCCTGTTGCTTATCAACTACTGCTTGCGGAAAATCCAATTTTGGAAAAATATATCGCAGGCAAAAAAACAAAATGCCTGCTATGCTGTATACTACACCGAAGCAAGCCAGTTGATGACGGGGCCAGCGGCTGGCCAGCAACCATGCAATGATTGCAGGGGCGATCAGCACGAGCAGGAAATTCCGCAACAGCAGGAATAAGAATATTCCAAGCAAAATGCCCAGCCATCGTTTCAATGGCCATTTTTTTTCCTGCAAAGCAAAGTATACATGATACATAATAAGGCAAAGGCCAAGAAAGAGTAGTCCTTCTTTATGAACGCCGGATGCCCAGTATAAGAAAGAAGGCACAAAAAATATAGCGATCAGGACGATGATCTTTTCCTGCGGGAACACTTCTTTCATTACCCTGTACAATGCAATGGGGCCAAATAAAGTGATGTAAGAGTAAAAGATCACATTCACGTAATAGTTCCCCATGCTGAAAATATCGAAGATGGACAATACCTTGATGAAGATCATTGATTTCAGATCATTCCAGTAAGAGTTGGAGGAACCAAAGAATTCGCCCAAACCTTCACCCGACCTGGCTGCAGGAAGAAGGTTGCTGAAATATTCATGAGGATTGGTGGTCAGCAGTTTCAGCTCTTCAATGGATTGATAATGATACGACCAGGTATCTACCATTTTTGCATAACTGCCATAATAAATACCGATCCAGCCGTAAAAGATGCCTGCAATCACTTTCACCAGGAAAAGAATGACCAATTGGTCCTTATTCAGGCCGGCACGATCAAAAAAACGGGTCCGGGTAACCAGCCAGGCAAATATGACGAGATAGACAACAAAGAGAAGGTACTCCAACAGCAGTTGTTTTGTTGCACAAAATAGACATTTACTACCACTCTTTCCTTAATTTTGCGGCTTCTCCAATCAACCCCTTTACATGGAAATAACAGCAAAGACGGCACAGCAACTCAGGCTTACAGAAGAAGAGTTTGAACTGATCAAAAAAAAATTGGGTCGCACCCCTAACTTCAATGAGCTCTGCGCTTTCAGCGGCATGTGGAGCGAACACTGCAGTTATAAGAATTCCATTAAATGGCTTAAAACCCTTCCCCGTGAAGGCGGAAGAATGCTGGTAAAAGCAGGAGAGGAAAATGCCGGGCTCATGGATATCGGCGATGGTCTTGGCGTGGTGTTCAAGATCGAATCGCATAACCACCCTTCTGCTATTGAACCATTCCAGGGCGCAGCTACCGGAGTGGGAGGAATTCACCGGGATATTTTTACCATGGGCGCCCGTCCTATCGCTTCGCTGAATTCATTACGTTTTGGCAATCTTGAAGAAGATAAAACACAACATCTTTTATCCGGCGTGGTGCATGGCATTGGCCATTATGGCAACTGCTTTGGCGTGCCTACGGTTGGCGGTGAAATATATTTTGATGAATGCTACCATACCAATCCTCTTGTAAATGCCATGAGCGTTGGTATCGTAAAAGCAGGAGAAACAGTTTCTGCTACCGCTCTTGGTAAAGGAAACCCGGTGATGTTTGTTGGCAGCGCAACCGGTAAAGATGGGATCGGCGGGGCATCTTTTGCTTCAGCAGATATTACTGCGGAAAGCGCGCAAGACCTGCCTGCCGTGCAGGTAGGTGACCCATTCCAGGAAAAGAAATTGCTGGAAGCCTGCCTGGAAGTGATCCAGACCGGTGCTGTTGTAGGCATGCAGGACATGGGAGCTGCAGGTATCATCTGCTCCACTGCTGAAATGAGTGCCAAAGGCGGAGTGGGAATGAGGATTGACCTGGATAAAGTGCCAACACGCCAGAGCCAGATGAAAACATGGGAACTGCTGCTGAGCGAAAGCCAGGAGAGAATGCTGCTGGTGGCGCAGAAAGGAAAGGAACAGGAAGTACAAAAAGTGTTTGAAAAATGGGACCTGCCCTGCTCAGTGATCGGTGAAGTAACAGAAGATGGCATCCTGGAGTTTTATATGAATGGAGAACTGGAAGCATCCCTGCCTGCTGAGGAACTCGTGCTCGGTGGTGGTGCTCCGCAATATGACAGGGAATACCGTGAACCAAAATATTTGAATGAAATAAAAAAGTTCAGGGCAGACAGTGTTCAGGTGCCGGAAGATCTGAGAGCAATAGCGGAAAAGATCATCGCTCTGCCTTCCATCGCCTCCAAACGCTGGATATACACGCAATACGATAGCATGGTGGGCACTGTTAATACTTCTACCAACACGCCTACCGACGCAGCAGTAGTAGCAGTGAAAGGAACAACAAAAGGGCTTGCTGTTACAACCGACTGCAATAGCCGTTATGTATTCGCCGACCCTTATAAAGGCGCGATGATTGCAGTGAGTGAAGCAGCCCGCAATATTGTTTGCAGCGGAGGACAGCCATTAGGCGTTACCAATTGCCTGAACTTTGGTAATCCTTATGATCCGGAAGTGTATTATCAATTTGTGCACGCTATTAAAGGAATGGGCGACGCCTGCCGCCGTTTCGATACCCCGGTTACAGGAGGTAACGTGAGTTTCTATAACCAGAACCCTGATGGTCCTGTTAATCCAACCCCTACGATCGGTATGGTGGGGTTGCTGGAAGATATCCGTGAAAAAATGACGCTCGACTTCAAGGAAGAAGGCGATATCATTTACCTGATCGGCAATATCACCAACGATATCAATTCATCTGAATACCTGCATCGCATACAGGAAGTAAAATATTCACCTGCCCCGCATTTTGAACTGGAAGAGGAATATGCATTGCAGCAGCAACTGGCTTCTTTGATTGCAAAAAAACTGGTGCGCTCTGTTCATGATATCAGTGAAGGCGGATTGTTTGTAACACTCAGTGAGAGCGGCTTCAACCGCGGGCTTGGATTTTCCGTGTTAAGCAAAGGTGGCATAAGAAAAGATGCATTTCTTTTTGGTGAAGGGCAAAGCCGTGTAGTGGTAAGCGTGACACTGGAAAATGTGAAACAGTTTGAAGCATCGCTGAAAGTTCCTTTTGAAAAGATCGGTGTGGTAAGCAGCGGGGAAGTAGCAGTGGATGGTGAGTTTTGGGGAACGATCGATTGGTGGAAAGAACAATATGACACAGCGATTGAAAACTACCTGGCGAAAGAAGATGCGGGCTCGGCGCTTAGTTCCATTTAGGCGTTGACCGAATTTCTACGGGACAGTAGTTCCTTTGCCATTGTCACCCCGGCCCTGGTTTAGTGAGATAAGAGGTATAGTACACTAAGAGCCGGGGTCTCCCCAACGTTGAGGAGACCCCGGCTCTTATATTTTTCAAACTAGTAAGTGAACTAAACCAGGGCCGGGGTGACAATGGCAAAGGCTTTCGGTCATTGGTCAACGATCAATGGCCACCGCTTCCCCCTCAATCCTTCGCAATCTTCTTATAACTCGCCACAACCCCTCTTATCAGTGAAGAACTGAATCCCTGATGTTCCATTTCATTCAGGCCGGCGATAGTGCATCCTTTAGGAGTGGTTACCTTATCAATTTCCTGTTCGGGGTGAGAACCTTTTTGCAATAATAATTCAGCAGCGCCTTTAACGGTTTGTGCGGCAATAAGGGAAGCTGTTGTTGCATCGAAACCTATTTCAATACCGCCCTGGATATTGGCCCGGATATAACGCATGGCATAAGCCGTGCCGCAGGCGCCAAGAATAGTTGCCGCTTCCATCAGCTTTTCATCAATGGTGACCACTTTGCCAAGCGTGCTGAACAGTTCATTTACATATTTAATAGTAGCAGTGTCGGCATCCTTGCTGCAGATGCAGGTCATACTTTCCTGGATGGCGATGGCGGTATTGGGCATGGCTCTGAAATAAGCCATTTTTTTCTTGATCAATCCTTCCATATCGCTGATCAATACGCCGGTTACAACGGAGATCAGTATTTTATTTCCGTTCAGTTCTTTTTTTACTGAGTTCAATACTTCTGATACCTGGAAGGGTTTAACTGCAAGGATAATGATCTCACTTTTACTAACGGCCGCCGGATTATCATCCATTACCTGGACACCTTTTTCTTTTAGTGATTTTAATGTGGAGATATTGCGTTTGGTAACGATCAGTTCGCTGGCTTTACTGAAACTGCTGTTCAGCAACCCTTCTGCAATGGCTACACCCAGATTCCCTCCGCCAATGATGGCGATACGCTTGCCCATAATTTATTTTTGATAAAGATAATGGATAGGGCGTTTGCAACGATAGCGGTATATGCTGATGGTCAGGTTTAAAGGTCTAAACGTTGCTGGGTTTAACCAGGAGGCGGTACTGACTTTAAACTATTGAATTTAAATAGCGGGGCATCTTCCGGATTGAACTTTTTAACCGCGTGGTCAACTCTTAAAAGCTTCAGTTTTTCCACAAAAAAAAGTAAGATTTTCAGACCCCAAAAAATTGGCTTAGCTTTGCATGACCTCCCGGAAATTTTCTTGCATTATCTCTTTCCGATGGTCAAATGGGGCGGGACAAATTTCAATAAGTTTTATTTAAATCGGTTCTCATAGTAAAATAAACAGTAATGTTTAGGCAAGCTGTTATTGGCCTCTTTTTTTGTAAAAAAAGTAGAAAAAAATGACCATTTATGGCTAAATATATTTTTGTTACAGGAGGTGTTACATCGTCATTAGGTAAGGGTATTATAGCGGCTTCATTGGCTAAGCTTTTACAAGCCAGAGGCTTGCGGGTCACTATTCAAAAATTCGACCCTTATATCAATGTGGACCCGGGCACACTCAATCCCTATGAACATGGAGAATGCTATGTGACCGAAGACGGTGCTGAAACTGACCTCGACCTGGGTCACTATGAGCGCTTTCTGAACATTTTTACTTCTCAGGCCAATAACGTAACCACCGGTCGCATTTACCAGACCGTAATCAATAAAGAAAGGGAAGGAGCTTACCTGGGAAAAACGGTGCAGGTAGTACCGCATATTACTGATGAGATCAAGCGCCGCATGATGGTGCTTGGCCAGGGTGATAAATATGATGTGGTGATCACTGAAATAGGCGGCACGGTGGGCGATATCGAAAGCCTTCCGTTTGTAGAAGCTGTGCGCCAGTTGCAATGGGAACTGCCGGAAGAAGATACGGTAGTGATCCATCTCACACTGATCCCTTACCTGAAAGCTGCAAAAGAATTAAAGACCAAGCCGACCCAGCACAGTGTGCGTATGCTGAGCCAGGAAGGCGTACATCCCGATATCATCGTATGCAGAACAGAAAGGTCGCTTACTCCTGAGCTTCGCCGGAAGATCGCCCTTTTCTGTAATGTGAAGCCGGAAGCTGTGATAGAAGCCGCAGATGCCTCAACTATTTATGAGGTTCCCCTGATCATGATGCGGGAAAAACTGGATGTGATCTGTTTGAAAAAATTCAATATCACACCTGCTCATGAACCTGAACTGGTGAAATGGAAAGAATTCCTCGATAAACTGAAATATCCCAAGAGCAAAGTAACTATCGGGCTGATCGGTAAATACCTCGAATTGCAGGATGCTTATAAATCAATCCTGGAAGCGTTTGTACATGCCGGCGCCATTAATGAAAGCGAAGTGCAGATCGTGAACGTGCATAGTGAATACATCACTGAAACCAACGTGAAAGAGAAGCTGGGCGGATTGGACGGCTTGCTTGTAGCTCCGGGTTTTGGAATGCGCGGTGTGGAAGGAAAGATCATTGCCGTTAAATATGCAAGAGAGAAAAATCTGCCTTTCTTCGGAATTTGTCTTGGTATGCAAATGGCTGTGATCGAATACGCCAGGAATGTACTGGGGCTGAAAGATGCCCATTCAACAGAAATGGACCCGCAAACCAAAGAGCCTGTAATAGATCTGATGGAAGAGCAAAAAGAGATCACGGCCAAAGGAGGCACAATGCGATTGGGTGCTTACCCCTGCGATGTTAAAGAGGGCACACTGGCCTATACCATCTATGGTAAGACCAGCGTAAGCGAGCGTCACCGCCACCGTTGGGAATTCAACAATTCTTATCTCGAGCGTTTTGAAAAAGCGGGTATGGTTGCGAGCGGCAAAAACCCTGGTACAGGGCTGGTGGAGATCGTGGAATTGCCCAGCCATCCTTTCTTTATTGGTGTACAATATCACCCTGAACTGAAGAGTACAGTAGAAAATCCTCAGCCTATTTTTGTTCATTTTATCAAGGCTGCGAAAGAATATGCTGAAAAGCAGGCAAACGTCAAGAACCCACTGCTGCAAAGTGAAGTGATCTGATCGATTGATTGATCGTTGGCCGTTGACCGAATTTCTACGGAACAGTAGTTCCTTTTCCATTGTCACCCCGGCCCTGATTCAGGACTCATTCTAATTTAATGTATATAAGAGCCGGGTTCTCTTCAACGTTGAGGAGAACCCGGCTCTTAGTGTATTATATTTGTTATCTCACCAAACCAGGGCCGGGGTGACAACAGAAAAGTATTATTGATCATTGCGGAGAAATACTACAGAAATATGTGTTATGGATTTTCGGTAGATAACCTTAAAAGCGATCATGTGATCCTCTCGATTTTTTCTCTGATTTTCTGACTCTCAGCGTATTTTACCGCCATTTCCCTGCTATTGACCGGCTCCTGGAGCCCGGCTAACGACTCCAGTGCCAAACTGGCTCCATACTCGGGCAGAACTCCTATCTTTGCCGTCTTTAAATTTTACCCCCTGATGAAGTTTGATCGTAATACCGTCATTGGCTTTGTAGTATTGGCGGTGCTTTTTTTCGGTTACTTTTTTTATACCAATAAAGAACAGTCCGCTTACCGGCAGGAAAAAGCCAGATTGGATTCCATTGCCAATGCCAATAAGCCCAAACCTGATCCGCTGATCCAAAAAATGGACTCGGTAAGAGCCGATTCTATGAGAAGGATTACGGCCAGCGGTATTTTCAATGATACGGCCAATTCAAAAGAAGAGGTGGTTTATGCAGAGAATAATCTCTTTAAAATAGCTTTTACTACCAAGGGGGGCCAGCCTAAATGGGTTGAACTGAAAAAGTTCAAGAACATGGACAGTGGCCATGTAAAACTGGCCAATACTGCATTTGACCAGATCAGTTACCGGGTGAATACCGGCAGCAGCAGCACAGAGACTTCAGATCTGTACTTCTCCAAAGTAGATTCAGCGAAGAACGCGGATGGCAGCACCACCTATTCCTTTACCCGTGGGTCAGCCGACAGTGCGAATGCTGCATCCATTACCCACCAGTTTACGATCAGGCCTGATCAGTATATGATCGATTTTGATGTGGACCTGAAAGGCGCCAATCACCTGCTTTCTCAGAACACCATGAACCTTACCTGGAGCTATGCCGCAGACCAGCAGGAATCGGATATCAGTTTTGAAAAGCAGAACACGCAGGTGGGGTATATGGAAGATGGGGAATTTGACTATCATACCATCGGCCGCACCAGCAATGTGAACTTTGATAAAAAAGTAAAATGGATCGGTGTACGCCAGCGTTTCTTCAATACTTTCCTGATCGCCAAATCAGATTTTACCGGCGGTAAAATGAACTGGAATATTCCTCCTGATGATAAAAGAATGGTGGTGGAAGCAGTGTCCAACATGCAACTGGCTGTGCCGGCAGGAGACAATGCTAAAGTAGGGTTCAGTATTTTCTATGGCCCTTCTGATTTCAAGATCCTGAAAAAAGCAGATCTGAAACTGGAGAAATTGGTAAACCTGGGTCAGGGCCCTTATGCATTTGTTCGCCCGCTGAACCGCTATGTGATCATACCGGTTTGGGACTTCCTGAAAAGCTTTGTGAGCAGCTATGGGTTAGTGATCGCCTTGCTGACGCTGATCATCCGTTTGCTGATCTCACCACTTTCCTATAAGAGCTATTTGAGCGGCGCGAAAATGAAAGCACTCCGCCCTGAAATTGCAGCGTTGAAAGAGAAGCATGGTGCAGACCAGCAAGCTATGAGCATGGAGCAAATGAAACTCTTCCGTGAAGCCGGTGTAAATCCTCTCGGAGGATGTATCCCTGCTTTGCTGCAGATCCCGATCTTCTTCTCCCTGTATAGTTTCTTTAGCTCAAGCGTAGACCTTAGAGGAGCTGATTTTCTCTGGGCGAAAGATCTCTCCGCTTTTGATGACTTTATCAAGTTTGGCGTGAACATTCCTTTACTGGGCAACCACCTGAGTTTGTTTACGATCACAGCCGTGATCACCAGCTTGCTTATTTCGCTTTACAGCATGAGCATGTCGCCTGACCAAAGCAATCCCGTGTTGAAGTATATGCCTTATATCTTCCCGGTATTCCTGCTGTTTATCTTCAACAGGCTGCCTTCAGCGTTGACATGGTACTATACTGTATCCAACGTTATTACCCTGATACTGCAGTTTGTGATACAGAACTATATCATTGATCACAATAAGATCCTTGCTCAAATAGCAGAAAACCGCAAAAAGCCTAAATCAAAATCGAAATGGCAGGAGCGGATGGAGCAAATGCAGGAACAGCAGAAGAAGATGAAAGAAATGCAGCAGAAGGGCAGGAATAAATAAGTTATTAGTTGCTTATTTCATCATTGGCCGTTGACCAATGACCGTTAACCGATCAGGAAGCAGGCGTTACAAAATCCTCCGGCTAACAGTCATCGTTCAGCGGCCAGTGTTTTTTAGGCTGAAGCCAAAATCTCCGTAATGGCTCAGTTGAATGTTTAAGCGTTTAAAAGCTAAGGATATTTACGCATTGATTTTAAACGATTGAGAAAATATCCAAACTAAATCAAACAAAGTCCTGGCGGCTTTGACTTTCGGCTTTTTAATTTTAACTTTTATCCGTCGCAACTTATTAGCTATTTTGGAGCGTCTATCTACCAACTAACACGGTATCAATATGAAAAGAATTTACTTTATCGCTGTAGTGCTTTTTTCCCTGCTTTCAGCCGGAACTGTTCAGGCTCAACGGAAGCTGACAGAAGCGACTATCACCTATGATATCGTCATTAATACCAATAATACTACTCCTAAAGCAGCCGATCTGCTGGATGGGGCTGTCAGCGTTATATATCTTAAAGGCAATTCCAGCCGTTCTGAGATGATCAGTTCCCTGGGCACTCAGTCGACCATTATTGACGGAAAAACCGGTAATGTGACCATTTTAAAGGAATATGGTGAGCAGAAATATATGATCAACCTGAGCCCAGCCGACTGGAAAGAGTCGAACAAGAAATATGAAGGGGTGGATTTCGCCTACGAGAACGAGTTTAAGACCATTGCGGGTTACAATTGTCAGAAAGCGACCGGTAAACTGGCCGATGGCAGCAGTTTTACGGTTTATTTTACCAAGGACCTGATGCCGGTAAATAAAGACTTCCAATACCTGAACCGTGCGCTTCCGGGCCTGGCAATGCAATACGAAGCTAATTTAGGTAAGCAGAAAGTGACTTATACGGTTTCCAGCATCAATTTTAACCTGGTGCCTGCGGCTAAGTTTGATACACCGAAATCGGGGTATAGGGTGATGACGTATGAGGAGAGTAAGGCCGGCTTATAGTACGAATTATGCGAGTGAGGGCGAATTATGCGAATGGAGTCTGATTGGAGGAAGTGAGAAATAGAGTTGAATTGAGATAGAAGGAAACTCCGACAAGAGGTCGCGGTTAGTAGGAATGAAAGTGGATTAGAAATTGATGTTAACTGTAGCGCTCGGAACCTGGTTCTTTTGTGAGTTCAGGTTGAGGGTTACTTTCTTCCGGACCGGAAGAGTGTAAACGGTGTGGCCTTGCTGGTAAGTTACCACAGTAGAGTTCAGGTTGATATATTTGGTTTCTTCTTCGTTGATCACCTGGCTTCCACGGAAAGTGTAACCGGTTTGTAAGGAGAAGGAACCCGGCTTGATAGAAGAAGCCTTGTTGTTAAGCAACAATTTGCGGGGTTTGTCTTTATTGATCTTACCATCTCCCAGTGTTGCAAATGCAACAGCAGCAGTGGCAGCCAGTAATAACGACAGGCCCAATTTTCTGCTCGCAGCTTTTAATATGGAAGAGTTAGTTTTCAATTCACCGCAAATTTAACACTAAAAAAGGATTTTTTGCAAACCGTTCGTCAAGAATTTTAGTACTTATTTAACGGGTAAAACACGAAATTGTTACAGCTCTGCGAAAAAAATATTTTGTCACTTATGCACATCTGGGGAAACAAAATGGTGCGGGGATTGTTTTTTTTAAGATAACTTGTTGATAATAATAGCCAATAGGCTTGCCACGCTCTACTTGCCTCGTTTTTATACATCCCTAAAACCCCACCTGAAATATGAAAGAGAACCCTTATCAGGAAGACCGGGAGCAGATGCGGGAATTGCTCCGTCAGTATGAAAACCTAAGGAATGGCCGCTCTTCTTCCTTTATTGAGGAAGAATCGTTTGAGAAAATAATCTCTTATTTCGAGGAAAGAGAAGAATTGCCTAAAGCCCAGGAGGCTGCTGATATGGCCATTGAACAATATCCCTATTCGGCCGCCCTCCTGATCCGGAAAGCGGATATACTGCTCACTGTCCGCCATTACCGCGAAGCGTTGGACATACTTGACCATGCCGCCCTTTTGGACAGTAATGATATCAATCTCTATATTTTAAAAACAGATGCTTTCCTGGCGCTTGATGAGCAAGCCAAAGCCGTAGCCCTGCTCGAAGAAGCCCTGCATATTTTTGAAGGTGAAGAAAAGATCGAATTGCTGTTTGAACTCGGCGATGTGTACGACGATTATGAAGAATTTGACAAGGTATTCGATTGCCTGAAAATGATACTGGAGCAGGAACCTACCAATGAAGAAGCCCTTTATAAAATATGTTTCTGGACAGATTTTACCGGGAGAAATGAAGAAAGCATCCGCCTTCATCAGCAGATCATTGATGAACATCCTTACAATGAACTGGCCTGGTTCAATCTCGCTGCAGCTTACCAGGGATTGAAACTCTACGAAAAAGCGATCGATGCATATCAGTATGCTATTACTATCGAAGAAAAATTCGATTACGCTTACCGTAACATGGGCGACGCCTATATCCGCCTTCGCAAATACAAGGAAGCGATTGAAGCACTGGAAAAAGTAACGGAATTGTCAAAACCCGAAGTGGTGATCTATGAAGCTATCGGTCATTGTTATGACCGTTTGCGGAATTATGCACAGGCCAGGTTTTATTATCGCAAAGCTTCCCACCTGAACCAGGAAGACAGCAAACTCTTTTATAAAATAGCCTGCACGTATTTCAACGAGGGACAGTGGGAGAGTTGCATGAAACAGTTGGATACAGCCATGAAACTGCAGCGCCTCCAGCCTGAATACTTTCTGCTGATGGGCGAATGCAAGATGGAAATGGGGCTGGTCCGGGATGCCATTCAGCACTTCTCCAATGCTGTCCGTATCAGGCCCAAAAATGTGGCAGGCTGGGAAGCATTGATCCGTTGCCTGTATAAGGCAGAGCTGATGGATGAGGCGCTTGACCAGGTGAATGCCGCATTAAAATCGACGAATGACAAACCTGTTTTCTTTTTTTATAAATCAGCGGTCTTACTTGCATCAGGCAAAAACAAGGAAGCAGTGCTTTTGCTGGAAAAAGCATTAACCCTTGCGCCGAAAATGCTGAAAAAGTTTTTTGAGCTGAACCCTGCTAGCCTGCAAAGCCAGCAGATTGTGGATATTGTCGCAAAGTTCAAACGGAATAAAACAATATGAGGTTTACTATTTAAAAGTTTAAAGGTTTAAGGCTGGGTCTTAAACCTTTAAACTTTTAAATAGTAAACTTCTTTATTTTATCTTCCCTTATTTTTGCGCCGATTTTTTCCCCGGGCCATGCCGCCCGCATTCTATGAATCAAATCTGAATAACAATGAATTTTAACCTGTCTCAGATGCCCGATCGCAACCAACGCCCACGTACTGCAGGGATAACAATGGTGATGGATAAGGGGCTTAGCTTAACGGAGGCAAAGAATTTTTTAAGTGTTTCTTATCCGCATATCGATATCATTAAACTGGGCTTTGGAACATCTTATGTAACACCCAACCTGAGGGAAAAGCTTGAACTCTACCGCTCTTACGATCTTCCTGTTTATTTTGGCGGCACGCTCTTTGAAGCATTTCTGATCCGCAACCAGTTTGATGATTATATAGCAGTTTGTAAAGATTTTGGTATTGAATACATGGAAGTGAGTGATGGTTCCATCACCATCCCGCATGCTGAGAAATGCGGATATATCGAAAAGCTTACAAAGCATGGCGTGGTGCTGAGCGAAGTGGGAAGTAAAGATGCAGCGCATATTATTCCTCCCTATAAATGGATCGAATTGATGCGTGCGGAACTGGATGCAGGTGCTACTTATGTAATCGCTGAAGCGCGTGAAGCAGGTAATGTGGGTATCTACCGCGGCAGTGGTGAAGTAAGGGAAGGCCTCGTACAGGAAATACTTACCCAAATTCCCGGTGATAAGATCATCTGGGAAGCTCCGCAAAAAGCACAACAACTATATTTTATCGAACTGCTGGGTTGCAATGTGAACCTGGGGAATATTGCACCTTCTGAAGTGATTGCCATGGAAGCGATGCGAATAGGCCTCAGGGGTGATACATTCAATTTGTTTCTCGATAAAAAAGGCTCCTGATGCGTTTATATGGTCTTATTGGTTATCCGTTGTCACATTCCTTTTCCAAAAAATATTTTACGGAAAAATTTGAACGGGAGGGACTGAAAGATTCCCAATATGAATTATTCCCTGTTTCCTCTATAGAAGAGCTGCCTCAATTGTTGGAGAAGCATCCCGAGCTCTGCGGGTTGAATGTGACCATTCCTTACAAAGAACAGGTATTGTCTTATTTGCATTCGGAAAATGAACTGGTAAAAGCTATCAGGGCCTGCAATTGCATTGATATCCGGAATGGGAGGCTGAAAGGATATAACACAGATGTGATCGGGTTTGAACGCTCACTCCTGGAACAATGGCAACCTCATCATAAAAAAGCATTGATACTGGGCACTGGTGGCGTGTCTAAAGCAGTGCAATACATTATGCAGAAAATGGGATTGGCTTACCGCTATGTATCCCGCAAGCCAGGCGTGCATAATTATTCTTATGAACAACTTACATCTGCTATTATGCAGGAATACACATTGATCGTTAATACCACACCGTTGGGAATGTATCCCAATGTCACCGAAGCTCCCCCTATCCCTTACGAAGCATTAACACCAAGGCATTACCTGTTCGATATGGTGTATAATCCCGATAAAACTCTTTTCCTGAAGATGGGAGAGGAGAAAGGGGCTGCGATCAAAAATGGGGCTGATATGCTGAAGATCCAGGCAGACGAGAGCTGGGAGATATGGAATAAGTAAATATTGTTTTTATAACGTCATTGCTGCTTTTGCTTCTTCCGGAATTGCGACCACTTTTTTCTTGTTGTAATCATAGCAGATCATACCTGTTTTAGCAAGTGCCACAATCTGTGCCTGCCCATCCATATCTTTTTCCAGTTGATAAAAAAGATCAAAGCCTACTTTACTGAAACCACCCGCAGTTACTGAAACGTTCACTGTATCGCCATAAAACAACTCTTTTCTGAATTCAACAGCAGCATCGGCCATGATCAGTGAGGTGCCGGCAAAATCCAGCTCATTATAGCCAAAACTTTTGAGGAACTGCATTCTTGCTTCATGTACCAGGGATAATACAGCATCGTTGCCTACATGCCCGCCATAGTTGATATCGCTGATACGCACGGGTATCAATGTGGAAAAGGAGAATGATCCCGGCATGTCTATTTTGATTCTTGCCATTCTCAAAAATAAATTCTTTGTGGCTCTTTGCGACTTTGTGGGAGATAAAAATCAATAGTATTACAAATCTGTCTCTTTATCCAGCGAGCTTACAAGGTTGAGGATATCCATGAAATTGCCCGCCGAAGTAGTTAATGAGGAAGTGGCCATTTTTTCCTGCCATTTCTTTAACTGGTCTTTACAGCCGGCATCAGGATCTTCGCCAGATACACAGCAAACCAGGTTGCCTAATTTCTTCGACATGCGGATAATATTGCCATCAGGCGTCATCAGCATGATGTAGCGGTCTGCTATGGAAGGAACATGATCATTGTAAGTATAGATAGCTGAAGATGCTTTACTGGCAGCAGGATAAGTTGCAGGGCTCGACTTACGGGGCCTTGAAGGGCGGTCAAGTTTGGCCATCAGTTTTTTGCTTTGTTCCAACACAACGGCATCTTCTTCATCCGGCTCAGGGCTGATCGTTTTTTGGGTATCTGCAGGTGTTGTCCTGGCAAGAGCATTGTTAGTTTGCCCGGAATCGGGTTGTGTTGCAGCAGCAGTGCCGGAAGTGTTCCGGTCTGCATTTCCCGTCCACCGAAGAATTGCAAAAGCCACAGCACCGATCACAACTGCAGCAGCGGCATAACGCAGAAAAGCAGGGATGCGGAAAGGCTGAGAAACAGGTTTTGTTTCTTCATCCAGCGAAGCAGCGATCTTTTCCCAGGCCATGGCGGGAGGGATAACTTCCATAGAGTGAAGGCGGGTCGGGAATTGGTCGCCTTGCTGGGCTTCATCAAGAGCAGCAGCGATCCTGTCCCAGACTCCTTGCGGTGGGGCAGTTTCATAATTCAACATTTTATCCCTTAAGCTGCTCATGATTTATTTAATACTGCTTTGACTTTCTTTTTCAACAAATTTTCTGACCATGTCCTGCAAAATCACTTTTGCCCTTGATAATTGTGATTTGCTGGTGCCTTCGCTGATGCCCAGCATATCGCCAATCTCCTTGTGGGTATAGCCTTCTACCACATACATATTGAATACAGTGCGGTAACCTGGTGATAGTTGCTGCACCAGTTCCATAATATCACGTTCTGCGAGATTATCCAGTACAGACAGGTAATTTCCTTCCAGGGTGTTTTCTTCTTTTTCCGTTACCGGCTGCAGATAGCGTTTACGGCGGAAATGTTCGATGGCTGTATTCACGAATATCCGGCGTATCCAGCCTTCGAAGGAGCCTTCATTCCGGAAGCTATCCAGTTTTTTAAAAATCTTGATAAAACCTTCCTGTAAAATATCCTCAGCTTCTTCTGTGCTGCCAGCATAACGGAGGCAAACAGCATACATGCGGGGAGAAAAGCGGCGATACAATTCTTCCTGCATTCGCCGGTTACCTTCTATGCATCCATTGATTAAGTCGCTTTCGGGAATATTATGGTTGCTTTGAGGAGTCAAATTCTGTTTTTATTTCTGCTTCTTTGACCGGGATTGAGTTCCAAAGATAAATTACTGGTGCTCAGTAATATTAAAATATGTTTCTCGAAAAACAAAATAAAGGGTGCTACTGTTCTGGCAAACAACCGCTTGATCACATTTTCCTGTCTAAAATATTCAAAAATGTTACCAGTTTTTGGGTGGCTTTTGCCCGGTGGCTGAACCGGTCCTTTTCTTCCATCTCCATTTCGCCAAAGGTTTTATCCGAGCCATCGGGAATAAATACAGGATCGTAACCAAACCCTTTGGAGCCTCTTCTTTCCCGTATGATCCTGCCAGTGCAGATACCTTCGAACAGGGTCTCTTTTCCGTCGATGATCAGCGAGATCACTGTTTTGAAGCGTGCGCGGGTATCATCCTTGCCTTCCAGTTTATGCAGCAGCTTATCGATGTTCTTGTCAAATGCTTTGTCTTCTCCGGCATAGCGGGCGCTCTTTACGCCGGGTTCGCCATTCAGGGCTGCCACTTCCAGTCCGGTGTCTTCACTGAAGCAATTGGTATCGGTCATCCTGTAAATGGTCCTTGATTTTTCAGAAGCGTTGGCTTCAATGGTATCATGCGGCTCTGGTATGTCCACATCAATACCGGCTTCTTTCAGGGTCAGCAATTCAAATTGCTGGCCGATGCTGTGACGGATCTCTTCTACTTTGTGCTGGTTATTGGTAGCGAAGATGAGTTTCATGGCGCAAATATAGAGGACTGGTTGTATATAGGCCCGATGGCCGAACAACGCACGACGATCATCGCTTTATGCCAGGAATATTTTTTGCAAACAAACCCACAACTTGCTCTTCAATAATTTATCGGCCGACAGTTCGGTAAGGGCAGGTGCAAATAAATACTGCACATTGGTAACGCTTTGTACCTGGAAAGGAGGGAAGCTTACAGGCAAACCGAAACTGATGGGTTCCAGGCCAAAAAGCAGGACAGTGCGGCTTTTAAAATGTTTGAGGATTGCCTGGCCGCCGGTTTCCCTGTAATGATCGAAATTAAGAAGGGCGATATCGCCCAGCCCGAGTTTGCAGGCGGTGAGCATATTGGTGAGAAATGTAAGGTCTTCATCGGGCAGGTGCAGGAGATTGCTATGGTCCACAACAATCAATATGTTGCGCTGATTATTGCCCAGGAATTTCCATTGGGGTCCTGTTCCATTTGTTGTGGGAGCGGCTTTTGAGACCGTTGGAGCAGGAACGGGCGCAGGGGAGGAGGAAACAATATTGTCTCCTGACACCAGCACAGAAGGATAAAGCGAAGCCAATACACTGGCCGGTAATTCAATATCATTCAAACCCATAATCTCCTTTTTTACGAATGAGTGTTAGTCGTAACTGATTTTTTTCGTTTCTTTGCGGTGCAAAAATAAAAATTATGACCGAGGCTTTAGCTATTTCCATCACGAAGGCAGAAAGAAGCAAATTACAGGATATTAACCTGGAGAATATTCCTTTCGGTAAATATTTTACCGATCATATGCTTGAAGCGGATTATGAGAATGGCGAGTGGAAGAACGTAGAAATAAAACCTTACCAGCCTTTGTTGCTGGAGCCTTCACTGGCGGCCCTGCATTACGGGCAGGCAATTTTTGAAGGGATCAAGGCGTATAAAAATGAAGAAGGCCAGGCTGCTATTTTCCGTCCGGTAGATAATTTCAAACGCTTTAATAAATCGGCTGCGCGTATGAATATGCCGGCTGTGCCAGAGGAAATTTTCCTGGAAGGCATGCGTCAACTGATTGATCTGGATAAGAACTGGATCCCTGCAAAAAAAGAGCATTCGCTTTATATCCGCCCCTTTATGTTTTCTTCTGATGCCATGCTGGGGGTAAGGCCTTCGGAGACATATAAATTCATTATCATTTTAAGTCCTACAGGTCCTTATTATGCCACGCCAATGAAGATCATGGTGGAAGAGCAATATACCCGTGCTGCTCCGGGCGGTGTGGGTTTTTCCAAGAATGCAGGTAACTATGGCGGCAGTATGCTGGCTGCCAGTTATGCAAAAAAACAGGGGTACGACCAGGTATTGTGGACAGATGCATTTGAGCATAAATGGCTGCAGGAAGTGGGTATGATGAACGTGTTTTTTGTGATTGATAATGTGGCTGTGACTCCTTCCCTGGAAGAAGGTACTATTCTCGAAGGGGTGACCAGGGCCAGTGTGATCCAGGGCCTGGGGGATATGGGTGTAAAAGTGGAGGAAAGAAAGATCAGCATTGAGGAAGTGGTGGAAGCCTATAAGGCCGGAAAAGTGAAAGAAGTGTTCGGAACAGGTACGGCTGCGGTGATTGCACCGATCAAGGAGCTGAATTACAAAGGATTCTCCATGGAATTTGATACAGATAAATACACTATTTCCACTGCAGTGAAAAAATGGCTTTCCGATATTCGCGAAGGAAGGATTGCCGATAAGTATGGATGGATGTGGAAAGTATAGTGACTTTCAATCGTTTAAGAATTAACCGGTGGAAGGCAAAAAGAAACCGCGAAAGAATTATCTAATATTTTGGTATTTCCCAGTCGGTGCCCTACCTTTGCCGTCCCAAAAATAAAGCATTCAGAATGCCTACTATTCAACAATTAGTAAGAAAAGGAAGAGAAATTATCAGGGCCAAGAGTAAATCCAGGGCTTTGGATCAGTGTCCCCAGCGTCGTGGCGTTTGTACCCGTGTGTACACTACCACTCCTAAGAAGCCTAACTCTGCGCTCCGTAAAGTGGCAAAGGTTCGTTTGACCAATAAAGTAGAAGTGATCGCCTATATTCCTGGTGAGGGCCATAACCTGCAGGAGCACTCTATCGTGCTGATCCGTGGTGGCAGGGTAAAAGACCTTCCGGGTGTACGTTACCATATCGTGCGTGGTTCTTTGGATACTGCCGGTGTAAAAGACCGCAAACAAAGCCGCTCTAAATACGGTACCAAGAAAGAAAAAGCTAAAAAGTAATTTTAAATAAGTAACTCAAGAATAAGTCATGCGGAAAGCACAAGCAAAGAAACTGCCCTTAGCACCAGATCCTAAGTTTAATGACAAACTGGTTACCCGTTTTGTCAATAACCTGATGTGGGAAGGAAAGAAAAGCGGAGCTTTTAATATTTTCTATGATGCACTGGATAAAGTGGCCAAACAAACCAGTGAAGACGGATATGAAGTATGGAAAAGGGCTTTATCCAATGTAACTCCTGCTGTTGAAGTGCGCAGCCGCCGTATCGGTGGTGCTACTTTCCAGATCCCTGCCGAGGTTCGTCCCGACAGGAAGGTGTCTTTGAGCATCAAATGGCTGATCCGCTACAGCCGCGAAAGAAACGGTCGCAGCATGGCTGATAAATTAGCCGGTGAGATCGTAGCAGCAAGCAAAGGTGAAGGTGCTGCATTCAAGAAGAAAGAAGATACACACCGTATGGCAGAAGCCAACAAGGCATTTGCTCACTTCAGGGTGTAAAGTATATAATCGCGAATTACGCGAATAGAGCTAAAGATTTGAACCATTCGTCGAAAGGCGAATGGTTTTTTTTTGCGAATTGTGCGAATGAGGTTTTAGAGCAGGAAGTTTCGGGGGATAGGCCCGGATGGTGCGAATGGGTCGTTTATGAGGGAGGGGCCTTGTGATGAAGGCATGTGAATGATGATGGGATGCTACGGGGTGTGGGATTAATTGAAGGCAAGAGGGTTGTCCTTCGTGATGATATTCAGGAAGAGTTCTTTGCTGTTGGCATCTTCGGTGCGGAGCCAGTGGTGCTCGGTGGTGATCTCGATCGTTCTTATGAAATCGGGTTGGAGAAGGAGGACGGCAGGTTGGCGGACAAGGGTTTTGTTGATACAGACCCTTAGTTGGCGGTCGGCAGGCGGCACACTCAGGCGATCCAGTAATGCAGACCATCTGATCAGTTCCACACCAGGCTTAGGCACAATAACCATCGAGCCCCTTGTTATCGTTTGTCCATAGCGAATATCAGCTGAATCTTTCATCAAACTTATTGAGTCAATATCAGCTTTGTCCATCACCAGGTGATTCATATCGGTCCGCATACTATCTACCCACACAATCGGCGACCTCGGATCATCCCAAAAAATGGATTCAATGACCTTCGGCTTCTGTTGAGCACTGACCATACCACTAAAAAAGCAGACTATCAATATCAGTATTCCATACTTCATTTAATAAAATCAGGTAAAAATTAAAACGACCCATTCGCACCATCCGGGCCTATCTCCCGAAACTTCCTGCTCTAAAACCTCATTCGCACAATTCGCGCTAATAAGGCCGCCTGCAATAATAACTTAACTATAGCTACTACGCAGGCGGTCAAAATATAATTCCAGATAATTTCAAATACTTCCGGCTTTCAGATTTTATTCTGATCAGCTTCTGTCATCATCATTATCGTTGTTGTCGTCATCATCATCGGAAGAGAAATCGTCGTTCTCATTGTCATCATCCTCTTCTTCAATGAAGGTTATTTCTTGCTGAACCACTTCAATGTCCGGAACAATTATTTCTTCTGTTTCAATAATAGTTTCTTCAACTATTACCGGAGCAGCTTCAGGTTGTTTAACAGGTTTGGGTTTAGCAGGAGATGCTTTTTTCACTGCTTTTTTTGGAGCAGCTTTCTTAGCTACTTTCCTGGCCACTTTTTTTACAGCTTTTTTAGGGGCTGCTTTCTTAGCGGCTTTCTTTGTAGCTTTTTTTGCGGCTTTTTTAGGAGCTACTTTTTTTGCAGCCTTTTTCTTAGCAGCTTTTTTAGGCGCGGCTTTTTTAGTTGCCTTCTTTGCAACTTTTTTCTTCGCTGCCTTTTTGGGTGCTGCTTTTTTGAAAGCTTTTTTAGCAGCTTTCTTGGCTACCTTTTTCTTAGCCGCAGCTTTTTTCACTGCTTTTTTAGCAGCTTTTTTTGCCGCCTTTTTAGGTTTAGCTTTCTTTTTAGAAGGCATACATCAGGATTTAGGAGTTATAGTGAATAGGTATTTATGTGAGACTGAAGTTACTAAGGATTCTAATTAACCACCTATAGATGAGGAAAATTTTTTTGAATTGACAATTTTCCCCTATTTGGGCAAGCCTGATCCTGCAATAAAGGAGGAATATCCCTTAGCAATTACCATCCACTGTGCAGGTTTCTCCGTTATTACCTGAAAGATCGGTCAATGGCGGGTTTTGCTGTTCCCATTCCTTCCAGGCAGCACGCAATGCGCCGGCGAAGGTTTCCACAGGCTGGGCGCCTGACACGGCATACCGGTCGTTCAACACGAAATAAGGCACACCTCTGACGCTGATCTGCCTTGCCTCGTAAATATCCTGCTCCACTTCCGCCGCAAAATCACGGCCAGCCAGTGTTCTCTCTACGGCTTCTTTTTCCAGGCCAGCTTCTTCAGCAAGCCCGGCCAGGGTAGCATGATCGGCAATATTTTTTCCCTCTGTGAAATAGGCCCTGAACAAGCGCTCTTCCATTGCATCACCTTTACCGGATTTTTTTGCCAGCTGCACCAGCCGGTGGGCATCAAACGAATTGGCCACCACTGCCCGGTCCATATTATATTCCAACCCTGCCTCCTTTGCCATACGGGTTACATGCTCATTGGCCTGGCGGGCCTGCTCCAGGGTCCACCCTTTATTTTCCGCCAGGTACTGATTGATACTTTTCCCTGGCTCAGTTTTCATGTCAGGGTTCAACTGGAAACTTTTCCATTCTACTTCTATTTTATCATGCTCAGAAAAACCTTCGAGCGCTTTCTCAAAATGCCTCTTGCCTATATAACAGAAAGGACACATTACATCGGACCAGATTTCTACCTTCATACATTTATTTATTTTAAGCAATTCTATCTAACAAACCTATAAGACCATAATTTTCTAAAACGACCCCTTCCCGTCCTTCCCGCCTTACCGGTAAAATTTTTACCGGTAAGGCGGGAAGGACGGGAAGGGGGGTCTTTGCCAGCGAGATAAAAACTGATAAAATAACATCCAGCACCGGGAATAGTTTAAGTTTGCGCCCCGAACTTCCTGTAAGAAAAAGGTGACCAATGAAAACCAATGATACTGCAAAAACAGCCCTCTTACTTTCGCCTCATCGCCTCACAGATTCCTATATTCTTTTACAGACCCTCCGGATCATTAAAAACAATACCTCTCTTCATTATGAAGTAGGGGATATGAATACAGGCGAATTTAAAACCCTGTTCCCCGATTGGCCCAGGGAGGTGCAATCGGCTTTCAGGGAATTTGGGAGGGAAGCTATCGATGAAACCCGTAGGGAGATCAAACAACGCCATACCAAGCAAAAAGCAGGAATGCCGTATGAGGCGTATTCACGGCAGGCTATGCTGCGCCATTATCACCAGTTGTTCGAACGGGTGAAACCGTATGCCCCACTGACAAAATGGTATCATACCAAGCAGCTCAATGGCAATAAACATTATTCCACTGCACCCTGCACGTTCAGCGTTTTCCGCCCGCGATTGCAGTTTGCTGTGATAAAAACGACCAGCGGTCTGCAGGTGCAGGCATCTATAGAATTGAACGGGCAGCTTTACGGGATTGAAACATTCTCCCGCCAGTTCTTTTTCCTGGAAAGTCGCAATGAATACTTCCTGCTTTCTTTCCGGGATTACCAGACACTGGAATGGCTGGCAGAGCAAAAGCCTGAGCAATACGCTTCACAACCGGCTGCACTGGCTGAACATATTCTTTCCTACCTCGAAAAGGATTATCCTGTAAACAGAAACAATTTGTTTGATCAGCAGGAGATCGATTCTGTACCGGTCAACCGGGTATTGCTGAGCGAGCTTAACAATACTTTCCTGATGCTGACGCCACAATGGTTATACGAGGGTTTTATTGTGGATGGCCCTTACCAGGAAAGCCTGGAGATGCTGCACAACGGAGAAGGATATGTGATCAAGCGGAATAAAGAAGAGGAACAGGCATTTCTTCAGTTGCTGGAATCATTGCATCCCAATTTTCCTAAGCAGGTAAACGGGTACTATTATCTTTCTTTTGCCGATGCACAAAAAAAGCAATGGTTCCTCAAGGCTTATCATAAACTATTAGTATCGGATATAGAATTGGTGGGCATGGATATGCTGAAACATTTCCGGTTCTCCACTCAGCAAGCTCATACAGAGATCAGCATTATAAGAGAAGAAGACAGCAAGATCACACTTGGCGTGTCTATTAAGTTTGGTAAGGAAGAAGTGGCACTGGCTGAACTGCAGAAAATGTTATGGGCAGGGCAGCGGGCTGTGTTGCTGAAAGACGGAAGCCTGGGAGTATTGGGTGAAGATTGGTTGAAACAATATGCAGCTATCATCAAGCATGGTAAGGTCAATAAAAAAGAGATTACGATTGCCCGCTGGATGGCTATTACGGAGCAACCAGCAGAAGGCGATGAAAAGATATTGACCTCTTCTTTCAAGAAAGACTGGTGGCAGCGCTGGCAATCATGGCAATCAACAGCAGTGCAACTATACCCCGTTCCTTCGATGGTTAAAGCCAGTCTGCGGCCCTATCAGCAAAAAGGATATGAATGGATGCGCTTACTGGCAGAAGCTGGCGCAGGTGGTTGCCTGGCAGATGATATGGGTTTGGGAAAAACCCTGCAGGCGATCTGCTTCCTGGCCACTGCCGTGGAAAAAGATCCTTCGGCCAAGCATATTATTATTTGTCCTTCTTCCCTGATCTATAACTGGCAACAGGAGCTGGAGAAATTCACGCCGCAGATAAGAACAGTAGTGTATCATGGCGGCCAGCGCAAATCAGAACAATTGCAGGATGAAAGCATACAGGTAGTAATTACCAGTTATGGCACTTTCCGTGCTGATGCAGGCAATCTGCTGGCAGTTACTTACGGAGCAGCCATTATCGATGAGAGCCATAATATCAAAAATCCTTCAGCTCAGATCACGCGTACGGTAAGTACTTTGCAGGCAACGGTTTGCTTTGCACTTAGCGGCACACCTGTGGTGAATAATACATTTGATCTTTACTCACAGCTCAATGTTGTATTGCCTGGTATGTTTGGGAGCCGTGAATTCTTTAAAAGAGAATATGCAGACGCAATCGATCGCTTTGGTGATGAAGAAAAGATACAGGCTTTGCAAAAACTGACAGCACCCTTCATTCTCCGGCGTACAAAGGAACAGGTAGCAGTGGACCTTCCCGAAAAAACAGAGACCATACTTTGGTGCCATATGCCCGCAGGCCAGCGGGAATTGTATGAACATATCAAAAGCCAGGTGAGGGGAAGTCTTTTCCTTGATATCAAAAAGCAGGGTTTTGCAAAAAGCAAATTGGCCGTGATACAGGGGATATTGAAATTGCGGCAGGTATGCAATTCTCCATTGCTGTTGCCGGAAGAAGAACGCCAACCGGCGGAATCCGTTAAAACAAAACTGCTGATGGAAGAACTTGGCAATATATTGTCAGGTCATAAAGCACTGGTGTTTTCCCAATTCAGTACCATGCTTGATCTGTTGGCGGAAGAATGTAATAAAGCCGGTATCCGGTATTATCATTTTGATGGTCAAACCCCACCGGCAAAACGGACAGAAATGGTGAATGCTTTTCAGCAGGAGGGGAATGGCGTCAATCTTTTCCTGATCAGTCTTAAAGCAGGGAATGCGGGCCTCACACTTACTGCAGCCGATTATGTATTTCTTTTTGATCCATGGTGGAATACGGCAGTGCAGCAACAGGCAATTGACCGCACGCATCGTATCGGGCAAACGAAAAATGTGTTCGCCTATAAAATGATCTGTAAAGACACCATTGAGGAAAAGATCATACGGCTCCAGGAAAGGAAAAAGCAATTGGCGGAAGACCTGGTGTCGGCCGATGAAGGGTTTGTGAAAGCGCTGAATGAAGAGGATATCGCTTATCTTTTTGAATAAGAAGAGGTATCGCAAAGTGCGCCAGGGTACGCCAGGAATGCCGCGTTGCGCACTGGCGTAATCCTGGCGCACTTTGCGATATTTTTTCAAAAAAATTCTCTTTCCAAATTTGGAAAATTAACAGTGTTAAGTATATTTGCCCTGTAAACTTAGATATGGGCATCAAAGAACGAAAACTCAAACACAAAGAGGATCTCAAGCAGAGCATCCTGGACGCAGCCAAAAAACTCTTTATTAAAGAAGGGTATGAAGCTACGTCGATCAGGAAGATCGCAGCTGAGATCGAGTTCAGCCCCACCACTATCTATCTCTATTATAAGGACAAAGCAGCTATTTCACATGCCCTTCACCAGGAAGGTTTCAAGCTATTGGCCTCCCAGTTCACCATACTCAATTATATCGAGAACCCTTTTGAAAGATTAAAGGCCATGGGGCGGGTGTATATGCAGTTCGCCCTGGAAAACAATGATTTCTATGAGCTGATGTTCAACAGGGAAGAGCCGCTTGTATGCGTGGAAGACCACTGGGAAGAAGGCGAACAGGCATTTAGTTTGCTGGTGATGAGCGTGCGGGCCTGCCAGCAAGCCGGGTATTTCACCCAATTCGATGCAGAAGCTTTTTCCCTGTTCATCTGGAGCACGATGCATGGATTATGTACCCTGAAAATAAAAGGCCATCTGGAACATGTAACCAGGAATAAGATGATTTTACAGAACGTTCCCGATGTATTCACACACACATTTGAGACATTTATTGCCACACTGGAAAAACTAAGGTAATTTTTTTGTTCATAGATTAACAGTGTTAAGAATGAATACGCTATTAAGTTCAACAAGGCTGAAGGCCCTGGCCGCAATGTTATGCCTGGCCGGCAGCGCCTCTGCACAGCAACCGCTGCTCGACAGGTATATTGACAGCGCCTTTGCCAACAACATCGTTTTGCAGCAAAAGAATATTTCGCTGGAAAGGGCAGGGGCAGCCCTTGATATTGCCAAAGGCTGGTTTTTACCAACTGTTTCTTTTCAATTGGGATACCAGACAGCGAAAGGAGGCCGCGATATCAACCTGCCTTTGGGCGATCTGCTGAATGGTGTTTACAGCACGCTTAACCAGCTTACTGGAAGTAATAATTTCCCGCAGCTGAAAAACGAAAGCGTCAACTTCCTTCCGAATAATTTTTATGACGCTAAAGTGCGTACTACCATGCCGGTGTATAACCCGGATCTCCGGTTCAACAAAAAAATAGCTGAACAGCAGATCGTCTTGAACGAATACGAAGTGGACATCTATAAGCGCCAATTGGTGCAGAGTATTAAAACGGCTTATTTCAATTACCTGACTGCATTGAGATCAGTAGCCATTTATCGCAATGCACTGGAACTGGCAAATGAAGGTAAGCGGGTGAACCAGAAATTGCTTGATAATGGTAAGGGCCTGCCTGCTTATGTATTACGTTCCAATAGTGAAATAGAACAGGTGAATGCGCAGATCAACACAGCAGAGCAACAGGCAGAGAATGCCAAATTGTATTTCAACTTCCTGCTCAACCGGGATCAGGCAACTGATATCGACACTTCCTACAATCCTGGTGAAGCGATCTCAACCATTGGAGGCATGCTTGCCACACAACCCTTATCCGCTAACCGGGAAGAGTTAAAAGCATTACAGCAGGCAGTGAACATCAATGAAACCGTTTGGCAAATGAATAAGCAGGTGTATATGCCACGCCTGAACGCATTTCTTGACCTGGGCTCACAGGCGGAAGACTGGAAAATCAATTCACAATCACGTTACTACTTACTCGGGCTGCAATTGGAAGTGCCCATTTTTGCCGGCAACCGGAATAAGAATAAAATAAAGCAATCTCAATTGGATGTGCAGGCTGCCAGGTTGAACCTGGAGCAGGTACGCCAGCAATTGACACTTGGCAGCAGCGCTGCAAAAAATAATTTAAAAGCATCCTGGCAAACGTATACAGCTACCGAAAAGCAACTCGAAGCAGCTTCCAGCTACCAGCGTTTGATTGAACGCGGCTACCGCGAAGGCACCAACACGTTTATAGAAACAGTGGATGCACGCAATCAGTTTACACAGGCTCAATTGCTGCAGGTCATTAACCAGTATAAAGTACTGATCGCAGCTGCAGACCTTGAAAGAGAAACCGCTTCTTACCTGATCAAAAAATAAAGGACCATGAACAAAATATTACTGACAGCTATTACAGCTTCGTTCGTTGTGCTGATCTCCTGCAAGCAGGCGAAAAAAACAGAAACCAATTCCGAAGAGATCATACCGGTGGAGACCATTACTCTTCAGCAGGACTCTATTCATCAATCGATATATGCTGCAGGGCAGTTCACTACCGATGATGAAACCAACCTTGCTTTTAAAAACGGCGGTGTAGTTAACCGTATCTATGTAAAAGAAGGGGATGCCATCCGGAAAGGCCAGTTGCTGGCTACATTGAATCTTACGGAGATCAATGCTATGGCAGAACAGGCTTCGCTGGCCCTGCAAAAAGCACAGCGCGATTTTGAACGTGCCAGCAATTTGTATAAAGACAGTGTGGCTACGCTTGAACAGATGCAGAATGCCAAAACGGCGTTGGATGTGGCCAGGCAACAATATAACAGCGCTGGTTTCAATCAAACCTTTTCTGAAATAAGAGCAACGCGTAATGGTTTTGTATTGCACAAGTTTGCGAATGAAGGGCAGATAGTTGGCCCCGGCACTCCCATTCTGCAAGTGAACGGAGCAGGTCAGGCTAATTGGATATTGAAAGCAGGCGTAAGCGATTATCAATGGGCAGCGATCAAGATGGGTGATAAGGCAGTGATCACTACTGATGCATTACCGGGACAATCCATGACTGCATTTGTAAGTAAAAAATCAGAAGGAATTGACCCGGTCAGCGGCACTTTCATTATACAACTGCAACTCAATAACCCTCCTGCAGGAAAGATCGCTTCAGGCCTTTTTGGAAAAGCAACGATCAATCCTTCACAAACCACTGAAGCATGGGCTATTCCTTATGATGCTTTGCTGGATGGCGATGCTGGTAACGGGTATGTTTTTATTACCAACGACAATATAACAGCGCATAAAGTAAGAGTACAGGTAGATAAAATTGAAAACGGTCAGGTGATCGTGAGCGGCGGCCTTGAAAATGCAAAAGCGCTGATCGTTTCAGGAAGTGCTTATCTCAACGAAGGTTCAAAGGTAAAAGTCAAAGGAAGAGAATAGGTATGAAGCTTCCATGATAAAGTTTCAGTCAATCAAATAGCTGAAGATCTTATCGTGATAAGCTCCGTCTGGCCCAAACCAATAAAAACGAACAGATGAAAATATCAGAATACTCTATAAAGAATTATCAGTTCACTCTTATCATGGTGCTTATGGTGGTAGCGATCGGCATTGCTACTGTGCTGAATATGCCCCGCTCTGAAGATCCTGAATTGAATGCACCTATTTTTCCTGTGGTAGTGGTTTATCCCGGCACCAGTCCGAAAGACATGGAAGAGCTGGTCGTAAAACCCATGGAAAAGGAAATATATGGGTTGGATGATATCAAACGTATCAGAACATCTATCCGGGATGGATTGGCTGTATTGTCAGTGGAATACCGCTACCGTGTGAATGTGGATGATAAATACCAGGAACTCGTGAGGGAGGTGAACGGGCTTCGCGGCTCGCTTCCGCAGGATATTTATATGATAGATGTGCAGAAGATAGATCCTTCAAATGTGAATATCCTGCAGATGTCGCTTATATCCGAAAATGCTTCCCGTGATAAACTGAGGAAGGCAGCAGAAGACCTGCAGGATGAACTGGAGAAAATACCTGCATTGAAAAATGTAGAGATCCAGGGCCTGCCCGATCCTGTTATCAGGGTGGATGCCCAACTGGATAAATTATCACAATTACACCTGCCTGTTACCCTGCTTGCCAGTGCCCTGCAAAGTGAGATCGCCAATATCCCTGGTGGCAGCATCAATGAAGGAAGCAAATCATTCAATATAAAAACCAATGGTGATTATCAGAATATCGAAGAGATCAGGAATACAGTCGTTGCAAGCATAAATGGCAACAATATTTTCCTGAAAGATGTAGCCAATGTGTATTTTGATTATTCACCGCAGTCGCATATTGCCCGGCTCAATGGCCATCGTGCAGTGTTTGTGGTTGCTGCATTGAAAAAGGGAGAGAATATCTCCACTGTTCAGAAACAATACCTGCCTGTTATTGATAAATTCAAAGCAGGACTGCCTTTCAATATCGATCTCCAGCTGCAGTTTGACCAGTCTGATAATGTGAATCAGCGCCTGGGTTCGCTGGGAATGGATTTCCTGATAGCGATCGGGCTTGTATTAATTACCTTATTGCCGTTAGGATTGAGAGCTTCATTGGTGGTGATGATCGCCATTCCGCTTTCGTTGGGAATTGGTATCATACTCACCAATTTGATGGGTTATAACCTTAACCAGTTGAGTATTGTAGGATTGGTAGTGGCCCTGGGATTATTGGTGGATGACAGTATCGTGGTTGTCGAAAACATAGAACGCTGGATGAGGGAGGGTCATTCAAGGTTGGAAGCTACGATCAAAGCAACTAACCAGATAGGGAAAGCTGTACTGGGTTGTACTGCCACATTGGTCATCGCATTTATGCCGCTGGCATTTATGCCGGAGGCTTCGGGCGAATTCATCCGCAGCCTTCCTGTATCCGTGATCAGTACAATACTGGGATCACTGATCGTTGCTTTGACAGTGGTGCCCTTCCTGTCGAGCCGGATACTGAAACCACATGCAGATGAGCATGGAAATGTTTTCCTTCGCGGCTTGCAGAAACTGATCCATGGCACTTATGCCGTGTTGCTCGACAAAGCACTGAAACGCCCCTGGCTTACCATCGCCATTGCAGCAGCAATATTTGCCGGTTCGCTGGCATTGATACCTGTTATCGGTTCCAGCCTGTTCCCTTCTTCCGAGAAGCCGCAGTTTATGATCGATATCACTGCACCATTACAATCCAATATTTATTACACCGATACGATTACCAGGCGGGTGGAAAGGGAACTGGCAACACTGCCGGAAGTGAAATATTATTCTTCCAATGTAGGTAAGGGCAATCCGCGGGTTTATTATAACGTGAACCAGCAAAATGAGCGGACTGATTTTGCAGAGATATTTGTGCAACTGCAACCAGACACCAAACCCGACCGCAAACTGGAGATCATTGAAAAGCTACGCAGTCAATGGACACCCTTTCCCGGTGCACAAGTGGAAGTAAAAAACTTTGAACAGGGGCAACCGATGCTGTCTCCTGTGGAAGTGCGCATCCTGGGCGATAATCTCGATACCTTAAGATCACTTGCTTCGCGCATAGAAGATATGCTGAAGAAAACGGAAGGAGCGATTTATGTAAACAACCCGATCCGAAATCTCAAATCAGATATACGGATCAATATCAATAAGGATAAGGCCCAGCAATTGGGAGTGCCGACAGTTAATATAGGACGGACCGTGAGAATGGCCGTAGCCGGCCTCCCGGTAGGCACATTCACAGATCCCAATACAGAGGGTGATGATTACACGATCATGCTGAGCGTGCCGCGGCCTTCTTATCCTGACCTCACTATTTTCAATAACCTGTATGTGAACAATAATCAGGGGAAGGCAATCCCCTTGTCCCAACTGGCTGATATCCGGTTTGAGACGTCGCCACTGAGTATTAATCACTATAATAAAACAAGAACTGTTACAGTCAATGCTTTTGTGAAGAAGGGTTATCTGAATGATAAAGTGATCAATGATGTGATAGCGCAGATGGACAGGATGAAGCTGCCAGCAGGCTACAGTTATCAGATGGGCGGTGAAGTGGAAGGTCGTAATGAATCGTTTGGCGGATTTGGCAGCATCATCCTGTTCACTGTCTTTATGTTCATTGCAGTGTTGGTACTGCAGTTCAAAACCTTTAAGAGCACCCTGATCGTTTTGTCAGTAATTCCATTGGGAATTGTAGGTGCTGTGCTGGCTTTGCTGGTAACAGGCAATTCACTTTCGTTCGTGGCTACCATTGGTATAGTGGCGCTGGCGGGCATTGAAGTGAAAAATACGATATTGCTGGTTGATTTTACCAATCATTTGCGGGAAGAAGGCATGGATTTATTAAGGGCCATTGAAGAAGCAGGGGAGAAGCGTTTCCTGCCGATCATTCTTACAACGTTTACGGCAATAGGGGGCTTGTTGCCGATAGCGCTGTCGAGCAACCCGCTGATCTCGCCATTGGCAATTGTAATGATCGGGGGATTGATCAGCTCTACTTTACTGTCGAGGGTTGTAACGCCGGTTATTTATAAGTTGATGCCGCCGAAGGTGGAACTGCGTTCAAAGAATTGATGTTGCAATTATATGATCTCATTATTTGCAAAAAAGAGCAGGTGGCTTTTGATGAAGGCTTATCAACATCTTCTCAGCTTCCCATCCGTTTCTAAAAGTTCATATAGCCATATATTAACCGTTCCTCTTTTGTTTTTAACAAAGTTTGATATTGAGATATTTGGATAAGAGTTTTTCTTACATTCACGCTGAGCAAACCGCTTTTAAACCAAACTAACAAGTACATGAGAAAAATTCTTACTCTGTGCGTGGTCATGCTATTTTCAGCACTGATCGCGAGCAGCCAGGTTATGCCAATCTCAGGCAAGGTCACGGACGAAAGGGGGAATCCTGTTCCTTATGCTTCCATTGTAGTAAAAGGTAAAGACAAGACAGGTACTACCGCTGATGAACAGGGCAGGTTTACGATCAACGCTTCAAAAGGGGATATCCTTGTGGTATCCGGGGTCAACCTGCAGCCAAAAGAGGTGACAGTTACGTCATCTGCTCCAATTAATCTTATAATGTCGACATCCAACGAGTCACTGGGAGAAGTGGTAGTGACAGCGATGGGTATCAGGCGTGCCGAGCGAGCGCTGGGCTACGGTGTTTCAAGGGTTGATCCATCTGTTATGGTTCAAAAATCGGAGCCTAACGTACTTAATACGTTAGCCGGCAAAGTGCCGGGGGTCGACATTCGTGCTGGCCAGGGTGCTCCTGGCGCAGCATCAAGGATCCAAATCCGGGGTGTGAATTCTTTCAGCGGTTCAGAGCCATTGATCGTAGTGGATGGTGTGCCATACAGCAATCCTCTTGTTAATACCAGTAACCCATTCAGCGGTGGTGGTACGTATGGTTCAGGCCTGAATAATATTGATCCGAATGACATTGAGGATATCAGTGTATTGAAAGGAGCTGCGGCTTCCGCCTTGTATGGTGCCCGTGCTTCTAACGGCGTACTGATGATCACCACGAAATCAGGTTCACCAAGCAAAGGTGCAAAGCCACTGAACATTACCTACAGAGGTGGTTACAGCATTGAAAAAGTTGCGAACCTTCCTGAATTCCAGAATTCTTATGGTGCCGGTGCCAATTTCCGCACACAGTCATCGAATGGCTCATGGGGCGCAAAATTCGGTCAGGGCGTTATTTACAACGCCAGTGGTCAGGTGATCGGTACAACTACATCTGGAGTTGATTCTATTCCGGCAACTACCTGGGCTTCTATGTATGCTGCTTATCCGGAGCTTTTCCCTAATGGCCGTGCAGCGTATAAAGCTTATCCAAACAACGTAGCTGCATTGTTCAATACGGGCAGTCTGATGGAACACTCCATTGGCCTGAACGGTGGTCAGGGAAATACACTCTTCAATGTAACGCTTTCCCGTACAGACCAGGATGGTTACATTTCCAACTCTTCTTATAAGAAAAACAACATCAGTGTTGGTGGTCAGACTGCAGTCGGCAACCTGACGATCGGCGCAAATATGGCCTACACAAGATCTACCCAGGTTGGTGGCTTCATTGGTCAGGCCCAGAGCTTCTTATCACAGTGGGGCCGTACTTACACAATGGCCCGTAACTGGGATATAGTTGGTTATCCATCTACAACCAGATCAGGCGTACAGATCGGTTTCAATGATGGCCAATATACGAACCCCGTATGGGCAGCCTATCACAACGTGATTACTTCAACAGACGATCGTATCGTTGCAACCTTCAGGGCTTCTTATAAATTTAATAAATGGATCAGAGCTGATATGAACGCTGGTGTTAACAGCTATGCACTATTCAGGGATCAGATCATTGATAAGTCTTCTTACGGAAGTGCAGATAACGTTCTTGGTACTCTCACAGAAGTGGTGGCCAAAAGGCAGGAGATCAACGGTAAATTCATCGTTACGCTGAACCCGAAACTTTCAGCTGATTTTTCTTATGACTTTCACGTTGGTACTGAGATCAGTAACCAGGACAGACGTGATCAGCAGGTATATGGTGTCGACTTCGTTATTCCCGGCCTGTTCAACCTGAGAAATACCCGTCGTCAATCATTCAACGATGACAGCAGGTACAAGCAGCGTTTTGTTGGTTTTTTTGCTGACGCAACAGTCGGGTATAAGAACCTGGCGTTCCTGACTGCTTCTGCAAGAACAGATATCTCTTCAACGCTTCCTGTTAAAAATAACCAGTATTTCTACCCTGCATTCAGTGGATCGCTGATCTGGTCAGACGCGCTTAAACTTAAAAGCAGCTGGTTCGATTATGGTAAACTCCGTGCTGGCTTTGCACGTGTAGGACGTGATGCGGGTCCATATAATATTGATCCTATTTTCAGTCTTAACGCGTTGGGTTTCCTGGGTCAGCCATTGTCTACCAGAGGTAGTACGGCGTATGACCCGGATCTTTCACCAGAGTTTAGTAATGAGTTTGAAATCGGTACTGATGTACGTTTCTTCAAAGGAAGACTTGGATTGGAAGTAACTTACTACAACAAGACTTCAACTGATCTGATCTATAGTATTACCTTGCCTAACACAACCGGTTACACCAGTTTCTACACGAACCTGGGTAAGATCAGGAACGAAGGTTGGGAAGCTTCATTGAATGTAGTCCCTGTTTCAACAAAGGATTTTATATGGGATGTTCGCGGGATCTTCACTCGTAACAGGAACACTGTTCTCGAACTTGCTCCTGGTCTGATCCGTTCTCAGCTTGGCGGCTATAACTGGATTGAAGCTGGTATGCCTTATGGTTATCTGCGCGGTTCATTCTCTGCCCGTTCTGATGATGGTCAATTGCTGATCAATCCTACTTCAGGTATGCCTTTCGCTGATCCGAATCCTGGAATGGTGGGTAATCCCAATGCTAACTATAAGTTCGGTATCACCAACGGATTTTCTTATAAAGGATTTCACCTGAACGTTCTTTTTGATGCAACTATCGGCGGTGATTTCTATTCTGAAACTATCAATAACATGCTGGGTCGTGGTGTAACAATGGATACTTACGACAGGGAAAAGAATGCTGTAATCTCTGGTATCTATGGTAATCCTAACCAGGTTGCAGGCCCTGATGGTCTTAATCATTACGTTCCGCTTCTTGATGGCGGTGGAAAACCCATCCGTAACCAAACAAGGGTAACTACTAACGACCTGTTCTTTACAGCTGGTACTGGTGCGAGCTTTGCAACCAACGGCGCATTTGAATACGCTGTATGGGATGCAACTGTATACCGCCTTAGAGAGCTGAGCCTTGGCTACACATTGCCTACATCGGTAGCAAAAAAAATCGGGGCTTCAGCTATCACTGTATCACTTAATGGCCGTAATCTGTGGTTCCTTGCACCGAACGTTCCCAAATACACGAATTTCGATCCAGACATGAACTCAGTAGTTGGATCCGGTACACAAGGTGTTGAAACGGGTGGTGCTCCAAGTACAAAAAGATACGGTGTCAACTTAAACGTAACCTTCTAATCATTAAGCAAAACTTCAAGTATGAGAAGCACATATAAAATACATGCATTAGCGTTTTTCTCAGCTTTCCTTGTATTGGGAAGTGGCTGTAAGAAATATCTCGATGTGAATCAGAACCCGAATGACGCAACACCCAATTCAGTGACACTGTCCATGGTATTGAGTGCTGCTGAGCGCAATATTTCGAATAACCTGGCTCTCGGCTCAGGCCTCGGTACTACCATGGGTGTGTACACACACCAGATCACAGGGCGTATTGGTGCCGACAGGTATGGTGCAGGTGAATCGGGCTGGAGCGGCCTTTACAACGCAATAGCCAATCTGAATGTAATTATTACTCGTGGCACAAATGATGGACTTTTTGTTTATTCAGGTATTGCAAAAATCCTGAAGGCTTATACAATGAGCATTATGGTAGATGTATGGGGTGATATTCCATTTTCAGAATTTGATAAATTTGCCGAAGGTATCACGCAGCCAAAATTTGATAATGGCAAAGACATTTATCCAAAACTCATCCAACTGTTGGACGAGGGGATAGCTGATCTTAATAATACGGCGATCAATCCTTTGTTGCCGGGCAATGATGATTACATTTATAAGGGTAATAAAGCCAAGTGGATCAAAGCTGCAAACACCATCAAGCTGAAAATGTATACACAGATCAGGCTTGTACAGAATGTAAGCGCAGAAGTAACAGCTTTGCTTTCTTCACCTTCTACACTGATCAATGCCCAGTCAGAAAGCTTTATGCTGCCTTATGGACCAATTGGTGCAACAGACGACAGGCACCCTGCATTTGGTGATTACAACGCAACTCAGCGCGGTGGTCAGTTGTTCAGCCCATGGCTTTATGAGATTATGAAAGGAAGGAATCCGAACATTCTTACAGGCCTTGCTGACCCCAGGGTTCCATATTATATCTACAATCAGAAATCAGCGATTGGCGGATCCAACGGTGTACCTGAGAACTGTACTGATTATCGGGATGGCGGATTTATTACGATCATCTTTGGTTCAGCTGGTCCCTGCCGTGACGGTTCTAACAGCCAGACCTACTCATTGTTGGGTATTTTCCCTGCTGGCGGCCGTTTCAATGACAGTGCTGCGATTTCAATAAATACCATCGGTTCTCAAAGAGCCGGGACTGGCGCCCGTCCACACGAGTTTATTACTTATGCTGACCGCTTGTATCTTGAAGCTGAACTGATCAATGCAGGTGTTATCGCTGGTGACGAAAGAGCAGCTTTCAGTAAAGCACTGGACGCAAGTTTCGGCCATGTTGATGCTATCGTTGCCGCTGTTAACCCCAGCTCTGCGGGTGCAGCACAAACTGTTCCTGTAATTTCAACACTGCCCGCCACTACTACATATAAAGATGGGGTACTGGCTGCGTTTGATGCAGGAAGTAGCGCTAACAGGCTGGAGCTGATCATGACTGAAAAATGGATCAATCGTATCGAAAACCCGGTTGATAACTATACTGACTATAGAAGGACCGGCTACCCTGTACGTTTCGACCCGGCTCCGATAGGAACTACAACGAGTGTAGCGCCTCCGGACGGTCCGGTTGTTACCGTAACCAATGACAGGAAGTTTCCATTGTCTTTGCCTTTCAGCCTTAATGAGATTCAATTGAACTCTAATGCACCGCCCCAGAAAGTACCTGAAACCTATAAAGTATTCTGGCAACCTTAATTGATTAACTTGAAAACAAAAAGATCATGAAACTTGGAAAAATAAATATAATTACCGCCACACTGTTTTTTTGTGTTGCGGCGTTGACTTCCTGCTCGAAAGACGACGGTGCAATTCCCAAGAGAGTCGGCATCGAAGATGTACCGGTTATTACAACTAATCTTGTAAAAAATAACGGGACCGCAGATACGATCTTTCTTGCTAACCAGGGGGCTTATCAGGGCGCTGTGAAAGTAGCAATGTATTTTGCAGGCGAGGTTCCTCCTACCAAAGTGGACATTGTTGTCAGGAAAAATGGAGCAGCGGATAACGTGAAAGTATTACAAGCCGGTGTTACAACATTGCCTGCTACAATCAATGTCACAGCCGCTCAGCTTGTTACTCTTTTCGGGGGAACTGCGCTGGCTAGCGGTCAAACATATGATGTTGCACCGGATATTTATGTAGGGGAAACCAAGTACGAGGCATTCCCGCTCGTAGGGCTGGGTAATGGCCAGGGTGTAACTGGTATGAGCTCTATTGGTTTTGGTGAATACGTGCGCATCCGGATCAGACCTTAACTATCATTACGATTCTAAATCAACAGCCTGGGGAGGTTTCCACCCCGGGCTGTTTTTGTATTGATTTGTGGCGCTTATCCGTTATGAAAAATCAGTTATTGAAAATAAGCCAGTTAGGAATAGTAGTGCCCCCGCAAAGGCTTTGGGAGGTTATCAGTCTCAGAACGATATGTTTTTTTGTGAATTTTCCCTACCTTTGCGCCGCCATAAAGAAAAACTAAAGGTGGCAGAGAAGCGTGAGCATCAGTTTTTCTTCATGTGGCAGTCTATGAGAGTCTAATCTTACATACCGGCAATCCTGCTCCGCTTTTGCTGAGGTTTCAGCGGATGCTCCCCACCTATATACAGCCGGTAATTTCCGAAATCAAACAGCACCCGGGCAAAATGAATCCCGGAACAAAGCAGGGATAAACCCCGCAACTAAATAAGTTATAATAACCGAAAAATAAACTCAAATCAAATAGTCATGGCCGACTTAAAATTTCAGAGAAACTTTGGTATCGCCGCGCATATTGACGCAGGTAAAACCACCACAACGGAGCGTATCCTGCGCTACACCGGAATGATCCACCGCACTGGTGAGGTGCATGATGGTGCTGCTACTACCGACTGGATGGAGCAGGAAAAAGAAAGAGGTATTACCATTACTTCTGCAGCTGTAAGCTGCCAGTGGAACTTCCCTACCATATTGGGTAAACCCACTGCTGACACAAAGAAATATTCTTTCAACATTATCGATACTCCGGGTCACGTGGATTTCACTGTGGAAGTGGAACGTTCCATGCGTGTACTGGACGGTCTGATCGCCCTGTTCTCAGCGGTTGATGGTGTGGAGCCTCAATCTGAAACTGTATGGCGTCAGGCTAACCGTTACGGTGTTCCCCGTATCGGCTTCGTAAATAAAATGGACCGTTCAGGTGCCGACTTCCTGAACGTGGTTAAACAGGTTAAAGAAATGCTGGGTTCTAAAGCAGTTCCCCTGCAGCTTCCTATCGGCGCTGAAGATAATTTCAAAGGCGTGGTTGACCTGATCAAGATGAAAGGGATCATCTGGCACAATGAAACAGAAGGAATGACTTTCGATGAGATCGAAATTCCTGCTGACATGAAAGATGAAGCCGAAGAATGGAGAGCAAATCTCGTTGAAGCAGTAGCTGAATACGATGACAAGCTGATGGAGAAATTCTTTGAAGATCCTAATTCAATCTCTGAAGATGAGATTCATGAAGCGATCCGCAAGGCAACAGTTGATCTGAGCATCGTTCCGATGATGTGCGGTTCTTCTTTCAAAAACAAAGGTGTGCAAACTGCCCTTGATGGGGTTTGCCGTTACCTGCCTTCACCAATGGATATTCCTGATACCAAAGGTATCAACCCTGATTCCGGCGAAGAAGAGATCCGTAAAGCTGATCCTAAAGCTCCTTTCTCTGCACTGGCCTTTAAGATCATGACCGATCCTTTCGTAGGTCGCCTTGCGTTCTTCCGCTGCTATTCCGGTCACCTCGATGCCGGTTCTTATGTATTGAACGTAAGAAGCGGTAAGAAAGAGCGTATCAGCCGGATCATGAAGATGTTTGCCAACAAGCAAAATCCGATCGACTTCATCGAAGCTGGTGATATCGGCGCGGCTGTAGGTTTTAAAGAGATCAAAACCGGTGATACACTGTGTGATGAAAATCACCCGATCACTTTGGAAAATATGTTCATTCCTGAGCCGGTTATCGCTATCGCAGTTGAACCTAAAACTCAGGCTGACGTAGATAAAATGGGTATGGCTATTTCGAAGCTGGTGGAAGAAGATCCTACCCTGCGTGTAAATACAGATGAAGATACAGGCCAAACCATCCTTCGTGGTATGGGTGAATTGCACCTGGAGATCATTATCGACCGTATGAGACGCGAATTCAAAGTAGAAGTAAACCAGGGAGCTCCCCAGGTTGCTTATAAAGAAGCGTTCAATACAACGGTTTCTCACCGTGAGACATTGAAAAAACAAACCGGTGGTCGTGGTAAATTCGCCGACATCCAGTTTGAACTCGGACCTGTTGATGCAGAATGGAGAGCAGAAAATCCTGATAAGAACTATCAGTTTGTGAACGACCTGTTCGGTGGATCTATCCCCCGTGAGTTTGTTCCTGCTATCCAGAAAGGTTTTGAAATGTCAATGACCACAGGTGTGTTGGCTAACTACCCTGTCGACAACATGAAGATCCGTGTATTTGACGGAAGCTTCCACGCAGTTGACTCCGACTCTATGTCGTTCGAACTTTGTGCCAAACAAGGTTTCCGTGAGGCTGCAAGAAAAGCAAAACCCGTATTGCTGGAGCCTATCATGAAAGTGGAAGTGATCACCCCTGCCCAGTACATGGGTGATGTAACAGGTGACCTTAACCGCCGCCGTGGTATGATGGAAGGTATGGACAGCCGTGCTGGCGCTGAAGTGATCAAAGCAAAGGTTCCGCTGAGCGAAATGTTCGGTTATGTGACCCAGTTGCGTTCACTGTCTTCCGGCCGTGCGTCTTCTACCATGGAGTTCTCACACTATTCTCCTGCACCTAACAATATCGCTGAAGAGGTGATTGCGAAGGTGAAGGGAAAAGTGAATGCCTGATCTTAAATGATAACCTGAAAAGATTATCCAGACATAAAAGAAGCCGCCCGAAAAGGCGGCTTCTTCTTTTTATATAGTCATCGTGACAAATTCTACTGCCTTTTTCCACTACACATGCCTTCCGAGTTGAAAATTACTTAACTTAGATCAAGCAAAATCACTGATGATGGCACTGGTTTTGCTGTTTTCCGCGGGAACTCACTCCGTTTTTAAAATCTCTTGTAAAAGGCCGACAGCCGTTTTATGAAAAACACAATGTCAAAAGGTTAAGGACTCAATTTTTGAGTCCTTTTCTAGTCTTATAGCCTTTTGATAAATGAATTATACTCTTTGTTACCAGCTTCCTTCATAATCAGCATTTTTCTTGTACTTTGTTGACCGGAAATCCGAGCCAATGATAAAATTTGCGACCACCTGCCTGTTCCTACTCTTGTTCCACAACGGTATTTATGCGCAAACCCTTGTTTTAAAACCAGGTATAAACATTAATAAAAGTGTAAGGATCAAAAAAGCCGTATATGATTTTAGTAAAAACAGCTCAGCGGCCAAACCGGCAGTGATCATTGAGGGAAATGATATTACAATCGACTTCAGCCAGGCGACCCTGATCGGGAATACCGATATTACTCACCCTGACATTTATCAGGGAATTGCCGTGCAGGTGCAAAACAGCCGTAAAGTCACTATTAAAAATCTTACTGTAAAAGGATATAAATTGGCTTTACTGGCCAGGAATGTGGAAGAACTGGTGATCGAGAACTGCGATTTCAGCTATAATTACCGGCCAAGGCTGCAAAGCTCCCAGCAAAAAGAAGATGTTTCAGACTGGCTTAGTTATCATCAGAATGAAAAAGACGAATGGCTGCGATATGGTGCTGGCGTCTATCTCAGCCAATGCAGCAAAGCGGTGGTAAGAAACTGCAGGGTCACCGGCAACCAGAATGCCCTGCTGATGACGGGCTGCTCAGACGGGCTGATCTATAATAATGATTTCTCTTTCAACTCCGGCCTTGGGATAGGAATGTACCGCTGCTCAGGCAACCGGATCGCCTACAACCGTTTAATATTTAATATCCGCGGCTATAGTCATGAGATATACCAGCGTGGGCAGGACAGTGCCGGCATTCTTGCATTTGAGCAATGCAACGGGAACCTGTTCTACAAGAACAACGTGACCCATAGCGGCGATGGGTTTTTCCTATGGGCAGGCCAGTCAACCATGGAATCCGGCAGTGGTGGCTGCAATGATAACCTGCTGCTGGAAAATGATTTTTCCTATGCAGCCACAAACGGGATAGAACTTACTTTCAGCCGGAATACAATTTCTGGCAACAGGATCTTCGAATGCGAAAACGGTATATGGGGTGGATACAGTTTTAATACCATCATCCGAAATAACCGTTTCAGGAACAATAAAACGGCCATTGCCATAGAACATGGGCAGGAAAACAGTATCTCCTACAATTTATTCGACCAGGATAAACAGGCCATCCGCTTATGGGCCAATGAGAAACAACCTGCAGATTGGGGCTATGTTCAGCACCGCGACACGAGGAGCACGGGATACAATATCGTATCCAACAGTTTTAACAGGAATTCAACTGTATTCAACTTTTCTCGCACAAGCGGTCTGCATGTTTTCAGCAATACTTTTTCCGGTTATGACCAGCTTTTCAGAACGGACAACACCGTTACAGACCTGGACACGACGATGTATTACGAGATATTGGAACAGGTGGAAAAAGACACTTCGATATCATTGCCTGAGATAATTTCCCCGGCTGATCCTTTTAAAGGGACCGGGAACTGGGCCGGCCGGAAAAACATCCACATGACCGAATGGGGACCTTATGATTCCCGCTATCCACTTATCTGGAATGCCAATCCTGCAGACACCAGCGCCTGGATGGAGTTCGAACTGCTGGGTCCAAAGGGAAAATGGACCGTGAAAAATAAAAAGGGTCTTGATAGTCTCTCTGCAAAAAAAGGAGGCTTCCCTGCCAAACTCAGGGCTAAAAGAACAGCCAATGGGAGAGGGGCCAGGGACATTCAACTTGAATTGGAATATACCGGCGAAGCCATAACCAGCCCTTTCGGCGAAAAAATACCCAAAGGAAGAAAATACCCTTTCCGGTTTACCCAGTTCTTTCAGCCGCTCGACTGGGAAGTTCTCTGGTTCAAAATGGACACAGCCTATTACAATCCATTACATGAAACCGGCCTGTTTGCTCCTACCGTCAGAATGGCGCCTGTAAAACGGGACACGGCAGACCAATTGGATTATGCCTGGTGGAACGGGCTGAAAGCCGGTGAAAATGTCTATAATCAATTTATTACAACGGCTGGTTCCCGGACCCCATTACCTGCCGGTGACTATGAATTATCGGTAACCTGGCAGGATGCTGTCAGGGTGTATGTAGGCGACCAAATTGTGCTGAATGAATGGAAGATATTGCCAAAAGGAGCTGATTCCGCATCCAATCGAAGAATAAGACTACATCTGACTAGTAATCAGTACATTAGGGTCGACCACCTGGGTTTCAGCGGGTTCTCGGCTCTTGGAATTAAGCTATTACCTGTCAGGTAAAATGGGAAAACTGCCAATAATATTGCGTTTACTCCAAAATTCTTACCCAACTATTTGGAGGATATAGGCGGCAAGCATACCTTTGCACTCCCAAAAGAAAATTGGGTTTTACAAAATGTCTCAGCGAATCAGAATCAAATTACAGTCTTACGATCACAACCTGGTGGATAAATCTGCCGAAAAAATCGTAAAAACAGTTCGCAGCACAGGTGCTGTAGTAACAGGTCCTATTCCTCTGCCTACACGTACCAAAATTTTTACTGTACTGCGTTCTCCGCACGTGAACAAGAAGAGCCGTGAGCAGTTCCAACTGGCAACACACAAGCGCCTGCTGGACATCTATACTTCTTCAAGCCGTACAGTAGACGCACTGAGCAAGTTGGATTTGCCCAGTGGTGTAGAAGTAGAGATCAAAGCGTAGTACGCGGATTTTGTGAATGTGTCTTTGAGACTGACGAAGTAAGTAAACGGGCACGGATGACGCGAATGGGCGTAATGATCGCCCGACCAGTTCTTATAAATTGAATTAATTTTTGGCTATCCTCTCAACAGGACACTATTAGCGTAATTAGCGATTTTATTAGCGCAAATTCGTGTTTTAAAAAAGAGCTCTGGCACATTACATAAAACAAGCCATTCAGGGTTTGTTTACTGCCGGTACTTCCCCATAAAGGAAAAGGTCGGTAGCAAACGGGGATTGAAGAGTTATAATTTGTCTCGGGCAAATTATATCCTGTCCCAATAATCCTGCAGGCATAAAAAGCAAACAATGAAAGGAATTATTGGCAAAAAGATTGGGATGACCAGCATCTTCGATCCCTCAGGCAAACAGACCGCCTGTACGATCATTGAGGCAGGTCCCTGTGTAGTTACCCAGGTCAAAACAGAAGCGACTGATGGGTACAATGCTCTCCAGCTTTCTTTTGGCGACAAAAAAGAAAAGCACTCCACTAAAGCCGAAGTAAATCACTTCGCAAAATCTCAAACAGCTCCTAAAAAATTCTCTAAGGAATTCCGCAATTTCTCAATCGAAAAAAATATTGGTGAAACCGTTACTGTCGACATTTTCGCTGAAGGCGATAAAGTTGAAGTAGTAGGTACCACTAAGGGTAAAGGTTTCCAGGGTGTTGTAAAACGCCATGGATTTAGTGGTGTTGGTCAGCAGTCTCACGGTCAGCACGACCGTCAGCGTGCTCCGGGTTCACTGGGTAACTCCTCTGATGCGAGCCGTGTAATGAAAGGTGTGCGTATGGCCGGCCGCATGGGTACTGACCGCGTAAAACTCAAAGGATTGAAAGTGGTGAAGATCTTCGCCGATAAAAATTATATCCTGGTCAGCGGTTCTGTACCGGGCCACAATGGTTCCATTGTTTTGATCCAAAAATAAAAGACAAGAAAATGCAAGTTGAAGTTTTAAATACACAAGGAAAGAAAACAGGCAGAACAGTGGAACTGCCCGAAGATATCTTCGGGATCGAGCCTAATAACCACGTGATCTACCTGGCAGTGAAACAATACCTCGCTGCTCAGCGCCAGGGTACACACAAAGTGAAAACCCGTGCTGAAGTGAAAGGTGCCAGCCGTAAACTGCACCGCCAGAAAGGTACAGGCGGAAGCCGTAAAGGTAATATCCGTAACCCCCTCTATAAAGGTGGTGGTACTATCTTCGGACCTAAGCCTCATGCTTACGACATTAAACTGAACCGTAAGGTGAAAGACCTGGCAAAGATCTCTGCCCTGGCTCATAAAGCGAAAGAAAACGCTATCGTAGTAGTAGAAGATATCAAACTGGATGCTCCCAAAACAAAAACATTTGTGGATATCCTGGGTAAGCTGAACGTAGCTGATAAAAAATCTATGTTCATCACTCCGGAATACAATGACAATCTCCAATTGTCTATCCGCAATGTGCCTTCTGTACTGGGTGTATTGCTGAGCGATATTAACACGTATGACATTGTTAACTCTGAAGTACTGGTACTGACAGAAAGCGCTGCCAAGATCTTCGGAGAAGAAGAAAAAGCAGAAGCGTAATAAAAAACACTCGTTTGCCGTAGCCCTGGCGAAGGCAGATAAAAAATAAAAAAAATTGCGATGAACCTTTCTGAAGTACTGATAAAACCCATTTTGACTGAAAAGGCAAACAGCCAGCAGGAAAAACTGCACCGCTATGCTTTCAAAGTGGCGAAGAAGGCAAACAAACTGGAAATCAAAAAAGCGATCGAAAGCTTTTATGGTGTAACTGTTGTTGGTGTTAACACCAGCGTGGTTCCAGGTAAAAACAAAAGCCGCTTTACAAAAGCAGGTGTAATCTCTGGCCGCAAGCCAGCTTACAAGAAAGCTTATGTAACTGTAGCTGAAGGTGAGAACATTGATCTGTATTCAAATATCTGATCATAACTCACAGAATGGCAATCAACCGCCGCGAAGTGTTGGATTAAGAAATTATTTTTTGAATTAAGAAATGGCATTAAGAAAATTTAAACCCGTAACAGCCGGTACACGATGGAGAATCGGTAATGCTTATGCAGAAGTAACTACCAACGTTCCTGAAAAGAGCCTGGTAGAAGCTAAACCGAGAACCGGTGGCCGTAACTCTTCTGGTCATTTGTCCATGCGCTACAGAGGCGGTGGTCACAAGAAGAAATACCGTATCGTCGATTTCAAACGTAATAAAACAGGTGTTGCAACTGTAGCATCTATTGAATATGATCCGAACCGTACAGCTTTCATTGCACTGCTGAACTATGCAGATGGTGAAAAACGCTATATCCTCGCTCCGCAAGGCTTGCAGGTTGGCGCAATGGTGGAAAGCGGTGATGCTGTAGCTCCTGAGATCGGGAATGCTTTACAGATGAAAAATATGCCTCTCGGTACTAACGTACACAATATCGAGATGCAACCTGGTCAGGGTGGTAAACTGGCGCGCAGCGCAGGTTCTTCTGCTCAACTGACCAACAAAGAAGAAAAATATGCTGTTCTGAAGATGCCTTCCGGAGAGCTGAGAAAAATATTGATCAATTGCTATGCTACAGTAGGTGTAGTAAGTAATAGCGACCACAGCCTGCAAAGCATGGGTAAAGCCGGCCGTAACAGGTGGAAAGGTATCAGACCAAGAAACCGTGGTGTAGCGATGAACCCTGTAGATCACCCGATGGGTGGTGGTGAAGGTAAGGCTTCAGGTGGCCAGCCTCGCAGCAGGAACGGTCAGTACTCAAGAGGCCTGAAAACCCGTACGAAAGGAAAAGGCAGCGACAAGCTGATCATCCAACGCAAGAACGGAAGCAAACTCGCGAAATAATTGAGTACGTTCCGAGATCAATAAACAGAACAACTAATAGAAAATTTAAAATAGTCACATGGCTCGTTCGATTAAAAAAGGTCCTTATATAGCAACTCACCTCGAGAAAAAGGTGTTGTCTATGAACGAAGGAAAGAACAAAAAAGGCGTGATCAAAACTTGGAGCCGCCGCTCTACGATCTCCCCTGATTTTGTTGGTCATACGTTCGCTGTGCATAACGGCAACAAGTTCATCCCTGTGTATGTAACAGAATTTATGGTGGGTCACAAGCTGGGAGAATTTGCACCAACCCGTTCATTCAAAGGACACTCTAAAAAAGAAGGATAACTAAAATAGTCGGGAGTCGGGAGTCAGGAGTCGGAAGACTTATGACAGAAGATTCCGGTCATAAAACTTAAGAAATGGAAGCAGTAGCTAAACTGAGAAATTATCCGACATCACCCCGCAAGATGCGTTTGCTGGCTGACCTCATCCGCGGTCAGAAAGTAGAGAAGGTGTTGGCAGAACTGGAGCACAACCCCAAGCATCCTGCAGTGCCTTTGCGTAAACTGGTGTTGAGCGCTATCAGCAACTGGAAACAAAAGAACGAAGGTGGTGATGAAAGCCAGCTGGTTGTGAAAACAATCTTCGTGGACGGAGCCCGTACGCTGAAACGTATGCGCCCTGCACCACAAGGCCGTGGATACCGCGTTCGCAAACGCAGCAACCATGTAACAGTGATTGTTGACACAAAGGAATCTAAAAATTAAACGTAATAACGAATAACCTAAATAAACATGGGTCAAAAAGCAAATCCGATTGGTAACAGGTTAGGCATCATCCGTGGATGGGAATCTAACTGGTATGGCAGCAAAAAAGATTATGCTTCCAAACTGATCGAGGATAACAAGATCAGGACTTACCTGAATGCCCGTATCAACAAAGGCGGTATCTCTAAAATTGTTATTGAGAGAACATTAGGTAAACTGATCATTACGATCCACACGTCCAAACCAGGTATCATTATCGGTAAAGGCGGTGGTGAAGTTGATCGCATCAAAGAAGAGTTGAAGAAACTGACTGGTAAAGATGATGTGCAGATCAACATCCTGGAGATCCGTCGTCCTGAACTGGATGCAATGATCGTAGGTGATACCATTGCCCGTCAGATCGAGAACAGGATCAACTTCAAACGCGCTACAAAGATGGCGATCGCTTCTGCTCTCCGCATGGGTGCTGAAGGTATCAAGATCAAATTGAGCGGACGTTTGGCCGGTGCGGAAATCGCCCGTAGCGAAGAATTCAAACAAGGCCGTGTGCCTCTGCATACATTCCGTATGGATATCGATTATGCAAACGTATTTGCACAAACCGTATACGGAAAGATCGGTATCAAAGTATGGATCTGTAAAGGTGAAGTACTGCAGAAAAGAGATCTGAACCCCAACTTCGTTGGTGGCAAGAGTGATGTAAGCGACAGAAGGGAAAGGGGTGGTGATGATCGCCGTGATGACAGAAGAGGTGGAGATCGCCGTGGTGGTGACCGTCGTGGTGGCGGCAACCGTGGTGGTGGTCATCGTCAGCAATCAAACTAATTCGCGATCAGCGTCAATAAAATTAACAGTAACTAGAAACTATATACAATGTTACAACCGAAAAGAACGAAGCACAGGAAAATGCAGAAGGGTCGCATGAAAGGCGACGCGAAAAGAGGAACAACCATTTCCTTTGGTTCTTATGCCCTGAAGGCGTTGGATCAACACTGGATCACTGACCGTCAGATCGAAGCTGCCCGTCAGGCACTGACCCGTGAAATGAAAAGGGAAGGTAATGTGTGGATCCGCATTTTCCCTGACAAACCAATTACCCGCAAGCCTTTGGAAGTGAGGATGGGTAAAGGTAAAGGTAACCTGGAATTCTGGGCTGCCGTGGTAAAACCAGGCCGTATCATCTTCGAGATCGATGGTGTTAGCGAGCAGGTGGCACGTGCTTCACTGGCACTGGCTGCAGGTAAATTGCCGATCAAAACCAAGTTTATCACACGCCGTGACCTGGTAACAGCGTAATAACTCATAAATCGTCAAAACGATGTCAAAGAAATCTGATTTTGTAAAGAGCATTCATGGCATGAATGAGAATGATCTGAAAGCCCGTCTGGAGGAAGATAAACAAAGGTTGAAGAAACTGGAGTTTGCACATGCAATCTCTCCACTGGAGAATCCCATGACCATCCGTGGACTGCGCAGGGATATCGCCCGTCTGAAAACGGAATTGAAGTCAAAGCAACAAGGAGCATAATATAAAAAGCTAAATAAAATGGCTGAAAGAAATTTAAGAAAAACAAGGATAGGTGTTGTAACCAGCAACAAAATGGCAAAGACCATTACTGTAGCGGTGGAAAGAAAAGTAAAACACCCTATCTATGGTAAGTTCGTAAAAAAGACTACCAAATTCCATGCTCATGATGACAAGAATGAATGCAGCATTGGTGATGTAGTGAAGATCATGGAAACCCGTCCTCTCAGTAAAACAAAACGCTGGAGACTGGTGGAAGTGGTAGAGAAAGTGAAATAATACCTCCTGTCATCCCGGACTTGATCCGGGACGGGAACTCCTCCCGCTGTAGGGATATAGCCTGAGGGACTAATAATAATTTAAGGTTGGGATTAACCTGGCCGTTAAAAGCTAAAAGCTAAGTAAGATGATTCAGCAAGAAAGCCGATTGAACGTAGCGGACAACAGTGGCGCCAAAGAGGTGCTGTGCATCCGTGTATTAGGCAACAGCGGTCAGCGTTATGCCGGTATCGGCGATAAAATCGTAGTTACAGTAAAAGATGCACTTCCTGCAGGTGGCATCAAAAAAGGAACTGTAGCCAAAGCGGTGATCGTTCGCACTACCAATAAACTGCGCCGTAAAGACGGTTCTTATATCCGTTTCGACGACAATGCGGTAGTGATCCTGAACCAGGCAGATGAGCCTCGCGGCACCCGTATCTTCGGACCAGTTGCCCGTGAGCTTCGGGATAAAGGATATATGAAGATCGTATCTCTCGCACCAGAGGTTCTTTAAGGCTCTCCGGTACGTATCATCAGCCATAGCTTCAGCGACGGCTGGTTAACATAAACAAACAATTCCGCAAAAACGGAGTAAAGATTAGATAAAATGAAAACAAGATTCAAACCCAAGTACAATATCCGCAAAGGCGATAGTGTTGTGGTAATCGCCGGTGATGATAAGGCGCTGGATAAACCCCGCACTGTAAAGGAAGTATTGGTGGAAGATGGCAAAGTGATCGTTGAAGGTGTTAATATCATTACCAAGCATACCAAACCTTCTGCACAAAACACTAAAGGTGGTATTGTGAAAAAAGAAGCTCCGATCCATATCAGCAACGTAATGCTTTGGGATGCTGCACAGAAAAAAGGTGCAAAAGTGTCAAGGGTTAGAACAGAGGGAAAGACTGAAAGAGTTTTTAAAACTAAAAAAGCTCAGGGAGGTAAAAAATAATGGCTACTAAAACATATACTCCGAGACTGGCAGACAAGTACAAAAAAGAAGTTGTACCTGCCCTGGTAAAGAAATTCAGCTATGCTACCGTGATGCAGGCTCCCAAATTGGAGAAGATCTGCCTGAACCGTGGTGTGAACGGAGCTGTATCTGATAAAAAACTGGTTGATATCGCCCTGGAAGAGCTGAGCACTATCAGCGGCCAGAAAGCGGTAGCTACCATGTCCAAAAAAGATATCTCCAACTTTAAGCTGCGTAAGAACATGCCGATCGGTGCAAGGGTAACCCTGCGCGGAGAAAAAATGTATGAGTTCCTCGACAGGCTGATCTCTGTAGCACTGCCCCGCGTGCGCGACTTCAAAGGTGTAAATGAGAAAGCATTCGATGGCCGTGGCAACTATACACTGGGTGTAACCGAGCAGATCATCTTCCCTGAGATCGATATCGATAAAGTGAATAAGATCACAGGTCTGGATATCACTTTCGTTACAACAGCGAATACAGACGAAGAAGCATACGAGCTCCTGAAAGAGCTGGGTATGCCCTTCAAAAATGCAGCTAAGTCAGATAATAACTAATTACGCGAACAGAGCGAATTAACGCGAACAAAAAAATATAAATAATAACTATGGCTAAAACATCAGTAAAAGCCAGGCAACGTAAAAGAGAGAAAATGGTTGCCCAGTATGAAGCAAAACGTGCCGAGCTGAAAAAAGCAGGTGACTACGCTGCTTTGGACGAACTGCCGAAGAACTCTTCTAAAGTTCGTTTAAAGAACCGTTGCCAGTTGACCGGCCGCCCTAAAGGGTACGTACGTTACTTCGGTATCTCCAGGGTTGCCCTGCGTGATATGGCGCTGAATGGTAAAATACCAGGATTGAAAAAAGCAAGCTGGTAAGAGCAAAAGTTCAAAGGGTTAAGTAGTAAACTTAAAACCTGGAACAAGAAATTATTACATTAAACTAAATTCCAATTATCCGCCAATGGCGGACGTAGGAGGGCAAAAAATATGGTAACAGATCCTATAGCAGATTTCCTGACAAGAATCCGTAACGCACAGATGGCTGGCCACCGTGTGGTAGACATCCCTGCTTCTAACCTGAAGAAGCGTTTAACTGAGATCTTGTACAACCAGGGCTATATTCTGAAGTACAAATTCGAGGATGACAATAAGCAAGGTGTGATCAAGATCGCTTTGAAATATGATCCATCTACCAAACAACCCGCTATCCAGAGCATGGAAAGGATCAGCCGTCCGGGTTTGCGTCAATACGCAAAACCTGCTGAATTCCGCCGGGTAAAAAATGGTCTGGGCGTTGCAATCATCTCTACCTCTAAAGGTGTGATGACTGACAAAGAAGCGAAAGCACAGAACGTAGGGGGTGAAGTACTCTGCTACGTATACTAAGAGCACGAATTGTGCGAATAGGATCTGACAGTTGAAAAAGCTTTGGATCCCGCGAATAAGAACACGAATAGATAAAGTGATACATTAAGCTGATACCTAACAAGCTGACCGGTCACTGAAGAAACAATAATAATAACTTTCCGCCTTCGCCAAGGCTTCGGCGGATAAAACAAATTGAATCATGTCTCGTATAGGTAAACAACCGGTTGTGATCCCCAGTGGCGTAACCATTACTGTAAGCAAGGACAACTCCATTACAGTAAAAGGTCCTAAAGGTGAACTGAAAGAAGCGATCGACCGTGATATTACTGTGGAAGTAAAAGACAACCAGGTAAATTTCACACGCCCTACTGACCAGATCCGCCACCGCGCCCTGCATGGCTTATACCGTGCACTGGTAGCTAACCTGGTTAAAGGTGTAACAGAAGGATATACCCGTAAACTGGAACTGATCGGTGTAGGTTTTAAAGCAGCTAACCAGGGTAATGTACTGGACCTGGCGCTGGGTTATTCTCACAACATCATCTTTGAAGTACCGAAAGAACTGAAAGTGGCCACTGCCCAGGAAAAAGGTCAGAACCCTATTATCACGCTGGAAGGTATCGACAAACAACTGATCGGACAGGTAGCTGCTAAATTGCGCAGCCTGCGTAAGCCCGAGCCTTACAAAGGAAAAGGTGTACGCTATGTTGGTGAAGTGGTTCGTAAGAAAGCAGGTAAAGCAGCCGGTAAATAATCGGTAAAGCTTAACCAGGTATTCAAATCTTAATAACAAGCATTTCCTGGCAGCATCAGGAATAAATAAAATAAAGATGAACGGAAAAGTTAAATCAGCAAGAAGACAGAGGATCCGCTTCAACATCCGGAAGAATGTTAGTGGCACAACTGCCAAGCCCCGCCTGTCTGTGTTCCGTAGCAATACGGACATCTATGCCCAGCTTATTGATGACACTAAAGGAGTTACTATTGCAGCAGCTTCCACAAAAGATAAAGACATCAAAGCTCAGGCTGGTACAAAAACGGAAAAAAGCAAACTGGTTGGCGCGGCTGTTGCCCGCAAAGCAGTGGAGCTGGGAGTGAAAGAAGTGATATTTGACCGTGGCGGTTACCTGTACCATGGCCGTGTGAAATCTGTAGCTGACGGAGCAAGGGAAGGTGGTCTTCAATTTTAAGCAAACACAACATTCAAACTTTTAATTACAAGTATAAATGTCAAAGTTTAACGTAAACAGGGTTAAAGCCGGTGACCTGGAACTGAAAGATAAAGTTGTTGCGATCAACCGTGTGGTGAAAACCACAAAAGGTGGACGTGCTTTCAGCTTCTCTGCGCTGGTGGTAGTAGGCAATGAGAATGGAGTGGTAGGTCATGGCCTGGGTAAAGCCAAAGAAGTTCAGGAAGCCATTACCAAGGGTATCGAGGATGCCAAGAAAAACCTGATCAAGGTTCCGGTAATGAAGGGTACAATCCCTCATGACCAATGGGCCAAAGAAGGCGCTGCTAAAGTGCTGATCAAACCAGCTGCTCACGGTACTGGTGTGATCGCCGGAGGTTCTATGCGTGCCGTACTGGAAAGTGCTGGTATCACAGACGTTCTTGCAAAATCACTTGGCTCTGCCAACCCGCACAACGTGGTGAAAGCAACATTCAAAGCCCTGGCTTTGCTGCGCGAACCAGTTCAGGTTGCTAAAACACGTACACTCGGTTTAAAGAAAGTATTCAACGGATAAACAGTTTAACGTTTAAAGGTTTAAAGTTTAAGGTTCCTGAGAACTGTTAAACACTAAACCTTAAACAGTAAGCCTTAAACGAATCAGGTTATGAAAAAGATCAAAATAACTTTAGTAAAGAGTCCTATTGACAGGCCCGAGCGTCAGAAACTGACTCTTCAGGCTTTAGGTCTGAATAAGACAAATGCTACAAAAGAAGTAGAAGCTACTCCTCAGATCCTGGGTATGGTCCGCAAAGTGGAGCACCTGGTGAAAGTGGAAGATGCACAATAAGTTTATCATTCATTAACAAGCGAGGGGAAAAAACCCCGTAAGTAAAAATTAAAATCATGAAACTACACGAATTAAAACCTGCAAAAGGCGCAACGCATAAGGAAAAAAGAATTGGACGTGGTGATGGTTCCGGACATGGTGGAACATCTACAAAAGGTACAAAAGGTGGTCAGAGCCGTGCCGGTTATAAAAGGAAAATGGCTCACGAAGGTGGCCAGATGCCAATCCAGCGCCGTATCCCCAAACGTGGGTTCAACAATATTCACCGTGTAGAATTCAAGGTGTTCAACCTCGGCCAGGTAGCACAACTGGCAGAAAAATATAATATCACTGAGTTTTCACTGGAGAATCTCTATATCAACGGGTTGATCAGCCAAACCGATCGCGTGAAGATCTTGGGTAATGGTGAGCTGACCGGCAAATTCACTTTCAAAGTGAATGCAGTGAGTGAGAAAGCCAAATCCGCAATTGAAGCTGCTGGCGGATCAGTTGAAATTGTTAAGTAAATTTCACTAAATTGCCAAGCCTTTGCTAAAGCTTCGGCTTGCAAGGCAGGCTCGGAAACAGAGGCATCCCCTGGGTGCCGAAGCTTTAGCGAAGGCACCATAAATTTTTTTAACTCCCGTGAAGAAATTAATTCAAACTCTCAAGAATATCTGGAGTATCGAGGAATTGAGAAGTAAAATACTTTTCACCCTCGTATTGATCCTTATTTATCGCATAGGTAACCACATCGTATTGCCAGGCATTGACCCTATTATTCTGGAGCAGAACAAAACTGCTGAAGGAAATGGGATCCTTGACCTGATCAATACTTTTGCTGGCGGTGGTTTCTCCACCGCTTCGATCTTTGCATTAGGTATCATGCCTTATATCTCCGCTTCCATCTTTATGCAACTGATGACCGTGCTGGTCCCCAAATTCCAGAAGATGCAGAAAGAGGGAGATAGCGGCCGCAAAAAGATCAACCAGTATACACGCTATCTTACTGTTGCAGTTACCCTGCTGCAGGCAACAGCTTATGTTACTTACCTGAAACAAACATCAGGTCCTGCGATCATCCAGGAATTTCTTCCTTATTTCCTGTTGACTACTGTAGTTATTCTTACAGCAGGTACCCTCTTCGTAATGTGGATGGGTGAGAAGATAACAGATAAAGGTTTGGGCAATGGTACTTCCCTGATCATCATGATCGGTATCCTGGCCCGTTTGCCCCAGTCTTTCACACAGGAACTGGTAGCAAAATCAACCCGCACAGGTTTGATCCTGGTCTTTATCGTGGAAATCGCTATCCTGATCGCGATCATTCTCGGATGTATCATGCTGATCCAGGGTGTAAGAAAAGTGCCGGTCAATTATGCCAAACAAATTGTCGGTAACAGGCAGTTTGGTGGCGCAAGGCAGTTCCTGCCCCTGAAAGTAAACAGCTCCGGTGTAATGCCAATCATCTTTGCACAGGCGATCATGTTCCTGCCTACCCTGGTAACCCTGGGTGGCAAAGGCGGACAAAATGAACTGGCCAAGATGTTTACCGATCACACCAACGTATGGTACATGCTGATCTATTCAATAGTAGTGATCGGGTTCACCTTCCTTTACACAGCTTTGATCTTTAATCCCAAGCAGATTGCCGATAACCTGAAGCAGAACAATGGGTTCATTCCCGGGGTAAAACCAGGACAGCCAACTGCTGACTATATCGGTAACATCATGGATAAGATCACTTTCCCGGGTGCGATCCTGCTGGCAGTAGTAGGTATCCTGCCTGGTATTGCTCAAACACTGGGTGTAACACAAGGATTCTCTACCTTCTTTGGCGGCACATCCCTGCTGATCATGGTAGGTGTGATCCTGGATACATTACAACAGATCGAAACACAGTTGCTGATGCGTCAATATGATGGCCTGATGAAAAGCGGCCGTATTCAGGGGCGCCAAACAACTTCTGCAGTACAATATTGAGAAGAAAAGAAAGAACGAATACGAACCAAGACCTGGCCATAACAAAAGGCCGGGTCTTGTGTTTATACGACGACCCTTGCTAACGGAATTACGCAGAATATTTAATAATTTTGCAGTATGATAATTTATAAAACGGATGAACAGATTGAGCTGATGCGGAAAAGCGCCCTGCTGGTAAGCAAAACGCTTACGGAAGTGGCCAAAATACTCAGGCCAGGGATTACTTCCCTGGAGCTTGACAAGATGATCGGGCAGTACATTGCAGACCATAAAGCAATCCCTTCTTTCCTGAATTATAATGGCTTTCCGTTCAATTCCTGTATTTCAGTGAATGATGTGGTGGTACATGGTTTTCCTAATAAAAAGGAACTGAAGGAAGGTGATATCGTTTCTGTTGACGTCGGCGTGATACTAAATGGCTGGCATGGAGATCATGCCTACACGTTTGCAATAGGCGATCCCGGCCCTGAAGTGATGAAACTGATCCAGGTAACCAAAGCTTCTTTATACAAAGGAATAGAAAAAGCCGTCGCAGGTAACCGTATTGGTGATATTGCGTTCGCTATCCAGGACTATACAGAGAAAAAACACGGTTATGGTGTGGTAAGGGAACTTGTGGGGCATGGACTGGGAAGAAGCATGCATGAAGATCCCCAGGTGCCGAACTATGGTAAAAAAGGCAATGGCGGCAAGCTGAAAGAAGGAATGGTGCTGGCGATAGAGCCGATGATCAACCTCGGCACCAAAGATGTGTTTACAGAAAGCGATGGCTGGACGATCAGGACCCGCGATGGAAAGCCGGCTGTGCATTTTGAGCATGATGTGGCGGTACGAAAGAATAAACCGGATATCCTTTCCGATTACAGTACCATCGAGAAGGAAGAAGCAAAAAACCCGAATCTGTTCACACTGGAACATCAAATAGTTGAACCCCTCGCCTGAGGGGTTTATTTTTGCACCATGCCCGGAAAAAGATTAATCGTGATCGGCGGCGGCGCTGCCGGTTTTTTTTGTGCAGTGAATGCAGCACGCCTGAACCCCTCCCTGCAGGTCGTGATCGTGGAGAAGAGCAGCAAGCTATTGTCCAAGGTAAAAGTGAGCGGCGGTGGAAGATGCAATGTCACACATGCCTGTTTTGAAATTGCAGAGATGATGAAGAAATATCCGCGGGGCGGCAATTTTGTGAAAAAAACATTCCACCATTTTTTTACTACCGATACCATTCAATGGTTCAAGGAAAGGGGTGTATCATTAAAAGCCGAACCGGATGGGCGGATGTTTCCGGTAACAGATTCTTCCCAAACAATTATTGATTGCTTATTGAAAGAGGCGAATAAGTATGGTGTGGAGATTTTAATGAATAAGGAAATAAGATCGCTTGAGCATAAGGAAGGGGAATGGGTATTGAAAACTTCCAATGAGCAGGAATTGAAAGCAGACCATGTTTGTATTGCTTGCGGAGGTTATCCAAAAGCAGTGATGTTTGACTGGTTAAAAGCTTTGGGACATACGATCAGTGATCCTGTTCCTTCTTTGTTTACATTTAATATGCCTGCTCATCCTATCACCCAACTGATGGGAGTAAGTGTTGAGAGAGTAAGGATCAAAATAAACGGTAGCAGGCTGGAACAGGAAGGGCCCTTGCTGATCACGCATTGGGGACTGAGCGGACCGGCTGTTCTGAAATTAAGCGCATGGGGTGCCAGGGAACTGGCTTCGGCCAACTGGCAGTTTTCCATCAGCATCAACTGGCTTCCGGAATACAATGAGCATACATTGCGTGAAAGGTTGCAGGAGATACGCTTTGAAGCGGGCCCTCAAAAAATAAGCGGCAGAAACCCATTCGGGTTCCCGAACCGGCTCTGGGAATTTATGCTGGAGCAGGCCGGAGTAAAACCTGAAACGCGGTGGGCCGATCTGCCGGCAAAGATGCAGGTGCAACTGGTACGCCTGCTTATTGCAGGCGAGTTTATCATAAAAGGAAAAACGACATTCAAAGAAGAGTTTGTGACCTCCGGAGGAATTACACTTTCAGAGATCGATCCCAATACAATGATGAGCAGGAAGGCGGCAGGGCTTTTCTTTGCAGGAGAGATAATGGATGTGGATGGAGTGACAGGTGGATTTAATTTCCAGCATGCGTGGACGAGTGGGTTTATTGCAGCTACAGCAATAACAAATAGGTCGGCTAAGGTATCTTGAACAATCTTCCTGAACTGTAAAACTCAGTGCCCGCTATGACAGGATCGCCTTTATAATAAACGTTTCCTTTATAACGTATAGTCGCATTTAGTTTGTCTGTTACCCAGATATGCGTATCAGCGAGGCCACTGTAAATGATATCCATATCCTTTACTTTAAAATCACTCATGTCAGTTTGAGCCCTTGGATTTGTAAAAGTATAGCAGCCATTTGAACTTCCATGAAGAATAAGATTGGCATTTTCAATAAATAACTCTGTCCAGGTATACGCTGCTTCAAGAGTTAATTCAATAGTGCCGGCGCCTTTGTCAGATTTAATATATAATGCGTTTAATTTTATCGTATCAGTATTACTGACATTTCCACTACCATTATAGTCAAACTTTTCAAAGCTTTTAAAGTATAAACGGGCTTTAATTTTTTCGCTTGTATTTCTTAACCACCTGCATTCGGTATCATTGCTGATTGTAAGCTCATCTCCTTCCATTATCGTTTGAATATTTGGAATAATATTTTCTGGAGCTATGATCTCAATTTTAGTTGTGTCGGCTTGTATAAGTTCAAGATCGATATTGTCTTCCAAAATTAGCCGTTGAAAAGGCTGAAGGGGTCTTTGTTGAGAACTGACCGGCCCGGCATTTCCAATACAACCTGGTTTCTTGCAGCTTCCCAAAAGAAACACGAATACTATCAGTAAAAATAAGAGAGGTCTCATTTTCATACGATTAAAAATTATAGCCAATTCCTGTATGAATAAAATCCGCCTGACCAGAATGGGATTTAAGTAATATCTGTGTGGATAGATGCCGGCTCGCCCGGAACCTGATGCCATATTGCTGGAAAATCCCTGAACTGCTGCCATTATAAATATAAGGGCCGATGTTTACAGGTATGGACAACCTTCCAAGAAAATGCTCATACGATAAATAAACACCAGCCTGGAATTTATTATAAGTTGGATTCTCCGGCCTGTCTTCCATGATATATCTTCTCAGTGTCCGGTTATAAAGCAATAAAACGCCTACCCCCAGTGAGTAATTCCTCTTTATCCGTTTCGATGCTTCAAGTTGCATGGCATTGATCAGGTAATAACTGCCACCCACCCAGGGGTATTGTTTTACTGATACAGAGGTATAAGCTGCAAGATCAATCTTTGAAGAGCTGCTGTCGGCCAGCTTTCTTCTGTTAATGATGGGCTCAGACAATGCAAACCGTAAACCGGCATTGAGATTGGGAATATTCAAACCAAGGTTGGGAAGGGTAGTGCTGCCATTGGATATATGCATAATGCCTATCCCTGCATCAAGATATAAACGGTCAAATAGTTTTATTTCATGCTGGAAAGCCAGGCTCAGGAACACATTGAAGCGAGTGCCAATTAATGTGTTCTTGGGATTGGTATATACATCGTATGGTTTGCTGATCATGGCGACGCCACCTCCCATTTTAAGACTGCCCCTGTAAGTGCCTGACGACAGTAGAGGGAAACGGATATAGGGATACAGGGCATACAGGTTGCCTATGTATTTCTTGCTCCCGGGATTCCCAAAGAGGAAGCCGACGCCGGCAGTAGGATAGCGATGTGAAACCTGCCAGTCTTCTTTACCGGTAGTTGTTTTTTCAAGGTATACCTCGCCAAAAGAGGAATAAGAATCCCGGATATATTCTGCTTTAGGCTGGGAAGTAAAATAAGAGCCATAATAAAACCTCGAACCGATAGAAAGATTATGATCTTTTGGAGAAGGAGGGAGGCTGTCCTGGCCGGTGGCCATCAGCGGACAAAGCAATGGAAGAAAAAGCCATACGGAAACAAAGAAACAGGTACAGCCGTGTTTGAACATAGGCAGGTGTTTAAGGCTTTGCAAATATAGGAATTAGAATGAGAGGGGAATAGTCATCAGGGATCAATTTGAGGCATTAACTGCACATAACTCCAGGCGCTGAAAGGCAGCAGCAGCAGGCAGAAAAATGAAGAAAAGGAATGAGTGAAATAGTAGAGCAACAGGGAAAGCAATAGCAGATAAGGAAGATAGAATATGAACAAAAGAGCGGTAAGGATCGAATCATAATGATCATTATGTGCTGCTTTCTTAAGCGTGTACCGTTTGATAGGTTGATACAACGGCGCATGCAGTATACAACCGGCAAATGCAGGAATAAGCAGCAGCGTCTGTTTCAACCGCGACGGTTTTCTTTCCAGCAACTTCTTTTGCAGGGCCAGATCATCTTTTGGTATCTCATACACTCCTTTTTCAAGTTGTTGCCGCAGTTCATTATTGAAAGCCTGTATTCTCGCACCTTCTGAAACAGTGGCCGGCAGATCTTTTTCGGCTATGCTATCACCAAAAGAGATAAAGAGATTTTTTCCGAGGCTGCGGAAAGAGCTGTAGTTGATACATACCGGCAATACTTTTACCGGGATATCTTCTTCCCAACTGCTGATGACCAACCTGGCAGTACCTTTTTTTAAAGGCCGCAGATGCCATTCGTTCACACAGATGCCTTCACTGAAGATGAGCACAACACCATTGTTGCGGAATATTTTTTTGCATGCATCGAAGGTTTCATAGTTGCTGCTCAGGTTTTCCACGCCTTCGCTGACACGGTAAACCGGCAGTATTTTAATAGCTTTAAGGATGCGGCCAATGATCTTGTTTTTGAACACATCCCCACGGGCAAGTGACCATATGGGCTGTTCAAAAAGTGAATCGAGGATAACAGCGTCCAGGAAAGAATTGGGATGGTTGGCTGCCAGCAGCAGGGGTCCTTTTTGCTTCAGCAGTTCTGGTTTGTCAATGATGATGATACGGCAAAAAACAGGACGGAGCAGCCGAACATATATCTTCAGGCAGGGGTACAGCAAATTGGTTTTTGCGGTGAATATAGCCTAAATAAGATGATCCTGGAATAGGCGCTCCGAAGAAGTGTTCCAAACAGGTATAAATCAATAGGTTACTAAAGGGCTAATACTTGAAAAAACCAGCCCGGAACCCGTATTTTTCCCGTATCTTTGCTGCCCCGATTTAAAACCTTCGGGATAATATCATGTTTGAAAATTTAATTCAAAAACACTTAAACGCTGATGCACAGGAGTCTGGATCTGCCGAGGCAGAAACAACTACAGCGACAATAACTGCACCTGTAGCTACCGCTCATGACGATTTCGACTGGAGCGTAGACAAACGTAATGTTACTTCTTACACCAAAGAAGAAAAAGAAAAGTACGACAAAGTGTATGACAACACTTTCGTGCAACTGAATGACGGTGAACTGATCCAGGGCACTGTTGTAGGTCTTACTAAAACAGATGTTGTATTGAACATCGGTTTCAAAAGTGACGGCCTGATCTCCCTCAACGAATTCCGCGACCTGCAGAACCTGAAAGTAGGTGATGAAGTGGAAGTGATGATCGTAGAGAAAGAAGACCGTGATGGTCACCTGAACCTGAGCCGCAAACAAGCGCGTATCACCCGTGCATGGGAGCGCATTGTGGAAGTACACAAAACAGGAGAGGTTATCACCGGTACTGTTACTTCTAAAACAAAAGGTGGTCTGATCGTGGACGTGTTTGGAATGGAAACATTCTTGCCAGGTTCTCAGATCGACGTTAAACCTGTTACAGACTATGACCAGTTTGTAGGAAAAACTATGGAATTCAAAGTGGTGAAGATCAACGAAACCATTAAGAATGCTGTAGTATCTCACAAAGCTCTTATCGAAAGCGATATCGAAGCACAACGTGCAGAGATCATGAGCAAACTCGAGAAAGGTCAGGTACTGGAAGGTACTGTGAAGAACATCACCGATTTCGGTGCGTTCATGGACCTTGGTGGTCTGGATGGTCTGCTCTATATCACAGATATTTCATGGGGCCGTATCTCTCACCCAAGCGAGGTGCTGAAGATGGACCAGAAGATCAATGTGGTGGTACTGGATTTCGACGACGAGAAGAAACGTATCAGCCTTGGTCTGAAACAACTGACTCCACATCCATGGGATGTGTTGGCAGAAAATATTGCTGAAGGCAATATCGTGAAAGGTAAAGTGGTGAACATTGAAGATTACGGTGCGTTCCTGGAAATCCAGCCTGGTGTTGAAGGCCTGGTTCACGTAAGTGAGATCACATGGGCTAACACACCGATCAACGCTAAAGAATTCTTCAAACTTGGTGACGAGCATGAAGCGAAGATCGTTACGCTTGATAAAGCAAGCCGCAAGATGAGCTTGTCTATCAAACAACTTTCTCCTGATCCCTGGAACGATATCGAAACCAAGTTTGCAGAAGGAAGCCGTCATACCGGCCTGGTGAAAAACATTACCAATTACGGTGTGTTTGTAGAACTGGCTCCTGGTATCGGTGGTATGATCCATATCAGCGACCTGAGCTGGCTGAAACGCTTTAACCACCCAAGTGAATACACTAAAGTTGGTGCTAACATCGACGTAGTGATCATGGGTATCGATAAAGAAAACCGCAAACTCCAACTCGGACACAAACAACTGGAAGAAGATCCCTGGAATACCCTTCAGGATACATTTGCTATCGGATCTATCCATGAAGGTACAGTGATCCGCAGGGATGATAAAGGTGCTGTTGTTCAGTTGCCTTATGGCCTGGAAGGCTTTGCTCCTAACCGTCACCTTACAAAAGAGGATGGCAAGAGCATCGGTGCTGATGAAACTGCACAGTTTGTAGTGATCGAGTTTGACCGCAACGAAAAGCGCATTGTACTTTCTCACAGCCGTATCTGGGAACAAGGCCAGATAGAAGAAAAAGAAGCTGCGAAGAAAGAAGCAAAAGTTGAAGCGGAAAAAACCAAGAAAGCTGTAAAGAACATTCAGGGCAAAGTAGAAAAAGCTACCCTGGGTGATCTTGGCGTGCTGGCCGACCTGAAAAAGAAAATGGAAGGTGGAGAAGCAGCAGCAGCAGATGACGCTAAGGCTGAATAATAATCATCGTATAAGTTTCATAAGGCTGTCCTTTCCAGGACGGCCTTTTTTCTTTTATGGGAACCATATCCCCGACATTGTCTTAATTTTGAAGATCAATGAAAAGCACACATGAGTTTAAGAGAAAGGCTGAAGAGTTTTAAGTTGGTAAGAAAATTAGTGTATGCGATAGTAGGGTTGGCTTCTTACCCAGGTCTGATGATCGTGAACAAACTGAAGATAACAGGCGGGGAACATTTGAAAGATCTGCCAAAGCAGAATGTCTTGTTTGTAAGCAATCACCAAACCTATTTTGCTGATGTGATCACCTTCCTGCATATTTTTTGTGCAGTGAAATGGGGAAAGATCAACCGGCTGGGCATACCGTATTATCTGCTGAACCCTTTCACCCGTGTAAACTATGTGGCAGCCGAGCAAACCATGAATGGCAGTTGGCTCAGCAAGCTGTTTACCCTGGCAGGAGCACTCACCGTGAAGCGGACCTGGAATGCCGAAGCAAAAGAAAGCCGCAAGGGGCTTGATCCTTCAGACACTCGTAAGATCACGCGGGCGCTCGACAAAAACTGGGTGATCACCTTTCCGCAGGGCACCACCAAGCCGTTTGCACCGGGCCGCAAGGGCACAGCCCTGATCATCAAACAAAACAAACCTATTGTAATACCTGTGGTGATAAATGGATTCTGGCGTGCTTTCAACAAAAAGGGGCTGAAATTCAAGAAGAAGGGCATATTGTTGAGTGTTCGCTTCAAAGCTCCGCTGGTCATTGATTATGAGGCCCGTTCAGAAGATATACTGGCACAGTTGATGGACGCAATCGAACAGAGTAAAACATATATGCTGAAGGGGAGACATCATCAACTCAATGCGGGTGTGTCGTAATATTACGAAAGGAGCGCTGGCCTGTTTTTGTCATTCATGTATTCCGGATCATTCCGGATTTTAGCGACCTCTCATTCGCGCAATTAACGTTTTTTATTTTATCTTTCTTTTTTTCGCTCATGAGTCAGAAGCCTGCTACAATCAAAGAAATTGCTAAACGGTTGAACGTTTCTGTATCAACCGTATCAAGGGCTTTGCATAATCATCCGAGCATAGGCTTGCGTACCAAGATGCAGGTGCAGAAGCTGGCTGAAGAGTTGAATTACGAACCCAACCAGGCAGCTATCTCCTTCAAGCAGGGCAAAACAATGACGATAGGAGTGATACTGCCCAATCTCCGCGAAGAGTTTTTTTCCACCGCCATCAATGGCATCGAAGATATGGCCATTCAAAATCAGTATACCGTATTGATCGGCCAGTCGAGGGATGATGCAGAACGCGAAAAGAAACTGGTAGATACTATGCGCAAGCACCGGGTAGATGGTTTGCTGGTTTCCTTATCAAAAAGCACACAGACCTACGAACATTTTGAGGCATTGAAGAAATATGGAATACCCGTTGTTTTCTTCGACCGTGTTCCCAACCTGCCTGAAGCATATACAGTATCCTGCGATCTGAAAGACAGCTCGGTTAAGCTGGTTGACTGGCTCGTAGGCCAGGGGCATACGCGGATCGGTTTTATCAAGGGGCCTGAAACAATGCTGGCATCGCAGGAGCGGCTGAATGGCTACCTGGAGGCACTGAAAAAAAACAAACTTCCTGAAATACCCGGCTATATTGTACAAACCAATCTTGAAAAAGAGGAGACACAGGCAGCGATACAGCGACTGCTTTCACTTAAAGAAAGGCCAACTGCCATTATTGCTTTTAATGATTATATCACCCTCGATGCGATCAAGTTCTCCCGTGAACTGGGATTAAAGATCAACAAAGACATTTTCTTTGTAAGCTATGCCAACCTGCCGGTGACCAGCTATCTCGACGATCCACCCCTGGCTTCCGTAGAGCAATTTCCGTATGAGCAGGCAGAAACGGCGACGGGCATGCTGCTGCAACTGATCAATCAACGGGAAGATGAAATCGCTCAGAAAAAGGTGGTGATGAGCGGAAAAGTAGTGTCGAATACAACGCATGGCCGGGCCAGCCGGTAAGATTCTTTATGCGGGGCCTATCTTCCTGAAATACATGTAAATAAATTCCTGAAAAAGAGTAAAATCTATTTTTTTGTTTTATTCCGCCGACCTATTTTTGCGCCGGAGAGATGGCAGAGTGGTCGATTGCGGCGGTCTTGAAAACCGTTGACTGTCAAAGGTCCGGGGGTTCGAATCCCTCTCTCTCCGCCAATCTTACTTCAGTTAAGTAAAGAGATAAAACAAAAAACCCGCAAGATCAATGATCTGCGGGTTTTTTGTTGCAGCAACTTACAGCTTCGCACATCATTTTACAGCCCGTGTATGTGGAGTTATCCGTGGAGTTAGCAGCACTTTACAAAAGACTCCACAAAAACTTCACAACAGATTATTTATTAACATTTTACAAGGGATGATCTATCCGATGGACAGGACATCCAACGGTAATTTTATCACTTCAATGTGGAGTAAAATGGAGAAGAGTTTTGGATTAATGTTTTACCAGAAAAAAACAAAGCAACATGTACAGGGAATGAAGGTTCCTATTTATGTCAGAATCACGGTTAACAATGAACAGACAGATCTTAGCACCAAACAGAAATGCAATCTAGGACTTTGGAATGCGGAGATCGGGAGAATGAATGGTAAGTCGGAAGAAGCAAGGGAGTTAAATGCTTTCCTTGATTTGATTGAACAGAAAGTATATGCCTCTAAACGTAAACTCATGGAAATGGATGTGGAGGTTACGGCCGAGAGAATAAGATGCCTTGTTCAGGATCGTCCAATTGATCAGGACAGGCATACAATCATGGAAGCTTTTAAATTGCACAACGAGCAAATGAAACAGTTGGTTGGGATAGATTTTGCCGAAGGAACCATGGAGCGATACCAGACTTCGTATGATCATACATTACGAAAATATTGGATGATAAGGTTAGTAGGGATATGAGTGGGTTGAGGTTGAAATATATCTAATTGTAGAGTAAAGACGAGTATCGAATTGTGGAAACTTGAGAAGAGGAGGTGTTAATTAACAATAATATTGAATTATTAACGGTGCCGCTGGCGGCAGATACGAAAGGCTAAAAAGGCAACACAATGAGGAAAAGCCACCAGAGTTGGGGCGAAAGCGTTGCTAAATAACCTGGAGGATGGCATTAACACGAAGCAAGTAATCAAGAAGCGGATACTGTTCAAAATCCCAATTTGGTTCAAGAAATTTTTCGAAAAGGAGTATGATAAACAATTCAAAGAAGTGTTTGACCTATTGCGTGGGGTAATGGGGATTGATCCTATGCTTCAAGAGAAAAGAATTTTACGAAAAGGTATAAAAGACGAGCTCATGACAAAGCAATGGGACCTGTGAAGCGAAGGTCTGTGCATTTTTTATTAAAAATCGCAGTTAAGTAATGCCAGGAAAACTCCTCACTGCACAAACGCTTCCAGCCCACCCAGTATGACGGTAGCCCGGCGCTGCTCTGTATAATCCAGATGGCCGCTGATCCATTCATAGAGGGAGGGCTGCGCTAATAAATACCTGACTTGCTGTTGCAGCCAAGCGAATAATTCCTCGGGCGCAGTGTTCATTTCCCGCCAGATCGCCGGCCGGTTGTTGAGGATAAACACAATGTCTTCAAAATCGGTGCTCAACCTTCCGTCACCACGACCCCTGTTGAGAAACGCGGCGAGTTTGGTGGCGATGAAATAAGCTGGACGCAAGAGACGAATAGTATAATCGGCATTGATCGGATGGTCAACGGCGCTACGGAAGCCTTCGGGATACCAAGGATTAGAGAAACCAAGAGCGGAGTCTTGTGTAGGCATGATATCGACGGTGATACCCCGGATAGTATAACGGCAGATAACACCAGAAGCAATATCATTGACAAATCCTTTCGACCGGAGCTGTTCTTCCAACTGCGCATACTCCCGGTGATGGGCAAGTTCAACGAGCACGTCCACATCATCCGTGGGGCGTACTTCACCGGTAGGGCGGGTAGCATAAAGGGCGACGGTTGCGCCACCAACAAAGACAACGTCTGGCGCAAGATGCCCCAGGGCATCATAGACCACTTTTATGCGGGTGATATTTTGTTGCAGGCTCATGGAGAATAATTTGTTCCAATAATTTTAGGGCTTCTTTGATTTCGCGCACCTTTCCAACCCGGAGAATATCGACAGCCGCGAGCAATTCGTGCAGGTGTTCGTCTTGTCGCACGGCCTTGGGTACACCCTTGTATAAAGGGATGATAGAAAGTCCTCGTACGGGACCGTCTTCATCAGGCCACACGTAATCCAGTTCTGAATGAAATTTCTTTTTGAAATAGGCCTGTGAATGAGCGGTGGGCACACCGGTCACCAGTGTGCCGGGAGCCTGCGGAAAGACATAACGCAGGCCATGCTGCAGGAATTCCATCAAGGCTTGCCGGTGTACACGGCGACGGCTTTCATCGACCAGCCCCGCCAGGTGAGAACGCTGCAGGGATTCCGAAATCTCCGAAATACTCAGGAACAGGGAGCTTGCCAGATCCCTGTATTGCCATTGAGGATCAGGATGAACGAGGATTTTTAACAGCAGGACAATATCCTGCGGACGCATGCCATTATGAGACTTCATACAGCAAAGATATGTTTTCTGTTTGCAATTTGCAAACAGAAAACAACAAAGGCGCTAAAATCTCATTGTCCTTAAAAAATGTGGTGTATTGCTGAAATCCCTTGCAGCGCAGACAGTAGGCAGGCAACCTGCTTAGAAGGCACGTTAAGGAATTTGATAATACTACGGCGGTATCAGTCTACCATTGACAACTATAAAGGCTCCAGGTCACCCAAGTCATTTTGAATACCCTCTTCCTTAAAACGGGATGCAATGTTTACCTGAATAACTTTTCTCTCTTTCTGCCAATAAAGGTCGGCGAGGAAGATCAAAGCGATTTCAACTTTTAAATCCGTCTCCTCCCCAATTCTTTCTGCTGACCACCTTTCTCGAAAAGCTAAGTTCTCGGGTAAATTAATATCAATCACGGAGGCGTAGAGAGGAAAGGTAGATTGAATCAGGCGCACACGGTAGTCTTCAACTTCCTGGGGCGGCAGCGGACTGAACAGGAGGCTTGGGAGGTCCTTGTGCTTAAGAATAAATAATAAAAAGACGAGCAATTTGGCCGATGTAAATTTTTTTCTACTCCAGCATTTTTCGCAATGCGTTCATATCAAAATTTTTCAGGAAGTTGCTGAATAGCCTTTCTGAAAAACCCCTTTCTTTACTCAATTCATAGCGAAACTGCACTTCCATTAAAGCAGGTTTTACAGATGAACCGGGTGCATTATTAAAATAGGCCGGGTTTAATACATAGAGAGCAAAAATGTTTTTATCCCAATTTTCCATCTCGTAAAAAACGCCAGTTTGTGAAAGGCGTTCTGTTGCATCATCTGTAGCAGTATTGCCCGCTACCACAGCTGGCAATTTTAACCATTCTTCATTTTTGTTTCCCAACAACTCTTTTACTTTGGCCTTTTTTGCCTCATATAGCTGGCTATAAGCAGCTTTGTGGGCTTGCCAGGTTTGTTTTTTCTGAATACCGAAATTGCTATTATCCGTAGCAGATTTTTTGAGCAAGTCTTCTACGGTAAAATAGAAATTTGCTTTTTCAATTTCAAAATACTCAAGCATATCCTGCAAATACTGTTTACGGGAAACGGGTATCAATAATGGAATACCTGGCTTTGTAATGAGGTAATGCCTGTCTATCCATCTATAGCTTTCCTCTGTAAACTTGTCATATTGGCTTCCATTCATATAATTTTCTGTATAGCCACTACCGTTATTCAATTTTATAAAATCTTCATGATAGCTTTTGTACGCAGTAGAACGACCAGCCAGTAAGCCGCTTTCAGAAATATACTTTGAAACCTTACTGGGGTTACTTACAAGGTTTTTTTCATAGCCCGGGCCAAGCATTGCATCTGCCGGAAAATCATAAGTCCACATAAGGGATGTGGCTGTTTTCTTAAAAAAGATATTTCCAGTACCAGGGCGAAATTGGGAGCCCGCATTAATTAAGATCGGGTTTATATCTACCCGGAATACTGTCCTGTATTCGCCTATTATTTTGGTCACATGTTCGGAAACATGGCAAGCGTATTGGTAAACGCCGAGTTGGTATCCATACCTGGCATAAACATTTTTCCCGTAGTCACTGTTACCCCATCTTTGAAAACTTACACGGGCGGCACACCCGGTAAGTTTAAAATCTCTGCGGCTTGCTTCTTCGAATTTTTCAATGGCGACAAGATTTTTCATCATTGCAGCTTTTTCGGCTGCTGTGCCTTTTAAACTGATTGGCCCATATTTGGGGTTGGTATGGTCGGTATAAATTCCGGCAACAGCATCGGCAGTACCATTACAGGGTGTCAGTGGGTCAGTTATTTTTTTGTATTGCGCAAAACCAGTAGCTGCAGGCAGCAAAAAAAGGATCAGGATCATTTTGCTTTTCACGGTATGTATAATTTTAAGTGAATAGTCGGTTGTTTTTTAGTGCAATCAAAAATTGGGCACCGGCCTTGTAGCGGCATTTCCTATATCATCACTATCGGTCCCTTTTTGATTTAATGCCTGGTAAATTTCATTTACTTTGTTTTTTACCCCTGCACCGAAAGCACCTCCTGGACATAGCCGATATTGGTATCTGCTTTTACAATCTGTATTTGTTTTAGCACAGGGGCGGTTGCCGGTTTTACTTGTGCCTTTAAAAAATCCAAAAACAAAAGCTAATAGTTAAGAGAAATATCGCTTTCATAATGTAAATTTTATGTGATAAAAATAGAATGGAGGGGCGAGACAATAAATCATTAAAAAAGATGATTTTGATGCTGCTTAAAATCAGTAAAGAGGCTGATAAAACGATGGTTTACAGTAGTTCTTTGGAAGGTATGATTTCAGCAAGTGTGCCGAAGTTCTGAAAGGTTTTGCACTAGATGCAACAAAATCAATGCTTAAGGCAAATCGTCTGTATTATCCATACGTTTTATAAGCCTTTCCCGAAGCGGATCTAAAAACTTTGTTCGTCCTGTTTTCTTTCCCTTAATTCGGGAAAACTGCGATGGAATTGCCCCCTAAATCTATATTGAAGATATTTTCAATGAAATTCGCTACTGCAAACCCTGGAATTTTTAAAACATGAAAGGCACATATTTCTATTTACTTCACCGGCTAAGTTTTTATACATAAAAAGACATTAAAAGTAAATAGCTAAATAGATTGTAAAAATAATTATAAAATTGGACTATAATATTTCTGGTATTATTATCAACGTGTTATTTGCTTTTCGTATCTTTTGTTAGATATAATTAGTGTAATGAGCACAACAATTAGAATGAAGCTAAACTCCATACCATTTCTACCAGCTCCTACGACATACCAGCCTTCCGAAAAATGAACTGTTTTTATACCCAAAATCAGGATAATGATGTTTATGATACAGGAAATCTTCACGCCTTTATTTATAATTAATAATATCGAAGTTATTATCTGACTAATAACGACACCCCATGCTATGAAAGCCCCAAATGGATAGAATCCGATTTTATTTAGAAATAAATTGCCAAAATCATTTACATCATTGCCTGTGAAAATCCCGTGCAGGCTGTGCGAAAGAAAGATAACGGATACACCTAATCTTAATAAGAAAGTGCTATTAAATATGTTTTGCTTATTCATCGATCAGCAATTTTATTTTATGCCTGTACATGTTTCTGTTAGCTTGTTGTGCCTTTAATGCTTCATTATTTTTCTTAACCAGGCAGAATGTTCGTCCATGTTCTTCTTCTTTATATTTCAAAAACCGGAACCTGGGATTTTAATATTTTGCTTAAAGTGTCTTCTTCAATTTTACTGTTACTTTGTCTCCCTCCTTTTTAATTGTAACAATCTTCTTAACTGCCGCTTTGACATTTGTATTATATTTATAAACCTCGGTATTTGCAGCGCTTCCCTGGAAAAAACCATTAATGTAAATATCAGTATAGCCTACTACTTCTGTTCGTGAAGCTGTATGGGTATATCCAAACTCTGTAAACAAGTAATACTCGCCGGGCATAAGATTTGTGAATTCAAAGTTTCCGTCATTATCATATACCGAAGTTACTTTTATGCATTCGGCCGCTTCTTTTGAAATCGGCACTGCACGTCCCTTTTTCCTGAGTTTTTCATTCAATGACACCCATTCTTTAAAATAGTCTGTATAAGGGATAAGAATTACAGTTGTTCCCTGTTGTGCATATTGCTTTTTATTAATATTGAGAATAGCTATTCCCTTAAGTGAATTCTGATTATCCCTGGCATAGATTTGACCACTAATTGTACCGGAACCTGCACTAACCATTTTATAGGTTTGGTCTTTATCAAATATTGCAGTGAAAGGGTTATAATCAAGTTCTTTGTCAATCAGTAGATATTGTTTGCCGTTAGATGCAAGTATTTCCACTTTCCAGAGTTTTCTGCTTTCTTTATCGATATAATATTCATATTTAACATTGGTTCCTTCTTCAAATACGCTTACCTGCCATACAGCATGTTCACCAGTTATCTCACTTCTGTGCATACTGCTTTTTACTTCAGTAATACGTGTGTTTGAAATCATACTCTTAGCTTCGGGTTTGTATTCATATACGGGTAAAATTACTTTGTAACCAGAAGTAAGAGGAAGAGCGCCGAGCAGGTAAGGATAAATAAAGCTGTCGAAAAAGTCACCGTTGTTTTTGTCCCTAATTTGGCTGTTTTTATTAGATCGTTTATCGTGATAATCACCTTCTATTGCAGTACCATACTTAATATGATATTGTTTATCGGAGTTGTTAGAAGAGCGGTAAATCGGCCTTAATGTATGTATATCGGCAATGCTGGTATCACTCCAAATTGAATTTCCGGCAGGAGAATTTATCCTGGTATATACGGATATAGTTTTCCCGTTAACCTTAACCTCAACATCAAAAGAGCTTATTTCTACGGTTTGCCGCCCTGAAACAGCAAAGTATGCCATTTCATAATGACTACTTTTTATGAAATTTTTGTCGAAAGAATTATCTCCCGGCTTAATCAGGGATTGGGCGTTTGTATTTAGCTTTAGAAATACAAAAAATATGACACTAATAGTTCGCATATGTAATGTTTATGACTATTTTTTTTGCCTCAAAACTTTCACTTTTTAAATAATATTATAAGGCTTGATCTTCTCGTTTCAAAATCTAAAATTTATCCCAACTTGCCCATAAAAAGGAAGCAATGGTTGTGATTTAAAATCCTGCTGTAGAACTTTTCCGGCTTTGAGAGTAATATCTACTTTTTTCATGGAAAAGCCGCCTTGCAATCCATAATAGAAATTACCTCCGGTTGCAGGCTCATACCAGCCGTCCTGGACGTTGTCGTAAATATTATTTTTGTACCAATCGCTATGCTTAAAGTTTGTAACAATGGCTTTATCAAAACCCGACTCAACACTCATAAACCATTTTTTTCGATAATAGCCAATTGTTCCGGCTAAATCGCTTCCAAAATTGAAAAGCCTAACCGATTGATTGTGATAGCGCCTTGCTATACCTTGAACTCTCGCCGAAAATTGAAAATGATTTATTGCAACAATCCTGATTTGTGCACCTAATCTCATCTTAAAATCATCATCTGCTAACTGGTTTCCAAATGGCACAGAGAATTCTCCCCCAATCCATAAAGGAAATCTTTTAACAGGTATTAAGTGATGATAACCCACTCCAACTATTACGCCATATTCTGCTCCCACATCAACGTGTAACAGATGCATATTTTTCTTTGAAATATTTTCCCAGTTTATAACCTGCGCATATACTTCATTTTTAAAAAACGAAAAAGCAACAATTATAATAATTGATTTAATAGTAATCTTCTTCATTTGTGTTGTTATAGTGATTGTATATAGGAGATAATTTTAGGCTCCATAGTTGTTGTCCAGAAATCTACCTGGTCTAACATTCCCGAATGACCTACTCCCTGTGCTTTAAAAATTTCTTTGTTGGGGTAAGCGGATGAAATTTTTTCTGCCCAACTATCAGGATAAGCTTTATTGTTAGAGCTATATATAAAAAGTGTTTTGGTAGAAAAATTGTCGATACCAGCTGAAAAATCGGGCTTGATATCTTGTCCCAATTCGTATGATGCAGCATTAACAACGGCACCACTTCTGGACGCAACATATGATGGTGCATTATTGCCTAAATCAGCACCAACGTCGCCAACTATTGTATTTACAGAACCAATCAGGCCAGCTTTATAGTCTAAAATTTCGTGCTGGTCTTCTTTGCCAGTCATAAACTGGTCTATATAAGTGGCATCATTTAAGGTTTCTCCCCACAATTTGAACGACCTTGATTCGGAAATATAATCAATTACATCATCCCATTTTAAACCGCCAGGCTCGGCTACAATAAGTCCGTCTATTTCATTAGGATATTTGCCTGTGTAAGCTGTTGCTAACATGGCCCCCCAGGACTGCCCTAACAATATAATTTTTTGTGTGGCAGATGTTTTGTAGTGTGCAATAATGCCTTTTAATTCATCATAAAATATTTTATTCATTGCATCATTTCCTTGTGAGAGGTACCAATTTTTGGGAAACCTCTGAGAGAGTCCGGCTCCCCTTTGGTCGTAAAGCACAACTCTATAACCTTTTGTTGCGAGGGTTTTGCAATTAAGCATGTAACGGTAGTCACCGCCAGGCCCACCATGAATACATATAATTAATGTGCTGTCTTCCGGGCCAAAAGCTTCGGAATGCAGCAACGCACCGTTAATTGAAATAGAAGATAGCGTGGGATCCTGATCAACTGTTTTTGGTACTAAGTTTCCAGGCGCATCAATATACCTTTCTCTACTGCAGGAAAAGGAAAATACTGAAAAGACTATGAGAGATATATAAATGATGAAAGATTTTTCCATGCTATGTGCCTTTTTTTTAAATGTCATACCAAATTTTATTTGTTATTGAAAAGTATATGACATTGATGAGTTTGAAGACGTATATACCTGGGACTTTACAACCTGGTTATTAACTAATATTTCCAGTTTTACGGTTTGGGCAGGATTAGCAAAATAGCCAAGGGTTATAATATTGTATTTGTTCACGGTTTTTATGATGTTTTTTGTGAATGGTAATGCAGGGTTGTCAGCAGTAGTCTGACCTCCGGTTTCGTTATCATACGTTATTGATACCAGGTTATTGGTTGTTGTGCTGCTAACTCTGTAGGTAATACTCACTTGTTTAGGGTAAGTATTATCAGTGCCTGAACCTGGCTTTTTGCAGGAGGCTGCAAGTAAAATGATTAATCCAATTAAAGGAGATGCCTTAAGCAGTTTCATTTTTTAAAGTTTTAGATATGTTATATAAAAGAATAATTGTTTTGAATTCATTAGTTGCTTCAGTGTATTTAGTTGTATTCTTTATCAACCTGAATAATTACTCTTCGGCCAGTGCCAAGCCTTCCATACTATAATTGATGTAATGATGCTTTCCAAAAAAGATAGCATCACATAGAATGTCCTCCATTCAGTAAAAGATGAAACTCCTACAAGCAAAGTGAACAGAGTTAGGAATATGCCAATTGAAATATTTAAAACTCTATTCCATTTTGACTTCAATGTCAATGAAAGAAAAATCATCAGAGAAGGAAGTGTTAAAACAATTGTTGCAAAAAGCAATTTGTAAGGAGTATTCAATATGTTTTGTCCATTCAGGAGACCTGTAACTTTTTCAGGAACGTATAATTCAAAATAGTCACCATAGATGTAAAGAAACATTACGGAAGCCCAAAGTGCCGATAGCATCAGTTTGACATTGATTTTGAAATCTTCGTATTGACATTTTTTATTTCCCATTTCGCTTTATTTGTACCCCAAAAAATAGCAGCCAGAAACATGTTCCGATTTCTGCAACTGCTGGCAGCATGCCCATATATTTCCCTATACCGATTTGAGAGTAATTTTCAAATAAAGTATTGCCCGTATAATTTATTAAATGACCAACGCAACCCAACATCAATAAAACACCTAAAAACTTTGGTATAAATCCTGACCTGTAAACCAGCAACCCAAGCGGGAAAAGCCAAAGACCCCAGAATACAGTTGCGAGTAAAAGCCCATCATTATACTGATGAAGTGAAAACATTAGTTTACTTTGTAAGTCTTCTATGGAAATATTTTGTAGTAAGGACTCTTTCCCAGTAATCGTTACTGCTGCATACTTATGTTGCAAATTGTTAAACGATAAAGGAACACTTAATAAAGCTAATATCACCATTGCCCTTGCGTGAGACTCATTAACAGTTCTTAAGAGTTTATATAAGAAAAGTGGCAAAAAAGTAAAAGCCACATAGCAAAGTACGCTGCTGTAAATGCTAAATCTGAATAAAGAATGTGAAGTAGTGATATTATTGAATGTAACCTTGCTATTATTCCAGTCAATAAGTTTTTGAGGAATATAGGCCAGGCTGAACATTCCTGTAATTACTACAATCAGGTAAATAGAACCTGCAGCTCTTGCCGTATTTTTATTTGTGGACATATTTATTTTCTTTAAAGAGTTTGTGTGTGTGGGTACTTTAGAATTGTTTTGGAAGCAACAGAAAGTAAAAGGGAAATGTTATCAAAATTCCGACAGTAGCCCGTATTTTCTGATTGTTTAAAACAAGGATTGGATGGCTTTCAACTATTTCGCCAAAATATTTGTATTGATTCATTGCTCTTAATTATTAGCTTCTTCAAATAAAATATTCCAAAGACTATCCTTGAATTTTTCAGTAAACAATGAAAAATGACCAATTTTTAAAGCCCTAAAATTTTCAGGAAACAAGTGCAGGCTTTTTATACTTGCATTTTGAAATTTTGCAGTTAGCCATTCAACGGATTTTTTTGGAGCAAAAGAATCATCATCGATACTTATAGAAGTGAGTTTGCATTTTATTCCGTCAAAATGTAAATTATTGTATGAACAGCTGGCAAATAAATAATCACTGCTCCTGCACCACTTAGCCCATTCTTCAGCAACATTTTTGGGTAAATTCTCCATCCTGCTCAATTTTTTGGAAGGCAGATACCCGAATACTTTTGTTAGTGCTGGAACCAGCAAATACCAGTTTACCCACATCTTTATTTTATAAACTCCTTTCCAGAATCTCCAATAGCCAGATTGTGCCGCAACAAGAATTATTTTATCTGCCATGTAAGATGACGGGGTCAAACCGATTAATTGGCCGCCAATACTATGACCCAAAAGAATGATTTTATGATTAGGGAAAGTTTCAATGGTGTATTTAATTACAGCTTCTAAATCCCTGTTTCCCCAATTTGCCAAGTTGCTATTTTCATTTTTGATACTTCCATGCAAAGATTTGCCAATACCTGCATAGTCAAATGTGATTGTTGAAATGCTATTTTTCTGAAAGAACTCAGCAATTTTTTTGTAAAATGACTGCAATACCCCAGCGGCGGATACAATAATCATTATTTTATCAGAGATCATGGCATTATACAAACTACAGTTAACGGTTTTATTTTTACTTATATTGATTTGAAAAGATTGCATAAAAGAATAGTAGTTCAGATGCAAATTTGAATAAATAGTTATCCCAAAAAGGGTTGTGTCAATGAAAAGCTGTTTCTCGTAAACAGAAGGCAAAATTTACTCAATGAGGTGACAAGCTAAGGAGAGTGTTCCTGTTTCTGAAGGGCTTGCTTTACACAATCACGTAGTTTGTTGACGGCAATGTTCCTTTCATAGACATTATAAACAAATAGGCTAGTTTTAGGTATTTTTACGGTGCAAATCCAGAAATGAAAAAGGAAATAGATAACAGGCTAATTAAGTTTTACCTATACACGGGGTTGGGTTTTTTGTTGTTGTATTCTTTCGGTGAATTTTTTGGATACCGGGAAACCTTTATTCGAAGAATTATCAATAGTGTTTTTCTGGTTAGCTATCTTACAGTACTTAACTACATTTTATTTGAGAAAATTTTACGTTTATTTCGGTGGCCATGCAAAAATAATCAACGCGCATTTTTCTTCCTGTTTATGGCTATCCTGTTTTATACATTCGGATTGTATGGTTGGCGTCAGCTATGGATACAAGTAGGTATTTATGTAGATTATACACCCGGACTTCCGTTTTTGAAAGGTGTGGCTACTCATTCTCAATTTAGCTTTATATGTGTCATTTTTTTTGCAATAGTGCGAAATGTATACAACAACATTAGGCTTAGAGAAAAAAACAGTCAATTAAAAATAGAAAAAAAAGAAGCAGAACTTAACTATTTGAAAGCCCAAACAAATCCGCATTTCCTGTTTAATACGCTAAACAATATTTATTCATTAGCAAGAGATAAAAACGACCTGGCTCCTGAATCAATTTTGCGATTATCTAAAATTTTGCGTTTTATGCTGTACGAAACCGGAGATGATTTTATAGCAGTAGATGATGAATTAAAAATAGTAACTGATTATATTGCCCTTGAAAAACTTCGTTATGATGATTCTTTGCTTGTTACACTAAATGTCAATATTGAAAATTCAAAACAATCTTTACCGCCTTTGCTACTTATTCCATTAGTAGAAAATGCCTTTAAGCATGGCGTTTCAGAAACAAGAAATAAGCCTTTTGTTGATATTAATCTTACTGTAATGCAGCAACAATTGTTGTTTACTGTAAAAAATTCAACAGAAGAAACTTCTACCGCACAACAGGTGAAAGAGAATATCGGACTTTCTAATTTGCGTAGGCAGTTAGCACTACTCTACAAAGATTATGATTTGTCTGTAGGGCAAGAGAACGCTGTTTTTACATCAACATTAAGAATAAATTTAACAAGCAATGTCTAAAATAAAATGCATTATAATAGAGGATGAACCGCTTGCCGTTAAAGTATTATTGGACTATGTTGCACAAGTCCCTTTTTTGCAATTAGAGGGCACCTTTAAGGATGCCATACTTGCAACAGAATGGTTACGCACAAATGAAGTGCAATTAATGTTTTTAGACATTCATCTGCCAAAACTAAAAGGGATGACCTTTTTAAAGACACTCGCCCAGAAACCTGCAGTTATCATTACTACTGCTTATCACCAATATGCCGTAGAGGGATTTGACCTGGATGTAACTGATTATCTCCTGAAGCCTATTGAGTTTGAGCGCTTCTTAATTGCTATAAATAAAGTAAAACCCACTAATAGCAGTATTCAGGCTATATCTGAAATGAGTGATGCAAAAGATTACTTGTTTCTTACAGTACAAAAGAGGAAAGTGAAAATTTTATTTTCTGAAATTTTGTATGTAGAAAGTCAACGAGAGTATATAAAAGTGGTCACTAAAAAAAATGAATTTATATCTCGAATGAGTACGCATGAAATAGAAGACCTTTTGCCTGGCATTATTTTTAAACGCATTCATCGATCATTTATCATTTCAATTAATAAGCTGGAATCCTATACAGCGGAATCGGTTGAGGTGAATGGAGTATCTATTCCTATTGGAAGGGGTTATAGGAATGTTATTGAGAATCTCTAATCTTAATCATGCCGATATAAAACCATTTTAATCAAAAACTGTTCAATTCAATACACCTCTTTCATTTTGCATCTTTTGTCATTTTGCAGGGACTGAATAAGTTATAATGTAAAAGATTTGTTTTTTGCAGAAAAACGTTCATTTAAAACAGGTAAAGAATGTTGTGATAAAATATTTCAGACTTATGTATTTTCACTGAAATCATCAGAACTTGAAGCCTGGCGGATTATCAATAAGGGATTCTTTTCGCTGAACATAAACAAACCTATACGACGAATTATTAAGCTGGCCACCATCTCTTTCAGTAGCCTTGCTGCAATTAAGAATAATAGAGCTGTTATAATTGGATTCTGCTTTTATTTCAAAGATATAATCAGCCGATTGGATTTTGTAAGCTGCCGCTTTTTGATAATTGCCCCATTTATTTACGTCGTTAGTTATTTTGTCTTTATGCCACCACCCGGCTTTACCTTTTTTAGGGGTAATGGTTAACTTGTTTCCATCCATTGTCCATGTTCCTGATTCGTAAACGAAATAGATGATCTCATTATTAGCCAGCCAGTTTTTTTCACGAAAAATATATGTTCCATCTTCTTTTATCTGATACTCCTTCCGCATATAACCACCAGAGTACATAAGATGCCCGTTCGAAAACCCTCTTGTTTCAGCCTGGTTAACGATCCATATACCCACAACGGAATTTTTATTGGTAACCGCAAATGAGCCACCATTTTGGGGAGGTATTGTATCCAAATTCAGTTGAGCATTTCCTGGATTTATAAATACGGACGCAAGTACTGTTTGATAATCTTTTAAATAAAGATTTGTGGTAAAGTTGCACAGTATTGATATACAGACCTTGCTATTGGAGTAAACTGTTAGCTGGGAAGTCACATTAACCCCGTTATATTGCCAGGTTCCGCTTCCGCTCATTGCCGCACAGTCATCTTTTGGTTGTGGTTTTGTTTTTTGGGGAGAAGAAATATTTTTGTTTACCACTACAAGTTCATTCCAGTCTTTATCAAAATCAGCGTCAATATTACCGGTGCTTGCGGTGCTTTTGTAAATTGTTATTTGTGCCCAGTTCCCATTTTCAATACGGGAATAGGAAACGTTACCATTGCCCAGAGTTTCTGTCCAGCTATTTGGTGCTGTATAGGAAACAATGTCGTAAGATCTTTGCTGTGAATAGGAAAATATAGACAACATATGTAAAATGGATGTCGTAACGATTTTATTAAAAGTTATCATACTTTTTTTGTTTAAAATTATTCCACCATTTTTTAAGCGCCTTAAAGTCAAAGTTTCTCTTTCATAATGCTCCAACAGATTTTCCTGGTATTCTTTTCGGCTATCTGTTATCAATACCTGAGCATGTGCTTTTAGAACAAGCTAATATCTTGTGATATAGGTGTTATAATTATTGGGCTCCACATCATTTTCTGCAACATCCTAAAAATAGTGATCGCCCGATTGAATGATATGTGTCAGCGCATTGTTATTACAGGAAAACTTAATTGCGTCAACAGGTATTTTTCATGTTGTTGAATTTATGAGATAAATGTCGTGAAGAGAGAAGGGGCAACCAATCATTAAAAATGATGATTTTTTACTGCCGGTAGATAAAATCATTACAAAAGGACGATTTATGGAAAAAGTTCTTTTAATACTCTAAGCAATAATCGCCAATACCATTTTGCTATGTTAAAATCGGCCTGCGTTTGCTTAACCAGCCTTTTCCTGACACATTCAACTACTGCCCAAAAGCGGCCATTGCCAGTGATTGATATGCACTTACATGCAATGCCCGTTAAGAAAGGTTCTACTCCTGCGATTATTTGTGCCCCTTTTCGCGATATGGGACCTCATGATCCTGCTCAGCCATATTCTGAAACCTATCAGAATGTGCTTAAATCCAGTGCATGGGCCGACAGGCAACTAATAGCACCAACGAATAATGATTCTTTAAAAATGTTGACACTCCTTGCGTTGGATAAGTATAATGTATATGCTGTTACAAGCGGCGACATGGAAACAGTTAGAAACTGGGAAAAATCAAGCCCTGATCGTATTATTAATGCCTTAGACTGGGGATTTGGGTTGGCGAAAAATCAGGGACTTACCCCGGATTCACTGGAAAAGGTTTTTAAAACAGGAGAGTTTAAAGTGTTTGGTGAGGTAGCCATTCAATACGAAGGTTATAGTCCGAGTGACAGTGCTTTTGAACCTTATCTTGCTATGGCAGAAAAACTGGATATACCAGTGGGCATCCATCTTGGCCCGGGCCCTCCCGGGGCACCCTACCTTAATTATGAAAACTATCGCGCAAAACTTCACAGCCCGTTTGGACTGGAAGAAGCACTAATCCGGCATCCCAAACTTCGTATATATGCCATGCATGCCGGGTGGCCCATGTTAGACGAAATGCTGGCGACCATGTATACACACCCTCAGCTATATGTTGATGTTGCCGCTATCTGCTATATGATTCCTCAGAAAGAATTTTATTTTTATTTAGAACGCCTGGTAAATGCAGGCTTTGGCAAACGCATTATGTTTGGTTCAGATAATATGGTTTGGCCACAGGCAATAGAAATAGGTATTGAAGCTATCAATAATGCAGCCTTTCTTTCCACTGCTCAAAAACGGGATATTTTGTTTAACAATGCGGCAAGATTTCTCCGATTGACAGAAGCTGAAATAAAAGCGATGCAATAAGAATACAAAAAATGAGCAACTGCTGAATTCTATTTCATCGACAATCCGGATATGTTCAGGTTTTGATTTGCAGTAAAATGATGATGCATTCCTAACGCTCGATCCTGTTTATCAAAAAAGTTAACCATTTCGACCCATTCTACTGAATTTACGGAGTAGTAAAGAAGAATTGAACGTATTGAATAACCTTTTTGTAAATTAGCTCTTGCAGTCTCTTATTGCAACATATTCAAAACAGCCGAACTATAAGCTTTATATGAGCATTAATTCCCAAAACGTACTGGACTACCCAAACAAAAATACCATTTTCATGGTATGGAATTTTAAAGAAGGAATAGACATTAAAGAAGCCTTCAAAAACCTGTGCGCATTGATCTCCAACCTGAACAACTCCGCGCTTACACGTTTCCCCGATGCCAAAGCCAGCGTAGTTTTGGGAATTGGTTTTGAAGCCTGGCATTTGTTGGAACTACCCACACCTGTTCCGAAAGAATTTGAAACATTTACACCTATTGCAGGTGCTAAACATACTGCCGTAGCGACCAGAGGCGATTTGCATCTGCATATCCGCTCCGATGCATATAGCTTTTGTATAGATACTGCTGCTGCAATATCAGATACCTTAAAGGATGCGGCCATCGCCATACAGGAAGTGCACGGCTTCAGGTACTGGGACAGCCGAAGTATTTTGGGTTTTGTAGATGGTACAGAAAATCCGCATGGAGAAGACAGGACATATTTTGGTATTATCGGTGATGAAGATCTCAACTATAAAGGCGGCAGCTATCTTTTCGTACAGAAATACCTCCATGATCTGCAGGCATGGAAAGCCCTGCCGGTAAGTGAGCAGGAAAAAGTGATCGGCAGGTCGAAAACCGGGGATATTGAAATGCCTGATGCTGTGAAGCCTTCCAATGCACACTCGGCGCTGGCCAATGTAGGCGATGATTTTAAAATTGTAAGGGATAATATGCCTTTTGGCAATGTAGCCAGCAATGAAATGGGGACCTATTTTATTGCCTATGCCAGTTCATTTAATACAGTAAAGAAGATGCTGACCAATATGTTCGTGGGCGTGCCTGAAGGGAATTATGACCGGATACTGGATTTTAGCACTCCGCAAACAGGCACTTTGTTTTTCGTGCCTACCTTTGAAATGCTGGACAGCTTTGCCGGTTAAAAAGCAATCGTTGCTTTTTAGGTTCTTACCATCCGTTACAATCAATCAGTCATGAACATAGAAGCCATTATAGAAGAACATGCCCACCATTTCTTGCAAGGTTTAAAAGCAGAGTATGGAGACGATAAAGAGGCGCTACTCATTATAAGGCAATATATAGGAACCGGTAGCATAAGCGCCGAACAAGACCACATATTAAAAACCCAACTTGCAGACACTATAAAGCTGGTAGGCATAGGCATCCCGTTTGTAATGATTCCCGGCGCTTCCATTATAATGCCTATATTGATCAGAGTAGCCGCCAAACATAATATAGAACTGATACCTGCTGCATTTACAGAACCTGGTAAACAGGGTACACAACAATAGTGCTCTTACATGTGAAACACATTGAACCTATGGCCATCAGGATCAGCAAAGACGAAACCGTAATACCCCTTTCCAAACTCTTCCGGCTTTGAAACTATTGTTCCCCCTGCTTGTTGCACCTCTTTCTCCCAGTTATTCACTTCTTCCTTACTATCAGCCGAAAGAGTAAATATAATTTCATTTCCTGCTTTTGTATCTATTATTTGCCCCTTCATACCGGGTTCAAGTATATTCTTCAAAAAAAAGTGAATGATAAACTTCTCCTCGCCAAAGAAGAAACTGGTAAGTTGATCGGAAGCTCCATTTTGTTCAAATCCAAGTTGTTTATAGAACTTAGTGGTTCGATCTAAATCCTGAACACCAAAATTGGCCCAGATTTTTTTTGTTTTCATAAATCATAAAATTTTGCAGTAGAATTTTACTTTGATCTCAAAGTTCGTTCATAACCTTATCAAACAGGAGGGGCATTTGCGAAATTCTTCGGGGTAGGGAAGGCATAGATTGAAAAGAAGATATAAACCAAATAGGATATTAGGGAGCTTTGACTCCCTTTTACCTCAATCAGGTATATAGCAGAACTTTATAAAACGTTCTTCCAATTTTTACTGATAACGTTACCGGTAACGTTTGCTGCCGGTTTTTGCCTTTTCTCTCCGAATAGTTGCCGGTTACTTATAATTTTAAGGCAATTATTTACAAACCCTGAAATTGAAAAAATTGAACCAGATTAAAAGAAAACTCTGCTTCTCCTTACTGACGATTTGCCTATCCATTACCTTACTGGCACAAACCAGGCTCACAGGGATTGAACTCTCCAAAGATTCCCTGCAGGTAAACCGTTTATTGGCTTCCGGCGCCACTATGGGAGAGCGCTCCCTATCTGTGCCGGTAGTCAGTTTTGTATTGAATGGAAAACTGTTCGCCTCCAATAGCCCAGAACTGGGGCAACAAAAATTAGCGGTGAAGCCCGGCAACTGGCAATCCGGAACAGAAGGCTTGCAGGCTGTTATCCGTTTTGTCAACACGGGCAATGATACACTGAAACTGGAAAACATAGTGCCTTTCGGCGAAGCGCCAGCCAACGTATACATCACCGGCCTTGGTAAGCATGGACTTTCACGCACGCATCTTTTCCGCCCTGGCAGCCAACCGGTGAACGTGATCGTTCCGGATAATGCCTGGGAACTGGGTTTTAACAGCATAGCGCTCGGTAATGGTTTGCAATTAGCCGCACTTACCCGTCGTAAAGCCATCGATAAAGGCAAGCGCTCACGGTTTGAGACATGGTTGTACCCCGGCGGTTCTGTTCAATTTGCCTTGTATGCAGAGCTGGTGCCCGGTGACTGGCATGCTTCGCTCAACCGCATTTTTCAGCAACGCTGGTTATATGACCTTTCGAAATTCGACAATACATTATTTGAAAGAAAAGACCTGCAGTGGATAAGGCATTCGTATGTAAGCCATCTCATCATGAACTGGGATAAGTTCTATTATGATTATACTGACGGAAAATTTCATCTCACTGAATTCCTGCAACGTGGGCAACGCTTGTATGGCGGTGATGAATTTGTAGGGCTGTGGCCTACCTGGCCAACCCTGGGATTGGACCAGCGCAACCAATTCGATATGTTCGAAGACCTGCCTGGGGGCATGGCAGGCGTAAAGAAAATGGCAGCCGACAGCCGCAAACTGGGAACAAAAATGTTCCTGTGTTATAACCCCTGGGACGAAAGCACGCGCAGTGAAGATCATTTCGAAGGCATCTCGAGACTGGTTGCCGCTACCACGGCTGATGGTATGGTGCTGGATACCAAGGGCGAGTCCAGCAATGAGCTGCAGAATGCTGCCGATAAAGTAAGGCCGGGTGTGATCATGTATAGTGAAGGCATGGCCGTTCCCAAAGATATGCCGGGCATACCCTCTGGTCGCGTTCATAATGCATTGTACTATGCGCCGATGCTGAACCTGAACAAACTGATAAAACCCGAGTTTGCCATATTCCGGGTAGCAGAACTGTATAAAGAACCCATACAACGCGAGTTCGCAACATCGTTCTTTAATGGATATGGTGTGGAGCTGAACATTTTTGCACCTGGTCAGCCTGACTATGCAGAAGAGCAATATAAATACCTGGGACGTACGGCGCGCATTCAAAGAGAGAACACTTATAATTTTACTTCGAGGGGATTTACTCCTTTGATCGCTACTTCTACAGATAGTATTTGGGTAAATGAATGGGCTTTACCGGAAAAAACGATATACACGATCTATAGCGTTATTCCCGAGGGTTACAAAGGAGAATTATTTAGAGTGAAACCCGAACAAGGATATCATTTCGTAGATCTGTGGCATCACAACTTGCTTACGCCAGTGCAACGAAATAATGAATGGTGGGTGACTGCTGAAACAAATGCATTTCACAAAAAATATCTTGGTACCAACAATGAAGGTGAAGTGGATTGCGTAGCCAAATTGCCACTTCTGATCCATGCTTTACGGGATGGCGATATGCTGAAAATTGCGACACCAGGCAAAGGTGATGAGATCCGCGTTTGGGCTGGTAATCCCGATTATGCAAAAAAGCCACTGGTATTGAAACCCGGTAATCACCAGTTGCAATTGTCGCAATATTTCGGCAGGTTCGAAGGCAACTTCGTGATACAACTCATGGATAAAGGGATACTGCTGGATGAAACAGTAGTGAACCTGTTACCGGGGGAAGCACGCCGCATATCCAACGTTCAATATACGACCAGGGTTAGCAAAGTGCCTGAAGGCATGGTGAATATTCCAGCGGGTACGTTCCGGTTTCATACCACGTATGGTGATGCATTCATACCTTATCCTGTACAGGACCAGGACAGCATGTTCTCCCTTCCTTCATTTTATATGGACCGCTTCCCGGTCACTAACCGGCAATACCAGGCATTTGTGAAAGCTACAAAGTACAAACCAAGCGATACAGCCAATTATCTCAAGCACTGGAAAAATGGCAGGATCCCTGCCGGACAGGAAAATTTCCCCGTGGTATATGTAAGTTATGAAGATGCCAAAGCTTATGCAAAATGGGCGGGCAAACGGCTACCTACGGAGATAGAATGGCAATATGCTGCGCAAACGCCAAAAGGGAACGAATGGCCCTGGAATCAAACCACACCCGTTACGCGCAAAGAACAGGTGATCACCGGCACATTGACTGTTTCCGCTCTCGAAGGCATTGATTCAGCACACTGCAACCTGGGAAATGGAAAACTATATGCGGTAGGTTCCTATCCTAAAGGCGAAAATCCCTATGGACTGCAGGACCTGGTTGGTTGCGTATGGCAACTCACCAATGATCTGTACATGAACGGCAGCTATCGTTATATCATGATGAAAGGAGGTTCTTATTTCAAACCTTCCAGCAGTTGGTGGTATGTGCAGGGCGGGCCCCGCGAACTGCATTACCGGCAGGCGCTGTTGCGCGTGAGCCAGGGTTTTGAAAGGAATGCCACTGTTGGGTTCCGTTGTGTAAAAGACCAGGTGAAATAAAAATGCTTGATTAAAACTATGAAATTAAAAATATGGATAGCATGCTGCCTGCTGTTGATCAGCGCAGCAGCCGGCGCACAACAACGACCGTTGCGGGTAGCTCTTATCAATGCACATATCAGTGCAGAAGAAATAAACGCTATTAAAAAAGGATGGGGGAACGGGAAAGACTTAACGTTGGAATTAGTATCGCTTCCGGACCTCGCTGCATCGTTGCACGGTTTTACGCATGTCTGGTATCATCGAACAGACACTACCGCATTTGATGCTGCGGAAAAAAAAGCAGGTGATGCGATCAAGCGATTCGTGAGCAATGGCGGTAATCTCTTTTTATCCATGGAGGCCGTTCCCTTATTGAATGAATGGAATATTGAACCGGCCACCCTGCAACTTAGCCGGGACACCCTGGTAGATGAAGGATTTGGCAGGCCGGCAGGATTTCATGCTTTCAAATCACATCCGTTATATCATGGAATGAACGGAGGCGCTTACACTTCCAAGCAAAAGCAGGACCATGCTGTTCGCAAACACGGCTTTTTCGGTGATGCTGTTCCGCAAAAAGGAATGGTGGCTGGTATAGAGTGGCGGTATATCAAATTCGCAGAAGAGAATAAACTGTTGTTCGAATATCAATATGGCAAAGGCCGTATCATCGCAGCCGGCGCTTACCTGTATTATGCAGCTGATAATTATAATCAGCCGCATCTCTGGCAGTTTACTAAAAATGTTTTTCGTTACACCGCGAAGCAGTGGAAAACGGAGCCGGTGAACTACTGGCAGTTTGCTCCGAGAAAATTTACACAACAAAATTTCAAGCTCGCTGCCGTATCTCCGCAAAGTGCAGGCAAGTGGTCATTGCCAAAGCCCACCTTGCAAATGCACCAGGAAGCCGCCACAAAAGATTTTTATGACCTGGTTGGCAGACGCATGTTATGGATGGGTAAAATGAATGGCGGCGCCGACGAAATATGGATCCATCCTTATATGGCACTCCGTGATTTTCGTCTCGGTATTACATTGAGCAATTCAGATAGTATTTCCTGGCTTGACAATGCAAAAGCTTCTGTTGAGATAACACCTGAATATATTGCAAGGACTTATACCTTCCGCAGCACAACGCTGCGTGAGATCTATACCGTTTCCTTCGATGAACCCAATGGTGTTGCACACGTTGAAGTGAATGGGAATGATATACGATCACTCACTGTCTCTTACGCAAGCAACCTGCGTTATATGTGGCCTTATTCTGAAAGAGCCACAGGTAGTATTGTTTATGGTTACAACCCTTCCATCAATGCGCATGTGATCAGCGGGCAGGAGGGAAGCCTCAATACGGTAGTGGCGTATTCTGAAAAACCTTTGCAGCAAACAGCATTGGCTGATGAGAAACGGCAACAGGTGAATGTGCAATCGAGTTTTAGCATTAAAAATGACCAGGCTCTTAATATCTATATTATGGGCAGCAGCAGTGCGCTGAATGAAGCCGTTTCGCTCTACAGGAACAAACGGTCGGAGATGAACCGGCTGGCGGAGCGCTCGCAACAGTATTATAAAAACCTGCTGCAGGACCATCTCTATTTCACCACGCCTGACTCTCTCTTCAATACTGGTTACCGCTGGGCATTGGCCCGCACCGACCAGTTCCTGCAAACCACACCAGGATTGGGCACTTCGTTGATGGCCGGCTTTGGCACTACGGCCCGTGGCTGGAATGGCAACCAAACCATCAGCGGAAGGCCGGGCTATGCCTGGTATTTCGGTCGCGATGCACAATGGAGCGCCATGGCCATTAATGATTATGGCGGTCATGCCATGGTGAAGAAAGTTCTGGAAACATTCATCCAGTTCCAGGATGTGAACGGGAAGATCTACCATGAACTTTCCTCCAGTGGTGCGGCACATTATGATGCAGCAGATGCGACGCCTCTGTTCGTTATACTGGCCGGGCAATACCTGCGCTATAGTGGTGATACCGCTTTCATCCGTAAGAACTGGGCCTCCATACAGAATGCATTGACCTATTGCTATACTACCGATACCGACCATGATGGCTTTATCGAAAATACCAATGTGGGCCATGGATGGATCGAGGGAGGATCGCTGTACAGAACGCATACCGAGTTTTACCTGGCAGGATGCTGGGCCGCTGCGCTGGATGCTGCGGCTTATATTTCGCAACAACTGAAATTGCCGGGTGCATCGAAATATGCACAGGATGCTTTGCTGGTGAAAAATAAAATTGATACAGATTTCTGGAACGCACAACAGCAATATTTTCACAATGGAAAAATGCGTGATGGTTCCTATATGCCCGACGCTACTGTGCTGGCTGCGGTGCCCATTTACCTGAATGCTGTTACTGATCATGAAAAAATGAAAAAGGTAGCAGGCCGGCTGGGTAATAGTTATTTTTCTACCGACTGGGGGATCCGTATCATCGAAGACAGCAGTAAAAAATATCGTGCCGGCAGTTATCACGCAGGGATGGTTTGGCCATTGTACGGTGGTTGGGCTTCACTGGCCGAGTATAAAGCAGGTTATTATAACAACGGTTATCGCCATATCATGAACAACCTGCTGCAATACCGTCACTGGGCGCCAGGCAGTATCGAGGAAACGCTGAACGGGGATATCTTTAAACCCAATGGTGTTTGCAGTCACCAATGCTGGAGCGAGACGATGATACTTCAGCCGGCCATCGAGGGTATGCTGGGTTTTGACGCTGATGTATTGAATAACCAGCTCCGGTTATCTCCTGCATTTCCCTGGGATTGGAAATTCTGCACCGTACATAATATCCGGATGGGCAATATGAAATACAGTCTCGATATGAAGCGTTCCGCAAACAGTACTACTTATACTATCGAAGCGGGAAAGGCAACCAATCTTTCTTTTGCACCCGTCTTCCCTTTGCACACCGGCATTGAAGCAATAACCTGTAATGGCAAGCCGGTCGCCTTTACCCGTGATAAAGAGGCTGCACAGATGCAATTGCAATTGACGGCGGGGAAGAATGAAATCAGGATCTCAACAAAGGGTGGTATCAACCTGTTGCCGGTTGTAGCTGACCCGCTTCCTGGTGATAGTTCAACTGGTATCAATATTATCCGCGAGATCGTTACCGGCAATAAGTACATTGCCACAGTTTCCGGCAGGCCGGGGAAACAGTATGTACTAAAACTGTTTCACCAGGAATACCCCGGCGACATAAAAGGGGCTACCTTGCTGGGCAGGGAAGAGAACCTCCTTACCCTGCGTGTGCAGATGCCATCATCGGCGGAGCATTACGTGGAGCAAAACATTGAAATAACTTTACAATAATTAAAGATGTATAAAAAAAACCTTGCTGCCTTCCTTGCCTTGTTTGTCATGCTATCGGCAATTTCCCAGCCGTCGATGCAACAATTCTACCCGGTTAATTTTTCCCATGTCAACATTACCGATCCATTCTGGAAACCAAAAATGGAAACCGTAGCTGATGCCACACTATATGCCTGCGTCAACTATACGCAGGACAAAACAGGCCGCATCCGCAATTTTGAAAAAGCCGCCAAAGGCTCCGGTAAACATGAAGGCATTTACTATGATGATTCAGACGTGTACAAGGCGCTTGAAGCAATTGCCTATTCACTCAAGAATCATCCTGATGCGAAGCTGCAAGCTACTGCCGATGAGTGGATAGAAAAAATAGCTGCCGCGCAGATGCCCGATGGATACCTGAATACCTATTACCAGCTTACAGGGCTGGATAAGAGATGGTCCGATATGGAAAAACATGAGGACTATTGTGCAGGTCACCTCATCGAGGCAGGCATCGCTTATTTTAATACCACAGGAAAAGATAAGCTGCTCCGGACGGCTATCCGTTTTGCTGACCATATCGATTCTACCTTTCGCCTGCAAAATAAGCCCTGGGTTTCCGGTCACCAGGAAATAGAGCTGGCTTTGATGAAATTGTATCATCATACTGGTAACAAGCGCTACATGGAGCTGGCCAACTGGTTTCTTGATCAACGTGGTAAAGGCAATGGCAAAGGAGTGATCTGGGACCAATGGAAAGATCCCGACTATTGCCAGGATGCAATTCCCGTCCGTGATCAGCGTAAAATAACAGGGCATGCTGTTCGTGCAATGTACCTCTACACAGGTGCTGCCGATGTGGCTGCCGTGAATGGTGATAAAGGATATGTGACTGCGATGGACTCTGTTTGGCATGATGTGATCAACCACCATATGTATATCACTGGCGGTATCGGAGCACAGGGCACCAATGAAGGTTTTGGCAAGCCGTATGACCTGCCCAATGCCAGTGCCTATTGTGAAACATGTGCATCAGTAGGGATGGTGTTCTGGAACCAGCGTATGAATATGTTGTCGGGCGATACACGCTATGTGGACGTGCTGGAAAGATCATTGTACAATGGTGCACTGGATGGACTATCGCTTTCAGGTGATCGGTTCTTTTATGGCAACCCGCTGGCGTCTTCCGGCAGGGATAACCGCAGGGAATGGTTTGGTACGGCTTGCTGCCCCTCGAATATTGCGCGGTTGGTGAGTTCGCTTGGTAACTACATTTATAATACTTCTGCCAACGGGATATGGGTAAACTTATTCATTGGCAGCAACACCAGCGTTCATCTCGGTAAAAATGAAGTGGCGCTGAATATGGAGAGTGGGCTGCCATGGAAAGGAGAGGTTACCCTCCAGGTAAATCCTAGCAAAAAACAAGCATTTGCATTGCATGTCCGCCTGCCAGGCTGGTTGAAAGAACCTGTTCCCGGCAATCTTTACCGATATGCTGATGATCAACAATTACAGGCAACGATCCGTGTCAACGGAACGCCGGTTGAATACCAGGTACAAAACGGGTATGCGGTCATTCAGCGTACCTGGAAGAAAGGTGATGCAGTCTCTGTCTCATTGCCAATGGAAGTCCGTCGTGTAGTAACGATCGATTCTGTAGTGCAAAACCGGGACCGCGTAGCATTGCAATATGGTCCAATGGTATACTGCGTGGAAGGTGCCGATAATAAGAACAATGTATTTGGATTGATCGTTCCATCTACCACAAAATTTACCACTGAATACCGTGCAGACCTCCTGGGCGGAGTGAACACGATCAAATTTACCACGCCGGTAATAACTACAGGCAGCGATGGCGCTTCTGTATCCACACAGCAAAAAGAGATCATTGCTATACCGTATTTCTCCTGGAACAACCGTGGTGCAAATGATATGCAGATATGGTTGCCTTCAGCGATCAGGAAATTGCAGATAAATTAAAAAGAGAAAGCCCCAAAACTATTCAGTTTTGGGGCTTTCTCTTTTTAATTGGTCAGTATATCTTTTGCAACTTGCAATTCAACATTCCGTATCCGCCGTATTGCACTTTTAAGATCCGGATATGATGTTTTCCTTTCAAATCCAGCGTAGCTTCCTGATGCCAGTCTGCATCGTTTTGTATAGTCCCACGCTTCCAGGAATCGATCACCAGTTTGTTGTCAACATAAACGCGGATCAGATCGCCTGCTGAAATATCCAACCGGTACTTTCCTTTGGAAACTTTAATATTGGAATTGACTTCTGTGATAAAATGCGTGCGGGGCAGTTCACGTATTGAACCCTGTACCCGGTCAAATTCATCTGCATTTACAGTTGCTGTCTTTACCGGCGTACTGTCTTTCAATAATGCTTCAAAGGCTGCGGGTTGCTGAATGGGGTCATTTTCTTTGGTGAAGTTGAACCATTTTACCTGCCATTCCATTGGCAAACTGGGATCAGTATAAGAGAATGTATAAGGGCTGTTTTCTGTAATGGTTTCTCCAAAAGGTGTAACAAAAGACTTCCCTTTGTATTCCAATTCGACATGTACAGGCGTTTTGCTGTTCTGCTTCTGAACGATAAGCTGATCGCCGGTTCTGGACTTCAAATTGGCCCCTTCCAGTTTTTTGATCGACCATTCACCGGCAGGTCCCTTAATGTCGAAATACATTTGTCCCTGACCGTCCGTCTTTGTCCACCAGAGAAGGGGATAGGCAAAATTATAAGGTCCCCATTCAGTCATCAGGATACTCTGCTTTCCTTGTGGATGATCATTTGGTAAAAAAACATTTCGCTTGGGCACTCCCGGAAGTAATGAAGCGACATATATGCTATCAGGCAGGTAGTCGTACACCGGTTTTGCATCAGTGCGTTCCATTCCTTTAACCAGCGTGTCCAGTCTTTCCAATGTACGATAGCCCGTGGCTTCGTTATTTGAAAGTGTAATATCCTGTGTGTTCTTGAGGGCATATACAACCGGCACTTTTGTAAATACATTCCCGGCAATGTGATAATTGCGGCTGCGGGTATCTTTTCGTTCCATCAACCCAAAATCTGCGCGGCGGTTGGGGATTGCCCAGAGTTCAATTCCCATACTGTCGGCAGTAAAAGTATTTTGTTCGATAATATTATTCTGTCCATGCTCGATCGAAATGCCCGCCAGGTTGCCGCCGAAATCATTTTTTACAATAACCGAGTTATAACTGAAACCTCCCCAGATGCCATGCCAGCAGCCATGCAGTTTGTTTTTGATCACTTTATTTCTGCTGAAGGTGATCTCCACCGCATTGGTGGGAGCATAGGAAAAATCATTATCATAGATCAGGTTATCATTGCACCCGCCCATTCCTGTGTCCTGGGTTTCCTGTCCTGCCCAAAGAAAGAAGCCATCACCGGAATGCGTTACTGAATTATGGGCAAATACATTATTGCTGCATTGAGCAAACACCAGCATGCCTCCTGAATCCTGTCCGCGGTAATAATACCCATAGCTGTAACCGCGTACGTTCCAGTCTGCCTTATTGTACAGGAGCTGGTTATAATTACTGCGGTACATGCCGATGCCTATGGCCGAGTTGAACGAAAAATTGTTGTTATAGATGCGGCCATTATTGCTGCATGTCATCATCAGCCCACATTGCCCATTCGTGATCACGTTATCACGGACAAGTGCATTGTTACAGCTATCGAGATAAATACCTGCGCCGAACCGGAGCCATTCATCATTTTCATTATGATGATAGCTCATCCAGTCGCTCAGGTCTTCTTTCAGCCGGCCACTCTGTAAACGCCGGCGATAATTGTAGGAAAGGTCGCAGCCGGTAATTTCCAATGCGTTTACTTCTTTTGCCATAATGCCTACCTTATATCCTTTGATGATAGCATTTTTAATAGTCACTTTACTGCCTTTCTTCACTAATATACCTGTTCCGGTAAATTGATCGGGCACTTTATAATCTTTATTACCGCACAGGACTGAGCCATTAAAATCGACAGTAATGTTATTACCCTCTATAGTAATTGCGGGTAGCAGCGGGTCCTTACCATCTAAATAGTAAGTGCCTTTCTTTATCACAACAGACCGGGTGATCACATCACCGGTATTCAGCGTTATCTCGCTCTCCGTTTGCTGAGCCTGCGCAAATAATGGCGCAAACAACAGGCTTAACCGGAATAATTTTTTGGTTGAAATACAATTCATGGTGTGAGATTAGTTTGATGCAAAATAAGTGAATGTTGAATCCCGGCATACCCTCATTCCGGCAACGTTAACGAAGCCGAACTCATTTAAATCGCTTTCAGAAAACGGTATTGTTATCGCCAAAAAAGATTTCCGAGAACGATACCGGAAACGTTCTCTTGTAGTTTTAGGCAGAAAGTGATGTACTACTGTTTCATGACTGTAAATTCGGGCTGCCTATTTAGGATGACGACCAAACTATTTAAGAAAATGAACTAAAGTATTCGCTTATGAAAAAATTATGCTTGCCTTATTTTCTTGTTGCATGTATGCTGCTATGGATATCTGCTGCATATGCACAGGAAATTACCGTCACAGGGAAAGTGACTGACAAAGAAACCAGCCTCCCGCTGGAAGGCGCCAGTGTTACGGTCAAGAACACGAACATTGGTGGTACAGTAGATGCCCAGGGCAACTACAGCATTAAGGTACCGCCTACGGGAACACTTATCTTTTCATTTCTTGGTTATGGCACACAGGAAATAGCAGTCAAGAACCGCTCAACTATCAATCTGCAGCTATCGAAAACCGATAAGGATATGGATGGGGTAGTGATAGTAGGTTACAAAGCTGTTCAACGTAAGGACGTGAACGGTGCTGTTTCTTCCATTGATGTAAAAGATCTGCAGGACGTGCCCGCTCCTTCGATCATTAACCTGCTCGCAGGCAAAGCGCCGGGCGTGCAGGCTGTTGTTCGTACAGGTTTGCCTGGTGGCTCTGGCGGCGGACTTGTAGTGCGCGGTAATACCAGCCTTTCTGATGCCAGCGATGTGAATGGCCTCAGCAACCCGCTTTATATTGTGGACGGTGTTCCCATTTCACTTTCAGATCTGGCAGGGTTCGATGTAAGCCAGAACGATTTCTTCGCCACACTCAATCCTGATGATATTGCATCGATCGATATCCTGAAAGATGCTGCCGCTACAGCCATCTACGGTTCCCGCGGAGCCAACGGTGTGGTGATCATTAAAACCCGCCGCGGCCGTAACATGAAAACGCGGTTCAATTTCAGCTCTGTATTGGGCGTAAACTTCGAACCGGAAAAACTGAAAGTGTTCACCGGTGAAGCAGAGCGCCAGGAGAAACTCCGCTTATATAAGGAGAGCCTCAAAACATTGTTTGGTGATCAGGCCTGGGTTGATGTACGTAACGGTATGGAAGTGGAAGGGTATATGCTGCCTGCCGTGCTGACTGATAAATTCAATCCCGCATTTAACAATGCTTATGACTATCAAAACCTGTTTTATCAAAAAGGCATCACCCGCCAGGTTGACCTTAATATGGAAGGTGGCAATGAGAAGAATGCTTTCCGCGTAGGCCTTGGCTATTATGATGAGAAAGGCGTGCTGGTTGGTTTCGGTTTCAAGCGTTTTACCGCCAATGCCAGCCTTACTTCAGATATTTCTTCCAAGATACATAACGATATTTCTGTACGGTTGACCTACCTGGACAGGAAAGGCGGACAAACGGACAATCTCCGGTCATTCCCTACAAGCCCTACACAGCTGCCGTCGTCGCTGTATTATAAAACACCGGAAGAACTTGATCTCCTTTCGGGAAAATTGGGCGATACTTACAACGCCAACAAGACCTATATGGCTACGTTGAACGAGAGCATGCGTATCAAGTTCACGAAAGAATTGACCCTGGATAACCAGGCAGCCATATCCACCATTTTTGGAAAGAAAGACTATTTCGTTCCTTCCACCGCTTCTGCTAATTTCCTTTCTTACGCAGAATCATCTTCCAGCACTAATGTTACATTCAATGCACACTCAATACTTAGTTATTTCAAAACTTTTGGTGAGCATGAAATAACAGCACTGGCAGGAACTGAGGTGAACATAGAACAGAATTCCATGAACAGGTTATACGGTGAAGGCGGCTCCAGCGATTACATTCGCGTGGTGCAGGGTTTCCCCAAAGAAAACGTATTTGGTGTGAGTGATATCGTGAAGTCGCACCTGCTTTCCTACCTGGCCAATGTCAGCTATGGATACAAGGACCGGTATAAAGTGGAAGGTGTTATACGCCGTGATGGTTCATCCCGTTTCGGTGAAAATAATAAATGGACCACGTTCCCTTCTGTGAAAGGTAGCTGGACCTTCTCCCGCGAACCGTTCATGAGCAATTTGCAGAACGTGATCAACTATGGTAAGATCCGTGTTTCTTATGGTTCTTCCGGTACTATCGATTCAGATCCGCTGCTGCAATACAACTCACTCATCAACATCACCAATATCGGTGCCGGTATCTATGATATTTATGGCAACCGTATCGTGGTGAACACGTATGGTGGCGGTGGTGTTGTTATACCTGATTTCAACAAGATCGCGAACCGTTCATTGTCATGGAGCAAATCGACAGAGGTTAACTACGGTCTTGATCTCGAACTGTTCAAAAGCCGCATTTATATCAATGCCGATCTGTATAGCCGCTACTCATCTGGATTGGTATATGTATCAATGCTTTCTCCTGAGGTTGGTTACACTTCTATCCGCTCCAACCTGGTGGACATGACCAGCAATGGTTTTGAAGTGGGCATTACAGGTTATCTCTTCCCACGCGACAAGGATTTTCAATGGGACATGACGCTGAACCTGGCGCGCAACCAAACGTCCATCGCTAAATTGGGCAATGGTGGACGCGACTACATCAATGGCAACTATGCCTTCGTGATGAATCAGCCTGCCTTCCAGTATTACACATATGAATACCTCGGGCCTTTGCAAAACGTGGATGACCTGCCCGTCAATCCTGCTACAGGGGAACCCATGAAATACCTTTGGGCAGATGCCGGTCTGGCGTTGAACCAACAGGGAAAAGTTTTCCCGGGCATGCCTGTGTTCACTGATGTGAATGGTGACTACCTGATAGATGGCGCCGACTATGGATATGATAAGAAGATCATCCAGGGTAAATCACCGGAACCCAAGATACAGGGCGGCTTCCATACACACATCAAGTTCAAGAATTTCAACTTGCGCATCCAAAGTTCATTTGCGTTCGGACATTATATTTTCAATACGTCCCTTCAGCAGATGTTGTCTCAGTACGACGATAATACACGTTTCTTCACCGATGCGTTGTATGATCTCTCCTCTTCTGTATCGTTTTGGGAGAAACCAGGCGATGCTGCTTATTATCCCATGCGCTATATCAGCTACAGCGATGGAGGTAGTGCACGTTCATTCCGCGAATCATCCATGTTCATTGAGAAAGGCGATTACTGGAGTTTGGACAACATAACGCTGTCTTACAACATTCCGGCAAAATTTGCTAAGAGACTCGGCCTCCGTGGCATGAACGTCTACAGCACTATGCGCAACGTAGCAATGTGGAAGGCTTCGAATGTGCCTGACCCGAGGCTGATCACGAAAACCGGGTATTATAACGGGCAGGGATACCCGATCAACCGCAGCCTGGCGCTGGGACTAAACATTCAATTCTAAAACTGCAACCAAATGAAAAAAATACTTTATGTACTGGCCGTTGTAACGTTGCTCGGCACAGGTTGTAAAAAAGATTTCCTGTCGCCGGACCAGATCGATCTGGTGTACAACGAGGTTTTCTGGAAAACGGAAAAAGATGCTGAAAAAGCGGTACTGGGAACCTATGCGCTTTATCGTGGCTTAATGGTGAACGCACAATTATATAACCGTGGTGATGTTACTACCGGTTTACTGAACCGTGGTTGGAATGGCGGTTCAAGTGATGCGTTTTACAAACCCGGTGATTTCGCCAATGTGAGCTCGACCAACAAATCATGGGGTTCGATCGAAAGTTATGCCGACTGGAATGCATTTTATAAAGTGGTAGCGCAAACCAACCTGGTAATTGACAAGGTGGAGGCGATGCCGGAGAATGTGTTTAAAAATGGAAGCAAGAACAAACTGTTGGGTGAAGCTTATTTCCTGCGGGCACTCACTTACTATAATATCGCTAATTTCTGGGGCAATGCACCGCTGATAACTGAGAGTATCGAAAGCAGCAGCCAGGTGATCTCTCCCGATAATATGCTGATCAATGTAGGACGCAGTAGTGACAAAGAAATTACTGCACAGGTACTGGCAGATGCCGGTAAAGCTGCAGAACTGCTTTCTTATGGCATACCCGGTAGTGCCGAGTGGGGCATACGAGCCAACAAAGGAAGTGCGCAGGCTTTACAGGGCTATGCCAACCTCTGGATGGCCTTCCTGAAGAAACGTGATGGCGAAGCACCTGCTGAAAATATTGCTGCAGCCGTTACTGCACTGGAAGGTGCAGTAACCAAAGGTAATTACTCACTGGCGCCATATACTAATGAAACGGCGATACTGAATATGTATCGTGGGCAATCAAGCGAAGCAGTTTTTGAGCTGAACATCTCCCTTGATCAGAAAGAATCCTATCGAGCAGACCAGGGCGGTATCGAACAGATCACTGCCAAATTACCTCCGTTGGATGGCGACGTTACAAAAGACCGCGCCAATTTCATCAACTGGGTGCCGTACAACAGGAAGGAATTTGTATACCCTGAATATCCCGAAGATAGAAGAGCTGATCTGTTCTGGGATGCATGGAGCTCTATCTATAACGAACCTTTTTCAGATGTGAGCGCGGTGGCCACTGATCGCAATAAGGTGACCTGGATGAAAAAATTTGCTTCATTCACTGTTGATCCTGCGCGCCAATGGAATGAATACAATGCCTATTTCGCAGAAGCTAATATTCCCATCTTCCGGTTTACTGACATCAAGCTGTTGCTGGCAGAAGCTTATGTGAAAAATAACAATTCCCCCGCAGCGCTGCCTATCATTAACGAGATACGTGACCGGGCTGGATTGCTTCCTTTCAGTGGCGCTGATGTGCTGGAAGAAGTATTGCGGCAACGGACTGCCGAACTGATCGGTGAAGGAAAGATTTTCTTCGATTATGTACGCAATAATTACTGGCCTTTCAGTTCTGCGATGACACCTGACCGCTATGCGCAGAAAGGATACTACTGGCCTGTAAGCGGCAACATCATTACCACCAATAAACTCGTTGGCCAAACACCTTACTGGAACGGGAAAACCATCTGGTAAACAAAAAACTGTATAGTATGACAAAAAAATCATTATCAATATATGGGCTTCTGCTGGTACTTGTTCTGAGCTCCTGCTCCAAGAACGGACATATTATAGGAGGCGACAGGAACGAGACCAATGAAGTAAACATGAGCACGTTTGATTTTCTGAAATCATTCGATGTAACCACGTCAACCGCACGCCTCATCGAAAAGGCCGGTTTAAAGGACGAAGTGAATGGCAATGTAACACTGATTGCACCCAGCAACTTCGCCGTGAACCGTTATTTGCGCCGTAAAAACAATCGCCTGTTGCGATTGGACCCTAATGCGAAAGAAATGACGCTTGAGGATATTCCCGTAGCTGACCTGGAACAATTGAAGATGTATATAGTAGATGGCAGCTTTCTCAGCACAGATCTGACTCCGGAAGGAATTTTGCTTCCTACTCATCATGCAGGAGATTCCCTTCGCCTGAGCCTTGTTGAAGCTACTGCCGAACCAGGTGCTGCCTGGGACGGTGGGGGACAGCCGGGACAGGGGTATCAATATTCCAACTTCATGCAAAGCCGCCCCCAAAAAGTGACCGTGCATTTCAAGCGCGGTGCCAATTGGGAAATGAGCGGCGCTACACGTACGGCCATGGGAATGGACAATCCTGAGTGCGACCAGGTATATAAAATGTATATCTCCGATGTGAAGACCACTAATGGCGTTGTACATGTGATCTACAGCGGTGATTACAGCTATACCGATCACTACTACTATCACTCACTGTTCTTTTTCGGCACACGTGCAGACGATCTGCTGTAAACGATGTCATTCAAACTAAAAAAAGTCAAGATGAAAAATATTCTGATAATTATCCTGGCACTTTCCGTTTTTACCAGTTGTTACAAGGTGTCGGATGAAAAGGGGTTTATAAGCGATAATATTTATCTCAAAGGTGCTGATACGATCATGGTCCCGCTTGGTGGAAAAGGAAACACTGATGTAGCCTGGCTCGACGGCAGTTCCATGCCTGCCACTTTCTCTATCGAGAATGTGCGTGATGCAAGCGGCAATCGTTCCGAGCAGTTCTTTACGCAATACCCTTACAAAACCTGGAATAAACCCTATAACAATAAAACAGATACCACAATTGCACTGATCAATGCCAAGCTGACCGAACAACAGTTGCCGGCAGTAAGCATCAATCCTGTGAATGGTATGCTGCAATATTTAGAAACAACCAGTAACCTGAAGAATGCCGGCGATGTATATCATGTAGATGTAAAAGTGTCTAATTCCAAAGGTGAAAGGCTCGTGAAAGACTATGCTGTACTGAAACTGACATCCGAAAAGAAGCCTTACACTTTTTACCAGGCTGCTACTGCTATCTTGTTAGTGAACGCCGGAGGTCAAACCACTTTCACGCTGTACGATAATATACCTGAGGACGCATTGGACAGGCACCAGAACATCTACAGCCGCAACGGAAAGGAATTGGTGGATATATATAAGCAAAGCAATGAACCGGCTACAGGTATAAAAGTGATCATCAAATACCTGGATGCGGAAGGCAATGTATTCGAGTCGAAAGATTATGCTACATATGCTACCGGCACAGAAAGCTATTTTGACTATTCGGTGAACAGGCAAAATACGGCCGAAGGTGCTGTAGTGGAATTTCCTGTTACACCTTTTCCTGCACGGCAAGACCTGCTGAGCTATCTGAAGGGCGGTACCAAGGATTTTGCAACACTGGACACGGCCAGTTTACATACCGAAGTGTATGGACAAAACAAATGGCCATTCCTGAACCCATGGCCTGAAGATTCATGGGGCGCCAGCAGGTGGTATATCCGTTTGCGTTCAAAAGTAGTGTTTAATGAAAGCGGCACCTGGGTGATCGCTGCAAGATTTCCATACACGCATCTTGATGGAACTTTCTAAAATCATATTTATACAATCATGAACAGACTGTTTTTTCGTTCCCTTGCTTCTCTTGCATTATTGATATTAATGACCGGCACAGCCCGTGCTCAAAAGGTATTGCCTACCGCAGACCCTATAACCGTGAAAGTGGCGGTGGTGATACAAGACCCGCGTATACTTTCAAAAGGTAATAAACGCATGCACGAGGTTTTCAAAACGCCCGGTTATACTTTTCAATGGCATGATCCGTACAAGCTGATGAACGATTATCGCGATACGCTGAACGCTGTAAGTGGCGGCGCCATTCGCTACGAGATCGTAAAAGTATATGACGATTCTTTATTCTTTACGCATCTGAAAGATGAAAAGGAATTGCTGGGATTGAGCCGCATTGTTGAACTGCTGGAAGAACCCAAATGGGAAACCCTTCGTGCTAAAGGCACATCCTTCGATTATAACCGTTTCATTGATCACTATGGTTTTTGCCAGATGCGCGATAAGGGTGAGATAAACGAGGTATGGCTCTGGACATTCCCTTACGGCGGAACCTGGGAAAGCACCTTTGCAGGAGAGGGGGCATTCTGGCTCAACTCCAATCCTGTAGAAGGCACATCCTGCAAAGACCTGCTTACAGTGATGGGATTGAACTACGAACGCGAAATGTCGCTGGCACTGGAAAGCTATGGCCACCGAATGGAATCGATCATGCGGAAAGTATATGGTCGATGGGATAATACAGCCAAAGACCGGAACAACTGGGAGATATTCACCACCATTGATATGAAAATACCGGGGAAAGGACAGGTTGGTAATATCCATTTTCCACCCAATGGGGTAAAGGACTATGACTGGATCAATAAGACGGTCGTAAATACTTATGCCGATACATGGAAGTTCTATCCCAATATTAAGGAGTCAAATGGCCGTATGGTGGATTGCCAGGAATGGAAATGCACACATTTGGGATACATGACCTGGTGGATGCGGCATGTTCCGCATTTCAAAGGCCTTAATAAAGCAGATGGCCATCTCAACAACTGGTGGCACTATGTGGTAGACTATAACCAGGCGATGAAGCTGGAACAGCAATTGAGAAAGAAGAAGTGAAAAAGTATTAATAAAACCGAGATGACAAAAATTTCATTCGGCCAATATCAATAAAGATATACGAATGAAAACAAAATGATCCGGGTTTCCCGCAGGTTAAAACGTTTATTAACGCCCCTTGCTGGATTCCCGGATTATTAACTGAGTTCTTAGAGTTACGGTCTGGTAATCGCTACGGGGGATTTTGATTTCATCCACTACCATGCGCATGGCCAGTTTGCCTACTTCATAACCCGGTTGCATAACCGTAGTGAGAGAAGGTTCGATCATATCGCTGACAGGATCATCGTTGAAACCAGCGATCCGGATATCCTCCGGTATATTGATGCCTTTCTTTTTCATGTGTTTGATAGCGGCAATGGCAGAAAGGTCGTTGATGAAAAAAATACCGTCGGGCAGGAGCTTTTGACGAAGGATCTTTTTGATGGCGTCGAGCGCATTTTCTTCAAAGGCTTCGCAATGGTAAATGAGGTTACTGTCGCGTTTCAACCCGTATTTGTCGAGCGCATCAAGATAACCGTTCATGCGGTTCACGGAAACAGAAGTGTTTACCGGTCCGGCAACATGAGCAATACGTTTGCAGCCTTTTTTGATCAGGTGTTCAACAGCCCGGAAAGCGCCTTCGTATTCGTCTACCACTACCTTGTTGCACGGAAAGTCCAACAAAGTGCGGTCGAACATCACGATGGGGATGTCCATCCGTTTTGCCTTTTCAAGCTCGGCGGAATTGCTGGTGTCTTTAGAAACCGATATCAGTAATCCGTCCACATGGCAGGCCAGCAGTTTTTTGATACACTTGATCTCTTCCTCAGCACTTTCGTTGCTCTGGCAAAACATCAGGTGATAATCAAATTCACTGGCTACTTCGGTCATGCCGCTGAGCGCCTGGGAAAAATAGTTGGAGTTTATGACAGGAACGACGACCCCAATGATCTTTGTTTTCCGTTTCACGAGGCCCTGCGCCATCACATTGGGCTCATAGCCGAGTTCTTTGGCCAGTTCCAGGACAGCGCGTTTGGTTTCCGCATTAATGTCGGTTGTGTTGCGAAGTGCACGGGATACCGTGGAAACAGAGATGTTGAGTTTTTTGGCAAGATCCTTTATCGTGATGGCATGATACGGCATCCTGCAATTTATCAAATGTTTTTAAATCAGGCTTTACCCTTAGAATCTTAACAAAAAATCTGTGATAAGTGGTAAAAGCCCTTCAACCCAATGAAATGAAGAGAGTATTTATTTATTTACTGACGCTGAATCTTATGACTATGACTGTTAATGCCTTACCCATTGTGGAATCCGACACTGCGAAACCAGTGCAGAACCGGTACCCACTTAAAGCAAAACCGTATGTGCAGTTGCCGATCGGCAGCATAAAACCTACCGGCTGGTTGCGGGAGCAACTGGTGACTATGAAGAATGGTATGGGTGGTAAATTAGATGAACTCTATCCCCATGTGCTTGGCAAGCGTAATGGCTGGCTGGGCGGTGATGGTGATGTATGGGAACGCGGGCCTTACTGGCTCGATGGATTGGTGCCGCTGGCTTATATCCTCGATGATGCTGAACTGAAAGCCAAGGCGCAGACCTGGATAGAATGGGCTCTCAACAATCAAATGGAAGACGGTTATTTCGGACCTGTTCCTCCTGAAAAAGAGCCTGCACCCGAGCAGGGTTTGCAGCGAGACCGCGCCCGTGACTGGTGGCCAAAGATGGTTATGCTGAAAGTGCTGCAGCAATATTATGATGCCACCGGAGATAAAAGAGTGATCGATCTGATGCTGAAATACAGCCGCTACCAGTTGAAAACCCTGCCAACAACACCTCTCGGGCATTATAGCTGGTGGGGATCGCAGCGCGGTGGTGATAACCTGCTGGTGGTTTATTGGCTTTATAATATTACAGGTGAAAAATTTTTGCTGGAGCTGGCTGATATCATTCATAAGCAATCCCACGACTGGACCGGTACTTTCCTTTACACCAAGGCAGTGTCCACACCTTACAGTTTCCATTGTGTGAACCTGGCACAGGGTATCAAGGAACCGGTGATCTATTACCAGCAACATCCGGAGGAAAAATACCTGGAGTCGGTAGACCGTGCTTTCAGCGATATCAAACTGTACCTCGGACAGGCACAGGGCATGTATGGTGCCGATGAGTTGACCCGTGGTGCCGACCCTGTTCTTGGTTCAGAACTCTGTTCAACCGTAGAAATGATGTATTCGCTGGAGAACATGATCGCCATCACCGGCAACCTGGGTATGATGGACCACCTGGAAAAACTGGCATACAATACGCTGCCCGCACAGATTGAAAGAGATTATATGGGCAGGCAGTATTATCAGCAGGCCAACCAGGTGATGGTGAGCCGGCATAACCGCAACTTTGTTACGCCTTATGATGGCACTGACCAATGTTTTGGCGTGCTGACAGGTTTCCCTTGCTGCACCTGCAATATGCACCAGGGCTGGCCCAAGTTTGTGCAAAACCTATGGCTGGCTACTGACGACCGGGGATTGGCAGCGCTGCAATACAGCAGCAGCGAAGTGACAGCAGAAGTAGCAGGCGGAACAAAAGTTAAATTCATAGAAGAAACGAATTATCCCTTTGAAAACAAGATACGTTTCACCCTTCGTTCGTCAGGAAAAGTAAGGTTCCCATTACACTTGCGCATTCCCGGCTGGTGCAAAAAAGCCGTGATAAAAGTAAATGGTGAAATATGGGACGAACCTGCAGGCAACCAGGTGATGCGCGTAAACCGTACATGGTCTGGCGGCGATGTGGTGGAACTTGAGTTGCCGATGGAAGTTTCCACCAGCCGCTGGTTCAACAATTCCATTGCTGTTGAAAGAGGCCCGTTGTTGTATGCGCTGCGGATCGAAGAAGACTGGAAGAATGTAAAGGGCACCGACCGGTATGGCGATTACCGCGAAGTGCGCCCATTATCTCCCTGGAACTTCGGGCTTTTGGAAGAAGCCATCAAATCTCCACAGACCGGCTTTGAAGTGAAGATCAATCGTAACAAAAAGAGTTATCCATGGACATTGAACAATGCACCGATCGAATTGGTGACAAAAGGCAAGCGGATACCCGAATGGCAGTTGTATAATGAAACAGCCGGGCCACTGCCTTATAGCCCCATTTCATACCTGAAAGAACAACAGCCCGAGACCATCCGGCTGGTGCCTTATGGATTTACGGTGTTGCGTGTAAGCCAGTTTCCGGTAGTGCGATAAATGACTTAGGTGGTAGAATAAAAATAAACCTCTCTTTTTGGAGAGGTTTTATTTTTTAGGAAAGGTTAATGGAAAATTTTTCCGGACGGGACCTCCAACGCTCATCCTATCTCATCACGCGAACAATTTTTTGTATTCTCTTATCCGCAGTTTCAATAAGAATAACATAAGCATGATACAGATAGAGAAACGGAATCGACGAGCGGAGCCAGGTAATCGATAAAGGGATGGCAAACGCTAATGTATTGAAAGTGAATAAGGAAAAAAGCTGGCTAGTTTTGCAACATTTAAGGACCTGGTGTGTCAAATCTGATAATCAACAATACCCGCTCGATGATTAGAATATATATTACCTGTATTGCATTATTCATGTTATTTATTCATCCACTTTCTGCTCAACAGAAGTTAAGCGAATTGGAGCCGGTATCACTACAACAGGATTTTTCATTTTTCCGCGATGCACTCCAGCAGGAACATGCAGGATTGTACAGGTATAAAAGCAAAACGGTTTTGGATAACCTGTTTGACAGTTGCTTCTCCAAATTAAACTACCCCATGTCTCAATTCGAATTTGCTAAATCAATCATGTTTGTGGTAAGCGCTATTGAAGATGGGCACACGGGGACGAACATTCCGAGGCTTTTAATGGGTCATTACAGTGAAAAGGAAAAGATGTTTCCTGCTTATATCTATTTTATTGATAAGAATGCGTACGTGCTTTGCAGCAGAATTAAAGAACTTTCTGCCGGGATGGAGATTTTATCAATCGACAATAACCCGGCAGGTGAAATCAGGGAAAAACTATTTCAGTATCTGCCTTCTGATGGAAGAATTGAAACGAAGAAACAACAGACACTGAATAACGGCGCATTTCCTTTCCTTTACAATTGGATCTTTGGCAATAGAGATTCCTTCATGGTAAAGTACAGGACGATAGACGGGGAAATTGGAACAACCGTTATAGGCGCTGAATTTGTAAAAGATTTTGAATGCGATAAGAAATGCGAACCGAATGCAACTAAGGATTTGCAGTTGGATTTTCTACCGGGGAATATTGCTTTGCTTACTATCAGAACATTTGATGACAACCGGCTTTCAGGAAAATACAACTTCCATGACTTTCTCAACGCATCGTTTAACGAGATTGGTCTCAGAAAAATTCATAAGCTGATCATTGACTTAAGAGGGAATGCCGGCGGTACTGATGCATATGGACCTTTACTCTATTCTTATTTGGCAAAAAAACCTTTTAAATATTTCTCTTCAATTGAATCTACAAAAAATAAGGTTTCATTGAAAGAAAATGCTCTTCTTGGCATGCAACAGCCGCAAAAGAACTCTTTTAACGGAAAGGTTTTTTTCTTGATTAATGGGTTAAGTTTTTCCACTACCGCAGATTTTTCCTCAATCGCAAAAAGTGATAACAGGGGAACGTTCATTGGTGAAGAAACGGGTGGAGGGTATTGTGGGAATACGTCCGGGGAAACGATAAAGGTAGAACTGCCCAATAGCAAAGTAAATATAATCATACCTAAATTCAAGTATATAAATGATGTTAAAGCATCGGCTTATAAAGACCGGGGAGTTATTCCGGATCATATAATTACTCCAACGATCGGACAGATCCTTTTGTGTAAAGATGTTCAGTTAGTCAAAGCGATTGATATGGCTTCAGGTAAAGTAAGGTGATCAGGCTGCTGTCATTGAAATGCTTTTGATGTTTTCGATATCGGGAAGAGACCTCTCTTAATAAAGTATGCCGGCACATGGCCGGCATACTTTATTTAAATCTCAGATTCAGGGATATAATATTTGATTGCAGGTCAATACTCTTCTTGTAATGCCCATACCTCAATTCTATCATATTAAAATGCTGCCATCCTAATATTCCTTGTGGTGGCAACCATCGAATGCCTGCCCCAAAAAATGAACTGTTGAATTTTGAAAGGTCATAGTTACTCGTATAATACGCTTGCTGATCTGTATGTTGACCATAAGGTGCAAAATATTTCACGGCCGTTTGCGTATAATACCGGTAGAATGGGCTTACCGACAGGAAAGCATTGAGCTTGACCGGTACCTCCAGCTCTGCAGTATGTGAACGTATCCCCCAGTTATCTGTATAGTACCGGTAATAACTTCGCAGAATAAAATTATCGCCCAGAAAATAGTTAGCACGGAAGCCGATAGGGATCTTGAACCGGCTATCAGGCAGCTTCTCCTGGTGTACAGACCCATCATTGAAATACACGCGATAGAAGGGCAGACTTAAAAAACCGTTTTGTTGTACCAGGTCCCCCAGTATCGCTATCTGTAAACGTTGATTGATGATCTGCGACCAGGAAAATGAACCTGCGATCGTGTTGCGATTTTTACCGGGATAATGTTCTTCATCGGGGCCGCCCGGCCTTAACTCAGTTGGCAGCACCTGTTTTACCTGGTCGAGATAGACCTGCAATCTGCCAGTGAACTCCCCGTTTCTATTCTTTGTTTTCCTGGAATAACTGATGTTGCCACCGAAAGACTGATAATCGAATTCTGTGGAAGAAGAAAGACCGATAGCAATGGAATGCCCCTTTTGTTCGTTCTCGACTGTCCAGGTCAGAGAAGGGTAGAAGCGGGTGTCGGCATGTGAAGCCGAGGAATTGCTTTTCAGGTCAATTTTGTCAGAGGAGGCAGATGTGTAATGATCAATACCAAGTTCTGCATCCAGTGAATGCTTTCTTGCTTTTTTGTCATATCCAACCAGTTTCACGTCAAACACATTCGCGATATCAGAGAGTTTTTGGGACCCGATGCCGCCGGTTACGGCTGCATTATTCCCATTCTGATGATAATAACTGGATACAAGATTGATTTCATCCAGTTTTAGTTTTCTTGCCTGAAAGCCGGTTGTGTCTTTTTGCTGTGCAAAGAGTTGGATCAATGCAAAGAGGCCGGCGGCAGTGAGAAATATTCTTTTCATAAATTGCTTGCTTGTATGAATTAATTACAGCCGCAGCCGCCGCCGGATTTTCCTGCGTTAGCGCCGGATGCTCCTTCACGGTAAGATTGAAAACTGAGTTCCGTTTTTTCTACTTTCCGGTTGCCTAAGGTCATTTCACCGTCATTTAATTTATTCTTCTGGTATTCCTTCACTGTAGTGCAGGAAGACAGGAATAGAAGTCCTGCGCAAGCTATCACTGGCAGGACCCGGAAAATGGTTGCATGTTTCATTGTAAATGGATATTTGAAGATGAATAAATCTTATTATGATCGTCAATAAGAATACAGGCTACGTCCTTTATCTGGTTGATCATATTGAGACCTGCTTTCACGCCCATGATCATGACCGGTGTTGTCATGGCATCCGCAAGTTCAGCATTAGGTGCGATGATGGTTACACTTTTGATACCGGTAACCGGTAATCCCGTTTTGGGATTAATAGTGTGTGAGTATTTCTGTCCGTTGATAATAACATACTTCTCATAATTGCCGGAAGTGGCAATAGCCATCTCTTTCAAAGGCAGCCAGGAAAAAACTTCTGCAGGATTATCAGGATTACTGATCCCTACTGTCCAGTCCCTGCCTTCTCCATCTGTACCCCAGGTTGCAAGATCACCGGAAGCATTGATGATGCCGCCGCAGATCCCTGTAGACTGTAACAGGCTTTTCGCTTTTTCTGCCGCATAACCTTTGCCGATGCCGCCAAAGCCTATCCGCATCCCTTTTTCCTTTAGCATTATAGTGCTATCCTGGTCATTTACGGCGACATTGCGGTAATTGATCAGCCGTACCATTTTCCTGGCTAGGTCCGGATCAGGAAGTTCAGTCATCGAGCGGTCAAAGTTCCAAAGGCTTTTATCAATTGATCCATATGTGATATCAAAAGCTCCATCGGTAATACCGGAAAGCCGTATCGAGCGCTTTACGAGTTCCAGTACTTCGCGGTCAACCTTTACCGCATCTATTCCCGCCCGGGCATTTACCTGGTTCACCTGACTGTTATCATCAAAAGTGGTGAGCAGTTTTTCAATACGTCTTATTTCATTAAAACCTGTATTGATCGCATCTGTAGCTGTTTGTTCATCACTTGCTACCACGGTGATCTCAAAATGATTGCCCATCAAACGGGCCGCCTGTTTATACTCTTTCATATTGCGGAGTTAAGAGCTTTTGTGTATAGAAATCTTTTTTAGCTCTTCCAGGAAAGCAGCCTTCCCGCCAGAAGGAAATCCGTCCCATGCATATAGGACTTTGCCTTCAGCTGTAAGAAGTAAAGTGTAGGGAAATTTACCGGCTGGATTGTACCGTTCAGCAAGTTCATCATTCAATTGCTGTTGTTCTTTGCCCAGTTGGTTTTTTTTGCTTCTTGGAAAATCAGCATTTACCAATACAAGAGATCCCGCAGCTACTTCATTAAACTCTGCTGTTTGAAATATTTCTTTTTTCAGCCGGATACATGGGGCACACCAGTCAGATCCCGAGAAGTTCAGCAACACGAGTTTTTGCTGATTCCTGGCAATGTCACTGGCCTTCTGCAGGTCAGTCAGCCAGTTCTGGGAAGAAGGGACTGTCAGGCATAGCCATGCCATTAAAATATATTTCATATTCTAAAAAGTGAATTGATTGAATAAAATAATTAACTGCTTTATATGCAGAGATAGTGGAGGATGGTATGATCAATCAATACGGGGAGGCTGAAAAACATTTCCGGTAAAAGAATTGAACAGCCGGCTGTCGTCCGGCGGAATTGTATAAGTGAGTAAATTATCTGTAGTGATTTTAACCTCTTCTGCTGCAGGTTTTGGAGCAGCGGCTGTCATCAGCATGAAGAAGTGATGGGGGCACGTTTTAAATGGTAATTCCCTATCACGGGCATAGTCATAATCCGGATCAGAAGGATTATCCTGAACATAATGCTCTTTCAGGAAGGCTGCAAAGGAAATATTTCCTTCCATTCTGATATGTTCCTTATAATGCTGCAAAAGGACGGGGAATTTTGCAAGCTGTTCCAGTTGAAAAACAGCTACCGTATATATCAGGAGAAATACTATCGCAACCAGTTTCTTCATTCACAAATAAGATACATAAAGTCTGCAATATAGCCAAGATTGCCTATTACCCTCCTGTTAATTTGCAATTTGTTAACTGCCGGTTCAACCCACGCCGATGGTCATTTACATCCATTTAGACAGGAATATATTGAAGTCTTTTCTTAGCTGTCGGATATTTTTTTCAAAATCTGCCATCTCTCTTTCAAGAACCTTTACCTCCGCGGCCACGGCTTCATCTACTTTTCCAGCATGATGCCTTATTTCAACAGAGGAAGTATGCATATTGGATCTTATGCGATGTTCCAGATTACTGATATTTTGTTGTTGTATTTCAAACTGATTTTCAAAATGTTCTACATCTTTCACGGCATCGTCGCCTGTATTTTTCCCAGCCACTTCGTTGAGGCGTGTGGTAAGTATCCCCAGGTCTTCTTTATAGAAGCCAAGGGAATTGAGCCATTCATTATAGTGGGCTCCGGCATGTTGCAGATCAGTATAGCGCATAATAAGTTTTTTATTGAGCATAAATCTCGGCTGTTTACGGAGAAATTGAGCTGATCCCTGTCACAACTTATGCTGATCATTGTCAGTATCGATAGTCATTTGTCTACGACATACCAGTAATTGATAATAATCCTTGCTGGTGATGATACGCGTCATTCCTGGTTAACGATTCTGTAGATAGCTTGCAGTGAACCATTAAAACAGAATGATATGAAAAGAATATTATGGATACCGTTGCTGATGTTATTGCTGGCCGGCTGCGCCAGTTCTAAGATCACTTCTACATGGAAAGCCTCAGATGCCAGCGGAAGAAAATATAATAAGATACTTGTGGTTGGCCTCATTAAAGAGAATGACCGGTCTCTGCGGGAACATATGGAGGATCACCTTGTCGGTGATTTGAAAGGACTTGGTTATAACGCTATATCGGCTTATAGTGAATACGGACCAAAAGAGTTTGATGGAATGGACGAACAGACTGCGATCGCCAGGTTAAAGAGCAATGGCGTGGATGCAGTGATCACTATTGTATTGTTGGATAAAGAGAAGGAACGTAGATATGTACCCGGTCGTATGATGTATTCGCCGTATGGTTATTATTACGGGCGTTTTTGGGGATACTATGGTGCTCTTCAGCGTCGTATTTACGAACCGGGATATTATGTTACGGATACCAGGTATTTCTGGGAAAGTAATTTGTATGATCTGGGCGATCAGCATTTAGTGTATTCTGTACAAACACAATCATTCGATCCGTCGAGCTCAGAAGCATTAGGACATGAATATGGCCAATTGATTGTAAAAAGTATGGTTAAAAATGGAGTACTCGATAAAAACGCTTTGCCGCCTAAAGCCTTTTAAAGGCAATAGAAGTGGCTATCCTTATTAATAAATACCAGAATTCCCTTTAATGTGCAAGGCACTCTTAATATTGTTGAAATGTAAATAAAAAGAGGGATGCTTTTATGTACTTTTACTGTATGTATAGATGCATACTGAAAAAAGCCGTGCTGGCAATAAACCTGATAATTACCGGATTTGTTGCAACCGCTCAGAAAGTAATGGAACCTTCAAATGTGCCAGCTGAATGGGCAAAACCTTATCCGGCTTTTCAGATAGCAGGCAATCTTTATTATGTGGGCACGTATGACCTTGCTTCCTATCTTATCACCACGCCACAAGGCCATATCCTTATAAATACAGGGCTTGCCGCTTCGGCATCCCAGATCAGGGCTGGTGTGGAATCTCTCGGCTTTAAATTTAAGGATATCAGGATACTGTTGACAACCCAGGCGCATTATGACCACATGGGGGCAATGGCGGAGATCAAAAGAATTACCGGTGCACAAATGATGGTAGACAGTGGAGATTCAAGCGTGGTAGCGGATGGCGGCCGCTCAGACTATGCACTTGGCGGTAATGAAAGCGCTTATGAGCCTGTTAAGATTGATCGGGTGTTGCATGATAAAGACACGGTATCATTGGGTGGCATGCATCTCACAATGCTTCACCATCCTGGGCATACAAAGGGTTCCTGTAGTTATCTGTTTGATGTTAAGGACAAATGGAAATCTTACCGGGTACTGATCGCCAATATGCCCACGATAGTTACAGAAAAAAGCTTTTCAGATATACCGGCCTATCCCAGTATCGCTAAAGATTATGAATACACGCTGAATGCATTAAAAAGGCAATCATTCGATATCTGGCTTTCTTCACATGCCAGCCAGTTTGGACTTCATACTAAACACAAGCCAGGTAATAAGTACGATCCTGCTGCTTTCATAGACAAAAAGGGATATGATAGCATGATCAACGATCTGCAAACTGAGTTTCTTAAGAAAGTAAAAAAATCATCTTTATAATTTATTTCCCCGCTTTCCCATACTTCAATTCACGGTTAGCCCATGGAATGAAAAACTGGAAATTCGGCGCATCGGTATGTCCGCCGTTGTGTTGACGCCAGGCGAGTTCCCCGTCAAGTAAGCCCGTGAGCACAGTTGAATAGTCGCTTTAATTGTCTGTTCTGAAAGGAGAGGCAGGCAGTCCTTCTTTATTAAATAAATTAGGATCTAAAGGATTGTCAGCCCATGCATAACGTACATACTTTGGATTGGCAACTGCATCATTCCATACCACTACCTTATTTCCTTCGATCTTTGCAGAAGCCCATACAAATTTTTTGTCTTCACCTGCAATGGCAAAGGATGATGGAGCTTCTCTATCGTTGGTCATTAACCCACTGCCTGTATTCGTGAAGCTGATAACGATCTTTTTCCCTTCGATAGTGGATGATTCATACAGCGGGCCTGAATAAACGAGATCTTCTTTATACGCCAGTTTTAATGCAGCGAGCGCAAGCCGTTCTCCCACATCTTTTTTATTGTCCGGGTGAATATCATTCCATTCGCCGAGATCAATAGCGACAGCCATACCGGTGTTGGGAACAGCCAGTGATTTTAATTGGGATTCCCTTAATCCTGCCCAATTGCTTTCTGACGGCAGGTAATTGTATTCCATAAAACCGGGAAGCTGTACAAACAGGAAAGGGAGTGTACCCTGTCGCCATTTGTTGCGCCAATCATTGATCAGTGCAGCCATAAGTTTTTCATAGTGCTTGGGCTGCCAGGTATCGGCTTCACCCTGGTACCAGCAAAATCCTTTTATTGTATAGTTGATCTCAGGCGCTACCATTGCGTTGTATAAAGCAGCCGGCTGATTTTGTGCACTGATGCCGCCAGGCCCACCACCACTTGCCGGAGGAAAAACGACACCTACTTTATATTCCCAGTAACCTTTCAGGTCAATGGTATCAGCTCCTGAGAAAATGCAATAGGGCTTATCAGGTACGAAACCACCTTTGCCATTCGTGTTGGTAACACGGACTGTAAAAACGTTTTTACCTGTCTTTAACAGATCTGCCGGTACGTTGTACCTGCGCTGTGGATATTGATACGTGGTATGGCCAACCTGTTTGCCGTTAATGTATAACTCGTCGGCATCTACAATCCTTCCCAGGAAAACTTTAGCCGGCTTGCCGGCCATAGAAGCAGGAATGGTTATTTCTCTTCTGTACCAAACCACACCGTTCAGATCTCTGATGCCCTGATCTTCCCAATAGCCGGGAACATTGATCATGCGCCAGCCTTTGGGCGTATAAGCAGGGTCATACCATTTAGTGGAGGCAGCCATACCTGCATCAACAGGGGTTGGCGGCCTGTTGCCTGTTGGTCTCCGGTTAAAACTATTGATATAAGCCGTGTCTTTATTTTTTCCGATCGTTGTTAATAGTGCCGGAAAATCTTTCAACCCCTGCTCACTCGTCCATGCCTGGATAGGTGTACCACCAACACTGGCATTGATAATACCAACAGGCACTTTATATTTTTCATAGATCTTTTTTGCAAAAAAATAAGCGACTGCAGAAAATGGCCTTACCTCTTCACTCACTGCCGGTTTCCAGTTGCCGGTTGGCAGGTCAGATTGAGGTCCCTGAAGACTGGTCAGGGTCGGTATCCAGAATTGCCTGATCTGAGGATAGTTTGCTTCTGCAATTTCCCTGGCATAGGTGACATCATGAATATTCATCTGATGGACCATGTTTGACTGGCCACTGCAAAACCATACATCCCCAAAAAGGATTTCACGTAAGGTGATCTTATTGCTTGCGATGATATCCATTGTGTAAGGGCCGCCAGCTTTAGTGGGAGGTAATTGCAGCTTCCAGTTGCCGCTTTTATCTGCTGTAGTTTTATATGCTTTGCCATTGAAGCGGACACTCACTTTTTCACTAGGAGATGCCCATCCCCAAAGATTTATTTTTTCATCCCTTTGCAGGATCATGCTGTCGCGTATCAGCTGCGGAAGTTTTACCTGGGCAGAAGAATTCAGTGTAATGAACAGGATCAGTGATATGGTGATTAGCTTTTTCATACCGGGATTATTGAATGGAGATGAGTTGTGTGATCACATTGCTCGTTGTTTTATTGCTTACACCTGGTTGTCCGCCGCCCAGGCTGATACTAACCTTGCCTTTTGGCTGGTATAGCTGACCATTGGTTTCATCAATAAGAGATAAGTCTTCCACACTAAGTGTAAAGTGAACAAGTTTGGTTTCACCGGCTTTCAATGAAATGCGTTGAAAACCTTTAAGCGTACGCAGTGGCGCTTTCCCATTCGCCCCGGGATGTGATACATAGAGCTGTGTCACTTCTTCACCATCACGGTTACCTGTATTGGTCAGCTTAACAGTCAGCTTTATTGGCTGACCGGCTTTTGCAGAAGCAGGTGCAGTAAGCTGGTCATAGCGGAAACTGGTGTAGCTTAAACCATAACCAAAAGGGAAGAGGGGCTGACCATTAAAATAACGGTAAGTTCTTCCGTTCATGGAATAATCACTGAAACCCGGAAGATCTTCATCCCCTTTATAGAACGTTACAGGCAGTCGGCCTGCAGGATTGTAATCGCCAAAGAGAACATCAGCTACTGCTGTGCCGGCACTTTGTCCGCCATACCAGGCATTCACAATGGCAGGAATATTCTCTGCTTCCCAGGGAATGGCAATGGCGCTACCGGTCATCATCACAAATACAACGGGCTTGCCGGTTGTTTTCAATGCCTTCAGTAATTTGGTTTGAACAGCCGGGAGCATGATAGATGTTCTGTCGCCTCCGCTGAATCCAGGCACGGCCACTGGCATTTCTTCACCTTCCAATTGAGGGGAAATACCACCTGCAAAAACGATCGCATCAGCCTGCCTGAGACGATTGGCCAAAGCTTCAAAATCTGTTTGTATAAAATGACCTGTCCGTAATGCCACGTTTGCATTGTCATCGCCCTGCCAGTATTCCAATACGATATTATAGACAGCGTCTTTTTTTGTCTCAAGCTTATAGGTTTTAGCCCCCCAGCGATTCCTAAGCCAGGCATTGACTACCTCCTTATCATTTACAAATAATCTGTAACCATCATCAGCTTCCACTTCAAGATCGATACTGCCTGTTTCTTTTGCAGCGAATCGGGTAGTGTAACGGGCAGAAAAATTCGTAGCTGTTACATTATTACCGATGATATCGCCGCGCTGCCATGAATGATCAATATTTTTTTCTGTTCTGACAAGGAAGGGTTGATCTTTTAATTCACGGTTGTTGTAATACTCCGCCTTAACGCCTTGCTGACCATCCCAACTGAACTGATTTTGCAGGTCAACGTATTGAAGTAAAGTGTCGTTGGCAAAATTGACAGCCTTTTCATAGATCACTTCCACATTGTTGCCCAGTTTCTTCTTTATTCCTTCAAGTATAGTGGTAATATGGGAAGGAGTGCCATTGTAATTGCCCAATACCGAGATGCGGTTATCTGCATTTGGGCCAAGCACTGCGATCTTCCGGATAGTTTTATTTAATGGAAGGGTGCTGTTTTCGTTTCTTAATAGCACGATGGATTGTTGCGCCATTTTTAATGCATGCTGCTGGTGTGGCACACTTTCCAGCACGTTAGCCGGCGTCTGTGCATATTTTACCATCGAAACGGGATCGAACATACCTAACCGGTAACGGATCGTGAACAACCGTTTTAATGAGGTATTAAGATATTCTTCTTTGATCAATCCTTTTTTTACTGACTCTACCAGCGTTTGGTATACAGCTTGCCCGCATTCCACATCTGTTCCATGCACTACTGCATCTATAGCAGAACTTGTAGCATCAGGATGGGTTTTATGATAACGGAAAAAATCGTCGATTGCCCAACAATCTGAAGTAACATAGCCAGTGAATTTCCATTGTTCCCGCAGGATATCGTTCATCAACAGATCATTGCCGCAGCAGGGTTGTGTGTTCACTGCATTATAGGCACACATTACGCCGGCAACATGGGCATCAACCACAAGTTCTTTAAAAGCAGGCAGATAAGTATCCCAGAGGTCATAGGTAGTAGGATTGAAATTATCGGAATGGCGGCTTGGCTCCGGCCCGCTATGTACGGCGAAATGCTTGGCGCAGGCTGCTGCTTTCAGGTATTTAGGATCTTCGCCCTGCAAGCCACGCACAAATGAACGACCGAGCATAGCTGTCAAAAATGGATCTTCTCCATAAGTTTCCTGACCCCGGCCCCAGCGGGGATCGCGGAAGATATTGATATTAGGCGTCCAGTAAGTGAGCCCTACATAGCGTTCACTGGTACGTCCGAGTTCGATAGCTTTATTATGGATGGCCCTTCCTTCCAGCGCAGAATAGTCGGCCATGCGATACAACGAATTGGTGTCCCAGGTGGCGGCCATGGCAATAGCCTGGGGGAAGACGGTAGTGCGGAAAGGCGTTCTTGCCACACCATGCAGTACTTCATTCCACCAATCATAAGCAGGAATGCCCAGCCGCGGAATAGCAGGAGTGGCATTCAGCATCTGTGCTACTTTTTCTTCCAGCGTTAACCGGTTTACAACATCATTAACGCGTTGTTCAACAGGCAGGCTGGTATTCCACATAGGGTAGGACTTATATTCCTGTGCCCATGCATTGGCAGTAGTAAGCAATAAGGCAAAGCCGATAAGTTTGCGCATACACTTTTTTTAGCGGATTTATTGATAGATGGTATCATTATTCTTTATCTCAAACCAATCATATGAAGCTGTGTTAACAGCCGGTTTTCCTTCCGAAGTGGCATACATGGCATACACACAACCAACAAACCCTCCAGCCGTTTTAGTACTTAAGTATCTTGCATCCGCATCACCCTGCAAAAGCTTCCACTTGTTTTTTTGAGTGCCGTAATAAAAGGAGTATTTATCACCGTTGGCTTCTATCTTAAAAAAGATATCCTTTCCGGGTTGATCAAGTGTTTCACTGATTATCAGTTCAGCTCCTTTGTATAAAGCTACGATCTGCTTATTACCCTGCATGGTTTTGCACAGGAAATAATAAGTCTTTTCATTCTGGAAAAGCAATAAACCTGCTTTTTCATTCTCAGCTTTGGGGTTAAAGTGCAGGCTGCTGGCTGCATGGCCTTTGAGATGGGGCTGGCTGAAACCTACAAATGAAGGGTTGTTTTTATCTGCAACAGTTTCCGGCCGCAATTTCAATGTTAATGATCCTGGCTTTGCCAGCAGGTCATACCATTGATCATGTACCGTTCTGAGAAAGCGATAGCGGATATTCAGTTTTTTATTATTGAACTCATCACGGAATACATAGTTGCCGTTAAATGGTTCTCTTTGTTTACCTGCAATGGCATTGATAGGGTAGGTATATTTTACTTCTTTGCCACCGAGATCAAATTCCGGCCAGCCGTCATTCCATACAACGGGAGCCATAAAAGTTTCTCTCCCTGTATTATAGTAATCACCTTCATAAGGCCTGCAGGCAAGGAAGATGCCCCACCATTTTCCGTCTTTCGCCTGCACGAGATCTGCGTGGCCTGCAGTGGTGACCGGATCTTTCCGGCTGGGATCGAGCTGCCTTTGCGTGAGAATGGGATTCTTTTCGTACGAAACAAAAGGGCCTTCAGGCGACTTGCTTCTGAACACAACTTCTGAATGGTTATAGCCTGTTCCTCCTTCTGCGCAGATCAGGTAATACCATCCGTCTTTTTTGATCAAATGCGGCCCTTCGATCCATACGGGCTTTTTAGCCATATCTGTGCCTCCGTTCACCAGCAATTTTTCTCCGCCAATCACTTTCAGGTTTTCTGCATCAAACTCAAACATGCGGATGGTACGATGCCCATCATGCAGGGAGATATTATCGGGAGGAATGCTGTTGAAAACAATATATGATTTCCCATTATCATCGAAAAAAAGGGAAGGGTCTATGCCATTCACTTGTGGTAACCGTACTGGTTTGCTCCAGGGGCCTTTGGGGTCTTTGGCCGTGATAACAAAATTGCCCAGCTTGCTTACCTCGGTGCATACAATGTAAAAAACACCATTGTGATAACTGATAGCTGGAGCAAATAATCCTCTTGAAACGCCTGCTCCTTCTAACTCCAACTGGTCAGGACGGTCCATTGCATAGCCGATCTGTTTCCAGTTCAGAAGATCTTTACTATGAAAAAGCGGCAATCCCGGATAATACGCAAACGAAGAATTGACGATATAATAATCATCACCGGCGCGGCAGATACTTGGATCAGGATAAAAGCCGGCCAGTATCGGGTTTTTGAATGACTGGGTGATGCCGGTCAACAGGGAAAAACTAAAGAAACCAAGAGCAAGAATTCTTTTGAACATTATTGATCAGCTTTATTTGAGATAAGGATCTATTGTTTGGATATGCCCGTGTTCATCATGGACCAGTTCAGTTACTTTGACAGATCTCAGATGGGTCACCCCTTTTGATAAACTTGAATCGTGGTAAAATAAATACCATTTACCCCAGAACTGGCAAATGGAGTGATGGGAGGTCCAGCCAACAACTGGATTGAGTATTCTTCCGCCATATTTGAAAGGCCCATAAGGGGTATCGCCGATGCCATAGCAAAGAAAATGGGTGTCTCCGGTGGAGTAGGAGAAATAGTATTTGCCATTATGCTTATGCATCCAACTGGCTTCAAAAAACCTTCTGTCATTGTCGCCGGCAAGTAAAGGATTGCCGCTCTCGTCTGTGATCACCACATCTTTCGGTGCTTCAGCAAATTCAAGCAGGTCGTCGGTCAGCCGCGCAATTTTGCCACACAGAGCCGGTTCATCATTTTCCGGCAGATACATCAGTGGCCCTTCCCCGTCTTTATATTCGCCGGTCCTCCAGCGTTGGAGCTGACCACCCCAGATACCGCCAAAATACATGTAGTAATGCCCGTCATCATCTTGGAAAACAGCAGGGTCGATGGAGAAACTTTCTTTAATAGGTTCGGGTTGTGGAATAAAAGGCCCTGTGGGAGACGGACTGGTGGCTACACCAATCCGGAAGATGCCATCATGTGCTTTTGCAGGGAAGAAAAGATAATAAGTCCCGTCTTTCTCTGCAGCATCGGGTGCCCACATTTGTTTATCTGCCCAGGGCACCTCTTTTACATGAAGGGCCACACCATTATCAACAGCATTACTGCTGGGAGAGTCCATCGATATTACATGATAATCTTCCATGGCGAAATGGCTTCCCAGGTCATCAAAAGGAATAGTTGATTCAACGTCGTGCGATGGATAAATATAGATCCTTCCATTAAATACATGGGCGGATGGATCAGCTGTATAAATATGCGATACGATCGGCTGAGAAATAGCTCTTCTATTCAAATCATCAAAATCAATATGATCAATGCTTTCTTCTGGCATAAAATAGTTGTATGTGGTTTTTTTGAATTATGCGTTTCTTCGGTTTTTCAGATCTGTTTCTATCTGCAGCTCCATCTTTTTATTTATTTGATAAAAGAACAATAAGGCTGCACCAATTAAAAAAGGAATGGCCGGGAAAACGCTCACCAGTAATTTGGTACCCTGTATGGCTGATGCTGTCTGGTGGTCTGTATTAGGCAGGTACTTATATTTATCCAGTATCCAGGCAAGCAAAGCACTACCAATGCTCAACCCTCCTTTTAAACCCACCATCATGGCAGAGAAAATGATAGCAGTTGCACGTCGATTGTTTCTCCATTCGCTGTAATCAGCCACATCAGCGATCATAGCCCATAACAATGGTATCGTAATACCATAAAAAAAGCCATGCAATATCTGCGAAGCAAACATGAGACGGACTGATTGCGGAGGAAAGAAGATAAAAAATATGATGAACAGGGTTGAAATGAACAGGGCAATTCCAAAAACATCCCTTTTACCATATTTATCGGCCAGCCGTTTAGATAAAGTGATACCCACGATCATGAATATGATGCCGCCAGCATTAAACAGGCCAAAGCCGGCAGATACAGGATCTTCACCAAAGAAGTTGATGCCAATATCCGAAAGGCCGTTTAATATAGGCGTAATAAAATTGGTGAGGCTTTCCTTATCTACATAGTTTTTGAAGTAATATACGTACGAGCCGCCTTTCATGGCCAGTGTGATGAATACAAGGGTAGTGAGCAGCAGCATGATCACCCAGGGCCTGTTTTTAAACAGATCACCCAGGTCTTCAGCAAGACTTGATTTTTGTTCCGGCTTGGGAACAATTCGTTCCTTAGTGGTTAAAAAAGTGATCAGGAGCATTACTGTTCCTATAACTGCCAGCCAGGTCATTACTTTTTCTATGCCAGCAGCTTTATCGCCACCACCAACGGATTCAATAATAGGTAACATGAATACCTGCACAAAGAACTGAGCAAACATTACGGCTACAAACCGGTAGGCCGACATACTGTTGCGTTCCTTCATATCACCGGTGATTACACCGCTTAATGCTGAATACGGAAGATTATTGGCCGCATAAAGCAGCAGCAGCAATGTATATGTGATCACCGCATAGATCAACTTCCCCTTATAAGAAAAATCAGGCGTGCTGAAAGCCAGTAAAGCGGCAACTCCAAGAGGTATTGCTGTGAACAAGATCCAGGGCCTGAACTTTCCCCATCTTGATACTGTTCTGTCTGCAATAGCACCGATAAGAGGATTAAACCCAAAGGCCGCCACCAATCCAACAGTTAGTATAATGGCAGAAGCATGATTAGCTTTCAACCCATATATATCTGTATAGAAATAGGCCAGGTAGGTCATAAGGGTCTGAAACACCAGGTTAGCAGCCAGGTCGCCCAGGCTATAGCCTACCTTTTCAACAACAGACAGTTTTTGGGAATTGGTTTTATTCATGTGTTGGTCCTTTTAGGGATTGATATAGCTTGTTATGATTTGGTCTTTGTTCCTATCACTTTGAAAAATGCCGGTTTGGGTTTGAATTGCCTGTCGAATAATAAAGGATAGTTTGTTCTGCCCCGGATCGGCCAGCCGTTCAACCAACTTTGCCCATCATCTACACCCCAGAAAGTGACCCGGGTGATCTTGTCTTTATGTTTTAAGAAAAGTTTGAACAACGCTTCATAATCATCAGCCAGTTGTTGCTGCACACTATCAGGCAAGCCATTGGTGTAAGGGTTCATGGCAGGTGTGTTTTGCATGCGTTGACTTACTTCTGCACCCTGGAAATTGCGGGGCAGCACTTCAATATCCAGTTCAGTGAACATCACTTTCAAGCCCAGTGCAGCATATTGCAAAATGCTTTCTTCAATATCTTTCAACGGTACTTTGCCCACATGCCAGTGGCCCTGGATGCCTACACCGTCAATACGGACGCCGGCAGCCTGAACTTTTTTGATCAGGGCAATACAACCGGCCCGTTTGGCAGGTTGCTCATTGTTATAATCATTGTAATAAAGTTCTGTATTGGGCGATGCAGCCTGTGCCAGCCGGAACGCTTCTGTTACAAAATCATCACCCAGTTTTGAAAGGAAGATGGATTTGCGCATGCTGCCATCTTCATTCAGCGCTTCATTTACTACATCCCAGGAGAAAACTTTTCCGCTATAGCGGCCTGCAACTGTATTGATGTGATTGGTGAAGAAAAGCCTGAATGAATCAATGCTCTGGATCTGGCGGGCGAAGGCCGGCAATTGGCTATGCCAGATAAGGGTATGGCCATTGATCCTGATATCGTGCTTTTTCCCGTATTCGATCAGTTTATCAGCCAGCGTAAAATTGTATTCATCCCAGCGGGGATGGATGATCTCTGCCTTCATGATATTTTCTGGCGTGGCCATATTGAATTGCTGCGGCACCAGTTTCGCTGCACCAGGGTCTTTCTCTTCTATCTGTGCTGCATTTAAAGCAGTTCCGATAGCGAAATCCTTGCTGAACACTTCCTTCAGCGATGGTAGCTGCACTGAACCTGTATTTTTCTGGCTGGCTGCACAACCTGCGAGCAGCAAGCTACCATAGACCATGGCTGCTCCCGGTATGATTCTCTTCATCATGTAATTATTTTTTATTGATATAAAGTGTCTCAGCAGGACCGAGATATGTTTTTTCTGTATCGCCAAAGTCGAGCACCAGTTTTTGCAGCACCACACCGGGGTTCACCATCCAGTATTTCACCGTATGCCTGCCCGGTTTAACTATTTTATGCTTGCTCGATTTGATAATGATATTCTCCGCCACCCATTTATTCCAGACACCACCGATCGAATTCTTATCTTCTTTATTTATACTGATGACCTGGGGTATTTCATCATCAATGGAAATAGCATATTGCAGACCTTCTTCCATACTTTGGAAATTTAGCGTAGGGGAGAAGTAGGCCTGAATGGATAGATCGCCTTCACTATAGGTATAAACTTCATATTCCAGGTGTGGTGCGCTGCCTCCGGGCTTTTGCTCTGGCGCAGTAACGGGGAATGGGGTGATAGCTGAGCCGGTTCGGCCATGATCGGGCAATACCTGCCAATTTATTTTGCTGCTATTGACGGCCCTGGTGTAATGATCAGCTGCAATGGAAACACCCAGTAACTCTTCCTGGTAAAATACATTCCCTGTAACGTTTGCCGGAATGCCGGCTCTTGTTACATCCTTTATGACTATTGACTCTTTCCGGGCAGAATCAGCAGGCAGGTATTTTACTTCCGGCATTTTTTGATGAATGGGCTGCTGCCAGTAAGTGTAACCAATATGAGTCTGGCTCATCATCTGGTTCCATTTACCATTATTGAGTTGATGGTATTCAAGAGTGATAAGCGAATCATTGACATAAAGCTGTTTTACTTTATCAGCATAATTATTCGTTTCGATCCATTTGTTGGCATAAGCATTTTTATTCAGGGCTACATTATAATACAGCTCATTCAGATTGGCACATGCTTTCACAGGATGCAATACAAGCTGGAAGTAGGCATCCCTGTATTCTGCAGGTAATGCAATATTGATCTCTTCAGCTTTTTTAAGTAACGTGTTATATTCATCCACTACTTCTTTCCATTCGCCGGAGGCGAGGCTGTAAGTATTGGCATCCAGTAATTCAGGTTTTCTTCTGCCATTGTATTTGGCGTACAGCGACAGAATATCGGCAATAGCTTTTGCATGCGGCTGTCCAAACTGGCTGACTGCCCATTTCTCGCTATAGGTTTGCAGATCGGCCGGTCCTATTTTTTCCGGGTCCCATGCATAATCGAGAAAAAAGGAAATAGGGAATTCCATTGGCTTAATGTCACCCACATTGACGATCCATATTTGCCGGGCATTGTATTCCCAGGCCAGGTGCATTTGTTCCCAGATGCGTGGAAGCGGATTGGTGTTAAGCCATTTATAGTTTCTTGGACCACCTACATAATCAAAATGATAATAGATGCCGTATCCGCCTTTTCTTGGTTTTTCATGGAGCTTTGGAAGCTTTCGGATATTACCCCAGTTATCGTCGCAAAGCAATAATGTTACATCGTCCGGCACTCTCATGCCTTTATCATAATAATCCTGCACCTCTTTGTAGAGTGCCCAGAGTTGTGGTGTTTCATTGGCAGGCTTACCTGTTACATCTGAAATGATCCGGCGTTGGTCTGCTACAATTCTTTCCAGTAATGCAGTGGCTGTTTCCCGCGACATGGGTTCATCCCCATCACCCCGCATACCTACAGTTACGATCTTTTCATTGGTAGCCCTTTGCATGCCACCACGCCAGAATTCTTTTAGTTTTACTTCGTTACTGTCGTAGTTCCATTTACCAGTTCCGTATCTTCTCCATTCATCATGTGCTCTCATGAGCGGCTCATGGTGTGAAGTGCCGATCACTATGCCATACCTCTCTGCTGCTTTGATGTTTAGGGAGTCATCATCATAAAATGCATTTCCCCACATTGCCGGCCAGATATAATTGCCTTTCAACCGGAGAATGAGTTCAAAAACCTTTTCATAAAAACGATGATTGAAGCCGCCGAACTTTTCCTTGCTCCAACCGGATAGGGCAGGCGCTTCATCATTGATAAAAATGCCGCGGTATTTTACTTTGGGAGCATCGCTGAAGGAAAGACCCTTTTTTATAAATATGTTTTCTTTCTTTTTTACTGGTACATCTGCCCACCAGTACCAGGGCGATACACCAATCTGTTTGGAGAGTTCAAACACACCATAAGCCGTTCCTCTGCGATCACTTCCGGTAATGATAAGATGGTTGACCACACTGCGCAGGAGAAAAGCTTCCCACTTGTTTTTTAAGCTGGTGGTATTGATCTGCTTTGCTTTTTCTGCCGATCGGATCAGTGCTGATTTTTCCAATGAGCCAATAATAATAGCGGCTTTATTGGGAACAGTTGCCTGAATGGCAGGTTTGATACCAGTGACCATTTCCAGGTCCTGCTGCAATAGCAAAGCAGCTTGCTGCACCAAAGGAAAATCGTTGGGATCAACGCAGATCACTGCTTCTTTAAGAGAAAATGTTTCGTTAGAAGACTTGTCTGCTACAATGCTTTGAGCAGAACCGTAAATAGTATGCAGGCTTATGGCAAGAACCGTTAATAGCTTTTTCATCACATTCGCGTTATAGTTGGTCTAAAATCCAATACTGTTCCCTCCGTCCACAGGTAATACAATACCGGTGATGAATTTGGCAGCATCACTGGCAAGGAAGTAAGCGGCTTCTGCGATATCCATAGGTTGCCCCATGGTACCCATTGGCGTACGGCCGAATACTTTTGCTTTTCTTTCCGGATCGCTATCCAGCGCTTTGGCAGTCATTTCTGAATAGATGAACCCTGGCGCAATGGAATTTACGCGGATGCCTTTGCCGGATAATTCAACAGCCATAGCTCTTGTCATTCCATCAATAGCTGTTTTGCTGGCAGAATAGGCGATCACTCTGGGTATACCATACAGGGCAGCCATGGAACTGATATTGATGATAGAGCCAGACTGGTTGAGCAACATTTGTTTTACCACTTCACGGCTTATCGTAAAGACTGCTGTGAGATTGGTGAGAATGATCTGTTGAAAATCTTCATCCGTAACTTCGGTGAACTCTTTTTTCATATTGGCCCCCGCATTATTCACAAGTATATCGATCTGGCCAAACTGTTCTGTTATCTTCTTTACAAAATCAGGTATGGAAGGCAGGTCCGTTACATCACAGGGTATGGCATGACATAATTCGCCCAGCTTTTGCTTTGCTGCATCCAGTTTTTCTTTATTTCTTCCAGCAATAATGGTTTGAATCCCGTTTTGCACAAACTTTTCAGCGATAGCCAGGCCAAGACCTGAACCGCCTCCTGTCACTATAGCTAATTTTCTTCTCGTTGCTGTCATCTTATTATGGTTGATTTTATCCTTTATTTAATTGCCAGGAGCAAAGGGGAACCGCAGGCTTTTATAGTACTCAAGTGTTTTATCGGGCTTTTCAAATTGTGCAGGTATCGGCATCTTGCTGAAAGTCTGGAAATAAAGTAAACAGGCATTTCTCCACCAGATGGCTTCCTGGTGCTGTATGTCCAGAAGTTGACGCACCTGTTCAAATCGTTGTTTATCTACTAATGGCTTCAATGCATTCCAGTCAGTTTGCATTTGCTTTACTCTTTCAGCACCGGTGTAATACTGGTAACATAGTTCATCCCATAAATTTCGCCCGCTTTTCATGCTGAAATTCCAGGGAACATGATGAAACCACAGCAGGTTTTTTTCTTCGCAGGTGTTCATGTTTTCCCATTGTTTTCTGGCTTCGGGTTTATATTGTGCGAGAGCGTTGCTGCCTGTCCCTGTTCTGTTAAAGCCAACACCGATGCTGTCTGCTTTGTGATAATAAACAGGATTCCATTCTGGCCGGTTCAGGTTGCTTACCCAGGGAGCAGGACCATAGTGATGACCTGTGCTCATGATATGATGCAGGCCAATGGGGTTGGAGTATTGCACCACGATGTCGCGGCTTTCCAGCATTATTTTGGCAGCGGATTGCAGAAATGCAGGATTGTTGGTAAAGCTCATACGCAACCATTCATCCGCGATCTGCCTGCTTGATAAATCATGGTCCCAGGCCAGCCGGCCAAGGGCATACCAGTTTGCCTGTGCAAAAGGATGGCCGCACCAGTTGATATCATTACCGATATTGGCAACGCCGGCCATGCCTGTCAATTGATGATCATCGAGGCTTCCGTCGATCACTTTGGCAACTGTGCTGCCTTTCTCTTTGTAATAGGTATCGCTTTCCAGGGTTTCTTTAAATAAAGGAGCCAGAAAAACAAGATTTGTGCCCTGACCCAGGTATTCCTGTGTTACCTGGAACTCCATCATCAACGGCGTTTTTGGCATGGCGCCAAATAAGGGATGGAAAGGTTCGCGGGGCATAAAATCAATAGCGCCGTTTTTTACCTGCACCATCACATTGGCCCTGAATTTTCCATCGAGCGGAACAAAATCATCATAGGCCTGCTTATGGCGATCAACAGGATTTTCATTGCTGTAAACGAAAGCCCGCCAGATCACAATTCCTTTGAAAGGGCTTACAGCATCTGCCAGCATATTGGCGCCGTCGGCATGTGTGCGCTGATAATCCTGGGGGCCAGGCTGGCCTTCACTGTTGGCCTTTACAAGAAAGCCGCCGAAGTCGGGAATATAGCTGTAGATCTCTTTTACTTTTTCTTTCCACCAATTCTGTACTTCTGCATTCAACGGATCTGCTGTTTTCAACCGGCCCAATTCCATAGGGGCGCTGAATCTTGCAGTGAGATATACTTTGATGCCATAAGGCCGGAACACGTCAGCCAGCGCCTTCACTTTTTCAAGATATGGTTTGGTAAGAACAGTAGCGTCAGCATTTACGTTGGTCAATACAGTGCCATTGATGCCAATGGATGCATTAGCCCTTGCATAATCGATATAATGCTGATCAATATAGCCTGGCAGTGTATGCCAGTTCCAGATAGAAAAACCGGCATAGCCTCTTTCCACTGTCCTGTTAAGATTGTCCCAGTGATTCAACATGCGATGCTGGATCCTGGGAACTGAAAGAATATTGAGGTGCTGAACGGGTTGCTCTGTTTGCAGCAAACGGAGAAAATGAAAGCTGCCATATAAAACTGCTTTATCAGAATTACCGCTGATAAGGATGCATTTCTTACCATTAATTATTTTGGTAACAATAATATACCCTTCTTCACCGGTCTTTTGCAGCAAGCCATCGATGCCTGCCTGGCTGATCAATGTAGAGCTGCCAGGCGTTCCGGCAATCACTGATCCATCACGATTCACAGCGGGGCTGTTATTTATTTTTATTTGCAGTAAACCGGATAAGCCATTCATCAGTTCATCATTTACAATTTTCATTGTCGCAGATGATCCATTTGTGATGATAGTGGTGATGCTTTTACGGTATGACTGCAGTAATATCTTATTCTCAACCGGTTTATATCTCAGCCAGAGGTCATATCCTGTCTCTGCTTTTGCTGCAAAGACATAAAGGGAATATATAAGTAATAAAGTAATTCTTTTCATTATCGCAATAGGCTATTTGTTTTGGATTCCGTTTCTCAATGATGACTTCCGGACAATGAGATCGGAGCGGATCACTACCGTATTGGTTTGTTTTATATTGGCAATGCCTTTAAGATGATTGATCAGGTTTCTTGCAGCGATCTCTCCCATATCTGCTCCGGGATAATCAATGGTGGTCAACTGCGGTTCGATGATCTTTCCGATAGCATCATTATTAAATCCGACTACAGCAATATCTTCGGGAACGCGAATGCCATGGTCTTTCAGCACCTGCATAAAAACAGCTGCGGAAAAATCATTGGTGATAAAAGCACCATCGGGCAGTGGGTTCATGTTCAATACCTGTTGCGCAGCTTGCACTCCTCCTTCCTCACTAAGGTCTTTGATCAGCACATAGTCTTCATTAAAAGGGATATCATTATCAAACAATGCATCTTTATAACCTTTATGCCTTTGTGCGTATACATTTCGTTTCAGGTTGGCTGTAACCAGTACGATGCGCCTGCAACCCTGATCAATAAGATGTTTGGTTGCCTGGTAGCCGCATTTATAATTATCGATGATCACATTGGTTCCTTCTGATCCTTCTTCTACGCGGTCAAAAAATACTACAGGTATGCCTCTTTCCTGGAAAGGTTTGAAATGGTCCAGTCCGTTTGTATCAAATGCCAGTGAAGCAATAAGGCCGTCCACTCTTTTATGAAAAAGGTTCAGTGTATTGGCTTCTTCTTTCTTAAAACTTTCAGAGGAGTGGGCGATGATAAGATCATAACCGGCTTCTGAAGTTACTTTTTCGATGCCGTAGAGAACAGATGTGATGAAGTTGCTGTTCAATTCATGAACGATGATGCCGATCGTATTGGTCTTCTGTTTGCGCAGGCTGCTGGCAAAGGTATTATGCCGGTAGCCCAGTTTGCGGGCTGCCTGTTGCACCCTTGTTCTTGTCTTTTTATTGATAAGGGGATTGTCCTGCAGCGCCCGGCTGACGGTAGCGGAAGAAAGCGCCAAATTCTGCGCGATATCGTAAATAGTGACCTCTTTTTTCGGTTTCATTTGCAATCGGTTACTTGAAGATCGCAAAAAAAATCAAATATCAGGACTTGTTTTTGAGTGAGGAGGCGCGGACAATCAGATCTGACCTTAATATAATATTATTTGTCATGTATAAATTACTGACTCCCTGTAAGTGGTTGACTAAATTACTAATAGCTGTTTCTCCTATATTATTACCTGAATAGTCAACAGTAGTGAGATTTGGTTCTATTACTTTACTGATCGGGTCATTATTGAAGCCTGCAAAAGCCACATCCTCAGGGACCCGCAATCCTGCAGTCTTTAAACCGATCATACAATAGATAGCGGCCGTGTCGTTGGCGGAGAATACTCCATCAGGACGCTCTTTTTGGGGCAGTTCTAATATATACCTGGCAGCTTCTGTTCCTGCATCCTCAGACAGGGTGCTGGTGAGGTAAAGCTTATCGGAATAGGGCAGGCCATGGTCTTTTAATGCCTGGCGGTAACCCTCCAGCCTGTCTTTATACACATTTCTTAACACGTTTCCACCCAGGTGCATGATCCGCTTACAGCCCTGCTCTATCAGGTGCGTGATCACCTTATAGGCAGCCCCGTAATTATCAATAACAATAGAGGTGCTGTTGCTGTGCGCATACACACGGTCGAAGAAAACCACCGGTATTTTCCGGTTAAAAAAAGGCTCTAAGTGGTTTATATCCTGCGTGTTATAGGCCAGGGAAATGAGCAATCCATCCACTCTTTTATTGAACATGGTGGCGGCATTGGCCTTCTCTTTCTCCACGTCTTCCAGGGATTGGGCGATGATGAGGTTATAGCCGTTGCGGTTGGCTGCTTTTTCCATTCCGGCCAGAACGGACGACATAAAATGGCTGTTCAGCCGGGGCACCAGCACTCCCAGGGTATGGGTCTGCCGGCTTCTCAAACTGCTGGCGAAGGTATTCGACTGGTAGCCGAGCTCTTTAGCGGCTTCTGCGATCTTTTTCCGGGTGTTCTTGCTGATCATGGGGTTGTTTTTCAACCCCCGGCTAACGGTTGCTGCCGAGATATTCAGGTGTTTGGCTATATCATATATGGTTATTTCCCGGTCTTCAGGCATGTTGATTATCGCTTGCAACCCAAAGAAAAAGAGCTTTCCCGAAATAAAAAAATGCAATCGGTTGCGATTTTATGAAATTTTCCTATATTCGTTTTTGCCAGGCGCTCCCAGGCCTGAAAAAACGATTGAATCAACCAACAAAATTGCTAGTATGGAACCTTGCTTGCCGAACCTCGCACTATCCCCGCATTACATGGCTTTTGCCTGTATTGATAACTCTGGCCATCGCACCCGGCCTACCAGCGTGCATTTGACTGTTCTGTCCCGGATGAACAGTTTTGATCCCCCCACTATATTAAGAGATGCCTGAGTCGTTTGGTATCTGCATTCAGATCAACAGCATTTAAAATTGTTTACAACCAAAACGATTATTATGAATACATCGAAAAACAGAAAAAGAAATTTTCTGCTTGATTTATGCAGGGGAAAAAAGCACCCCTTTATTCTCTTACTCTTATTGACCTGCCTTGCAGGAATGAATGCTTTCGCCCAGAACACTGTTCACGGTAAAGTAACCAGCAACACTGGCGATCCTGTTGCGGGTGCTTCCGTTGTTGTTAAAGGAACAGCTGTAGGAACAACTACGGATGAAGGCGGAAATTATTCGATCTCGGCCAATAAAGGCGCCACACTGGTCATCACCAGCATTAACTATGATGCCAAAGAAGTAACTGTAGGGAACAGTAATACGATCGACTTGCAACTTTCTCCCTCTGGCGGCAGCCTCGGAGAAGTTGTCGTGATCGGCTACGGTACTCAACGCAAAGAATCGGTTACCGGTTCAGTAGCTTCTATCAATGGTAATGTAATGCGTGAAGTACCTGCTCCTAATATTGCCCAGGCATTACAGGGGCGGATGTCAGGTGTGGAAATGTCTCAGACTTCAACCAGGCCCGGAGCTACCATGCAGATACGCGTTCGTGGTACCCGTTCGCTGAATGCAAGCAACGACCCATTGGTGGTGCTTGACGGAATTCCTTTCCCCGGCTCCATCGGTGATATCAATCCTAATGATATTAAAAGTGTCGACATCCTCAAGGACGCATCAGCTACCGCTATTTATGGTTCACGCGGTGCCAACGGTGTTATCCTGATCACAACCAACAAAGGTCAGAGAGGACAGAAGGCAACGGTTTCCTATAATGCATACTATGGTACTCAAACCCTGTTTGCAAGATACCCCATGATGAATGGCCCTGAATTGCTTGCTTTGAGGAAAGCGGCCAACATGTACACCAACGGTGTGGATGAAGCGGATGATATCAATACTGACTGGCAGGACCTATTTTACAGAACGGGTATGGTGAACAGTCATGATGTAGGCGTTTCCGGTGGCACTCAACAAGGAAGCTATAGTATGGGAGCCGGCATTTATCGGAACCAGGGCGTGATACCCACACAAAACTATACCCGTTATTCATTGAGGGCATCGCTTGATCAGCAGATCGGCAAATATTTACGTGTTGGTTTTACAAATAACAGCAATTATAATATCAGCAGAGGTAACCAGGTCGGTATCTATGGTACCCTGAGCTCCTCACCACTTGCCAATCCTTATAATGCAGACGGCAGTTTAAAGAGAACTGTAAAAATGCCACTGGATGAGCAGTGGGTATACACGAAAGATATTGTAGAAGGATTGAAAGATGAATGGTTAAGTGAAAGCAGGGGATATGCTACTTATAACGCTCTCTATGGTGAAGTGAAAATACCAGGGATCGAAGGTTTAAAATACCGTGTGAACCTTGGCCTGGATTTTATGCAAAGTAATGGAGGCAGCTATACAGGAGAAGGTATCAATAGTGTCAATCCTACCACGGTATCAACTGCCAGTATCAGTAATTCGCATACTTATCACTGGACAGTGGAGAACCTGCTGACCTATGACCGCACATTCGCCGGAAAGCATACACTGAATGTGTTGGCCCTCTATTCTGCCGAACGGAGTAAATACAACAGATCTTCTATGTCTGCAAAAGATATTCCTTCTGATGCCTTCCAGTTTTATAATCTTGGCCGGGCTGCAGGAGAAATTACGGTGGACCCCAATGGACAGGATTATCAATTATGGGGATTGCAGTCAGCAATGGGACGGGTCATGTATTCTTATGATAACCGTTATATGATCTCCGGTACATTACGTACCGACGGATCTTCACGACTGGCTCCTGGCCATAAATGGCATACCTATCCTGCTGTATCTGCCGGCTGGAACATCAGCAATGAATCATTTATGAAAGGTGTTAGTTTCGTGGATAATCTGAAGCTGCGTGTGGGTTATGGGCAAACATCCAACCAGTCTGTCGCCCCGTATGCTACATTGGGCCTTTTGGACACCAGGCCCTACAATTTCGGCTCGGTCAATACAGTTGGATATTATGTATCAATTTTGCCAAACCCGAACCTGGGCTGGGAATACTCCGATACCTGGAACTATGGCCTGGACTTTTCTATCCTGAAACATCGCCTGTCTGGTACTATTGAATATTATGTAACGAATACTAAAGATCTCCTGCTTGGCGTAAGTCTTCCCAATACATCAGGCGTAACCAGTTACACAGCGAATGTCGGCCAAACGCAAAACAAAGGTTTCGAACTCACGCTGAATGGAACCATCCTGGATAATGTAAATGGATGGACCTGGGAAGCCGGCGTTAACTTTTACACCAACCGTAACAAACTTGTTGCACTGGCATCCGGCCAAACAAGAGATGAAGCCAATGCGTGGTTTGTTGGCCATAATATCAACTCCATCTTTGATTATGAGAAAGTGGGTCTGTGGCAGGATAAAGATCAATACCTGAGTATCCTGGAACCAGGCGGCAATGTGGGTATGATCAAGGTTAAATATTCAGGTGAGTATAATGCTGATGGATCTCCCAAACGTGCGATAGGGCCGGCTGACCGCCAGATCATCGATACCGATCCTGACTTCCAGGGAGGTTTCAACACCCGCGTGTCTTACAAAGGATTTGACTTAAGTATGGTAGGCGTCTTTAAAAGCGGAGGTATACTTGTGAGCACGCTGTACGGCTCATCAGGATATCTCAACCTGATGACCGGCCGAAGAGGAAATGTTAAGGTCGATTACTGGACACCGGATAATACAGATGCTGAATATCCAAAACCAGGAGGCATTATGAGCAGCGACAATCCGAAATATGGAAGTACGTTGGGTTATTTTGATGCATCGTTTTTAAAGATCCGCACTATTTCATTGGGTTACGATTTCAGCCGTAGCTTGATCAAAAACAAGGATCTGAGAATGCGCATGTACTTCACGGTGCAAAATCCATTCGTATTGTTCTCGCCTTATCATAAAGAATCCGGAATGGACCCTGAAACCAATTCTTACGGCAATGAAAATGCTGCTGTAACAACAAGTTATCAGCGCCGCATACTGACAATCGGTACAAACTCGCCATCAACCCGCAATTATGTTCTTGGTGTTAACCTGACATTTTAAATCATACTATTATGAAACGAATACAAATAAATTTCTTTACAGGGTCAGCAATGGCAATGCTGATGCTGTTCTCGGCCGGCTGCTCCAAGATCCTGGAAGAGCAACCACGAAGTATTTATGAACCTGGGTTCTTTAAAACAGAAAAAGGTGTTCTTGGCGGTCTGACCTCCCAGTATGCCCACCTTCGCTATATCTACGGCCAGGCATACTATTATAATACCGGCGAAACTGGTACCGATGAGGTGACATGGGCACAGAGTGCTGATGAGAACTTTAAAGTAATGGACGTTTCGAATCAGGGTGTTATCACTCCTGCGAACAGTCGCGCTGATGTATTATGGGGAGCCGCTTTCTCCAATATCAATACAGCAAGCGGCATTATTGAAAATGCTGCTGTTGTAGGGATTTCCAATGCACTGATCGCAGAAGCAAAATTCTTCCGTGCATTTGATTATTTCATGCTGGTGCAAACTTTTGGTGGTGTGCCCCTTGATCTGGGAGCAGGTGAACTTAAGTTCAACACTACACCATCAAGGACTTCCGTTCGCAATACAGTACCCGAAGTTTATACCAAAGCTGTATTTCCTGATCTGCTCGCAGCAGTAAATGATCTGCCGGATAATCCCCGCGTGAATGGCGGCGTAACCAAAACTGCCGCACGCCTTTACCTGGCAAAAGCTTATCTCACCTATGGCTGGTGGCTGGAAAACCCCAATAATATACCTACTTATCCGCAGGCAGACAGAACGGATCCTGACGGGCATAATGCACAATGGTATTATCAGCAGGCTTATGATGTAGCAGTAGCAGGCATCAGCAATCCCGGACCGTTCACACTGCAGCAAACATACTATGATGTAAACCTCGGCTCAAATGATCGCAATAAGGAAATTCTCCTGTTTGCCGATCATACCGAAACGAGTGAGTTTTATAACGCAGCAAGCCTTACTTATTCCAATGGTGGCGCTCCTGATAATTTCGCCGGCTGGATGATGACCTGGAACTATACCAATATCAGAAGCAGTTCTTCCAGTTCTTCCTGGGCTGCTGTAAGCTCTGTTCAACGTGCAGCTACACAACCATTGGGCCGCCCCTGGACCCGAATGTGCCCGACAATTGGTGCCATCAAAAACACCTTTGCTGATAAGACAAATGATTCCCGTTACGACGGAACTTTCACCACTGTTTATCGCGGCAACTGGGATAAAGCCGGTATGAGCGGCTCACTGTACAATGCCAACTATATGCAGGTTAACCCCAATGGTGCAATCCTTACTTTCCTGGATGATGAGCCCGGAACATCTATCGACTATTCCAATTCAACTTATAAAAGCAATGTAGGGGCAGGCGTATTACCCGGGCGGGCGGATTTCGTTGTGTCACCAAATGGAATAAGCCGGATCGTATATCCTGGTTTATGGAAACTCGGTGTGTACCGCACAGATAATGGTACAGGATTGGGTCAGCCCAATGCTGCCAGCACACGTCCGTTCAACATTGCTAAATTCTCCGAGCTTTATTTTGTTGCTGCTGAAGCTGCGGTAAAAGGAGCTACTCCTCAGGCTGGTAAATCAGCCAGGGAATTGATCAATGTTATCCGTGCAAGGGCTGGAAAATGGCGTTGGAATAACAATGGAAATGTTGCATTGTCTGCTGATAACAGCGCTGCAATGATAGCTGCCACACCTGCAACTATTGATATTGATTATATCCTGGCAGAACGTTCACGTGAGTACTATGGAGAAGGTTATCGCTGGCATGACCTGGTGCGTACACAGAAATGGACAAGCCTTGCAGGAACTTACCAGATCGGTGGAATCAACTATGGTGATCATACACCTCAAACAGTAACACGCAATATCCAACCATATCTGTACCTGCGTCCTATTCCGCAAGGCCAGATCGATGGAATGGATATGACAGCAGAAGAAAAAGCAAACTATCAAAACCCAGGATACCAATAACCGGTGATAACGGATCCTGATAAAAAAATATTGGTTGCCTTCCCGGCATCCAATATTTTTTGTTTATAGATATTGATTTATTCAATCAACAATTAATATGACCATTACTTTAGGACAAAAAGAATTTTACAAAGGGATACCTGCAATCAGGTACGAAGGAAAAGAGTCAACCAATCCTTTAGCATTCCGCTGGTATGATGAAAATAAAGTGATAGCAGGGAAAACGATGAAAGAGCATCTGCGGTTTGCCTGTGCGTACTGGCATAGCTTCTGTGGTAATGGTTCCGATCCTTTCGGTGAACCTACACATATATTTCCCTGGAACGAAATCCCGGATGCAGTGGAGCGTGCAAAAGTAAAAGCAGATGCAGCTTTTGAATTTATTACCAAACTCGGGCTTCCTTATTATTGCTTTCATGATATTGATGTGGTTGATTATACCAACGATATCAATGAAAATGACAGAAGGTTAAAACTGGTAACAGATTACCTGCAACAAAAACAGGCAGCAAGCGGTGTAAAACTGCTTTGGGGCACCGCCAATCTTTTTACCCATAAAAGATATATGAACGGAGCCGCAACCAACCCTGATTTCCACGTCCTCGCTCATGGAGCAGCACAGGTAAAAGCTGCACTGGATGCAACAATTGCGTTGGGCGGGGAGAATTATGTGTTCTGGGGCGGCAGGGAAGGCTATATGAGCTTGCTGAACACAGATATGAAAAGAGAAAAAGACCACCTGGCGCGGTTCCTTCATGCTGCAAAGGACTATGCAAGGAAGAATGGCTTTAAAGGAAAATTCTTTATCGAACCGAAACCTTGTGAACCATCTAAACATCAATATGATTATGACAGCGAAACAGTGACCGGGTTCCTGCGCAAGTATGATCTGCTGAATGATTTCAGTTTGAATATAGAAGTGAATCATGCAACTCTTGCAGGACACACTTTTGCACATGAATTGCAGGCGGCAGCAGACAACGGCTTATTGGGAAGCATCGATGCAAACCGTGGCGATTACCAGAATGGCTGGGACACAGACCAGTTTCCCAATGATATTAATGAACTCACTGAAGCAATGCTCATTATCCTGGAAGCCGGTGGCTTTAAAGGTGGGGGTATCAATTTTGACGCAAAGATCCGCCGCAATTCTGTTGACCCTGAAGATCTGTTCCATGCACATATCGGAGGCATAGATAATTTCGCAAGAGCCTTGATAACGGCTGATAACATACTCGAAAACTCTGATTATAAAAAGATCAGAAAGCAGCGTTATGAAAGCTTCGACACAGGAAAAGGAAAAGCATTTGAAGAAGGAAAATTAACTTTGGAAGAACTGCGTTCATTTGCCATTGAAAATGGTGAACCCACACTGAGAAGTGGAAAGCAGGAATACCTGGAGAACATTATTAACCGGTTTATATAAGTCCTGATTATGTTAATGCATGAAACCATGCGGTGGTTTGGACCGCATGATGCGGTCAGTTTAAGGGATATACGACAGGCTGGTTGTGCAGGCGTGGTAACAGCACTGCATCATATACCAGTCGGTGATGTGTGGACGGTGGATGAGATTCAACAGCGGAAAGCCCTGATCGAAGAAGAAGGGATGAGTTGGACCGTAGTGGAAAGCCTGCCTGTAAGTGATGATATCAAAAGGCAGAAAGGCGATTACCTGGCGCATATAGAGAATTATAAGATAAGCCTGCATCACCTGGCCGCATGCGGCATCAGGGTGATCACCTATAATTTCATGCCGGTGCTTGACTGGCTGCGCACGGATATAAGTTATACAATGCCCACAGGAAGCAAAGCCCTCTATTTTGAGCGGCTTGCTTTCGTGGCTTTTGATCTCTTTATGCTGAAAAGGCCGGATGCAGAAAAAGACTATACGGCAGCGGAGATTGAAAAAGCGAAGCAGTGGATGTCAGCTCACACGGAAGAACAAAAAGCAAAAGTATTTCAGAATGCTTTGCTGGGCCTGCCGGGAAGTTCAGGTCGTTTTACACCTGAAGAAGTATTGGCGGCCTTAAAAACGTATGAGGATATCGATACAATTAAATTAAAAGAACACCTGTTCTGGTTTTTGAAAGAAGTGATACCGGTAGCTGAAAAGCTGGGCCTGAAAATGGCCATCCATCCGGATGATCCGCCATATCCTGTACTGGGCCTGCCCCGTGTGGTCAGTTCTGAAAAGGACCTGCAGCAAATTGTAGATGCAGTTCCTTCTCCTGCAAATGGATTATGTTATTGCACCGGTTCGCTGGGAGCACGGCCGGATAATGATCTTACAGGCATTATTGAACGCCTGGGCAAGCATATTCATTTTCTTCACCTGCGCAATACAAAGAGGGATGCGCAGGGAAATTTCTTTGAAGCAGATCATTTAGGTGGAGATGCGGATATGTTTGAGATCGTGCGTGAACTGCTGCTATTGATGAAGCAAAGGAATGTTTCTTTGCCGGTAAGGCCGGATCATGGCCACCAGATGCTTGACGACCTGGATAAGACCACGTATCCGGGCTATTCCTGTATCGGCCGGCTCAAAGGCCTGGCTGAGTTGCGCGGATTACAGTACGGGCTTTCACGATCAATGTGACGGCACCGGCTGCGTTTTCCGTCCTGTCTTCTTCAGCCATTTCTTTATAAAATGCCCTTTCCAGAGCCAGAGGCCTGAAAGCGTCACGATGGGTATAAAGATGAACCGCATACCGGCTATGGCTTTCTGTGTCATTTCAGGAGGTCCATAGATGAACCATAAAAGAGGTATGCTCAAAAGAATATGCACCCAGCGTATTATTTTCCTTTCTGTTGCTGCTTTCATATCACTGGTTTTAACGGGTTAATGAGCCTGTGCTGAATCTTTGCGATCCCAGTAGCATTCAGAGTGCGGTTTACCGGCATATCTCCAGCTCCTGGCACGGAACATGAACACATTGCCAATAATAAAAAGAACAATGGCCAGTATGGCCGCTACTTTGGTGATCCTTGTCAGGGTCTGGCTGCTGGAGAAATTCCCGAAAATATAACCCAGGATAAATACCATACAGGCTATAAAAAGTATTCTTGATAAAATGATTCCTGTAAACATAACTGTAGTTTTTAGTTAGTGATTTCAGTGTAAAACTACAGACGTGAAAAAGCCGTTTGGTTGTAGAGTAGATGATGCAGGGAATTGAGTAGACGAAATCTTAAAGTGAGAGCATTGCTTCCACGGCAGGGCGATAGGTTTCGCTAAGTGGAAGCTCGATGTTGTCGATGCAGATGAGGTCGCGTTTAACGGCTGTAACCTTATCAGCTGAAACAATATAGGATTTATGGGTCCTTACAAAGCGATAGGGACCCAGCTTTTCCTCCAGCGCTTTCAGGCTGTTTTTAGTGATCACAGGCTTTGAAGAAGAGGATAGGAATATTTTTACATAATCCTTCATTGCTTCTACATACAGTATATCTGCAACGATGATTTTTACCTGGTTGTATTCCACGAACACAAAAAAATAACCCGGCAGTTCTTCTTTCCTGGCAGGACTTTGTTTGAGATTGAATAACTCTTGTGCTTTATTACAGGCTTTTAGGAAACGCTCAAAGGAGACCGGCTTAAGCAGATAATCCACTGCATCCATGGCAAAGCCTTCCACCGCATATTCCTTATAGGCTGTTACAAAAATGATCATGGGTGGATTAGCAAGGGTTTTTACAAATTGCAGGCCATTAAGACCGGGCATTTGTATATCGAGAAAAATGAGATCGATCTTTTCTTTATGCAAAACAGCAGCGGCTTCCATTGCATTTTTGCAACGGCCGGTCAATTGAAGAAAAGGCACTTTCTGAATATTATCAACCAGCAGGTCCAATACCAATTTCTCATCATCTACTGCTAAGCACTTCATCATGAGAGGTCCAGTTTTAAGTGAACAGAAAATATCCCTTTTTGATCTTTTATTTCCAGCCAGTGTTTTCCGGGATACAAAAGCTGGAGCCTGTTCTGTACGTTCACCAATCCAATGCCGGAAGCTTTATCCTTTGAGTGGTTGGTGCCATTGTAATTATTGATAACACTGAAATCCAGCTTGTTTTCCCTTACAGTGAGTTGTATATGGATATAAGGTTTAGCAAGAAGGCCAATACCATGTTTGAAGGCATTTTCGATAAAAGGTATCAGCAGCATTGGCTCAATAAAGCAGCCAGGTGAAGAGTTATCGATTTGGATTTTCAACTCTGTGTCCTCTCCAAACCGCAATTGCTGCAAAGCAATATACCCCTGCAATGTTTCAATTTCGCTGTTAATGCTGATGCGGTCTTTATCTGAATCGTACAACATATACCGCAATAGTTCAGAAAGCCTGATGAGGGAAGGTTCCAGCAGGTCTGACTGTTGCCTGGCCAGCGACACCATATTGGTGAGCATATTAAAAAGGAAATGCGGGCTTACCTGCGAGCGGAGGAATTTTAATTCGGTGGCCAATTGCTCGGTACGTGCTTCTTTTTCCAGCCGTTCAAACCTCAGCCTGTCGCTGATCAGCCTGAAAAGGATACTGGCAAATAAGAAAGGCGCTATGGAAAAGATCACGATCCTTTTTTCTTCCCATGTTAACCGGAAACCCGGATTAAGCTCAAGAAGGAAAATCTTGACATGATAGGAGAATACCAGGATCGCAGCTATTGAAAGAATATAAAGCGGCCATCTCTTTTTTGTGAGCAGCCGGGGATATAAAAAATAGGCGTTGAAATAAAAAAATGCAATATGATAAAGCGATGATAAAAAGAAGAAACTGAGTGAAAGCCTTCCCGGCGGCTGATTCCAGAAAACAATAGTTGGGATCGCCAGCACCAGCACCCATATGGCTATATGCAGTATTTTATTGAAGCGCTGCCGGTTCATGCTTACCATGTTTCAAAAATAATAATATAGCCGGATACCGGATGCCGCTAACTTTGTGGCAGGCATTTTAAGCTGACCTGTTCATGAAAAGCACCGCACTCCTGGTCCACACCTGCGACCGGTATGGACTTTTATACAAAGGGTTTTCTTATTTCTTCTCCAAGTACTGGGACTTCAATGCTGCATGCAACTATTATTTTGCTACTGAAGAAAAAAAAGTATCGGTTGACGGGTTTGTAAATATCCAGACAGGAAAAAGAGAGTGGGCCGACCGGCTCCTTTTTTTGTTACGGGAAAAGATAAAAGAAAAATATGTGATCTATTTCCAGGAAGACATGTGGCTGACGAGGAAAACAGATGCCGGGTTTTTCAACCGGTTGTTTGAACTGACGGAAAAGAAAAACTGGCAGCAGGTGAAACTGCATAGTGCCGGTATTTATAAAACCCATCCAACGGATATTTATATTGATGGTTTTAATGTGGCAAGGATAGATAATAAGGAGTCTGATTTTTTAATGTCGCACCAGGTCACATTATGGAACAAGGAATTCCTGCAGCAACAGTTGCATAAAGGAGAACATCCGTGGCGGAATGAAAGAAAAGCTACCAAAAGATTGAAGCAGTTGTCGCCGGAAATATTCCATATTGATTATTTTGAAGAAAACGGGAACGGGGAGATCAATCTTAATAAGCAATCAGTTGAAAGAAGCAGCTATTATACTGTTTCCGCGAATGGTTCCTTTAATGACAATATCCGGCGGTATATTCCTGAGCTACTGGCCAGTGATGAGCTGTACGCAAAGAAACTGGAATATAATTATACGCATCAATTAGTGCATGACGGGCAGCAACGGCCCAGGAAAACAGATATATTCAAAAGGATCAAGAACTGGATCCTGAAAAAGTGAACGGTTTAAAATAAAAAAGGGTCAGCATGGAAATGCAACCCCGTTTTAAAATCCAATATCCTATGAAAAACCAAGACAAAAATAATATCTGTTTTGAATTTTGCAATACCACGAAGTGGTAAATATTTTATTGTATTGGAGCGAAAATTATTTTATTCCAGGGCATGCGTATAACCAGAACCGGGTAGTTGGTAAGCCCGGATATCGTAATTTCGGTACTTAAACTATCATAATGGAAGATGTACAGCTTGTTCTTAATTCAAAAGGCCATGGTGCTTTTTTAATAAAGGAAGACAACGAACGCATCGCTGAGATGGTGATTGCCGTTGACGATAAAAACCTTACCGTTTATCACACTGAGGTATCTTCCAAAGCTGAGGGAAAAGGGCTGGCAAAAAAACTGCTTGAAACAATGGTTGCTTATGCCCGTGAGAAGAAACTAATGGTGATCCCTCTTTGCCCCTTCGTACATGCGCAGTTCAAGCGTCATCCCGAGCTTTATTTGGATATTTGGAATAAGGTGGCTGAAACAGAATAACAGCCATCTTCCCGGGAAAATATTCGAACTAAACCATTACCGGAATAAGCGGTTTAGCACAAGTTAAGTACCTTGCGTTCTTCATGAAGCACCTGAAAGCCATTCGAAAATATTTTTGGAAGTACCGCGTGAGATTGGGAGTGGGGATTATCTTCATTTTTCTTTCTAATTATTTTAACGTACTCACTCCCCAGGTAACGGGATTTGTGATCGATTTTGTGCAGAGCCGTCTTCCTGGCTATCAACCGCCGAAGCGTGAGCCTTCTTATGATTATCTGGTGCTGCAGTTTATTGAGTGGATGAAAGGCATGTCTGGCCTCACGCGTGTGGTAGCCTGGTGCGGCATTACCATTCTTTTACTGGCGCTGCTTCGCGGGTTATTTCTTTTCCTGATGCGGCAAACGATCATTGTAATGAGCCGCCATATAGAATATGATCAGAAAAATGAAGTGTACCGTCACTACCAGCAACTGGATTCGGCTTTTTATAAGAGGAACAGCACCGGCGACCTGATGAACCGTATTGCAGAAGATGTAAGCCGTGTACGGATGTTTTCCGGCCCGGCGATCATGTACCTGGTCAACCTGATCTCGCTGATCTCCCTGGCCGTGTTCTTTATGTATAAGCGCGATCCGCTATTGACCTTGTACGTGCTGGCTCCGCTGCCGATACTGGCCATCACTATTTATTTTGTAAACAATACGATCCATAAGAAAAGCGAACGCATCCAGGCATCGCTTTCCGATCTTACTACCAATGCGCAGGAATCCTATTCAGGTATCCGCGTGATCAAATCCTTTGTACAGGAAAAAGCGATGCTGGGCTTCTTTACACGAAATAGTGAAGAGTACCGGAAAAATGCTATCGGACTGGCAAGAGTGGAAGCTGTATATTTCCCTTCCATCACTTTGCTGATCGGTGTCAGCACGCTGCTCACTATCATGATCGGTGGCCTGTATTATATCAATGGAACGCATAATATCGGGATTGGCACTATCGTTGAGTTTGTGATGTATATCAATATGCTGATGTTCCCTGTCAGTGCTATCGGCTTAACGGCCAGTATGATCCAACGTGCAGCTGCTTCGCAGAAAAGGATCAATGAATTCCTGCAAACACAGCCGGCTATCAGGGAGCCGCTGAAAGTGGTAAAAAAGGAACTGGAAGGGAATATTGTATTCGATAAAGTGGATTTTGTTTACAACGACACTGGCATCCGTGCCCTGCATGATTTCAACCTCACTGTGAAGAAAGGACAGAAAGTAGCGATCGTGGGGCGGACCGGCAGTGGCAAAACCACCGTGGCGCAGTTGCTGCTGCGCATGTATGATGTGACCAGCGGCAGCATTCAACTGGATGGGGTGGATATACGTGACCTCAGTCTCCGGTCGCTGCGGGAGCAGGTGAGCTATGTGCCGCAGGACGTATTTCTTTTCAGCGAAACAGTAGAGAACAATATCCGGTTTGGCCTTCAGCATGCGGATGCAGCCGATGTGGAGAAAGCTGCATTGCAGGCCAGCGTGCACAAAGAGATACTCGGCTTTTCTGAGGGGTATAAGACCATGATAGGAGAGAGGGGCGTTACGCTAAGCGGCGGCCAGAAACAGCGGATCTCCATTGCCAGGGCACTGATCAAGGACCCTGCTATGGTGATCTTCGACGACTGCTTAAGTGCGGTGGATGCCAAGACAGAAAAGGAGATCATTGGCAACCTGAATGATTACCTGCAGGGCAAAACAGCGATCATTATCACCCATCGTATATTTACTCTTTTCGCCTTCGACAAGATCGTGGTGCTGGAAGAGGGTGAGATCGTGGAAGAGGGCACCCATCAGGAATTACTGGCGATCCCGGGGGGATATTATGCCGGTCTTTATGCCCGCCAGCAGGAAACAGACAGGGAAAAATAAGGGAACCTACTTAGACGGCAGGCATGCCGGATGCTTGCAGGAAGGGGTTTTCAGGCCCAGGAACTAAAATATACTCTCTTTTGGCTGTTTCAAAAACATCTCTATATTTGTGACTTCATAAACCAAAGCAATTTTTTTAATCTGCAAAAACATTTACTGTGGCGTACGAGAACAACGACAAGAAATTGGAAAGCATTTACAGCAAGAGAATCCGCGCAGGAAAGAGAAGAACATATTTTTTTGATGTAAGAGCAACTCGTGGTAATGATTATTACCTGACCATTACTGAGAGCCGCAAGCGGTTTGATGATAACGGTTATGACAGGCATAAAGTCTTTTTGTACAAAGAGGATTTTAATAAATTTATCAAAGCATTGAATGAGGCGGTTGATTATGTGAAAACAGAATTGATGCCTGATTTCGATTTCGACGCATTCAATCATGATGAATTACCTGAAGAAGGTGGTGAAGTGCTTACAGGCAGCACAACTGCTGAAGCAGTAGAAGCTGAAACACAGGAAAACATCGCCCCTGCTGCATCCAGTGCCAGCTCTTCCAATGAAGAAGTAGACAAATGGTAATCATTTAAACGAATAACAAAGCCCCGGTATCACCGGGGCTTTTCTTTTATCAGGGTTCTGTTGATAACACTATTTCTCACGAGGGCCAACTGACTTTACATCCGGTTTGTTGCCGGGATTCGGAATGGCCCCAGGTCCATATTTTTTGAGCAGCATTCCTGCACCGGCATTGGGCATATTGAACTGCTTCAGATCAGGTTCAATGCAGGCCATACCATCTTGCGGAAGCCGGTAAACCTTTTCACCATTTAATGTAGTTCCCCATTGGTTTGGCATAATATCGGTGAACGCCGGCTTCGGTTTGGAAAAGCAATCACGGGACAATTTCTCAAAAGCGTCCTTTTTTAATCTGGATTGATAATTAAAATAATTCTCCACCAGATCGGTGTTCTGGGCAGTGGTGCCTAATGAAATGATTATTCCTGTAAATAGCAATAGTCTTTTCATAAACGAAGATTTTCATGAAAATACAATTCTTCCCCTTTTCTGCCTAAGGACATCCTTCCCGTCTTACCGGTAAAATACTTACCGGTAAGACGGGAAGGGGTCGTTTATTCTCGCATGGTCTTAAAGGCGTTGATCAGTCCATTTGTAGAGCTGTCGTGACTTGTGATCTTGTCGTCATTTTCCAGTTCAGGCAGGATCTTATTTGCCAGTTGTTTGCCCAGTTCCACACCCCATTGATCGAAGCTGAAAATGTTCCAGATTACGCCTTGAACAAATATTTTATGCTCGTACAAAGCGATAAGCTGTCCCAGTGTATGAGGAGTGATTTCTTTTACCAGGAAAGAATTGGTAGGCCGGTTGCCGGTAAACACTTTGAAAGGGAGTAGTTTGGCGATCTGCTCTGCATTCAGTCCCTGTTTTTCCAGTTCCTTGCGGGCCTCTTCCGGGGTTTTGCCATTCATCAGGGCTTCTGTTTGCGCGAAGAAGTTGGACAGCAGTTTTACATGATGGTCCCCGATCGGGTTATGTGACCGGGCGGGTGCGATAAAGTCGCAGGGGATCATAATACTGCCCTGGTGTATTAACTGGTAAAAGGCATGCTGGCCATTAGTGCCGGGTTCGCCCCAGATCACCGGGCCGGTGGCATGATCAACCGGTTTGCCGCTGCGGTCGGTGCTTTTGCCATTGCTTTCCATATTGCCCTGCTGAAAGTAAGCGGCAAAGCGGTGCATATACTGATCGTAGGGGAGGATGGCTTCTGTTTGCGTGCCAAAGAAGTTGGTATACCAAAGCCCGATCAGGGCCATGAGCACCGGTATGTTCTTATCAAAAGAGGTTTTACGGAAATGGCTGTCGATGTTGTAAGCGCCTTTCAGCAGCAGTTCAAAATTTTTAAAGCCGATACTGAGTGCAATAGATAAACCGATCGCGCTCCAGAGTGAATAACGTCCGCCTACCCAATCCCAGAACTCAAACATGTTCCTTTTATCGATGCCAAACTTCACAACTTCCTTTTCATTGGTGGAAAGAGCCACGAAGTGTTTGGCAATATGTGCTTCATCCTTCGCCTTTTTCAGGAACCATTGTCTTGCCGTATGCGCATTGGTCATGGTTTCCTGTGTGGTAAAGGTTTTGGAAGCGATAAGGAACAAGGTACGTTCGGGATTTACCTTTTTCAATGTTTCAACGATATGCGTACCATCTACGTTCGATACAAAAAAGGTTTCAATGTCTTCCACAAAATAGGGCTTCAGTGCTTCAGTCACCATCTGTGGGCCGAGATCACTGCCGCCGATACCAATGTTCACAATGTATTTGATGCGTTTGCCGGTATAGCCTCTGTGTTCGCCGCTATGTACTTTCTCACAAAATGTTTTCATTTTGCGCAGCACTTTTTTTACCTGCGGCATCACGTCTTCTCCTTCTGAATAAATGGGTTCTTTGGAAAAATTGCGGAGGGCTGTATGCAATACGGAGCGGTGTTCTGTTTCGTTGATCGTATCACCGCTGAACATTGCCTCGATGGATTCCTTCAGTTTGCATTCTTCTGCCAGTTGAAGCAGCAGCGACAAGGTTTTTTCAGTAATGATATTTTTGGAATAATCGAACAGGATGTCTTCCAACCGGAGATGGAATTTATTGAACCGCTCTTTATCGGCCGCAAAAAGGTCTTTCATTTTTAACGACTGCATCACGGTGTGTTCTTCTTTCAGCAATTGCCAGCTTGCGGTTGTTGTAGGATTGATTTTTGGAAGCATTATGATGTTTTTATAGTGTTGATATAATATTGATCGTGCGTTCCACCATTGCAGGGCTGATGTCGAGATGCACTACCAGTCTTACCCTGCTGGGAGCAATGGCATAAGCCAGGATGCCTTTTTCTTTCAGATTGGCGACCAGTTGAGGTGCAGAACCGGCTTCTTTTAGTTCAAAGATGATGATATTGGTTTCTACCGGCAGCAACTCTTTCAGCCATTGTCTTGTGCTTATTGCATCAGCGATCTGTTTTGCATGAAGATGATCTTCTTTCAGCCGGTTGATATGGTGTTCCAGTGCATAAATGCCTGCTGCAGCGATAAAGCCGGCCTGGCGCATGCCTCCACCAAATACCTTGCGGTATCTCCGCGCTTTTCTCACCAGTTCTTTTGTACCCAGGAGAAGGCTGCCCACAGGGCAACCCAGGCTCTTGCTGAGGCAAATGGAGATGCTGTCGAATGTTTCACCATATTGTTTGGCGGGTTCATTTTTGGCCACCAGGGCATTCCATAATCTTGCACCATCGAGATGGAAGGCCAGTTTATGTTCCTTGCAAACCTCGCGGATCTTCAGGATCTCTTCCCAGTTGTAGCAACTGCCTCCGCCACGGTTGGAGGTATTTTCCAGGGATACCAGCTTGCTGACAGCGCGGTGCACATCATCGGGGTTGATAGCTGCTTTTACCTGCTCAGCTGTGATCCGGCCCCTGTCGCCATACAGCAGCTTCACGGATGCACCGGAATTAAAGGCAATACCCCCGCCTTCATATTGGTAAATATGGGAACTTTCATCGCAGATCACCTCATCGCCGGGTTGGGTATGGCATTTAATGGCAATCTGGTTGGTCATAGTACCAGAAGGGCAGAAAATCCCTGCTTCCATTCCGAACATGGAGGCCGCAAGGGATTCCAGTTGGTTAATGGATGGGTCTTCGCCAAATACATCATCGCCTACAGGAGCCTTCATCATGGCTTCAAGCATGGCCGGCGTGGGCCTGGTAACGGTATCGGATCTGTAATCGATCAGCATTGCAATTAATTTACTTGCAATATAATCAGTTCGCCCCTCAAAATAAACAGTTGGCGAAGCCGACACCTTCCGGTAATATTGATTTCTTAATTTGGAAATACACTTATGAACCCCACTATAATTGAATATGCTATCCTGATCGGGTTTTGTATACTCTTTGGACTGCTGGGCCTGTACCTGCTGGCCAATTTCAAAAATACCTTCCGGAATATTATCGGAAATGAATGGGTCAGGCGTAATGTGCTGGTATGGCTGATCACATTCAGTCTTGTAGTGGCAACTACCCCCATGAGCGGGGAATATTTTTATGCAGTAAGAAAATATGGCTGGGTCACTGCCATATTGGGGCAAATGATCGTAGCCACCTTCAATACCCTGATCGTTTTTAACCTGGCCTGGTTGGTAGCCGCCCATCCCTTCTTCGACCGCTTTTCATTTGCAAAACGGAAGATACTGGTCTTACTTACACTGATCATCTCATGTGTGGGGGTGAGCCTGATGGTGAAAAACGTCTTCAATACCGATAATAAAGAATACGCAGGTTTTTCTATTTTATCAAGCATCTACATGGCCACTGCTATCGGGCTGGTATATATCCTGATGAGCTACCTTGACCTGGAACGGAAGAGGAAATTTGACGAAAAGGAACTGGAATTAAGCCGGCTGCGTGAATTAAAAACAAAAGCGGAACTGGATGCCCTTCATTCAAAAGTAAACCCGCATTTCCTTTACAATGCGCTCAACTCCATTGCTGATCTTTCCATCACCGATGGAAAAAAGGCGAGGAGAATGACCGTCGCGCTTGCAGATCTGTTCCGTTACAGTATTAATTACAGCAATAATAATTTCTCTACAGTACGCGAAGAAGTGGAAATGGCAGAAGTGTATCTGCAGATAGAAAAGATCCGTTTCGAAGATCAGTTGACCTACACCATACAAGTGGAGGACGAGGTAACACATTATCTGCTGCCCCGGTTCGTGTTGCAGCCGCTTATGGAGAACGCTGTAAAACATGGATTGAAAGCGACCGGCAGGTTAACAGAGATAAGTCTTGATATCCGGATGGAGCAAAACGTGCTGGTGATCCATATTTCAGATAATGGTCCTTTGTTTCCTGATGAATTAAAGCCGGGATATGGTGTAAAAAGTGTGTATGACAAGCTTGATCTCCTTTTCCCGGATAATTATGAGATCCATTTCAGCAACCAGCCCCGGAAAGAAGTGTCTGTTTATATTAAAAAACTAATGAAAAATGAGCCAGATATTTAGGGCTATACTTATTGATGATGAACCAGCCGCCCGCAGGCTGATGAGGAACCTGCTGCTGGAGCATGCCGGACTGGTGCAGGTTGTGGCCGAAGCCGGCACAGGCGAAGAGGCGATCACCCAGATAGAAGCTTTGCAACCTGATCTGATCTTCCTCGATATCCAGATGCCTGACCTCACTGGTTTTGAAGTGATCGAAAGATTGAACCATAAACCCAATATCATTTTTACCACCGCCTATGAGCAGTATGCGATCAAGGCATTTGAAACTTTTTCTATCGATTACCTGCTAAAGCCGATCAAAGAGGAAAGACTGGAGCAAAGCATGGAGAAACTAAAGCGCTTTGGCCGGCTCAATACAGTGATCGATGTGCCGGGTCTGCAGGAGATCATCCGGCAGATACAGGCGCCAAAGCAATCCACCGCATTATCTATCCGCACCGGCGACCGCATTATCCTGTTGCGTTACGAGCAGATCGTATACCTGGAAGCACAGGACAAATATGTATATATCTACACCACAGACGGACAAAAACACCTGACCGATCTAACCCTCACCGCTCTTGCAGAGAAACTGCCTTCCCGTTTCTTCCGCATCCAGAAATCCTATCTTATCAATAAGGAAAGGATCAAAGAGATGCACCGGCATTTCAACGGCCGCTATCTTTTTATTATGGATGATAAAGCCAGCAGCAGGCTTACTTCGGGCAGAACATATTATGAAGATATAAGGGCAGAGTTTGGATTGTAACGGAGTCGTGAGTCTGAAGCGACTTTTAATTCACCACCTGTCCTTTCCAATTTCCCCTCATCCTAAAAACTCCCCTGCCTGTAACCAGGTCCATCTCTCTGCGTCCCATTTGAAACAGTTTTTAAGGCGGCCGCTTATCACTGATTAGTGCCGTTCGATTTAAAACAATGTTCTTGGTATTGCAAAGTACCTACCTTTGAACTGTAATAATTAACAACAAGTACTAATTATATAAAACCATTGTGATGAGAAAACTTTTATCCTTACTGATTCTGGCTTTAACAACCTTATCCTTAGCCAGTTATGCCCAGGTAAAGACCGGGAAGATCAGCGGTACTGTAATTGACGGCAGTACCAAAATCATTGAATCTGCAACTATTACCTTGCTGAGAGCCAGCGATTCGGCCGTTGTTAAAATGAGCGTGGCCGACAAAACAGGCAAATACGAGTTTGAGAATGTACCGGAAGGGCGCTATATCGTAGTCATTTCTGCGGTAGGTCACGACAAGGGTTTTTCGGAAGTGGTAGCAGTTTCCGGCTCTTCCAGTACGGTGGTAAAGACCATTGAACTGGTGCCGCAAGCCCAGGCAATGAGCGGGGTGACCGTTACTGCCAAAAAGCCTGCTATTGAGCAAAAACCCGGCAAAATGGTGGTGAACGTGGACGCTTCTCCTACCAATGTTGGCCTGAATGCACTGGAACTGCTGGAAAAATCACCCGGCGTTACCGTTGACAACGATGGCAATATCAGCGTAAAAGGAAAGCAGGGTGTACTGATCCTGATCGATGGCAAGCCCACTTATATGAGTGGTGCCGACCTTACTGCCTTGCTGAAAAATATGCAAAGCACCAGTCTTGACCAGATCGAGATCATGACCAATCCGCCTGCTAAGTATGATGCGGCCGGCAATTCAGGTATTATCAATATCAAAACCAAAAAAGGTATCGTGAAAGGCATGAACGGGAATGCCAACCTGGGTTACACACAAGGGCTGTATGGCCGCGTTAACGGTGGCGTAAATCTTAACTACCGCAATAATAAGCTCAACATATTTGGTGGTTACAATGGTGGAACATACGAAGGGTATAACAGGCTGCTGATCGATCGCAGAATGTATGATGAAGATAAAGTGACCATACTGCGTACGATCGACCAGAATTCAAGGCCGCATTTTAAGGGTGCCTACCATAATGTGAAAGCCGGGGTGGATTATTACTTCTCTAAAAAAGATGTGGCAGGTATAGTGGTGAACGGAAGCTTTAATGGCAATGATGAAGATCCTTACAGCCTGACCAATATCCGCAACAATACCGGGTTGATCACTAATAAACTGGAATCAATCGCGAACAACAATCGCAAATCATCCAATCTTACGACCAACTTCAACTATAAACATACATTCGATTCAACCGGCCGTGAGATCAGTGCTGACCTTGACTATGCTTACTATAACAACAAGAACAGAACAAGCCTTACCACCAAAAGCTTCGACGCTAATAACAACCAGGACGCTCCTGATGTGCTCCTGACCGGTAAGATCCCTTCCGATATCAGGATATACAGCGCCAAAGTGGATTATGTACATCCTTTCAAGAATGGTCTCAGGCTGGAAGCAGGTGCAAAAACAAGTGTGGTGAAAACAGACAATAAAGTGAATTACCTGCGTGATGGTTTGGACGCAGCTGACCGTAATAACCACTTCATTTATGATGAGAACATCAATGCTGCTTATGCCATTCTTTCCCGCTCCATCAAGAAATGGGAACTGACTGCAGGATTACGCATGGAGAATACGATAGCCAAAGGTCACCAGATCAGCAACGACTCTTCTTTCAAACGGAATTATACCAACCTGTTCCCCAATGTTGGTGCAGGCTATAATATGAATGAAAAGAACCAGTTCAACCTGAGCTATAGCCGCCGGATCTCCCGTCCCGATTATGATGATCTGAACCCTTTCATTTTCTTCCTGGATTCATTGACATACGGACAGGGTAACCCTTACCTGCAGCCACAGTTTACCAACAACTTTGAGTTCAGCCATACTTATAACAGGTTCCTTACAACAACCATCAACTATACCAACACTACTGATATCATTACTGATCTACTGAAACAGAACACCGAGAAGAATATCACTTACCAGACCAAGGACAACTTCAGCAGCATGAAGCAGTGGGGCATCTCTTTAATGGCGAATGTGCCGATCACAAAATGGTGGAGCGCAAATATCTACACCAATGTATTCCATAACGACTACTCAGGCCTTTATAACAATGACCCTGTGAAAGTGAAGTTTACCAGTTTCCTGGGTAATATGACCAATACTTTCATCCTTGGCAAAGGCTGGAATGCAGAGTTGAGCGGCTGGTATCGCAGCAAAGCCGCTGAAGGTATACTGGTAGCAAATGATATGGGTGCAATGAACGCTGCCATTACCAAACAGTTGTTCGATAAAAAAGGAACGCTGAAACTGGGTGTACGCGATATCCTGTGGACGCAGCAATTTAGCGGTTACGCCAAATACAGCGACATCAATGTTGATATCAGCAGCCGCCGCGACAGCCGCCAGTTCAACCTCAGCTTCAGCTACCGTTTTGGTAAAAAGAATATTGCACCTGCCCGCAGAAAAACAGGTGGTGCGGATGATGAGCAGAACAGGGTAAAAACGGGTGGAGGAAATTAGCCGTGAGTCATTAGCCGGGAGTACGGATTTTCAGAATACGTTAACAGATTTTACGATACTGAAGTACCGTAAAGATTTTAATAAACTCCATACTCCCGGCTTCGCTTATACCGTATAATCGCCCTTTAACCTTTTATCTTCCGAGCTTGTCATTTTCAGGTAGTTTTTTTGTGGTGTATTGGTGAAATTTGTGCAACAATTGATCAATATCTAAGACATTATTAATAATAAGTTTTCTCATGTGTACTTACCGTCCTCCTTTTCTTGGGAGGACTTTTTATTTTTGCCTGCTCGGGTCTTGCGTAGTATCTTGTATGATACAATTGAGCCAATTTAATTATTCATTTTAAAAAACTGTTTGCTATGCCTTCATTTGATATTGTAAGCAAAGTAGACGCACAGGCATTGGATAATGCCGTGAATGTTGTTACGAAAGAAATAACCAACCGTTTCGATTTTAAAGGAAGCCATGTGGTGATCAATCTCAATAAAAAAGAATATAAACTCAATATCGAAACTGATGACGATATGAAAATGCGCCAGTTGGTGGATGTGTTGATCAGCCGGGCGCATAAGCAGGGGATAGCGCCAGAGGCGTTTGATCTTTCAAAGGAAGGTGCACAAAGCGGCAAGGTCTGGAAAAAAGAGGTGCAGGTGCGGAATGGCCTGAGGCAGGAGGATGCCAAAAAGATCGTGAAACTGATCAAGGATGCCGGCCTCAAGGTGCAGGCGTCCATTAATGACGACCTGGTAAGGGTAACCGGCAAAAAGATCGACGATCTGCAAACGGTGATCCAGGCTTCCAAGACCTGGGACCTGGGAGTGCCCCTGCAATACGAGAATATGCGTTCATAAACTGTGCATAACCCTTGCTGGAAGCCGGTTTCCGGTGGATAACCAGGTGCAGAACAGGTGCATATTCGAAGGCTAAAAAATTTGGAAGAGGGGATAGTGATAAGCTATCTTTAATGAACAATCGTTGCAGGAAATCTGGAAACAGAAAGAATGCAACTGGAATTGCGGAAATCTGTAAAAGGATGGAAGCAGTTTCGAAAAGCATCGGGTAAGTTAATAAGCGGGCGAAAGCTTGATTATCAACAAACTTGGTGCTTTTTTCATTAGGTGATGTTTGATGGCTGGGCGACCGCCTTCCATCATTGCTGCGTCATCAGCTATTTGACCAACAAACACCGGCCAATTTTCAACGGGTTTACCAATTTTAGATTTGGCAATCCCACACCACCTGCCTACCTTTGCCCACTTAAATTTTTTACTTCATCAGTACGGCAAAATCCGTGCGGCCTTAAAAATCATTTAGTTATGAAAAAAGGTATCCATCCTTCCAGCTACCGGTTGGTTGTTTTCAAAGACATGAGCAATGGTCATACATTCCTTAGCCGTTCTACTGCAGGGTCAAAAGAAACTGTGAAATGGGAAGACGGGAACGAATATCCCCTGATCAAACTGGAGATCTCCAGCACATCCCACCCCTTCTTTACCGGTAAGAACGTACTGGTAGACACAGCAGGACGTATAGATAAATTCAAGAAGAAATACGAAAAGAAAAAATAATTCTTTAGCTTTAGTTCAGACAACCCTGAACTCAGCATAAAAGTTTTGTTTTTCATGGCTATACTTTAGGCCTCCTGATTCCTCAGGGGGCCTTTCTGTTGGCGGAGGTGTTGACCGAATGCTCGAATGGTCAACGCGCAACGATCAACGCTCCCCACCACCATCTGTCATCAATTTAGTATCTTGGCAGGGTGAACAAAATCATCTTTACAGAAGAGTTCTGCCAGCCGGAGAATCTCTATCCCTTCACATTGACCCGTAAATGCCAGGATATCCGCCTGGGCATTCTCACCATCCGCGAGAAATGGGAGAAAATGACCGGTTTTTCCTCTTTTGATAAGAATGAAGATGATTACAAAGACCTTGACAGGGCGATCAATGTAGATACGATCAGTAAACAGGATACCTGCTACATGATACATGGTAATGTGTTGCCGACCCCTGCATTGGTCAGAAAAATGAAAAAACTTCGCAACGGCGAGTTCATTGTAACCAATGGCAGTTCCGGTATCGTATTTTGTTTCACTCAAAAAGAAATTAAAGAGAAGCACCGCATACAGGTGACGCAAGCGGTAGAATTGCAGGAAGAAATAAAAGAGATCAAATATCCCTGGCATATTTTCCAGATGAATGACTGGGCTATCCGCCAGGATTTTGCTTTGCTTACCAATAAGCGCCGCTCGCAACCCATTCACCAGTCAAACCAGGTGGTGAACCGCAAAGACATTTTCCTGGAAAAAGGAGCAAGGTTGAGACATTGCATACTGAATGCTTCCACTGGCCCTATCTATATCGGCAAGAACGCGGAGATCATGGAAGGTTCTATTATCCGCGGGCCTTTTGCGATGGGTGAAGGTTCTTTGCTCAAACTCGGAACAAAAGTATACGGCGCCACTACGCTGGGGCCTTATTGTGTGGGCGGAGGAGAGATCAAGAATTCAGTCCTGTTTGGTTATTCCAACAAAGCACATGATGGTTATCTGGGAGATTCCGTGATAGGAGAGTGGTGCAATATGGGCGCAGGCACTACCAATTCCAATTTAAAGAATAATGCTGGCGACGTACGGGTATGGACACCTAAAGGTCAGCTGAACGCAGGAATGAAATGCGGCGTGCTGATGGGCGATTATTCACGCACAGCTATCAATACTTCCATCAACACCGGCACGGTGATCAGCGTTTGCTGCCATGTGTTCGGGGCAGGATTAACACCAAAATATATTCCTGCCTTCTCCTGGGGCAGTGAAGGTGTGGACCGCTATGCTTTTGATAAAGCACTGGTGGATGTGGAAGGCTGGAAAAAACTGAAAGGACATACTATTTCCGATAATGAGAAAAGTATCCTGAAATATATCTTTGAACATTTTTAACCAATAACCTTTTAATTAATTCAATGCGTATGAGAAAGCAGATCGCTGCAGCTAACTGGAAGATGAACCTGAGTTTTCAGCAAGGAGAAAAATTACTGGATGATATTCTTACGGCCAAGATCGCGTTGGCAGATCACCAGGAAGTGATTTTTGCAGTGCCTTATCCTTATCTCCTGATGACAAGAAGTGAAGTGGCGGAAGAGAAGAACTATTATACAGCTGCTCAAAACTGTTATCATAAAAAATCAGGTGCTTATACCGGTGAAGTATCTGCCGAAATGCTTCATTCCATTGGTGTGCCTTACTGTGTCATCGGCCATAGCGAGCGTCGTGAATATTTCAATGAATCCAACGCTGTGCTGGCGGATAAACTGAACCTTTGCCTGGAAAATTTTATCACTCCGATCTTTTGCTGCGGAGAGCCATTGTCTATTCGCGAGAAGGGAACGCAAAATGAATTTGTGGCAACACAATTGAAAGAATCATTGTACCATCTTCCTGCTGAAAAAATAAAAGATATCGTGATCGCGTATGAACCAATCTGGGCGATCGGTACAGGCAAGACTGCTACCACAGAGCAGGCCCAGGAAATGCACGCTTATCTGCGTTCTGCACTGGCTGCGCAGTATGGAAAAGATATAGCAGCACAAATTTCCATTCTTTATGGCGGAAGCGTTAAAGCCAATAATGCAAAGGAGTTGTTCAGTTGCCCTGACGTGGACGGAGGGCTTGTTGGAGGAGCATCATTGGTGGCAGCAGACTTTATTGAAATCATCAGGGCATTGAAATAAGCTGTTGTTGATACAGCCAACTGCATAACAATGATCGCATGGCGATGAAAACAAAAGGATTGGGTGATCTGCTCGCCGGAAACATCATTTTCCGATCGTTGAACATCGCATGCACAGTACTGATCACTTTTTTACTTACCCGTCTCATGGGGACCGGGGGGTATGGGGTCCTTTCCCTGCTTGTTGCAAATACAGCCATATTCAATTTGCTGACCTGTCTTGGTGCTGAATCAGGCATCACGTATCATTACGCTTCAGGCATTCAACGGAAATCGTCGCTTTTCAGTATCGCTTACCTGGTGATACTGTTTCAAATAGCGATGATTGTGCTGGCTGAAGGTATTTATCATGCATTCAGCGGCCAGTATTTTTTAGGCGAATGGAATGAAGATAATTCATTGCTGTGGGGATTGTTGTATTTCGTCAGCATTGTGATCATTGACAAATACCAGGCTTTTTTTAATGCAGCGCATTTGTATACTATGGTTAACAGGATCATCTTTCTGGCAAGCCTGCTGTCTTTACTGGTATTTTTTTGCTGTTACTTTTTTTATCCGTCCGGGAACGACGCTTTGTATCTGAAAATTTTTATCCTGGCTTCAGTGTTGCAGGCTGCTTACATGGTACTGGCATTTCATCAAAAAACGAAACAGCCGCTGAGTTTCGGAAGAATTGAGAAGAGTAACTGGAAGGTCTTTTTCTCTTACTCAATCATTGTGCTGATCACCAATATAATCCAGTTCCTTGCTTACAGGGTAGACTACTGGTTTGTTGATTATTTTCATGGAAAGGAACAATTGGGGCTTTATTCCTTAGCGGTAAAATTGGGACAGGTGTTGTGGATATTGCCACTATTAATGGCAGGCATCCTCTTTCCCCGGATCGCTGCTGATAAAACTGAGGAAGAGGAAACCATTTGGCTGAAACTTATCCGCGTGGCCAATGTCTTTTTTTTAATCGCTGCAGCACTGGCCGCCCTGTTGGCCGGCTGGATCATTCCGATGATGGCAGGTAAAGCGTTCAGTGAAAGTGTCATTCCATTTATTTACCTGCTTCCCGGCCTGCTGTTTTTCTGTTTCAATATCATTTTTGCAGCTTATTTTGCCGGTAAGGGGCTGCTGAAAATCAATCTCACTGGTTCTGTACTCTGTTTATCACTGGTACTTATTGGTGATTTCCTGCTGATCCCGCACTTTGGTATAAAAGGAGCAGCGATTGCCAGCAGCCTTGCTTATACTGCGGCGGGCATCCATCATCTTTACCGGTTTGCCTCTTATAAAAAATTGCCGGTTTTATCAGTGGTCATAATAAACAGGGATGACTGGAACGCCGTAACACATTATTTAAGGAAATATACCGGACGTACATGAATGTATTATGGATAGCGGGATGGTATCCCAATCAAACTGAACCGTACTCCGGTGATTTTGTGCAACGGCATGCACAGGCGGCCAGCCTTTATCATACCATAACTGTATTATTCGTTACAAGAGATGCAGGTGGGATTGCCACCAGGGATATAAAAATAGAGAATGCCAAACAGGGAGCATTAAGCGAAAGGAAAGTATATTATTACTCACGGTTAGCGTCAGTTCCGCTTGTGGGCAAAATATTTTCTTACCTGAAATATGAATCCCTGCTGAAAAAAGAACTGAAGAAGTATTTCGTAGAAAATGGGAAGCCTGACCTCATACACTTTTATATCGGCATGCGGGCGGGAGCTATCGGCACCTGGGTCAGAAAGTTAAAAGTGCCTTATGTTGTTTCTGAACAATGGACCGGTTTTTTACCGGAGGGCCAACCTCATTTCAACACCTTGCCTTCATTGTTTAAAACCGGTTGGCGGTCGCTTATCCATAATGCTTCGGGCATACATGCTGTCTCTGCCTCCCTTGAAAACGCAATACGACAATTGACCAACACTAATTTGAAGACAGCGCTGATACCGAATGTCGTTAATACAACTATTTTTTTCCCGGTAAATAAATCGCCTGATAGCGTGCTGAAACTTGTGCATATTACAAGCCTGCTCGATTATCAGAAGAATACAAAAGATATTTTACTGGCATTGGCCCTGCTGAAGCAAAGAAGCATTTTATTTCATTTGGATGTTTTTGGCCTCGTAAAACCTGAATACAGGGACCTGGTTGCAACGCTTGGCATCAGCAACGAAGTTGTTTTTCATAATGAAAAAAGCCAAGAGGAACTGGCTTCTTATTTCTCCCAGGCCGATGGCCTGATCATCTATTCCCGTTTTGAAACATTTGGATGCGTGATCATTGAAGCGCTTGCCTGCGGCACACCGGTAATAGCCAGCGATATAGCTGTATTGCATGAAAACATTGAAAATGGCCGGGATGGTTTATTTGCTAAAGCTGAAGATCCGCAGGCACTGGCTGGGCGCCTCGAATGGCTGGCAGCAAACAGATCGGTATTCAAACGGGATGAAATAGCCAAAAGGTGTGCGGCAAAATATAATTATCAAGCAGTAGGGAAAATGTTTGCCGATTGGTACAAAAAAGTGCTTGCAAAATAAAGCCCTTCATGCTACTATGAAGGGCTTTATTTTAAATAGATAGAAGATCAGAATTTCAGTTTCTTCATATACTCTGCATCATCCTTTGTGGCTTCCAGTGGGGTAGTGCCGGCATATTTCTCCTGCTCTACAATATAATATTGCATACCTGTTTTCTTTGCCGTCTTCAATATTTTAGCAAAGTCGATGCTGCCCATACCCAGTGTGCAGGTATCTGCCGCTTCAGTAGCATTCTTTGTACGGTCTTTTACATGGCAGGCGCGGAAACGGTCCTTATATTTCTTTAACCATTCTTCCGGGTCCTGGCCGGCTGCGACCACCCAGTAAATATCCATTTCAAAATCGACCAGGGCTGGGTCGGTACCTTTCATCAATACGTCTTGCGGAAACTGACCTTCCTGCTGTTTGAAGGTATAGTCATGATTATGGTAGGCAAAGCGGATACCGTTCTTTTTGCAGATATCTCCTTTTGCATTGAACTCGTCTGCGATCTTCTTGTAATCGTCCAGTGATTTTTGCGCTCCTTTGTAAGGGCAGATCAGGTATTTCATACCGATAGCGGCTGCTTCTGCTGCCTTTTTTTCAAAGTCTTTATTGATATCGCAATGGCTGGAGATGAATTCCATACCCAGATCGTCCATGTACTTTTTGAAATCCGTGTTGGTCATGCTCCAGAACAGGCCCTGCGGTCCTTCGTACCCTTCTATTTGCTTATAGCCAAAAGAAGCTACCTGTTTCAGGATGCCTTGTGGGTCTTTAGGCAGATCATCCCGCAACGTATATAATTGCAGACCAAATTTGCTTAATGCTTTTGCTGTTTCTTCCTCTTCTTTCGACATGAGTTTGCAGGCCGTAGGAGCGATAGCCAGGCCCAAAGCTAAATTGCCACTTAATCGTAAGAAATCTCTGCGTTTATGATTCATTGGTAAAGATTTTAGAATATTGAGTTTTATCAGCTGGCCCAGGCTTTATCTCCTTTTTTATAAGGGAAATCACCGTCATACTTTCCGGGAACCGGCATATAACGCAATGCTTTTGTAGCGCCGGGTTTGGAAGTGAAATAGCCTGTGATAGTAAGCTGTTTCATCATAGTAAAATAATGGGGCTCCATTCTTTCCTTTTTGAAAGCTGTATTGCCCTTGGTTTTTTCTTCTTTTTCCTTTTCGTTCTGGGCTTTGTCAAACTCTCCTTTCTTCTTCTGGTACTCTTTAGCTTCCGTATCGAGGCGTTGCAATAACTGAAGGCGCTGCTCAGGTGTGGCTTTCATAAAGCTGGTCTTATGCATTGCTTCGCAGGCTTCATCCAGTTTGGCGATGCCTTCATGGAATGTTTTCTGATCATCTTCATCATAGCAATCGTCTACCATCACTTTCATGAACTTTCCTATCTCTGTTTCCTTGGCGCCTGGTGTCTGGGTTTTGGGTAAAATCGTTTCACCCACTTCATCGAGGAAGGCGATATCGCTTTCAGTAAAAGCGGCCCCTCCCGGTTTGGGTCCATTCTTACAACCAGTAAGGAACATTTCTCCGCCGATCAGTGCGGAGCCGGTGGCAAGAGCGATCAGTTTTAAAAGTTCTCTGCGTTCCATATAAGAAGTTTGTCGTTTTTGTGGTTAAATGTTTCCTTTCTTCAGTTCGCTTACAGCATAATCTGCTGCCCTTGCTGTGAGCGCCATATAGGTCAGTGAAGGGTTCACACAGGAAGCGGATGTCATACAAGCTCCGTCAGTCACAAACACATTCGGGGCATCCCATACCTGGTTATGGCTATTAAGCACAGAAGTTTTGGGATCGCGGCCCATGCGTGCAGTGCCCATTTCATGGATGCCCATGCCTACCTGGTATTCTGAATCGTAGGTGTATACATCTTTTACACCGGCTGCTTCCAGCATTTCCTTGGCGTCAGCGATCATGTCTTTCCGCATTTTCAACTCATTCTCTTTGATCTCCACATCCATGTTCAATACAGGAAGACCCCATTTGTCTTTTACATTTTTATCCAACGAAATTTTGTTATCATGATAAGGAAGCATTTCCCCAAAAGCGGTCATACCCATGCTCCAGTTGCCGGGTTCGCCGAGAGCGTCTTTGAAATCGCCACCGATTGTAAGTTCGGCTACTTTACTGCCCCAGCCGCTGCGGCCGGCACCGCCCTGGTAACCAAATCCACGTACATAATCGCGCTTGTCGCTATAGACGTTCCTGAAGCGGGGGATGTAAATGCCTGTTGGCCGATAACCGAAAATATATTTGTCGTCGTAGCCATCCACTCTTCCGCTGGCGCCGCAACGGAAATGATGGTCCATTACATTATGCCCCAGTTCGCCGCTGCTGCTGCCTAACCCTTCAGGCCAGATATCTGTAGCAGAGTTCATCAGCACCCAGGCAGAGTTGAAAGCGGATGCATTCAGGAAGATTATTTTGGCTTTGTATTCGTAAGTCTTGTTGGTTTCTGCATCCAGCACTTCAACGCCTGTCGCCTTTTTAGTGTTCTTATCATAGATCACTTTGGTTACGATAGAGAAGGGGCGCAGGGTAAGATTACCGGTTGCCATGGCTGCAGGCAGGGTAGCAGATTGCGTACTGAAGTAAGCGCCATAGGGGCAACCTCTCCAGCACCTGTTGCGGTACTGGCAATTAGTACGGTTTTGTTCAGGCTTTGGCTCAGTGATATTGGCAGAGCGGCCGATGAACATATGCCGTTGACCTTTATAATGTTCTTTGATACGTGCAGCCACGTCTTTTTCCACGATATTCATTTCCATGGCAGGGAGAAATTCTCCATCAGGCAACACATCCAATCCTTCTTTACTGCCCTGTATGCCGGCAAATTTTTCAGCATAGCTGTACCATGGAGCAAGATCTTCGTAACGGATGGGCCAGTCAACACCGATGCCTTCTTTTCCATTCGCTTCAAAATCCCATTTATTCCAGCGATAGCTTTGTCTTCCCCAGGTGAGTGAACGTCCGCCAACATGATAGCCGCGGAACCAGGCAAAAGGTTTGGTTTCCACATAAGGGCATTCCTTATCTTTTACCCAATAGTCCAGTACAGTTTCATTGAGCGGGTAGTCCCTTTTTAATACGGGATAATCCTTCAGCATCTGCTGTGTAGGCTTGCTGCCGCGATGGGGAAATTCCCAGGTGTCTTTATTGGCGTTCACATAGCCTTTTACATGTTCAATGTTACGGCCACGCTCCAGCATCAGCACTTTCAATCCTTTTTCCGTCAGTTCTTTTGCAGCCCAGCCTCCGCTGATCCCTGAGCCGACTACGATTGCATCATAAGTATTATCTGCCATAGAGAAAGTTTATTGTTTGCTGTTTATAATTTGAAAAGATTAAACGTCACAGATTTTAATGGCTTTTTTCAAAGCCGCCAGTTTGTCTTTATCCGTTTTGGCTGTGGTAATAAATTCCTGTGCCACAAAACCGGTGTACCCTGTAGCGAGGATGGCTTTCATGATCGCAGGGTAATAGAGTTCCTGTGTTTCATCAATTTCATGACGGCCAGGCACGCCTGCTGTATGATAATGGCCAAAATAAGTATGGTTATCAGTAATGGTGCGGATCACATCCCCTTCGTTGATCTGCATATGGTAAATATCATACAGCAATTTGAAATTAGGAGAGCCGAGACGTTTGCACAGTTCCACACCCCAGGCGCTTTTATCGGCCATATAATCTTTGTGGTCCACTTTGCTGTTGAAGAGTTCCATCTGAATGATCACGCCATGCTTTTCGGCCAGCCCCATGATCTGTTTTAACCCGGTTACACAATTCTTCATTCCTGTTTCATCATCCATGCCTTTGCGGTTGCCGCTGAAGCATATCAGATTTTTGTAACCGGCCTGAGCTACCAGGGGAATGGCTTCTGTAAAGTCTTTGATCAGTTGAGGATGGAATTCTGTATGGTTCCAACCTTCTGTGAGACTGATCTTTCCGGCAGTATAGCACATGGAGCAGTAAATGCCGTGCTTTTGCAGGGTAGGCCAGTCTTTCGGCGCACAGAGATCGATGGCTTTCAGACCAAGGTTTTTTACCGCTATGCAAAGATCTTCCAGGGGAAGATAACTGTAAGTCCATTGGCAAACGGAGTGATTGATATTGCCTTTCAATTTGGTGTTTTCTTCCATATCAGGTAAAGCTAATGCATCTAGCGGAGACAGGGCTGTAACTGCCAGTGAGGCTGCGGCCATCTGTTTCAGCATTTTCCTTCGGGATGAATTGTTTTCCATATTTAATTACTGGATGATGGAAAGGGTTAAACTGTTGCTTTGGTTTCTTTTTCTTGTTTAAAAAATGTTGCAAACAAGAGGAATACAATAGCAGCAATTGCAGAAGGTATCAGCCAGATCATTTTATAATTATATGCGTTTTCTGCAAGTTTGTATTTATCGGTGATCATACCTGCGATCTCAAACCCGATGAGCATGCCCACGCCATAAGTGGCAAGGGTAATAAGCCCCTGGGCAGCACTTTTATATTTTTCTCCGGCTTTTGAGTCGGTATAAATATAACCGGACACAAAAAAGAAATCATAACAAATGCCGTGAAGGGCTATTCCGATGAGAAGCATAAAACTGAGCTCACCGGCATTGCCATACGCAAACAATGCATAACGGACTGCCCAGGCCAGCATGCCAACAAGAATAGTTTTTTTGAACCCGAATTTTTTAAAGAACACCGGCAGCAATAACAGGAATAATACTTCAGATGCCTGACCGATCGTCATTTTGCCTGTTGGATTATCCATGCCCACATTAGTTAGGAAAGCATGTGCATTTTGATAATAGAATGCCAGCGGTATGCATATCAAAATGGATGAAACGAAGAAGATCGCAAAATTTTTGTCGTTTAATAATTTCAATGCATCCAGGCCAATGATCTTGCTGAAGGAGACTTTTTCACCTGCGCCTTTGGGTGGTGTCTTGGGAAGGGTAAAGCTGAACAGACCCAGCGCGAGAGAAGCAATGGAAGACATTAAGAAAGTATTTTTCAATAATCCATTGGCTGTGTTTTCAGCAGAATCCCAATGGAATAAGAAACTGATAAGTAAGCCGGCCACGATCCAGCCGATTGTTCCGAATACCCTGATAAGCGAGAATTCTTTTTCAGGGTCTTTCATCTGGTTGAATGATACTGAATTGACCAAAGCGATCGTGGGCATGTACAATATCATATAGGTTAATACAAAAGGATAAAACACGGATACAGAATCTGCCTTATACATCTGGTACATCAATATAGCACCGATGATATGCAAGGCTCCTAATATCTTTTCTGCATTGATATAGCGATCTGCAATAAGACCAATAATGAACGGGGCGATAATCGCTCCCCATGATTGTGTGGAAAATACGCTGGCGCTTTGACCCCCGGTGGCATGAAGATTCGCATTCAAAAAAGTGCCAAGTGTAACAAACCATCCTCCCCAGATAAAGAATTCAAGAAACATCATCAGGGAAAGCTGAACACGTGTGGTTGGTTTCATATAGAGCCTTTCGGTTTTAGCAATTTAATATTCCTACAAAAGCTAAATGTACTATTTTTAAACACACTTTACATTTGAGTGACATAATTTTAATTCACAGAGCTATTAACAAATTTTGACATGCTGAATCGAAAATTAAGAATGGGTATGATCGGTGGAGGACCCGGTGCATTCATTGGCGCCGTTCACCGTATTGCAGCTAATATGGATGGACAGATTGAATTGGTTTGCGGCGCTTTCAGCAGCGATCCGGAAAAATCAAAACAGGCCGGCGAGCTCTTAAACCTGCCACCACAGCGGGTTTATGGATCATATAAAGAAATGATAAGGGCTGAAAAAGCCTTGCCGCCCGACCAGCAGATGGATTTCGTAAGCATCGTTACACCCAATCATGTTCATTTTGAACCAGCCAAACTGGCCCTTGAAAATGGCTTTCATGTGGTGCTCGACAAGCCCCTGACCTTTGATCTGAAAGAAGGAAAACAACTGCAGGAAATTGCCAGGAAGAGCGGTCTGTTTCTCTGCCTCACACATACCTACACCGGCTATCCGATGGTAAAAGAAGCAAGGCAGCAGGTGCTGAGCGGCAAGTTCGGGAAGATCCGGAAAGTGTATGTGGAATATCCGCAGGGCTGGCTTAGTACTTTCCTGGAAGGAGCCAATAATAAACAGGCATCATGGCGTACAGATCCCAGCCAGAGCGGTATTGCAGGGTCAATGGGAGATATCGGTACGCATGCATTCAATCTTGCTGAATATATAAGCGGCCTGGAAGTAACCAAACTTTGTGCAGATATCAATATCGTGGTAGAAGGAAGAAAGCTGGATGATGACGGCGCTGTGCTGCTCAAATTCAATAACGGCGCAAGCGGTGTATTGATGGCTACACAGATCGCTGCCGGTGAAGAGAATAATGTAAAAATAAGAGTGTATGGCGAAAAGGGCGGCCTGGAATGGAAGCAGGAAGATAACAATAGCCTGATCGTAAGACAACCGGATAAACCCATTGAAATATACAGGACAGGAGCAGCTTATACCAGCAGTTATTCACGCCACAATACCCGTGTGCCGCCAGGTCACCCGGAAGGATACCTCGAAGCATTTGCCAATTTATACCGCAATTTTGCACTTTGCGTGAAAGCAAAGCTGGCAGGGGAAACGCCCGAACCGGAATGGCTTGATTTTCCGGGAGTGGATGATGGTGTAAGAGGGATGAACTTCGTGGAAAAAGTAATTGCCAGTGGAAAGAGCACGGAGAAATGGATTGATTTCGGAATGTGAGGCATCGTTGGCCGAGCTCAGATACAAAAGAAGTTCCCTTTAAAGATCTTTTCACAATAAGATGCCTTACATAGGGTAATCAAAATGAGAAGCCGGCCAACGGTTAATGAACAAATAACAACCTATTTTATATGACAACCATACAGGGCCCAGGCATATTCCTGGCACAATTTCTCGGCGATGCGCCGCCTTTCAATGATCTCCGGTCTATTTGCACCTGGGCAGAAAGCCTTGGCTTTAAAGGAGCACAGATACCAACCTGGGATGCGCGCTGTATTGATCTGAAGAAAGCAGCAGAAAGTAAAACGTACGCAGAGGAAATAAAAGGTATCGTGAATGAATGCGGGCTGGAAGTGACCGAACTTTCCACTCATCTGCAGGGACAACTGGTGGCCGTGCATCCGGCTTACGATGATCTGTTTGATGCATTTGCACCTGATGCAGTGAAGAAGAATCCTAAAGCGCGGCAGGAATGGGCAGTACAGCAATTGAAATACGGCGCCAAAGCTTCGCAGAATATGGGATTGAATGCACATCCTACTTTCAGTGGCTCCCTGCTTTGGCACACTTTCCATCCCTGGCCACAAAGACCTGCGGGACTGGTGGAAGAAGGATTTAAGGAACTGGGCCGCCGCTGGACGCCGATCCTGAATTATTTTGATGAATGCGGAGTGGATGTGTGTTATGAAATACATCCTGGCGAAGATCTGTTTGACGGGGTCACCTATGAGATGTTCCTAGAAGAAGTGAATAATCATCCCCGGGCCTGCTTATTGTATGATCCGTCTCATTTTGTGCTGCAGCAACTGGATTATATCGAGTACATAGATTTCTATCATGAGCGGATCAAGGCTTTTCATGTGAAGGATGCCGAATTCCATTCCACCGGCAAGCAGGGCACATTTGGCGGTTATCAAAGCTGGCTGAAAAGGGCCGGCCGTTACCGTTCACCAGGTGATGGGCAGGTGGATTTCAAACGGGTGTTCAGCAAACTTACAGAGTACGACTTCAAAGGCTGGGCGGTGATGGAGTGGGAGTGTTGCCTCAAACATCCGGAAGATGGAGCCCGTGAAGGTGCTATCTTTATCCAGAAAAATATCATCCGGGTAACGGAAAAAGCATTTGATGATTTTGCAGGAGTGAAAACAGATGAGGCTTTTAACAGGAAAGTACTTGGATTGAGTTAATTTTATCGCGTATCCACATAATGATATAAAAATAAAACAAACAGAAATGAGAAAAATTATCATGGCGGCCGCTGTTCTGGCAATGCTGACGGCTTGCGGGGGTAGTGGTGATCAGGGTAGTAAAGAAAGTACCGGTACTGAGGCAAAACCGGAAGCGGCAAAAGAGCCTGCAGAATCAACTGATATCACGGCCAATCCTGATTATAAGAAAGGGTTGGAACTGGTTGCACAAAGCGATTGCTTTACCTGCCATAAAGTAGATGAAGCTTACACAGGCCCCACTTACCGCCAGGTAGCGGAGAAATATGCATCCCAGGCTCCCGGTGTTATTCCCGAGCTGGCAGGCAAGATCATTAAGGGTGGCAGTGGCGTTTGGGGACAAGTGCCGATGATACCACATCCGGCCATTTCCCAGGACGATGCAGAGGCGATGGTAAAATATATTCTTTTATTAAAAAAATAGTTATTCCATGTTGAAAACAACACTGATTGCTTCGTCAATGGTTTTATTATTTGCCTGCAATAACGCGAATGATTCGAATGGTGCGAATGGCACGAATACACCAGCAGATAGTGCAAATACCGCAAATCTGAATGCTGCGAACACATTGACAGAAGAAGAAAAAAAAGATGGCTGGGAATTATTGTTTGATGGTTCCACAACCAAAGGATGGCACAAGTATGGAGAAGCTCCAAGGATCGGGTCTGCCTGGAAAGTAGATGATGGCTCCCTTCATCTTGATGCATCAAAGAAAAAGGATTGGCAGATTGAGGATGGGGGAGATATTGTTAGTGATTCAGCATATGACAATTTCGATCTGAAGATGGATTGGAAGATCGATACAGCGGGTAATAGTGGTATCATCATCTATATCGTGGAAGACACGTCAAAGTATGAGTATTGCTGGCATACCGGTCCTGAAATGCAGGTGCTGGACAATGCAAAGCATCCGGATGCCAAGATCGCGAAGCACCGTGCGGGTGACTTATATGACCTGATCTCTTCATCTTCTGAACCTGTGAAACCGGCGCTGGAATGGAATCATGTTGAGATCAAAAGCCTGAATGGTAAACTTGATCTGTATCTGAATGGTGTGAATGTGGTATCTACTACCATGTGGGATGATAACTGGAGAAAATTGATTGCGGGTAGTAAGTTTAAGAATATGCCTGATTTTGGTAAGTTTAAGAAAGGAAAGATCGGTTTACAGGACCATGGAAATAATGTGTGGTTCAGGAATATAAAGATTAAGAGATTGTAAACTGCGATTATCGTCGTTAGTTTTAGAGAAAAGTCTAAGAGGTTTTGTGAACCATCAGATAGTTCACAAAACCTCTTAGACTTTTTTATAGGATCTATTGAAAGAATCCTTATGGAAGGAAAATCAGTGTTTCCTTTTACCGGACTGGATCATTTCCCGGATCATATCCTCGGGGATAGGCCATTTTCTCAGGGATTCTTTTGCTCTTTCAGTTTTTTCTTTGAAATAGACAGATTCAGCCATTTTCTTTCCCAGTTCACTTTCGCTGTCAACTTCCCTGAACGAATATCGGTACCCGCCTAAAAAGCCTTTTTTGTTGTTTCTGTTGTCCATAACAAACTGTATGATTAAATGTACAAAATTATTTTTTCCATGCCAGAAATGCGTCATAGTTAACTCCTTTGCTGAAAGGACACCATTGCCCTTTGTTTCTTCCTATTATGACAAACAATTTGCTAATGTCAGCATAAGAAGAAGAAATAGCCATTTGGTACAGGCGGGTCCTGGGAGGAGTATTGCCTTCTGCATAAATGAAAGCATCAGGGTGTGCTTGTATGAACTCTAAGATTGCGACTGCTACGGTTGAAAGGACTTCCTGTTTATCAGCATTATTAGTTATAACGGAATCATTCAGATCATTACATTCAGTATCCCAGTCTCCAAAGCCAACGTTATAGACCTTGAAAGGAAGCCCCGCCATCAGATTAAATCGGATGCCTTTTCTTACAATTCCTTTTGGCCCCTCGCTTTCAAATTCATAATTAAATACGTCCTTTCCTCTTCTGTATTCATATCTCTTCTCATCCATTCAGCAAAAGAACAATACCTCCTTTGCTAATCATGGGGAATAAAACATCTAATAAATGTTTTTTCCTCTTTGATCATAAAAAAAAGAGAGCGCTGATTCTGCGCTCTCTTTTTTTTATTTTCTTCTTAACTACTTAATCAATCTTTGTAATCTTCAACACATTCGTCGGTAAGTGCTGCGCCACCGGCGTACTGCCTGTACTCACGATCGTATCTCCCGATTTCACAAATCCCCTTTCCTTCAAAATCGTTATCTGGTCAAAGATGATATCATCCAGGCTTTCTTCTTCATCATAATAAAACGCTCTTACCCCCCAGCTCAAACTCAATTGATTCACCAGCGATTTTTTCTTGGTAAATATATAAAGCGGGGACTTTGGGCGGTAACTGCTCAGCATAAAACCGGTATAACCGCTCTGTGTCATTCCCACCAAAGCATTGGCAGCAATATCACTGGCGATCTTACAGGCATTATAGCAGATAGCATCGCTCAGGAAAGAAGGAGAGTGGGCAAGCGCCCGCAGGTCTTCTTCACGGTCATAACGATATTCTGTATGTTCTACTTCCAGGATGATCTTGCGCATGGTTTGCACCACCAATGGCGGGTGATTGCCAGTCGCTGTTTCTCCGCTCAGCATCACGGCATCTGCTCCTTCCAGCACTGCATTAGCCACATCCGTGATCTCGCTACGGTTGGGTTTTACGCGGTCGATCATGCTTTCCATCATTTGTGTGGCCACCACCACGGGTTTGCCACGATGGATACATTTGCGGATGATGTCGCGCTGCGCCATCGGTACTTTTTCCACCGGCAATTCCACTCCCAGGTCACCACGGGCTACCATCACGGCATCCGATTCGATAATGATATTGCGGAGATCGGCCAGGGCTGATGGCATTTCGATCTTTGCCATCACTTTGATAGGGCTGTTAAATTCTTTCACCCTTCTTTTAAGATCGACAATATCTTCTGCTTTGCGTACAAATGAAAGGGCTACCCAATCCAGTTCGTGCTTTATGATAAACGCAAAGTCTTCAATATCTTTTTCCGTCATTGCCGGCAGGGAAATAGCGGTATCTGGCAGGTTCACTCCTTTTTTCGGGAGCAGCATGCCTCCATAAGTCACCCGCACTTTTACATCCCCATCCGCAGTGATGTCTGTTACCACCACTTCCAGTTTGCCATCGTCGATCATGATCTTTTCGCCCACTTTCACATCATTGTGCAGGTTGGGGTAGGAGATATAGATCTTTTCTTTGGTGCCTACTACTTTTTCCTTGGAAGTAAACGTGAGTATATCGCCTGGCTCAATTTTCAACGAGCCGTTCTCAATTTCGCCGACTCTCAATTTCGGTCCTTGCAGATCACCCAAAATGGAAATATTGTAAGGCTCTGTTTTATTGATCTTACGGATATGCGAAATGATCTCTGCTTTGTTTTCATGCGTGCCATGGGAAAAGTTCAACCGGAACACATTCACTCCGGCTTTTACCAGTTCCAGTAATTTATCATAAGTGTCACAGGCTGGCCCTACAGTGGCTACAATCTTCGTGCGATGAAAGGTGTGCGCCAGTCCTGCGTCTTTGTCCATTTGCGAATGAAAATATTTTTCTGCGTTTTTAGCCATTGTATGCTGCTTTGTTCTTGGTTATGAGTAGTGGTTTGCGGTGTAGGATCAGGAAGCCAGTATTTTCTGGATCTTCATCCATTCACTGCCGATCTTGTGTTTTTCCTTAACGGCTTTATCAAGCGGTGTATAATGTATTTTGTTGTTGATAACGCCTACCATCACGTTCTTTCTTCCCAGTAAAAGGCTTTCCACAGCGTAGTAACCCATATGGCTTGCTACTACACGGTCTTCGCAGGTGGGTGAGCCGCCGCGCTGGATATGCCCCAACACGGTAACACGGATATCGGCTGCAGGCATGCGCTGGCGTATCACTTTAGCCAGTTCATTACCGCCACCAAATTCTTCTCCTTCTGCTACTACGATCAGGTTGACCAGTTTTTTTCTTTTCTCCTTTTCTGTAAGGCCTTCAATGATGGCTTCAATATCTGTTTTGGTTTCCGGGATCAATATATTTTCCGCACCGGTAGCGATACCGCTGTGCAGGGCAATATAACCTGCATCACGGCCCATCACTTCCACGATGAATACGCGGTCATGTGCATCCATGGTGTCGCGGATCTTGTCAATTGCCTGAACGGCTGTGTTCACAGCGGTATCAAAACCGATGGTCACATCCGTACCAGCCATGTCTTTATCAATCGTGCCCGGCAATCCCACGCAGGGGATCTCGAACTCATTGCTGAATTTCTGGGCGCCGCGGAAACTTCCGTCGCCACCGATAATGACCAGCCCGTCAATTCCTCTTTTCTGAAGATTGGCATAGGCTTTTTTGCGGCCTTCATATTCAAAAAATTCTTTGGAACGGGCGGTTTTTAAGATCGTTCCTCCCCGCTGTATGATATTAGCCACTGAACGTGACTCCATTTTCATGATATCATCTTCATACATACCCTGGTATCCGCGCATAATGCCGAATACCTCCAATCCGTGGTAAAGACCAGTCCGTACTACTGCCCTGATTGCTGCGTTCATACCTGGTGAATCTCCTCCCGATGTCAATACCCCAATCTTGGTAACTTTTTGTGTCATTGAGTCTTAAATAGCTTTTTTTAAAGTAATGCCTGCTGATTGTTCAATTCCGGAACAATTCCCAGCGCATCAAAAATAAGGTTTTGTTCCCATTGTGTGTATGCCTGACATGATAGCTTAATACGAATAAGCGTTAGTGTATGAAGGAGTTGCTCATGTTTTCTTTTATCTTTAAGCAGTTAAGCGAGCTGGATGAAAAAAATCTTTCTGATACTAACTATAACTGGTCCTTTACTGGCAATGGCACAATTGAAATACCCTGAAACAAAGAAAATCCCTGTAGTGGATGATTATCATGGAACAAAAGTGGAAGATCCTTACCGCTGGCTGGAAGATGATAATGCTGAAACAACCAAAAACTGGGTGAAAGAAGAAAATAAAGTTACGTTTGACTATCTCGCTACCATTCCTATCCGCGACCGGGTGAAAAAGAGACTGGAAAAACTATGGGATTACCCCAAATACTCATCGCCCTTTAAAAAAGCCGGTTACTTCTATTTTTTTAAGAATGATGGATTGCAAAACCAGGCCGTTCTTTATCGACAGTTGGGCATAAAAGGCAAGGAAGAAGAATTCCTGAATCCCAATACGCTCAATAAAGAAGGTATTGCTGCGCTTGGCGGATTCAGCTTCAGCAAATCAGGCAACTATTTTGCCTATTCGATTGCAGTAGCCGGCAGCGACTGGCAGGAAGTGTATGTGATGGAAACATCTACCAGGAAGTTGTTGAAAGACACAATCCAATGGGTAAAATTCAGCGGATTTAGCTGGAACGGTGAAGATGGATTTTATTACAGCGGTTATGATAAGCCCAACCAGGAAACCAGGTTGAGCAAACAAAACCAGTTCCATAAAGTGTTTTATCACAAACTGGGTACCAGCCAGGCGCAGGATGAATTAATATTTGAAGACAAAGAACATCCTTTGCGTTATCACAGCGCTGCGCTTACTGAAGACGAACGCTTCCTGCTGGTGTATGTAGCAGAAGGGACCAGTGGTTCCGAAATATGGTACCGTGATCTGAAAGACCCTGCACAAACAAACTTCAAGCTGTTAATACAGGGATTCAATACCGACGCGGAAGTAATAGACAATGATGGAGATCAATTATTAGTAAGAACGAATGACGGCGCACCGAATTTTAAAGTAGTATTGATCGATCCCAAAAAACCGGCAAAAGCGAACTGGCAAACCATCATTCCTGAAAAACCGGAAGCACTGCAGTCTGTTGGCACAGGCGGCGGCTTTTTATTTACCCAGTATTTAAAAGATGCTTCCACGCGGGTATATCAGCATTCATACGATGGGAAGAAGGTAAGGGAAATTGCTTTGCCTGGTATCGGCACTGCCGGTGGATTTGGTGGTGAAAAGCAGGACAGGGATTTCTTTTACAGCTACAGTTCCTTTGCAACACCACCGGCAATTTACCAGTATGACATTAACTCAGGAAAGTCTACCCCGTTTCGCGATACAAAAGTGAATATGAACACCAATGATTTTGTGACAGAGCAGGTCTTTTTTAAAACGGATGAAAAAACAAAAGTGCCCATCTTCCTTACTTATAAAAAAGGGTTGAAGAAAGATGGAAAGAACCCTGTGCTGCTCTATGGTTATGGTGGTTTTAATGTGCCTGTTACACCTGGCTTCAGTATCAGCAATGGTTTCTTCATTGAGCAGGGTGGCATTTATGCTGTCGTGAACCTGCGTGGCGGTAGCGAGTATGGCGAGGAATGGCATAAAGCAGGAATGCTGGATAAAAAACAAAATGTATTTGATGATTTTATTGGTGCTGCAGAGCACCTGATCAATGCGGGTTATACCAACCCTTCGAAGATCGCCATGCGTGGAGGCAGCAATGGTGGGTTGCTGGTAGGAGCAGTAATGACACAGCGGCCTGAATTGATGAAAGTGGCACTCCCTGCTGTAGGGGTACTGGATATGCTGCGTTTTCATAAGTTTACCGTAGGCTGGGGCTGGGTAGTGGAATATGGCAGCGCTGATTCAGCCAGCCAGTTTCCATACCTGTATAAATATTCTCCCTATCATAACCTTAAGCCGGGAGTGAAATATCCGGCTACGTTGGTTACTACGGCTGATCATGACGATCGTGTAGTGCCGGCTCATTCATTCAAGTTTGCAGCGCGTTTGCAGGAGTACAATAAAGGAGATAATCCTGTTCTTATCCGTATCGATACAGATGCGGGCCATGGTGCAGGTAAGCCAACAGGTAAAGCAATAGATGAAGCGGCAGACACCTGGAGCTTTGTGATGTATAACCTCGGAATGCCATTTATAGAACCCAACGTTCCTTCTGATCCGGGCAAATCAGCCAGGAGATCATCCAATACTGTTGGTTCTAAGGCAAACCCTTTACCTGTCAGTGACCGCGAGCAGGAAGCAAGGAAACAAAAGCAGGAGTACCTGAACAAAAAGCGCCATCAGCCGTAACAAGTCATTGCAGATTAAAGCAAGAATTTCATCATGAATGTATTGATAACAGGAGCTAATGGTTTTCTGGGGCATTACCTGGTAAAAAAACTATTGCAGGAAAACTATTCAGTGATCGCTACCGGTAAAGGGGAGAGCCGTTTACCTTTTGGGGATAACGGCCAATTTGTGTATGCCCCTCTCGATTTTACAGATCCTTATGCCGTGCACGATGTATTTGATCGATATAAACCGGCTGTTGTAATACATGCCGGGGCAATGGGCAAACCGGATGAATGTGAAGCGCAGCAATGGCAGGCCTACCTGGTGAATGTGGAAGGCACTGTAACGCTTTTGATGAATGCAGCAGACCAGCGCAGCTTTTTTGTATATGTGTCAACGGATTTTGTGTTTGATGGTTCAAAAGGCTCTTACCGGGAAGAAGATAAGACCGGCCCGGTGAATTACTATGGCAAAACCAAACAGGAAGCCGAAGAAGCCGTAATGGAATACGAAAGCGACTGGGCTATTGTAAGGACCGTGCTCGTGTATGGTCAACCGCTTTCAGGACGTTCAAACATCCTGACAATAGTTAGAGACAAACTGGAGAAGGGGCAATCTTACAATGTAGTGGATGATCAATTCCGGACGCCTACTTATGTAGAAGATCTTGCAGATGGAATAGTACGGATAGTAAACCGGCAAGCAAAAGGGATTTATCATTTGTCAGGAGAAGATCTGCTGACGCCTTACCAGATGGCCTTGCTGACTGCTGATCATCTCGGGCTTGACAAAAACCTGATCCATCGCGCAACGGCAGCTGATTTCTCCCAGCCAGCCAGGCGGCCGGCGAATACAAGCCTGATCATAGAAAAAGCAAAACAGGTATTGGGATATGCACCTGTCTCGTTTGAGGAAGGGTTAAAAAAAATGTTTGAGGATTAATTCCCTTTCGCAAAAACTTTCTCTCCTGCCGGTATCGACACCAGTAGCTGGTTTTCTTTAGGAGGCACCGGGCAATTGTATTTTCCTGCCACGTATGCACAATAGGGGTTATAGGCTTTATTGAAATCAATGATGATAGAATCATTATGTATATCAGTGATCCAAAGATCGATATATCTTCCGGCCGCATAGGTTTCTTCTCCGGAAGTGAGATCGGTAAAGGGCAGGAATAAAAGCGACTTGTATTGCTCCATTGCCATTAATCCCTGCGATTGATAAACGGGAAGTTTTACCAGTGTATCGTGTATGGTGAATTCAAGAATGGCATAAGTACGGAATGTTTTCTTCATCGTGCCGGAAGTTTCCATCATAAACCAGTTGCTGTTAGGCGTTCTGATCAGTTTTGCATTCACCTTGTATGCCTCATTGACGGGATAAAAACGGAAGTATTGCTTTTCATCTCCTTTTATCACTTCATGATTGCGCACATACTCGTCGATATAATGCTGCATAGTGTCCTTGTAAATATCCTGGGCTCCTGCATGGATAAACAATAGCAGCAACAGGCAGGTAAAAGATGTTTTCATGCCGCAAAAATACTGTTTAGTCTGCTCTTACCGACTTTACAATAATATGTTTAGGTGAATTAGTGTAAGAAAGACAGGAAACCTCTTCACGGGAAAATACAAAACGGATCTTTTTTCCGGGTGTTCCCAATTCCAGCGGCAGATGAATAAAAACCGCGTTGGTGCAGTTATAATCAGTTGCTACTGGAGTAGTCTGCGGGCAAACAAAGGAGTTTTCTGTAATACCGGGATTTGTTAGCTTAACAAGATAAGAATCTGTGTAGCAGCCTTTTTTCTCTATTACTTCACCAGTGGATTCATTTTCCTTTTCTTTTTTACAAGCTGCCAGTACCAGCAGAGTGCCCGCCATGAGTATAATTTTTCTCATACTTTTTTTCAGACTGACAACCTGCCGGGGTGTTCCGTTGCACGGTCTCTTATCCCACAAAGCCGCAAAGAGCACAAAGAATATTTTTTCTTTGTGCTCTTTGCGGCTTTGTGGGATACTAAAATTATTTGGTGAGAACAGGCAGGTGCACTTCCGCCATCATACAGCGGGCACTTCCTCCGCCATTGGATTCTATAGTAGTAAGCGGCGAATGTAAGATGCGGTTAAAAGATGAAAGGGTATTCACCTGGTCTTCCGTCAACGATTCAAAAGCCTGTGTTGACATTACCAGCAATTTCTCTCCCTTATTATTTTCTACCTGCAGCATATTGCCGGCAAAATGGTTCATCTGTTTCAGCGTAATGGGGATAATGGTTTTCCCGGTGCGGGCAATAGCATCTGTTACCCGTTGCTGTTCTTCAGGTGAAGCGATGCTTTCCAGGCAGATCACTATATAACGGTCGGCGACGCACATCATCACATTGGTGTGATAAATGGCCTGGCCGTTACCATCCGTTGCTTCAAAAAGCACCGCTGAATATTGCATCCGCCTGCAAAATTCGTTCAGCACTTTTTCATCTGTACGCGGGGATAGGCAGGCATAGACGATCCGGTTGTCGCGGTCAAGCACCATGCTGCCTGTGCCTTCCAGGAAGATATTCTCGCTTTCAAATCCGCTCAGGTCAATCATTTCCGTGATGGCGAATTGTTGCTTTATCTTATCCAGTACATGCGGCTTGCGTTCTGCCCTCCGGTTCACGGCAAACATCGGGTATAATAATACCGTTCCGTTTGAATGAAAAGACACCCAGTTGTTGGGAAAGATGGAATCGGGCGTATGCGGCACCGGTGTATCTTCCACCACGGTTACATCCACTCCATTGCTGCGCAGCAGCGCCACAAAATCATCAAACTCCTGCAAGGCTTTTTGCTGCACATTGGCCGTTGTTTCCTCTGAAGCAGATTGAAAAGCATTATTGACAGCGGTTTCTTCATTGTATACAAAGCTGACCGGCCTGATCATTAATATGTGTGAAGTTGTTTGCATTGATTCAACGGTTATGAATGATATCAGATATCTTCTCTCATCAGCGGCATACTCATGCAATGGAACCCGCCGCGCGCTCTCGACAACTCCGCAGAAGGCATCGTGATGAGGGTGTTTTCCATATCGCCGGCTTTTATTTTACCGCTTTCCAGTTTTTGCACCAGTTCATGGGCATGGATGATATTGAAGCCGGCTTCACGGAATGCTTCCAGTGTTTTATCATTCCTGTCATAACCCAGCACCACTCCCTCCTTAAGGGCAAGCAGGTTGCAGGAGTCTGTCCATTGCTCCCGTGCATCATAGGGGAATTCATTATTGCCGGAATAAATGAATTTTACTTTTTCTTCCGATTTCAGATCGTTCTTGCTGATGTCTGCCAGCAGATCTTCCAGGTTGTCGAAGTATTCAGGCTGTGAAGGATCTTTTTTGCGGAACTGTGTGATGCGGATCTTATCATCCTTTTTATTACCCTCCAGCACGCGTTGTACTTCATCCGCATCTTCCATTTTGATCGCCTTCTTGGAAAAAGCGCCCAGCAATACCCACACATTCCGTTTCACCTGGGTAAAGATGGTATCGATATGCATATAATCCCTTTTCTTGGGGATCTTGATAACAGTGATCTTCTTCACCACGTTTTTTTCAAACAGCAGGTTGATACATTGATGCGCTGCTTCCATAGAGGTCCGTTCGCTGATGCCGATCAGCAGGTGGTCTTTTGTTACTACCATAATATCACCGCCTTCCAGCGTCACCTTCTTATCATCACCATCTTTAGGTAAAAGGAAATAATGTGAGGTGTTGGGCAGTTCGATAATATTATCACGGTAGCCGGCAAACATCGGGTGGTTATAGAAAATGTATTTTACCAGTAAAGCTTCTCTTGTCCTGGCTTTCTTCGCTGGTTTGTTCAATAAAATATAATCATTGATGACAATGCCGATATCCCTTGTGAAAATGAAATTGGGAATAGGGGGAAACAGCATTTCTTTTTCGTTGGATGTGCCGCTGATGAATATCTTGGCGAGTTGACGGCCATTTAAAGCATTCAGCTTATCCTGTAGTTCATAAGAACAGTTTTCAATAGCGCAAACGGAAGCGACCAGTTTCAGCTTTATTTCATGGTCTTCCAGTATATCACCAAGCAGCCACTGCAATTCCACTACTTTATCGGACCTGTAAAACTCATCATGATCGGGTTTATAAAAACTAAACCCGTTTTCTGCATTATCTATTTCTGCCAGACGCCCTTTTATTTTTCCGGGATCGAGAAAATAGAGAAGCAGTTTGGTATAAAAATCATATTCCTTGCGGCGGATGGTTTCAAGATGAACAATATCTTCAAACAACCAGTCCTGTGCTTTGGAAGGAACTACTTTTCCTAACCCACTGTCAGGACTATGTACCAGTAATCGTTTTAAAGTACCTACTTCGGAGGTCACACGTATCTGCTCATTCTTGCTCATATCATCTTTTTTATAACTGTTTTCAGGAATATTATTCTGTTGTATGGTTGCGGGCGGGCTAATTAATCAGGGACAAAAAAGTTTGCCGGAAGCGTGTCGGCAAAATTTTCTCATGGGATGGTATAAGTAAAAAAATACATAAAGCCTGCAATCGTAAGGCAAAGGTACGACAATGCCCGCATGCCAGCAAGCCGCGTGATAAAACGGAAAGAATGGAAGAAAAAGGCAATAAAAAAGAGAAAAAGCAGGAACTTTTTCTCTTTAATGATTTTACAGTACAGTTTAATTACTGATGGGCTGCCAGAATCGGAACAGAGCTGTTAAAAGCCAGTTTCTTTGTATGGCTTGTATTAAAGCTGAATAAGCTATTAATGAAAGAATGGTTTTTAGGAATGATAATGATCAGGTCAATATTCCGGTCTCTTGAAAACTGCTCAATAGCCTCATAAAAATCATTCATGCCAATGAAATAAAATTCAGGATTGAATTCGGCAAACATTTTCAGCATTTTTCCTCTTTCGGCCAGGTATTTTTCAGTAAGGGAAACATAGTGTTCATTGTCTACGTTCACAATATGCAGGTTGGCATTGAAGATCTCAAGCACGTTCTTGATGGCCAGTACAGGCGTAGTGGCATCCACATCCTGGAAATCGGAAGTAAGGGCAATATTGGTGATGCCATTATATTTTGCATCGGGAGGCACGATCATCACGGGGCAGATGTTCTGGTCGGCCATTTTCAGGGTATTGCTGCCGATAAACAACTGGCGCCATTCATCTTTTTCAGAAATGCCCATAATGATCAGTTCTGCTGTTTTCTGGTGAGCCAACCGGCCGAGGCAGTCGATCAGGTCCTCACCCAGTTCTTTTTCCAGTTCAATGTTCATTACACCTTTCTGCTCCATTTCTGCTTTCAGGCTTTCGAGGTACTGGCCAGCTGTAGCAGCTTCTTCAGCTTCTTTGAACATATGGTAAAGGACGATCCGGGCATCTGTTTTACCCGTTAACATATCAGCCGCATAGCGGGCTGCATTGAGGGAGGTTTCAGAAAAATCAACAGGGATAATTACGTCTTTCATGCATTATATAGTTTTGGCTCTGATCAAAGAAACAGAAAAAAGGAGTGATTACAAAAGAATAAGCTTGCTTTTGTTGGATGTTTGTTTATGCGTCGTTGTTGGGCTACAGCAGGAAGGGCATCTGATCGTCGGCCATCGATTATGTTAGAGTAATTAATAATTTAGCTGAAATAGTTTGCCCCATGCGAAAAATTGGAATGATGATAGGAGCCTGCCTTTTGACCGGCCTGCTTCATGCCCAGGAAGTAATGCCCTTATATGATAAAGTGCCGGGGAGCAAGCCCGGTAACATAAAGGAGACCATCGATACCACCGGGGGCATTATCCGTATCAGTGATGTATCGGAACCGACGCTGACAATATACCGGCCGGAAGGTTTGCCGGCCAATGGTACGGCCATTATCATTTGTCCGGGAGGAGGATATGCTTTGCTGGCTGCAAGCCATGAAGGCAGCGATGTGGCAAAAACGTTTGCCGGCTGGGGAATCACTGCTTTTGTATTGAAATACCGCTTGCCCAATACTGCGATCATGGAGAATATAACGATCGCCCCATTGCAGGATGCACAGCGGGCGCTGCAAATAGTAAGGCAAAAGGCTGCAGGTTGGGGTATTAATGCCTCGAGGATAGGCATCATGGGCTTTTCCGCCGGAGGGCACCTGGCTGCTACCGCCTCCACCCATTTTTCCACACCTGTTATTGCCAATGAAAACATTTCAGTGAGGCCGGATTTCTCGATCCTGATCTACCCGGTTATCAGTTTTACAGACAGCCTTATGCACAAAGGCAGCCGCGACAACCTGTTGGGTGCCGATCTTTCACTGGCGCGTGTGCTTGCTTATTCCAATGAAAAGCAGGTAAGGGCAGATACGCCACCCGCTTTCCTGGTGCATGCAGGAGATGATAAAGTTGTGCCGGCAGGCAACAGCCTTGCTTATTATGAAGCCTTGCTCCGGAATAAGGTGCCGGCTGAATTGCATGTTTACCAGCGTGGAGGACATGGTTTTGGTATGAACAATAAAACCACCACTGATCAATGGACAGAGCGTTTGAAAAACTGGTTAAAGGCAAACGGGCTGCTGGATAAGGCAAAGTAGAGCAAGAAAAATAGCATACTTTCCTCTGGGAAAACTGCATTATTGATCAAGGAAATTACGATGCTTGAATAGGTTGACCACTATTGCAGGGAAGGATGCGGGGTATTATTTTAGAGCCTGAATCCAAACCCCTGAAAGATGAAACTTATTTTTCTCAGCACACTGCTTTCTGTTTTTGTTTTTAACGGAGCCAGCATTTATGATTTCAAAGTAAATGCCCTGCAACGTGACGATGCACAAATCAACTTTGCAGACTTCAAAGGCAAAAAGATCCTGATCGTAAACACTGCTTCCAAATCGCCGTATACCTTCCAGATGGAAGAGTTGGAAAAACTATACCGGGCTTATAAGGATAAGCTGGTGGTAGTAGGCTTTCCGGCAGGCAGCGATTTTGGCGACCAGGAACTGAAAACAAACCGCGAGATCCATGATTTCTGCACTTACACGTATGATATCACTTTTCCGATGGCGGAAAAAATAACAACGATCGGGGAGATGCGCCATCCCATTTTTTCTTACCTGATAACGGAAGCAAAAAAACTGGCGATGGATGATCCTATCATCAAATGGAACTTTACCAAATTCCTGTTGGATGAGGACGGGCAACTGATAAAAGTATTTCCTGCTGATGTTACACCGCTTAGCACAGAGGTAACAAGTTATCTTAACAATACACGGAACTGGTAATACTGATTTTTTTGTATCTTCAGTTCTCACCAAATAAAAAGGAGGTATTCATGCAATCAGATAAATCATGGACGCCTTCGGTTATTATCGCGTAGCCGGGCTTCTCCAAAAAATAATCTGCTGGCTAAAAGCCGGGGGCCACTAAGTTCACTTAGTGGCTTTTTTATGCTCTTCACCGGCAAGCAGAAAGTATATATCTTAAACGACCCCTTCCCGTTCTTCCCGCCTTACCGGTAAATTTTTACCGGTAAGGCGGGAAGAACGGGAAGGGGTCGTTTGTTTTTTGTAAATGTTTGATAGGTGAATGTTTAATAGGTAAAGATGTGATCTAACTTGTATAGATTACCAGCTTATAATAATATCATATAAACGGTTTGCCAAATAAAAAAGTAAAATTGTAAGTAAAGGTGGGATAAATGGGTAAAACCTTGTCCCTATGAAGCGGCTGACTATGGAATCGCAAGCCGGTTTCACCCATTCTCTCCCATGTGTTTTTTTAAGTGTATCTCCCTAATTGTTTGATCTACGGATTCAAAACTAAGCGGCTGCCTAAAAATGAAAATGAGAAAAACAACGTATTAGAATGTTTTTTTCCCATTTAAGTGCGGAAGATTTCATGTATAAAAAACTCAGTAAACTGAATTCCCCTTATTTTTATCTCACCCATTAAATCCGTAATCATGTTGACTCCTGAAGAAATAAAAAAGAACGCAGGCCTATATGCTGCCGATCTCGTTAAACAAGGAATGAGCTTTGGGCTAGGCACAGGATCGACTGTGTACTGGTTGATACAGGAACTCGGTAAAAGGGTAGCAGAAGGCCTTGAGATCCGGGCCATTCCCACTTCTTTGCAAACTGTTCAACTGGCCCGTGAAGCCGGCATCCCGCTGGCCGACCTGAATGATATTGATTCCTTTCCCCTTGCTATAGATGGTGCAGATGAAATAGATCCGAATGGACAACTTATCAAAGGTGGTGGCGGCGCACTGTTGCAGGAAAAGATCGTTGCTGCTGCTGCCGACAAGCTTGTGATTATCGCTGATGAATCCAAACTTGTTTCAAAACTCGGTGCTTTTCCTCTTCCCGTGGAAGTGATCCCATTCGGATACAGGCAGGTGACCCGCCGGATCCTCGATTCCGGCTTGTGCCGGGAAGTAAAACTCCGGGAAAAAAATGGCCAGCCTTTTATCACAGATCATCATCACTATATCCTTGATTGTAAATTTGAAGTGATCGAGCATCCTTTATTTATCAATGCTGCCTTTGAAAATATTACCGGGGTGGTAGAAACCGGTTTGTTCCTTGGTATGGCTTCGCAGGCCATTGTAGGACATGCGGATGGAAGGGTTGAAGTGATCCAGTTTATCTAATTAAAAAAACCGGCATTGCCGGTTTTTTTAATTAGATCCATGCAAGCTGTATTAATCAAAATAGACTGCAAATAAGGTGATCAAACCAGTGATAAGAAATACAGTAGCAATAACGATTGTTGCCTGTACATTCTCATTCTTCAATAATGTGTTGATTTTTTTCATACACAAAAGTTTTTAGTTTCGATAAAAGGGGTTCAGAAGTTTCCCAAAGGATAACCGGAGTTTCCGAAACAGTAGTCTTTTGTGATTTTTACAAGGGATAGAGTGGTGCAAACGTACACAATAAAGCCGCTGCTGTCAAGTATTTACAGGGTTTTTATAAAGAAGGTCACATCGTGTTTTTACGATAAGTTCTAAGCTATTTGCTTACAGTTGATTATTGATTAAAATAAAATAGCTGGTTTCCCGGACTGACCGGAATACCAGCTATTTATTCATTCTCTTCTTCTACTTCACCTTAAGTACCGGTTTCAGTTTGAAATCGTTCTTACCGGTTTGGAAGATAGACATTGCCGCGTCAAAATCAATTACCAGTGAATCGAGTGAGGCCCGGAGAGGTTTGTCTACTTTTATTTTAAGACCTGATTCACTTCCGCTGGGAATAGTAAGCGGATAATTCACGCTGTCAATCGTGATGGAATTGTCTGACCCCAACACAAAACGGATCTCCTTCAGGTTTCCTGTAGGAACAATCCCCTGTGCAAGCAACGTATCCAGGCCATTCTGGAAATCGAGCAGGTTATAAACACCTGCCTGGGTGCTAAGACTGACCCAGTTTGCAGAATCAACACCATCCAGTTTTACATTCACCTCCTTTATGTCCACATTCACCTCCGTGGCATTATAAGGATTGTCTGTAAGATGAACTTTTAAGTGGGTAGTATTTTGACTGTTATCTTTCTGGCAAGCGGAAAGAAAAATCATCAGACCGCCTGATAAAACGATCAGGCCGGCGAAAATGCGTGGGTACATAGGTAGTATTTTGATCGGTTTAGAGTAAAAATCATGCCGTTTTAGAGGCATAATCCACCCCTTCCGGTTGTTAACTTCGAAAAAAATAGCCTGCCTTTTTGTTTGTACGAAAACAGGATGGCTTAGGAGAGGGTCGATTGCGAGAAAGGGCTTTGCTCACGGATAGTTATTTTCTGTAATAGAAGACTATTCGCATCATCTGCGGGATCCTGTGCCTCCTCCTTCTATCTGATTTTATTCGCACTTATTCGTGTTATCAACAATCTTCCCACATTTTTAACCCCTCTTTGTGTATAAATGGTGCATGCCCGGCCCGCCTTTTGTCCGGGTTTCGCTTATATTCGCCGCCTGACTTAAAACCTGGAAATACAGTGAGACTAAAGAGCTTAGAAATCAAGGGATTCAAGAGTTTTGCGGACAAGACCGTAGTGAATTTTGACGATAATATTACGGGCATTGTGGGGCCTAATGGTTGCGGTAAATCCAATATCGTGGACAGCATCCGTTGGGTGATCGGTGAGCAAAAGATCAGTCACCTGCGGAGTGAGAACCTGGACAGCTTGGTTTTCAACGGCTCCAAAACCCGTAGCGCCAGCGGCCTGGCCGAAGTAAGCCTGACTTTTGAAAACACCAAAAACCTCCTTCCTACAGAATTCAGTACTGTTACCATCACCCGTAAATTCTACAAAAGCGGAGAGAGTGAATACCGCCTGAATGATGTGCAATGCCGCCTGAAAGATATCCAGAACCTGTTTATGGACACAGGCGTGAGCACCGACAGCTATGCGATCATTGAGCTGGGCATGGTCGACGACCTGATCAAAGACAAAGACAATAGCCGCCGCCGTATGCTGGAGCAGGCTGCCGGTATCAGCATCTATAAAACACGGAAAAAAGAAGCTAAACAAAAACTGGATGCTACCGAGCAGGATCTTGCCCGTATCGAAGACCTTTTATTCGAGATCAACAACCAGTTGAAAGCCCTGGAAAGCCAGGCGCGCAAGGCAGAGAAATACCACGAGATCAAGAAAGATTACCGTGAAGTGAGTATAGAACTGGCTAAAGCCGCCCTGGAAGGATTCAATCTTACGTATAAAGAACTGAACGAGCAGCAGGAAATAGAAACTGATAAGCGCGTGCGCATGGAAGCGGAGATCGCTACAGAAGAAGCAGCGCTGGAACAGGAAAAAGTAGGGTTTATCGAAAAAGAAAGAGCCCTTCAAAGCATGCAATATGCCTACAATGAATTGGTGCAACAGGTAAGGACCCGTGAAAACGAAAAGAACCTGGCTGCCCAACGCCTCGAATATCTGCGCGAGCGGGAAGGAAGCCTGAAACAGTTTTTGCAAAAGGCTGAAGGGCAACTGAAAGGCATTGATGAAAGCATTGGCTTCACTAAACTGCAACTGGAAGAAGAAGTGAAAGGATTGAGCGGCCTGACCGAACAATTGCAGCAATTGCAAAATGAAGCGGCATTGAAACGTGATGTGTTGGATGAGAACCGCCGCATGGTAGACAGTCTGCGCAATGAATACCAGCAGGTACAACGCAGCCAATTTGATGCAGAAAAGAAAGTGGCCGTAGCAGATACTTCTGTTCAGAACCTGCAGCGCGCCATCAACCAGATAGAAGAAGAACGCGTGCAACGCGAAGCGCAGCGCCAGCAACTGGACAGTGAACGCTTATTGAAAGAAAAAGAACTGGAGATCAAAAAAGTGGACCTGGAGCAATTGCAACGCCACCAGGAAAACACTAAAGAGCAGATCCTGCAAACACAGGGAATACTGGACAGTCTCCGCAACGAACTGGCTGAAGAAAACCGTAAGCTGGATGCGAAGAAGAACGAACACGATCTGCTGAAAAGCATGATCGATAGCATGGAAGGCTATCCTGACAGTGTGAAATTCCTGCACAACAACAGCAACTGGAGTCACACTTCACCTATCCTTTCTGATATCTTATATGTAAAAGAAGAATACCGCACGGCGCTGGAAAATGTGCTTGAACCTTACCTCAGCTATTATGTGGTGAACAATCTGCAAGAAGGCCTGCAGGCCGTTCACCTGCTGGATGAGAATAAAAAAGGGAAAGCGAATTTCTTTTTACTCGATAAAGTAAATGGTAATGATATTCCCGGCACTTCCCACCAACTGGAAGGTGGTATACCTGCTTTGAGTGTGGTGGAAGTGGACGATAAATACCGTAAGCTCGCAGAGCATCTGCTGGGCAATGTGTATATCGCCGACAATGATGGCGTGCTGGCCAACAGCAATGGCTTTGTGGTGATCGAGAAAACAGGCAAATATGTAAAAGGAAGGTATTCACTTACCGGTGGAAGCGTTGGCCTGATCGAAGGGAAGAAGATCGGCCGTGCAAAGAACCTGGAGAAATTGCAGGATGATATTGCTGCACAGGACTCCGTGGTAGAAAGATTGCGCAGTGATATACAATCCCGCCACAATGAAGTGATCGCATTTAATGAAGACCTGCGTGAAACGGCTTTACGCGAAACAGAACGCGAGATACAGCAACTGACCAACCAGGTATTCTCCCTGCACAATAAACTGGAAAACCTGCACTCCATGCAGGCCAACAGCCAGCACCGCCTGGAAGAACTGAATGGCCAGATGCAACAAACGTATCAGTCAGTAGAAGACGTGCGCAAACAACTGGCTGAATACAATGAAGAACTGCAGGCTTACACTTCCCGCCTGGAAGAGGCTAATGAAAGCTTCCGTGCGGCTGAATCAGGTTATAACGAGGCAACACAGCAATACAACGAGTTCAACCTGAACGTGACCAAACAGCAAAGCAAGATCAATGCTTTGAAGCAGGAGCTGGATTTCAAGAGCAATCAATTGCAGGACCTGCATCAGCAAGTGGAAAATAACACCACCAGTCTTACAGATACTACGTCCAGCATTGAACAGTCCGCCACTTCCCTGAAAGATATCGAAGAAGGATTGATCGAACTGATCCGCAAAAGGGAGGAAGACCAGCAGGTATTGAATGAAGCTGACCAGGCTTATTATAATGTGCGCAACCAACTCAGTGAAAAAGAAAGTGAGCTGCGCCACAAAGTAAAAGAGAAAGAACAGGTAGAACATTTATTGGCTGCCATCAAGGATAAACTGAATGAACTGAAACTGCAACTGGCCGGCACAAAGGAGAGATTGAATGTGGAGTTCCGCATACAACTGGAAGATATTCTTGACCAGGCACGCACTTCAGAAACCAGCCTTGAAGATCTTCAGGAGAAAGCCGACAGGATGAAGAAACGCCTGGAAAACCTGGGCGAAGTAAACCCTACAGCTATCGAAGCATTCACGGAAATGAAGAAACGTTATGAGTTCATTGTAGAGCAGAAGAATGACCTCGTGAATGCAAAAGACAGTTTATTGAAAACAATTGAAGAAGTAGAAGCCACTGCCAACCAGAAATTCCTGGATACATTCAACTCGGTAAAAGAGAACTTTATCAAGGTGTTCAAAACCCTGTTTACTGAAGACGACCATTGTGATCTCGTACTGGAAAATCCCGAAAACCTCGCAGAGACCGGTATTGAAGTAATTGCCCGTCCTAAAGGAAAGCGCCCCACTTCACTGACGCAGTTGAGCGGTGGTGAAAGAACATTAACCGCTACAGCATTGCTGTTTGCGATCTACCTGATCAAACCGGCTCCGTTCTGTATCCTCGATGAGGTGGACGCCCCGTTGGATGATGCGAACGTGGGCAAGTTTACGAATATGATCAGGCAGTTTAGCGACAACTCACAGTTCATCATTGTTACGCACAATAAAACAACCATGAGCACCGTGGATGTGATTTATGGGGTGACGATGCAGGAGCCGGGAGTGAGTAAGCTGGTGAGTGTGGATTTCCGGAATCTAAATAGTAACGCTAACTAAAAGCTAAAGTACGAATGGCGCGAATGGGTACAGACTCTATAAAAGAAAAAGCCCCGTAATTATCTTGCGGGGCTTTTTCTTTATAATGAAGCGAGGCTTTCTTCGATCACTTTTATCTTGTCTTCTGCATCTGCTTTTTTCTTCCGTTCTATTTCTACTACTTCTGGTTTGGCATTGCTGACAAACTTTTCATTGCTGAGTTTCTTTTCTACGGAAACAAGGAATCCTTTGAGGTAATCCAGGTCTTTTTGCAGTTGCGCACGTTGTGCAGCTGTGTCGAGTATTGTAGTGGTTTCGATAAAGAATTTATCTTTTTGCACTACTATCGTGATCGTGTTGCTGACAGGGGCAGTGGTATAAGTAATGGCCTCTGCATTTACCTGTTTAGCTAAAATGGATTCGATAGAAGAATACAGAGCGGGTTCTGCTGTAAGTATATACAGGCGGATGGTTTCTTTGGGTTTTAACTGGGCCTTATTGCGTGCATCGCGGATGGAAGAGATTACTTCTTTCAGCAGGGTTGCTGTTTGAAGGATGCTTGCATCCGGTGTAGCGGCAGGCGGATAAGGCTTCACTGTAAGATCATCTTTCTGCTCTTTCAACTGGTGATAGATCTCTTCTGTGATAAAAGGCATGAAGGGGTGCAGCAATTGCATCAGGTCTTCAAAGAAGCGAACAGTTTTGCTATACACTTCTGCATCAATAGGCTGTTCAAAACCGGGTTTTACCCATTCGAGATACCAGGAACAGAAGTCGTCCCAGATCAGGGAATAAATGGTTTTTAATGATTCGCTCAGGCGGAAATCCCTGAATTGCTCATCCAGTTGCAGGCGGGCTTCATTCAGGCGGTTCTCCATCCAGGTTACGGCAAAATTTGTTTTGCCTTTGTCCTGGTCTTTCGCCTGGCGGCCTTCCCACATTTTTACGAGCTTGAGGGCGTTCCAGATCTTATTGATGAAGAAAGAACCTTGTTCATTGCTGCTTTCATCCCACAGCAGATCATTTCCGGCGGGGGAGGAGATCATGATGCCAAAGCGGGTGGCATCAGCACCATACTGATCGATCAAGGCAAGAAGATCGGGTGAATTGCCCAGGCTCTTGCTCATCTTCCTTCCCTGCTTATCTCTTACGATACCTGTGAAATATACTTCGTTGAATGGCTTTTCATGTTTGTATTCAAATCCCGCCATGATCATCCGCGCTACCCAGAAGAAAATGATCTCAGGGGCAGTCACGAGCGTATTGGTAGGATAGTAGTATTTGATATCAGCGTTGCCGGGATCGCTGTAACCTTTGAATACTTCAAAAGGCCAGAGCCAACTGCTGAACCAGGTGTCGAGGCAATCTTCGTCCTGTTTTACTTCTTCCAGTTTTAAAGAAGGAAGTTTTGTTTTCAGTTCCTGCCAGGCTTTTTCCTGTATGTCGGCCACTGCAAAAGAACCATCCGGTGCATACCAGGCTGGTATCTGTTGCCCCCACCAGAGCTGGCGGCTGATGCACCAGTCTTTGATATTCTCCATCCAGTGGCGGTAAAGGTTTTTGAATTTTGGGGGAAAGAATTTGATCTCTTCATCCATCACTGCTTTTAATGCAGGACTGTAGATCTTTTTCATATCGATCCACCATTGCAGGGAAAGGCGGGGCTCAACTACTACATCAGTTCGTTCGCTATAACCAACCTCGCTGGTATAGTCTTCAATCTTTTCAAGACTTCCGGCTGCTTCCAGCAGGGGAATGATCTTTTTCCTTGCATCAAAGCGGTCTTCACCAACCAATATCTGCGCATCGGCGTTCAGTGTGCCGTCATCATTTAAAATATCGATCACTTCCAGGTTGTGCTTTTGGCCAAGCTGGTTATCGTTCATATCGTGGGCCGGCGTCACTTTCAATGCACCGGTACCGAAGTCCATGGTAACATACTCATCCGTGATAATAGGAATGCGGCGATTGATCAGGGGAACGATCGCGAATTTGCCATGCAGATCTTTATAGCGTTCATCATTGGGATGAACACAGATAGCTGTATCGCCCATGATGGTTTCGGGGCGAACGGTGGCGATCACTACAGAACGGCCAGTGCCTTCAATGGCATAACGGATATGGTAAAGTTTCTGAACAGTCTCCTTACGGATCACTTCTTCATCACTCAATGCTGTTTTGGCCTTTACATCCCAGTTGATCATCCGTTTGCCACGATAAATGAACCCTTTATTGTAAAGGTCAATGAACACGCTGATCACGGACTGATAATAGTGCGGGTCCATAGTGAACGTGGTGCGGTCCCAATCAAGGCTACAGCCCATTTTTTTCAGTTGCTGCAGGATGATGCCGCCATATTTATCTTTCCATTCCCAGGCATATTTCAGGAATTCTTCCCGGCTAAGGGATGATTTGGCAATGCCGCGTTCCCGCAGCATTTGCACCACTTTGGCTTCAGTAGCAATGGAAGCGTGGTCGGTGCCAGGCACCCAGCAGGCGTTTTTACCCTGCATGCGGGCGCGGCGCACCAGGATGTCCTGGATGGTATTATTGAGACAGTGCCCCATGTGAAGCACACCGGTAACGTTGGGAGGGGGAATCACCACGGTATAAGGTTCGCGGGAATCGGGTTTGCTATTGAAATATCGCTTATCCAGCCAATGCTGGTACCACTTGAGTTCGGCGGATTGGTGGTCGAAATTCTTGGTCAGTTCCATACGGCGGCAAAGGTAAGAAATAGAGTCGGGAGTCCGTAGCCGGGAGTCAGGAGTCGGGACAGAAAGATGGTTGAAATTGTATGCCGGTTTATGGTGGAGTAGCTGTTTCAGGCAGGTGAGCGGAGAAATTTGGTTTGCTGAAGCGAGCTAAAAAATAGAGCGGGCTGTTGTGGAAGTATAAGGCCGATTCAATATCTTCAAGTAGATGAAAAGTGCTGCCAAATGCTGAGTAGAATTACCGGACGATGAAGTGAGTGCGCTCGTTTTGCAACGGGGCAGGCTACACAGGTGATGATAGTAGCAATGCAGCCGGGTTAATAAGAAAAAACATGATGCCGTTTTTGCGGCATTGAAAATTAATTGATATGAAAAGATCCCTGACTTCCTGGTACAGCCCTTCCCTGCAGAAGGAAATGCCTATTGCTACGTATGGTGATTTCGGTTTTGCTTTATTGCTGGTCCCTACCGCGGCGGCCGATTACCTGGAGTATGAGCGTTTTCAGTTGCTGGATTCGCTGGCGCCTTTTATTGACAGTGGTAAAGTGAAAGTGTACTCGATCGACAGTATTAACAGGGAGAGTTGGATGAATGACCAGGCGGACCCCTGGCATAAATCGGCGAGGCATCAGCAGTGGAATGATTATGTGTATAATGAAGTGGTGCCGTTTATCCGTAATAGCAGCAGTTGGCAAACGCCGATCATTACCTGTGGCGCGTCATTCGGGGCATTGCATAGCATGAATTTGTTTTTGAAACGTCCTGATCTGATCAATGGGGTAATTGCAATGAGCGGGGTATACAATCTGATGGAGTATACCAAGGGGCATTATGATGATAATGTGTATTTCAACAGTCCCGCGCATTATATTTCCAATTTAACAGACCATCAGGTGTTGGAGCAGATAAGAAGCAGCAAGCATATACATATTTTAAGCGGGCGCGGCTCGCATGAGGACCCGGATGCAGCAGGGCATTTTGCGAAGCAATTGTATGATAAGAATATCTGGTATGAGCTGGATATCTGGGGAACGGAGTGGCCGCATGACTGGCCGACCTGGCGGGCGATGTTGCCGCATTATTTGGGAACGCGGTTTTAAAAGATAGATGTATCGTCGGGGGTGCAAAGTTTACACAACGGCCGCAACATGGCGTTCTTTGCATGAACTTTGCGCCCCTGGCGATACTGACTTCATGGAATAAGTTCTCTCAATAACCTGCTGAAATCCCTTCCTTCGATCATTGTCGCACCCATACTTTCCAGGTATTCAGTATGTACCTGGCAATCGATCAGCTCCACTCCTTCAGATCGAAGTTGTTGCATATAACAGACAAAAGCATAACGGGAGGCATTACTCGTTTTACTGAACATACTCTCACCAAAAAAAACCTTTCCGAGGCGGATGCCGTATAAACCTCCGAGAAGTTCCCCGTTTTTCCAGACCTCGGCACTATGAGCATAGCCTAACTCGTGCATTTTGGTATAAGCTTTTTCAACATCCTGCGTGATCCAGGTGCCATCCTGGCCGGCACGTTCGACCTGCTGGCAGGAGCGGATGACATCTGCAAAGGCTTTATTGACCGTAAACTCGAATTCGTTTCTTTTAAGCAGGGTTTTTACGGTCTTGCTGACCTTCATGTTTTCAGGAAACAATACAAAACGGGGATCAGGGAACCACCAAAGAATATCTTCTCCTTCATACCAGGGAAAAATGCCCTGCCGGTAAGCAGAGAGTAATCTCTCGGGCGATAGATCGCCGCCTATGGCCAGTAGTCCATCAGGCTCGGCCAAATGAGGAGGGGGAAAATCAATTATTTCCGTATCAAGGGCAAAAAGGGACATAGATCAATGAAGGAAGAAAAATATTGAATGAAGCCTTTGCCGGATATGACCAGGTAAACTACGCGACCACTTCTACAGTCGCACCAATACCGCGTTCTGTTATCGCATCACACATAGGCTTCAGTTCTTCATAAGAACCTTGCTTTACAGCATATTTTCCTTTATAGTGGATGAAGTAGGAGCATTGCTCAGCTTGTTCGTGTGTATGGCCGCAAACCTGTACCAGGGTTTCGATGACCCATTCGAAGGTATTCACTTCATCATTCCATACGATGAGACTGCAGCCCTGGTCTTCAAGGGTCAATGTATCAGTATCGTGTACGGTACCGGTCTCAAATTCATGTTTAGCCATCGGTCAAACCTTTGAGTACAAAAATAGACCATTTGCTTTTTTTTCGGAAATGCTGGGAGGGATTTGTTTGGGAGTGTGAAGAAAAAGGGTAGGGGATTGATTGAGAATGGTTTGTGTTAGAAGTGATTGGTGGGTCAATTCAATAACAAATTCCAAAAAAAATTTGGTTGAAAAGTATACAGACTTATCTTTGCACTCCCAATCAAAAAAAGGATAAGGGAGTTTAGCTCAGTTGGTTCAGAGCATCTGCCTTACAAGCAGAGGGTCGGCGGTTCGAGCCCGTCAACTCCCACTAAAGCGGGGACATCACTATCTTAGTTGTGTCCCCGCTTTTTATTTGTTCTAAAACTTCTGCCAGTTTTGATCAGCGGTGTTCCAGTTTTTTCCATATCCGTCGGTTGCATTTATTCCCTACTTTGTTGCAATGCCATCTGTAACTGCCATCGGGGTCGCTTCTCCATTTTCATCATAAATGATCATTGTACCCTTTCCATTTTTTAAATCCCCTGCATCCCGTTTTTTTCCGGTCCGGGTATAACTTTCCAATACATCCCACCATAAGCCCATAGGCTTTTGTTTCTCGCTGTATTTGAAATTGAAACTCTCGCTCAGCTGCCCATTGTCATAATACCATTCGGCTTTCCCGTCCCGGCAAGAATTCGTAAAATGTATCCGGTTCATTATTTTCCCATTTCTGTGATAGTTTAGTTCAACACCGGTACCATTACTTAATATTTGCTTACCGTTCTCATCAAAGAACTCAAGCAGCGTCTCAGGTTTATCTAAGCTGTATTTTATGGAACCCAGTTTTTTCCCATTCGGATGATAATACACAACGACGCCGTTCAGTCTTTCGTTAGTATAGTTACCCTTCGACATTAATGCTCCGTTTTCAAAGTATTCATTAAACTCTCCATCTAATTTCCCATTTGAATAAGTAAAAGAAGATTGCATTTTGCCGGTTTCATAAAAAGCCTGGTACAAACCATTTACCTGGGCATTCAGCAAATTGACTTTACCGGAAATAGTACCATTGGGGTGATAGCTTATGATGTAGCCATTGCCCGATTTCAATATCGGCTTCCCGGTTTCATCAAAAAAATCGGATAAGCTTTTCAAACTTCCATCTGCATATTCTTGTTTGCCCAATGGCTTCCCATTAGGATTAAAATACTCATTAGATCCTATTATTTTTCCATCTTCATAAGAAGTTCTTTGCATTACCTGACCGTTTTCAAAATAACTGATCCATTCCCCGGTTGCTTTTCCATCTTCATTATTTTTTCCCTCTCTTTTTATTTTCCCATTCGGAAAATAATATACTGCTTTTCCTGTAGGCAGGTTTGTTACACCATTATATTCAATTTTTGATTCCAATTCATTATTGCTGTTCCAGTATTCCCAAATACCATGCATGGTAAATGATCCGGGATTTAACTCCAGTGTAGTGACTTTCTTTTCTGAACATTTTGGATCATGGAAATTGATTTCCTGCTCGTATTGATTGTAGGCGAAGGTCAGCCAGTATGAGTTCTTATATTCTTTAGTAATAAGTTCTCCCAATGCTTTCAGCCCACGGCTCCTGCCACCCTGGTCGTCTTTGTATTCAGTCATCTCTGTATTCAATACTTTCGCATCATTCTTATCAAAATCATATGCAGTGGCAGGTTTCCCATTTTCCCAATAGTTTGTCCAAACCCCTTTTGGCTTGGCATATCCATAATAACTAATGAAATTGCTGCTAATGCTAACCACTGGAGTGTATTCATCAAACTTCCCTTCCAGCCGCTTATTCCCGTTTTCATAGTATTGAATGTATTGTTTGAAAACCAGCGTATCGCCCCGTGTGCCTTTACGGTAAAAGAATAGTTCTTCCTTTACTTTCCTTTTTTTGTAATAATGTCTCATAATGCCATTGTAATAATCGACTTCTGATATTTTATTACCTTCCTTATCATAGATGATCCAACTGCCGGAGCGCCTGCCTTTTTTATACTCGCCTGTTTCAAAAACCTTTCCGTTTTCATGATATTTTTTCCATTCACCGGTCTGCTCCCCTTGTTCATCATAGTCACCTTCAATATTTAATTTCCCTTCTGTAGTATAATATTGCCAATGACCGGTTCTCTTTTTTCCGAGCCCCGCACTTAAAAAATCCTGTAGCTCATCAATATAAAGACCCTTTGACATTAGCTTGTCTTTACCGTCGCTCCAATAATTAATAGCCGGTATGGTTTTTAAATTACCGTTTGTCTGCGCAAAACCAGTCAAGCAACAGGTACTGAACAGAATCAAAATAAGCAGCTTCATTTTTTTGATGTTTAAGTAAGATTTTATGCCCAAGAAGATACATAAAACAGGAGGAGTATTCATACGGGTAAAAATTTGGGATAAAAATATAAATCCCCGGCGTTTATTGAAATACCCCTGATGGGGGATGGCGTTAAAAGAGGGATCATCCCCTGGTTTTTTCATTTTATCTTCGTTTTTTAAAATACTTTTTTTATGAGGAAAGGCTTAATTGGTTGTCTGTCACTCCTTATATCCTTTGCCGGGTTTTCACAGGAAGACAGTTCTCTTGTAAAACTGGTCAATCCCCCATCTGTACATACCCCGAAAGGATATTCGCACGTCGCTGAAATAAACCTGGGCACCTGTACCATGCTTATTATTTCAGGGCAGGTGGCATTGGATGAACAGGGTAATCTTGTAGGCAAAGACGATCTTGGAAAACAAGCCGAGCAGGCTTTTAAGAATATCAGGAGCTGTGTAACAAATGCAGGAGGCGCTATGGATAATATTGTCAAACTAAGTTATTTCATCCTCGACGCATCCCAGGTTCAGAAGGTAAGGAACGCCAGGGACAAATTCATCAATACAGCAAAGCCGCCTGCAAGCACATTAGTGCAGGTCAGTAAACTGTTCAGGGAAGATGTACTGATAGAAATAGAAGCAACTGCTATCATTCCGCATAAATAAGTTAATCATTAACCGGGTTATCAGATCATGAACCCAGGGCGTGGCGTTCGCCTTTGAACAGTTTTGTACTGAAAACGTACACTCTATTACCTGTGTTTTGTTGTAGTTTGTTGAAATTGAACCTGATGCGAAACTGGTACTGTTTTAGGACTTCGGCTATATGCTTTAAGCAACCGATGAATTTAAATCTGGCTTTATGATCCGCAACTATTTTATCACGGCCTGGCGCAACCTTCTTCGTAACAAAGTTTTTTCGCTTATCAATCTTTCCGGCCTGGCCCTCGGCCTGACCTGCAGTCTGCTCATCATGCTATGGATAAAAGATGAGCGGAGTGTGGATGGTTTTCATGCCAAGGGTCAGCAGCTCTTCAATGTGTATGAAAGAGAATACGCGGAAGGGGAAGTCGGTGCCACTTATGCCACCCCGGCCTTACTGGCTGAAGAAATGAAAAAGACATTGCCTGAAGTGGAATATGCGAGCAGCTATTTTTTAGATCAGAATATATTCCGGGTTGGTGATAAAATATTCAAACAACAAGGTGCATGGGTGAGCAATGATTTTTTGAAAATGTTCAGCTTCCCTTTGCTGCAAGGCAATATCAATAATGTGTTGCAGGACCCGGCGAATATTGCTATTTCCAGGAAAATGGCTGTTTTACTGTTTGGTTCGGCGGCAGAAGCGATTGGTAAAACAGTGCAATACAGTAACAAAGAAAACCTGGTCGTTACAGCGGTCTTCAATGATATACCGGCTAACTCTTCCCTGCAGTTCGATTATCTGCACAACTGGCAACAATTCCTCCATTTACATCCTGCAGAGGCTAAATGGAGCGGCCAGATAGCGCAAACATTTATTCAATTAAGAAAAAACGCCAATGCTGCATTGTTTGGGCCCTCTATTACAAAGTTCCTGGATAAATATTATACCACACAAGGGCCAGGACTCCGGAAAGAACTCGGCATTCAGCGTTTTGATGAACGTTATCTCCGTTCAAAATTCAGCAATGGAGTGCCAACAGAAGGCCGCATCGAATATGTGAAACTCTTCAGCCTGGTAGCAATATTCATCTTGCTGATTGCGTGTATCAATTTTATGAACCTGTCAACTGTCCGCGCGGCTAAACGTACCAGGGAGATCGGTGTACGTAAAGTAGTAGGGGCTGAGCGGGGAACATTGATCCTGCAGTTCATTGGTGAGGCCATGTTGCTCGTCTTCTTTTCGATTATATTGTCGCTGGTACTGGTACAAATGCTGCTGCCATTATTCGATCATATCACGGGTAAACAAATCGCACTGCCTGTTGCCCAACCGGTATTTTGGTTGCAATTAACCGGGCTTGGATTGATCACCGGGTTTATCGCCGGCAGTTATCCTGCTCTTGTATTATCATCACTCCGTCCTGTAAAAGCATTGAAAGGTGTATTGCGTTTCAGTAATAGCTCGGTAAATTTCCGGAAAGGACTGGTCGTTTTCCAGTTTGTATTATCCATTTTACTGATCACCGGTACGATCGTTATTTCCAAACAAGTAAATTTTTTACAAACCCGCAACCTGGGTTATGCAAAAGAGAACCTGGTTACTATTCCGATCGAGGGCGATCTTGACAGGCAATATGCAGTATTAAAACAAAAAACCTTACAGCAGTCCGGGATTAAATCCATGTCGCTGATGACGGGATCGCCGACCGGCATCGGCAATTACCAGGACAGTATTATCTGGGAAGGAAAGGACCCCTTATACCGCCCCACGATGGCCGTTGTTTCTGTAGGGTATGATTTTATTAAAACAATGGGCATACAATTGTTGCAGGGTCGTGATTTTTCCCCGGCTTATGGAGATAAGGAAAACAGCTTCCTGGTAAATGAAACAGCGGCACAACGTTTCGGATTTAAAAGCCCGCTTGGGCAAACCTTGCGGCTGGAAGGAGGGGAGCAGGGGCCGATCGTTGGAGTAGTAAAAGACTTTCACCTGTCTTCACTGCACGACCAGGTAGAACCTCTGATCATTAATCTGAGCGAAAAAGGATGGGGAACGATCGTTGTGAGAACAGAAGCGGGTAAAACACAGCAGGCTTTAACTTTATTGGGGAGTTTATGCAAAAAATTAAACCCTGCTTTTCCATTTACGTACCATTTTGCTGATAAAGAATATGAAGCTTTGTATAAAAGTGAACAGATGATCGGTACTTTGAGCAAAGCCTTTGCTTTTCTGGCGATCTTAATTTCGTGCCTGGGTTTGTTAGGGCTTGCTATGTTTACAGCTTCGCAAAGGACTAAAGAGATCGGTATCCGGAAAGTGTTAGGAGCAAGCGTTGCAAGAGTGTTTGTGTTGCTGTCTGGTGAGTTCCTGAAACTGGTACTGGCGGCTTTTGTGATTGCTGTACCTTTCTCGTGGTGGCTGGTGCATCAATGGCTGGATAATTATGCTTACCGTACTGAATTATCCTGGTGGATATTTGCAGCGGCAGGGACCGTGGCTTTGTTGATTGCTCTACTGACGGTGAGTGCACAGGCGATCAAAGCAGCAACGGCAAATCCAGTGAAGAGTTTGAAGACGGAGTAGGTTTATGATGGGTAAAGGGTGAGGCTCATTTTTTGTATCCGATTCTTTCCCGGCTTTCCCATTCCTGTTGGCTAATTGTTTTGCTTAGCATATTTTCTAAGGTATCATATATCTGCTTGAGTTGAACATCGTGTTCGCCAAGCCGTTCCCGTATTTCTTTAAGCTGTTCTTTCAGAGAAATATTTTGCGCTACAAATCGCCTGATCTCAACGAATGCCCTCATAATAGAAATGTTCATTTTAATAGCTTTGGGAGAATGAAGCACGCCGCTTAGCATAGCTACGCCCTGTTCGGTAAAAGCATAAGGCAATAATCCCTTGTTCCGGTGCTTTTGTGAACCGGTCACAATTTGTGACCGGTTCACAAAAGGCTGATCAGTGCGATCTATAAGTCTATTTTGTACAATCTGCCATTCCTGTTCTGAAAGCTGAAAAAGAAAGTCTTCCGGAAACCGGTCTTTATTTCTTCTTACTGCCTGGTTGAACGCCTTGGTAGTGGTATCATACAGCACTGCCAAATCAAAGTCAAGCATTACCCTTTCGCCTCTTATTTCGTGTATCTTGTCTTGTATCTTTTCTTCACTAGGCATCTTAATATGTTTCCGGCAAATCTATCAGAAGCTAAGGATGAGAGTAGGTGAAAAAAACAACAATTAGGCGTGAAAAAACAAAAAGATAAGGGAAAATATAACCCAATATTGGAGTGAATAACTATCTAATAAAAAAGCAAGGTCAGTTCGGCTGAACTGCCGGCAACCTGTAATGCTGGCCGTCCCAGACAAATAATTCATCGATCTCATACTGCCAGAATTTATAAATGGGGGATTTCTTCAGCAACTTTTCAACTTCTTCACGGTTAGCGGCATTCAACGTGATCCACACGCGCTGGGTTTCCATACTCACGATATACTGATCAATAATGTCCTTGTTGATAAGGAAATTAATGTAGGTACGGTGAGGCGGGATCAGGTCGGTGAAATCGTCCTTCATTTCAAATTGTATCGTTACCTGGTACTTCTTCATATCATTTACTCTATTACAAAGACAAACAGTAGGCCTGAAAGTTGCACGGCAAAAAAATAAAATACTACCGTACTATAAAGATAAAAAGCCCTTAATTTTACCGCTCTGCTCCGGTGGTTTTTCTTTAAAAAATTAACGGGACGTTAGCTCAGTTGGTTTAGAGCACTACTTTGACAGAGTAGGGGTCACTGGTTCGAGTCCAGTACGTCCCACCACTTTTATACGGCTGGAACCTCTTTCATGAACAGGCTTTGAGGGAGGATAAACATCCCGAATCGGCTCTATCGTGAGCGATAGATGTCAGTTTATCACACCCGGTCTTTTTTGTCCCTCGTTGTTTTAGGGGAGCGCCTGATAAAATGCCCAATCCACGATACCTGCCCTTGGTTTTAGTAGGAGTGACTAATTAAAGCGTTCAATCCATCACGCTTGGTCTTCTTGATGTTCCCGGTTTTAGTGAGAATGCCTGATTAAAGCGTCCAGTCCACTACCTGGTTCACCCATTCTTCCCGGTAAGGCGTTGTCACCCGAACATAATTATCTGTGTAACCTTCGATCATTCCGGCTTTATCATGCTTTTCAAACAACACTTTGCGTGTTTGACCCGCATGCAGCCCGGTGAAGTACTGCATTTTCATGTAGGAAAGATTGCGCAAAGTCTTATTGCGTTCGTGGCGTGTATGCATCGGCACCACCGGACCGAGTGTAAGGGCATGGGTATTATCCCTTTCGGAATAAGTGAATACATGGAGATAAGAGATATCGAGGGAATGTAAAAAGTCGAATGTTTCTTTAAAAGCCTCATCGGTTTCGCCAGGAAAACCAACGATCACATCCACGCCGATAGCACAATGAGGCATCAGCGCCTTGATCAATTTTACCCTCTCGGCATATAATTCCCTTTTATACCGGCGGCGCATCATTCCCAGCACTTTATTGCTGCCGCTTTGCAGGGGGATATGAAAATGCGGCATGAACTTATCACTGTTGGCCACAAAATCAATGATCTCATTGGTCAGCAGGTTGGGTTCAATAGAAGAAATGCGATAACGGCTGATACCTTCGACTTTGTCCAATTCCTTTATCAATTCGAAAAAATTCTCTTCCCGTTGGCTAATGCCGATCACGGAGCCGGCTCCGTCCGGACCTTTTCCAAAATCGCCCAGGTTGATGCCGGTAAGCACGATTTCTTTAGCACCGTTAGCGGCCAGTTCTTCGGCACTTTTGATCACATTGGCAATAGTATCACTGCGACTTTTGCCGCGAGCCATGGGAATAGTGCAAAAAGAACAGTTATAATCGCAGCCGTCCTGCACTTTGAGGAAAGTGCGGGTGCGGTCGTTCAGGGAATAGGAAGAATGGAAACCTGTCACATCTTCAATGTCGCAAGAGCAGATTTTGGCGGAATCGCCCTTGGCCAGTTCGCGGATATGCTGTGCTATATTAAACTTTTCGGCAGCACCGAGTACAAGGTCTACGCCGGGGATCTCAGCAATTTCTTTGGGCTTCAGTTGGGCATAACAGCCGGTGATCACTACCAGGCTTTCAGGCGCCTTCCGTTGAATGCGGCGGACCAATTGACGGCATTCTTTATCAGCATTTTCCGTTACAGAGCAGGTATTGATCACGTATACATCGGCCTGTTCCTCAAATTCCTTTTTCTCAAATCCTTCCTGCTCAAGTAGTCGTGAGAGGGAAGAGGTTTCCGAAAAATTGAGTTTGCACCCAAGGGTGTGAAATGCTACTGATTTGGCGACGGTCATAAGGGAGCAAAGGTAAGTAATTGAGCTGGGAGTCGGCCCTGGGCCAGGAGTACTGAATGGCTGTTTATTTTATTCACAAATTTACTTTGTTCTGGCGCAAGAGCAGGTTAAAGCATACGGATCATTAACCAATCGGTTGCCCCGGGTCTCTTACAACAAAATCCCTATTTTTAGCCAAATGTTTGAACGTGAATAAGAAGTGGCTACCATTTGTATTGATTATTGTCCTGGCAGTGGTATTGTTTTTTGTGAGGAGGGCGCAAAACAAGGACGTGCCAGAGCCGGAACGCAAAAAAGACCGGCAAACAACCACCGATCCCGCTTCTTCGCCCGATCGTAACCGCGGTTTTGACCGGCGCATTTCCTATATCGAATACACACAGCACGCGAAGTGCCGGATGGAATGCAGGAAAATCTCACAGGCTGAAGTGGAACAGATCATGAAGGAAGGGAAGATCAACTACAAAAAATCGGATATGCAGGACAGGCCATGCCCCACTTATGCACTGGAAGGTATCACCAGGGACAATCAGCGGGTAAGGATCGTATTTGCGCAATGCGATCTGAAAACCAAAGTGGTTACCTGCATTGACCTGGACACAGACTGGGAATGCCACTGCCCCGGAGATGATGATAAATACAAAAACAAGCGTTGATGAAACCACTGATTTGGGTTTATTCCCTGTATGCGATCGTGGTTTTCCTGGTGATCATGTTGTTGATTTTTCCGTTTGTAGTGATCGCAAGTTTTTTTGGCCGGATAAAAGGGGGGAATATGATCCTCCGGCTTTGCCGTTTATGGGCGGATAGCTGGTTTCCGCTGATCGGCATTTACCACAAACGCATCTACGAATCACCACACGATAGAACCAGGCCTTATATTTTCGTAACCAATCATATCTCTTATCTTGACTCTGCCGTACTGGTGAAAGCTTATCGCCAGCCCCTGCGGCCATTAGGAAAAGTGGAAATGGCTAAAGTGCCGGTTTTCGGCTTTATTTATAAGAATGCGATCGTGACGGTCGACCGGAGCAATATCATTGACCGCGCTTCCAGTATCCGCGTACTGCGCTCCATTCTTTCCAGGGGAATATCCGTACTGGTATTCCCGGAAGGGACTTTTAACACCTCTCATCAGCCGTTAAAAGATTTTTATGATGGTGCTTTCCGCCTGGCGATTGAAACGCAAACACCGGTCAAACCGGTCCTTTTCCTGGATACCTATAGCCGGATGCCCTATACAGGATTGCTGACCATGACGCCTGGCCAAAGCCGGATCGTTTATATGGAGGAAGTTCCGGTAAAAGGATTGGTCATGGCCGATCTGCCGGCGTTAAAAGAGCGGGTTTACACGTTGATGGAACAGAAACTTATCGGGTACAAAGCAGCCTGGATAACCCCAAAGAATAACTAAATTTGCTGTTTGCTTCAGCAAGCCTAATGGAAGAACAATTCAGCCTGGGACATATTAAAACGGAAACGATATCCTTCTACGCAGATATCATCATTCCCCTTGCCCTGCCACGGACTTTTACCTGGTCGGTACCCCCGCACCTGGAAGACAAAGTGAAACCTGGCTCCAGGGTGGAAGTGAACCTGGGTAAGAATAAAAAATATGCCGGCGTAGTGAAACGCCTCCACCAGGAAAAACCTGACTGGGGCGATCCCAAAGAAATATTGAACGTGCTGGATGCCGAACCAGTCGTGTATGAACAGCAATTGCAACTATGGGAATGGGTCGCTTCCTATTATATGTGCAGCGAAGGTGAAGTGATGGCTGCAGCTTTACCGGCCCATTTCAAACTTTCCAGCGAAACCATTTTGGTATATAATGAAGAATATGGGGACGATTTTTCTGCATTGGACTCCGATGAATTCATGGTTGGCGAAGCACTGCTGCTAAAAAAAGAATTAAAGCTGCCGGAGGTACAACAGCTACTGGAATCATCGCATGTATACCCGGTGATCAACCGGCTGATCCAGAAAAAAGTCTGCTTTGTTTGGGAAGCGTTGAAGCAGGCCTATACTGCCAGGAAAGAAACCTATGTAGTGCTCAACCCGCAATATGATAATGAAGATGAACTGGCAAAATTGCTGAATGAAGACAAACGCCTTCAAAGAGCCGAAAAGCAAATGGAGCTATTGCTCGGTTACCTGCACCTGATGAAAACCAGCGGTGAAGTTACCAAAGCTGAACTGCTGAAAAAATCCGGTGCTTCCGATGCACAACTGAAAGGGCTGGTAGATAAAAAGATATTGTGGCTGGAAAAAAGGGTGGTGGACAGGCTTCCCTTGCTTGCAAAAAATATCCGGATGGATTTTGAATTGACCCCGGCGCAGGAAACCGCTTTGTCGGTTATCAAAGAATCTTTCAATAACAAACCCGTTTGCCTTTTGCATGGGGTTACTTCCAGCGGTAAAACACAGATCTATATCAAGCTGATCGAAGAATATATCCGTAAAGGAAAGCAGGTATTATACATGCTTCCGGAGATAGCGCTCACCTCGCAGATCATCCGGCGTTTGCAAAAACATTTTGGTGGGTATATAGGCATTTACCACTCCAAATTTTCACAGAATGAAAGAGTGGAGATCTGGAATAAAATAAAAAGCGGAGAGATGAAAGTGGTGCTTGGCGCCCGCTCTGCTATCTTTCTTCCTTATGCTGAACTGGGATTGGTGATCTGTGACGAAGAGCATGATACCTCCTATAAACAGCAAGATCCAGCCCCCCGATATAATGGCCGAGACTCTGCCGTATACCTCGCTTCTTTATTTCACCAGGGGCCGGATAAAACTGGTGCAAGGGTGTTATTGGGCAGTGCTACCCCTTCTTTGGAAACATATCACAATGCCATCAGGGGTAAATATGGTTTGGCTGAATTAATGCAGCGTTTTGGCGAAGTGGAACTGCCGCCGATCCAGATCATCGACACCAAAACCATCCGTCAAAAAGATAATTCCAAGATCATGTTGTCGCCTCAACTTGTTGCAGCTATACAGGAGGTGCTCGACCGGCAACAGCAGGTGATCCTTTTTCAGAACCGCCGCGGCTATACGCCCTACCAGGTTTGCCAGGTTTGCGGATGGATACCACAGTGCAAATACTGTGACGTATCACTTACCTTTCACAAGCTTTCCAATAAATTGGTTTGCCATTATTGCGGCACTAATTATCCACCTTTACATACTTGCGCTGCTTGCGGCAATCATCAGTTTGTGCAACGGAATTTCGGGACAGAAAGAATTGAAGAGATGTTGCAGGAAACATTTCCCCAATACAAGGTCGCGCGCATGGATATTGACACAGTGCGGGGCAAGAATGCTCATGACGTGTTGATACAACAGTTTGAACAACGCCGTATCGATATACTGGTAGGCACACAAATGGTCGTGAAAGGGCTTGACTTTGAAAACGTGGACCTGGTAGGTATACTGGATGCAGACGGCTTATTGCATTTTGCAGATTTCAGAGTGAACGAGCGGGCTTTTCAATTAATGGAACAGGTAAGTGGCCGGGCTGGAAGAAAGCAATCTACCAGCAGCGTGCTGATACAAACATCGCAACCGCAACATCCCGTTTTGTTGTATGTGAAGCAGCATGACTATAAAAAGATGTTTACCGACGAACTGGCCAAGCGCAAACATTTTTTTTACCCTCCATTCTCCCGCATCATTCAATTAACCTTCCGGCATAAAATGAAAGGTGTGCTGGAAGCGGCCGCACATCAATTTGCCAATTCATTAAAGAGCCGGTATGGCGATTACCTGGTTGGCCCTGCCGAACCTGTTGTTGCCCGGGTACGCAATCAATACCTGATGGAATTATTGATCAAACTGCCAAAGGATAATCAAACAATTCTGAATTGCAAGAGGGATGTACAGGAGCAGGTGGCTTTGATGCACCAGGATAAACGGTTTAAGAGTGTGATTGTAGTACCCGATGTAGACAATTAAAGTATATTGCCGGATATATGCAAATACAACAAAACTTTTCTTTAAAGAATTATAACACATTTGGCATAGATGCTAAAGCAGCACGGTTCGCGGCTTTCCATAATATGGGTGAATTGGCAGAGCTTATCAGCCTGTCAACCGGTATACCTTTTTTGATATTAGGCGGTGGCAGTAATATGCTGCTTACACAAGATGTGGCAGGGCTGGTGATGAAGAACGAATTAAAAGGAATAGAAAAGGTAAGTGAAGACGGGGAATATGTTTATATCAAAGCCGGGGCAGGAGAGAACTGGCATGCGTTTGTATTGCATTGCATAGCCAACAACTGGGCAGGGGTTGAGAATCTTTCGCTGATCCCCGGTTGTGTTGGCGCATCGCCTATGCAGAATATAGGAGCTTATGGTGTGGAAATAAAAGATGTATTTCATAGCCTCACAGCATATCATATTAATGAACACAGGCCATATAATTTCAACCTGGCTGATTGCGAATTTGGCTATCGTGAAAGCGTATTCAAGAGAAAATATAAGGGACAGTTTGTGATCACTGATGTTACCTATCGCTTGCGTAAACACCCGGCATTCAATACCAGCTATGGCGCCATCGAAGAGGAGCTGACGAAAATGGGTGTTAAGGAATTAAGCATCCGTGCTGTTTCCGATGCAGTGATCCATATCCGTTCTTCCAAGCTGCCTGATCCCGCACAGATCGGTAACGCCGGCAGTTTCTTTAAGAATCCATCTATACCAGCATCAAAGTTTGCTGAATTGCAACAACAATTTCCCGCTATTGTGGGCTATAAGAATAGTGATGGTTCAATGAAATTGGCTGCAGGTTGGCTGATTGAACAATGCGGATGGAAAGGTTTCCGGGAAGGTGATGCAGGCGTACATGCAAAACAAGCGCTGGTACTGGTTAATTATGGCAATGCCAGAGGCAAAGAGATATATAACCTAAGCGAAAGAATTGTAATAAGTGTGAAAGAAAAATTCGGAGTTGAGCTGGAGAGGGAAGTTAATATAATCGGGAGCCTTTAGTCGGCTCCCGACTCAGGGCTGGCTCAAACTAAGCTTCCTCATCAAACTCTTCATCATACTCCTTCCCACCCAAGTTCATCATACTGCCAATCAGGTCCTTGAATTCGATCTTACTTTCAAAGACTTTTTTACTGATAAGCGAATAAGAGGCAAGTCCGTGCAACACGAATTCCATTAGAAGGGCTGCCTGCGCTTCATTGGCCTGTGCGAAATATTTTTTCGCCAGTGCATGCAGACCATCTACTTTATATAAAGCCAGTATTTTGTCTTTATCGCTGGTATTGAAAGAAAGGTTCAGGTGATTGCCCTTGTCAAACCAACTGGTGATAGCGCGGTAAGGGTTGTCATTTTCTTTCTCCTGTTGGGATGGCTTGCCGGTTGACCTTCTTTTTTTGAGTGAATCCGGATTGGGGAAATATTGCGTGAATTGTGTGCGGATAGCTTTATCCACCAAATTAGTCGCCACCTGGTAAGGGCCTTCCTGTTCACCTTCATATACCAGTTCCACTTTGCCGGTGATAGATGGTATGATCCCTGCAAGATCGGCGAGCCATACCTGGGTCTGCTGTTCCTGGTTGATCAATGCCCTTCTTTCTGCTGAACTGATCGCGTTTTCAAAGGCAGAGATAGTAAGGCGTGCGCTCACCCCGCTTTTCTTGTCTACAAATTCACTGGCCCTTGCTTCAAAAGCGATCTGTTCGATCAGCCGTTTGATCAGGTCACTTACTCTTACACGTCCTTTTTGCTCTTCTGCAATATCTGCTTCCTGCTCAGTGATCTCCAGTGCATTTTCCAGCGATTTGGGATAGTGTGTCAGGATCTGGCTTTGGATCCTGTCTTTCAATGGCGTAACAATAGAACCACGGTTGGTATAATCTTCAGGGTTGGCCGTGAATACAAATAATATATCAAGCGGCAGCCGGAGTTTGAAACCACGGATCTGCACATCTCCTTCTTCCAAAATATTGAACAATGCCACCTGTATCCTTGCCTGCAAATCGGGCAATTCATTGATCACAAAAATGCCACGGTTGCTTCGGGGAATAATGCCATAGTGTATCACCCGGTCATCTGCAAAGCTCAGCTTCAGGTTGGCTGCTTTAATAGGATCGACATCACCGATAAGGTCGGCCACGCTAACATCGGGCGTTGCAAGCTTCTCTCCATATCGCTGGCTTCTGTGCAACCATTCAATAGGAGTGGCATCGCCTTTTTCTGCGACCAGGTCACGCGCGTATTGCGAAACGGGAAGAAGCGGATCATCATTGATATCGCTGCCGGGGATCACCGGAATATATTCATCCAGGAGATTGATCATCTGCCGGGCCATCCTTGTTTTAGCCTGCCCACGCAAACCCAGGAACAGGATATTGTGTTTACTCAGCAAGGCTCTCTCCACATCGGGGATCACTGTGTCTTCATAACCTACAATGCCGGGAAAAGAATTTTCATTCTTTTGCAGTTTGGTAATAAGATTTTGACGGATTTCCTCTTTGATGGATTTTGGCTGGTAACCACTTTTCTTTAGTTCTCCCAGCGTTTTAATTGTACTCATATTTAAAAAGAAAGATTATTAAACTATTATGCACTTGAGAACCTTCGAATACCGTCCTTTATCAAGACAACATTGAAATTAACCAGGAAGCCTACATGCAAGCCAGCTAATTTCAAATGGCTAATCACTTGAGCTTCCCAGACGGGGTTAACAGTTGTTACAGCCTTTAGTTCAACTATTATAAGATCTTCCACTATAATATCGACTTGCATACCCTCATCAAACGATATACCATCATAGAGGAAAGGCAATTTTGCCTGACGACGGAAAGGAATATCCCTTTTTCTTAGCTCGTGACATAAACAGGCCTCATATATCTTTTCAAGAAGCCCGGGCCCGAGCTCTTTATGTACCTGATAGGCACAATCTGCAATTTCTCTACAGAGATAATTCTCATACTCGGTTAATACATAATTATTCTTCAGCATTGCCAATTAGTTTCTAGCAAATACACAAAGAATTTACAAGTCAACTATGGTTTTTTTCACAAAGCTTAAAGTATTAAAACAAGAAAATCTGTTGTTCTAAACAGAAATACATGTTGAAATTTCAGACTCCCTTCCCGTCTTCCCGCCTTACCGGTAAAAAACTTACCGGTAAGGCGGGAAGACGGGAAGGGAGTACTATTGTTGTTATAGGTTTACCTTTTTTGTAAAGAGCTGTAAGAGAACTAATACACTGTTTTCCGTTTCCCATTTTCAAAGTCTCTGAATATAAAGGCGCCCAACCTGTCTAAAGAAGCAAAAAACGCCTTCCCGTTATTTGTTTCGGTAAACTCCTGTACAAACCGTTGCAGGTAAGGGTCAGTAGCGATCATAAATGTGGTGATCGGAATTTTCAGTTTTTTGCATTGGGCAGCCAGGTTCATACAACGGTTGACTACTTTCCGGTCGAGCCCGAAACTATTTTTATAGTACCGTTTGCCGATCTTCAGGCAGGTGGGCTTACCATCTGTGATCATGAAGATCTGTTTGTTGGGATTCTTTCTCCGGCGTAAAATGTCCATAGCAAGTTCAAGACCGGCAACGGTATTGGTATGATAAGGTCCTACCTGCAGATAGGGAAGGTCTTTCACTTCAATCGGCCAGGCATCATTGCCAAACACTACAATGTCCAGTGTATCTTTGGGATACTTGGTCTGGATCAATTCACTCAAAGCCATGGCCACTTTTTTAGCCGGTGTGATCCTGTCTTCTCCATACAAGATCATGGAATGGGAAATATCGATCATCAGCACGGTGGAAGTCTGTGCCTTGAAATCCGTTTCACGGATGGTAAGATCGTCTTCCTGCATACTAAAGCTTTCAATGCCATGATTGATCTGTGCATTGCGGATGGATTCAGTGAAGTCGATCTGCTCCAGCATATCACCAAAGCGGAACTGCCGGGTTTCTGGGTTCAGTTCATCTCCCTGTCCGGGTTTGAAACTGTGATGATCGCCTTTCTTTGTTTTCTTGAGTTTGCCGAATATTTCTTCGAGGCTTCTTTTGCGGATGCCTTGCTCTGTTTTAGGAGTGATTTTTATTTCGCCGGGCTGACTATCGCCGGTGATATAACCTTTGTCTTTCAACTCGTCTATGAAATCCCCCATGCCGTATTCATCATTGGTGAGCTCATACTGGTTATTCAGTTCATTGAGCCATTGAAGGGCTTCGTCAACATCTCCACTGGTGTAAGTAAGCAGTTGCATAAAAAGGTCAAGCAACTGGTCAAAACGGCTTTTGCCATTTTCATTGGGGTTAAAGCGGGTAAAATGAAATCCTCTCACAAAATCGGGTTTAGAGCAATTTACGGAAAAACAAATGCAAAATTCAGGAATAAAAATGCAACATGTCTGCGATCCTCGTTATTGATACGTTAAGTGCAGAAGTACAATCAGAAACAAATGGAACAGGGATTGGTTCAAATAAAAACCCCTGCTCAGGGCAGGGGTCTTATTATTATCAAAAGATATTATTTCTTCAGGGTATCCTGTGGTGGTGTGCTGATCACCTGGCCACTTCCTTCAGTGGGTGTATTGGTGGCTGGCTTGGTATTGGCATACCGTTGTTCTATTGTATCCAGTACTTTCAGCAATGCTTCGTTGATCGGCATTTCGGTTCCTGCGAGGTCAGCACCAAACAGGTCGGGACGTGTTTCGCGCAGGTTCTCATAATACCGTTTTTGCTGCTCCAGGTCTTTCCGCAGATCTTTTCTTATTTTCTCTGCCAGATCAGTTTTACCTGCTTTATAAGCGGCTTCAAGATAAAGCAGCCCTGTTTGGTTATGGCTGTTGAAACGGCCTGTCATTGCATAAGGCAGGTTATCGGGCAGGATGCCTGCTTCCACTTTGTCGAGCAGTTTCTGTGCTTCTTCTTTTCTACCAAGGTCAGCCATGTTACCTGCTGCTTCTGCATACACAGAACGGATGTTTAATAAATGACGGCGGTTCTCTTCATCATAATAAACTCCTTTTTTACCCGCACCACCAAATTCAAATTTGGTCATGAGGTTCTGGAACATGAAATCGGTGTTGTTGTCACGAACCGGTGTACCACCCAATCCGATCTTCCGCATAGTAGAATCTGTTACCCAATTGGCTTGCGGATATTTATTGACGATCGGTACAAGGCGATAAGCCATGCCATCTTTACGCAAATAAGGATAGAAACCGAGTTCTCCATAAGGTGAGGTGAAATAGATCGGTCTTTTCCAGTTGTTCGCTGCAATGATGTTGAGGATCATCAGATCGCTCCGCAGGAATGCTTCATTCTGCTTGGCTTCCGGGATCTCAAACAGCATGGGTGAAACTACGCTATCGCCGGGATTGACTGTTCCATTAGCTCTTACTGCTGCTTCATCAACCGGCACGCTCAGGCGGGCGACAGGGAATACATTGCTGCCAACATCCCTTCCTGTTTCGGGATCGATCATTGGTTTACCCAGCACATTCTTCATTACATCATACAGCGGATAGAATGCATTTTTATCTGCTCTTGGATCAAGACGGAAACGCATGTATTCGCGGTTATGTCCTTCTATCTGCTCCGGTGTCCAGATCACATCCACGGGATCTGCCTGGTTCACTTTTGTTCTCAGTTGATTAATGTACCAGTCAATACCCAGCAGGCTATTATTGATGATACGGATATCAGGGCGAACACCTTCCACTTCCTGTGCATACCAGAGAGGATAAGTGTCATTATCTCCAAAAGTGAAAATGATGGCATTGGGTGCGCAGCTTTCCAGGTAATCTTTAGCCAGGTCAGGAGCAAGGGTTTTGCTGCTGCGGTCATGATCATCCCATTCCTGCTGTGCCATTAAAACAGGTACAGCCAGGCAGATGATCGCTGTGGCGATATTCAATGCTTTCCAGTTCTGGCCTGCTGAAGAAAGTGCACGCACCAGGAAAGTAATGATCGCTGTTATTGCTGCATAAAGTGCTGTTACGAAAATCGCTGTCATGAATACAGAACCGGGCGATCCACGCAATGAGCTCATGATCGTGATCAGGAAAGTGAGTACTGATCCGTACAGCAACAGGTTTTTAAAGGTAAGCTGGTCTTGTTTTTCACGGGCCATTCTTACAAAACCAACAACGGCCAGTCCGATCCAGATCGCGAAGGCGTAGAAGGACCCTACATACGCATAATCACGTTCCCTTGGCTGGTTGCCTGGTTGGTTCAGGTAAAGCACGACCGCAATACCGGTAAAGAAGAACAGCAGGAAGCTAACGACCCAGTCATTACGGTTTTTCAGGAACTGGTACACGCAACCTACGATGCCCAGGATAAAAGGCAGCATGTATAATTTGTTGTGTGCTTTATTTTCCTTGAGGCTGTCGGGCAATTTGCTTTGATCGCCCAGCCTGTTATTATCTATAAATGAGATGCCTGTGATCCAGTTGCCATCGCGTACGGCCCCCATTCCCTGCACATCATTTTGCTTGCCGGCAAAATTCCACATGAAATAGCGCCAGTACATCAGGCTCATCTGGTAGGTGAGGAACCACTCCATGTTATCGCGATACGTAGGTGCTTGATACTTTCCTGTTTGCGGATCGCGGCCCAATCCCAGCCATTGCGCATAGAATTGTGCGTGGTATTGGTCATCACTTGGGTCCCATACACGGGGGAATAATTGCATATCACTTTTTTGATAGCGGAATTCCCTTGAAACACCGATAGGGATGTATTGATCCTTACCTTTCACATACTTCATCTCACCATCGATATAAGGATCTTCACGATCTATCTCTGCAGCAAAATGCGGCCCGTACAACAGCGGAGCACTTCCATATTGTTCACGACTGAGATAGTAAACAAGGTTGATAGGGTTATCTACATTGTTCATATCGATAGCCGGATTGGCATTGGAGCGGATCAATGCAGTGAAATAAACAAAATATCCCAGCAGCATAAAAGCATAACACCATAAGCTCAGCTTCAGGATTTTCAACCCACCGGGCTTCAACACATATCCCGCCAGCACCGCTGCGGCACCCACCAGCAGTATTCTTACGATCCTGGTACTTCCTGCCGATGCCACAAAAGGCAGAGCAGAAACGAGCAGGAACAGGACAAACCAGATGATCAGTTTGGTTTTATTGATCTTCTTCTCACTAAAGCTCAATGCCCATGCGATCAGCGCAGCCAGGAGCAGGAAGTAAATAGCAAAGCCAGAGAAGAAAGGCAGTTTGAAAGAGTTCACAAAGAACACATCAAAAAGACCGGCCGCTTTCATGGAATATTGTATAACGACAACCTGCACAATACCTGTTATAGCACAACCAATAAGGAAAGCGATAATAGCCCCCCAGGTAGTAGGTTTGTAACGGCGGTAGTAATAGATCATCACGATGGCAGGAATGGTCAACAGGTTCAACAGGTGAACACCGATAGAAAGCCCCATCATGAAAAACAGGAAGATGATCCAACGGTCTGCCCGGGTCCTTGCCTGCTGATCATTACCGGCATGCTCATCTGAATGCTCCCATTTCAGGATGGCCCAGAATACCAGTGCAGTGAAGAAGGAAGAAAGTGCGTATACCTCGCCTTCCACAGCACTGTACCAGAATGAATCACTGAAGTTGTAGGCCAACGCACCCACTGCACCAGCAGCCATTACAGTAAATATCTGCTGACCGGTAAGTTGTTCGCCTGCGCTTACAAACATTTTGCGGGCGAAGTGAGTGATACTCCAGAAAAGAAACAGGATCGTGGCGGCACTTGCCAGTGCACTCATGAAGTTGACCGCATTCGCGGCTGTTTGCCCATTATCACCAAAAAGGATAATAAAGAAACGGCCGAGCAATACAAATACCGGAGCTCCGGGAGGGTGGGGAAGCTGTACTTTGTAAGCGCTGGCGACAAACTCGCCGCAATCCCACAAGCTGCCCCTGGCTTCGCGGGTTAACATATACGTAGCAAGCGAAACCAGAAATACGGCCCAACCGGTAAGATTATTGACTTTTCTGAAGTTCATACAAGGGTTTATTTTGAAAGAAAGCAAAAATAGGGTATACGGGGCTGAAAATTACAGGTTTTATGCGGGTAAAGGTAGTGGAGCGTTGTTCATTGGCCGATGGCCGCTGGCAGATGGCCGAATGACCGGCAACACGTAGGCAAACCCCTGATAGTTAAGCAGTAAATGATATAAACTCCAGGGGAAAGCCGGCTGAAAAAACGTACAAACAAAGTAAACCAATCGTTAATCTTCGATCAATGGTTATTACAGGCTATGAAAAAATGCTGTTGTAAAGCCTTTCGGTCATAGGCCAATGGCCAACACCTTCTACCCAAAATGCACTCTCACCGTCTGGTACGATAACTGTCCCTGCATCCGGCTGGAAGCCTGTGAATTTTTTTCAGAAAAGCCTTTGAGCCCAAAGAGGCCGGCGGCATTGCCTTTATTAATTGCAATTTCAAGATAGCCGGCGCTGTTGAAAAGAGCCAGTTTTTCACCTTCAGGTACATCGGCATAGGACTCGCTGATGCGGTCGATCATTTCATCGCGCTTGAAAACGATCCGGAAACTGCGGCCTTTGCGCTGCTCTTCAAACTGCTCACGGGTGATATTGACAATAACGTTCTCGAAATTATCAATGAAAATGATCTGCCCTTCTATAAAGCTTTCATCGAGTGCCGGGCGCAGATGCCTTTTTTCCAGGTAAACAGGATCAGGCTGCCCTATCTGCCTTATGCCTTCGCCCTGTACCAGCTGGTTGACGGCCCTTCCCATTACTTCGGTCAGCGAAATGGTATTGCGGGGTTTTGTTTTTTCAAGCGGGATGCCGATCACCATTTCCGGGGTCTCTTCCAGGATCATGGTGAGCAGGCCATTATCTGCACAAAGCAGGTACTGGTTTTGATGAAAAGCCAGGAGCAATTGCTCCGGTTTTTTTTCAAACAGGTTTACCAGTATCAAATGATAGGTGTAATCAGGGAAATTTCTGATCGCGCTGCGGCATACATAGGCCGCCTGCGGATAATTGAACGGAGGGATATTATGGGAAATATCCACGATCTGGAACTCAGGATTGATCTGCAATAACTGCGCTTTTACCACCCCTACCAGGTAATCAGGACTTCCAATATCAGATGTAAGGGTAATAAGGGGCATGGATAGGGAATGCTATTTGATCAATTTTCCATTTTTAAAGAAAAACCGGTAGGTCAGCTTATCTGCCAGTTTAGGAAAAAATTTATTTAAAAAGACTGTCTGCTTACCGGTGAAAGTGAGCACCAGTGTTCTTTTCTTTTTCTGAATGGCGCGAAGGATATGGCTCGAACACTCTTCGGCACTCATCATTTTTGATTCATCCATGGACGTTTCGCCATGCGATTGCCCATCCTTATCCAAAGCAGCAACGCGTATATTGGAATTGGTAAAACCCGGGCAAACCCACATCACATGCACACCATCGTGCAGCAACTCGGTCTTGATCGCTTCCAGCCAGCCCTGCAAGGCAAATTTACTGGCAGAATAAGCATTCCTGCCAGGCAAACCGCGATAGCCTGCAATAGATGACACTCCTACGATGGTCCCCTTGCTCTCGATAATGGAGTTCAGCGCATATTTAGTGCAATAAACTGCCCCAAAAAAATTAATGTCCATTACTTTCCTGGTCACTTCCGTAGTGGAATCCTTCAACAGTGCCCTCATAGATACCCCGGCATTATTGATCAGTATATCAATGCCACCAAAAATTTTGAGGGTGGTTTCTATAAAGCGTCGGCAATCATTTTCACTGCTTACATCCGCCACCATGGTATGTAAAGGAGAAGAAGGATACGATGATTGAAGTCGGTATAATTTGTCGTGATCGCGGCCGCAGGTAGCCACTTTAGCACCCGACTGCAACAGCTCGTCCACCAATGCTTTTCCAATGCCATCGGTGCCGCCTGTTACTATCACCACTTTATCTTTGAAATAAGAATTCATGTAAGTGTTTTTCTTGCGCAAACCTACTCCAAAAATAACAAACGCGAATGGTGCAAATGAGCGTGATAAAAAGAAAAATGTTCCCAACAGGCGCGAATGTCGCAAATGGAGTACGATATTGGTGGCATTCGCGGTTAGTTTGAGAGAGCTGCTGAATATTTACGCTTATTAGCGACATTTGTGGGAATGAACCCACTCGAAATAAGGACTGTCAATGTTACCCGCTATGTAACGCCATTGCGTGAAGGGGGCTCATTGCCCGCGATAGCGGAAGCGGATGATGGCTTTTTATATGTATTGAAATTCCGGGGAGCCGGACAGGGAGTGAAGGCATTGATCGCTGACCTGATCGGAGGTGAAGTAATGCGTGCAGCAGGATTGAAAGTGCCTGAGATCGTTTTTGCCAATCTCGATGAAGCTTTTGGCCGTACAGAGCCTGATGAGGAAATACAGGAATTGCTGCGCAAAAGTGAAGGGCTTAACCTGGGGCTCCATTATCTCTCAGGCGCTATCACCTTTGATCCGGCCGTGAATGCCCCTGATGCCTTGCTGGCATCGAAGATACTGTGGCTTGATTGCCTGCTGACGAATGTTGACCGCACAGCACGCAATACCAATATGCTGATCTGGAGAAAAGAACTCTGGCTGATCGATCATGGTGCGGCCTTATATTTTCATCATTCCTGGGATAACTGGAAGGAACAGGCATTGCGGCCGTTTGTGCAGGTAAAGGATCATGTACTGCTGTCACGGGCAACTGAACTGGAGAAAGCCGGACAGGAACTCGAGGCCGTATTGACGCCAGAGCGTATTGAAGCTATCGTATCGATCGTGCCTGATGAATGGCTGGAGGCAGAGCATCCTGCCGCGACAGCTGCTGAGATCCGCAAAGTATATGAACAGTTTTTGATCACCCGTATCGCATCATCCGAAATTTTTGTAAAAGAAGCCCAGTATGCAAGAGAAGCACTTGTTTGAATACGCCGTTATCCGCGTTGTGCCCCGGGTGGAAAGGGAAGAATTTATCAATGCAGGCATTGTACTGTATTGCCGGGACCAGCGTTTCCTGGGTGTGATGTTTTCCGTGGATGAAGACCGGTTGAGATCGCTTTGTCCTTTACTGGATATAGAAGAATTGAAAGAACACCTGAAAGCGTTTGAACAAATAGCGATTGGTAATAAGCATGCAGGCCCTATTGCAAAGCTGGACCTGGCCGGCCGTTTCCGCTGGCTTACCGCAACAAGAAGTACGATAGTGCAGGCGTCCAAAGTGCATCCGGGATTGTGTGATGATGCAGGGGAGATGCTGGAACGCCTGTATAATCAATTAGTGCTGTAACACTTTCAGTGTATAAACGATAAGAAATGTATAAGCAACTGCAGGACGATATAAACGGAATTGAAAGTTTATTCGGAAAAGTAAAGCAACAGGGCATGCGGTTTTTACAAGATATCCAGCACCGCCCTACAACCGTAAAATACACTGCAGGCCCATTCAGTAAGATCAGTGAAGAAGGCATAGGTGCCCTCGGCGCATTAGCCCGGTTCAATGAGCAATTTGAACAAGCCATTGTTGGGTCAACAGGCCCGAGATATTGGGGATTTGTTACCGGAGGGTCTACTCCTGCCGCCATCATGGGCGATTGGCTGGCTGCCGTATATGATCAGAACACACAAACCATCAAAGGGCAGGGCGATATTTCTGCCGTGATCGAGAAAGATGCGATCGCATTGTTATTGGAGCTGTTTGATCTGCCTGCTGATTTCACAGGCGGCTTTGTTACAGGCGCTACTATGTCCAACTTCACCTGCCTGGGAGTGGCGCGGCAATGGTTGGGGAAAAAGCATGGAAAGGATATAGCCCGGGAAGGTGTTTCAGGAAGATTACCCGTATTGACCACTACTCCTCATTCCTCCTCCCTGAAATCGCTGTCGATGCTTGGAATGGGAAGCAGCAATTTTATTGCGGTGAAAACGATGGAGGGAAACAGGGAGGCAATGGATATGACTGACCTGGAAGTAAAGATAAATGAATTGCAAGGACAGCCTTTTATATTAATATCCAGTGCCGCGACCGTTAATACCGCAGACTTTGACGATTTCAAAACTATTGCGAAGCTGAAAGAAAAATATGATTGCTGGTGGCATATAGATGCAGCATTCGGAGGCTTCGCCGCTCTCTCAAAAGAACATAAGCATCTGCTGGACGGCTGGGCCGGTGCCGACAGCATTACAGTAGACAGTCATAAATGGCTGAATGTTCCTTATGAGAATGCCGTGTTTTTTGTAAAAGAAAAACATAGCCATTTGCAAATAGAAACATTCCAGAATTCCAACGCACCCTATCTCGGGAACCCGCTGGAGAATTTTAATTACCTGAACTTCCTGCCAGAAAATTCCCGGAGGCTCAAAGCACTTCCCGTATGGTTCACGTTAATGGCTTATGGGAGGGAAGGATATAAAACGATCGTAGAGAACAGCATTGACATGGCCAGGCAGTTTGGAAAATATATGGAGAACAATGAACGGTTTGAGCTTTTAGCCCCTGTGAGATTGAACACTGTTTGCTTTACATTGAAAGGGAAGGAGGATCTGGCCGGTCTGTTTCTGTCAAGACTCAATGATACGCAAAAAGTGTTTATGACCCCTACCATATATAAAGGAAGAAAGGGGATAAGGGCTGCATTTGTGAACTGGCGGACAACAGAGAGCGATATAAAGATCGCCATCGATGAAATGGAAAAGATCTATAGATCGTTTTAAGCAGAATATTTTAGCTTATTCAACCAGATTACCTAATTTCACATCGTTCTTTGCATACTTTCAATCAGGTATAGGTTTCTTTAACCGGAATTAATAAGGAACCGTGTGTAAATCACGGGCTGACGTGCAACTGTAAGTAACACTCCCAGTTTTTACCAGCAATCCATTGTCTGCAATAGCAGGCGAGAAGGAAGTAAAAACGTTACAAGCCAGGAGACTTGCCTATATCTCAATGACACAGCTTTCACGATATAGAGCAGGTCGGGCATTGATCTTTTTTACCGGGCAAAATCTGTCCAGGCCTTTCCTTTTATTTAGTCAGCTGTGCTGTTTGCAATGCACATTTATTGTTTCACGATTAAACAACAAAAATGCAAACACACAACCTCGGTTATCCGCGTATCGGTAACCACCGCGAGCTTAAGAAAGCCAGCGAACAGTACTGGGCAGGTAAAATACTTCCCAATCAACTTGAACAAGCTGGCCGGCAGATCCGTCTGTTCAACTGGCAACTGCAAAAGGACGCAGGTATTGACTGGATACCCTGCAATGATTTTTCCTTTTACGATCAGGTGCTTGATACAAGCCTGATGGTGGGAGCTATTCCCGAACGGTATCACTCCCTTATCGAAAAGAAAGGGCTCAATCAATTAGACCTGCTTTTTGCAATGGCAAGAGGCTGCCAGAAAGAAGGACATGATATCACTGCCATGGAAATGACCAAATGGTTTGATACGAATTATCATTATATCGTTCCTGAATTCAAAGCCGGTCAGCAATTCTCTTTTTTTCATAACAAAGTGGTCAAAGAATTCGTGGAAGCAAAACGGGAAGGCTTCCAGGCTAAACCGGTTTTATTAGGGCCTGTATCTTTTTTATTGCTGGGAAAGGAAAAAGAAGAAGGATTTAACAGGCTGGAACTGATCGATAACCTGCTGCCGGTTTATTTTGAAGTGCTGAAGCAGTTGGATGAACAAGGAGCTTATTTTATTCAACTGGACGAGCCCTGTTTATCTCTTAACCTTTCCAAAACTGAACAGGATGTATTCATAAAAGCCTATACTAAAATCCAGGCAAAGCTCCCGCAACTGCGGATCATACTGGCAAGTTATTTTGAATGCTATGGCAACAACCTGCAAACGGCTTTAAAACTTCCCGTACATACTTTTCATCTTGATCTGGTACGCTGCCCCTCTCAACTGGAAGATATTTTATCTACAGGCATTGTTCACACCAGGACCCACCTTTCACTCGGTATCGTAGATGGGAGAAATATATGGAAGAATGATTTCACGCAATCACTTTCACTGATCCGTAAGGCCGTTGAGGTGATCGGCAGAAGCAGGGTCTGGATCTCACCTTCCTGTTCTTTGCTGCATAGCCCATGCGATCTGGATATAGAAGCAAATGAAGAAGTGCTGACGCCTGAGATCAAACAATGGCTTGCATTTGCAAAACAAAAACTGATGGAGGTAGTGGCCCTGAAGCGGCTTGCGGAGGATCAAAATGATCCTGGCCTGAAACATTTGCTGCAGGAGAATACAGATAGTATCGAGAACAGGAAAAGATCTCTGCTTATTCATAACCCGGCGGTTAAACAAAGAGCATCTGCTATTACGGCGGAAGATGCGCAAAGAAAAAATGGGTTTGCGGTCCGTAAGAAGAAACAACAGGAGGCATTAGGGCTTCCAGTTTTTCCTACCACTACTATCGGTTCTTTTCCACAAACTGCTGAAGTGCGCAAGTGGCGGTTGCAGTGGAAAAAGAAAGAGCTGAGCGACGCGCAGTATAAAGCATTACTGAAAGCTGAAACTGAAAAGGCTATCCGCTGGCAGGAAGAGATCGGTCTTGATGTGCTCGTACATGGCGAATTTGAGCGGAATGATATGGTGGAATATTTTGGAGAGCAACTGGCCGGTTTTGTTTTTACAGATAACGGATGGGTGCAGAGTTATGGCTCCCGCTGCGTTAAGCCACCCATCATTTTTGGAGATGTATACCGTCCCCGCCCGATGACGGTTGAATGGAGCTGCTACGCACAATCGCTCACTTCCCGAAAAATGAAAGGAATGCTGACCGGTCCTGTAACGATATTGCAATGGAGCTTTGTCCGCAATGACCAACCCCGCAGTGCTACCTGCACGCAAATTGCCCTGGCTATCCGTGATGAAGTAGCTGATCTGGAACAGGCTGGTATATCAGTGATCCAGATTGATGAACCTGCAATAAGAGAAGGATTGCCTTTGCGCAAAGAGAACTGGCAGGAATATCTGGACTGGGCTGTGAAAGCATTCCGCATTGCTGCCGGTGCAGTAAAAGATGAAACACAGGTCCACACGCATATGTGCTATTCAGAGTTCAATGATATCATTGAACATATAGCAGCGATGGACGCAGATGTGATCACTATTGAGACCAGCCGTTCGCAAATGGAATTGCTGGATGCTTTTGCTGAATTCAAATACCCGAATGACATAGGGCCCGGTGTTTATGATATCCATTCCCCACGCGTACCTGCCAGAAAGGAGATGGTAGCATTGATGCAAAAAGCCGGATCGGTATTGCCTGCAAGGCAGCTTTGGGTGAATCCCGATTGCGGATTAAAAACAAGAGGATGGGATGAAACCAAAGCGGCGTTGATAGAGATGGTAGCAGCAGCAAGGGAACTTAGAGAAGCGGTGAATGTGCCGGTATAAAAAGTAAAGGGCAGCATAAACAGTGCTGCCCTTTACTAATGATGAATTGACTGGAAAATTTGGTTCTTTATGCACAAATTGCAGCCCGTTCCGGTAAAAGATAAATTTATCTTTTACTTTGCAGTAGCTAAACTCAGCTACATGAAAACAGTTGTAAAAACCAAAAGTGTATATGAAAAGCCTTTGCAAAAGGATGGTTGCCGTGTATTGATAGACCGGCTTTGGCCAAGAGGATTAACAAAAGAGAGAGTAGCCTATAATAGTTGGGTAAAGGACCTGGCGCCAAGTACCAGCCTGCGGAAATGGTATGGACATGCCCCGGAATTGTGGGAAGATTTTCAAAAACGTTATAAGGCGGAATTAAAAACGAACGATGCTGTTGAACCTTTTGTTGAAGAACATAAAGACGATAAAGTGATCACGCTGTTATATGCGGCCAAAGACCGGGAACATACGCATGCCCTGGTTTTGCAAACATATTTGCAGCATCAATTTGATAAAGATTGATTGCTGCATATTATATAATGGACCAGGTAACCAAATTTACCTGAAAAATAATAAAAGATATTTTTATCTTTTATTCAGGACTCTGTCTTATTTTTGCACCGTAAAAGAAATAAATGTTTTCAAAGACTTGTGAATACGCCATCCGCGCCATGATATTCATTGCACAAAAATCCAAAAATGGCAATAAGGTAGGTATCAAGGAAATTGCAAAAGGAGTTGATTCTCCGGAGCATTATATAGCCAAGATCCTGCAGGAGTTGGGAAAGAAGGGGTTATTGTTATCCCTGAAAGGACCCAATGGAGGCTTTTACCTGGACAAAGAAACACTCGAATACTCACTGGCAGATATTGTGAAAGTGGTGGATGGCGACAAACTCTTTACCGGTTGTGGTCTTGGCCTGAAGCAATGCTCCGAAACACATCCCTGTCCCATACATCATGAATTTAAATCGCTGCGAAAAGGTATCCAGACAATGCTGGAGAAAGCAAAACTGGGCGAGTTTACGGAAGAACTGGGCAAGCGGTTGACCTTTCTGAAGCGTTAAATTTTTCTGACTAAATAAAAGATAAAAAGGTATTAATATCCATAAAATGAAGTCGAACAAGTCATTAAAGCTGTTGCCACTGTTTCTTACCGGAATGCTGATGAATGCATTCCCCACCTTAGCCCAGGACGATGCGCCTTCTCATTTTTCTTTCAGTTATGCGGGGGCGCTTACCTGGGTACTGTTTTCCATACTGTTTGTTGTTTTTTTGGCAGCACTGGTGCTGAAGCAGAAAGTAAAAAACATAAGAAACAGCCGTAAAAGAAAGACAGAAGAGGAGCAGCAACGGCAATTGCAGCAGCATCTCCGCAACCTGAACAGTAAGCAGATCGGAGAGATCATAAATTATAAAAAGCGCCGTAGCAGCAATGTGTTATTGCCTCTATTGCTGATCGCGGTCTCAGCCCTTGTACCGGTTGGAAGATTATTAGCACAAGAAACAGGTAAACCTGCGGGTTCCCTGCTGGGCGAAACAGGCATCCTTATTACCATTGTCCTCCTGCTGATCCCGATCCTTTTCGCGATTATTTTCCTGATCACAAAAGTGGTACATGCGCTGGACCAGACTAAGAAACGGCATAAACTGGAGGAAGCCGAAAAGCTGGCAGCCTATCTGCGTTCTTTGCCCGAAGAAGAAATAGACACTCAATTGAAAAGACGCAAAGCGGCATTGGATTATAGTCTTACCAACCGCGAACTGTCAGGCAACCAGGCTCCCGAAGATGAAAAAGGTTTATTACAGATCAACGATCAGGCAGGTCTTCCTATCGTAGCCCTTAAAAAGAAAGCGCTTCCGCGTCCTAATATAGATCCTGCATTATCCCGCCTGATCCTTTGGTATTTAGGCTGTGCTACTTTCTGGCTTTTATTCGGCACCACCATTGGTGAATATGTAGGGATAAAATTCGTAGCCCCTGATGCCGATCATGTGAGCTGGCTGAGTTTCGGGCGATTGCGCCCGGTGCATACCAATGCCGTATTCTGGGGATGGGCATCATTGGGTATGCTGGGGTTGGGTTATTATGTAGTGCCCCGTGTCAGCAATACCAAACTGGCTAATATAAAATATGGATGGTATGCATTATGGCTGATCAATGCAGCAGTTATCCTCGGCTCTATCTGCCTTATGGCAGGCATTAATAATGGTGGCGGGGAATACCGGGAATACATCTGGCCGGTAATGCTCCTGTTTGCTGTAGGAATTGTGATGACACTTGTCATTTTTCTACAGACCATTGCCCGCCGCACCACGAAAGAGATCTATATCTCGAACTGGTATATTGTTGCAGCGATCATTTTCGCCATCGTGATCACACTGGTGGCCTATATCCCTTACTGGCAGAATGGCCTGGGTGAAACTATTGTACAGGGTTATTATATGCACCAGGGCGTTGGCATGTGGTTCATGCTTTTTACATTAGGCATTGTTTATTACTTTCTGCCTCAGCAGCTCAACAAACCTATCTACTCTTACAGTCTTGGTATTCTTGCTTTCTGGACACAGATACTTTTCTATACCCTGATCGGTACCCACCACTTTGTATTCAGTTCAATTCCCTGGTGGCTGCAAACGGTGGCTATCGTGGGCAGTGCAGGCATGGCGATACCCGTTATTGCCGGTACCACCAATTTCATTATGACTTTTAAAGGTGCATGGTACAAGATCAAAGACAGTTATACGCTTCCTTTCTTCCTTGTGGGTGTTATCTTTTATTTCACCGGCTCCATGCAGGGAACAGCAGAAGCATTCCGCAGCACCAATCTTATCTGGCATTTTACCGATTTCACCGTAGCGCACTCACACCTGACCATGTATGGTATCATTTGCTTTTTCTTATGGGCAGGTATCTATGCAGTGATCCCGCGGCTCACAGGCAAGGAAGCACCGCAAATTACCATTGGTGCACATTTCTGGCTGGCTTTGGTTGGGCTGATGTTCTATACCGTTCCGCTGATGTATGGCAGCACGCTGAAAGGATTGTTATGGATGGAAGGCAAACCCTTTATTGATAGCGTGATAAAGATGGCCCCTTACTGGTTGTGGCGGGCTATAGGAGGAAGTTTGATGTGGTTGTCGCACCTGTTCTTCGCTTACAATATGTACAAAATGATGGTGGCAAAACCTGTAGTCGATGTCCGGGAAACAGCCATTCAAAAACTCAACGGACCAACTGCTTCAACTCATTCAATTGTATAAATATCATTTTCTCAGAATATGGAACTATTCGATAATCATAAAAAACTTTTCGGCACTGCGGCACTGTTCTTTGTAGGACTGACCGTGCTGGTAGCCGTTATACCTGCTATCCGTAACCAAAACATGAACCAGCCATTACCCGGTGCTGAACCCTTGAGCCCTGATGCGATAAAAGGAAAAGCATTATTCGTTGCCAATGGCTGCGTGGCCTGCCATACACAACAGGTCAGGAATATAGATATGGATAAAACCTGGGGATCACGCCCAAGCCTTGCAGCCGATTATGCTGATATCCACCGGACTGACCTATGGCGCAATACTGCAACGCTGATGGGTACAGAACGTACCGGTCCTGATCTGACTGATATCGGCAACCGGCAACCCAGTAAAGACTGGAACCTGGTGCACCTCTATAACCCGCGCATTGTGGTAAAAGAATCCATTATGCCCGCTTATCCCTGGTTGTTCGCCGTCAAAAAAGAACCATCCAAATCAGATGTAGTGGTCAATGTACCTTCAGCATACCTCGATGGGCAGGAAGGAAAAGTGGTGGCTACCAGGGATGCGATGTACCTGATCGCTTACCTGCAATCGCTCAAACAAACAAAATTGCCGGATGGCACTGCTGCACCAGCTTTCCTATATAAAAAGGAAGAAAAAAAGACAGCAGGTGCGGCTGCCGGTGCAGAACCCGATGGCCAGGCAATATTTACTGCTAACTGCCAAAGCTGCCATCAGGCAAATGGTGAGGGCTTGCCCGGAGCTTTCCCGCCTTTAAAAGGAAGCTCTGTTGTGTTGGGTGATAACCTCGAAATGTATGTGGACATTATCATGAATGGATATGATGCAAAAGCTGAATTTGGTGTAATGCCGCCGGTTGGCACCAATATGCAGTTTACAGAACATGAGGTAGCGGCCCTGATCAACTACGAACGCACAAGCTGGGGCAACAACGGCAAAAAAGTAACGCCGGAAGAAGTAAAAAAGATCGTGGATTTTGTAAAACTAAAAGCAGCTGAATAATGAAAAAGTTATTTTTAATAGCATTTCTGCTGTTCAATGTATTATGGGTATTGGCCTGCCCGGTATGTGAACGTAACCAGCCAAAGGTATTGAGAGGCATCACACATGGAGCAGGGCCCGACAGCAGATGGGATTATGTGATCGTATGGGCAACAGTCGCAATAGTGCTGTGTACTCTTTTTTTCTCCATAAAATGGTTGATACGTCCTGGTGAAAGATCAGACAGGCATATTAAACGATTCATTTTAAATAACGAATAAGATGAGCGATAAAAGCACCATATTCATTTTTATAGACGATGAAACCAGGCCTGTTGCAGAACTGAAATCGCCGGTGAGTTTTGACCTGGACACCCGTAAACTGACAGATGGCGAGCATGTGCTGAAGATCGTCAGCAAAGACCCGACAGGTAAAGAAGGGATCCGGAAAATACCCTTCGTTGTGCGGAATGGCCCGGCTATTGCCATTGAAGGGATAAAGGAACATGCCGTGGTGGATGGCGTATTGCCCTTAATGATCAACGCATATGGTAAAGGGGATCAGAAATCTTTCCTGATCTCAGGCAGCGAAACGCCACAAAGCATTCCCTGGTGGGTGTGGACGCTTATCATTGGTTTTGCCGGATGGGCATTATATTACATGTTCCGCTATTTTTCAATAGCACAATAAAAACTATGAGCGAAAAAAAAGACATAACCACAATAGAGGATATCAAATTACTGGTAGATACCTTTTATGGAAAGATCAGGATCGATCTTTTACTGGGCGGAATATTTAATGGCGTCATCAAAGACCGCTGGCCTGAACACCTGGAAAAAATGTACCGCTTCTGGCAAACGGTATTGTTGGATGAGCATACCTATTTCGGAAGCCCTTTCCCGCCCCATGCCGAATTGCCTGTGGAACAAAAACATTTTGATGCCTGGTTAAAACTATGGCATGAAACCATTGATGAACATTTTGCCGGTGCAAAAGCGGATGAAGCTAAATGGCGGGGTGATAAAATGGCTGTCATGTTCCTTTCCAAGATCGAGTATTACCGCAATAACTCAGCGAAACCCCTGTTATGAACACAACTATAAAGCAACCCGTAGCAATAGCCTGCCTGTTTACCTGGATCGGGTTTGTATGCGCGATCAGCTTTATGGAAGCCTGGCTGAAATTCCGGGCGCCCGGTGTAACGCTCCCGGTCGGTTTAGGAATTGGGAGGTTGGTATTCGGCGCACTCAATAAAGTTGAATGGGTGTTTGCAATAGTTGTTTGTATAAGCGTTCTAATGTACCGTAAATCCATGTTTACAGTACCAGCTATTTCACTACTCATCATTGTTGTCGTTCTTCTATTGCAGACGGTATGGTTGCTGCCTGCACTTGACGCGAGGGCAGAGCAATATATCCAGGGGCAGCCAGTGGCGCCGTCCAAACTGCATGTCTGGTTTGTAGGGATGGAATTGCTCAAGGTAACCTGTCTTTTTATTACAGCAACATCTCTTTTTAAACAAACATAAAAACATACATAAAATGACAATTTCAAAAGAAAATATAGTCGGTCTTGTGGTGGCAGACGACTTCCGTACTGCCGGTATATTTGAACAGGCAGGTATCGACTTTTGCTGTAACGGCAACCGTACTATTGAAGCAGCTTGCAATGAGAAAAAGTTATCGGTAGATGAACTGATCGGCCAGCTACAGCAAACAATAAATACGCTTCCCCCTACAGAAGCAGCCATCAGCGATTATAAATCCTGGCCTTTAGATCTGCTGGCTGATTTCATCGAGAAAAAGCATCACCGGTATGTGACCACGCAGATACCCGTTATACAATCGTTTCTCGAAAAGATCGTAAGGGTACATGGCGGCAGGCATCCGGAACTGGCAGAGATAAAAACACATTTCGATGCCTGCGCAGGTGAACTGGCCGTGCATATGAAAAAAGAAGAGCTAATGGTTTTCCCTTTCATCCGGAAAATGGTGCAGGCAAAACAGGCAGGAGCAACAGAAGTGGCAGCAACACCCTTTGGTACAGTGCAAAATCCTATACGTGTAATGATGCATGAGCACGATACCGAAGGTGAGCGTTTCAGAAAGATCAAAGAATTGAGTAATCAATACGATGCACCTGCAGATGGCTGCAATACCTATAAAGCAGCTTTCGCCACCCTGAAGGACTTTGAAGACGACCTTCATCTTCATATTCATCTGGAAAACAATATTCTTTTCCCTAAATCCATTGAACTGGAAAAATCCTTCGCTTAATCAACAATGAGAAGACATGAAAGCATAGTCGCTCTTTCGAGGGATCATCATTTTGGATTACTGTTTTGCTGGAAGATAAGGCAGGGAATAAAAAAGCAAGTGCCGGCTGAAAGGATAAAGCCTTATGTGCAATATTTCTGGAACAACCACCTGCAACAGCATTTTAAAGAAGAAGAAACATTACTGTTTACAGCATTGCAGGATAATTTGGTGACACAGGCCATATCAGAGCACGATCAGATAAAGAAGTTAGTCGGGACTATTACGAGCACAGGATCCTTTCAGCCGGATCAATTCCGGTCATTGGCTGATGCATTGGATAAACATATCCGTTTTGAAGAAAGGATCTTGTTCCCGTATATCGAAGAAACCCTTTCAGCAGAAAAACTTACCCAGTTGGGGGAAAGGTTACAGCAAATACATCAGACGGGCGAAATGGATAATTATCCTGATGAATTCTGGATTTGAGAATGCCTGATAACAACCCGGTTTTGACCAGGAGCCGGGTTTGTAAAAAAATATATTCACGGGGCTATATAAAAGTTAGGAATCCTAACTATATTTGTGTTGTCAATAGTTTTGTAAACCTAAAACAACCAAAAATGAAAAAATCAGTTTTTTATCATGCAGGCTGTCCTGTTTGTGTTAGCGCCGAACACGATATCATCGAATTGATCGGTAAGTCCAATGTAGAGGTCGTTCATCTTGGTGAAGATAAAGGCAGGATCGGCGAAGCTGAAAGCGCAGGCATTAAATCTGTGCCCGCCTTAGTAACTCCCACGGGAAACGTATTACATATTAACTTTGGGGCATCCCTTGCCGACGTAAAAGGATAACTGGCATTATTGAAACACAAGGATGCATTAATTTTAAGCATATGGATATTCGAACTACTCTTTCGGTAAACGAAACATTCCTGGAGATCCTGCGGAATTGTAAAGAACAGAAAATAAAGGCAGCTATGCTTTTGGATTCAGAAGGGATAGCAAGGGTAGAGGGGTTGATCAAAGAGATCTGTTTAACTTCTCCAAACCCATACCTGGAATTGGAAAGCGGGACAAAGATCGTGTTAAAGACGATCATTGCGATAAACGGTATTTTCTCACCTTCCTATTCTGAGTGCTAAAGGATGAAACAAATGAAGTCTCCTTTTAACCTCGACCGTCAGAACAACGAGATCGACAGCAAAATTGTGGTAGCCCTGGAACGTCTTTCTGGGGCTTTTCGTGTATTGCTTTGGAATGAGAGTAAGCAAAATGCTTTAAGCCCGATACAAATCCAGATCCTGATCTTCCTGCTTTTTCATCCGGGAGAAAAATGTAAGGTAAGTTACCTGGCACAGGAATTTAACATGACCAAGCCTACTATCAGCGACAGTGTTAAATCCCTTTTAGAGAAAGACCTGGTAAAAAAATATGAAGACCCTTTGGATATCAGGAGTTATACGATCGGTTTAACCGGTGCAGGTAAGCAGGCTGCAATGAAATCAGCTGATTTCGCTTCGGCCATAGAAGAGCCTTTGAACCTCATTTCGGGTGAGCAGAAAGAGGCAATGCTGACAGGCCTGCTCAAAATCATTCTTGAACTTAACAGGGCAGGGGTCATAACTATCCAAAGGATGTGTTTTACCTGTTCAAATTACAGCGTTGTCAACGGCAATCATTACTGTAAATTATTGCAGGCCCGGTTAGCCAATAATGAATTAAGGGTGGATTGTAAAGAACATGAACCAAAAGTTGAACCATAATGAACGTATTTGACCTTATCATCAATGATAAAGAAAAAGTATCCCTGGCCGATATTTTCCTGGATGAAGCTAACAGGCAGAAATTCGTACAGCTCATTAAGGAACATAATTATATTGACGAGCTATATAAATACGGATTGCCTGTAAATAATAAAATACTGCTGCAGGGAAGCTCCGGTTGCGGCAAAACGATGACAGCCAAAGCCATTGCAAATGCATTAGGCAAAAACATCCTCATACTCAATTTGAGTAATATTGTTTGTTCGAGGATTGGTGAAACATCACAGAATATAAAACAGGTATTTGAAAAAGCAGGCCGGGAAAAAGCCGTTTTGTTTTTAGACGAGTTTGATCAGATCGGAAAGGCAAGGGGAGAAGATGATAAGGATGTAGGCGAAATGAGAAGGTTGGTGAATACACTGATACAGCTGATCGACTACTATCCTGAAAAATCATTATTGATTTGTGCAACCAACCATCCCGAAATTATCGATATGGCCTTGATAAGGCGTTTCCAGTTACGTATAAATTTTGAAATGCCGTCGCCAGAGATTTTAGATGAATATTACAATAAGTTATTGTCCGGATTTCCCAAAGAGATGCAACAGGTAAAGCGGAAGTACGGAATTTCCTTTGCCGAAGCCAAAGACCATGCGCTTACCCTTGTAAAGGCAACGTTGATCAGTGAACTGGAAGCAAAACAAAAAGGAGTGGAAGCATGAGTGAAGAGATCCTGAAGAATATTCTTTGGGCAAAGGCTCACCCCTGATAGCTATTATTGGAATGAAAATAATGCTTAGAATACTGAAAGCATGTAATATATTGTGGTGCCAACCCGGTTTATGACTTAAAGTAGTCGTAAATGGCCTTTAAAGTGTCGTTTTCAGCCTCCGTCTGAATTCAATCTTCTTACCATCTTTGTTGTATCGAAGCTGATCAATAAACGATCTGCACAAATGGTAAGTGGAGCAGTAACCACTTCAAAAACGGGCGGAACCGAAAAGCCAGATGAGTAGGGGTAAAAATATATCTTATGTCTAATAATGTTGTTTCATTGCACAGGGTACTTAAAACGTCTCCTGAAAAAGTATACCGTGCTTTTACCGATGCCACTGCAATTGCATCATGGTTACCGCCATATGGATTTCTCTGCACTGTTCATGAAATGAAAGTAGAGGTAGGCGGTTCCCATAAGATGTCATTCCAGAATTTTTCAACAGGTAATGGCCATTCATTCGGCGGAAAATACCTGGAACTCAAACCTAACGAGTTTTTGAAATACTCAGATAAATTTGATGACCCCAACCTGCCGGGAGAAATGACCACTTCTGTCTGGCTCCGGAAAACTATTGCCGGTACGGAAATAAAAATTACACAGGAAGGTATTCCTTCTGTTATACCAGTAGAAATGTGCTATCTGGGCTGGCAGGAATCACTGGAAAAACTGGCTAAGTTAGTAGAGCCTGAAATACCGGATGCATGATCCGGGAAATAAGAAATAAGCAAACTATCATTTGCTTATTTCTTATTTAAGTTTTTAAAATAGGGATGCTGACTGATAAAGATCATGCTGTTCTCCTGCTCAGCTGATTTTGATAGATATCCTGTGATCGAGGTTTTAAAAACTGCACCATCGCTGTAGGTTAAAAGCAATGTAAAATCTTTGATGGTATAAGTCCCATTACCCTGGTCCCTATAAGTAAGATTGCCATTTTCTTCTTTTGAGATATATAATCCGCCTTTGTTTTCAAAGCTGCCATCTTTGTGAAAAACAATCATTCCCTCCTCAAAATTGGGGTTCTTGTACCAGTAGGGGCCTCCCCGTGCACCGCCTGTGCTCCATTCACCTTCCAATTTTAGACCATCAACAGGTTTACATTTGTAATACCACATTGATTTTATGGAGGTGTTGGCACTCATTACATCGGAGGATACTTTACCCACTTTTTCCACTGTTTTATAATAGTCATTGAGCAATTGTATTTCCTTACCCGTATCTTTTATATAGCCCCAGCTATGGGTTTCATTGCTGTTGGCCTTGGTAGTGCCCCACATACCCTGTGATGGCATATAGCCTATATAATCGCCATTGGAACAAATAACGATCCACTTGAACTTTGTTTTTACCACACCAGTAGGATCATTTATGTTCGGCATATTTATAGTCGCCCGCATCCAGACATTAAAGGATGGGCCTTTGGTATTTATGGCCGAAGTTTTTTCTGTTTTAGTATTCCCTGCTTTTGTTTGTGTGGGCTCATCTATGCCCGTTGAGGCATTACCGGGAACATTTATTTCCCTGGTCACATCTACCGAAGCGATAAAACCCTCTATATCGGCTTTATACTTATCCGAATTGGCAAGTATACAGATACTTTGCATATTGCTTTCGCCGCTAAAAGTGATGAGCATGGCCAGTGTGGTCACTCCATTATCAGCATATTTTGTAGTACCCAATAAAAACTGCCATCCTTTTAAATTAGCTGCAGGTTGCATAGAGGCTGTGCCGGTAACTTTGAAGGGTTTCTGCACCTGGTTGCTCCAGGCGAAATCAAAATCAGGCTGTACACTACCTTGCCCGGGGATCATTTTGTAAATAAAGATATTGCAATAGGCACCCGTGCTCTTGTCTTCGGAAAAATAGGTAAGTACGTTATCATTCTTTACTAATTGATATCCTGCCGGGATGGTATAGTCAACAATACCGAAATTATTTTTCTGTGCGGAAGAGACCATAGCTAAAAGCAATGAAAGAAAAGAAAGAAACTGTTTATTCATTGGGTTACAGGTTTATTGGGAATTATAATACTGGCTTTTAATTTCCGGGATCAACGCGGATAATTTTTTGATCCTCGTTTCATCCGAGGGATGCGTGGATAGAAACTGCGGCACTTTGTTTTTGTTGGCAGCAGCCATACGTTGCCAGAAAGGAATTGCCTCGTCAGGATCGTAACCCGCCATAGCGGCAAATATTAATCCCAGCTTATCTGCTTCACTTTCCTGCATGCGGCTGTTGGGCAAGGCCAGTGCAAGGTTGCTGCCGATCATGTACAAACCAAGAAACAGTGCCTGGGTTTCCGCCTTTTTTTCTTTTAAGGCTTCCTGCAGCACCATGCCGCCGAGGCTCACCAGTAAGCCCTGGCTCATGCGTTCATTGCCATGCCGGGCAATGGCATGGGCAATCTCATGTCCCATTACTACAGCCAGCGCGTTCTCATTTTGTGTAAAAGGCAGCAGCCCGGTATAAACGACCACCTTGCCGCCTGGCATGCACCAGGCATTTACGGTAGCATCATCAATGGTATTATAATCCCATTTGAAATTTTTAAGGTCTTTACTCATGTTGTGCTGTTGCATATAGGTTTCAACAGCGTGTTGGATCTTGGAGCCAACCCTTGTTACCATTTGGGCCCGTTCATCATATTGGGTGAGGGTGGCGCTGTACTTTACTACTGAATCGTATTCTGTCAGCGCCATGGCTGTTATCATTGCTTCAGGCACCAGGTTTATCTGCTTGCGACCGGTAACGGGGACCGTTTTACAGCTGGCTATAGCAACAGCCAATAGTATGCAGGTAGAAATGATTTGCTTTTGCCTATTTCTTTTGGCCAATGGTTAAAATTTATGGGGTAAAAATAACCGGGCCGAAAAGCAGGAGCAATCCTTAAAAAAGGGGATTTTTTGGGAAACTTCGTCAAATATTTTTTTCGGTTTAAAAGCATCCGCAATAAAGCTTTTTTCCTTCACCAAGGATCAACGGGTAAATCTTGACCCGGAGTTCGTCAACCAGGTCATGCTTAAGCAGCAGTTGAACAAGCTTACTGCTACTCCAAACATGAATGTCAGCACCCTCCGAATTCTTAAGCCTTTCGATATCTGCCAGATCGTTTAGGAAAACAGTATTTTTCCAATCCGATTTTTTCATGGTCTTCGACAGGACGTATTTGGTGCCTTCATGATGCCTGGCCAAAAGTCAGCATGCTGGGGCCAGTAAGATGCAAAAATCTCAAAAGTTTTCTGCCCAGTATATAATCGGCTGGTTTCAAATCTTCTTCTAAAATTTTTCCAAAAAGCTCGTCACTATAAGGTGCAGTCCAGCCGCCATATTTGAAGCCGCCTGATGTATCTTCCTCAGGACCACCCGATGCCTGCATAACATCATCGAGTGTGATCATTTTTACCGGAACATCTTTTTAATAGTTGGGTGCGACTATGTCTATTTCAAAAAGCTGTCCAAATAACTTGCGATTGTTTTTGTCTGCATCATCAGGCTGACATGCCCTTGCGAAGGAACAATGGCCAATTGCGATTTTGGCATTTGCCCTAAATCTGCAGTTACACCACCCCCCAGCAGTTGATATGTTTTTATCAACTCAATTTTATCCATCCCGTCATTGTCACCGGCTATGATTAATACAGGCGCAGAAATTTTCGAAATGTTGGAGTCACCCAGATCGTATGGTATCCCGGCAAAAGCAATCATCTGCTCTAAGAACTTTGTCCATTTTGTTTTATCAGGAGCTACTGTATCGTACGCGGCTTTCATTGGAGAGTTTGCGAAAAGATCAGGCTTCATTGTCTTAAATGCGTTGTTTATCTCGGGTAGCCAACCGCTGCTTTTATAAGTAGCAGAAATGATCACTAGTTTTCTTAACCGTTTCGGGCTTTGTATAGCAAACTGGTAAGCTACAGCACCGCCAAAACTATATCCTGCTACATCAGCACTGTCAATTTTCAGATAATCCATTACTCCTTCCACATCACTTGCTAAAGTAACATGCGATAATTTCCTGTCTGAAAACTGTGTGTGTCCATGTCCCTGCAATTCAATAGCAATTACTTTCCTGGTTTTTGACAGTTCGGGGATTAATTGTCCCCAGTTCAAATCAATTGCCATAAAAGCACCATGTAGCAAAACAATAGGTTTGCCCTCGCCATATACTTCGTAATAAACTTTAATGCCATTGACGGGTATGTAACCACTGTTGGAAGGCTTGATTTGTTGTGCGTTTGATTGGGATGCAGCAAACAGAATGATGGCAATTAGTAGTATTGGCTTAAGAGGATTACATGTTTTGAATAGATTGTTCATAACGCTGATTTCAATTTTGTTTGAATTGATGATATAAAGGTGGAATTCATTTCAGGATTTAGTGCGGTGTGAAAGCGACAACTTAAGGGGGTGGTTTACGTCAAAAACATGTTTCCTTTGATGAAAGGGGAAATTTAGTAGAGTCAGACCTACCTGAAGAAATAAAAAATGCTCTTTAGGGATCTTATGACTGGATTAGTCTTTAATAGGTAAGAACTTTTCCATCCTTATTTGACTTTGATTATCATTCTGCTTTTAAAGAGGTTAGAAATGGATGAAGGAGATTCACTCATTAAAGGGTTGCGTAGTGTTCCGGTATGGAATTAAAAGCATACTATAACACCAAACATTTTTTGGTTGATACAGTTGCCTGTAAGTTAGCAGTTGTTTGAGGGATTATGGAGGTTGTGAAAACACAAAAGCCTCTAAACGAATTTGGTTAAAGGCTTTTGTTGTAGCTTGAAATCTTAGTTGTGATCCCGCTGGGATCGGGTTATGTTTGGGCAGGCCGCGCTGGTGCTGCGTTTCAAGAGATCAGATTATCGGAGTAACCTGGCGGGTAACCGAATAAAATGGTTGATTTTGCAGGGATTTA